>PJTT01000050.1_pt1 | contig 231176 bp, 209 predicted proteins | sample 1512261 | NCBI WGS metagenome assembly PJTT01 (sample SAMN08177685, study PRJNA422409) | Soil metagenome, whole genome shotgun sequencing project. | isolation source: Soil (2) enriched on wood chips | place: USA: Madison | collected 2015-01-15 | reverse complement strand
GTTCCGACCGCCGACGGCGTTCGCGAACTGCAGAACCGTCGCGTGGAAATCACTTACGGACCGGGTTCGGGCCGCTAAGTCACCACGCCGCGAGGCACAGAATTGGGGCCGGGAGAGCAATCTTCCGGCCCTTTTTCTTTGTCTGTCGTGATGTTAGCCGCGCGCCGCACTCACGTTCAGGGTAAAGGTTTGCGTCCGGAAGCGGAGCGCGGCCAGCACAACGCCCAGCGCGCGCAAGGGAACGGCGGCCAATCAGCTTGATCAGTTTTTGATGATGAGGGCGCAGTTAGCTGCGCGGGAGCAGACCTGGATCAGGCGACCAGACGCAAGTGGCTGGCACCGCGTTGCGGGCGCAGCGATACCTCATGCACGCCATCCAGTGCCGCCAGCTTTTCCGCCAGATCACCGTCAAGCGCGTAATCCCGGCCCAGGCGCAGCATCGGCAGATTGCCATCCGCCAAACGAAGCCGGACCAGCACCTCACCCTTGCCCGGATCACCGGGTTGCAAGGCCAGCTGCAATTCCTGCAGCGCGCTTTGCGTGGATACATCCAGCTTCAGCAGCATTCTGGCCGCGCTGGTCACCTCTGCCAGCGGCCGACCTCCACGAATGGTAACCCGTGGCGGCTCTTCCGGGCTGGGGGAATCCAGTTCCACATTCAGCAGGATACAGGTGCCGTCTTCTGCCCAGCGCTGGAAATTGGGCACCAGACTTTCTTCAAAGCAGGCAGCGGAGAACTGACCCGAGGAATCGGAGAAATCTGCCCGGACGAATTCAGCGCCCTTGCGCGTGCGCCCCTTGGTGACATTTTCCACCATGGCGGCCATCACCGCCTGCTGCCGGCCACCGGTTACACCGCTTTCCATCAGGCTGGCATAGCTGCGCGCGCCATTCGCGCTGGCGATCAGGCGGAATTGTTCCACAGGGTGTGCCGCAAAATAGAAGCCGAAGCATTCGCGTTCGGCCGCCATCTGATCATTGCGCGACCACGGCGTCGCCTCCGTCAGGCGCAGATCGGGCACGGCGTGATCATCCCCGCCAAACAGCCCCGCCTGCCCGCTTTGCCGTTCACGCGTAGCCGCATCCGCAATGCCCAGCAAAATATCCGCACTGGCCAGTAGCCGAGCCCGATTTTCATCCATGCTGTCAAAGGCGCCCGCCGCGACCAGGCCTTCCAGCTGCCGCCGGTTCATCGCCCCGGCCGGCATGCGCTGGAACATATCCTGCAGCCCGGTAAATTTGCCATGCGCTTCGCGTTCGGCGACGATCGCATCCATCGCCTTTTCACCGACATTGCGGATACCGGCGAGCGCGTAGCGCACGGCCATGCCTTCTTCGACCCGTTCCACGGTGAATTCCGCCTCACTGGCGTTCATATCCGGGCCGAGCAGGCTGAGGCCGTTGCGCCGCAGATCGTCCACGAACACCGCCAGCTTTTCCGACTGATGCATGTCGAAGCACATCGACGCGGCATAGAATTCTTCGGGATAATGCGTCTTCAGCCAGGCCGTCTGGTAAGACAGCAGCGCATAGGCGGCCGCGTGGCTCTTGTTGAAGCCATAGCCGGCGAACTTGTCGATCAAATCGAACAGTTCATTCGCCTGCGCCTTCTCGATCCCGCTGACTTCCTTGCAGCCCTGGACAAAGCGCAGCCGCTGCGCGTCCATTTCTGCCTGGATCTTCTTGCCCATGGCGCGGCGCAACAGGTCAGCATCGCCAAGGGAATAGCCGGCCAGGATCTGCGCAGCCTGCATCACCTGTTCCTGATAAACGAAAATCCCGTAGGTTTCGGCCAGGATGCCTTCCAGCTTGGCATGCGGATATTCGATGCTGGCCTCACCGTTCTTGCGCTTGCCGAACAGCGGGATGTTATCCATCGGGCCCGGGCGATAGAGCGAAACCAGCGCGATGATGTCACCGAAATTGGTCGGCTTCACCGCCGCCAGCGTGCGGCGCATGCCTTCGGATTCCAGCTGGAACACCCCGACGGTATCGCCCCGCTTAAGCAGTTCGAACACCTGCGGATCATCCCAGGCCAGCGTGTCCAGATCGATGGTGATGCCGCGCCGCGCCAGCAGATCGACCGCCTTGCGCAGCACCGAGAGGGTCTTGAGGCCGAGGAAGTCGAATTTCACAAGCCCCGCATCTTCGACAAATTTCATGTCGAACTGCGTAACCGGCATATCCGATCGCGGATCGCGATAGAGCGGCACCAGCTGGCTGAGCGGCCGATCGCCGATCACCACACCGGCAGCATGGGTGGAACTGTTGCGCGGGAAACCTTCCAGCTGCATCGCCAGATCGATCAGCCGCTTGACCTCATTGTCGTTTTCATACTCCCGCCGGAAGTCCGTGGCTCCGTTCAGCGCGCGCGGCAGGGTCCAGGGATCGGTCGGGTGGTTGGGCACCATCTTGCACAGCCGGTCGACATGGCCATAGCTCATCTGCAGGATACGGCCCGTATCGCGCAGCACGGCGCGTGCCTTCAGCTTACCGAAGGTGATGATCTGCGCCACATGATCATGGCCATATTTGCGCTGCACATAACGGATCACTTCACCGCGCCGCGTTTCGCAGAAATCGATATCGAAGTCTGGCATGGAAACGCGTTCGGGATTGAGGAAGCGTTCAAACAGCAGGCCCAGCCGGATCGGATCAAGATCGGTGATCGTCAGCACCCAGGCAACCAGCGAGCCGGCACCCGAACCACGCCCCGGCCCTACGGGGATGCCCTGCGATTTGGCCCATTTGATGAAGTCGGCCACGATCAGGAAGTAACCGGGGAAACCCATCTTGATGATGATGCCGATTTCGAATTCCAGCCGATCATCATAGATCTTGCGTTCTTCCGCCGACATTTCGCCATAGGGGGCGAGCCGTGCCTCCAGCCCGCGCCGGGCATCTTCGGCCAAGGCCCGTGCCTCGCCCTCGATATCGCCGGCAAGACTGGGCAGGATCGGCTTGCGCTTGGGCGGGGCAAAGGCGCAGCGCTGCGCGATCACCAGCGTATTGGCGGTCGCTTCGGGCAGATCGGCGAACAATTCGCCCATCATCGCGGCCGATTTAACGAAGGCTTCCCGGCTGGAACGCGGGCGATCAGCGCTGTCGATATGGGTCGAATTGGCGATGCAGAGCATGGCATCATGTGCCGCATGCATATGGGGTTCGGCAAAATTGGCCGGATTGGTCGCCACCAGCGGCAGATCCATCGCATAGGCCAAATCAATCAGCGCATCTTCCGATGCATCTTCCACCGGATTGCCGCGCCGGGCGACCTCTACATACAGCCGCTGAGGAAACAGATCGGACAGAGCTTGCGCAATCTCCTGCGCCTTTTCCGCCCGGCCGTGGGCCAGCAGACGGCACAGAGGCCCATCGCCCGCGCCCGTCAGCGCAATCAGCCCGTCGGTATGGCCCTTCAGGTCAGCCAGTTGCACATGCGGCACCAGTTCCAGCGGGCGATCAAGATGCGCCAGGCTGACCAGATGGCACAGATTGTTCCAGCCATCTTCATCCTGCGCGAACAGCGGCAGATGATCGACCGGACCATCGGGCTCAGCCGCCAATCCCAGCAGCATGCCGATGATCGGCTGGATGCCCGAACCCTTGCAAGCCCCGGCGAAGGCCGCACTGCCATAGAGGCCGTTGCGATCACAGATGGCGATCGCCGGAAATTCCCGTTCCTTCGCCAGCTTGGCAATATTCTTCGGGTCGATTGCCCCTTCGAGCATCGAAAAGCTGGAGAGCACGCGCAGCGGGACAAAGGGAGCAAAGGCCATGACGGGAATTTGCTATCGCAACCCGTCTGGATCAAGTCACAGACGGATCACATCCGGGGAAATCCTGAGGCGGGAAAATCCTCAGGCGACGCCCACCGCCGGAACACCTTCTTCCAGCACACCATCATGCAGCCGCACAAAACGGTCCATGCGCATCGCCAGCCGTTCATTGTGCGTCGCCACCAGCGCCGCACTGCCCTGCCCTCGTACCAGTTCGAGGAACTGGGCCAGCACGCGATCTGCGGTGGCTTCGTCCAGATTGCCGGTCGGTTCATCCGCCAGCACCAGCTCAGGCCGATTGGCCAGCGCACGCGCCACGGCGACGCGCTGCTGCTCCCCGCCCGAAAGCTGGCTCGGCCGGTGGTCCAGCCGATGTTCCAGCCCCAGCGCGGTCAGCAATTGGCGCGCCCGTTCATCACATTCGCTGCGCGCGGTGCCGCGCACCAATTGCGGCAACACGACATTTTCCAGCGCGTTGAAATCCGGCAGCAGGTGATGAAATTGATAGACGAAGCCCAGATGTTCGCGGCGCATCGTGGTCCGTTCCGCCGCATCGATGCCGCTGGCGTTCTTGCCCGCGATCGCGATCTGGCCGCCAAATCCGCCTTCCAGCAAGCCGACGGCCTGCAGCAGGGTGGATTTGCCCGATCCGGACGGGCCCAGCAGAGCCACGATTTCGCCAGGGCGAATGGTCAGATTGACGCCGCGCAGCACATCTATGCGCACGCCGCCCTGTTCAAAGCTGCGGGTCACCCCGGTCAGGCGCACGACATCATTCATAACGCAGCACCTCTACAGGATCGGTTCCGGCCGCACGATAGGCCGGGTAAAGCGTGGCAAGGAAGCTGAGCCCCATCGCCATCAGGCAGATGGCCAGCACTTCAAATGGATCAGTGCGGGCCGGAAGCTCAGTCAGGAAGCGGATCTGCGGATCCCATAGATTCTGCCCGGTGATCATTTCGATCCCGCGCACGATCGGCTGACGGAACAGCAGGATCGCAAAGCCCAGCGCCAGACCGGCAAAGGTGCCGATCGCACCAATGGCCGATCCGGTGGTGACGAAGATCTTGAGCAGGCTTTTGCGCGTCGCGCCCATGGTGCGCAGAATGGCGATGTCGCGCGTCTTGGAACGCACCAGCATCACCAGCGAAGACAGGATGTTGAAGGCGGCCACCAGCACGATGATCGACAGGGCGAAGAACATCGCCACCCGTTCCACCTGCAAGGCTTCGAACAATTGCCGGTTGATGCTTTTCCAGTCGGTCAGCACCGCCTGCCCCTGCAACTGCTGCGCAATCGGGGCCAGGATTTCACCGACCTTTTCTGCGTCGCTGGTGGTGATTTCGATCATGCCGATCGAATCCCCGGTCAGCAGCAGGGTCTGGGCATTGGGGATCGGCATGACGACAAAGGCCTTGTCGAAATCATAGACACCCACTTCGAAGATGGCGGTTACCGTATAGGCAACCTGGCGCGGCACGGTGCCAAAGGGCGTGGCCCGGCCCTGTGGATTGATCAGGGTGATGACATCGCCCACCCGCGCGCCAAGATTGGCGGCCAGGCGCGATCCGATGGCGACATTGTTTTCATTCACCCGCAGCGTCGACAGGTCGCCGGTGATCACATTGGGCGACAGAGCCCCGATATCCTGCGGGGTATTGCCCCGCACCAGCACAGCGTCAGCCCGCCCGTTGAAGGTGACCATAAGCGGCTGTTCGATCAGCGGTGATGCATGCACAACTCCATCGGTCTTGCGCACATCTTCCAGCACCTGTTCCCAGTTTTCCAGCCGGCCTCCATAGGCCTGAACAATCGCATGGCCGTTCAGGCCCACAATCTTGTCCAGCAATTCGGCGCGAAAACCGTTCATCACGCTCATCACCACGACCAGCATGGCGACCGAGAGCATGACGACCCCGATACTGATCGACGCGACCAGCGCGATCACCGCTTCACCACGACCGGGCAGCATGTAGCGCCGCGCAATCGTCCATTCAAAAGGGGATAGGATCAAGGGGGTGACCTGACTGCAATATAGGGAAGCAGGGCTTTACGGGGCCTTAGGCAGGCAGGCAACCGGTTAGGAATTAACCCTATAGATACCCTCCTGTGGTTTTTATCCGGCATGTCCCGCGCGTTCCCGAATTTGGCCCAAGCCTCGAGCCGTATTGTCTATCCCAGGGCACATAAGGGCACGCTGGCGCTGATCGCCACGCTGATCATGGCGATGCTGGTCGCGACATCGGGCTATCTGAACCACAAGGCATCGCGTGATCGGCGCGAATCAAACGAATGGGAACTGCGCACCCATCTTGTGCTGGATCTCACCAGCCGGCTGAAAACCGCCACGCTGCTGACCACTCGCAATGAACGCACCTATCTGCTGACGCAGGATGCCGCCTATCTGCAGCCCTATCGGCGGGCACGGGCCGATGTTTATCGTGTTCTGTCCGAACTCGGCCCGCTGATTGATGATGATGCGCAATCCAGCGCGCTGTCGAACATTCGCGGGCAGCTGGATGGCCAGATCGCCAGCATGGAAAATCTGATCATGCTGACCCGCCGGGGCCAGCATGAAGCCGTTATGGCCGAAATCAGCACCGGCATCTCGCGTCGGTCTATCGACCGGATCCTCGACCAGCTCGACGAATTTGAACGGGTCGAACGGCAGCAATTGTCGCAACGGGCTGACCGAAGCGCCGCCGCGACCCGCAAGTCCGAACGGCTGGTTGACCTGCTGACCGCGATCAGCCTGATCATGATCGCCTGCGGTTTCTTTGCCTCGATCGCCCTGCGCCGCGCGCTGCGCAGCGAAGCCGAAACACGCGAAGAATTGCGCCGCATGGCCACGATCGACGAATTGACCGGGCTGGCCAACCGCCGCGAGGTGCTGAGCGGGGTCGATCGCATGATTTCCGCCGCGCACCGGCACAGCCGGCCGCTGGCGGTGGCGATCCTCGACATCGACCGCTTCAAGCAGGTCAATGATACCTATGGCCACCCGGCGGGCGATGAGGTGATCCGCACCATCTCTGCCATGGCGCTGGCCATGATGCGCAAGCAGGATCTGGTCGGCCGGCTTGGGGGGGAAGAATTCATCATCGCCATGCCGGATTGCGATGCCGCCAGCGCTCTGTTGGCCTGCGAAAGACTGCGCGAAGCTGTTGCAGCCTTGCCCATCATTCTGCCCGATGGCGAAACGCTGAAGGTGACGCTGAGCACCGGCATCGCTCAACTGGACAATGGTGAAGACCGGACTCGCCTGATCGTCCGAGCGGACGAAGCGCTCTATCGGGCCAAGAACAACGGTCGCGATCGCGTGCTGCTGGCAGCCTGAAGCTCCCGCCCGCTTTAGTATCACTCATGAAAAAGGGGCGCCCTGTCACCAGGACGCCCCCTTTGATTTGAAGCTGTCAGATCAGACCGAGAAGGCGCCGATCAGAGCCTTCTTTTCCATGAACTCTTCCAGGCCGAACTTGCCGAATTCGCGGCCATTGCCGGACTGCTTGTAGCCGCCGAAGGGGCTGTTGAAATCCAGCCCGCCGGCATTCACGAACACCGACCCTGCGCGGATCTTGCGCGCAACCGGGCCCGCAGCCGTCGGATCACCGACGATATAAGCGCCCAGGCCATAGGGCGTATCATTGGCAATCTCGACCGCCTGATCGACATCATCATAGGGGATCACGACCAGCACTGGGCCGAAGATTTCTTCCCGGGCAACGGTCATGTCATTGGTCACATCGCGCAGCACCGTGGGCTGAACGTAATAGCCCTGATCCTTGCCGGCCGGCCGGCCAACGCCACCCACGGCAACCTTGGCACCTTCTTCGATGCCCTTGGCGATCAGGCCCTGGATCTTGTCGAACTGCCCCTTGTTGACCACGGGGCCGATGTGATCGCCTTCCTTGGCCGGATCATCGACATTCTTGCCGCCGAAAATCGCTGCGAGATGATCAATTGCTTCGTCATACTGATCCTTGTGGACCAGGAAACGGGTCGGTGCGACGCAGCTCTGCCCGCTGTTGAGCAGGATGCCACCGGCCCCACCGGGCAGTGCCTTGTCCAGCGGCGCGCCGGGCAGCACGATGAACGGGCTCTTGCCGCCCAGTTCCTGATGCACGCGCTTGACGGTATCGGCGGCATTCTTCGCCACCTGAATGCCTGCACGGGTGGAACCGGTGAAGCTGATCATGTCGATATCGGGATGCTGCGCCAGCGCGGTGCCGACACCCGGGCCATCGCCCTGCACCAGGTTGAACACACCAGCCGGAACGCCCGCTGCATCGAGGATTTCAGCGAAGATATGGGCCGAACCCGGTGTCTGTTCCGAAGGCTTCAGGATCACGCTGTTGCCGGCCGCAATCGCCGGGGCGACCTTGGCCACGATCTGGTTCATCGGCCAGTTCCACGGTGTGATCAGCGCAACGATCCCGGCCGCTTCATACAGCACCTTGTTGTCGCCGGTTGGTTCGATGAATTCGAAATTGGTCAGCGCATTGATGGTCGAACCGATGTGGCCCATCCCCGAACCCGACTGCGCCGTGCTGGCCATGGAAATGGGGCAGCCCATTTCCTCGCTGATGGCCTTGGCAATATCGGGAATACGCTTGGCATATTCGGCCTGAATCCGCCCAAGCAGTTCAAGGCGTTCTTCCTTGCTGGACTGCGAAAAGCTGGTGAAAGCCTTTTTCGCTGCGGCCACGGCCTTGTCCACATCGACGGCACTGCCCAGCGCGACTTCGCTGACCGGCTGTTCGGTGGCCGGATTGATCACCTGCTTCGTTTCCGTGCCGGTGCTGTCGACCCATTCACCGCCGATATAGTGCTGCAGATATTTGTTCATCAGTCATCCTCGCGCTTTGTTGGACGTCAAACTCGCCGGGCCATATGGAGCCGGAATCGGCAATTGCCAGACCCGCAACCCGGCCGATGAGGCCAAGCGTGCTGCGGCTGCCATTGCCTGTCCAGATAAATTATGCGAATGACTCGCAGTATAGGAGTCATCCCAATTCTCGCCCGTTTCGACCCAAATCTTCTGATCATTCTGGCCCAGCTGCTGCGCACGCGCAGCGTCACCCGCACGGCTGCCCAGTTGCGAACCAGCCAACCGGCCGTCAGCCGCGCGCTGGCCCGGCTGCGTACCCTGCTGGATGATCCCCTGCTGGTGCGCACCGGCAATGGCATGACATTGACCCGCCGGGCCGAAGATCTGGTGGAACCGGTGCAGCTGTGGCTGGCATCGACCATGACCCTGCTTGATCCACCAAGCTTCGAACCCGAAACGCTGGAACGCCGGTTCCGTGTGGCTTCGACCGATTTTGGCGTGATGGCAGTGATTGCCCCCGCCCTACCCAAATTCATGGCGCTGGCCCCCAATGCAACCATCGAAACCGTGCCGCTGAAGGGCAGCATGGGGGATGAACTGGCGTCGGGCGAAGTCGATCTGCTGGTATCGGGGCTGGATAGCGACCCCAGCCTGGCGCATGATCTGTTCCTGTTTCAGGAAGGGTTTTCCTGCCTGTTCCGTCCTGATCATCCGCTGGCAAAATCCACCGGCATGATCCCGCTGGATGACTTTCTAAGTTGGCCGCACCTGTCCATGACGGTGGGCGAACATGATTTCGATCGGGTGGACAGCCGACTGGGTCGATCCGCCCCCCGGCGGCGGGTGGTGGCCAGCGTCCCCTATTTCGGCATTGCGCCCGGCATCATCCGCCAGACCGATGCGCTGGCTACCCTACCCTCCCGCGCAGCCCTTGAATTCGCCGAGATCTACCAACTGTCCTGCCGCCCGGCGCCCGCAGACATCGGCACACTGGATTACCGCCTGTTGTGGCATGAACGGACCAATCGTGATCCCGCCTCCGTCTGGCTGCGGCAATTGCTGTCCGAACATCTGCGCACGGCCGGCTAGGTCTGATCAGCCACCGCGCAGCAATTGCACGCCCCAATCGCGTTCAAACAGATAGAGCAGCACACGCGCAGCCTCGCCCCGGGGTGAGGCGAGCCCGCCGTCGCGTTCCACCAGCAGATGCGCGTCATCATGCGCAATAGGCAGCAGCCGCTGGATCTGTTCCAGATCAGCAATCCGGAAGGGGGTTTCGCCTGACTGGCGGGTGCCGAGCAGTTCGCCGCCGCCGCGCAATTGCAGATCCTCTTCCGCCAGGCGAAACCCATCCTGCGTTTCGCGCATCAGCGCCAGTCTTTGCCGGCCGACTTCGCCCAGCATTTCCCCACGCAGCAGCAGGCAGACCGATTTTTCCGATCCGCGCCCTACCCGCCCGCGCAGCTGATGCAGTTGGGCCAGACCAAAGCGTTCGGCCCCTTCGATCACCATCAGCGTGGCATTGGGCACGTCCACGCCCACTTCGATCACCGTCGTTGCCACCAGCAGGCGCGCCTCCCCGGCAGCAAAGCGGGCCATGGCAGCGTCCTTTTCTTCGGGCTTCAACTGCCCATGGACCATGGCCACCGCATCACCGAAACGCGCCTTCATGGTGGCATAACGGGCTTCGGCCGCGGCCAGATCCTCCGTCTCGCTTTCATTGACCATCGGGCACACCCAATAGGCCTGCGCCCCGGATTCGATATGCCGCGCCAGCCCGTCAACCACATCGGCCAGCCGATCCTGCGCGATCACCCGCGTATCGATCGCCTGCCGCCCGGGCGGCAGTTCATCCAGCTTGCTGACGTCCATTTCACCATATTGCGCCAGGGTCAGCGTGCGCGGGATCGGCGTTGCCGTCATCGCCAGCGTATGCGGTGTGCGGCGCCCCTTCTGCGTCAGCAGCAGGCGCTGGGAGACGCCAAAACGATGCTGTTCATCGATCACCACCAGCCCGAGATTGCGATAGCTGACGCTGTCCTGAAAAATTGCATGGGTGCCGATCAGAATATCGATGCTGCCATCGACCAGCCCCATCAGCGTGCTTTCCCGCGCGCGCCCCTTGTCGCGCCCGGTCAGCAGCGCAAATCGCACGCCAGTGGGCGCGGCCATGCGGCTCAGTGTTTCGAAATGCTGGCGGGCGAGGATCTCGGTCGGCGCCAGCATCGCTGCCTGGGTGCCGGCCTCCACCGCAATCAACATCGCATCCAGCGCGACCACCGTCTTGCCCGCACCGACATCGCCCTGCAGCAGCCGCAGCATGGGTGCATCCTGCGCCATATCGCCGGCGATTTCGCCAATGGATCGGCGCTGGGCACCGGTCAGCGGAAAGGGCAGCTGCAATTTGTCGCGCAGCCGGCCATCGCCCTGCAGCGACTGCCCGCGCCGGCGGCGATTGTCCGCCCGCACCAGCATCAGCGCCAGCGCATTGGCCAGCAGTTCATCATAGGCCAGCCGATCGCGCGCGGCGGCATCGGGGCCGGCATGGCCGCGTGTTAGCGCCGGGCGCCATTCCGGCCAGCCATGTTTGCCGAGCACGCCGGGCTCTATCCATTCGGGCAGATCAGGGCAGCGTTCCAGCGCCTGATGCACCAGACCCGATACGCGCGGCTGGGTCAGCCCTTCGGCCAGCGGATAAACCGGTTCGAGCAGGCGCCCCATGGCGGCCGCGCTGTCTTCTTCCACCTGATCGGGATGAACGATCTGCAGCATCTGGCCATATTGATCGACCTTGCCGGCGACCCAGCGCCTTTCGCCGACCGGCAATTGCTTCTTCGCGGTGTAGGATGCGCGCCCGAAATAGGTGAGCGCGATGACATTGCCTTTCACATCCACCGCCATCACCCGATAGGGCGCGCGGGTTGAACTGCTGCCACGATGTTCGGTTACCGTCAGCGGCACAACAATCTGTTCGCCCACGCTGGCATCATCCAGATCGGCCACGGCCCGGCGCTGAACGAAACGATCGGGCAGATGATAGGCCAGATCACGAATGCGGGTCAGCCCGAGCTTTTCCAGCGGCTTCTTCAGCTTGGGCCCGACACCATCGAGGCTTTCCGTTTCGGCAAACAGCGGGTTGAGGAGATCAGGGCGCATCGGCATGCTCTATGCCACAAGGCGCCCTGCCCGCCAGTGCCCAAGCTATTTCGACGTAAAGATCCAGATGGTCGGAACATTGTATCGGCGCGCCCATTCGCAGGCCGCCTTTACCGCGCGATCAAGGTCAACATCATCTTCCGAAAGGGAGCCATAGCCCACCCATTCGCCCGATGGTTTCCATGCACCGCCGCTGCCGAAAAACATCCCCTCTTCAAACTCTTCAATGAATATCCATGGATCTTCATCCGCCAGCAAGGGCAGCTCTGCATCAGTATGAAAGCGAATGATCTCTACCACATCGGCAAAGTGGCGGTCTGATATGACAGTGTCATGTGATGGCGGTGACGGATCAATGTTTTTTCGCTAGGGCGCTGGCATGACCACTGACACCCCCCTCGCCGCCCGTTTCGCCCGCGCAAAATTCCGCGCCTGGCATCGCGGTACGCGAGAAGCCGATTACATGATCGGCTGCTTCTTCGACGCGCGCCACGCCCAATGGGGCGAAGCGGATCTTGCCTGGTTCGAAGCGCTGATCGAAGAAGAAGACGTTGATATCATGGCCTGGGCCATGGCGGTTCAGCCGGTGCCGGAAAAATATGCCGGACCGATGATGCAGGATCTGCAAAGGCTGGACTTCGTCACCATATAATTTGCGGAACCTGGCGCTTTTACCTAGGTCCATCAACCAAAGCTGCGAACCGCCCGCCTGCGTCCCCCCACAAGTGCGCAGGCGGGCATTTTCGCGTGGCCGCCATATGTTTACACGCCAGCAGAAGCGAAGCGCATGCCTGATCTGACCCGTATCCTGAAAGCCCCGCAGCCGCTGACCCTGGCATCGGTGCCGCGCGGGGCGCAGCCGCTGGTCATGGCCGATCTGGCCCGCGCTGCGACCGGCCGCGCGGTCTTCATCGCCCCGGATGAGCAGGCGATGCGCGCCATTGCCGATGCGGCGCAATGGTTCGCGCCCGAACTGCAGGTGATCGAATTTCCGGCCTGGGACTGTCTGCCCTATGACCGCGCCAGCCCCGCCCTGTCGGTCAGCGCGCGGCGGCTGGCCGCCCTGCATCAATTGCAGGCGGGCAAGCAGGGCAGTCAGTTGCTGGTCACCACGGTCAATGCCGTGCTGCAACGCGTGCAGACCCCGTTCCGCATTCGTGAAAGCGTCCGCGAACTGAAGGTCGGCACGCGGATCGGGCATGAAAGCCTGGCCGCTTTGCTGCAACGCCAAGGCTACACCCGCACCGATACGGTGATCGACAGCGGTGAATTTGCCGTGCGCGGTTCGATCTTCGACATCTTCCCGTCCGGACTGGAACAGGGGCTGCGGCTCGATTTCTTCGATGACGAGCTGGAATCGCTGCGCCTGTTCGATCCCGGCACCCAGCGCACCACCGACCGGATCGACGGGCATCTGCTGCTTCCCGCAAGCGAAGCGCTGGTCGATGATGACAGCATCAAGCGCTTCCGCACCCGTTATCGGGAAATGTTCGGCGCCAATGCCACGCAGGATCCGCTGTATCAGGCCGTCAGCGACGGGCGCCGGCTGGCCGGCATGGAACACTGGCTGCCGCTGTTTGAAGATCGGCTGGTAACCCTGTTTGACCATCTTGCCGCTGATGATGTGGTGGTGATGGATTCCGGTGCGGTTGGCGCGGCGGAGGAACGGCTGGGCGATATCGGCGATTATTTCCGCCAGCGGACTGAAACATCCGGCCAGGCGGCGGGCAGCTATCGCCCGCTTCCCGCCGATGCGCTGTATCTGACGCAGGACGAATATGCCGCGGCGCTGGCGGCTTACAAGGTTCACCGGTCGGTGATCTTCGCCGAACCTGAAGGCCCGGGCGTGGTCGATTTCGCGTTCCGTTCTGCCCGCGATTTCACCCCCGAACGATCGCAGGGTGCCAATGTCTATGAAGCGGCGGCCGCTCATCTCAAATCGCTCGGCAAATCGGGCAAGCGGCCGCTGTTCGCCGCCTATTCCGAAGGTTCGCGCAGCCGGATCAGTTCGATCATCGGTGAAGCCGGGACAGAGATCAAAGCCGCCAGCAGCTGGCAGGACGCGCTGGGCAAGGCGGCCAAGGGCGCGCCGGTGGCGATGGTGCTGCCGCTCGACACCGGTTTTTCCAATGACGAACTGGAACTGATCACCGAACAGGATCTGCTGGGTGACCGGCTGGTTCGCCGGCGCAAGCGCAAGAAAGATGCCGATGCCTTTCTGGCAGAGCTGTCCGCGCTCAACAGCGGCGATCTGGTGGTCCATGTCGATCACGGGATCGGCAAATATCTGGGGCTGGAACCCGTCACCGTGGGCAAGAGCCAGCACGATTGCGTGATGCTGGCCTATGCCGGGGGCGACAAGCTCTACATCCCGGTGGAAAATATCGATGTCCTGACCCGCTATGGATCATCGGATGAAGGGGCATCGCTCGACAAGCTGGGCGGTGAGGCCTGGCAGCGGCGCCGCGCGAAACTGCGCGAACGCATCCGCGAAATCGCCAATGAGCTGATGCGCACGGCCGCCGCTCGCGCCTTGCGCAAGGCACCGGTGATGGAGCCGGAGGAATCGAGCTGGAACCAGTTCGTCGAACGCTTCCCCTGGCAGGAAACCGAAGATCAGGACAACGCCATTGCCGATGTGCTGAAGGATCTGGCCGAAGGCAGCCCGATGGACAGATTGGTGTGTGGCGATGTCGGCTTCGGCAAGACAGAGGTCGCGCTGCGCGCGGCATTCGTCGCCGCGATGAGCGGCAAGCAGGTGGCGGTGGTCGCGCCCACCACCTTGCTCGCCCGGCAGCATTTTCAGGGCTTTGTCGATCGGTTCAACGGCTTCCCTCTGGAAGTTGGTCGCCTGTCCCGCCTTGTCCCGGCCAAGGAAGCCAAGGAAACCCGCGATGGCCTGGCCGAAGGCAAGATGGACATCGTGGTCGGCACCCATGCGATCCTGTCCAAGACCACCAAATTCCGTGATCTGGGCCTTGTCATCGTGGACGAGGAACAGCGCTTTGGCGTCAACCACAAGGAACGGCTGAAGCAGCTGCGCGCCGATGTCCATGTGCTGACGCTAACGGCCACGCCCATCCCCCGCACGCTGCAAATGGCGATGAGCGGCCTGCGCGAACTGTCCACCATCCAGACCCCGCCGGTCGACCGGCTGGCGGTGCGAACCTATGTCATGGAATGGGATGACATGGTGATGCGCGAAGCCCTGCTGCGCGAACATCATCGCGGCGGGCAGAGCTTCATCGTCGTGCCGCGCATTTCGGACATGGATGAGGTGGCCGACTGGCTGCATGAACATGTGCCGGAAGTGAAATTCGTCACCGCCCATGGCCAGATGGGCGCGGGCGAAGTGGAAGAGCGGATGAGCGCCTTCTACGAAAAGAAATATGAGGTGCTGCTCGCCACCACCATCGTGGAAAGCGGGCTGGATATTCCCAGCGCCAACACCATCATCATCCACCGTGCCGATCGGTTCGGCCTGGCCCAGCTCTATCAGCTGCGCGGCCGCGTCGGCCGGTCCAAACTGCGCGCCTATGCCTATCTGACCACCACGCCCAACAACCAGCTTTCCGAAGTTGCAGAAAAGCGGCTGAAGGTGCTGGGCGATCTAGACAGCCTGGGGGCCGGTTTCCAGCTGGCCAGCCATGATCTGGATATTCGCGGCGCCGGCAATCTGCTGGGCGATGAACAGAGCGGCCATATCAAGGAAGTCGGCTTCGAACTGTACCAGGCCATGCTGGAAGATGCGATCCTGGCCGTGAAGGCTGGCGATTTCGGGCTGGAGCGCGAACGCGAAGGGCTGAGCCCGCAGATCACCGTTGATGCGCCGATCATGATCCCGGATGATTATGTGCCCGATCTGACGGTACGCATGGCGCTCTATCGCCGCCTCAACGATGCGCGCGGCAAGAATGAGATCGAATCCCTCGCCGCCGAAATGATCGACCGCTTCGGTCCGCTGCCGCCGGCCACCGCCAATCTGATCAAGCTGATCGAGATCAAGCATCAGGCCATTGGCGCCCATATCGCCAAGATGGATGTCGGCGCCCGTGGCACGCTGGTCACCTTCCACAACGACAGCTTCCCCGATCCCGTCGGGCTGATTGCCTATGTCGAACGGCTGCAGGGCACGGCCAAGCTGCGGCCGGACAACAAGCTGGTGATCAATCGCGCCTGGGGCGATCCACAGAGCCGGTTGAACGGGCTGTTCCAGCTGACCAAGGGCCTGAACGGAATTGTCCGCCGGGCGGAAAAGGAAGCCACTAAGGCGGGGAAATAACCCCGCCTTCGGTGGTCGCGGCAAACAGCGCGCGGAATTCGTCATCGGTCAGCGGCGCGGCGCCAAGGAAACCCTGCCAGCTGGCACAGCCTTCCTGCTGAATGGCATCGCGCACGGCTTCGTTTTCGACGCCTTCGGCAATCACCGCCAGGTTCAGCGCATGGGCCATGGCGACGATGCCGCGCAGCACCGCCAGATCGCGCGCATCTTCGGTGATGCCTTCCACCATGCTGCGATCAAGCTTCAGATAATGCAGCGGCAGCAGCTTCAGATAACGGAAGTTGCAGAAGCCCGCGCCGAAATCATCCAGCGCCACCCGGACGCCCAGATTGACCAGTTTCTGCAGCCGTTCGGCCGAACGGTCGAGTTCGGCCAGCAGCGCCTTCTCGGTAATTTCCAGCGTCAGCCTCGCCGGCGGGAAACCGGCCTGCTGCAGCAATTCGGCCATGCCTTCGGCAAAACTGCCGAGCGAGAGATCACCGGGCGTGACATTGAGCGACAGCCGCAGGGATTCGGGCCAACTGGCCGCAGCCCGCAAGGCCGCGCGCGCAATATGGCGCGACAATTGCCCGACATGATCGGCCCGTTCCGCGATGGAAAACAGCATGTCCGCGCCGATGCGGCCCAGTTCCGGGTGCTGCCAGCGGGCCAGGGCCTCCGCCCCGACAATCCGGCCGTCATCACAGGCGAACTGCGGCTGGAACAGTATCTCTATCTCATTGCGATTGAGCGCGGCGAGCAGATCAGCCTCCAGCTGCTGCGACGGGCGGCCCGAAAGGGTGACATCGCCATCAACCCATTCGATCCGCCGGTCAGACTGATGCTGCGCCCGTTCCAGCGCCTCCCCCAGCCGTTGCAGCATATGATCGGGGGCTTCTTCCAGCCCGGCCCGCAACAGTGCCATGCGCGGCCAGGGCCGCACGGTATCGCCGCCCGGATCCAGAATGGGGGCGCCGATCACCTGGGCCAGTTCTTCGGCCAGCCATTGCCAGCGTTCCCGGCTGCAGGCTTCATTGGCCACCAGCAGGAAGGTGCCGCCACCCACACGGGCGACCAGCCAGGCGTTATCAAATTCGCTTTCGGCAAATTGCAGCAGCCGTTCGGCCACCTCGACCAGCGCGCGATCCCCCGCGTCGGCCCCAAAGGCCAGGTTCACAGCGGCAAAGCGTTTGAGACCGATCAGCATGGCGTGCAGCGGCGGGCGTTCGCCCGGGCTGGCGGCAGTATTCTGCCACTGGCTGATCTGCTCCACGGCCGCATCTGCACCGATCAGTCCTGTCAACCGATCGCGATCTTCGGCCATGGTGTTGCGTCCTCCCGCATTGAACAATGCGGCAGGAATTGGCGCGAATTCCCGATCTTTGCAACGCAAGTTGCAAATCCCGGGCGCGGTTCATAGGCTGCGTACCGGACAGGGACAGGAAACAAATGGAAACCAACAATTTTGATCGGCTGGCGCTGGTGGTTTCGGCCACCGATCGCGCCCGCGAAGCAGCGGCCACGCTGCAGCGGGCGGCCGATTGGGTCCCTATAGAAGAAGCCGATGCCGTGGTGGTTCTGGGCGGTGACGGGCAGATGCTCGATACGCTGCACCAGATGCTGGACGCCAAGCGGGTGGTGCCTGTTTACGGCCTCAATCTGGGGACGGTCGGGTTTCTGATGAACCGGTTCCATCGCGGGTTCGACCTGCGCCGCCGGCTGGCCGAAGCGCGGCTGATCGCGGTGTCCCCATTGCTGATGGAAGCGGTGACCCAGTCCGGCGATAAGCAGGAACTTTACGCCATCAATGAAGTGTCCCTGCTGCGTGAGAATCGCCAGACGGCGAAGATCGAGATCAGCGTGAATGAAAAAGTGCGGATCTATGAACTGTCGGCAGATGGCGTGCTGCTGTCCACGCCGGTTGGCTCCACCGCCTATAATTATTCCGCCAATGGCCCGATTCTGCCGCTTGATTCGCAGATGCTGGCCCTCACCCCGATCAGCCCGTTCCGCCCGCGCCGCTGGAAAGGCGCTGTTCTGCCCGATCGCAGCCGTGTAACTTTCCGCGTGCTCGACCCGGGAAAACGCCCCGTCGCCGCCGTGGCCGACATGCGCGAGATTCGCGACGTGGCGGAGGTTCACCTGCGGATCGCCCGGGAAATGGAGATGACCCTGCTGTTCGATCAGGGCCACGCCCTCGACGATCGCATCGTGGCCGAACAATTTGCATATTAAGTGCGATTGAGGGCCTTGCCAAACCTGTCAGTGCCCCATATAGGCGCACTCCTGCCCGCAAGGGCTGCTCCCCGATAGCTCAGCGGTAGAGCATTCGACTGTTAATCGAATGGCCGTAGGTTCGAATCCTACTCGGGGAGCCAACTTCTTCACAAGAGGTTGATCCAAAGCGAAAAATCCCACGCTTTTGGCAAATATCTAAAGTGGTTTGCCATCACTTTTCCTCCATTCCCAAGCGTTCAGGCATGCGATTGAGCGCTTCGCGCCTCACAGAGGCCGCGTAGTGCGCGAACATCGCGTTGAATCTGTGCCCTGTGACTGCCGGCCCCTGAGGCAATCAACCCGACCCCCAAGCGTACCTCAAGCGATCGCGCGTTTGTAAATCCAGATCAGCGCGGACAGCACAGCCACGGCCGCACCACCGCCGATCACCGCGCCCCAGTCATAGCCAAACCCCAAGCCGAACAGCTTATCGGCAAGGGCCATGATGGTGATAATCGAAACGATCACCAGCATGCCAACCACCGACACGCGAAGGTGCATCCCCATCCATTTGCGATAGCGGCTCACGTCTTCGGTCTCCTTTGCCGCCTTCTAAGTGGGCTGATCTTCGCGGCAAGCACAGCAATATCAGACCCATCATATTTTAGCGCGCATGCTTACCAAGTGGCAGGCTGTCGACTGGATGGCTTATGGTCACGTACGGCCCAATGCGGAAGGCCACTTTGCCGAACAAATGTCGCTGCCCCTCATGTCTCACCTTATTCAAGAGTGACATTGGATTAGCCGCGCCTTTTCTGACACGCTTGCGCCACCGGCATAAGCCATGCTTTTCCCGGCAGATCACGCCAGCGTAAAAGCCAATTATCGCGACTGCCGATCTTAGCAGATCGTTAGGAAGGTCGGCGTAGTCTGACCCTATGATCCTAAGCAGCCCCCCTCGCTCGCTCCGCCCCTTCTGGAGGCACAGCAACCGCGATGCGGTTTGCTCCCACTGCAGCAGTTCGTTCAGCAGCAACGAGGGGATGATCAGCCAGGGCTTCAATCTCTGCCCGGCCTGCGACAGCCGCGACTAAGACGGACCTGCGTTAGCAAGCGCGACGGGAGGCCCATTCCCCCGACTGCGCGAGAACAGGGTACCAACCGCACTGCCTCTTAAATTCCGCTTTGGGTTTTCTGGCGGTCTCTATCGTGCTGCGGTGCCCCATGATTACACGAAGTAAGGGGGCTCCATTCGGAACCCCCTCCAGCGTGGCATATTGCCGAGGCAAGTACCGCAATCAGCGGCACAGCACCCAATCAGAACATTGGAATGGGTTCAGCTGTGAATATGGTCACTTCTTGACCAGGCAGCATCACTGCTGACCTGCCGCTGATCCAGATCGACCCCAGCAGTGCACCCACAGTATTTCCGCGCCCTTCCTGACGATGCTGGCCGCGCAATGCGTAATTGCGACCATAAACACTGACCGTATTAAAGGTTACATCGAACTTACCGGACTTGCCGCCGATTGCCCGCCCCGTCTTCCAGGTGATCGTCCCTGTGACCTGCGAACCACGCGGGATAACAACTTGCCCGCCTTCGACCACGTCACCAACGGTAAGAAACGTAAATCTCTGCCCCTCTTCGATTCGTTTGGACGATATTTCGACTTGTGGCGTAACCACAAGGCTGGTGTTCGCAGGCATAAGCCTCTGCTGATGAACAGCTTCATCCTGGGCAGCCAATTCAACCGAACCCAACCCCAAGCAAAACACCATAGCAGTAACAATGTTTCTCATATTTCCCCCTGGTGAGTAATCGCTCCCACAATTATCGAGCTACATCGCCGTTATTAGGAAAGTGTGAATTGGAATATTCGGCTACCCCCTGCCGTAGCTACAGCTTGTGATTTTCACCTGATCGGCCAAACGCGGGAGGAACGACCGCGGAACAGCCACCGCATGTGATAGCGATGACAAGGATGGCCGATATGGCGACAGACCCAGCACCAGCCCTGAAAGATTCGCTCAACGCGGAGCGTATCCGGCACATCGCCGATCAAACCTCCCTGATCTGCGCCGGTTTCAACGCCGCTCAGTTCCTGGGAAGCGCGCAGGCGATCGATCAGCTTTCGCTGATGGCGCGGGTGCGGTTGCTGGCGGAGGGTTTCCATGCCGCCCTGCCCGGCGATTACCGGGCCAATCTGGCGGTGCTGCGTGAACTGGCGCCCCGGCTGAATGGCGGGTTTTCTGCGCTGATCCTGCCCGAATATGTCGCGCTTCATGGGCTGGAGGATTTTGATTCCTCCATGGAGGCGCTGGCGTTCTTCACCCAGTTCGGAACGTCGGAATTCGCCATCCGCCATTTCCTGCAGCGCGATCTGCCGCGCACGCTGGCGGTGATGGAGGCTTGGGCCCAGCATGAGAATGAACATGTCCGGCGGCTGGCGAGCGAAGGCAGCCGGCCCCGCCTGCCCTGGTCTTTCCATATCAAACCGCTGATGCAGGATCCCGCTCAGCTGGCGGCAATCCTGGACGCGTTGAACAATGATCCCAGCCTCTATGTGCGACGGTCGGTGGCGAACAGCCTGAACGACATTACCAAGGACAATCCGGCCTGGGCGCTGGACCGGATCGAGCAATGGCCGCTGGACAATCCCGGTACGGCCTGGATCGCGAAGCATGCGCTGCGCAGCCTGATCAAGCAAGGGGACCGGCGCGCGCTGACGGTGATTGGCGCGGGGCAGGAAGCATCCGTCACCATCAGCGATCTGCGCATTGCGCCCGCCGCGATCAGGCTGGGCGAGACGATCGAGCTTTCCTTCTGCCTGACATCAACCGCGCCACAGGCCCAGCGGCTGGTGGTCGATTACGCGGTTCATTATGTCAAAAAATCGGGCAGCAGTGCGGCCAAGGTCTTCAAGCTGAAGACTTTGGAACTGGCCGCCGGAGCCAGCGAAACCATCCGCAAACAGCAGCGGATCGCCAATTTCACCACCCGCCTGCATTACCCGGGTCACCATGCGGTGGAGATCATGGTCAATGGGCAGACATCCGGCAGAACCGGCTTTGATCTGCTGCCGGAATGAGCCGGCCGCCCCCCGGATCAATCCTCCTTCAGCACCATCGGCCCGGTGTAGCAGGCGAAGATGAGCAGCTCTTCTTCTGGTGATCCGGCCTTGGGCACCTCGAACCCATCCAGCCCGGGCGTATCCGGCACGGACCGGGTCTGCTCCAACCCGCCCCGATCATTATAGGCGTTGAGGATCAGCATCTTCATCATGCCCGCTTCGCATTCCACCTTGTGCAGCCGGCGGGCACGCCAGTATTCGCGAGTGGATTCCGGCGGCAGATCGGTTTTCGACCAGAAATAGATGAAATCGCCGGACAGGCGGCCGGAATTGAGATCGGCATGCCAGTCCCACCCATCGATGGTGTCGATGAAATACCAGTCCGGATCATCCGACTGAGCCGCAGCGGGCATGGCCGCGAGCAGCGCGGCAAGTCCCAGCGTGATGATGGATTTCATCGTTCCCCCAAACAGCCTGCCCCCAATGCAGGCTGATGCCTGTTTCGGGGGAACGACGCCGTTTGGCAAGCACTGCCAGACAGGTTGATCACGCGGGCATGGGCGGGAAGGATGATCGCGTAATCACCCTCCCCCCAAAGGCATCATTCCACGCCGGTAAAGACCAGCTTCTGCACCCGCCGGCCGGTGTTGACCTCACTGACATAGAGATTGCCGCTGGAATCGATGTCGATGCTGTGCAGCCAGGTGAACTGGCCGGCCTGGCGGCCATTGCGGCCGATTGCGGCCAGCACCTGATCATTTTCACGCAGCAGGATCCAGATCCGGCCGTTCATCATATCCGCGACATAGAGATATTTGCCATCGGGGGAGATAGCGATGTCCGTCACCGTGCGGGTGCCGCCGGTTTCCGGCGCGATCACGATGTCGCGCACGAAGGTCAGCGTGCCATCCGCCGCCTGGCTGAACAGCTGCGCGCGATTGTTCCGCCGGTCGCAGACATAGACATGGCCATCATTGGTCGGGACGACGCAATGGACGATATCGCCAAAGCTGCGCGATTGCGGATTGGCGCCACCATCGGTGGTACTGGTCGCCTGGCTCTGGTCAAAATTGCCTTCGCGGCTGGGGCCCTGTGGTGCCTGCGCATAAGCGCCCCATGCGCCGCCGAAACCGGCATCATCCCCGGTGAAGCGGATCACCCGCTTGTTCTTGTACCCGTCGGCGATCAGGATCTGGCCATTGCCGACATAGACATCGGCCGGATTGCCGAGCAGCGCATTGTCCGCATTGCCATTGGTCTGGCCATGCCGGCCGATGCTGCGGATGAATTTGCCATCATGGGTGAAGTTCAACACCGCATGGTCGCCATCGCCATTGCCGCCGAACCACACGGTTTTCTTGTCGTCCACGAAGACGCCATGAATGCTGCGCGGCCATTGGTTGACGCCGTCGATCACCGGGCCGGTTTCAGACGTGCCCCAGCCATCGAGATAACGACCGTCATTGGAAAAACGCACCACCGTTGGCGCAGGTTTGCAGCAGACCGCGATCGGCGGGCTCTGCGCCAGTCCATTGTCTGTCGGGGTCAGCGAATGCGGGCGATGCACAACCCAGACATCATCATCGCCATCCACTGCCACGCCCGATACCTGGCCCAGCATCAGATCAGCCGGCATTTGCGGCCAGGCCGCATCCACGCGGAAACGCGGAATGGGAACGCCGCTGGTGATTACTTCGGTATCCAGATCGACCAGCGCCGGCTGAGCTGTTGCCTGATTTTGGGTCGGCGTTTCTGTGGCCGCGCTGCAGGCCGATGCCACCAGAAAGCTGCATCCGGCCAGGGCGGTCATTGCCACCCTTGCCCTGCGTGACGCGTGATTTGCCATTTTCTGCATGCCCTGTTCCCTTTCCGTAAAGTCAGACCGTGATACCGCGATGGATCATCACCGCCCCGATCACGATCAGATAGATTCCAAATACCAGCCGCAACCGATCCGGTTTCAGCCCATGCACCGCTGCCACACCCAGTGGCGCGGTCAGCAAGGCGGTGACCATGATCGCCAGCGCGGCCGGAATGCTGACATAGCCGATAGATCCGGGCGGCAGGCCCGGCTGGCCATAACCCGCGATCATGAAGCCGATCATGCCGGGCACGGCGATCAGCACCCCCAGCCCCGACGCCGTGGCGATCGCGCGGTGGAGCGAGCGGCCGCACAATGTCATCACAATCACGGCGATGGTTCCGCCGCCAATCCCCAGCAATGCCGAGAGCGTCCCCAGCCCGCCGACGATCGCCACCCGGGCAAAGCCGCCAGGCATTGTGCGGGAGACCTGCCGCCCCCGGGTAAATGGGGTGAGGAAATGCAGCGACATCAGGATCACCCCAACACCGAAAATCGCCAGCAGCGCTGCGCCGGGCAGGATGGTCGCCAGCCAGGCGCCGAAAATCGCGCCCAGTACGATCCATGGCGCCCAGGATTTCAGAATATCGAACTCCACCGCGCCGCGCCGGGCATGGGCCTGCAAGGATCGCAGCGAGGTGGGAATGATGGTGGCGAGCGAGGTGCCGATGGCGAGATGGGCCAGATGATCGGGCGATCCGCCAAAAAACGGCAACACCAGCAACAACGCCGGGACAACCACAAAGCCGCCACCAATACCGAACATGCCGGCGGCAAAGCCGGAGACAAGGCCAGCGAGCAGCACAGCGGCTAGCGGCAGCAGTTCCAAACCGGCAATCATGAAAGCCCGAACCTGCCCCTGTAAACAAACCTCAATCTCTTGGGCCGCGCGGTTGGTCCGGTCGGCAGAACAAACTCGCCTATCCGAACGCAATTTAGAATAGGGCTTGCGGGCGAATAATTATCAAATCAAAGTTGATAATATCCGCTGACCGGACGCCATTTCGATGCTTGATGATCTCAATGAATTGAAGACCTTCCGCGCGATCATGGAACATCGCAATCTGACTGCCGCCGCCGCCGCGCTGGGGGTCAGCCTGGCGGTGGTCAGCAAAAGGCTGGCATCGCTGGAACAGCGGATCGGCCTGCGACTGGTGCACCGCACCACGCGGCGACTGTCGCCAACCGCCGAAGGGCTCGATCTGCTGGACAGCGTCACCCGTTCACTCGACGCGCTGGAGGAAGGCGAAGAACGGATTGCGCGCGGCCATGTGGAGGCGGTCGGCCTGTTGCGGGTGACCGCACCGGTTTCTTTCGGTCGCGCCCATGTCACCCCGCTGCTGGGGCGGCTCGCAGACAGTCACCCCCGCCTGCGGATTGACGTCCGGCTGACGGATTCGCTGGTTGATCTGGTGGCGGGTGGATTTGATGTCGGCATCCGCATCGGGGGATTGGCCGACAGTTCAACCATGATGCGCAAGCTGGCCGATAACCGCCGGATATTGCTCGCCTCCCCCGCCTATCTGGATCGGCATGGCCGCCCGCAGAAGGTCGATGATCTGCAAACCCATCGGTTGCTGGGCTATGGCAATGCGATCTTCCCCTGGACGCTGACCCGCAATGACGGAACCACGGCAACGGCCACGGCGAGTTTCCCGCTGGCATCCGACAATGGCGATGTGGTGCGCGACTGGGCCGTGGCCGGCCATGGCATCACCATGAAATCGCATATCGATGTGCAGGCGGACATGGAATCCGGCGCGCTGGAGCGGGTGCTGCCGGAATGGCACGGCGGCGACGCGGCGATTGTGGCGCTTTATCCGTCCGCGCGGCATCTGCCGCTCAAGACCAGTATTCTGCTGGATGCCCTGTCCGATGCGCTGCGTCAGGTGGATACCACCGGTACGGCCAGCTTCTGAGCAATTGCCCGCGCCTGATCGAAATCAGGCGTCCGCCCAGCGACGCAGCAGATTGTGATAGACACCCGTCAGCCGGATGATCTCCGCATTGCCATGCCCCAGATCACTCGCCAGCCGCTGGATGCTGCCATCAAGATCAAACAGCATCTGCCGCGCGGCATCATCGCGCACCATGGACTGCAGCCAGAAGAAACTGGCCACCCGGCGCCCGCGCGTGATCGGCTGCACCCGATGCAGCGAGGATGAGGGATAGAGCACCGCATGGCCGGCCGGCAGCTTGACCTGCTGCACGCCAAAATTGGTTTCGATGGTCAGTTCCCCGCCATCATAGGCGGCCGGATCTTCCAGGAAGACGGTGATCGACAGGTCTGAACGGACGCGAAAGCCGCTGCTCGCCTGAATGCGCACGGCATTATCGACATGCACGCCGAAGGAATGCCCTTCGCCATAGCTGTTGAACAGCGGCGGGAAGATCTTCAGCGGCAGCGCGGCGGCAATGAACAGCGGGTTGCTGCCCAGCGCCGCGAGCACGATCCGCCCGGCTTCTTTCGCTGCCGGGGAATCCTCGGGCAATTGCATGTTCTTCTTGGCCAGGGCCGACTGATGGCCGGATGTCACATTGCCATCGACCCATTCCGCCGCATCAATCTGCGCACGAACGGCCGCCAACTGCCCGGCATCGAGCAGGTCTGGAATCGCAATCAGCATGAAAAATCTCTTATGCTCGTTCCTGCAACTGGAACGGAATTTCGACCGCGCCGCGCACCATCACCGGCTGCCCGTCGCGCAATGTGGGTGACCAGCGCCAGCGCCGTACGGCGTCCATCGCGGCGTCGTCCAGCCGGGCAAAACCACTGCTGCGCGATACGGCAATATTGGCCACGCGGCCATCCAGCCCCAGGGTGATGGACAGCACCACCGTGCCCTGTTCATGCTTGCGGCGACTTTCAACCGGGTATCGCGGCGGGCGGCCAGACACCATTTGGGTGCCCAGATTGCCGGCATCGACCAGACGCGGCGGCGCGGCCGCAGCAGCAGCCGGCGGATTGGGCGCTGGCGGGGCTTCAACCGGGCGCGGAGCCGCGCTGACCGGCACCTGCACCGGCAGGGGTTCGATGTCCTGTTCGACGGCAACCTCGATCGGAGCCGGCCGGGGCAGAACAATCGGCGGAACAACGGCGGCCACCTGCTGCGGCGGCGATGGCGGCGGGGGCTCGGCCGGTGCCGGCGGCGGAGCGGCCGGGTTCAGATCCATGGCGATGATCCGCGGCTTGTCCTGCTTGATATATTGCGCGCCAAGCTGGAACAGACCCGCAGCCAGCACCAGATGCACGGCAACGGTCACGCCAATGGCGGTCGGGCTCAGGCTGCGGCGATTGCCATAGCCATTGCCGGCAACATGCACGGGGCCGGACTGATGCGGCGACACACGCGCTGCACCGGCGTGGACGATCACATCGTCAGGCTCAAAAGCCGCTGCAGTAGAATTGCCATAAGCTTCCAGTGACATCGGGGCCCCCTTTGCGCACCCACGACCTGCCCGGGACGATCACCGGAAACAGTAGCGCGAGTCATTAGCAAGTCCGTCGCATGTTTGACAGTGCTAAACAGATGATATGGGCAGCACGTGTTTCAACCTGCTGCCCATATCCCATCCGGCCTTCTGGCAAGCAACCGGATGGCGGTGTCGGTCAGACCTTAGAAGGTATAGCCGATGCTCAGCACAGCGGAGCGACCAACGCCGGGCTGTGCCCAGCTGCCGGTGACCGCAGTGCGGACCGTGGTGACATAATCTTCATCGGTCAGGTTCTGGATGTTCAGCTGAGCGTTCAGATTGTCGTTCAGCTTGTAACCGATCATCAGACGATGGGTCAGATAGTCAGGCACGTTGTACGTCACCGGAGCAGTCGCCGTCGGTATCGGGTTCATCGCATGTTCGCCCTGATAGCTGAAGCCGTAACCGACCTGCAGACCGAAGGGGAAGCTGTAGCTGGTGAACAGACTGCCCGAATGCGCCGGAGTGGCCGGCAGCGCCGTACCGGCAGCCGGATCAGGCGATACGCCGGCAGCAACGCTGCGGATCAGGGTCGAATCCAGATACATGTAATTGGCGACGATCGACCATTCAGGGGTGATGTTGCCCGCCGCGCTCAGCGAGATACCATCAACGCGCGAATGCCCGTCCAGCACCTGATCGGGCAGCAGCGGATCGGCCGATGCCACGCGATATTTGTCGCGTTCGTTGCGGAACAGCGCGCCGGCAAGCTGCAGCCCGCCGCCGAACAGATCGGCCTTCACACCAACTTCGTAGTTCTTGGCCGATTCCGGATCGACATTGCAGTTGTTGGCCGCGCAGCTGCCATCAACCGATCCCTTCGACGGGGTCCGCGAATTGCCATAAGCGACATAGGCGCTGATATTTTCGGCTGGCTTGAACACCGCGCCGACACGCCAGGAAAACAGCTCATCCTCGGTGATGAAGGTGCCATTGGTTGCGGCCGGCGTGAACACGCCTCCAGCAACAGACCAGGTATTGTTGCGGCCTTCGAACTTTTCGTAACGAACGCCACCGTTGATTTCGAACATGTCCGAGAACTTGATCGCATCAAACAAATAGGCGGCATAGCTCGACTGAATGCCACGGGCGCGGCTCGTTTGGGAGAAGTTGATCGGCCCGTTGTATTCATTGTTGCCATAGACGCGGGTCAGCGTCCCGGCACCCATGCCGCCCGGTCCGGCGATCACTTCGTTCGGATTGGCGATGTTGACCAGCGGGTAATAGTTCGGCGCAGCAAAGGGATTGGTGCCATCGGCCGCGCGCAGCAGCGTGCCACCATCCTGGGTGAAGCGTTCCCATAGGCCGGAGAAGCCGAGCACAAAGCTGTGTTCAATGCCGCCGGTGTTCAGTTCGCCCGAGAAATCGAACTGGGTATAGGCCGTCTGGTTACGCATATAACGCGGGCTGCCGCGACCACCGGTCGGCATGAAGTAACCAGCCGGAATATCCAGCGTGGCCGTACCCACTGGAACCACGCAAGACGCTGCCGTTGCGCCTGGCGTAACAGAGCTGATCGGCTGCAGATTGTTGGAAAGGCAGAAGGTGCCCTGCGGCTGGCTGGTGACCGTATATTGCTGGATGTTTTCGTAACGCGTCAGATTGCGGAAATGCAGCGTGTCGCTGAAATCATGCTCAAAGATCGCCTGGAACGCGTTGGTAACCGATTCCTGCGTGTCGACATTACGGAAACCGTAATAGCCTTCCCGATTGAATTCGGAGAGGAAACCGCCCAGCGCCGGATAATAGCGCAGGCCATATTGCGGCATGCCCCTGTCATCCAGATGTTCGAACTGCAGCGTCAGCCGGGTCGGGCCATTGATGCCGACGGTGACGGAGGGGGCAATACCCCAGCGTTCGTAGAATTCCACTTCGCGGCCGGGAACGTCGTTCTTGTGATAAACGCCGTTCACGCGCAGCGCGATGTCACCGGATACGACGTTCGTATCAACAGTGCCGCGATAGTAATTGTCCGTGCCGATGCCGGCATTGATTACGGTGCGATCGTGATCGAGCGGCTTCTTGGTGACGAGGTTGATCGAACCGCCAACCGAACCGCCGCCATTATAGACCGAGTTCGCACCATTGGTGATTTCGACCTGTTCGATGTTGTAGGTTTCATTGCGGTTCATCACCGCGCCGCTGCGCACGCCATCGACAGAAATGTCGTTATTGGCCGAATAGCCGCGCAGGGTGATCCGGTCGCCGTAACCGAACCCGCCTTCACCGGCAGCAAAGGTGATGCCCGGAACCGTGCTGAGCACTTCGCGCAGGGTCAGCAGGTTCTGCTGCTGCAGCGTTTCGCTGGCAATCACGGTAATGGTCTGCGGGGTGTCCAGCAGCGGAGCGACATATTTGGGCGAATCAGCCCGTTCCACCTTCACGCCTTCGTCGTCGATCGCCGTATCGACAACGGTTACGCCGCCCAGGCGCTGTTCCTGTTCGCCGCTCTGTGCGGCAGCGGGTACAGTGAAAGCTGCAGCACTGACGCAACCCAGCGCCAGGAATGATGTTGATCTACTCAATGGGTGCCTCCCTCGTGATATCGCTAATGCGAATCCGTCGCACCCACTGGCGTTATTGATTGTCGTTTGCAACGACGTCGCAGGATTGTTTCCGAATATTGCTGATTGTGATATTCCTGCATCAGTCAAAGATGGAATGAGAATGAATTGCCAGAATCCAATTCTGATATGACCGTGATCGCAAAGCGGCATGACCGCCCCGGGCCATGCTTGCATTTCGTCGGTTTCAGAGGGGAAGAGTTCTGGTCAGCCGTCAAGATCTGGGGCCAACCCCATTTCATTCATATCGGCTGGGACCGCCGCGCCGCGCAGGATATGGCGCCAGGTGATCTGGTGGTTTTCGCCAAAGGCGACTGGACGCAGGCGCCGGCACGGGGCAACTTTCCCGACCTGCTGCCAGGTCCGGTCTTCGCCTTCTGCTAATGGGTCAGCGGCGCGCCAGCATCCGCCGGCGCGCCCGCCACATCATTCCGGCTTGCGGAAACGTAGGGCAAATTTGTCCGTCTTGCCTGCCACTTCATCGCTGCGCACGGCCACATCATGCGGATCATCCGGATTGGCCAGCACATCGGATTGCGCTTCCAGCGTGAAGCCGGCCGCCGTCACCTGTTCAATCACAGCAGCAGGATCGATCCGATGCAGGGTAGAGGTTACCGTCAGCCCTGTGCCCGGCGCGGAATGGTCTTCCACGAAAAAGGCCCCACCCGGCTTCAGCGCGCGAAAAACCGACGCATTGACCCCGGCTATATTGGCGGTCGGACCATTCTGGAAATCATGATAATTTTCCGTGGTCCAGACCAGGTCAGCCGGCTTTTCCAGGGTGAAATCGGTAAAGTCCGCCACCACCACGGTGACATTGCCATAATGGGCAGCGATGGCATTGATCGCATCGAGCCCGCCCGGCCGATTGGCGAAAGCCGCCGGCATCAGCGCATAGACATGGCCCTCTGGGCCAACCGCGCGCGCCAGAATACGGGTGTAATAGCCGCCACCGGGGGCAAGCTCTGCCACCACATCGCCGGGCATGACGCCGGCAAAGGCGGTGATTTCCGCCGGTTTGCGGTTGGCATCGCGGGCCGTGTCTGCCGCGGGGCGATCCTTGTCCGCAACGGCGGCCTGAACCGCTTCCAGCCCGTCCTGCGCCCATGCAGCGGGTGCGCCCATGAACAGTCCGGCAATCAGGCCGGTGGTGGCCAATGCGCGAATTGCAGCCTTCTTCATCATCGGATCTCCCCTTGCGGCGCGCCGCTATCGGGCCGGCATGATAACCAAACCAGCCAGCCCGACAATGGTGCCCTTTGCCGGGGCTATTTCGCCTGGGCCTGCCTGGCTTTGTCGCTGATCCGCACCGCCGGCCAGCCAGCCAGCAGGGCGACCAGCCCGATCATCACTGCGCCCAGATACCAGGGCGCATCATGGCCGAGGTTTTCATAGATCAGGCCGAAGATCGGCGGAGCGATGATCCGGCCGAACGCGTTGGAGGCCATCATCAGCCCCATGGTGCTGCCCTGCCGTTCAGGCGGGGTGTTGCGGGACAACAGCGCGCCGGATGAAGGGAAAGCCAGGCTGTGCCCGGTCATCAGCAGTCCCATCAACAGCACACCGGACACCGGCAGGCGGATCACCGGCTGCAGCAGCATGGACAGCGCCAAGATTGCCAGGCCGATCATGATCACCCGCGCTTCACCATAGCGCGCAACCAGCGGCCCGATCAGCAGCAATTGCGCCATCAACCCGCCACCACCAATGGCCAGGAAGGCAAAGCCCAGGTCATGCGCGCTCCAGCCAAAATTGGCCTCGCTCCACAAGCCATAGACCGCCTCCATCGACGCGAAGGCCGCAATCCCGAAGAAGGAGATCACAAACAGGCGCGACAGCAGCGGCTGCGACCGAACGAAGGACAGCGCTTCGCTGTATTTGGGCAGCGGCGCGCCTTTCCCCCGCGGCGGTACAGCATCGCGCAAGACGGCAAGGCACCATAGCGATGCGAGGATAGACAAGCCGCCAGCGATGAAGATCGGCGGGCGGAAGCTTGCCGCCACCGCTTCACTGCCGGCGAAGACCCCACCCAGCACCGGGCCAAAGGCAAAACCAAGGCTGAAGGCCGCGCCGAAATAACCCATGGTCTTGGCGCGCCGTTCGGGCGGGGAAACATCGGCGATGAAACCCTGCGCCACGCTGAGCGTGCCGGAAAAGAACCCGCTGACCACGCGAATGGCAATTGCCACCCACAGGCTGGGGGCAAAGGCGAAGGCGAAATAGCTGATCCCGGCGACAAATGTCGTCAGCGCCAGCACCTTGCGCCGGCCCCACACATCCGATTGGCGCCCCCAGTGGATTTCACCAAACACATTGCCGAAGCTGTAGGCGGCAAACAGCAGCGCGATCTCGAACGGGCTGGCGTTGAACACCTGACCGTAAAAGGGCAGCAGCGGCAGGATCAGACTGAAACCACCGATATTGATGAACACCGCCACCAGCAGCGGGGGCAGGCGTTTATCCATGGTAACGCGGTTCCGGCAGGCCGCGCACGCCCAGCCCGTCAATCACATAGCACCAGCCATCCCCATCAGCGGGTTCTCGCCCCAGGAAAGACGGGTCAATGCTGGGCACAAACAGCCGGTCCAGATTGGGCCCGAAGAACATGCAACTGGCCGGCAGCCGGGTGGGCATGTCGATCACCTGCTTCACTTCGCCAGCGGGCGAAAGCTGCAGCACCACGCCGCCTTCGCAGATCGCCACCCACATATCGCCATTTTCATCGATGGTCGCGCCATCAGGAATCGGGCCATAGGGCGTGGTATCGAAGAACAGCCGACGATTGCTGGCCGCACCCGTCGCCAGATCATAATCATAGGCGTGGATCGCCTGACGCATGCTGTCCGCATGATAGAGCGTGCGATTGTCGGGCGAGAAGCACGGTCCATTGCCCAGCACATAATCGCGGTCGAGTTGCGCAATCGCGTGGTCAGTGCCCAGGCTGAACAGTCCGCCCAGCGGCTCCTTCGCCTGACGGTGGCTGGTGCCGAACAGGAAGCGCCCTGCCCGGTCAACCTTGCCATCGGCCAGCTGGATTGCCGGATCAACCGGATCGAACAGCGCCAGCGGGGTCACAGCGCCGGTATCGGTATCGAGCGCGTGAACGCCATCGGGCAATGCCACAATCGCTCCGCCCTGTTCGCGCAGCGCCATGGAACCGATCATGTCCGGCACATCCCAGGACTGGTGTGCATGGCTCGCCGGATCCCAGCGGAACACCTTCTTTTCGAGAATATCTATGTAATAGAGCGCCTGTTCGGCGACATCCCATACCGGCCCCTCACCAACTTTGCAGCGGGGCAGATCAAGCCGCGTTATCTTCATCACGGTCCCTCCCAAGCCCGCAATATTAACGATCGTTATGATTGGTGCAAGCATGGTCTGGCGAGAGGGCGGAGCGAGGCGATGGCCTTGCCATTGGCAGCCGCCTGAAGGCCAGTGGTTCGCGATGTCGTGAAGGACAGAAAGCCTGCAACGCCGCCCTGGACAGACATTTGACAATGTAAACATTAGTAAACAACAACAGCTTACGAAGCCGACATATTGATTTCCCGCCACCGCCCTGCTTGCTGCCCAACAGTTAGGAGGGAGTATTTATGAAAAAGCACATTACACTCGCATTCGCAGGTCTTCTGGTTCTGGCCGGCTGCTCGGAAAAATCGGAAGAAGCCACCGGCACCGATACCACTGCAGCAGCGCCCGCCGCCGATGCAGCTGCAGCACCGGTTGCCGCAGCCGGCACCACCGGCATTGCCGAATGCGATGAATATCTGAGCAAGGTGAAGGCCTGCATCAGCGACAAGGTGCCTGAAGCCCAGCGCGCGCAGTTCGAACAGGCCATGGAACAGTCGACTTCGGCCTGGGCCACCATGGAAGACAAGACCGCACTGACCCAGATGTGCAAGCAGGCGTCGGAACAGGCCAAGACCGCCTATGGCGCGATGGGCTGCGAATTCTGATCCGCTGAATGAACACATGCCGCCGGCTTTCGACAGAAGGCCGGCGGATGCTGTATCTTATTGCTACGAAACCACTTTCATCATCAATCGTCTGACCCGAAGCTGCGCTCTTCACGGCTATGCCAAAGGCGCAGGATGAAGATGGTCGCATCGGCGATCTCGTAACGCATTTCGTAATTGCCGACGACAATCCGCCGGACTTCACGCGGTTCGTAAATGTCCAGCTTCTCCCCAATCCTGGGATAGTCTGACAGCCGGTCCGGCGCGCGTACAAGCTGCTGCACAACCCGTGCCGCTGCTTCAGGGGCCACCGGGCGCAGATACTCATGCAGCCGCACCAGATCAGCGGCTGCCCTGGCGGTCCAGCTGACCTTCATGCAGCAGGCGGCGGAAGCGGATTGTCGCTGCCCAGACTGTCTGCCCAGGCGCGCATGGCTTGGTGGTCGATCACGCGGCCTGAAACGACATCTTCCAGCGCTTCGAGCGTCATCCTGTGACGCTCTTCTTCCTGATCGACCCAGGCCGCGAGTGCCTGCTTCACCACCCAGCCCCTTGAACGCTCGAGCCGAGCGGCCATGGCCTCCACTTTTTCCGCCAAGTGCAATGGGACGTGCGCGGTCAGTACTTTGGTCTCGGCAGACATGCTCATCACCCATAATCAATCTGATTAAAATATAATCGAATTTGATCAGCGGCGCAAACTAGCCGGATTGGGGATACTGCCTCGCCCCCAGCGCGCCGGGTAATGAAAAAGGGGCAGCCTTGCGAGGCTGCCCCTTTCGCTTTTCCGTTTCTGTTTAGGGCGTCAGCCTGCGGCACCGTGGCAATGCTTGTATTTGTTGCCTGAACCGCAAGGGCACGGGGCATTACGGCTGAGGTTGAGATCCTGATAGGGATCTTCGCCCAGCGGAGCCTCTGCGCCCGACGCCGGCGCCGGAGCGGAGAAACCCACCGCGGCAGGGGCCGCAGCCGGGCCACCGGCCAGCGCGCCCAGAATGGCCTGCGCGCCCGTCTGCGGGGCGGCGGTGGCATCTTCTGCGCCGAAGAACGGATCGACATGGCCGGTCAGGAAATCGGGCAGTTCGGGCAGTTCCAGTGGCGGCGGCGGGGCGGCGATGCGCAGTTGGCTGGTCATCAGCACCCGGGTCACATCCTCGCGGATATGTTCGAGCATGTTTTCGAACAGACCGAAGGCTTCGTGCTTGTATTCATTGATCGGCTGCTTCTGCGCATAGGCGCGCAGGAACACCACCTGGCGCAGCGCGTCGAGCGTGGCGAGGTGTTCCTTCCAGTGGTGATCCAGCCGGTCGAGCAGGATGCTCTTTTCCACCTGGCGCCAGACTTCCTGATCGGCGTCGGTCATCTTGTCGGCCATGGCCTGATCGGCCAGTTCCTGCAGCCGTTCCTCGATCAGTTCCGGATCGACGGAATCTTCTTCCAGCCAAGTTTCGATCGGCACATCAAGGCCGAGCACATCCTGGACGCGATCCTTCAACCCATCGATATCCCACTGTTCGGGATAGGATTCCGGCGGGCAGGCGGTGCCGACCAGATTGTTGACCGTTTCGTGGCGCATATCGAGCACGACATCATCAACAGTGGCGCTGTCCATGATTTCGGAACGCTGTTCATACACCACCTTGCGCTGGTCGTTCATGACGTTGTCATACTCAACGACCTGCTTGCGCACTTCGTAATTGCGCGCCTCAACCTTCTTCTGCGCGGTCTCGATCGCCTTGGACAGCCATTTGGAACCGATCGCTTCACCATCGGCCAGATTGCTGTTCATCATCTTGGCGAACAGCGTGTCCGGGCCAAAGATGCGCAGCAGATCGTCTTCCAGGCAGAGGTAGAAACGGCTCAGACCCGGATCGCCCTGTCGGCCTGAACGGCCGCGCAGCTGATTGTCGATACGCCGGCTTTCATGCCGTTCAGTACCGAGCACGAACAGGCCGCCGGCGGCCAGCACCTGCTGCCGTTCGGCGGCAACCTCTTCCTTGATGCGGGCAATCGCCGCATCGCGTTCGGGCCCTTCTTCCATGCCCGACAGCTCGTCTTCGGTGCGGAATTCGACATTGCCGCCCAGCTGAATATCGGTACCGCGACCGGCCATATTGGTGGCGATGGTCACCGCGCCCAAACGTCCGGCCTGGGCCACGATATGCGCTTCCTGTTCGTGGAAGCGGGCGTTCAGCACCGCATGCTTCACGCCTTCATTGTCGAGGAAGCGGCTCAGCAGTTCGGACTTCTCGATCGACACCGTGCCGACCAGCACCGGCTGGCCGATTTCGTTCTTTTCCCGGATTGCCTTGGCAATGTTGAGGAACTTGTCCTGCGTGTTCTTGTAGAACTCGTCATCCTCATCGATGCGCTGCACCGGCAGGTTGGTGGGAATTTCCACCACATTGAGCTTGTAGATATCCCAGAATTCGGACGCTTCGGTCGCGGCCGTACCGGTCATGCCGGACAGCTTGGGATACATACGGAAGTAATTCTGGAAGGTGATCGAGGCCATGGTCTGGTTTTCAGGCTCGATCTTCACGCCTTCCTTGGCTTCCACCGCCTGGTGAAGACCATTGGACCAGCGACGGCCATCCATCATACGGCCGGTGAATTCATCGATGATGACGACCTTGTCGTCCTTCACGATGTAATCAATGTCGCGCTTGAACATCACCACGGCGCGCAGCGCCTGATCCAGATGGTGAACCACCTGCGTGTTTTCGACATCATAGAGATTGTCGGAGGTGAGCAGGCCGGCCGCGATCAGCCGCTGTTCGATTTCCTCCACCCCGTCTTCGGTCAGCGAAACGCTCTTCGCCTTTTCGTCGACCTCGTAATATTCCTTCTCCAGCTTTTTCACGACTTCATCGAGCGCGAGATAGAGGTCGCTCTTGTCGTCGGTCGGGCCGGAAATGATCAGCGGGGTACGGGCTTCGTCGATCAGGATCGAGTCCACTTCGTCGACCACGGCGAAGTTGAACGGCCGGTGCACCTGCTGGCTGCGTTCGTGCTTCATATTGTCGCGCAGGTAATCGAAGCCGAATTCATTGTTGGTGCCATATGTGATGTCACAGGCATAGGCTTCGCGGCGCGAGAATTCGGGCAGGTTCGGCACGATCACGCCGATCGTCAGGCCGAGGAACTTGTGGATGCGGCCCATCTGTTCAGAGTCGCGCCGGGCCAGATAGTCGTTCACCGTCACGACGTGGACGCCCTTGCCTTCAATGGCATTGAGATAGGTGGCCAGCGTTGCCACCAGCGTCTTGCCTTCACCGGTGCGCATTTCGGCGATTTCGCCACGGTGCAGCACGATGCCGCCAATCATCTGCACATCGAAATGGCGCATGCCCAGCACGCGCTTGGACGCTTCACGCACCGTGGCGAAAGCTTCGGGCATGATGTCGTCCAGCGTGCGGCCTTCGGCCAGCTGGTTGCGGAATTTCTGCGTCTGCGCGGCCAGTTCCTGATCGCTGAAGCTTTCCAGCTGCGGTTCCAGAGCGTTGATGGAATCAACGACCTTCTGCGCCGATTTGACGTAGCGATCATTGGCGGAGCCGAAGAGAGATTTGGCGATCGAGCCGAACATAAGCGGATTCCTGATATCTTGATAAGGATGCAGCCGCGCAGCGGCGCGGCCGGAAAGGCAACGGGCCAAGGATATGGCCCGGAAGGGAATATGCTGCCGGCGCGCTATTCGTGCGCGCGGTCTGCCTGAAGCATCACCGGGCGTGCCGGGCTTGCAATAAGCACCAGCGCGCCGGTCGATCGCAGCAGGGGAATATGCTGCACAGCCGGTGCCATCTGCACGGCCTGATGGGCTGCCTGCACCTGCGCGGCCAGGGCTGCGCTTTCGGCCAGCCGGACGGTTTCAACATTGTTGACCGCACGCGCCTGCGCCGGTTCGGCCAGGGCGGCCATACCGGTCAGAAGTGCTAAAAGGGCGATCAGTTGTCGCAACATGCCATGTGCTAGATAGCGATCCTTGCTTTCATGTCCATGAAGAAGGGCGGCAGATTTTCTGTTTTCCCCTCAACTGTGGGAAAGCCGCTGAGTTGCGGCGTAGTAACGCAGCCATGTTGTCGCCGGGCGCGGGTGGTTCTATGGCGCCGCGCATGGATATTGCCGCCTCGCCGCTCGCCCTGCCCTTTCCCGCGATTCCGCCGGTTGACGGCGTCACGCTGCGCGTCGCCCGCGCCCGTTACAAGCAATGGGACCGCTGTGATCTGACCTATATCGAACTGGCGCCGGGCACCGCCGTTGCCGGGGTGTTCACGCGCAATGTCTGCTGTTCTTCAGAGGTTGAACTGGGGCGTGAACAGGTACGGCTCGGCAGTGCCCGCGCGCTGGTGGTCAATGCCGGCAACTCCAATGCCTTCACCGGTTTCCGTGGGCGGGAAGCGGTGGAACAGATCATGGCGCAGGTCGCCCAGCATCTCGATTGCCTGCCTTCTGATGTGTTCGTGTCGTCCACCGGAGTGATCGGCGTGCCGTTGCCGCGCGACAAGGCCGAAGCCGGCGTGGCCGCCGCGCTGGATGCCCAGCCCTGCAACTGGGAAGATGCCGCCAACACCATCGGCACCACGGACACCTTTGCCAAGGGCGCCGTTGCCACCGCTGTTGTTGGCGACAAGACGGTGACCCTGGCCGGCATCATCAAGGGCAGCGGCATGATCGCGCCCGATATGGCCACCATGCTGGGTTACATCTTCACCGATGCGGCGGTTGACCCGGCCTTCCTGCAGCAGGTGCTGTCTTCCGCCAGCGATGCCAGCTTCAACTGCATCACCGTCGACAGCGACACATCGACCAGCGACACCGTGCTGGCCTTCGCCACGGGCAAGGCCGGCAATACGCCGATCAGCAATTTCGATGATGCCGGCGCAGAAGCCTTCGCCGCCGCGCTGTTCGACATCTGCCGCCAGCTTTCCCACCTGGTGGTGCGCGATGGCGAAGGGGCGCAGAAATTCATCGAAATCGAAGTAACCGGCGCCGCCAGCGATGACAGCGCCCGCCGCATTGGTCTGGCCATCGCCAATTCCCCGCTGGTGAAGACCGCGATCGCCGGTGAAGATGCCAATTGGGGCCGCGTAGTCATGGCCGTGGGCAAGGCCGGCGAACCGGCCGATCGCGACAAGCTGGCCATTCGCTTTGCCGACAAATGGGTGGCGCAGGCCGGCCTTGCGGTCGACAGCTATGATGAAGCACCTGTCGCCGCCCATCTGAAGGGGCAGGAGATCAGCGTCGGGGTCGATCTCGGCCTGGGCGATGGCAAAGCCACGGTGTGGACCTGCGATCTGACCCATGGCTATATCTCGATCAATGCCGATTACCGGTCATGAACGCATCCGGCCTGCATGATGCGGTGGCGGATCTGATCCGCCATGTCGCAGAAACTGCCATCCGCCCGCACTACCAGAAGCTGACCAGCCAGCAGATCGAGGCCAAGGCCGCCGATGATGTGGTGACCGTGGCAGACAAGCTGTCCGAAGAAATGCTGACCGAAGGTCTGGCAAAGATCATGCCCGGCCTCGCCGTCGTTGGCGAAGAGGCGACCCACGCCGATGCCAGCGTGCTGGATGGTCTGGCCGGCGATTGCTGGATCGTGGATCCGCTGGACGGCACGCGCAATTTCGCCGCCAGCAAACCGCCCTTCGGCATCTTGATCGCGATGGCCAGCGGCGGGATTACCCAGACCGGCTGGATCTATGATGTGCTGACCGGGCGGCTGTGCGTGGCCGATCGCGGCCGGGGCGCCTTCGTGAATGGGGAACGGGTGACCGCCCGCGTCACCGGGGAAACCCCGCCGGTTGCTGCGCTGTCGCTGATCTTCCTCGATCCCGCGCGGCGGCAGGCGGTGCTGGACCATGTCGCCCCGCATTACCGCATGGTCGATGTGCCCTATTGCGCGGCGGAACAATATCCGCGGCTGGCGCTGGGCGAAAACGATGTGTCGATTTTCGAACGCACACTCGCCTGGGATCATGCCGCCGGCGATCTGTGGCTGAATGAAGCGGGCGGGCGCTGTGCCCGGCCTGATGGATCACCCTATCGCGTGGATGAAGTCAGCCGTACCGGGCTGATCGGTGCTGCCAGCCCTGCCATGTGGGATGAAATGGCCTGGCGACTGGACGCCATGCCGGGCTAAGGGATTGTTTAGCATGGCGGGGCCGGCGATTGCGCCGGCCCCGCCTGAAGCATCAGATAACGCTTTCGATCCAACCCTTCAGCTGGCTCTTGGGTGCCGCGCCGAGCTTCTGCGCAACCGGCTTGCCATCCTTGAACAGCACCAGGAACGGGATCGACTGCACGCCCAGCCCGCCCGGAACGTCCGGGTTTTCCATGATGTCCATCTTGGCGATGGTCACCTTGCCGGCCAGTTCCTCGCTGATTTCTTCCAGCGCGGGGGCGATCATCTTACACGGGCCGCACCAGTCAGCCCAGAAATCGACCAGCACCGGCGTCGCGGAGTCGAGAACATCTTCCTGGAAGCTGGCATCGGTTACATTCTTGGTGGCCATGTCTGGTTTGCTCCTAATTGTTGCACCCTATCTAGGTCAGGCGGGCGGCAAGGCAACGCCTGTGGCGTCATAGCTTTCCTGATAATCGGGAAAGCCGGGTTTGTGCCCCGAATTCTGGCCGGGTTTGTGCGCCGCCAGAACATCATCCGGCAAGGCGATCAGCAAAGGCAGTTGGGTATAAAGCAGCGCGGCCTCTATCCGACGGCCAGGATAGATTGCCTGCAGCGCGGCAACATAGGCCCCCATCTGTCGCAGTGTATGCACCGGCACATCGGCCAGCGCACGCGGCGGGCGGCGAGCGGTCTTGAAATCCACCACCAGCACCCGATCAGGCAGCACCAGCAGGCGATCGGCTGAGCCGGCAATCACCCGGCCATCGACCGTTGCGGCCAGCGGAACCTCTGCCAGCGCAGAAGGCCCGAACAGATCGCGCCATTCGGGATGATCGAGCACCTCCAGCGCGAGCCCCGCCATCTCATTCCGCTCACCGGCAGAAAATTGCGAGCCATTGCGGGCGAGCCAGACTTCGGCAGCCGCTGCGCGGTCTTCCAAGGCGATATCGGGCAGGCGTTCGAGCAAGCGATGCATCAGCACCCCGCGCCGCGCGGCCTTTTCCGCCACATCGGGCGGCAGCGGCGGATCAGCGCCAAAATCCTCACCCGCCGATGATGGTGCCAGCGGGCGCGGCGGGCGGGGTTCGGGGCCGATCGGGCGGATCGCCCAGTCGGGCAGCGTCGGCGCAACCATTTGGGCTTGGGGTACATGGCCGGCCACGGAATCGGCACTGATACCGCCCAGACGCACCGCGCCCCAGATCGCATCCTCCACCGGTTCGCTCGTCACCAGCGGAGCCAGGCGGGCATACCAGCTGTCCGGCGCGGGCACGCCCCGGTCGCGGGTGCCAAGCGCGCCACCGATGAACAGTGCCTCTTCCGCACGGGTCATGGCGACATAGAGGAGGCGCCAATGTTCCTGCCGTTCTTCGCGCGCGACGCGTTCTTCCTGTTCGCGGATCGGACCGATCTTTTCCGTCTTGCGCAGATTGGGCAACGGAATGGCCCGATCCCCATCGATCAGGCTCAGCCCGCGCGTCGGCGATGTGTCGGGATTGCCCGCCGCATCGGCCAGGATCACGATCGGCGCCTGCAATCCCTTCGATCCATGCACGGTCATCACCCGCACCAGATCAGGGCTGGCGCCCGGTTCCCGCTTCAGTTCCCCCTCGCCCGCATCGAACCACTGGATGAAACCCTGCAGGCTGGGCGTATGCGCGGCGGCATAGGCATGAGCGGCATTGAGCAATTCATCGATCGGATCATTGGCTTCGCGGCCGAGCCGCGCCACCAGATTGCGCCGGCCCTGCCAGGGGCCGATCAGCAACCAATGCAGCAATGCCTGCACCGGTTCATAATCGGCCCGCGCCAGCAGCGGATCGAGCAGCAACCGCAGGGCGTGCACATCGCTATGGTCAGACCCGCGCAACTGATCCCACAACCGCACTCCACGCCGGCGATAGCCATGCTGCAGCAGTTGTTCCTGACTCCAGCCGATCAGCGGAGACATCAGCAAGGCGGCTAGGCTCAGATCATCGAGCGGCTGGGCGGCAAAGCGCAGCGCCGCCATCAGATCCTTGACCGCCAAGGGTGCGCCCAGCCGCAGCCGGTCAACCCCGGCCACCGGCACGCCGCGCGCATGCAACCGGGCAACGATCAGCCCGGCCAGATCGCGCCGCTTACGCACCAGCACCATGACATCGCCGGGCCCGGCACTGCGCGCCCCGCCCTTGACCAACGGGAAGCCGTGATCGAGCCATGCCCGTACCTGCCGGGCGATGCGATCGGCCATTTCCCGTTCTGGCTGGGAAATCCAGTTTTCCGGGCCCTCCGCGGTCTCGTCACCCTCGCCCATGGCATCGATCGGCGGCCAGAGCCCGATCAGCCCCGCGCGGGTATCACCAATATGGCGCCCGGGATCTTCGGACAGCCCGAAGGCGCCAGGTCCGATGCTTTCAATCGCGGCATCGACGAAATCGAGCACCGGCTGGGCCGTGCGATAGGATCGATCGAGCCCCAGATCGACAAGATCGCGCGCTTCATCCGGCAATTGCAGTTCGCGCGCACCTGCGGCCCGTTCCGCCAGCACCGTGGCAAAACGCGCCTTCGCCGCTGCGAAATTTTCAGGGCTGGTGCCCTGGAAGCGGAAGATCGCCTGCTTGTAGTCGCCCACCACAAAGATGGTCCGCAGCCTGTCTTCATGCGTGCCGAAGCCGGTGAAGAAATCCCCGGTCAGCGCATCGATGATCGACCATTGCGCTTCATTGGTGTCCTGCGCTTCGTCGACCAGCAAATGGTCAAACTGCCGGTCCAGCTTGTAGCGGATCCATTCGCCCAGGCCCGGCCTTGCCAGCAGATCGGCCGCGCGGCGGATCAGATCGTCAAAGTCAATCAGTCCTTCGCGCGTCTTGGCCGCATCCCAGGCCAGCGCAAAGCGCCGCCCGACCGACAAGGCCGGGGTCAACATGGCCGCCAGATCGATCTTCGCCTTGAGATCCTGCACCGCCTGCATGGATGCCGCGACCCGACCGGCATAGCTGCCATAATCGGGATCACGCTTTTCCAGATTGGCGAGCGATTTGGGCGCCCCGTCCCCGGCGTTGAACAGGGTGCCGCTGAAACTGCCCAGGGCATGGATGCGGTCTGCCGGGCTCAGCAGCAGCCAGGCGGCAATCGCATCCACCCCGGCCTGCCCGGTCTTGGTGCCCCAATCGGCCAGCACATCCATGCAGCGGCGCAGGGACCGGACATCAAAATTCTCGTCCGTGCACAGCGCGGCCAGATCTTCGGGGCCGGCATCGGCAGCCAGACCTATCAATTGCCGCACCCGCTGGTCCAGCGGTTCCTGCCAGCCGCCCGGGCCAAACCACGCCTCCCGCGCCTGGGCACAACGCATCAGCCATCCCCGCGCCTCATCCGGGCCCATGCGTTCGCTGAGCATTTCCAGCGCAGCAAGCGGGCCATGCTGGGCCAGATCTTCCCATTCCAGCAGCAGATCAGCCAAGACCCGATGGGCCAGCAGATCGCGGTCACGATCCTCCATCGGCTGGGTGCCGGGCAGCAATCCGGCCTCTTCCGGGAAGGCGGCCAGCAGCCATTGCGAAAAGGCGTGGATCGTATCGATCCGCAGCCCACCAACCGGGCAATCCAGCACGCTGGCAAACAGGGTGCGGGCCCGGGCCAGAGCTTGCGGGTGATGGTCTGCGCCCAGCGCGATCAGATCGCTGGCCAGTTCGGTATCCGGCAGGCGAACCCAGCGGGCCAGCACGGCGTTGACGCGTTCGGCCATTTCGGCCGCCCCGGCCTTGGTGAAAGTCAGGCAGAGCAGATGTTCGGGCCGGACATCGGGCCGCAGCAACAGCCGCAGCACGCGCGCAGACAGCACCTGGGTCTTGCCCGTTCCGGCAGAGGCGGACAGCCAGACCGAATCCCGGGGATCGACCGCCAGCGCCTGTTGCCCCTGCAACCGGTGAACCTTGCCGCTCATGACAATTCCCCGGCCCATTCATCCAGCCGCATCAGCTGATCATAGCTGTTGTAATTGACCGCATCGGGATTGAGCCGCGCGGTGAACGGCTCTTCGCCCAAAATCCATTTGTTGAGCGCATCATCGAGAAAATCCTCCGCCAGCGGCAGGAAGGTGCCCGGCTCCACCCCGGTCCGCTTGCGATCGATCTTCAGCGGGGTGGTGACATAGCCGAACCCCGTGGGGCTCTTGTCGCTTTTGCCGAGCGACCAATATTCAAACGCGCTCGCTTCGCCCGCCACGGTTTTGCCGAAGGCGCCGCGTTCCGCCATCAACCCCAACGTGCCGAGCTGCAGGGCAAAGCCCTGCTCCACCTGATCGGAGGATGGCGGACTGCCGGTCTTGTAATCAACAATCGCCAGCGTGCCATCAGGCAGGCGATCGATCCGGTCGACCTTGCCCTTAATGGTCACGCCGCGCTCAACCATTTCGCCCGCCTGTTCAAAGACGATCGGCACCCTGCCGGGCGAGGCGGCGATCTGCCCTTCCACCCATTCTAGCGCCTTCAGCAGGCGCGGACGCCACAGCGCCCGCATCAGGGGATGCGAATTCATCTGCTGCAGCACATCGGTGGCAACATCGCGCATGGGGCCTTCGCCCTTGTGCCATTTTTCCAGCACCTCATGCGCGACTGTGCCCTGCCATGCCGCGGTCGGTTCGGCATCAAGCGCGTCGAGTTCGGCAAGCGACAGGATGGCGGAGGCGTAGAACTGGTAAGGATCGGAGCGCAGCCGATCGAGCGCGGTCACACTCAGTGCCACGCGGCGCTGTTCTGCCGATGGCATCGGCTGCGGCCGGGGGTGCGGGGATGCCGGCGGCGCCAAATCGATCGCCCGGGCCATCTCCACCACTTCGGTTTCGCGGTGATCATCGATCAGTCGTTCGCCCAGCAGGGCTTCCACCCGCAGCCAGAACCGGCTGGCAATCGCCGGGCCGCCGGCATCGCGCCGGGCGCGGCTGAGCACCACTTCGGGCGCGCCCAGCGCGCCGGCCAGATCATGTGCCGCCAGGCCAATGCGGAAATCACCGCCCGGCACACCCAGTGCCCGCAACACTGCCGGGGCCAATAGCGGTTCCGCGCCGGCCGTGCCCGGCCAGACACCTTCATTGAGCCCGGCACAGATCGCCAGCTCCGCGCGGGTCATGCGCGATTCCAGCAGACCGTAGATCGCCACGCGCGGATGGCCGCCATAGGGCGGACGGACCGATATGCTGTCCATCGCATCGCGCAGCACGGCCGGCAGATCCGCCGGGGCCATGCGTGTGCCGACAAGCCGCGCCTGCAGGCGCAGGTCTTCGACGAAATCGGCCAGCGCGCGCCCGTCTTCGCGGGCCCAGAGCTTTTCCCCGCACAATGCTTCACCGGCCACCGCGAGCCGATCGAGCAGATCAGCCAGCAGCAGTTCCTGCCTGTCGAGCAGCGGCGCCAGCACCGGTTCCACGCCGGCCCACCATTCCGATACGCCCGCCTTGGCCGCCACATCCCGCAGCGGCTCCAGCCCGGGCGCAGGTCGCGGACCACGCAAGGCCCGTTCAAAGGCACGCGCCTGCGCCAGCCATTCGCCGCGCAAACTGCCCATGTCGGTCAGCGGATGTTCGAGCAGCGCCATCAACGGCACGGGTGCCGCCTGTTCGGCCGCCAGATCGGCCAGCAGCAGCAGGATACGCCCGGCCGGCGTCTGCGGCAGCGGGCGCCCGGCGGTATCATCAGCGATGATGTTCCACCGGTGCAGGTGTTGCACCACCCGCGCCGCGAGCCCGCGATCCGGGGTAATCACCGCCACCCGGCGTTCAGGCACTTCGATCGCCTGCCGCACCAACAGCGCAATGGCCTGCGCTTCCTCTTCCGGATTGGCGCATTCCATCAGCCGCACGCCCGACAGGCGCCGCCGTTCGGCGGGCAGATCAGCCCAGATCCGGCTGGCTTCGGGGGGCAGGAACAGGCTGGAAATGGCGTGACTGCGTTCGGGCGGTCCCTTGGCCATGCCCGCACGATGCCAGGGCTGCACCTCTTCCCGGTTCACCCTCAACCGGTTGAGCAGCAGCTTCATGTGATATTGCGGATGGGTCAACGCATCGCCGCGCCCGATCGGCAATTCGGCATCGCGGGCGCCGGCTGTGCCCAGTTCATCCCACACCGGATCATCCAGGCTGAGATCGAAATCGGGCAGCACCACCGCGCCATCGGGCAGCCGGGATATGCGCCGCAGCAAAGCTGCCAATCCCTTGCCCGGGCTGGTGATGCCGGCCGCGATCACAGGATGTGCCGGGGGATGGTCACGCCAGTATTTCGCCGCATGGCGGAACAGGCGATTGCGCCGGTCAGCGGGGTCGACTTCCCCGCGCGCCATCAATTCCTTCAACCAGCGATCCTGCACCACCATGAACAGCCGGAGGCTGCGTTTCCAATGGTCAGACAATTCGCCGAGCAGGCCGAGAACCTTTTCATCGAACAGTTCTTCCGGGCCGATCTCATCGGCGAGCAGGCGATCCATGGTCTGGCCCATTTCCAGCGCCATCCGCAGCAGCGCGCTACCGGTGGGCGCCGTGCTGCCCTGTTCTTCACGGATCAATTCGGCCAACCGCAGCCAGCGAAAGGTCAGGTCGACCGCCGGCGGGATATGGTCTGCCGCGCCCAGCGGATCGAGCAACGGCCCCAGCGTTTCTTCCAGATCGAGATCGCCGACCACCGCCATACGCGGCATCAGCAGCCCGCTGCCCGAATGGCGGATGAAAGCCTCGCTGATCGTGCGGACCGCACGATTGCTCGGCAGCAGCAAGGTCAGCTTGGCAAGGCCGAAATCCGGTTCGGAAAATCGCGGAACAATCCCGGCAACCAGAGCATCGGCAAAGCCGCGATGCGCGGCAATCGAATAGATCCGCGGCCCCTTATGGTCGCTGCCCTGCCCTTCAACCACCAGCAAGCGCGAGTTCGGTCGGCGCAATGCTTTGCGGCGTCCCGACCTCAAACCATTTGCCAGTGAAGGCCACGCCATAGAGCCGTTCTTCGGCTATCGCCCGGTCCCACAGAATATTGGTCGAAAACGGACCTTCAGGCGCATCGCGCAGCAGGCGCTTCGATACCAGCTGGATGCCGGTGTAAACAAAGGGCGCAATCCGGCCGGTGCGGCGACGCTTGAGCAGGCCATTGCCATCCATACCGAAATCGCCCTTGCCCCGGAAATTATGCGCACCGGTATGCGGCACCAGCAGCAGCAGCGCGTCCATCCGGTCCGGCTGCCAGGCATCCGACAGCACGCGGAAAGTGTTATAGGGCCCGTCGAGCCAGATATTGTCGCTGTTCACGCAGAAAAACGGATCGGGCAGCATGTCCTGCGCGCGGACCATGCCGCCACCGGTTTCCAGCAGCTGATCCCGCTCATCCGAAATGCGCACGCGCGGCAGATCGCGTTCCAGCACATGGGCTTCCAGCGCATCGGCCAGATAATGCACATTGACCACCGCACGGGCGACGCCGGCCTCTGCCAGCCGATCCAGCGTGTGATCTATCAGCGCCTTGCCCGCCACCCGGACCATCGGCTTGGGCTGCGAAGCAGTGAGCGGCCGCATGCGCTTGCCCAGGCCAGCGGCCAACACCATCGCGCAATCTGTTACCAGCGGTTTCATCCCTGCAGATCGCCCAGCTTGCCGCCATGCGCCTGTCGCACGGCCGGCGGAATATTGTCAGCAAACCATTGTGCGACGGGGGCCAGCGCCGGCGCGGCCAGATCACGTTCCATCGCTTCCCACACGCGCGGGATCATCGGCAAATAACGCGGCTTGCCATCACGCTGCCACAGCCGCGCGAAAATCCCCACGATCTTGGCGTTCCGCTGCGCGCCAAGCACGGCATAATCGGATGCGAAATCAGCGCCGGCATCCACCTGCGCCAGATAATGCACCAGCATCGCCTGTTCGAGTTCGGGCGAGACATCGCGCCGCGCATCCTGCAGCAGCGAGACAAGGTCATAGGCCCGATGGCCGACCAGCGCGTCCTGGAAATCAATGAGCCCCTGCGGCTCCCCCTCGTCCAGCAGCATGATGTTTTCCGCGTGATAATCACGCAGCACCGTCACGCCCGGATCCTGCCGCGCCATCAGCGGCTGCAGCACCTCATCCCATGCGGCGGTCCAGCCGGCCGCATCAACCGTCAGGCCGGCAGCCGGGCAATACCATTCGGTGAACAGCGCCACTTCGCGCTGATAGACGGCCATGTCATAGGCCGGGAAAGGCCCGGCCGGGTGGCCATGCAGGGCAACCAGCGCATCGATCGCGGCCTTGTAGATATCCACTTCCCGATCGGGTTGAACATCCAGCACATCGCGCATGCGATCATCGCCGAAATCTTCCAGCAGCACCCAGCCGTCATCGGGCTGCGCGGCATAGATCACCGGCGCGCGCAGACCATTGTCATGCAGCCATGCCGCCACATCCAGAAAGGGGCGCGGGTCTTCATGCGGCGGAGGCGCATGCATCAGCATGGCCTTGCGCCCTTCCGATTCGACCCGGAAATAGCGGCGGAAACTGGCATCGCCGGCCAGCGGATCCACGCTGGCGCCGTGCCATCCGGCAGAATCGAGAAATGCGTTGAGCCCTTCGGGCAGCCTGTCACTCATGGGATGCGGCTTTGCCAATCCGCGCCGGGTTCCACAATCGCCTTGCGGCCTTCGCCCGAAATTTCCAGCGCAATTGTCAGGCAGCCCGGCTCATGCGCGAAGCCGCCGGCATGATCGGGCCATTCGGCAAGCAAGGCCGCATCCATGCGATAATGATCCAGCCCCAGTTCCTCCGCCTCGTCAGGATGTTCCAGGCGATAGAAATCAGCATGAACCAGCGGCAGGCGCACCGCAGGCGGATCATAGGTTTCGATGATGGTGAAGCTGGGCGACGGCACATCGCCTTCATAGCCCAGCGCGCCAATGATCGCGCGCGCCAGCGTGGTTTTGCCTGCCCCCAATCCGCCAGACAGCGCGACAACATCGCCGGGCCGCAAGGCTTCTGCAATCCGCGTGCCTAACGCGGTCATGGCCGGCAGATCGGGAAGATCGACTGTGATCATGGCAGGGCAATCGTCACGGTCGTGCCCGAGCCGGGTTCAGACTGCAGTTCCAGCTTACCGCCATGCCCCTCGATCAACTGCCTGGCCAGCGGCAGGCCGAGCCCACCGCGCCGGGGCGATGGCTTGCCGTCGTCATCAATCCCATAGCCATCCAGAGCACGCGCCAGTTCCATCACACCCATCCCCGGGCCGTTGTCAGACACGACGATCCGTACCCCTTTGCGATGCCGAACGATCGCCACCAGAATACGCCCCGCCTGCGGGGTGGCGGTAATGGCATTGTCGAGCAGATTGCCCAACGCCCGGCCCAGCTGTCGCGCATCGGCGTGGATCTTGCCGGCGCTGCGATCTCCGCGCAGATCCAGCGTGATCCCCTTGGCCTCGATCGCATCCTCCCGCTCTCGCACCACCTGGGTGACCAGCGGCATCAGTTCCACTTCCACAGCGGCAATCGGCAGGAGCCCGGCCTCGCTCTGCGTCAGATCGAGCACGGTTTCGATCTGCGCGCCAAGCCGTTCCACCGAAGAAAGGATCGCCGCGACATATTCCTGCGCCTGATCGGTCAGTTCCCCGGCAATGCCACCCTGCAGCAGTTCGGCAAAACCCTGGATCGAGGTGAGCGGCGTGCGGAATTCATAGGACATATTGGCAAGGAAACGGGTCTTCACCGCATCCGCCTCTTCCAAAGCCACGGTGCGTTCGCGCAGCGCATCTTCGGCATTCTTGCTGTCGGTCACATCCAGCAGCGTCAGCAGCCCATTGCCATCGGGCAGTGGAACACCGGCAAATTCCAGGGTTCGGCCATCGGCAAGCTGCACCCGTCCACCACGCTGGGTACGGTCGAGCGTGGCGGCCCGAACCACCTCCCCAATGGCGGCGCGCTGCCCTGGACGGGCGAGCCGGGAACTGATCCGGTCTAGCAGTTCGTCAATGCGCGGATGTTCGTCGAGATAGCTTTCCGGCAAGCCGAGAATTTGCGGAAAACGCCGGTTCCACAGCTGCATCCGCCCATCAGGAGCGAACACCGCCAGCGATTCAAACAGGCTGTCAAAAGTGGCCGTACGCGTGCGCAACAAAGTGTCCCGCGTGGCGGACAGCGCCAGTTGTTCGGAACGATCCTCCGCCACCAGTACCAGCCCGCCATCGGGCATCGGCTGGGCGACGATGCGCAGATGGGTGCCGTCGCTGAGCGTCCAGGCATCTTCATGCGGGCTCGAGGGTTCAAACCATTCGAGCAGTTCGCGCTTCCAGGCCGGGAAATCGCGCATTTCCGGCACCCGGCCATTGTCCCGCGCAAGATCCAGAAACTGGCCAAAATCAGGTGGATCGAGCAGCAGATTGCTGGCCAGCGCGAAAATCCGCTGGAACGGCTGATTGGCAAAGGTCAGCCGCATATCGGCATCGAACTGCGCCACGCCGACCGACAACTGATCCAGCATGGAACGCTGCGCTTCGCGGAAGGCGCGGAAGGCGCGCGCCTGTTCTTCCATTTCTTCTATGTCGATCGCATAGCCGGCCACGCCATCCTGCCCCAAGGGCAGATCGCTGACGCGCAGGGCGCGGCGCTGGGTACCAACGGTGGCCTGCACGATCCGTTCGACGGCGAGATCCTTGTCCCGTGCCTGACCGGCGATTTGCGCCGCGGACAGGCCATCGACCGATTCGATCAGTTCGATCTGGCCATCGATCACATCGCCGGCTCGGTTCGCCCCCACGGCCGTGACATAGGCATCATTGACCAGTCGCAGCTTCATGTCGTCGCTGCGGAACCACATCGGCATCGGGGCCGCTTCGATCAGCCCGACCAGCGCGGCAAAATCGCGCCGGGCGTGATCGGTTTCTTCGCGCAGACGCGCCAGTTCATCATGGCTTTCGGAAAAATCGAACCACCACAGCACCGCGCCGCCATTGGCCGACAGCGCCGGATCGGCCAGATGTCCGCGAATGGCCAGATTGCGCTGCGATCCGCGCGGGGTGACCACCATGGCAAAGGGGGATGCGGTTTTCTGCGTCCGGCGTACGGCATCACGCAGATCGATCAGCATGTCTTCCGACAGACCGCAATCATCGCCCTGCAATTCGCTGATGTAAGACGGCAGGCGATCAAGCCCGAGCCAGCCGGCCAGCCGTTCGGGGCCTTCGATCTTGCCATCGGCGCGCACCAGCAGGGGCACGGCCGGGGAACTGTCGATCATGCGGGTAAGGCGGCGCACGGTGCTGCGCGCATTGCGGGCCTGGCGTGACCGGGCCTGAGCCGCCAGCACCAGCCAGACTGCCCCACCTGTCCAGGCGGCGAGCAGAAGACCCAGAAGAACCAGAGTGGTTGGCGACAATTCCATCCCCAAGCAGCTATGGGGCGCGTCGCTGCAATGCAATGGGCTGCCGCCCGGTCCCCACCATTATTGGGACCGGGCGACAGAATTAACGATGATCAGTAACGGTAATGTTCCGGCTTGAACGGGCCAGCCACCGGAACGCCGATGTAATCGGCCTGCTTCTGGGTCAGCTGGGTCAGCTGAACGCCCAGCTTTTCCAGATGCAGCGCGGCAACCTTTTCATCCAGATGCTTGGGCAGAACATAGACGTCGTTCTTGTACTGTTCGCCCTTGCTGTAGAGTTCGATCTGCGCAAGCACCTGATTGGTGAAAGAACAGCTCATCACAAAGCTCGGGTGACCGGTGGCGCAGCCCAGGTTCACCAGGCGGCCCTTGGCCAGAATGATGATCTGCTTGCCGTCCGGGAAGGTAACGATGTCGGTGCCCGGCTTGATTTCCTTCCAGGAATAATTGTCGAGCGCGGCAATCTGGATTTCGGAATCGAAGTGGCCGATGTTGCAGACGATCGCCATCGACTTCATCGCCTTCATATGTTCGGCGGTGATGACGTCTTCATTGCCGGTGGTGGTGACGAAGATGTCGCAACGCTTCACGGCTTCTTCCATGGTCACGACTTCGTAACCTTCCATCGCCGCCTGCAGGGCGCAGATCGGATCGATTTCGGTGACCATCACGCGGGCGCCGCCATTGCGGAGCGAATCTGCCGAACCCTTGCCGACATCACCGAAGCCGGCGACGCAGGCGACCTTGCCGGCCAGCATCACGTCGGTCGCGCGACGGATCGCATCGACCAGCGATTCCTTGCAGCCATACAGATTGTCGAACTTCGACTTGGTGACGCTGTCGTTCACATTGATCGCCGGGAAAGGCAGCTTGCCCTGCTTGGCCAGCGAATAGAGACGGTGCACGCCGGTGGTCGTTTCTTCCGACACGCCCTTGATGGTCTGCACGGTCTTGGTCAGGTAACCCGGCTTGCGAGCAATGAATTCCTTCAGCGCACGCTGGAATTCGATTTCTTCGGCATTGCCCGGTTCCGGCAGGCTTTCACCGGCTTCGATGCGGGCGCCCCACAGCGCGAACATGGTGGCATCGCCGCCATCGTCCAGGATCATGTTGCAGGTGGTGTCATCACCCCAGTCGAAGATGCGACCGACATAATCCCAATATTCGGCCAGGCTTTCACCCTTGATGGCGAAGACCGGAATGCCCTGCGCCGCAATGGCAGCAGCGGCGTGATCCTGCGTCGAATAGATGTTGCAGGTGGCCCAGCGCACCTCTGCGCCCAGGGCAACCAGCGTTTCGATCAGCACAGCGGTCTGGATCGTCATGTGCAGCGAACCGGTGATCAGCGCGCCCTTCAGCGGCAGCGATGCACCATATTCGTCACGGGTCGCCATCAGGCCCGGCATTTCGGTTTCGGCGATTGCGATTTCGTCACGACCATATTCGGCCAGTGCGATATCGGCGACTACATAATCTTTCTCGGCCACGGCAGTTGCCATCGGAGATCTCCAATTTGTTGCGGATGATAGCGCCGCCGGGGCTCCACGCGGGCTGATTTAGCGCGGGCACATATAATGCCGCAGCTGCGAAGGTAAACCCCAACGCTGCAACATGCTCCGCAGTTGCGCTGTCATGATCAGCGCCTATCTTCGCAGCGCACTGACACCCCTTATGGGACAGAGAGGACCAAGCATGACGATTTCCAAAGGCGACACCATTCCCGAAGTCACCCTGGTGAAGGCCACCGCCGAAGGCCCCCAGAAGGTTCAGTCGGGCGAATATTTCGCCGGCAAGAAGGTTGCGCTGTTCTCCGTCCCCGGCGCCTTCACCCCGACCTGTTCGGCAAAGCATCTGCCGGGTTTCGTGGAAAAGGCCGCCGAACTGAAGGCCAAGGGCGTGGACGAAATCGCCTGCACCGCCGTGAACGATGCCTTCGTGCTGGCCGCCTGGAACAAGGCCAGCGGTTCGGACGACGTCACCATGCTGGCTGACGGCAACGGCGATCTGGTCGAAGCCCTGGGCCTGACCATGGATGGCAAGGGCTATGGCATGGGCACCCGTGGCCAGCGCTTTTCGATGATCGTCGATAACGGCACCGTCACCGAACTGAATGTAGAGGCCGCTGGCGATTTCAACGTCAGCAGCGCGGATTACATGCTGGGCCAGCTCTGATTTCAGTCAGCCAGTCCTGAATATGAAAAGGGCGCCTTCCGGCGCCCTTTTTTTGTCTTTAATCTCTACCCCGGATCAGCTGACCCACTGCACATCGGCACCGAGCGAGACGAAGTTGTCGATAAAGCCCGGATGCGCACGGCGGATGGGGTCTGCATCCAGAATCGTAGATTCACCGTCAATCGATGATGCCACCATCAGCAGCGCGATCGCCACGCGGATGATATAGGGGCTGGTCACCGTGGCCGGCGCCAGCTTTTCTCCGCCGAAGGTGATCAGGCGGTGCGGATCGCACAGCAGCGTATGGGCACCGAACAGCGACAGTTCGGTGTGCCAGGTCAGCCCGCCTTCATAGACCTTGTTCCAGAACATCGTCTGTCCCTTGGCCTTCACGCCCAGGGCGATGAAGATCGGCAGCAGATCGGCCGGGATATAGGGCCACGGGGCCGCTTCCACCTTGGTAATCAGGTGAGAGGTGAAGTTTTCTTCAACCTTCAGATGATCGGGTGCCTGCAAGCGCGACCAGCCATCGGCATGCTTCACTTCGGCGCCGAACTTGGCGAAGGTGCGATCGATCAGGTCGAAATGTTCCGGGTGCGCATTGCGAACCGAAATATCGCCGCCGGTGACCGCCGAAAGCGCCAGGAAGGTGGCGATTTCATGGAAATCCTCAATAAAGGTGTAATCCGCCCCACCCAGCTGATGGCCGCCTTCGACAGACACCATCGACGTGCCCTTGCCGATGATCTTTGCGCCCAGCAATTCGAGGAAGGCACACATTTCCTGCACATGCGGTTCGCAGGCAGCGTTGACGATCTGCGAGGTGCCCGGTGCGGTCAGCGCGCTGAGGATGAAATTCTCGGTCGTGGTGACCGATGCATATTCCAGCCACATGCGCGCCGCTTCACCGCCGCCCTTCTTGCGGAAGACGATCTGGTGATTGGCCTGGCTGACTTCGGCACCAAAGGCACGGAACACGGCGACATGCGGATCGATTTCCCGCGCGCCCAGCGTGCAGCCCTTCACCTCATTTTCCAGCCGCGCTTCACCCAGACGGGCGAGCAGGCCGGGGATCATCATGATCGAGGCGCGCATCGCCTGCGGCAGGGTTGCGCTCGCGCCCGGGGATACGGTGGAATGGTCGATTTCCAGCCGCCGGTCCGCCTTATCCCACACCACGGATGAACCCAGTTCGCGGAAGAAATCCACGATCCGGTTCACATCGGTGATGTCAGGCACATTGCGCAAAATGACCGGAGCATCGGTCATCAATGTCGCGCACAGCACGGGCAGCACGGCATTCTTGTTGGCAGAAGGTTCGATGCGGCCGGTGAGCCTGTGCCCGCCCCGGACGAGAAGCGCCGTCATTCAATCATTACTCCGCTGGATATCGCGCCCATATGGGGGCCCGATATCAATATCCCATCAGTTTCAGCACTTCTTCGCGACTGCGCTGATCGCTACGGAACAGCCCCATAACGCGGCTGGTCACCATGCCGACACCGGATGTGCGTACACCGCGTGCCGTCATGCAGGCATGGCTGGCTTCGATCACCACGGCCACGCCCTTGGGATTGAGATTGTCCCAGATGCATTGCGCCACTTCGGCGGTCAGCCGTTCCTGGATCTGCAAACGCCGCGCATAGGCATGCAGCACGCGGGCCAGCTTGGAAATGCCCACAACGTGATCGGTCGGCAGATAGGCGATCGCCGCCTTGCCGATGATCGGTGCCATGTGATGTTCGCAATGGCTCTGGAACGGAATATCCTTCAGCAGCACGATTTCATCGTAACCGCCAACTTCCTCGAACACGCGGCTCAGGTGATGGGCCGGGTCTTCATCATAACCCTGGCAATATTCCTTCCACGCGCGCGCCACCCGCTTGGGGGTGTCGATCAGCCCTTCGCGGGTTGGATCATCGCCTGACCAGCGGATCAGCGTGCGGATCGCTTCCTGCACATCTTCCGGAACAGGAATCTTGCCGCGCGATTCGTCGGAATCCGGTTTCAATGCGGTGCTCATGCCTGCCCTTGCCTGGGTTTTGCCGTGTTCATGGCTTCGCCAATAGTCCGCCCGAACGGAAAACACCATGTCTTGCTGACAGACCCGGCAACTGCCCCTTCACTTACGCCAGCGCCCTCTGATCCATCCCATCGCGGGATCACCATAGCAGCCCCGTGATCGTTGCCACGGCGAGCGATTTTGCGGCGAAACCCGCAGAAAAGCAGGCGTTGCCACTATTTGCGACGATCTGGCACCATATGCTGTCTTCGCGGCTGCGAGATGTTGGGCAAGGCTTCCCGGGCATGAAACGGGGGCTGAAAATCTGCTGCCCCCTGCACAAACAGGGAATGGGACAATGAAGAAAACCAACAGGCTGATCACGGTCGCCGGTCTGACCGGAGCCAGTATCGGGGCCAGCATCATCGCGCTGCCGGCCTGGGCACAATCGGGCGCAGACGGCGGGCCGGTGCTGCGCGCCGAAGGCTTTGCCGGTGCCGGCAAGGATCAGCGCCCACTGGCGAAGGATGAAACCGAATTTTCCGGCGGTTTCCTGCCGTCCGTCGCCGTTCCCGTGGGCGATGCCCTGACGCTGCAGCTTGATGGCATGATCGCCAGCCATCTGGGCGACACGGTCACCGCCGTCGGGGGCCGGATCGCCGCCCGGCCGAGCGAGAATGTCTCGATCGGTATCTACGGCAGCTATGCCAATTTTGACGGCCCGGATTATGGCGCCGGCAATGGCGCGGTCGATCTGGAAACCTATCGCATCGGTGCGGAAGCCACGCTGAATTTCGACCGGGTGGTAATTTCCGCCGTCGCCGGGCAGGAACACACTGAACGCCAGACCGTTATCGCCGGCACGATCCCCGGCTTCACGATCATTGACAGCTATGGATATGGCAGCAGCTTCTTCAGCATGGCTGATATCGATTTCTACCCCACGGACAATATCGGCCTGTCGGTCGGCCATCGCTATATCGGCCGGCGCCATGCCGCTGCCGTGGCTGCGGAATCGAGCTTTGGCCCCAGCTCTGCCTTTTCCGTCTTTGCCGAAGGTCGCATCGGCAGCGAAGGTTATACCGCTGGCTGGGCCGGTATCCGCATTCGTTTCGGCCATCAGGGCGCGCCGCTGCGGATCACCGAAACCCGCAGCATCTTCGAAAACCGGCTGAAGGATGAATTGTTCGCCACTGGCAACACCCGCCGCCGCAATCGCGACGTGATCGAACCGCCGGCCCCGCCCGAACCCCCGGTCAATCCGTGCAATGGCTGCGGCGGAACCTATTGCGGCCAATGACAATGACACAGGCAGCCCGCCCTCGCGTTCTCCTTGCATGGGAAGCGGGGGCGGGACGTGGTCATGTGGTGACGCTGAAAACCGTGGCGCAGGCCCTTGGCCCGCGCTGCGTGTTTGATGCCGCACTCTGCAACATGAACCATGCCAGCGAACTGGAGGGCCTGTGCGAACGGGTCTTCCAGGGCGCAATGCTCTATTTCGACCGGGAAACCCGCCATGCCCAGGGCGCGCCGCGCACCGCCACCTGGGGCGAATTCCTGGGGGACACCGGCTTTCGCGACGGCGCCTTCATCGCCCGGCAGGTCAAATGGTGGCAGGATGTGCTTGATGCCCGTTGCACCGATCTGCTGATCGCCGATTACGCCCCCTGCGCCCTGCTGGCCGCGCAGAGCATGGGCATTCCCGCCGTGGTCATCGGCACCGGTTACGGCATTCCGCCCGAAGGCCTGCCAGAATTCCCGGTGTTCCTGCCCGAATATTCCGAACGTCTGTTCAGCGAAGCGGCCATGGTCGATACCATCAACGCCGCCACGGCCCAGCTGGGCGTGCCCAAGCTGAACTATCTGTCGGACATCTACCGAAGGTCTCAGGATCTGGTGCGGACGCTGGACGTGCTCGATCCCTATGCCGGGCAGCGCGATCAGCCGCTGCTGCCGCCGGTGGCCGATTTCAGCGCAGCGGCGGACGGATCGGGTGATGAGGTGTTCATCTATTTCTCCACCTCCGAACTGGCCGACCCGCAAGTCGTGGAGGCGATCAGCACGCTGAACCTGCCGACGCGCGCCTTCTGCCCCGCCATTGACCCGGATGTTGCGGCACGGCTGCAGCAGGCCGGTGTTATTCTCGAAACCAGCCCCGTACCGGTGGAATTGATCGCCAGCCGCAGCCGGATGATGCTGCATTCCGGGCAGCACGGTATCCTCAGCCTCAGCCTGGGGGCCGGCCTGCCGCAAGTGGCCATCCCCCAGCATCTGGAACAGCTCTATCACGCCCGCCGCTGCGAGCATCTGGGGGTGGGATCAACCGTAACGCTTGAACAGCGCACCACTGATCGGCTGCGCGAAATGATCCGCTCGAGCTATTACGATGCTGCCATGCAAAGAACCGCGCGCGATCTGTCCGGCCAGCTCGCCAGCCAGTTCCGCGTGGATAGCGCGCAGGTGATGCGCGAACGGCTCTATCCCCTGCTGGATGACTGACCAGCCAGCAGGATCAGCTGGCGGCTGTCACCAGCGCGCGGGATCGATTGTCGAGCAGACGGAGCAGTTCCGCATCACCATCGGCGACCTTGCGGATACGCCATGTCATTCCGGCCGACCCCCAGTTTTCACCGCGCGCCTCCGCCGCAGCCAGAATTTGCGCCAGCGCCACACGGTCCCCACGCATCGCCGCCGCAAAAGCCGGGAAGGAATGATCCCGCGATGAATCGCCATCGGCCTGACTCGCCAATCCGGCGATCAGCACTTTCCAGGCCGCATCTTCACCTTGTGACGACAGCACCGCTGCTACCTTGCGGCTCAGCGCGATATCCGCGCTTTCGCCGCGCAGATCGGCGTAGCGGGCAAAATCCCGCGCGAAGGCATGAATATTCTGATCGGCCAGATGAATGACGCTCAGGCAATCGAAGATCACAAGAAAATCCGGGTTTGTCCGCGCCAGCCGTTCCAGCAGCGTGCGTGCCTCCGCATCCTGCCCGGCCGACCAAAGCGCCCAGCCGTAATCGGTCTGGATCGCCACCGATCCCGGTTCCAGCAGGCGGGCACGGTTGAGTTCCTGCAGGCCGGGAACATATTGGCCATTGTCGACCAGCACATTGCCATACCAGAAATGGGTCTGCGCCACGTCGGGCGCCAGTTCGATCGCCCGGCGGAAAGCATCGCCTGACCGCACTGGATCGCGATCGGACCAGTAACGGACAAAACCCATCGCCCGATGCGCGTCCGCCAGCGTATCATCCAGTTCAAGTCCGGCCTCTGCCGCCAGCCGCGCGCGGTGGAAGGCATCGCGACGATCCATGTCGCCAAATTCCTGCGACAGCAGATAGACATCCGCCAGAGCCGCAAAAGCCGGCGCAAAGCCGGGCTCGCTGCGGGTGATGGTTTCCAGCTGCGTGCGCGCCCGTGCCAGCGATTGCGGGGTTCGCGCAGCCCAGTTTTCCCGCGCATCGAGATAGGCCTGCGCCAGCGCGGGATCCTGCGGCAGCGCCGCCGCACGCCCACCAAATGGCACCGCCCACCACAGGCCGATTGCCAGCACGACCGCCAGCCCGGCGCCCAACAGCACCAGCCCACGTCGCTTTCCGGCTGGCGGAGCCACGGCCGGATTTTCCACCACCTGCGGCGGCAAGGGAGGCAAAGGCGGCAGATTGGTGGAGGTATCAGCTGACGTATCGGATGAATGATCCGGATCCGACATGGCGAGATCCACGCCGGATTGCCCCCTGATCCAGAGGTCCAGTTCGCTCCTCAAGGCATAAACGCTGGCCTTCTTCCCGCCGGGAACCCGACGGACCGGCAGTTGCCGTTCTCCATACCAGCGAATGGCAGTCGACCGATCGCGCCCGAGATGAGCGGCGATGGCTTTCCACCCATCTATCCGGTCAGACAAGTTACCCCCCTTACCTCCTGACGCGCGAATGGCTTACCAATCGCGGGCGCGGGCACAAGCAATTCCGCGCGGAATTGCCCGGCAAATCGGATACTTTGATCCGGCAGTTTCACCGGGCAAAGAAATGCTTGCCCGAAACGCCGGGCCAATTGGCGGTGAAAACTTGTCAGCCGGCCCCACACCGCATTACGATTTGCATCGACTACCCTGCGCTGGGTGTCTCGACATTTCTGCAATGAGAGACACATGACACAGCCAGCCACACGCAGGCCCCGCCTTCCCGACAAGCCGCTTGAACACGGCCCGCAAGGCGATCAGCCATGAACTTCCAGCAATTGCGCTATATTCGCGCAGCGGTTCAGCATGATCTGAACCTGACACGCGTCGCGAACGAATTGTTCACCTCCCAATCCGGCGTCAGCAAGCAGATCCGCGAACTGGAAGCCGAACTGAAGATGGATATCTTCGTCCGCCGGGGCAAACGGCTGGTCGGACTGACCCAGGCCGGGCGCAGCGCCGCCACGGTGATCGACCGGTTGCTGCAGGAAGCAGAAAATCTGCGACGACTGTCAGACCAGTACATCAGGGAAGATCATGGCCGGCTGGTGATCGCCACCACCCACAATCAGGCCAATTATGTCCTGCCACCGGTGCTGATGCGCTTCGCCGCCGAATTCCCCAATGTGGAGGTCGAATTGCGCCAGGGCACCCCCACCATGGCGGCGGAAATGCTGCTGCATGGCGAGGCGGATCTGGCTGTCGCGACCGAGGCAATCGACCGCCATGCGGGACTCAACACCTTTGCCTGCTTCAGCTGGGACCATGTGGCGATCGTGCGCCATGGCCATCCGCTGGCCCAGATCGAAGCGCCGACGCTGGCTGATATCGCGGCCCATCCGATCATCACCTACACGCCTGAATTTACCGGCCGTTCCAACATCGATGCGGCTTTTGCAGAGGCCGGGATCCAGGCGGACATCAGGCTGGCGGCGGTCGACGCGGATATCATCAAGACCTATGTCCAGCTGGGCATGGGGGTTGGCATTGTGGCACAGATGGCCATCACCAATGATCCGCGCGATGCCTTTGTGGTGGTCGAAGGGTCGAACAGATTCTTCCGCCCGTCGAGCACGAAACTGGCGGTCGCGCGTGGTTCTCTGCTGCGCAGCTATGCCGTACGACTGATCGCCATGCTGGCGCCGCAACTGGACCTGCGAAAACTGACAACCAGCGCCCTGCCCGACACGATCGATCCGCTTCCGGCGCTGCAGCCCTTTTCCCTGCGGCCTGATCTGCATCTGCACCATGGCATGGCGAGCCCCGCCACGGTGTGACCCCAGCTCTGCACAGAGACAAAAAGGGCGGATATCCGGTTGAGGATATCCGCCCGCAGTTGACCCGGTCGGGAGAGGATGCCCGCGAGGGGCGGGATAACCGGGGGTCAGGCCGCGCTGGCCGGCAAGGTGCCCGCCTTCCCGAACAGCGCCGCCTGAACGGGTAAGAGCCATCAGAAATTCGCCCGCACCACCAGGCTGACCTGCCTGCGCGGGCCAATTCCATCAAAACCGACCGGTGCGTTGTTGCTGAAATCATTGACGCTGGTGGTGTAATGCACGTCGAACAGGTTCTTCGCGGCCACGCCGATCTGGGTCCGCACGCCGCCGATTTCGGTGATCACCCCTGCCCCTGCATCGGTCAGATGATAAGCCGATTGCCAGCCATAGGGGGAAAGAAGCTGTTCCAGATTGTGGGACGAGCGATAGATATTGTTGGCCCAAGCATAAAGCGACAGGCCGGACGCGCCAATCTCCCGCTCAAAGTTGAAGCCCACCACGCCCGTCCATTCCGGCGCACCGACAATCTGCTTGCCGGTGTTGTCGCAGCTTGCCACCGATGAGGGGAAGGATCGCGGACAGGTGGCGTTGGACCAGTCGGTATAGCTCGCGTCATTATACGCCCCGCCGAAATTGATCGTCAGCCCGTCAAACAGGTTGAGCGCCCCGTCCACTTCAACACCGCGCGCGCGCAGTTCGGGAATATTGCCCAGTACGGAGCTGAAACCGGTGGCGGATGTTGCATCGGCGATATTGGTGACCGCCTGATAATCCTTCACCTGGGTGTGATAGAGATTGGCGTTGAACTGCAGCACATTGCCGAACAGCTGCCCCTTGATCCCCAGTTCGAAATCCGTGGTGCGTTCGGGGGCGACATTGCGCCGGGTGCCATTGTTCTCAAACGCGACCGCGCCCGACTTTCCGCCGCCGCTGACAGACGCATAGAGCAGCACATCATCGGCCAGTTGATAACTGGGATTGATCAGCCAGGCGAAGGCGCCATCATCGATCGGTTCGCCGATCACCGTGGCATAGGTGGTGTTTAGCTGCGCCGCGCGGATTGCATCGGCGGTGGCATTGCCGGTGGAACCCAGCGGCGATCCATCTTCCCGGCCGATGGTACGGCTGATGGTGCTGGTTTTCTGCTCCCGCGTGTAACGCAGGCCCGCCGTCAGCGTGGCGCGATCGGTCAGCTTCCAATTGGCCTGTGCAAACACCGCCTGACTGTTGGAAATCGGGTGCTGATTGGTGACGCTGCGTGTCCCGGCCAGCGACTGGCGCAGCAATTCCCAGCCGGCCGGATTGTTCAGCGCATTATACTGGGCATTGGTGGCAAAGAATGCCCCGGCGTCAGGCCCGAACCGGCTGCGGCCATTGCTGTCCGTTTCGATCCGCATCAGATAGATGCCCGCCTGATAATCGATGGCATCATTCACATTACCGCTGAACCGCAGTTCCTGCGAAACCTGCTGGGTGGTGACCAGAGTGCCGCTGCGCGAAATAGCAAAGCGGGTCTGTTCCTGATCATTGGTGGCGTTGAAATAGAACCAGCGCGCGGCCGTGATCGATTTGATTTCCAGCGGGCCGACATCCCAGGTGGCTACTGCCGAACCGCCATAATTGCGCGTGGTGAGCGGCAGCGCCTCATCGATGTCGATCGTATTCCACGATCCGATGGTCGGCTGATATCCGCCGAAATAGCTGCGCGCGAGCCGGGTGCTGTAGGTGGTGCCGCGCACCGAACCATCGTTCAGCGTGGCCGGATCGATCATGAAGGGCTTGGTGTTGCTGTTCTCATGCGTTTCGGCGAAATCGGCATTCAGCCGCAGGGAGAAATTTTCCGCTGGCTCCAGGAGCAATTGCACCCGCCCACCATAACGGTTCTGTTCGTGCCAGCGCCCGCCGACGGCGGCATTGGTGTTGAAAATGTCGCCATCCTGCTTGTCGACGAAGAAGGACGCGCGGAACGCAAGCAGATCAGGGATCAGCGCATCGGAGTAAGAACCCCGCGCACGGAACGCCGGCTGGCTCAGCCCAGCCTCAAGCTCCAGCGATGCCTCCGGCGTGAAAGACGGCAGCTTGCTGGTGTAGCGGATCACGCCGAGCGAGGTGTTCTTGCCCAGCAGCGTGCCCTGCGGACCACGCAGGATTTCCACCTGCGCCAGATCGGTAAAGTCCTGATAGGTCATGCCGACATGACCCAGGAAGACATCGTCGACGATCACGCCGACGGCCGCTTCCATATTGTCATTGCCGCTGGTCTTGCCGATCCCGCGCAGGGAAACGCCGGTGCGGCGGGCGTTGGGCGTGGTCGCGGTCAGGCCGGGTGCACGCTGGGCAATGTCGGCGATGGTCAGCACGCGTTGCTGCTGCAGCGTTTCGGCGCCAATCACAGAGATCGGGATCGGCACATCCTCCAGCCGTTCCTGCCGGTTGCGCGCCATCACCAGAATGGCGTTGTCATTGCGTGCAGCCTCTTCAGCGGCGGCATCCTCCGCAGCTGTATCTTCCACAGCCGTATCTTCCACGGCATCAGCCCGTTCGTTTTCGGCGGCGGCGCTGTTGGCAAGCGCGGCCTGCGGCGCGGTGCCGGCGATCAGGGCGGCAAGCGCAGCATTGGCAAGCCACAGGGCGCGCGATTCCAGCGCCACGAATGGCGGTCGTTTGAACATGGTGCAGTCTTTCAATTATGCGTGGTGCTGGTCATCCGGATGCGCCCCGGCCAGCAGAAACCCATTCGGCAGATCTTATTTGCCGGGTCGGTCAACGCCCCGGGTTTGCGTGGCGATACGGTAAACAGACCCGCGCCCGACCACATAAAGCTGGGATCGGTCGGCCCCGCCAAAGGCAAGGTTCTGCGGCTGTTTGGGCAAGGCGATCACGCCCAGCGGCTGACCGGCCGGATCGAACACCTCCACCCCGGCGCTGCTGGCGACATAGACGCGCCCGGCAGCATCCACCGCGATACCATCTGCGCCGCTGACCGGGCCATCGGCGCTGGTTTTGAAACCGGCCAGCCGGGCGAAATTGCGCCGCCCCGAAACGCTGCCATCCGCCGCGATGGTGTAGGCGATCAGATGTTCGCCCCAACTGTCCGCCACATAGAGCGTCTTTTCATCCGCGCTCAGCGCCACGCCATTGGGGCGGGGAATATCATCAGTGATCAGGGTCACCCGGCCAGCCGGGCTCAGGCGATAGAAGCCGGTCTTCGCCACCGGGGTCGATGCACGGGTGCCGGCGGCAGGCGCGGCGCCCGGATCGGAGAAATAGATGTCCCCTGTCCGCGCGAGGGCCAGATCGTTCGGCCGGTTGAAGGGCCTGCCGCCAACATTCGCCGCCAGCACACGTTCACTGGGCTGCAATTGCGCCACACGGGGGACCGCTGTCTGCACGGCAACCAGTTCACCCTTCGCCCCGATAGCCAGGGAATTGGCCCCGCCCGATGGTGCCAGAAAGGTCGAAACGCTGTTGTCCGGCGCAAGGCGGATCAGCCGATCGGCGCGGTTTTCGGTGAAGACGATTGACCCATCAGCCAAAGCCACCGGACCTTCGGTGCCGTCGAACCCTTCCCGGACAACCTCCACCCGCGTACCTTGCGCCACCACGCCGGGGATGGCCGGCGTCAGGAATGTGCGCCCATAAAGCGCCCCGCCCTGCGCCGCATAGTCTTCCACCCCGGCGACGCCGATCACGGTGAAACCCTGCCCGGCCAGCAGGCTTGCGGCGCGTTTGGCGCGCCCGGCATGGTTCGACAGCGTCACGATCCGCCGGTCGCGCGGGATATAGGGCAGGAAACGATCGAGTTCCGATGCCTGGATATTCAGGAACACCGGCAAGCCACCGATCGCGGCAATCTCATCCGCGCGGCGCACATCGATGAAGATGACATCGCCCGGCGAAGCCAGCAATTGATCCAGCTGTTCGCGCGTCAGGGCTGGCACCGCGGCGGCTGCGTTCTGCGCCGCCGGGGCATTTTGCGCAGCGGCTGGCACCACACCCATTCCGGCGATGCCCGCCATCATCAATGCTGCGTGCACCCCGCGCGAAGGCAGAACAGACACAATTCGCGAAACCCGACCTGAAACCGACATGGCAACCCTCATCTGACAGGTCTGATGGGATATGGCCGGCCAGGGCGGATTTGAACGAACATATCGGCATTTCGATAGTCCGTTTGGTGCTATGCCCGGCTTCAGTGCCCGATCCATCAGACCGGGCACTGGATCGGTTTTCGTTCAGCGACGGTCCCGGCGGTCGCGAAACACCGGCTGGGTCCAGGCGCGCAGGCCATTGCTGTCGGTGATCGCGGCGCGGACATAGCTTTCCTTGCCGGTGAAGCTGTAGCGCGGGTTCAGCCCGGCCTGTTCCGCCAGCACCACGCCATCCTGCCCGATGAAGCGCGTGATGAAACGCGGGCCAAATTCCTGCCCGCGAATGCTGACGCTCACACCGCTGTCGTCAGCCACAACATCAGCAAGCACCACACCGGTGGAGGCATAGAAGTTTCCGCTGGCGATGGATGACTTGATATTGTCCGGCGTCAGGCTGGTGGCGCGCACCATGATCCAGGCCTGCCCCGGTGCCGCGCCATGCGGATCGGTCGCTTCCGGCCCCTGGAAGAAATGGGAATCATCGGCGCCCACACCCCAGACAATCCGGCCCTTGCTCAACGCGTGATCCCAAAACCCTTCGGCCGAGGGGCGGACATCACCCTTCCCGTCATCACCACCCAGATTGTTGACCACACCCTGGCCATTCCAGATTTCCAGCAGCGAGCGATCAGGCACATGATCGAGATCATCGGGCCGCATCGACCAGACATAATTGGGGTGGTTGATCTGCCCGATCCCGCCGGCTGCCTGGATGCGCGTGATATTGGCATGCAGCGTGTCACCCAGCGGCATGGAGGAATCCGCGCGGCCGGCACAGCCTGCGTTATAGCAGAAGCGCCAGCTGTTATCGAGGAAGCCAACCGGCGGAATGATCTGCGTGGTGAACAGCGCGTTGACATGCGGTTCGTCAAAACGCGCTTGCCCGGGCTGCGGATCGTGGCGGCGACGCGACTGGGTGATCTCTTCACCAGACAGAACAACGAAGCGCTCCGGCGCGCCCAGCAGGCTGTTGAGCGGGGCCACATCCGTCACATAGCCATGGTCGGTGATGAAGACGAAATGATAGCCGTTTTCCCGGTACCAGCGGGCCACGGTATCGGGCGAACTGTCACCATCGCTGTTGTTGGTATGGGTATGGGTATTGCCGCGATACCAGTGCCATTCCGCATCCTGGCTTTGGGCCTGCGGCTGAGCGTGGCCTGGCACAAACATGGCGGCGGCCATCGAACAGCCCAGCGCGCCAAGGATCAGCTTGAATTTTGTCATGGGTTTTCCATCCGGGGTCAGAACATCCACCGCCTGCAGGCTGCATCATCGGGCGGTTAGGCGCTGCCCTTTGCAATATCGTGTCTGCCTGTGCCGGCAGTTGGCCGGCACAGGCAGCGGCAGCGGGTTTCAGATCAGAACTTCATATTGGCCGTGGCGAAGAAATAGCGGCCAACCCGGTCAAACACCTGATAATTGGTGAAAACAGGATGCGGCAGATGCGGCACCTTGGTGTCGAACATATTCCGCACGCCAACCGTGATATTGTGGTTGTCGCTGATGTCATATCCGACCGACAGATCGTTGTAGATCATCGCCGGGACATCATTGATTTCATACTGTTCCGGTGCAGCATTGGGATCATATTTGCTGGCGCTCATGAACTGGGTGTTCAGCGCAATATTCAGTTTCCCGAAGTCATAGGCGGTCAGCAGGGTTGCGCGGAACCGCTGGTTGTTGCGCCAGTCGCCATGGTTGATCACATTGCCGGTCGAAATGCCCGGCGTGCTCTGCGTGACATTGCGGATCAGCCAGGTGCCCTTCAGCGACAGATTGAGCATGCCCCCGCCCAGCGGCCGGCGGTAGGTGGCGCCCAGATCAACCCCGCGCGCGCCCTGGCTGGCGGCATTGACAGCGGTTGCCTGAATATTGCTGGGCAATTTCGTGGCATTGTCGAAGGTGATCAGGCTGCAGAAACCATTGTCGGTGGTCGGCAGATCGACACACAGGTTGAGAACCTGAGTGAAGGAAAAGGATGTGATCGCATCCTCAATATTGATGTCCCAGTAATCCGCAGTGACGCTCAGCCCCGGGATCATGGCCGGTTGCAGGATCGCGCCCAGCGTAAGGCTGTTGGAAATTTCCGGCCGCAGATCGGCATTGCCGCCAGACACCACCGACAGCGGAATGCTCTGCCCGGCCGTGGTCGCCGGCAAGGGCTGCGCAATGCCCAGCGCCTGGCAATTGGCGGTCCGGGTGGCGGACTGGTAGTAGCCGGTGACATCACATGGGTTCACATAACCCGCCGGCGCGCTGATGGATTGCGGGGCATAGAGTTCCCCGAAATTTGGCACCCGGACGCTGCGCGAACGCGTTCCGCGCACAATCAGCCCGGCGAAGGGTTCCCAGGTGCCGCCAACCTTCCAGGTGCTGGTGGAACCAACCGTGTTGTAATCGGAATAGCGATAGGCCGCTTCCAGTTCCAGCCGACGGGCAAAGCGCGTGTCACGCAGCAGCGGTACCACGGCTTCACCAAAAAGTTCGGTGACCTTCATGTCGACATTGAGTTCGGGTTCAAAGCTGACGGCGCTGAAGGTGTGAACCAGTTCCCGGTTCTTGATCATCGGATCAATCGTGGTCGCAAGCGCTTCGCGCCGGTGTTCGACACCCAGCGCAATGGAGACATCGCCATGCGGCAGGGCGAACAGGGCGCCGGACAGATTGGCGCCAAAGGTTTCCAGCGTGTTGGTCCGCCGGTTGTGGGCATCGGCCATGACATAGGCGAGCAGTTCATCGCTGGGCGCATCGACGCCGACGATGTTGAGCGGCAGACAGCCTGCCGCGCGCGCGGCTTCATCCCGGCAAACCGGATTGCCATTTTCATCGGCGATCACATCGCGCGCCGCCAGCCAGTGCGATTGCCAGGGAATATTGTTCCGCACCGCATCGGTTTCGGTGCGCCCATATTGCCAGAACGCCTGCCAGTTGATCCCGCCGATCAGCCCGCCGCCAAGCGACTGGGCGATCGAGAAGGTCGTCCGGTCATTGTTCTGTTCCTGGATCGGGAAATTGCCGAAGCTGCGGCTGACGAAGACCTGATCAACACCTTCGGCAAGCATCTGCTGCCGCATGGCATCGGGAAGATAGGGATTGTCGATATAGGCAACCGAACCGCCCGCACCCTTGAAATAGACATTGCGCGAATCTTCATGCCAGTAATGGCCGAATCCGTAGAACTTGGCATTTGCGAAGGAGAAATCGGCGCTGTAACGAATGTTGTCGGTCAGTTCGTAATCGACATTGGCCATGATCGCGACGGATTCCATGCCGCCGCGGATCTGTTCTTCGGTCCAGGGCGTCTTGCCATCGCTGCCAGCGCCGTCGCAAATCTGCAGCGGCCCGCCGGAAACCAGCCGATCACACCGGGCGTCGCGCGGCACGCCATTTTCGATGACATAGTGCTTGCCAGCCAGATAATAGCTCGGCTCATATCCCAGGTAGAGGTTCTTCACATTCCAGATCGGCACATTGTCGGCGATGCCGTCTGCCGGGCCGGTATTGGCCGGATTGGCAAAATAGGCCGCGCCGCCTTCGGCTGCGGAAATCCGGTCTTCCATGCTGAGGGAATCGATATTCGAATATGTTCCGCCGATCGCGAAGGAACCGCGCCCATCGGCAAATTTCCCGCCGGTTGCCGCCGATACCATCAGCTCATTGCCGTCACCGCGCTGCGAAATCCCGTAGCTGGCCGTGACTTTCAGCCCATCCATATGCCGCCGGGTGATGATGTTCACCGCACCGGTAACAGCATCAGCACCATAGACGGCTGCGGCACCGCCGGTAACCACTTCGATCCGGTCAATCATGCCGACCGGGATCATGTTGAGATCGACTTCGGACGATGTTGAGCCGGACGAAACCCGGCGCTGCCCATTGATCAGCGTCAGCGTGCGCGCAGCCCCGAGATTGCGCAGATTGACGGCAGAGATACCGGCATTGGTGCCGCCATCGCCCGATGACGAGCTCTGATACTGGCCCAGGTTGAGCCCCACGCCGAGCGCCGGATCAAGCTTGAGCGCATCATAAGCGGTCACCCGACCAACCGCGAGGGCATCATCCATCCGCGTCACGCTGACCGGCATGGGCGATTCCAGCTCCGGGCGCGCAATGCGGGACCCAGTCACCACCAGCGCTTCGCCATTGTTGCCTGCACCACCGGCGTCCTGCGCCTGTGCCGCAGACGCGATCATGGCCGAACCGCTCAATCCCATCAGCAAAATGCACTTCAAGCTTTGCATCATTCATACCCCTCTGTGATCGGGCGGAGCTGACCGGCGCAAACCGTGCAGTTGCGGCCCGAATGAACCGATGACGGCGCGCTAGAGGGGGATTGTGACAGGTAAGTGAATTAGTCTCATATTTTGAAAATCATTTTATGAGATTTCCATCATTCCGTCATGCAACCGGGAAAACGCAGAGGCACGGCCGTTGAAGATTTTTTCAAAATTGCGCCCTCCCCGGCTTCACCCTGCCGGATCGCTCGACTATGCCCCGGACATGGCACGACAGACCCGCAGCACCGCTCAGGACATTCAGCCCGCCGCAGCCAGGCTGCAGAGCATGGTCGGCAGCCTGCCCGCGACCAGCCGGCGGATCGCGCAATTCGTGATCGATAATCTGGCCGAGGTGGTCCACATGTCGGTGACCGAGCTGGCAGAGAAAACGGAATCATCGGAAGGCAGCGTGGTCGGCCTGTCCAAGAACCTGGGCTACACCGGTTTCCAGCAGCTGAAGATCGCGCTGGCGCAGGATCTCGTTGCCCCGGTGCAGTTCATTCACGAGGATCTGGATCCCGGCGACCACCCCGACACGGTGATCCGCAAGATTTTCGCCAGCCATATCCAGGCATTGCAGGATACCCGCGCCAGCCTCGACACCCATGCACTGGTGCGCGCGGTGGAGGCGATCCGCGCCGCGCGACGGGTGGAAATCTATGGCATCGGCTCCGCCGCCCCCATTGCCGAGGATATCGGTTACCGCTTGATGCGCATCGGCATTGAGGCAAAGGTGCTGGTCGACAGCCACATTCAGGCCGTCGGCGCCAGCCTGACCGGCCCTGATGTCGTCACGCTGACGATTTCCCATTCCGGCGCCACGCAGGACACGCTGACCGCCACCAGACTGGCCAAGGAGGCCGGCGCCACAACCATCGTCGTCACCAATTATGGCAAGTCGCCGATCCAGGCCCATGCTGATATCGTGCTGTTCACCGTCGCCCGCGAAACCAATTTCCGCACCGAAGCCATGACCAGCCGCATGGGTCAGCTGGCCGTGCTCGACACGCTGATCGCCTGCCTTGCGATGCAGGACTATGAAGCCACCAGCGCCGTGCTGCGGCGATCCTTCGATATATTGTCGCTCAAGCGCTATTGAGCGCGAACACCCGCATGAAGATCAGCCAGATTGGGATACCCACCCTGGCGGTCGGCATGGACGATAAGTGACCGCAAGCCCAACGCCTGCGCCCCGGCGCGATCGGTCAGCGGGTTATCCCCAATAACAATAACTTGTGCCGGATCAGCAGCCAGCCGGTCGAGCGCCGCACGGAACAAATCCACACCCGGCTTGCCCATCACATGCCGGGCCCCCACCCCCGCCGCCGCCTCGATCGCGGCGAGCAGTGCGCCCGTCTCCGGCACCAGAGATCCATCCGATGCGGGATGCGTCATATCCGGATTGGCAGCCACCAGCACGGCGCCGCGCTGCACTTCATTGGCGAGCAGCGCCAGCCTGGCATAACTCCAGCGCGTATCACGCCCCAGCAGCACCACATCCGCCGCCTCCGAAACCGGAACCAGCCCCAAGCGCCGAGCATGGTGACGCAGGGAGGGGGATGTCGCGACAAGGCAGCGTGCACCCGGATATTGCCGCGCCACAAACGCCACCGCCTCCTCCCCCGCCAGCACGATCCGGCCGGCCGGAATATCCAGACCCAGCCGCCCCAGCCGCGCGCTGAGCGATCGGCTGGTGTCGCGCGAGTTGTTGGACAGCAGCACGAAGCGATCAGCAAAGGCGCGGAGGAAATCATGCGCTCCTTCCGTGGGGCTTGCGCCGCGCAACACCGTGCCGTCGAGATCCAGGATCAGATGATCAGTTGTACGCAAATCATCATTGTGCGGAACATCCCGCCCCGGGCAGCGCCCCTCAGACACCGGAACGACATTTTCGGAAGAGCGGAAATGCTGCGCAAGGACGGATGCTTCGTTCATGATTGAACCAATTTAATCTCAATTTTTCGATATTTCAAATTGAGATTTATTTCACATATATGTCACATCCGCTCACTAGAGCATGGGCCGTCGCTGGCCACCCACAGGCCAATCGCCACAGGAGATTGCAATGCACTGGCTTTGGGGACGCTTGGGGGGATGCATGCGGGGCAGCATGGCGGGATGTCTGGCACCGGCCTTGATCATGGCCGGCTGCGCCCCGGCGCAGGAGGATAGCGGCGAGCAATTGCGCGTCATCCTGATCCCGGCCGATGGCGGAACCGAAGACGGCACCCGCGCCGATTACCAGCCGATCTTTGATGCCATCGCCAAAACCACCGGGCTGAGCTTCGATATCCGCGTCGGCCAGTCTTATGCCATGGTTGTCGAAGCGCTGTGCAACAACAAGGCCGACATCGCCTTTGTCGGCCCGATCACCTATCTACAGGCGCGCGAACGCGGCTGCGCCGATCTGCTGGCGGTGGGCGTGGAAAACGACCAGTCGATCTATCACGCCGGGCTGTTCGCCCGATCAGATTCCCCGATCCAGACGGTGGCAGAGCTGAAAGGCCATGCGGTGGCCTTTGGCGATGTCAATTCCACCTCATCCTTCCTTTATCCGGTCGCCATGGTGATCGATGTCGGAATTGACCCTGTGCGCGATCTTTCCGCCGTGCGGATGACCGGCAGCCACGCCGACAGCCTGGCCGCGCTCGCGCATGGGCAGGTTGATGCGGCCGCCCTGTCTTTCGACAGTTTTGAAAAGGCCGCCAACGAAGGGGCAGTCGATCCCGCCACCATCCGGGTCATCGGCAAGAGCGCACCGATCCCCTACCCCCCGCTGGTGATGAACAACCGGCTGGATGACGGGATGAAACGGACCCTGCGTGCGGCCTTCGCCAGCGTTCATGAACCCCCCGGCATCACCCCCGACATGATCCGTGGTTATGGCGGGAAGCAGGTCGATCGTTATGATTCCACCATCACCCCGGCCCAGTTCGACAGCGTCGGGCTGGTCATGGCCCAGGTCGATGAACCGATGAAGGCCGCGCTGATCCGCAAGGCAGCCGGGCAATGAGCATCCGCTTTGACCGGATAGGCATGCGCTATGCCGATGGCACAGTGGCGCTGGACGATGTCAGCTTCGAAGTTCCCGCAGGCCAGTTCTGCGTGATCCTGGGCCGATCCGGTGCGGGCAAATCAACCCTGCTTAAATGCGTCAACGGCCTGGCCACGCCCACCAGCGGGCAGGTGATCGTGGATGGAACAGCCGTATCACCCCGCAGTCTGAAAGCACTTCGGCCGCGCATCGGCATGGTGCACCAGTCCTTCAATCTGGTGCCACGGGCGAGCGTTGCCACCAATGTGGTTGCCGGGGCCCTGCCGGCGGTTTCCACCATCGCGGCCCTGCTGGGCCTTTTCCCTAAACCCCTGCGTGATCGCGCCTGCAGCCTGATCGCCGATGTCGGCCTCAGCGAAGACCATCTTAACCGGCCTGCCTCCGCCCTTTCCGGCGGCCAGCAACAACGCGTCGGCATTGCCCGTGCGCTGATGCTCGACCCCGCCTTTCTGCTGGCTGATGAGCCGGTTGCCAGCCTCGACCCGCAGACCAGCACGGAGATTCTGGATCTGATCGCGCGGGAGGGGAAAAGGCGCAACGCGGCGGTGTTGTGCAGCCTGCATCAGATCGATCTGGCGCGGCAGTTTGCCGATCGCATCATTGCGCTGAACAACGGCCGGATCGTTTTCGATGGTCCGCCTGACGCGCTGGCCCTTGATGGACTCGACCGCATCTACAGCACCGACAAGGCCCTGGCCGCATGAGCGCCACAACACCCCAGCCCCGCCTGCCCGCTGACTGGAGCTTTCCGCGCCCCTTCGGCTGGCGCAGCCTGCTGATCCTTTTCGTGGTCGCCATGGTCTTGCTGCGAACCGGCAGCGATGTGGAGATTGACCGGGCAGCGCGTGAAACCGGCAGCGCCATCGCGGCCCATGTCGGCCTGGCTGATCAGCCTGCTGCGCCGGGCGGGCTTTCCGCCATTCTGGGCAAGATGTTCCCGCCGCAGATCGCCGAAATACGCGAAACAGCGCGCATTCCCGGCTTTGACCGCAACAACCTGCCGCTGTTTGCCCATGCCGAAACCCGCATGGTGACCGAACAGCGGCTGGACCCGGAAACCATGCGCATGCAGCCGTGCCAGACGGAGCGCGAGGTGCTGGTCGAACCCTTCGGCTATCTGCAGCAGGTCGCATCCAGCCTGCTCGAAACCATGGAGATCGCGCTGTGGGGCACATTGCTGGCCATGCTGATCGGCGCGCCGCTGGCCTTCTTCAGCGCGCGCAATCTCTCCCCCCATCCCGCGCTCGTCACCATCAGCAGGGCAATCGTCAGCTTCTTCCGCGCCATACCCGAACTGATCAGCGCGCTGTTCTTCGTGCTGGCCTATGGCTTTGGCCCGGTGGCCGGGGTGCTGGCGCTGGGCTTTCATGCTGCGGGTTTCCTCGGCAAGTTCTATGCCGAAGATATCGAAAATGCGGACAAAGGACCGCAGGACGCGCTGAAGGCCATGGGGGCGAACCGTATCAAACTGCTGCGCTATGCAATCCTGCCGCAGGTGATGCCGCAATATGTGGCCTATACGCTCTATATCCTTGACCGGAATTTGCGCATGGCAACGGTTATCGGCCTGGTTGGCGCGGGTGGTATCGGGCTAGAGCTGAAGGGCCGCTACGACCTGTACAACTATGCCCATGTCGGCACGATTCTGCTGGCCATTTTCGTGCTCGTCTTTGCGCTGGACCAGCTGTCCGGCTGGCTGCGGCGGCGCTGGTTGTAAAATATTCCGCCCCTTCCCCGGGGCAATCCTGTTTACAAATATCAAAGATAACAATTTGAAAGTTTTTGATTATAGTGCTCACCAGCAGCAGGCCACTCGCCGGAACTGGACGGAGCAACAGCCTTGCCGATCGCGGTGCACAGAAACTTGGACGGCATGGAGTCTCTGCTGGGGCTGCTGCTGGGCCTGGGGGTTTTCACCCTCTGCCTGATCGGCATTCTCAGCCGGCCGCATGTGGATCTGGCGACCTTCTGGCCGGCCAATGCCTTTGCGCTGGGCATGCTTGTCCGCTTCCCTTCGATTGCGCGGCCGCTGACATGGGTCAGCTGTGCCGTGGGGTTCTTCCTTGCAGATGCCATCGCCGGAACCGAACTGCGCGCCAATCTGCTGCTCAATGGCGGCAATCTGGTGTCGATCACGACCGGTTACCTGCTGCTCGCCCATCTTCCCCGGGAAGACCGTCTGCTCAGGCGGTCCCCGTCCATTCTCTTGCTGCTTCGCGCCATCTTCATTGCTGCCTTCGCGACCGGACTGATCGGCTCTGTTGCGGATCCACTGCTGTTCGGCAGCACCCCACTGGAAGGTTTTCTGTTCTGGGCGGCATCCGATGTGGCCAATTATGCCGCCTTCCTGCCGATCTTCCTGACCCTGCCTTCCCCATCGCGATTTGTCCCGTCGGTATTACGGCGCAAGACCAAGGCCATCAGCCGGTGGAATATCCTGCCTCTGCTTGCGCTCATCCTGTCGGCAGCAGGCAGTGTTTTGATCGGCGGCCCCGGCGCGGTCGCCTTTCCGGTTCCGGCCCTGCTCTGGTGCGCGCTGACATATCAGCTGTTCACCACCTGTTGCCTGTCCTTTGTCTTTGGCGCCTGGACGATGATCAGCATTCGCGCCGGGATCATGCCCGTGGGTGCAGAACTCAATTCACGCTCACTGCTGATCTCTGCCCGTCTTGGCATAACGCTGATCGCGCTTGCGCCTCTGGTGGTCGGCATCATGATGGCCGCGCGCAACGAACTGCTGCGGCAATTGCAGCAGTTGGCCGATCATGATTCCATGACCGGCTTGCGCAACCGCCGTTCCTTTCTGGAAACCGGCACCAAGGCGCTGAGCACATCCTATGGCACAGCCCACCCGAACGCGGTGATGATGCTCGACATCGACCACTTCAAATCGATCAATGATCATCACGGGCATGACGCCGGGGATCATGTGCTGGTCGCCTTCGCCAGAATTCTGGAACAGAACCTCCGCCCTCGCGATATTGTGGGCCGCATCGGCGGGGAAGAATTCGCTGTTGTCCTGCCCGATTGTTCGGAAGCCGATGCAAAGGCGGTGGCCGAACGCATATCCACCGCCTTGCGCAGTGCCAGCGTTGAGCTGGGCAATGGGCAGCAGATCACCGCCACGGTCAGCATAGGCATTCATATGGAACATGGTGAGGGCAAGCTGGGCCACCTGCTCACCCTGGCCGATCAGGCGCTCTATCGCGCCAAGAACGCCGGCCGTGATCGCGTCAAATGGTCGCAGGCCGTCGCCTGACAGCGAAACTGCCGCCTCCCGACACGGATGATGCGGCAACAATATGTCCGCTGCGGCGACATTTCCTTCATGGTCAATTCAGCCCGGCTGAGGCACAAGAACAGCGATAATCCGCCGTTCTTGTGCCGGGCATATCCGGCAGCCAAGGCGCGCGGACCGCAAAACAACCCATCCGATGTCATAACCGTCAGATGCTCACAAGGAGTGACCGATGCGCCTGCCGAATATTGCCTTCGCCCTGGCGGCCGCTGGCCTGATGATGCCGCAGATTGCCCTTGCTCACACGCGCCTGCTGTCCTCCACGCCCGCCGCCAATGCCGCCGTGGACGCCCCGACGGTAATCCAGCTGCGCTTCAACGAAGCCCTGATCGCCGCCACCGCCAAGGCGGAAATCGCCATGACGGGCATGCCGGGCATGGCCAATCACGCCCCCACCGCCATCACCGGCTTCACCACGCAGCTGGCACAGGATCGCAAATCCATGACGCTGCAACTCGCTCGCCCGCTGGCCAAGGGCACCTATCGCGTCAGCTGGAGCGCCGCCGGCACAGACACCCATCGCATGAGCGGGAACTTCAGCTTCACGGTAAAGTAAGCCGATGGAAAACCTGCCGGTCATCGCCATTCGCCTTGCACTCTATGTCGTGCTGATGGTGCTGACCGGTCTGACCGCCTTTTCCCTCTACGCCCTGCGGCGCGATGAACGCAGCGCCGGGCTGATCCCGCTGAAGACCCCGGCCATCCTGCTCGCCGTCGCCGGCCTGCTGCTATCCTGCCTTGGCATGCTGGTGCTGGTCGCCGCCATGATGGGCACCAGCCTGTGGGCGACAGATACCGCCGTGCTGCGTGACATCATCCAGCAAAGCGCCATCGGCACGGCCTGGATCGTGCGCATCGGCGCGCTGATCACTGCCGTGATCGCGGCGCTTTGCCTGCGTCGCTTTCCGCTGCCGGCCGGCATCATGCTGGTCTGCACCGGTGCGATCGCCATCATCACCTTGGTCTGGACCGGCCATGCCGGAGCCACCGAGGGCGTAACAGGCGACTGGCACCGGCTGAGCGATGCCCTGCACATGCTCGCCGCCACAACATGGATCGGCGCTTTGGCCGGTTTCTGCCTGTTGCTGAGGCCCGGCGCAGGCCCGCAGCAAATATCTGTTGCCGCCCGCGCGCTGGATCAATTCGCCCTGATCGGAACAATCAGCGTCGTCATTATTGTCGCTACCGGAATGGCCAGCGGCGTGATCCTGCTGGGCCTGCCGACACCATCCGCCCTGCTCTCAACGCTCTATGGCCAACTGCTTTTGGCCAAGCTGGCCCTGTTTGCCCTGATGCTCACCCTGGCAGCCGCCAATCGCTGGCGGCTGACACCGGCGCTGCATCACGCCCAAGCGAGTGGGGGCAACACCATGCCCGTCGGCCCCGCCCTCACCCATTTGCGGCGCAGCCTGACCTTCGAAACCGGGGCAGCACTGGCAATCCTGGCGCTGGTTGCCTGGCTGGGAACGCTTGATCCGCTCGCCTGACATCACGACTTTAGCAGCAGACAGGTCTCTCAGGCCGGAAACAGGATCGCCAGATAATCCTGCGCCCCGTGCAGAATATGGATCACCCGCACCTTATCCGCTTCGATCCGGTAGAAGATCAGATAATTGCCATAGCCCCGGCGACGAATGCCAGAGGCCTCGTAGCGGGGAACCAGTGGAAACCGTTCTGGCATCTCCGCCAGCCCCAGACATTTTTCCCGAACATCGCGGATAAAGCGAAAGGCCTGATCCGGGCTGTCGAGTGCGATGTGATCCCCGATACGCTCCAGATCCTGCTGTGCCTGCCGCGTAAGTTCGACGATCATTCACCGGCCGTTCGATATTTTCTTTCCAACCGGTCGAAAACTTCATCGGCAGGAAGTGTCCGCCCTTCTGCCGCATCCACCAAGCCACGCGCGATTGCCATATCGAGGGCAGCAAGTTTGGCTTCGCGATCCTGGATCAAACGAACACCTTCCCGCAGAACCTCGCTCTTGGAATTATACCGCCCTGTTTCGACCAGACTGGCCACAAAGCCTTCAAGTGTCTTGCCAAGATCTGCACTGATCATATCCGGTTCTCCTTCCGACCGAATAACAGATTATCAACTGTTGATAAAGTTTGTCGCCACCCGCCCGGAGATCAAGCCGCCACCTTCGCCCGCACCGCATCCAGCACCAGCGCGCTCGCGCGTTCGCCGATCATGATCGATGTCGCATTGGTGTTGCCCTGCGGAATGGTCGGCATGATGGAGGCGTCCGCCACCCACAGCCCTTCCACGCCGCGCAGCCGCACATCCGGACCGACCACCGCATCGGGATCGTCCACGGCACCCATCTTGGCCGTGCCGACCGGATGGAACATCGGCAGGGTGGCCAGGCCGACATAACCGCGCAGCGCTTCGCGGCTATCGGCCGCAGCGCCCGGGCGCACTTCGCCGGTTACCTGCCCGGCCAGTGCCGGCGATCCCATAATCCGGCGGGCCACTTCCAGCCCTTCGACCAATTGCTGCGCATCCTCTTCCACGCCCAGCAACTGATGGTTGATCAGCGGCGCCGCATCGGGATCGGCCGAACGCAGCGACACCCGGCCGCGCGCTTCGGGGCGCATCAACGCGATAAAGCTGGCGATCGAGCTTTCCTTGCGCAGAGCCAGATTGCCCTGCGGCGTCACGTCAAAGGCAAAGGCGCTGAAGGCGATCTGGATATTGGGAGCCGGCAGCCCTTCGCGGGTCGACACAAAGGCCTGCGCATGACCGATCCCCGTGGTCAGCGCGCCGCTGCGCGAAAACAGGAATTTGAGCAATTGGCCAAAGCCGGCCAGCCCGCGTGAATCATCATTCAGCGTGTGGGCCGCAACATTGTTGACCAGATGGCAGCCGGGATGTTCCTGCAGATTGCCGCCCACGCCGGGCAGATCAGCCACCACCCCAATGCCATGATCGGCCAGATGGGCCGCAGGGCCGATGCCCGACAGCATCAACAGGCGCGGCGTGTTCAGCGCGCCCGCGCTCAGCACCACGCCATGGCGCGAGGTCAGCTTGCGCACCTCACCGCCCCGGCGAATGGTGACCCCGGTGGCGCGGCCATTGCTGACCTCTATCTTCAGCACCTGGGCTTCCGTCAGAATATCCAGCCCGGCCGGCTTGTTGCGCAGATATCCGGCGGCCGTCGAACAGCGCAACCCGCCCCGCTGGGAAAGCTGGATATGATCCACCCCTTCATTGATCGCGCCGTTGAGATCGGGGGAGCGCGGGAAACCCGCCTGCTGCACCGCCGTGATCCAGTCTTCCGTCACCTGATAGCGGGACCGGATTTCGGACACGGAGATCGGCCCGCCCTGCCCGCGCCAGTCATCGCTGCCGCGTTCATTGTCTTCCATTCGGCGGAAGAACGGCAGCACGCTGGCGTAATCCCAGCCCGTTGCGCCCAGCCTTGCCCACTGGTCATAATCCCAGCGATGGCCACGGATGAACATCATCCCATTGATCGATGATCCGCCACCCAGCCGCTTGCCCGCCGGCCAGACATCGGGCCGTCCGCCCACGCTGGCATCGGGTTCCGCGCTGTAGCACCAGTCAAAATCCGGCTTGTGGACGATACCGCTCATCAATGCCGGCACGCGAAGGCGGATGTCGTCGTAATCCTTGCCGGCTTCCACCAGCTGCACCCGCTGGCCCGCTTCGGCCAGTCGCGTGGCGCAGGCGAGCCCGGCCGATCCGCCGCCGATCACGATGAAGTCTGGTTCGCCGCTCATGCTTTCCGCTCCCAAATTCCCTGCCCCGGCAATCTGTCCCGATCATGGGGCGTGGTCAGATCGACCTTCGGCCCGATGGCGACAATGCCGTGTTTGTCGGCAAGCTGGTAATAACCCGAATGGATCAGGTCGAGCCGGATTGTTTCTGCAATCCCCGGCCATTGATAAAGTTCGCGCAGATAATGGCTGAGTGCGGGATAATCCTCGATCCGGCGCAGATTGCATTTGAACGCGCCATGATAGCCGACATCGAACCGGACCAGCGTGACAAAGGCACGCCAGTCCGCCTCCGTCAGCCACTCACCGGCCAGATAACGGTTATCGGAAAGATGCGCCTCCATCGTGTCGAGCGTCTCGAACACCTGCGCCACCGCTTCATCATAGGCCGACTGGGTGGAAGCAAAGCCGGATCGATAAACGCCATTGTTGAACGTGGGGTAGATCAGATCATTCCATCGGGCGATCTCCGCCTGCAGATGCGCGGGGTGCAGGTCCAGCCGATTGCCGGTGATGTCGTCAAACGCATGGTTCAGGAGGCGGATGATCTCCGCACTTTCATTGTTGACGATCCGCCGGGTCTGGCTGTCCCACAGCACCGGCACGGTAACCTTGCCAGTATAATGCGGGTCGTGTTCCACGTAGAGCCGGTGCAGCGGGTAACCGCCATCGACCGGGCCGTCTGGCCCTTCATCGAACACCCAGCCTTGCACCGGCAGGCCGGGCCGGGCGTAGTGGACGGCGATCACATCCTCCAGACCCTTCAATGCGCGAAAGGCCAGCGTCCGCCCAGCCCAGGGGCAAACCCAGGCGACCCACAGCTGATAGCGCCCAGCCTCAGCCGGAAATTCAGCGGCAGGATTGCTGCTGATGGTTCCACGCAATGTGCTGTCTTCGCGGCGGAACCGGCCATCCTTGCCAATCTCCTCCGCTGCGGGCGCGCTATCGACCCATTCGCCATTGACCAGTTGCGCCATGCCTTGCCTCTCGCCCGTCTATGCCGGCCCATGCCATTCGGCCGGGTTGGCGGTTTCCGGTTCAATGCCGCTATCCCGGCCTGTGGTCCAGACAATCAGGCGGCCAGCTCAGCGGAAGACAATCACGGCCCTGAGCCCGGGACCGGCATCCTCCAGCACCAGCCGGCCAGCATGTGCCTCTGCGATGGCTTTGACCATACTCAGCCCCAGCCCATGGCCCGGCGTGCTGCGCGCAGCATCAAGCCGCACAAAACGTTCGGTCGCCCGGTCGCGGTCCGCCCTGGCGATGCCCGGTCCGTTATCGGTGACGCTGATTTCCGCAGCACCATCGACATGACGCGCTGAGATGCTGATCATGCTGCCCGCTGGCGTGTGCAGCAGCGCATTCTGCACCAGATTGATCACCGCATGGGCCAGCAATTCCCGATCGCCCAAAACCATGATCGGATCCTTGCCGATATCCAGCAGCAGCCGTCCGCCTGCCTCCTCTGCCAGCGGCTCATGCGCCTCGTGAATTTCTGCAGCGAGCCCCGCCAGATCAACCGGGCGGAAATGGCGCTGCAATTGCCCGCCATCCAGTTCGGAAATGCGCAAAATGGCGGAAAACAGCTGCAGGATGTCATCGCATTTGCCGATGGCTGCTTCGGCCAATGCCAATTGGCTACCGCCCGCTTCGGCATCATGGGCATCGCGCAAACGCAGCAATTGCCCGCGCAGCCCGGTCAGCGGCGTGCGCATGTCATGCGCCAGATCACTCGTCACCTGCCGCAGATTGCGCAGCAGTGCTTCAATCCGGTCAAGCATGGCGTTGATCGATCCCGCCAGCCGGTCAAATTCATCATCACGCGGGCCGATATCTGCCCGTCCGGCCAAATCGCCCGAGGCAAAGGCCTGCGCCCCCTTGCCGATCGCATCCAGCCGCCGCTTCAGATATCGCCGCAGCAGCATGGCGAACCCGACGCTCACTGCCGCGACGCCGGCGATTCCAAGCGCAAACAACCGCAGGATCATGCCGGTCATCTGTTCGATCGGGGCAATATCGGCCGCCACGACCAGCCGCTTGCCATCGGACAATTGGCTGGTCAGCGCCCGCGCCCAGCTCTGTTTGCTGCCGGGCCCGCTAAAATGCAATTCGCTCCATCCCACGGCCGGCATGGCGGTTTCGAGGGCACCGGATATCTGCTGCCCATCGGGCGCAAACACCGCAAAGCCGAGCCCGCCAGCCGGCCCGCTTTCGCGAACCTCGATATCGTCCACCAGCCCAACAAAGCCGTCCTCGACAAATTCACCAACCAGACTGGTGGTGGTGAGTTCGATGGAATCATCCATCTGCCGGCGAAAGGCATCTTCCGCCGCGAACAGCACCACAAAACCGATGATGATCACCGACAGGGCAAAACCGGCTGCAGACAGCAGAGCGATGCGGCTGGCCGCGCTGCGGGGCAACACCCTCACCCGATCCGGATCCTGTAGCCTGTGCCACGAACCGTCTCGATCCGGTCGTCCAGCCCGGCTTCATTCAACCCACCGGCATTCAGCTTGGCGCGCAGACGGCTCATATGGGTTTCGACGATTTTGGTTTGTGGATCAAAATGATATCCCCAGACCCGTTCCAGCAGCATGGCCCGGGTCAGATATTCGCCGCCTGCGCGCAGCAATTCTTCCAGCAGGCGAAATTCACGCGGCTGCAGCAGGATCACGCGCCCATCCCGTCGCACTTCGCGCGTCAGCAGATCAAGCGTGATCGGGCCAGCGACAAAGCGGGTCTGGGCTGAAACAGCGCTGTTCCGCCGGGTCTGGGCATTGATCCGGGCCGCCAGTTCCGCAAGATCGAAGGGCTTGACCAGATAGTCATCCGCCCCGGCATCCAGACCCTGAACGCGGTCCTCAATCTGGCCGAGCGCCGTCAGCATGATCGCCGGGGTCAGCAGCCCGGCCGCACGCAATTGCCGCAACAGGGTCAGGCCATCCAGCCCGGGCAGCATGCGATCAAGGATCAGCATGTCGAAAGGCTGGTCCGTTGCGATGGCGAAGGCCTGTTCCCCGTCCGGCGCGATGATCACCTCATGACCAATGGCCGCCAGCCCTTCGCGCACGAAACCTGCCGTTTCCGCATCATCCTCGGCCAGCAATATCCGCATATTCGCGCTATCCTGTTTCCATCATCCGGGCTGCCGGCAGTTCCTGTAACCCTTGCTCAGCTGCTCTACTGCAATTCCCGGCCCGCTCAGGGATACAATTTCCCAACCTTTCCAATCATGACTTTCAAGCCCGGATTTTGCCGCTTAGCACAAGGGCAATTCCAGCGGCCCGAATGCCTCACCGGCCGATGACCGCCTGATTTTTTCCAGACCTTTTCATCCAGACATGGAGTGCTGACGTGCGCCTTCTTCCTGCCGTTTCGGCTGCTGTTTTGCTGTGCCCGGCGATGGCCCAGGCCGCTGATATCTCTTTGCATGTGGTGCAGCAGGGCAGCGGTACCCCGCTGGCGAGCGCCGCGATCGTCATCGAAGATCTGCAGGCTGCCGATCCGGTGGCGGTCGGATCAACCGATGCCGATGGCCGAACCGTGCTGAAGGATGTGCCGGCCGGAACCTTCCGCCTGAGCATTTCGGCAGCCGGGCATGACACGATCGAACGCGAAGTGCGGGTGGGCGATGCCAGCACCGCGCTCGATTTCGGGCGGTTCGAGCTTGTTCAGTCGGCAGGTGACGCAATCGTGGTGTCCGGCAGCCGGCAACGGCCGGTCTCCATTGCCCCCGGGGTTAACAGCTTCGACATTGCCGGCAGCGCGCTCGCAAGCAGCGGCACTTTGACCTCTGCCTTGCGCGGCCTGCCCGGCGTCACCGTGCAAAGCGAAGGTACGGTGGAACTGCGCGGCAATGACCGGGTGACCATCCTGATCAATGGCAAACCATCGGCGCTGACCGGGATCGGCAATCAGGCCAGCCTCGATGCCATTCCTGCATCCAACATCGCCCGCATCGAAGTGATCAACAATCCTTCTGCGGCGCAGGGCGCGCAGGGTAGCGCGGGGATCATCAACATCATCATGCGGGAAGAAAGCCAGCAGGGATGGTCCGGCCATATCGGTTTCAAGGGTGGTTTCGGCGCTATGGGCCGCAGGCGGGCCGATCTGCCCACCGATCTGGGCAGTTATGACTGGACGCCGAAAGCCTCCCCCTATTTCTCCCTGCGCCACGGCGGAGACCGGCTGGATTTCAATCTGCAGGGCGAAGTGCTGGTGCAGCGCCGCCTGCCCAACAATGAATTCACCACCCGTTTTTATGATGATGGACGGCAGATCGTCAGCCAGGTGCCGGAAAACCGGCGGCAGACCCAATATGTGCTGCGTGGCGGGGCGGACTGGCGCCTGTCGGATGCCGATACGCTGTCATTCATCGGGGCCTTCGATCTGGAAGACCATATCGATGTGGCACAGGTCCCCTACATCGACATGATCAGCGGCAATCGCAGCCGGTTCTGGTCGTGGCGTGAAAACGAACAGACCGGCCATGCATCGGCCGCCCTGGCCTGGCGGCACGAATTTCCCGAAGCCGGCCACAGCCTGTCGCTGCGCGCCGAATATATCCGTGGCTGGGAAGATGAAACCTATCGCCTGAACGAAGTCTCATCCGTGCGGACCGGCACTGATCAAACCCGGCTGATCGCCAATGAAAACACCGTGCCAATCACGCTGGATTATGTTCGCCCCTTCGGCAGCGGGCAGATCGAACTGGGCGCCAAGGCGCAATTCCGCTGGCTGCCGGTCCGTTACGAAATTGTGCCAGGGGAACAGTCGATCATCTACCCCGGTCTGGGCGATCGGTCCGACTGGCAGGAACAGATCTACGCCGGTTACATCAACCTGCTGTATGAAATGAACTGGCTGACCGTGGAAGGCGGGGTGCGCGCTGAACAGACCAGCGTCAGCTACACGCTGGATCCCGCCAATATCTATTACCCCGATGATGACGCCTACAGCTATTTCCGGATCTTCCCCAATGTCCGGCTGACGGCGGCGATCGGCAGCGAAACCGATCTCTCCCTGTTCTACAACCACCGGGTTGACCGGCCAGGTGAACCGGAATTGCGGGTGTTCCCCAAATATGACGACCCCGAACTGCTGAAGGTCGGCAATCCCTACTTCGGCCGCAATTCACGACGGGCTATGAAATGTCGCTGGCGCACAAATGGGGCCGCTTCGATGGTTCCATTTCGCTGTTCCATCGCCGGATCGAAGATGCCTTCGAACGGATCTATGCCATCGACGGCAGCGCCAGCCAGTATGACATCATCAACAAGATCTATCAGAACACCGGCACGGCCCGGAACACCGGCATCGAAGTGCTGGGCAATTTTCGGCCAAGCAGCGCCCTGCGCCTGAATGCCAGCTTCAATGGATACTGGATCGATCGCGATGCGGCGCAGATCACACTGCTGTTCCCCTATGTCCATTCGCTGACTCTGCCGGCATCGAGCGATTTCACCTGGGATGGCAAGCTGGGGATCGACGCTTCGATTGCCCAGGGCACCAAGCTGCAGTTGTCGGGCCAGTATTATGCACCACGCCTTGTCGCCCAAGGGCAGCAGGATGCGCGCAGTTCGGTCGATTTCTCCGTCGCACATGATGTGACCGACCGGATCAAGGCCAGCCTTTCCGTCACCGACATATTCAACAATTTCGGCACCAGCACCTTTGTGCGCGGCAATGGCTTTGATGTCCGTTATGAGAATTTCTACGAAACACAGACGGTGATGTTCAGCCTGGAAATGAAGCTTTAGCGCGCCTCTTCTGCCGGTGATAATCAAGCCTGTCGGCAAAGCCCCGCTTGCGCCGTGAGACGAGCATCATAAATCTTTCCCCTCTGCACAATCGCAGGATTTGAGAGGGGAATGATTCGTGCTGATCGGCATCGATCTGGGCACCACGAACAGCGCGGTGGCGATCTGGCGTAACGGAACATCGGAACTGGTGCCCAATGCTTTGGGCGCCTTTCTGACGCCATCGGCGGTATCCGTGGCGCAGGATGGCACCTGCTATGTCGGCGCCGCAGCGCTGGATCGGCTGGCCACCCATCCGGCCGAAACCGTCACCAGCTTCAAGCGGCTGATGGGCACGCAACGCACGGTCCGGCTGGGCAACAAGCGCGAATATACCCCCGAAGATCTTTCTGCCCTGGTTCTCGCCGCTCTGCGCGACGATGTCACCGCGCTGACCGGCGAAACACCCACCGAAGCGGTGATCACCGTGCCGGCCTATTTCAACGATCGCCAGCGCAAGGCCACCCGCCGTGCGGGCGAGATTGCCGGGCTGACGGTCAAGCGACTGATCAACGAACCCACTGCCGCCGCGCTGGCCTATGGACTGCAGGATCGTGACGATCGCGAACCCTTCCTGGTGTTCGATCTGGGTGGCGGCACCTTCGATGTCTCCGTGGTGGAAATGTATGATGGCGTGGTCGAAGTCCGCGCCTCCACCGGGGACAATCGGCTGGGCGGCGATGATTTCAATCTGGTGATGATCCAGCTGGCCCGCCCGAAGCTGAATGCAGAGGTGGAACTAACCGCCCTGCCCGCCGACCGGAGAGAGGCGCTGCTGTTCCTTGCCGCCGAAAACGCGCGGCGCCAGTTGACCATGAATGACGGCGCGCATTTTTCGATCACGCTGGGTGACAAGGCCTTCACCGCCAGCATCACCGCCGAAGAATTCGAAACCCAGGCGCAGACCCTGATCAAGCGGCTGCGCGAACCGGTGGTGCGATCGCTGCGCGATTGCGGCATGAACAGCCAGGAACTGAGCGAGATCGTGCTGGTCGGCGGCGCCACCCGCATGCCGGTGGTGCGCAAATCGCTGACCCGCATGTTCGGCCGCTTTCCCAATTCCACGGTTCACCCCGATCATGCTGTTGCACTCGGCGCTGCGGCGCAGGCCGGGCTGATCGATCGCGGTAGCGGGCTGGATGAAATCCGCATCACCGATGTCGCGCCCTTCACCCTGGGGGTGGAAGTGTCCGAACGCGATCCATCCGGCGGATTGCGGCAGGGGATTTTTTCGCCGATCATCGATCGCAACACCCCGATCCCGACCAGCCGCGAACATGTCTATGCCACGATGAGCGACAACCAGCGCGAAGTGAACCTGGGCATTTATCAGGGCGAAGCCCGGCTGGTGGCGGACAACATCAAGCTGGATGAGCTGAAGATACCCGTGCCGCCGGCACCGGCAGGCGATATCACCGTCCATATCCGCTTCACCTATGACAGTTCGGGCCTGCTGGAAGTCGATGCCAACGTCCCGGCCAGCGGGCTGACCCGCAATCTGGTGATTGTGGATGAAGAAGACCGGCGCGACGCAGAAGATCTGGCGCGGCGCCGGGCGGAACTGGCCAAACTGAAATTCCACCCGCGCGAAGATGCCGAAAATGTCGCGCTGCTGGCGCGGGCCAATCGCTGCTATGAAAACTTCACCGGCCATGCCCGCAACACGATTGGCCAGTGGATCGGACAGTTTGAATCGGTGATCGAGCGGCAGGATCCGCACGACATTTCCAGCGCGCGCGAACAGCTGACCCAGGCGCTGGACGAGCTGGAAGGCCAATCCCCGCTATGACATCCCTGTCGTGACCGACAGCGATTCTGGCAGCGCTTCCGGCAGCGCCCCCGGCAGCAACCATCGCCGCGAACCGTGGCGCACGCTGGGCATTGACGAAACGCAGGATCGCGGGGCGATCCGCCGTGCCTATGCCACACAGCTGCGGGCGCTCGACATAGACCGGGAAATCGCCGCCTATCAGCAATTGCGAGGCGCGCGCGACCATGCCCTGATGCTGGCGAAGCGGGATGAGTTTGATGATGAACCGGCAGCGTTGTCGCCCTTTGAAGAAGACGACGATTACAGCCCGGCCGAACAGACCAATTTCCCCTCTGCCGATCCAGAAGCAGCCGATGGTGAGCTTGCTTCCGATCCTAGGCCAGAGCCGGTCGTCGAACCACATCCTCCGCACGAAAGCGAAGAATGGGAGCGATCACCCGAACCCGTCCCCGAGCCTGCAGCCGCAACAGTCGCGACCCCGGAGGACGATCCGCCCGCTCCGCCCATGGTGCTGCTGTCGATCCTCTATCTCGGCGACGAATACAGCGCCGAACCGCTGGACAATGAAGGCTTCATCAAGGCCCGCACCGCGCTCGACGGCGTTTTGGCAGAGGCTGAGGAATCCTCGATCGATCAGCAACAGGCGATCGAGGAATGGCTGGCTCACCACCTGGCGAGCAGCTGGCCGCGTTCGGCCTGGCTGGTCGAACATGCATCGGAGAATTTTTCCTGGCTTGATGAATCGGGCAGCCTGACCGAACGACCAGCCGTGCGCTTCCTCAACGAACGGCTGCGCGGCATGCGCTTTGTCGAAAAGGTGCAGCAGGCCGATCACCCACTGCGTGGCGCCTGGGCCGAACTGGCCAAGCCAGGCCGGCGCCGCAATTTCCTGCTGACGTCGGTGAGCAAGGACAGTGTCCGCATGCTGCTCAACGGCGTGCGCGAACGCTATCCCGAAGTGGAAAGCTATCTCGATCCGCAACGCGTGGGATCCTGGGAAGAAAAGCTCAACAACAGCTCCGGCACGCCCTGGCGCACAGCACTCTATATTGCCTTCGGCGTGATGGTGGTGCTGCGGATTTTCGGCGGCTTCAGCCAGTCAATGCAGAATGAAGGATCAGTCCCGGCCCATTTCACCGTCGAGGCGCCCGCGTTCTCCGCTGATGTGGATCAGGAAAAGATCGATGCCGTGGCCAGCGATCTGTTCGGCCCGGAACTGACCAGCCAGCAGGTCAGAAGGAAAGTTCCCGAGGGATTGTGGACATCCATCGAATATGCCGGCAGCCCAAACGCGCTGCTGCCCCGCACCGGAACTGTGGTTGAACCGCTGCAGCAATTGCGGCTGCTGACCCAGCTTGCTGCCGGTGATGCGCGGTTCGATCAACTGATCGCGATCAAGCAGATCAAGCTCGATTTGCTGCGCAGCATTCGGGAAAATTCCGGCGCAGAACGATGCGGCAAGTTTGATCAGGATTTGCTCGTCCCTGCCGACCTGCCAGCCTCACCCGAACTGCGGCAAAGCGAACGCCAGCTGGCAGCCCAATTGCTGCAGCAGGGGCTGCTGAAACAGCCGCCCGCCAACCTGCCTGAACAGGCCACCATCTCTGGCGAAGTGGTTGACCGGTTCATGAAAGCCACGGGCATGACCCGTGACGAGTTCAGCCTGCTGGCATCAGGCAAGGGATCGGGCGAAATGCAGTGCCGCTACAAGATTGCCATGCTGGAACTGGCCCTGCGCCGTCCGGCCGATGTGTCGGTGGATCTGCTGCGTATGTTGTGATCCGTGCTGATCCCGTCTGATTATCTGGTGCGGTTCGCCCGCCCGTGATAATCTTCTCATGGGACAAACAGCAATCGCAGGCCGCACCATGGCAGAGATCGATCGACCCAACACCCCCTGGCACATCTGGCCCATCGGCATTCTGGCGCTGCTGTGGAATGGCGCCGGAGCCTACACCATCATGCTGGCGCAGGCAGGCCGGATGCCGGGGCTCAGCGCGGATGAGGCTGCTTACTACGCGGCGCAGGCGACCTGGTTCATCACCCTGACTGATCTGGCCCTGATCAGCGCCATCTGCGCGGCCCTGACCCTGCTGCTGCGCAGCCGTTGGGCGGTGCCGCTGTTCATGCTGTCGATCCTGTGCATCGGTATCACCGCCGCCTGGGATCTGGGCGCAGGAACATCGCGCATGTTTTCCAGCCAGGCCGCCCTGATCGCCACGCTGGTGATCTGGCTGCTGGCCGGTCTGCAGCTGTGGTATGCCCTGGCGATGCGCAAGCGCGGTGTGCTGCGGTAACTTCGCCCGAGCCAAGCAGAACTAGCGCAGCAGGCGGATTTGCCGGCTTGATGCCGGGCCACTCCCACGCCATCTTCCGGGCGAAGACCCCAAAGAGAGGACGCGCCTGCCCATGTCAGATGTCTATACCCCGCCCAAAGTCTGGAGTTTCGATCCTGAGAACGGCGGCCAGTTCGCCGGCATCAACCGGCCGACCGCCGGCGCGCGGGCAGAGGTTGAACTGCCGGTCGGGGAACACAAGTTCCAGCTCTATTCGCTCGGCACGCCCAATGGGGTGAAGGTTACCACCATGTTCGAAGAACTGCTGGAAGCCGGTTTCTCCGAAGCCGATTATGACGCTTGGATGATCAAGATTTTCGCCGGCGATCAGTTCGGTTCGGGCTTCACCGACCTCAACCCCAATGGCAAGATTCCCGCCCTGCTCGACCGGTCAGGCCCCGAACCCTTCCGCGTGTTCGAAAGCGGCGCCATCCTGGTCCATCTGGCCGAGAAATTCGATTATCTGCTGCCCAAGACCAATCCGGCCCGCGCCGAAACGCTCAGCTGGCTGATGTGGCAGATGGGCAGCGCACCCTTCATCGGTGGCGGCTTTGGCCATTTCTATGTCTATGCGCCCGAACGCTACAAATATCCGATCGATCGCTACGCGATGGAAACCAAGCGGCTGTTTTCCGTGGCGGATATCCAGCTGGGCAAGACCGAATATCTGGCCGGCAATGATTACAGCATTGCGGACATCGCCACCTACACCTGGCTCGGCAATCTCTATCACGGGGCCTACAACCGGTCCGACGTGTTCCTCAGCCTTGATGAATATGAAAATGTCGGCCGCTGGGTGAAAGCGATCGACGCCCGCCCCGGCGCCATCCGCGGGCGACTGGTGAATTCGCAGGCTGGCCTTGCCGAACGCCATTCGGCAGCGGATTTCGACACGCTTGACCCCGAACTGCTGGCACCTGTGCGTAAACGCGCAGATTATTGATCCGCAGCACAATGCCCACCTTGTCAGCGGAGGCTGCCCCGTTTATGGGCGCCTTCCGCTGATGGGGTGTAGCCAAGCGGTAAGGCACCGGTTTTTGGTACCGGCATGCGCAGGTTCGAATCCTGCCACCCCAGCCAGCGAACAGTTGGCCCCAAAGCTTGATCGCCACGCCGACAACGCAGCACGATATTCAGCCAGCCCTCATCTTTCCCATTGGTAAGCTGATCGCCATCCACCGAACGGATGCGAAAGGTCACCGATGATCACCCTCCTCGCCGCAGCGGCGGCCGCGACAATGCCTGCACCAGCGGCTCCGGGCTGTACATTCGACACGCTGCCGGCCGCTGAACAGGCCCGCTATCGCTCTCGCTACAACCGTCGGCTTCGTGACAAGGGGCGCGCGGCGGCGGAGGAATGGTTGCGCTTCTGGGCCTGTCCCGACCCTGCAGAACTGGCCCGACGGGACGCTGCGAAAGCGAGGGGGCCCGTCGGTCGTGATGGCCAGCCTTGCACCCGAACGCGAACAGAAATGCGCGCGGTGAGCAATATGGATGGCAGCGTTTCCATGATCCCGCATTCGGTCTGCGCCCGGTAAGTCTTGGCGTGACACCGGTCCGCTACGGTTTCTCCATCAGCCCACGGGCCTGCATCCACGCGATGAAATGGTCGAACCAGTTGTCACTGGTCGTACCCTTGCTTTTCAGATCAAATCCATGCCCGCCTCGTTCATAGATATGCAGTTCGGCGGCAGCGCCGGCCGCGCGCCAGGCTGAATAGATCTGTACACCGTCATTGGGCATAAATTCGTCATCAGCCGCCGCCGCGATAAATGCCGGGGATGCATCAGCCGGAACAGGTGTCCGCAAACCGCCATAGAGCATGCCGACGAAATCGGGCCGGGTCGCCTGTGCGCCAATAGCAAGATCAGCCGCGATGAACGCGCCAGAGGAGAAGCCGATAATGCCGATGCGATTGGCATCGATTCCCCACTCGCCAGCCCTCTGCCGAGCAATAGTCATGGCCTGCGCGCCATCGGCAACGGCATTTCCCTCCCCGGCGAAGCGTGGAATCTCGGCCGGGGTGCCGGTTTTGGCCCGCTGCATGATCACCTCCATTTCCTGCAGATGGATCTGGGGCATGTGCATTGCATCGTCAGGGCTCTCAATGGTCCGATATTTCAGCACCAGCGCCGTTACCCCGTGCTGGATCAGGCGTTTTGCAATCTCCGTCCCCCCGTTCTCATAACCCAGGCCGACAAAGCCCCCGCCCGGCGCGATGATCACCGCCGCGCCATTGGCGGTGCCCGGCGCTGGCCTGAACAGTTCCAGCGTGGGTTCGCTGACATTGAAGATCATCATCCCCCCCGCCTCGCCCATGTCGGCCCGGGTTTCTGGAACGCCAAGCGGTGCGACCGATCCCTCCGGATAAAGCGGAAAGATTGCTCCGTCCGTCGCCGGGGGCTGCGCAAGCGCAGTTCCGGGCAACAGCACTATGGCCAGGGTCAGAGGCGCAATCCGGACAAGCAGTGTCCTGAATACCCGCATCTCAGATCTTCGCCCTGAGTGTGACAAAGGCCGATCGTGGCTGACTGGGTGAAACAACCGGATAACCCATGTAGGAATGGGGATCCCAGGCCTTGCGGCCGGTCAGATTGCTGATCGCTACGCCAAGGGTGAAGCGGTCCAGATCATAGGAGGCCTGGGCATCGATCACGGCATAGCCGGGCACGGCGATGCTGTTGGGCAAGGTGAGTTCCCGCGATGTGAAGGCGGAAATGCCGGCGCCGAATGAAAGACCCTTGGCCGGCCCATCAAGCAATCGATAACGCGCCGCCAAGCGACCACTGCTTTCGGGCACACGCGCTATCCGGTCACCGGGCGCGACACCATTATCGCGCGTGTCGGTATAGGCGTAATTGGCCAGCAAAGATAATGCCGGCACCGGTTCCCAGATCAGATCAACCTCGACACCCCGTGCCCGCTGGCGGCCGCTCTGAATGAACAGGCCAATGTTATCGGGATCGGAGATCGCAACATTGTCACGCGTCTGGCTGAACATGGCGATCGTTCCTGACAGGCCAGCCTGCGACATGGCGATCTTGACCCCGGCCTCTATATTGCCGGAGGTTTCCGGCTCCGGCGATTGCTTGCCGATGAAGCCGAAAGGAGCGCGAAAGGCCGTTGCATAACCGGCAAAAAGGGCAAGGCCGGGAACAAGATCAAAGGTCGCACCGACCCGCGGCGAAACATGGGTGTAGGTCTTGTCATTGGCCACACCGATATTGCTGTTCTCGATGAATTTGAGCGAGGTCAGCCGCAAGCCGGCAGTCAGGTGAAGCCTGCCATAACTCGCCTGATCCTGAACATAGGCGGCAAAAGTTTCAAAGCGATCATCGGTAAAGCTGTTGACCGGGATCTGCGCGGTATAGTCCAGATCATAGACCGGATCAGACAGGTCGATCGTGCCTGAGGGACTGTCGCTGATGAACAGGCCCATGCCGCTGTAGAAGCTGGTCCAGTCATAACTGGCGCCCGCCAGCAGTGTATGCGCGCCACCGATCATGTTGGCCTTCACAGCCAGATTGGCGTCAAACGTCGCTTCTCTGGTGCGGTTGAGCATGGTGATCGGAAAGACATCATAGTCAGGCGCAGTGGTATCGTTGCCGGCCAGGCCGGGATAGACGAAGCTGCCACTCTCATCGACCTTGCTATCGTAATAACGGCCGGTGACCGTCAGTTTGACCTGGTCTGAAAAGGCGTGACGCAGCGTGGCGGTGCCCATGTTGTTGTTATTCTGCGTGCGGGGCTGCTTCACCGGCGATCCCGGAAAGGCATTGCGATCCAGCGTGCCCGCCAGCGCAGCATCCGCAGGAAGCCCTGAATATTCGAGAGCGCTTCGGCGGTTGAACTGCCCCTGAAGCAGCAATTCCGTATCGGCGCTGATCTGGACAGAAAGGCTGGGCTGAATGGACCAACGATCCCCCCTTACCTCGTCAATCCAGCTGGCATTGCTCTGATACTCGCCCGAAATCCTGGCCGATACACCCTTCGCCAGCGGCACATTGATATTGCCATAGGGATTCGAGGTCGAAAAACTGCCCGCACGAAAGGCCACATAACCTTCCAGCGTGTCACCCGGCTGTTCGCTGACGACATTGATCACACCTCCAAGCGGGGTACCCAGCCCACCACCATAAAGCGTGGCGCTCGGTCCCTTCAGCACCTCGATCCGATCGACACCGATCAGGCTGCTGGGATCATAGGCCTGCTGGTTACCGGCAAAGATCGGCAAGCCATCCAGATAGACCTCCGCCGGAAAACCTCTCAGCATCGGGGGGATGAACAGGTTTTCTTCGGAACGCGTCGGGGTGACGCCCGAAACATTGACGAGAGCTTCTCCCAGGGTGCGGCGATCCTGTTCCTGCAACAGCGAACGGGTAATCACCTGCACAGACTGGGGGACATTGATCAGCGGCGTATCCGTCCGCGTTGCCGAAGAGGATTCAGGAGTGGAATAGCGCCCCCGCTCCCCCGTCACGACGATCGTATTGGTGGTCCAGCTTTCCGTTCCGCTGTCCTGCGCCGATTGCGCGTGGCCTGTCTGGGTCATGCAGAGAAAGGCCAGAACAGCAGTGGAATGGCGAAGCTTTATTGAGATGGTCGGTTTCATTGTACCCTGTCGCCGGATCACGCCGGACATAGTCGCCGTGATCCCGCAGGGGACCGGCAATTCGCATGCGCGCGGCATGCTCAGATTGCGACGAACCTTGTCAGGATGTTCGCCACGCGGACCTGTCAGGCGCGCGTGGGTGGGCCGCGTGATGGGGGTGGCGGCGCAGCCATCCGCTGGATGGCGAGAATACCTGACGCCCTGCCCGCAACCAGCGGGTCGGCCAGAACAATGCCCCCGTCCGATGTGGTAGCGACGGCAGCCAGCAAGCCGCCGCCAAGCCCGGCAGCAAAGGCGCATTGATCATTTTGCGGCTGATCATGACCAGCCGGGTCTTCATGCTTTTCGATCGGCAGGACCGCGCTGACCGCCCCATGCCCGGTGCAGATCGAGATGGCGATGCCATGGCTGCTTTGCACCGGCATGAAGCCGGCAGGGATAGCTATCCGCACTGCCAGCGCGCACAGGACCAGCAGGGCGAACAGCCCGCGAACTGCCTGTGATTGCCTGCCCCCACCGTTCATCGGGCGGCTGCTAGTTCCATTTCAAATCTTGTCGATAGGACATGTTGTCCCAGCCAGCCTGCAAACATGCGGCTGCCCTTTCCAGACAGCCGCACGTGGGGTCCTAGGCTCTCAGCAGCGCGGAACCTTGGTTTCGCCGTCCAGCGCATAGGTGCCGTCAGGCTTGCGGTTGTAGGTTTCGCTGAAATTCTCCGAACCGGTGTAAGTGACGGTGAAGCTCTTGCCCTTTTCCGCCGCCGTGATCTGGCCATCAATGCTGACCGCCCCGTCTTCCACAGCGCCGCCATTGGAATAGCCGATCGGGATCCGGGCGATTTCTGCCGGGCCATTGGTCGGGTCGAGCGCCGCCAGCGATGCCATGTCGCAGGCAATACCCTGCCACACGCCGCCACCTTGGGTGTAAAGCACGGGCACATCAGCGATGGCATCGCTCCAGCCCCATTTCAGCGCCGGATTGCCGACAACGCCGGTCATGCCCACATCCATCCAGCTGCCACGCAGGCTGTATTCCGCCGTGTTCGGGCCTTCGAGATAATGCACGGAGTTCAGCCCGCTGCAGACCATGCCAGTGCATTCATTGGCGCCCGTGCTGATCAGCGCGACCTTTTCTCCGCCCAGCGGGATCAGAGCCAGCGGCACGAATTCATAGACATTTTCATTCAGTTCGACCTGCGCCGCATTGCGCTGCGCATCCGGGAACGCCGTTTCAAAGGCAGCAGGCGTACCGGCGGGGACCGTGTCGCGATTGACGTCTGCGATCGGGAACAGGGCTTGCTGGGCCTGGGCCGCAGGCGTGGCCAGCGCCATCAACATACCCGCCATCACAACACCAGATTTGAGGTTCGAACGCATCTTAGACCCTTTTGCTGGCAGGGTCTGCATATCGCCCCCCGCTCTTTGCCCTACATACGGGCCGAAACAATCTGGCACCGCCGCGCGACTATGCACAAATGCCTGCGTATCAGAATGGTTTCATCGGAGGTTCAGCGGCAGTTTCGCACGGCCCGTCGCACGGAGTGCCTTTCCACCATACACAGGCTAAAGCGCCAAAAGACGCTAAACAGTTTGACAGTGTGTGTCGGCAGGTAGAGCACGGCCACAAAACTGATTTGAGGACGATACAATGAAGAAGCGGGGATGGCTGGCATTGCTGGCATCAACAGCAATCGTGGCAAGCTGCGGTGGCGACGATGATGAGCCCACGCCCACGCCAACCCCGGGTCCGACCTCCCCGGCCCCGTCGCCTGGTCCGACAACGCCGGCACCGCCGACTTACCGCAGCTTTGCCACGCTGATCGCTCTTGCAGGCGAAGTGCCGTTCAAAACCACCTGCGCCAGCATGCAGCCGGCCACTCAGACGCTGAACCCGGTCACTGCCTTTGGCACTGGCCCCGCGCTGGTGCGCACCGCAACGGTCGATAACTGGACCTTTACCGTCAATGGCAAGGTCACCAGCTTCGCCGCGTCCGAGAAAGTTACCCAGCCGACCGGTTCGACCGATGTGGAATTCCGCCGCACGACAGCTGGCGTTACCGAATCACTGCTGATCGCCGGACCAGACAGCCGCTACACACACACAGCCTTTACCCGCCGGGTGGTGGCAACGGTTGCCGACAACGCCGGTGTGGTGACTCGTTATGAATGCATGGTCGGTGACCCTACGCTGGCGACCGATCTGCCGACGACGGAAGCGGATATCGCGCTGAACAATGTCAGCCTGATCGGCAATGCCGTGATCAGCAGCGGCCCGAATGCCGGCACCTATGTGCTGGCCAATCCGGCGGATTCGGCCACTCCGCTGATCACCACCACGGTCAACACCAAGACCAATCGCGTGACGGTTTCGATCCAGCTTCGCGGCCGCAAGGTCGTGGATGGTACGGTGCAGACCGCAGTGGTGGATCTGGGCACCTATACCAGCACCGCCACCATTACGCCGGCCAGCACCAATATCATCGGTACGCTGGCCAGTTCGAACCGCGAAGTGCTGACCGGCCAGATCAGCGGCTGGAGCTTCGGCCCAAGGCTGACCGAAAGCGGTTATGCCTTCGCGATCCAGTCGCAGGAAGCCGGCACCACCAACCGGTTGACGGCAACGGGCACGATGATCGCCCTGCGCAGCGTGATCGAACCTTCGCCCACGCCCACCAGCACGGCGACGCCGACCACCTGATTATTTTACAACATCCCGAAGGGCGCCGAAATATCGGCGCCCTTTTTGGTTGCTACGCAGACCGGGCCAAATCGGCAGTAGCCAACCCTATATGGGCAGAGGAAAAACAATGACGCAGATTCGCCTGAACTTCTTCAAACTGGCTGTTCCGGCCATGGAACCGGCGCTGGACTTCTGGAGCAAAGCCTTCGGTTTTGAGGTGGCGGCGACATTTGATGAGGATGAATTCCTCGAACACATACTTGCCCTGCCCGGCCAGCCCGGTGGCCCCAGCCTGATCCTGCTGCAGTACAAGGATGGCCGCAGCATCGAAATCGGCAATGCCCATGGCCCGGTCGGCTTCCATTGCGATGACATCATCACCAGCCATGAACGCCTGCTGGAAAGCGGCGCCAGCGAAATCACCGGCGTGGTGGATGTCGGGCCGGTCAGGGTCGCGATTATACGCAGCCCGGATGGGCATGAAATCGAACTGGTGCAATTGCCGGCCTGAAGCCACGCTGACCAGCAGAGGCACCATCAGGCATAGGCCGGATCAAACACCTCAACTGTCAGATAATCGGGATCACGCAGCAAGGCGCTGAGCAGGAAATCCTGCACCAGATCCAGCCGCTCATCGCCGTCAGGATCACGGCGGTACCAGACCAGCCGCCAGCCTTCGAGCGGGTAGAGCATGATCACTTCCTCCCGCATGGCGGGGGGAAGGATCACCTCGGCGAAAGTCGCCACCCCCAGCCCGCGTTCCAGCATGGTGGCCATGACATCGAAATATTGGGTACTGGCGACGACATTGCGCGGCGTGATCCCTTCCTTGCGCAGCGCGCGCAGCACCATTTCTTCCTGCATGCTGCCGCTGCCGGGCATGATGAAGGGCATCGCGGCAATGTCTTCCCGGCTCAGCGGTGAAGCACGGCCGGCTGCGAAACGCCGATTACCGAAGATGCCGCCGCGCAGCAGGGCAATGTCGCGCAGATGGGGCGGCACCGGCTGATTGGCGCGCTGATGGAACAGGGCGAAATCATAATGCCGGTCCAGCAGATCATCGCTGATTTTCTGGCTGGGTGGATGGGCATCGAATTCAAGCCAGATGTCGGGATGATCGGACAGGAACCGATCAAGCTTGGGCCTGATGAAATTGTCCACCATGCCCTGCCCGACACGGATACGCAGCCTCAGCCGCGCCAGATGATTGCCCACCACCCGGCGATGCCGCGCCAGCACCTGCGCCGCTTCCTGAAAGCCGCGCAGATCCGCCAGAAATGCCAGGCCTTCGCTGGTCAAACCGGGTCTGCGGCCTGAACTGCGGGCGAACAGCACCACCCCCAGTTGCTCCTCCAAACTGCGGATCTGATTGCTGACCGAAGCCTGGGAAATACCCATCTGTTCGGCACAACTGCGAAAGCTGCGCGTGGCGGCCAGCGTGGCGAATACATCCAGCTGGCGCAGGGTGAATGGCAGGTTTGGCATTATACCTCCTGCACCAACCGATAACCTGCAAACTATCATATGTCATCACTTTGCGATGCGTTGCTTTCGATGTCCTCCAGGCAGATCACGGGCAACAAACAAGAAAACATCAGGAGGGATGCCATCATGACCAAGGGAACACAGCCGGGAAGATTGCGCGCAGCATTGCATGGCGGGGCCAGCATCATGGCCCTGTGGGCCGCGCCGGCGCTGGCCCAGGATGCCAATGTTCAGGACGGCACGGAAACGGAGACGGCCGAACCAGCCACGCCAATTGTGGTAACCGGATCGCGCCTGCGCACCGATGGATCGCAAACGCCGATCCCGGTCACCGTTGTCGGGGCCGAGGCGCTGGATGCCATGGGTGCCGGCGGGTTGATCGAAGGGATCAGCCAGTTGCCGCAGTTCTTCGGCAATCAGTCGGTCGCGGCGGTGCAGAGTTCCGGCGTTTCCGGGCATGGCTTCTTCAACCGTGGCGGCTATGGCAATCTCGATCTGCGTGGCCTTGGTCCCAACCGCACACTGACCCTGCTCAACGGCCACCGGGTCATTTCATCCGGGCCTTTCGGCGGGGTGGATATCAACACCTTCCCCGATGCCATGGTGCAGAGCGTGGAAACCGTCACCGGCGGCGCCTCTGCCGCCTATGGCACCGATGCCGTGGCTGGCGTGGTCAATTTCCTGCTCGACAAGAAGTTCACCGGCTTCCGCGCATCGCTGCAGGGCGGAGTCAGTGATCGGGGCGACAACGGCAATTATGAAGCCTCTGCCGCTTACGGCACCAAAATCGGCGATCGTGGGCACTTCCTGATTTCCGGCGAAATCGGCAGCCAGGACGGCGTCCACTCCTTCCGTGATCGTGACTGGTATCAGGCCTGGGGCATCATCAACGGCCGCGCCTATCCCAATGTCGTATCGGCCAATGCCAGCTTCAGCGGGGTGATCCGCTCTGCCGGGACCTCCATCGACGGAATGGAATTCACCCGCGATGGGGCCGCCATCACCCCCTTCATTCGCGGGGCCGTGGGTTCAGGCGCGACCGGCACGCCGCCGGCCGTCCATTCGATCACGGATGGCGGCAGCGGGGATTACATCAGCAGCGATCCCTACACGCTGTTCCCCGATGCATCGCGCAACAGCATCTACGCCTATGCCGATTATGAGGTGGCCGATGGGGTCACGGTGTTCGCGCAATATATGCGCGGGCAGAACCGCACCTTTCGCTACAATGATCCAACCGGTTCCTTCAGCGGCACGCCAACGGCCGCCACGATTTTTGCCGACAATGCCTTCCTGCCGCAATCGCTGCGGGACACGATGGCCGCCAACAACATCGCATCCTTCCAGCTGCGCAAGATGGGGAGCTTTGCTGACCTGGCCGAACATGCCTGGCTGCGCGACGACAATGTCATGAATTCCTTTTCCGGCGGGCTGACCTGGGACATCAGCAGCGACGGCTTCATGGGGGGCTGGCAGGCCGATCTCTATTACCAATATGGCACCAACAAGCGCAAAGCCTGGCAGAGCGGGCTGCGGGTCGACCGGATCTTTGCCGCGCTCGATGCCGTGGACGAAGGCGAATACACAACCGGTGTTGCCAATGGGAATGTCGTCTGCCGCGTAAGCATGTTCGGCGATGCCTTCCCCGGCTGCCAGCCGATCAATCTGTTCGGCCAGGGCAATGCCAGCGCCGCAGCGATCGACTGGGTCACCGGCTATGAAGCCGGCGAAACCATCACCACGCCGATCTATTACGCTGACAGCGGTTTTGATCGCGGTGACAGCATGACCTTCACCTCCGGGCAGGCAAAGCTCAACACCACCCGCATGCGCCAGCATGTGGCCGAATTTTCGATGAATGGCGATCTGGCACAGGGTTGGGCCGGGCCGATCAGCCTGGCCTTTGGCGGATCATTCCGGCGGGAATCCATCCTGCAGCTGGTGGAAGATCCGGCCAATCCATCATCCAATCACGCCACCGGCCATCCGGTGCTGTGCAATGGGGAAGCACCGGGCCTGCGCGGGGTTTCGCAGGCGGACTGCGTCAACACCGTCGGCACGCAATATTCGAAAGTGTCCAACATCAAGGGCGCGATTAACGTCTATGAAGCCTTCGCCGAAACGCTGATTCCGCTGCTGGCCGATACCGGGCCGGTCAATGCCGCCAATCTGCATCTTGCCGGGCGCTGGGCCAATTACAGCGGTTCCGGCACGGTCTGGGCCTACAAGGCCGGGCTGGACGTGGAACTGTTCGATTTCCTGCGCCTGCGCGGCACCTATTCGCGCGACGTCCGCGCGGCCAATCTGTCCGAACGGTTTGACCGCACAGGCGGCGCCGCCACACTGGATGATCCCCGCACCACGGTGGTGGAGGCGATCAATGTCACCACCGTTTCCGGCGGCAATCCCAATGTGCTGCCGGAAAAGGCCGATACCCTGACCGCGGGCATGGTCATTCGCCCGGCCGGGCTGCCTGGGCTTTCGGTGTCGCTCGATTATTTCGACATCAAGGTGAAGGGCGCGATCGACCGGCTTGGGCCGCAGGCGGTGCTGAACGGCTGCCTGGCGGGCAATGATCCCGAACTGTGCAGCATGGTCACGTTCAACGCCGATGATGTGCCGATCATCGTTGCCGATACCTATATCAATGTGAACCAGAACCGCGTGCGCGGGCTGGATCTGGAAGCGAACTACGATACCCGCCTGTCGCTGTTCGGGCCGGATGAAAGGCTGGCGCTGCGCGGTTTTGCCAGCTGGCTGTTCGAAAATTCCGAAACCTTCAGCAATGGCACCATGATCGACCGCGCCGGGCAAACCGGGATGCAGACCGATGGCACCCCCTATGGCCTGCCCGATTTCAAGGCGACGGCGAACGCCACCTATTCGGTCGGCAATTTCTCCGCCTTCCTGCAGGGCCGCTACATCTCCCCCGGTACGCAGGAGAACAATCCGCCGATCGCCAATTTTGAGGCCAACCATGTGGATTCAGCCTTCTATCTGGATCTGCGGCTGACCCAGAAATTCGACATCGGCAATGCCGGTTCGCTCGAGGCTTTCTTCGCGGTCACCAATCTGACCGACACCGATCCGCCGCGAACCCCCTATTACAGCGCCTTTGCCGCCCATGCGATCCAGACCAACAGCGTGTTGTTCGATTTGCTCGGCAGGCGCTACACCACCGGGTTGAGGCTGGCCTTCTGATGATGACCGATACGACAAGGAAACATGCAATGATGAATGGCGATGGCAGCTGGAACCTGACCCGGCGCAGCGCGCTGGCCGGGGCGCTGGGGACGGCAGCCCTGGCCGCTGCCGGCCCGGCGCTGGGCAATACTCGCTCCGGGCGCAAGCCGAACATCCTGTACATCATGGCCGATGACATGGGTTATGCGGATCTGTCCTGCTATGGCCGGCGCGATTATGAAACGCCGGTTCTCGACGGGCTGGCGCGGCAGGGCATGCGCTTTACCCATGCCTATGCCAACAGCGCCGTCTGCACCGCCACCCGGGTCGGCCTGATCACCGGGCGTTATCAATATCGCCTGCCGATCGGCCTGCAGGAACCGCTGGGCCAGAATGATGTGGGCCTGCCGCCCGAACACCCGACCATCCCCTCCCTGTTGCGCCAGCAAGGCTACCACACCGCCCTGATCGGCAAATGGCATCTGGGATCCTTCCCCAAATATGATCCGCTGAAGAGCGGTTATGATGAATTCTGGGGCAATCGCGGTGGCGGAGTCGATTACTTCACCCACAAGGCCGGCGGGCAGAAGGATCTGTGGGATGGCGATGTCCGGATCGACCAGAGCGGATATTACACCGATCTGCTGGCCGACCGGACGATCGAGTTTCTCGACCAGCGGCAACAGCAGCCAGACAAACCTTGGTTCGTCAGCCTGCATTTCACCGCCCCGCACTGGCCCTGGGAAGGGCCGGAGGATGAACGCGAATCCGCCCGGCTGGATGAACAGCAGAAGGTTCGCGGCGGATTGGGGATCGACCATTTCGATGGCGGCAATCTGGCGACCTATGCCGAAATCGTCCGGTCGCTCGACAGCAATATCGGCCGCGTGCTGGAAAAGCTGACGGAGCTGGGCATGGGCGCAAACACCCTGGTGGTGTTCACCAGCGACAATGGCGGCGAACGCTTTTCCGATGTCTGGCCCTTCACGGGGCGCAAGACCGAACTGCTGGAAGGAGGCCTGCGCATCCCGGCGATCGTTCGCTGGCCGGGCGTGACAGCCCCGCAGAGCGAAAGTGATGTGCCGATCATGTCGATGGACTGGCTGCCGACATTCGCGGCCGCCGCCGGTGGAGCACCTGATCCGGCCTATCCCACCGACGGGCTGGACATTCGGGCAGCGCTTGCCGGTGGCCCCCTGCCCGACAGGCCGCTGTTCTGGCGCTTCAACAACAAGAACCAGATGGCCGTGCGCCATGGCCGGTGGAAATATCTGTCCATCGGCGGCAATGAATTCCTGTTCGATGTGGTGGCCGATCCGCTCGAACGCGGCAATCTGAAGGAATTGCAGCCCGCCGTGTTCAGCGAACTCAAGGCCAGTTTCGCCGCCTGGAACGCGGGCATGCTGTTTGATCCCAATGCCCCCAGCTATGGCTTCTCCCCCGAACATCTGGCTGATCATTTCGGGATAGACAGCTGATTGATCGACAGGGCATGCACCCCTTCCACTTCAGAATATGGAAGGGACGGCATGCCCATCGACCAGCAGCAAATCGCCAGAGACTTCGCCCAGACCATCAACATGGGCGCGGATGAGCTGGAACAATGGCTCACCAGCGATGCCAGCCGATCCGTGGGGTGGAAGGGCAAAGCCGGTGAAGCGCAGGAAAGCGTCGGTCATGCCAGCGGGCGACGGATCGTGGCCATATTACGCACAGCCGCCGATGATCTGACCGATGAGGATTACGCCCATATGCGCAAGACCATCGGCTTCATCCGCCGGCACAAGGCGCAGGAACCGGCGAACATCTTCACCTCCCGCTGGCGTTATTCCCTGATGAACTGGGGCTATGATCCGCTGGACAATCTGTGATGCTGATCAGGCCGGGTGGGCGCCAGGCTGATGCGGCAAAGTGACAAAAGCAGCGACCTGATGCTTGTTGCCACCGCGAACTGAAACCCGGTCCAGGCCGATCACATCAGTACGCCACTGTCCGGGGGCAATGGTGAAAAGCTGATAACCGCGCCGATCATTGACCAGATTGGAATGCGGGTTTTCACCCAGAATATCTTCCCACCCTGGGGGAATGTCCGATCCGTCGCCACCGGAAGAGATAGAGCTGCTGACATATTCGGTAGCAGCCGCAGGCCCTTCAAGGTCGTGCTCACGCATCGGCACCAGCCCGACATGATGCTTGTGCACATCCCCCGAAGCGACCACAACATTGGTCAGATTGTTCTTTTGCATCAATTGGGTCAGGCGACTTCTGGCATCCGGATAACCGCTCCAGGAATCGAGATTATATCGGCCCTGAGCACGGCTTTCCAAATAGCGGAACGGCATCAGCATCACCTGTTGCGCCAGCAGATTCCAACCAGCTTCGCCGCCCAGCCCTTCATCCAGCCAGGCTTCCTGCGCGGCGCCCAGCATCTGGCTGCCGCCGCCGTCCTCAACCGGCCGGCAATGTTCCCCGCCATCAAGCCCGCAGCGCTGCTTGGTCCGATATTGCCTCGTGTCGAGCAGGTGTAGGCGCAGCAAGCGCCCATAATCGAGCCGCCTATGGGCAATGATGCCGTGCAAACCGGGCAATTGCGCGCGGCGAACCGGCATATGTTCGTACCAGGCCTGCAACGCCATCAGCCGACGCAGGTGAAAATATTCCGGCGGCGTGCCATCCTGATCCTTGTCCGCTGCCCAGTCATTATCGACCTCATGATCATCAAATGTCGCGGCAAAGGCGCTGGCTGCATGGGCCGCCTGCAGATGTGGGTCGCTTTTGTATTGGGCGTAACGGCGACGATAATCGTCAAGGCTGTAGATTTCGTCTCCGATATGCTGGCGCACGATACGTTCCCCCAGCGGCAGCCGGGGGCCTTCGTAAATATAGTCGCCGTAATGGAAGATCAGGTCGAGATCGGGCTCACCCGCGATGTGCCGCCAGGCATCAAAGAAACCGGCTTCCCAGTGCTGACAACCGGCGACACCAATACGCACACGATCGACCACCGCGCCTGCTGCTGGAGCGGTACGAGCCATCCCGATCGGGCTGCTATCGCTGCCGGCCACCATGAACCGATACCAGTAATGTCTATGCGGCCTCAGCCCCCGCAATTCGACATGCACCGAATGCCCCAGTTCGGGCCTGGCCAGAGTTTCGCCTGACTGGACAACGCGGACAAAGCCATCATCCTCTGCCACATCCCATCGCACCGGAACCGGTGCGGCCGGCATGCCGCCATGTTCGTCAAACGGGCGTGGTGCCAACCGGGTCCAGATGACAAAGCCATCAGGCCAGGGGTCGCCCGCCGCCACACCCAGCGTGAACGGATTTTGCCCCAAAGGGGCAGCCAGCAATCGTTGCGGCAACAGTCCGCCCAACAGCACCAGCCCGCCCGCAGACCGGAACAACGACCGACGATCGAAATGCCTGTGCATCCGATGACCTCTTTCAAACGGGAAATGGAATTTTTGTTCAGCCGCGCCTTCGCGGATCGCGTGATCGAAAGATCATACGATCGGCGAAGGTAACCGGTTCTGAATCAAAGGCTCAGATTGATTGTAGAGAAGAAATAACGCCCGATGTTATCGTACATCGCCCCGCCGGTGTAAGTTTGCCGGGTTACAGGTGGCATGACGTTGGAAATGTTCTTAACGCCCAGGCTGAAGCTGAATTTGTCATTCAGATCATAGCTGATGACCGCGTCATTGTAGATCATCGCAGGGGTATCCATGATATCCCATGCTTCCTGTGACTTGGCATTGGCATCAACCGTTCCGCCACTGAAGAAACGGGTATTGAGCGAAAGCCCCAATCTGCCGATTTGATAGCTGGCAAACAATGATGCCTGAACGCGGGGATACTGCCACTGCCCTGCGTAAAGCACATTGCCCGCCTCAATTCCCGGAGTCGTTTCAGTGAAGTGTTCGATCAGATAGGTGCCCTTCAGCGACAGGTTCAGATCACCTGCGCCAATCTGCTGACGGTAGCGCGCGCCCACATCGATTCCCCGCTGATAGAGCTTGGCTGCATTGAGCTGGAATGACTGGACCTCTGTCGGAATGCCGGTGACCGGATCGCGTTTGACCAGCCCGCAGAACTGATTTTCGATCGTGGGAAGGTCGACGCAGAGATTGAGCACCGTGGTGTAAGAAAACTGGGTAATCACATTCTCGATGTTGATGTCGTAATAATCCACGGTCAGGTCGAAATTGCGCAGGAAACGGGGTTGCAACACCACCCCCAAGGTGAAGCTGTTGGATGTTTCCGGCTCCAGCCCGGGATTACCGCCGGTGGTAACCACCGGACCGACCCGGTAATCATCCAGCGGCGCTACAATACCCAACGCAGCGCAATTGGCCGCGCGGATTTCGCTGGCATAATATCCGCCCGCCTCACACGGATCATTGATTGCCCCGGTCTGTGATATGACCTGATTTTCATACAGTTCGCCGAAGTTTGGCGCCCGAACGCTGCGCGAACGCACGCCGCGCAAGGTCACACCTGCTACAGGGGACCAACTGCCGCCGATTTTCCAGGCGTGGGTTTCGCCGATCGTGCTGTAATCGGAAAAGCGATAGGCGCCCTCAATTTCCAACCGGTGGGCAAAGGGCAGATCCATCAACAGCGGCGCCACGATTTCACCATACAATTCATTGACCGAATTGCTTACGTCCATGTCCGGATGCTGAGTGAACCCGGTGCCCGAATAGACCAACTCGCCGCTTTTCGCCAAAGGGTCATCGACCGTCCGCAACCGCTCAATCCGACGTTCAGCGCCCAGCGCGACCGACAGGTCGCCATAGGGCAATGCCAGCAGCGCCCCCGAAATATTCGCACCGAACACATCCTGCGAATTGAGCCGCCGTTCACGCCTTGTGCCCAGCACATAGTCCTTCAATTCCTGGGAGGGAGCATCAGTGCTGAAAATATTGTGCGGGATGCATCCGGCATTCCGCGCAGCAACGTCGCGACAGACAGGCTCACCCGTTACAGGATCTGCAATCACATCACGCGCAGCCACCCAGTGCGAATTATAGGGAATATCGGTGACGCGAACATTATCGATGGTGCGGCCATATTGATAAAATGCCTTCCACTGGAAACGGCTGGCCAACTCACCGCTGATTGTCTGGTTCAGCGTCAGGCTGTCGCGATCATGCAATTCGCGAATGACGGGAAAATTCCCATAGGTGCGCGAAATGCTCAGCCGTTCGAGATTGTTGTTCAGCATGAAGCTGCGTAAACCATCAGGCAGAAAGGGATTGTCCAGAAAGGCAACCGAACCGCCCTTGCCGTTGAAATACATGGCGCGGCTGTCGTCGCGATAGCGCATGAAGCTGGCCACACCATTGTAGTAGGATTGCCCCCAATCGATCCGCGAACTGAGCCGGATGTTGTCGGTCAGGTCGTAATTGACGGTGCCCGAAATGGCGAAATTCTTCATGCCGCCGCGCAATTGGGCGGTATCGTTGAGATTGCGGCCATCGCCCCCATCGCCATAGCCCATCTCGCCGGCGGTAAATCGCCTGTCGAAATCCGCCTGTCGCGGCACACCATTTTCAAGGATCCAGGACGTGCCGCCAAACCAGAAGGTCGGATCATAGGCAAAATAGATCTGTCGCATGTCATGGATGGTGACATTGTCCGGGCGACCATCATTGATGCCCGTATTTTCCGGATTGGGCACCGCATTGATCCAGTCGGGGAAGCGGTCGCTCATCACCAGCGGATCAGTCTGATAGAATGTTCCGCCCAACACGACCGATCCACGCCCACCGGCAAATCTCGTACCAGTAGCGAAGGAGGCAGAATATTCATTCGCATCCCCCCGTTCCGAAATACCCCCGGTAGCGGAAAGATGCAGGCCTTCGATCGCGTCCTTGGTAACGATATTGACCACACCGGTGACGGCATCCGCGCCATAAATGGCCGCAGCGCCGCCCGTCACCACCTCTATCCGGTCAATCATTGCCGCCGGTATCATGTTGAGATCAACGGCGGAGGAACGGGCAGAGCTTGATACCCGACGCATCCCGTCAATCAGAGTCAGGCTGCGATTGGTGCCCAGATTACGGAGAGAGACAGCAGAAATGCCCGCGTCCCAGTTCTGACCGAACGAACTTGCCAGTTCCACGCCCAAACCCGATGCATTGCTCATTTTCAGGGCTTCATAGGCGTTAAGCCGCCCGAACTGTGCCGCCTCATCCATGCTGACGACATTGACCGGCATCGGAGATTCCAATTCAGGCCGGGCGATACGAGTACCGGTGATGACGATCGGTTCGGCCGGCGCTGCGTCAACAGCATCAACCATTGATGGGGCTATTGCCGTTGCGACAGGGGCAGGCCGCAACATCGCAGGCGCAACCGATGCAGGCTGATCCTCGCTCTGCCCACGAACGATCAGATATGCATTGCCGCGCTTGCGATAGGTAAGTCCCGAACCGTGCAGCAATTGCGCCAGGGCCGCCTCAACCGATGTGACACCCTGCACAGCAGGCGCGCGCTTGCCACGCAACAATGCCTGATCGCCGAGAATCTGTCGCCCGGTCTGCCGCGACAGCCGGTTCAGTGAATCCTCCAGATTATCGGATGGAAGCGTGACGCTGTTCTGCGCCATTGCCGGCGCAGTTGTACAGACGGCACCAATTGCCAGTGCAAAAGCCGAAACACCCGCACGAAGCGGAACAAACATCTTGATCACCATTTATCCCCTGAAAGCATTTTAGTTGGGCTCACAGGGCAAGACGTGCCGTCACCGGAAATTTCACAAAGTTTTTTATTTCAAATTTATTACATAAAATTAGACCTTCGGCCGGTCAATCATCATAATTTTCGATGACAATTATTCCTTCTTCACGACGAATCCGGAATTCATGAATAATCGACAGATTTTCGATCTGGCCAGCGGGGTCGGTCAATTGCAACCGCCCGCTGACCGGTCTGCTGGCCAGGTCCGCGCTATCAATCCTGATGGGCAGCTTTGACAGACCCTGCAAATCCGCAATCACCTGACTTAGCGGTGCGCCCTTGTATTCGACCCATTCCTGGCGCCAACGACCAATGCTGTCAGCAGAGATGTCTGCGATCCGATGCACACCTGACCTGTCCCAGCTTGCCGCCTGATTGACAGTCAGGTCCACAGAGCTCCCGAACCAGCCTCTGGGCCCCAGTTTGACAGCCCCCTCTGCCACCGCGACGCGAACCTGGTCCGGTTTCATCGACACTTCAAAGCGAGTACCCAGATCAACAATCCTGGCGTCGCCTGCATCGATGCGGAACGGCCGCTGGTGATCATGGGGTACATCAGCGTAGATCGTTCCCTGCGCGAGTTCGACCACGCGATCATAATCGGTGTAACGTATGGTCACGGCCGCGCCGGCCGCCAGCGTCAACCGCGTTCCATCATGCAGTTCAACCTCGCGGATTTCCCCGTCAGCAACCGCGTAATGCACCGGCTCCGCCAGTTGAAGGGCAAGAAAGGGTGTCGCCATATAGCCACCGGCGCCCAGCAGCAGAACCGCACCAGCCCCCGCCACCATCTTGCGCCGCGACCTGCGCCTGCGCCCATAAGTACGTAGCGCGTCGTCCATGTCTGAGCCCATTATGCGCCGCCACATGGCATCAAAAGCCGGCTGCCTTCGTGGATCACCCGCGACCCAGGTGGCAAAGCCGGGCTCGTCGAAAGGCTCATCGCCGCTACGGCGCTCCACCCATTGCGCAGCTTCCCACCTGATGGAATCAATCTCTGACAGGGCCGCCTCGCATCTCGATCTTTTCGATGGCCAGATCCAAATCCAGCATCGCTCGCGCCACATGATTGCTGACTGCGCTAGGCGATAATCCCAACGCGATCGCTACCTCGCCTGCGGCCTCGCCGTGAACCCGCCGGCGAACGAACACCTCGCGCCGCAAACGCGGCATGGTGCGCAACACCTGCGCAACGATATCGATCAACTGCCGCCGTTCCAGCTGCACATGCGCGCCGGGCGCTGTGCAGGGAATATCATCCGACAGTTCGGCCATGACATGCCGTCCGCTGGTGCGAAAATGATCACGCTCGACATTCAGCGATATCCGCCGCAACAGCGCCGCCGCATTGGCAACGATATTACCAGGCTTCGCCTCATAGGTGAGCAGGCGCAAGTAAGCCTCCTGCACGATATCTTCGCTGAGTACAGAATCCCCGACCCGGCGGCCGACATAACGCAACAAATCGGCGCGCTGGGCTGACAGATCGGAGGCAGGATCTTTCATCGCGCCGCTCCGGTAATGAGCCGAAGTTACAGAGAGGCTACAGTGATCCTGGCAACGCCGCAGTTGTTGCCCTTCCCCATGCCCAGGGCCACACTGCGGGCATGACAAACGAACAAAGCCACGACAGCTACATCGCCGCCGCGCCGGAGGCATTTCGTGCCGTGCTGGTCGGGCTGCGGGCTTCGCTGGCGCGCGCCCTGCCCGATGCGGTCGAGGTGATCAAATATGATATGCCGGGCTTCGCAATCGATGGAACGATCATCGCCGGCTATGCCGCCTTCAGCAAGCAATGCGGCCTCTATGTGGATCCCGCAGCGATCGCCGCCCATGCGGATGAGATTGCGCGCCTGAAACTGAAGGCGAGCAAGACCGGCATCACCTTCACGCCGCGCAATCCCCTTCCCGATGAATTGGTGGAGCAATTGGCGGCCCGTTCGCGTCTGGAAAAGGGATTGTAAAGGCTTGCTGAAGCCAGCAATTCCGCCCTCACCCCCATCTGGTGACGAAAGCATTTGATGTCTGAAAATACGGTTCTGTCGCTGTTGCCCTTCATCATTCCTGGCGGCGTCATCGCATTGTGGCTGCTGGTGACCAGCATCATCGGCATCGCTGCGGGCTGGTTCCGGCTGCGGCGCGCTTACCCCTCCGATGATCTGCCCACCGCCGTGGTGTTGCGCGGGCAATCCGCAGAGATGGGCGCAGGCGCGCGCTTCACCGGAGTGCTGACGCTGGCCGGCGGCAGAGACGGCATCAGCGTCAGCGTGGCGCGCTTGCTGGGTCCATTCCAGCGGCCAATCCTGATCCCCTGGCGGGACATTACCGCAGAACGTCGCAAGCTGATGATCGGCGGCAAGGCCGTGCGACTTTCGATCGGCAAGCCGGAAATCGGCACGATCACCATCCATGATCAGGCGTGGGATCAACTGACGCGCCATTCGCCTGTGCCCACGCCAGCGCATGCCTTGCCATCCGTGGTGGATCGCGTTTCGATAAACCGGCTGGTCCGCACCGGACTGATCCTCGCCGGAGCTGCCGGTACGGCCTTTTATGCCATTCCGCGCCTTCTCACGCAGGAAGGCCCGCCGCTGATCGCGGCCTTCCTGTTACCGGCCATTGCCATCGGCGGGTGGATGACACTGCATTATCTGCGCCGACCGCAATGATGCCGGCCGGCGCCGCCCGGCCTGTTCAGGCTGGCTGTGCCTCAACCTTCTTCCAGCGGCTGTTTTCCCAGCCAAGCACCAGCACCAGCACCGCCACGATCACCGCCGGCACCGCCGTGGCGAACATGATGGTTTCCAGCGGCAGCATCAGATCCAGCGCATAAACGCCGGCCAAGGGGAAGGCGATCCCGCCGATCCGACCCGATCCACCAGCCCAGCCGATCCCGCTGCTACGCATTTCCGGAGGATAGCCCAGCGTTGCCAGAGTATTGATCCCGGTCTGCCCACCCACCTGGCAATAATTCCAGATGATCAGTGCGATAATGAAGATCAGCGAACCGCCCGGCAGTACACCCAAGGATGCGAGGGCAGCGGCATCGACCAGGAAAAACACCGCAATCAGGATATAGGGATTCACCCGGTCCATCAGCCAGCCCATGGTCAGCGTGCCCAGCGCGCCACCGACAAAGCCGATCATCATATGCTTGGCGAATTCCGCGATCGGAACATTGCCCAGTTCCTGCATATAGGTCGGCAGCCAGTTGGCCAGAAGCGCGATATTGCCCAGTGCCAGGAAGCAGGCGCTCCACAAAATGATCGTCTGGAGGCGATAACGCGGACCGAACATCGCCATCGGGCCGCTCTGTTCCACCGACCCGCGGCCGCCGCCCATATGGAATTCAGTGACACCTTCCAGTTGTGCGGCCGGGTCAATCCGCCTGATGGCACGGGCGATCTTCGGATCCTGCGCATTGCGCTGCACGCGGAAGGGCACCGATTCCGGCACGATCAGCAGCAGCGGCAGCGCCAGGAAGGGCAGGATACCGCCCAGCCAGAAGGCGATCTGCCAGCCCCAGGAACCCAGCAGCCAGGCGGTCATCGCTCCGCTGCCCAGATTGCCGCCGGAAAAGCACACCAAAGCGATCGACATGAACAGCGCCCGCTTGCGCCGGGGGGTCATTTCAGACAGCAGCGCCAGCGCGATCGGCAGCATGGCGGAAAAGAATATCCCGGAAATGCCGCGAAGCCAGGCAAGCATGGTGAAGCCGGTCGACCAGACAGCGACAAATGACAGCGCACCAAACACCAGCAGGCACAGCGCCAGCACCGGCTTGCGCCCCCAGCGATCTGCCAGCGGCGGCATCAGGAAGGCACCAACCGCCATTCCGACCTGCTGCAGGGTGACGACATACTTCATATCCGCCGGTTCGCCGCCCAGCCCTTCGGCCACGGCAGGCAGAATTTTGCCGAGAAAATACATGTCGAAGCCATCGATGAAGAGGATGATCGAACAGATCACCAGCAGCATGATTTCGCGCCAGCCGATCGGCCGGTCATCGATAAAGGCTGCCACGTCAAAACGCGCAGATGCCGTCTGGCTGGTCACTCGTGCATTCTCCCCCGGATGGCGGGTTTCTGCTGAAACCGCGCACCGCATGTCCCGATTGATGCGTCCCTTATCGAAGGACTTTATCAAATAGGGAGAGTGGCGACCTGCACGCCGCGCGTCAACTTTCCTGTGCAGCGCCCACGGGCTGGGGATGGTTGGGAACCAGGATCAGCGTGCCGTTTTCCACCCGCCAGGATGCAAGGCGCGACAGCATATTCATGCCCACCACATTGGTTTCGCCCAGATTGGGCACGATCACCGCATCCAGACCGCGCGCCACGACATTGCCGAAACGCAATTCATCCACCGCAGTGATTTCCGCGGCAATGGTGCCATTGGCCGTCTGCATCTGTACCGGCAGTGCGCCCATCCGCGCCGTGAGCCCAGCCTCCGCCGCCAGATTCGAGGAGATTGCCGTCAGCGTGGCGCCGGTATCCACCAGGAAACGCGCCGGCACGCCGTTCACTTCGGCCTGCAGCCAGTAATGCCCGTCAGGCGCCAAAGGAACGCGAGTTTCCACCCCTTCCACCACCTGCGCGGGCAGGCCCATCTGCGGCACCGCCAGTTCGAAGCGCGGATCCATCCGGCTGACCTGCAGCACCACCATCAGCAGGATGGCGGCCAGCGCCAGACTGCTGCCAAAGCGCAGCAGGCGGCCCAGCGGTGCCGACAGCCGCACCAGCATGGAGCCAAGCACGCCCAGCAACACGGCCACAACCGTGGCCATCAACAGGCCCGATTGCGGCACAGCCTTCACATTGGTGATGATCTGTTCCCAGACAGCGGCGAAATCCATGGGATCAATATAGATACTGCCATCGCATTTGCGACGGTTGCCGCATCATCACCGCGCAGAAAAAAGGGCGGCGCCTTGCGGCACCGCCCTTCCCTGTTTCGTCTGTGTCAGCCGGTTCAGGCGGCTGCGCGCTGCCGTTCATTGGCTTCGAGATTGAGCATCTCTGCCAGCATGAACGAAAGCTCAAGCGACTGCGCCGCATTGAGGCGTGGATCGCAATGGGTGTGGTAACGATCAGCCAGCGCCGCATCGGTGATGGCCACCGCGCCGCCGGTGCATTCGGTCACATCCTGGCCGGTCATTTCGATATGAATACCGCCGGCATGGGTGCCTTCTGCACGGTGAACCGCGAAGAAGCCCTTCACCTCTGCCAAAATGCGTTCGAACGGGCGCGTCTTGTAGCCGCTGTCCGCCTTGATCACATTGCCGTGCATCGGATCGCAGGACCAGACCACCGGGTGGCCTTCGCGCGTGACCGCCCGCAGCAGCTTGGGCAGGCCGGCTTCGACCTTGTCATGCCCATAACGGCTGATCAGCGTCATCCGGCCCGGTTCACGGTTCGGGTTCAGCGTATCGAGCAGCTTCAACAGCACATCGGGTTCCAGGCTCGGCCCGCATTTCACGCCGATCGGATTGCCCACGCCACGCAGATATTCAACATGCGCGCTGCCTTCGAACCGGGTGCGATCCCCGATCCACAGCATATGCGCGCTGGTGTCGTACCACTGGCCGGTCAGCGAATCCTGCCGGGTCAGCGCCTGTTCGTAAGGCAGCAGCAGCGCTTCATGGCTGGTGAAGAAGCTCGCGCTCTTCAGCTGGGGCGTGCTTTCGGTGTCGATGCCACAGGCTTCCATGAAGTCCAGCGCTTCGCCGATCCGATCGGCGATGTCGCGGAACCGGTCAGCCCAGGGGCTGCGGCCCATGAAATCCAGCGTCCAGCGGTGCACCTGGCGCAGATTGGCGTAACCGCCACCGGCGAAGGCGCGCAGCAGGTTCAGCGTTGCGGCCGACTGGCTGTAGGCGCGAATCATCCGCTGCGGATCATTGACGCGGGTTTCCCCGTCAAATTCGATCCCGTTGATGATGTCACCCAGATAGCTGGGCAGCGTCACATCACCCTGCGTTTCGGTCGGCGCACTGCGCGGCTTGGCGAACTGGCCGGCCATGCGGCCCACCTTCACCACCGGCATCTTGCTGGCGAAGGTCAGCACAGCCGCCATCTGCAGCAGCACACGGAAGGTGTCGCGGATGTTGTTGGGGTGAAATTCGGCAAAGCTCTCCGCGCAATCACCGCCCTGAAGCAGGAAACCACGGCCGGCGCTGACTTCTGCCAGCTGCGCCTTCAGCTCACGCGCCTCGCCGGCAAACACCAGCGGGGGAAAACTGGCGAGAGTGGATTCTGCTGCCGCCAAGGCGGCGCCATCTTCATAATGCGGCAGGTGCTTCGCCTCGTACCGCTTCCAGCTTTCAGGGTTCCAGTTCACAACCTAATCCATATCCAACACATGTTATGGGAGAAGGGCGCGCCCTACTCCCCCCGGGTTGACCATGCAAATATTTAGATCGACTAATGCTTATATGGTCAGCGATGCCCAAATGGGGTGCTGACGGCCAATAACCAGCCCTGCAAAGTCTGGACAAAGGCACAAGTGGCGGGTTGGCAACACCAACCCGCCACGCATTCTGATCAGCGCCCGACGGTGGTCGGAACACCGGCTGCCGGCACGCCCGACTGCAGGCCCGCGCTGCCAGCCTTGTCCCCCGGCACCACGGCCAGGCGAAAGCCATCACGGGCGCCCAGATAACGCGCCGCCAGGGCCTGAATTTCCGCCGGGGTGGTATCCTGATAATCGGACATCAGCGACGGGAGATAGGCGATGCGATTGGTGTCAAACGCGGCGCCTTCCAGCTGGTTGAGCCAGAAGGTGTAGCCCGACTGCATCCGCCACAGCGCCTGCAGCACCGGTTCGCTGGCCCGGGCCAATTCATCGGCCGTCGGGCCATTGGTCGCCAGATCATCGGCAATCTTGTCTGCCGCAGCGAAGAAGGCATCGGTCTGCGCCGGCGGCAATTGGGCCATGGCCACGAAAGTACCGCCACTGTCGACACCCAGCGGCCAGCGCGAACCCACATAGGGCGCATAGCTGGCGCCGGCGCGTTCACGCATGGCATCCATCAACCGGTTGCTGAACACTTCGGCCAGCAATTCGGTCTTGCGGCTCTGCGGCAGGCCGGCGCTGCCTGCACCGATCGGCCAGGCCATCACGGCGGCGGCCTGATCGACATCACCATTGTGTTCAAGCTTCAGCGGCTGCGGCGTTGCGGCCGGGAAGGTGAAGCGCTGGTTCTGCACTTCTGCCGGCAATGGCTGACGTTCGGCCAGCGCGCCGAAGGTGCGCGACAGAGCAGCGATAACCTTTTCCCGGTCGATATCGCCGAACACATCCACTTCCACCGGCCCCTGCGCCAGCACGCGCGACCACACCTTCTGGAAGCCTTCGGGCGTGACCTTGCTCATGGCATCGGGATCGGGTGTGGCAAAACGCGGATCGCGATTGTGCAGCAGCCAGTCCAGATCGCGGTTCATCACGCCATTGGGATCGGTTGCCAGGCTGGAATAGGACAGCAGAGCCGCCGCCTTGGCCCTTTCGACCGGGGCCGGATCCCAGCGCGGTAGCGCCAGCTTGGCAGCGAAGAGATAGAGCTGATCTTCCACATCTTCGGCGCGGGTCTGGCCTTCGAAACGGAAACTGGCTTCATCCATGGAGAAGGAGAAACCGAGCTTGCGGCCGGTGGCGATGCGATCGAGTTCGTTCTGACCCAGCGGCCCCAGCCCCGAACTGACCAGCGCCATGGAACCCAGCGCGGCATAGGCGCCTTCATCCTGGGCGAAGGAACGATAGCCACCGCCGAACCGCACGCGCACCGTTGCGCGGCCCGGTTCGTTGGACGTCGGCATCATCAGCACCCGCACACCATTCGCGAAGGTCAGCATTTCCACCTGGCGTTCACGGCCATTGGTCAGCACCTGTTCGCGGGAAACAGGCTGCGCCGGTGCGCCGATTTCGGGCAGATCGGCAAAGGAAATCGCCTCTGCAGAACTGCGCGCATCAATCGCCACTTCAACCGGGGCAAGCATGGCGCTGCGCAGCGCATCGGCATCCGCCTCCCCCGCTTCCGGGGTCAGATACAGCGCGCGGATCACATCGCCCTTCAGCAGTTCCTGCGTATGGGCATAAACCTCTGCCGGGGTGAACCGGGCGCGCATTTCGCGGAACACCGTCAGAATGGTATCCGGCGCAGCCACGGCTTCGCGAATATCGACGGCATTGACAATATCATCGGCCAGCTTGCTGCCGGCCTGGATCGATGCCTGCTGCGCCATATTGGCGAAGATCACATCATATTCGGCCAGTTCGCGATCAATCTCTGCCTGGCTGGGCGGCTCGGCCAGCGCATCGGCCAGCACGCCGCGCACATCATTGAGCGCTGATTTCCAGTCATTGGTCAGCGGCGCGAAGGACACATAGGTCGTGTCGCTCGACCGGGCGGATTTGTCCCGTTCAGCCGATGCGAACAGGAAGGTGCCGCCACCGCGCGCTCGCGCTTCCAGCCGCCGGTTGATGATCGCCTGGGCAATCGAATCCAGCAACAGGCCGCGGTTGTATTCGATATTGTCGGTGACTTCATGCCAGGGGCGCACGATCGAATAGACCAGGCTGCGCGTCTGGCCTGGTTCAACCAGCACGCGGGTTTCGCCCACCGGATTGGCCGGGTCCGCACCATCGGGCGCGCTCGGCTTGCCGAAATCGGGCTGCGGATCGGGCCGGCCATTGGCCTTCCAGTCACCGAAGTATTTTTCGACCAGCTGGGCCAGCATCATCGGATTGGCATCGCCAGACACAACCACCACGGCGTTTTCCGGGCGGTACCAGCGGCGATAGAAGGCGCGCACCGATTCCTGATTGGCGGCTTCCAGCGTCTGCACCGTGCCGATCGGATTACGGCTGGCGAGCAATTGTCCGCTGAAGAACAATTCGCGCGATGCATCCGATGCACGGGCCTGCGCCCCGCCCCGTTCGCGCCGTTCGGCCAGCACGATCGGAACTTCGGTGCGGATATTGGCTTCGCTGAGAGTCGGTTCACGGATCATGCCCGCCAGCAGGCGGAACGAATCTTCCAGCACCGGCCCGCGTGCATTGGGCAGGTCGAGCTGGATCACCGTCTGGGTCGGGCTGGTGATGGCATTGGTGTCATTGCCAAGGCTGGCGCCAAGGCGCTGGAAATGCGGGATCGCCTCCCCGTCACCCAGATATTTGGACTGCCGGAACAGCAAATGTTCGATCAGATGAGCAAAACCGCGTTCACTGTCTTTTTCATAAAGCGATCCCGCGTCGATACGAACGCGGATCGAAACCTGCCCCGGCGGCACGCCATTGTCGCGCACGGCGTAACGCACGCCATTGGGCATTTCGCCGAACAGCCATTCCTTGTCCCACGGAATATCCGTGCCGCGATAGATCCATGGATCATCCGGCCGGGCGAATTCCGGCATGGCCACCGTCTGCCCGGGAGCCGGGGTAACGATCTGGGGAACAGGGGAACTGCCTGGAGCCGGGGGCCCCTGCAATTGTGCCTGGGTTACGGTCGGGAGGAGAAGGACCAGCGGGATGATCGCACCGAACGTGCGCAGTGTTCGTCTCATCCCTTAGGCATAGGCTGCAAACTGATGAAGGGCCAGTGAATGGGCCAGGAAATTGGCCGGAAAGGCCAGCCATGCGAAAATCCGTGTGGATACGCCTGCAAACACCCCTTCAGCCGCCCTTGCCGCCGCTGTTTGCGCATCCTACATGCCGAATATGTTTATAGAGACCGAAACCACCCCGAACCCGGCAACGCTGAAATTCCTTCCCGGCCAAGCCGTGATGCAGGGCGGGACGCGCGATTTCGCTTCGCCTGAAGAAGCGGAAGCATCGCCGCTGGCACAGGCGCTGTTTGATACAGGCGAAGTCACCGGCGTGTTCTTCGGTCGTGATTTCGTGGCGGTTACGGCCGCGCCCGGCGCCGAATGGTCCGCCCTCAAGCCGCAGGTCGTGGCCATTCTGCTCGATCACTTTGTCAGCCAGGCGCCCTTGTTCAACGGTGGCGGTGCCTCCGGCTTCAGCGTTCCGGCCGATGAAGCGGATGAAGTGCTGGACGATAACCCCGCTGATGCCGATGTGATTTCACAGATCAAGGAATTGCTGGAAACCCGCGTGCGCCCGGCCGTTGCCAATGATGGTGGCGATATCCGCTATCGCGGGTTCCGCGATGGCGTGGTCTATTTGACCATGCAGGGCGCGTGCTCTGGCTGCCCCAGTTCTACGGCGACGCTGAAACAGGGGATCGAAGGGCTGCTGAAGCATTACGTGCCCGAAGTCACCGAAGTCCGCGCCGCCTGATAGCCGGCCCACCAACCCACACGCCGGCCCAGCACCGATGCTCCGCACCCTAGCCATCGACAGCGCCACGGAAGCCTGCTCGGTCGCTTTGTTCGACGGCAGCAGGCTGATCGCCGGTCATTATGAGGTGATCGGTCGCGGCCATGCCGAACGGCTGATCCCGATGATTGCCGATCTTCCGGGCCAGGGTCGTGCAGACCGGATTCTGGTTTCGCTGGGGCCCGGCAGCTTCACCGGGGTGCGCATCGGCCTGGCCGCCGCCCGCGCACTGGGTCTCGCCTGGCAGGCCGAAGTACTGGGCTTTCCTACCCTGACCCTGGTGGCCGCCATGGCGCAGGATCAGTCCGGCAGCACAGATGATACCACCCCTGCCCCGGTCTCTGTCTGCATGACCGGCGGCCATGGCGAATGGTTCCTCCAGAATTTCGCCGCCGATGGTTTTCCGCGCGGCGAGCTGATGTCGCGCCCGCCGGCAGAGGCCGCGACTCTGGCCGCGCATGACACGGTGGCCGGCAGCCAGGCCGGCGCGCTCGTCATCCAGCGGGGCACAGGCCGCGCTCTGCCGATCCTGCCCGATGCCCGGCACAGCCTGCTCCTCCGCCAGGAAATGCTGACTCGTCAGCTCAGCCCGATCTATGGCCGCGCGCCCGATGCCAAGCTGCCGCAAGCGGCCAAGACTGCGAAAGTTATCGCGTGATCGACGATCTGGACCGGATCATGGGCGTTATGGAAGGCGCCTTTGACCCGTCCTATGGTGAAGCGTGGAACAGGCGGCAAGTGTCAGACACATTGCTGATGCCGCGCACCCACTACATGCTGATCAATGCCGCCGGGAATGTGCCAGAAGGCGAAGAATCGGCCGCCGGTTTTACTTTGTCACGCTGCGTTGCGGATGAGGAAGAATTGCTGCTGATCGCGGTTTTACCGCAGTTTCGCGGCATAGGATGCGGAACAAAGCTACTTTCACGCACGATTTCTGCGTCCTGGCAACGCGGGATGACGCGAATGTTTCTGGAAATGCGCGAAGGCAATCCTGCCGAACATCTTTACTTGCGGCAGGGTTTCACCCGCGCTGGCCGGCGGCCCAATTACTATCGTTTTGGCGATTCTGGTCCTATCGACGCCATCACATTTGTAAGGTTAAAAAATAACAATTGATATGATCCTTTGCATCAACGATCTCATCCCTCTATATTTACACTTGTAATGCGTATTTCCCTGCTGCAAGGGCGACCGATTGCCCTCCCCCACAGGGCAGTAAAAGCACATCAATTCAGTGCTTGGTCGCACAAAGATTAAGAGGCATGACAATGGACAATATTGAACTGGATCTGAAAGAGACTCTCATCACACTCACGTCGGACATCGTGGCTGCGCATGTCAGCAACAACAATGTCGCGGTCGAAGATGTCTCTGTCCTGATCCGCAATGTCTTTGGCGCGCTTTCCGAACTCGGCTCGCATGAAGTCGAAGAAGTGAAGCCGGAACCGGCTGTGTCGGTCCGTGCATCGGTCAAGAATGATCATCTGGTCTGCCTGGAAGACGGCAAGAAGATGAAGATGCTCAAGCGCCACCTGATGACCGATCATGGCATGACCCCGGAAGAATATCGGGCACGCTGGGGCCTGGCGCCCGATTACCCGATGGTCGCCCCTGATTATGCGGAAAAGCGCCGCGTACTAGCCAAGGAAATCGGCCTCGGCCGCAAGCCCGGCCAGCGCCGTGGCCGCCGGAAAAAGCCCGCAGCGGCATAATTCTGGCCCGTTTCCGTGACTCGTCACGGTTGAAAAAAGACCCCGCTACTCCCATAGTAGTGGGGTCTTTTTATGCAATTCGGGGACTACCTTGCATCAAGCCATTGATCTGGAAGCCCTGTGTGCCGAACGCGGCCTCAGGATTACCGAACAGCGTCGCGTGATTGCACGTGTCCTGTCTGAAGCAGACGATCATCCCGACGTCGAAGCGCTGCACGAACGTGCCTCCGCGATCGATCCGAAGATCTCGATCGCCACTGTTTACCGGACCGTTCGCCTGTTTGAAGAAGCGGGCATTCTTGATCGCCACGATTTCGGTGATGGCCGCGCCCGTTACGAGGCCGCGCCCGAAGCCCATCATGACCATCTGATCGATGTCGAATCCGGCAAGGTTGTCGAATTCGTCGATCCCGAACTCGAAGCCCTGCAGAAGCAGATTGCCGAAAAGCTCGGCTATCGCCTCGTCGATCACCGGATGGAACTCTACGGAGTCCGCATCGACCGCGAGGATTGAGGCACTGGGCAGGCTGTAGCCGGACATGCTTCGGTTGGTGCTGCGCGGCCTTGGCTTCCTGGTCGCCTTCCTGATTCTGGTCCCGCTGCATTTTGCGTGCACAATTGCGGGCCGCAAACAGACCATTCCGCCCCGTTTTCTGGGCCTGATCGGCCGTATCGCCGGATTGCGCATTGCCACACAGGGCAATGTTGCAACCGGCGCGCTGCTGATCGTCAACCATGTCAGCTGGCTCGACATTCTCGCACTGGGCGGCAACGCCCGTGCGGCCTTTGTCGCGCATAGCGGGCTGGCCGGGCATGGCGGGCTGAAATGGCTCTGCGATCAGAATGACACGGTGTTCATCACCCGCGAACAGCGCGGTTCAGTAACCCGGCAAGTACAGCAGGTTCGCGACGCACTGAGCGAACGACCGCTGGTGATCTTCCCGGAAGGCACCACTGGCAATGGGTTGGACATGCTGCCCTTCCGCAGTTCGCTGCTGGCTGCGGTCGAACCGCTGGCAGGCAGCGTACCAATCCAGCCGGTCGCGCTGATCTATCAGGATGCGGCCGGGATCAGCTGGTTTGGCAATGAAAGCGGCATGGCCAATGCCCTGCGGCTGCTGCGCCGTCCGGGCCGGATCGACCTGACCATCTGCTATCTGCCGCCCCTCTCCGGCCCGGCGCTGAGTGATCGCAAGGCCATGACCCTGGCCGCACAGCACGCCATTGCCGAACGGATCACCGGCTGAACCGCCTGCAACTGCGCCTTTCGCTTAGCGGTCAAATCCCTTACAGCACCTGCCCCATGCAACACCGCCAAAATCCAAAGACCTTTCGGGTCAAGAGCTTCGGCTGCCAGATGAACGTCTATGATGGCGAACGCATGGCCGAATTGCTGGCCGAAAAGGGCATCAGCCCCGCCCCGGAAGGGGAAGAAGCGGATCTGGTCGTGCTGAACACCTGCCACATTCGGGAAAAGGCCGCAGAAAAGGTCTATTCGGATATCGGCCGGTTGAAGAAAGCCGATGGCAGCCGCCCGATGATCGCGGTGGCAGGCTGCGTGGCCCAGGCCGAAGGGGAAGAGATCATGGCCCGCGCACCGGCGGTCTCTATGGTCGTCGGCCCGCAGGCCTATCACCGCCTGCCCGACATGATCGAACGGGTGACCCGGGGCGAACGCGCCACCGACACCGACATGCCGGCCAATGCGAAATTCGACGCGCTGCCGCGCCGCCGCCGCACCGGGCCCAGCGCCTTCCTGACGGTGCAGGAAGGCTGCGACAAATTCTGCACCTATTGCGTGGTGCCCTATACGCGCGGCGCGGAAATCTCCCGCCCCTTCGCCGATCTGGTGCAGGAAGCCGAGCGGCTGGTTGATGCCGGGGCGATGGAAATCACCCTGCTGGGCCAGAATGTGAATGCCTGGACGGGCGAAGATCACGCCGGCCGCCCGATCGGGCTGGACGGGCTGATCCGCACTCTGGCTGCCCTGCCCGATCTGCAGCGGATCCGTTACACCACCAGCCACCCCAATGATGTCACCGACGGGCTGATCGCCGCCCATGGGGAGATCGACAAGCTGATGCCTTATCTGCACCTTCCCGTGCAGAGCGGTTCGGACCGGGTGCTGAAGGCCATGAACCGCAGTCATACGGCCGAAAGCTATCTGAAGCTGCTGGACCGGTTCCGCGCGGTGCGGCCTGATCTGGCCATTTCCGGCGATTTCATCGTCGGCTTCCCTGGCGAAACCGAAAGCGATTTCCTCGACACGCTGAACATTGTCGAAGCGGTCGGTTACGCCCACGCCTTCAGCTTCAAATATTCCCCACGCCCGGGCACGCCCGCCGCGACCATGGGTGCCCAGGTTGAAGCCTCCGTGATGGACGAGCGGTTGCAGCGCCTGCAGGCGGCGCTCACCGGCCGGCAGATCATGTTCAACACAGCCAGCGTCGGGCGTGAATGTGATGTGCTGGTGGAACGCAAGGGCAAGAACCCCGGCCAGTGGCTGGGCAAATCGCCCTGGCTGCAATCAGTCTATTTCGATGGCGACGCCGCGATTGGTGATCTGGTGCGCGTGCGGCTGGTTGAAGCCGGGCCGAATTCCCTTCGCGCGGAACTGATAAGGCAGGCCGCGCTCACACCCGGCTGATCCAGCATGTGACATCTGTGTGAATATCCACCGGGAATGCATTTCCGGTGGCTTGCCACGCCCGCCGGGCACCTTATCTTCGTGTTATCGTTGAAAGGAGCGCATGGCCCGAAAACCCCCCCGCGCCGAGAATTTCTCGGCCCTCGCCCATCCGGAAGACCGGCGCGACAGCGCCCGCCGTGCCCGCACGGAGGTGGATTTTGAAGAACCCATGGTCATGGGTGCTTTGTTCGGGGAATTTGACGCAAATCTGGTGCAGATCGAAAACCGGCTGGGCGTGTTCATTGCAGCACGCGGCAACCGGGCGGTGATCGAAGGCGTGGAAGACAGCGTGGCCCGGGCACGGCAGGTGCTGATCGCCATGCATGAAAAGCTGCGCGCCGGTGAACAGCTCGATTCGGGCGCGATAGACGCCATGATTGCCATGACCAATGAACCCACACTGGAAGGCATTATCACCGGCGACGCCAAGGCGCCGTCGATCATGATCCGCACCCGGCGCAAGACCATCGCCCCGCGCACGGCGATGCAGGCTGAATATATGCGCCAGCTGACCAGCCGGGAACTGATCTTCGCCCTGGGCCCGGCGGGCACCGGCAAGACCTATCTGGCGGTCGCGCAAGCCGTCGCCCAGCTGATCACCGGCAGCGTGCAGCGCCTGATCCTGTCTCGCCCGGCGGTCGAAGCCGGCGAAAAACTGGGCTTCCTGCCCGGCGACATGAAAGAGAAGGTCGATCCCTATCTGCGCCCGCTCTATGATGCGCTCTATGACTGCATGCCGCCCGAACAGGTGGAACGGCGCCTCGCCAGTGGCGAAATCGAAGTCGCACCGATCGCCTTCATGCGCGGCCGCACGCTGGCCGATGCCTTCGTAATTCTCGACGAAGCGCAGAACACCACGCGCGAACAGATGAAGATGTTCCTGACCCGATTCGGCCAGAACAGCCGCATGGTCGTCTGCGGAGATCCCCGGCAGGTGGATATTCCCGGCGGCGACCGCATGAGCGGGCTGGCCGATGCCGTCGAACGGCTGGAAGGCGTGGACGGTATCGGCGTGGTACGCTTCACCGCCGCTGACGTGGTGCGCCACCCGATCGTGGGCCGCATCGTCGAAGCCTATGAAGGCAAGGCCGAATAACCACAGACAGTTTCCACCCGCCTCCAAAACCATCTAGGGGGCGGGTGTGGAACTGGAAATCGATATCGAAGCTCCCTGGCCGGAAGGCGCATGGGAAGAACTGGCCGAAACAGCGGCCGAAGCCCTGGCAGAACTGGCGCCGGAGCTGGGCAATCCGCGCCTGCTCGTCAGCCTGCTGTTCACCAGTGACGCGGAAATCCATGAACTGAACCGCGAATGGCGCGGGCGTGACAAGCCGACCAATGTGCTGTCTTTCCCCATGCTGACAGGCGATGATCTGCACGCCCTGCCCGGTGATGGACCACCCGAAATGCTGGGCGATATTGCCCTCGCCTTCGAAACCTGCGCCCGCGAAGCTGCTGAAAAAGGCATTAGCCTGAACCATCATGCCGCCCATCTGATCATTCACGGGCTGCTGCATCTGGCCGGTCATGACCATGAAATATCTGCCGAAGATGCCGATGCGATGGAGGCGCTGGAAACAAAGGCGCTTGCCATAATCGGAATCGCTGACCCATATGAGGGGCAGGACCAATAGCAGGAGAATATCAGGGCAATGCCCGAGGGTTCCAGACCGGACGACTCCAATAGCGGAGACGCGGACAGTAAAGGCGGATTGTGGCACAGCATCCGCAAGTTCTTTGACGAAGGCAGCGACACTTCGCTGCGCGATCAGATCAAGGAAGCCATAGACGAGCACGAGGAAGAACGCAGCAATGGCGGCGTATCATCCGGCAGCGGCGATATGTCCGCGATCGAGCTCACCATGTTGCGCAACCTGCTGCAGTTCAGCGGGCTGGACGCCGACGACGTGGCCATTCCGCGCAGCGAGATCATCGCCGTGCCGACCAGCGCCAGCTGGGATGAACTGGTCGCCCAGTTTGCCGAACACGGCCATTCCCGCCTGCCCATCTATCTCGAAACACTCGATGATGTGCAGGGGATGATCCATATCAAGGATATCTTCCCCTTCCTCGCCCGCAATGAACGGCCCGACGATTGGACCACGCTGATGCGCCAGCCGCTCTATGTGCCGCAGGCACGCGGCGCGCTGGATGTGCTGGCCGACATGCGTTCGCGCCGCACCCATCTGGCGATCGTGGTCGACGAATTTTCGGGCACCGACGGGATCATCACGATCGAGGATCTGGTTGAGGAAATCGTCGGCGACATCGAAGATGAACATGATGACGCCCCGGTGGACCTGATCGTCCTGCTGGATGACGGTTCATGGGAAGTCGATGCCCGTGCGGAGCTGGACGATGTTGCCGCCCGTGTCGGCGATGTGCGCCTGGCCGAGGTGGAAGAATCGGTCGATACGCTGGGCGGTCTTGCCTTCGTACTGGCCGGCCATGTGCCGGAACCCGGCACGGTTCTGGAACATGCCAGCGGCTGGCAGATCGAAGTGACCGCCGGCGATGCGACCCATGTGACACGCTTGCGACTGCACGAACCGCGTTCAGAAATCGAAATTGGGGACACAGACGGCTGAGTCTTGCGAAAAATGCACGACTGACCCGTAAAATCGCTGTTTCAGGCTCGACACCGTTGCGGAAATGTGAACATTCCGCTCGGTGCGTCGCCTCCCCCCTCTCCGTGCGCTTGAAGCGTTCATCCGTGTTGTGCGGCTGGGGTCTGCGCGCGCTGCTGCCGAAGAGCTGAACCTCAGCCCTTCGGCGCTGTCGCGCCGGATCGGCAATCTGGAAGATTTCACCGGCAAGAAGATGTTTTCCCGCACCGGGCAGGCCATGCGCCTGACCGATGAAGGGCGCGCCTTCTATGATGCGGTGGCCCCGCATCTGGAATCGCTGGCCGTGGCGGTGGAAGCACAATCGGAAAATCTGCAGCTGCTGCGCCTGCGGCTGGGCGTGCTGCCGCTGTTCGGCACGCAGCGACTGTTCCCCAAGCTGCCGGAATTGCGCGAAAAACATCCCCGGCTGCATATCGACATCGACACCGGGCCGCATCTGATCGACCGGGTGGGCGATACTCTGGACGCGGCAATCCTGCTGACCACCGAACCTTCACCCAATTACCACATGGTCCAGCTGGATCAAAACACCGTGCATGCCATCTGCAATGTCCGGCTGGCCGAAAAGCTGGGCCCGACGCCGGGCATCAAGGAACTGGAACAGCAGACCTTCCTGATCCACACCGACATGCCGCAAAGCTTCGACGCATGGAAAAAGGCGCTCGATCTGGAAGCGCTGCACCCAAATGCGGTGGATCATTACGATTCGGGCCAGCTGATCCTGGAAGCCGCCGCCCAGGGCCTGGGCATCGCCATCATGCATGATGACCACATCAAGCGGAACAATGATCCGCGGCTGGCCAAGCTGTATGATCTGCCGATCGCCAGCCCCTACAGCTATTGGTTCGTCTGCCGCCCGGTGGACCTGGAAACCCGCGCCGTGCGGATCTTCCACGACTGGCTGCTGGGCGCGGGTCTTTAAAAGTTGCGCTGACCGCTTCGATTTTCAGGAGCAAGAACCATCCGCCGCATCCTGACAAAGCTGCACCGCTGGATCGGCATTGTGCTGTTCGCTTATGTGGCAATGATCTGCCTGACCGGCTCGGTGCTGGTCTATCGACCGGAACTCTATCGCCATTTCGAACCACAGCCGCTGGTCGTCGAAACCGGAGCAAAGCTGCTGTCGGATGAGGAATTGCGCGCCCACGCGGCTCGCGCCTTTCCGGATGAGCAACCGGCAGAGGTCTGGCGAGGGAAGCAGCCCAATCATGCGGTGGAGATCGCGCTCAATTCCGGCGATGAAACCCGAGGCCATCTGTTTGATCCCTATAGCGGGGCGACGCTGCGGCCGGCTCTGCCGCTGGGTTTCCGGATGACGAGCTTTGCTCTGGAACTGCATCGTGAACTGATCGGCGGGGACTCAGGCCGAATGGTGAATGGCGCCTTCGCGCTGGGTTTCATCTTTCTGGCGCTGACCGGCATATTGACCTGGCGCCCCAGTAAGAAAGTGGCGGCGAAACCCGCCGCACGGCCTGCCAAAGGGCGGTTTACCGGCTGGCTGCGGCGTCAGCACCGCACGGTGGGCATATGGTCCGGCCTGTTCGTGCTGATGTGGGCCATCACCGGGTTGCACCTGGCCTGGCCGGAACTCATGATGGCGCTGGTCGATCACTTCGAACCCTTCGATGAGGCCAATCCGGTGGAGCGGACGGGCGACACGATTTCCTATTGGCTGGCCTATGCCCATTTCGGCCGCTTCGGTGGGCGCATTCCGGGGTGTGAGGCGGATATCTGCGGCGAAGGGTTCAAGGCGCTGTGGGCCATTCTGGCGCTGGCACCGGCCTTTCTGGCCCTGTCTGGCATCTGGCTGTGGTTGCGCGGCAGGATCACCCGCATGCGCCGCAAGCGCCAGATGGCCCCCGAATGATACCGCCCTTCCATATCATCACCGGCGGCCCGGGATCAGGCAAGACAACGCTGATCACCGCGCTGAGTGACATCGGCCTGCCCTGCATGCCCGAAGGCGGCCGGGCCATCATTCAGGACCAGCAGGCGATTGATGGAACCGCCCTGCCTTGGCGCGATCGCGAAGCCTTCGCCGCGCAGATGCTGGGCTGGGAATTGCGATCCTGGCACGAAGCGGCGCGATATGCAGGGTCCGCGCTCGATCAGCCGGTGATCTTCGATCGCGGCATCCCGGATGTAATCGGCTATCTGCAATTGTGCGGACTGGAAGTGCCGGCATCCTGCTGGCGAGCGACCGAACGGTTTCGATACCACCCACGGGTGTTCATTGCCCCGCACTGGCCGGCCATCTTTGCCCAGGATGCCGAACGCAAACAAACCCCGCAAGAGGCAGAGGCCACCTGCGACGCCATGGTGCGTGTCTATCAGGCGCTGGGATATGAGCTGGTGCCGCTACCTCTGGCGCCGGTAGAGGAACGTGCCCGCTTTGTGTGGGACCAGATCGGCCCAAGCTGATCCTGCGGCATCTGCCCGCGCCCATCCGTGCCAACAAAAAGGGGCGCCGAAGCACCCCTTTCCGAATCAGAAATCTGTATCGTCAGTTCAGGCGACGGTTGCCTTGACGATCTTGCCCGGCGCGCGGGGCGGTTCGCCCTTGGGCAGCGCGTCGACGAATTCCATGCCGCTTTCGACCTGGCCCCACACCGTGTACTGGCGGTCGAGGAAGGTCGCATCGTCGAACACGATGAAGAACTGGCTGTTCGCGCTGTCCGGCACCTGGGTGCGGGCCATGGAGCAGACGCCGCGGACATGCGGTTCGGCATTGAACTCAGCCTTCAGGTCGGGCTTTTCGCTGCCACCCATGCCGGTGCCGGTCGGGTCGCCGCCCTGGGCCATGAAGCCCGGAATCACGCGGTGGAACACCACGCCATCGTAGAAACCTTCCTTCGCCAGCTCGGTGATCCGTGCAACGTGGCCCGGCGCAAGATCGGGGCGCAGCTTGATGACCACATCGCCGCCATTCCCGTCGCCGTTGTCCAGAGTGAGGGTCAGCGTTTCATCGGCCATGACTGTCTTCTCCTTTTAAAACTGGGCGTCGATATAAAGCCCCGGCGGCAATTGTCACCCGCGCGCTTGATTTTGCGCTGCACACGCATAGGAGCGCGGCATGGCCGAAACGGACATCGACACGCTGACGGACAGCCGCCTGCCTGAAGAGGAAGGCCAGCTGGATGAAGAAAACCGGCTGAAGCCGGAGTTCGTCGATGCCGTGCGCGATGCGATCGAGGAAGGGGATGAATCCCTCGCCTATGATCTGGTCGAACCGCTGCACCCGGCCGACATCGCCGACCTTCTGGAATTGCTGCAGCGGGATGAAAGGCGCCAGCTGGCCGCCGCCATCACCGATCTGATGACGGGCGATGTGATCGCCGAACTCAATGATTATGTCCGCGATGACATGATCGAGGCGCTTTCCCCCGAAGCGCTGGCAGAAATTGCCGAACAGCTCGACACCGATGACGCGGTCCAGCTGATCGAGGATATGGAGCCGGAAGACCAGGCCGCCGTTCTGGCGGAAATGGAACCGGAAGACCGCGCCGCGATTGAAAGCGCGCTGTCCTATCCCGAAGAAACCGCCGGCCGCCTGATGCAGCGCGAACTGGTCGCGGTGCCCGAACATCTGAGCGTGGGCGATCTGATCGATTATCTGCGCGACAACGACAATCTGCCGACCGAATTCTGGGAAGTCTTCGTGGTCGACCACACCCACCGCCCGGTGGGAACCTGCGCCCTGTCGTGGATCCTGCGCTGCCCGCGCCATATCGCCCTGGCCGATGTGATGAAGCGCGATCAGACCCTGATCCCGGTATCGATGGATCAGGAAGAGGTCGCGCTGCGGTTCCAGAAATATGCGCTGATATCTGCCGCCGTGGTCGACGAATCCGGGCGGCTGGTGGGCCAGCTGACGGTCGATGACATCGTCCACATTATTTCCGAAGAAGCGGGCGAAGATACGCTGCTGCTGAGCGGTGCCGGCGATGGCGACATCAACGAACCGATCCGCGATGCCTTTTCCGCGCGCGTCCGCTGGCTGATCGCCAATCTGGGCACTGCGCTGATCGCCAGCGTGATCATCTGGGCCTTTGGCGCCGCCATCGAAAAGCTGGTCGCGCTGGCCGTGCTGATGCCGATCGTTGCCAGCATTGGCGGCAATGCCGGCACCCAGACCATGGCCGTAACCGTGCGCGCCATTGCTACCAATCAGCTGACCCGATCCAACACCAAACGCATACTGTGGCGCGAAATCCGGGTCGCCATGCTCAACAGCGTTACCGTGGCCGCGCTGATCGGCATTGCCACCGCGCTGATGTTCACCCCCATGCTGGGCGTGGTGATTGCCCTGGCCGTAGTGATCAACATCATCACCGCCGGCCTCGCCGGGGTGGCCGTGCCCGTGCTGTTCGATCGCATGGAGCAGGATCCCGCCGTGGCCAGCAGCGTGTTCGTGACCATGATCACCGATTCGATGGGCTTCTTCGCCTTCCTCGGCCTCGCATCGGCCTTCGGCCTCGCCAATTGAGCCCGGCTTGCGCCGTGGCGGCGCAAGCAGCGGAAATCGCCAGAAAAGCCGGCGAAAACCCGGTTTAGCCCCCAATTTTCCTATTCAGGCCAGCAGCAGAACTGTCGCGTTCTAGCCACACCTCAACCAAAAACGCTTTCTCTACTTTTTAAATTGAGTTAGACCTTTCCCAGTCGGACCATTCGCATCGGACGGCCAAGTCAACTTTCCCCCGTGGAACAAAGGAGACGGATCATGGCCCATTATCTTGCGCTTGAGCAGGAACGCCTGTGGGAAAAACCGCTGATTCTGATCGTACCCGGTCTTAACAACAGCAATCCGAAACACTGGCAGACGCTGTGGGAAAACCAGCGCGATGATTGCCAACGGGTTGATCTGGGAATGTGGGACGATCCGCATCGCAACACCTGGGTGAACAAGCTCAATCTGGCGATCCATCAGGCCAATCGGCCGATCATTCTGGTCGCGCACAGCCTTGGTTGCCTCGCGGTGGCCTGGTGGGCCGAATATGAGCAGCAACAGCAAGGCAACCCCGTCGTCGGTGCCTTGCTGGTGGCTCCGCCCGATGTCGATCGCCCCGGGGCTGATCCGCGCCTGGCCCGGTTTGGCGCCTGCCCGCGCAATCCGCTGCCCTTCCCGTCCTATCTCGCCGCGAGCGAGGACGATCATTATTGCCGCCTGCGCACGTCACAAATGCTGGCGCGCGATTGGGGCAGCCGCTTCGCCTATGCCGGCGCGGTGGGCCATATCAACGCCGATTCCGGTCTGGGCGACTGGCATTTCGGCCAGGTGCTGCTCGAACAATTGCTGCGCGATCATCGCCGCCGCCCGATCCCCGCCCAGCAACGGCGGAGCAGCCCGGCAGCGCCGTCGCTGGCTTCCCTGCTGGCATAAGCTCGGGCTGAACCATGCCCCCCAGCCAGGGACGCGGATGCCCCCTCCGTCCGCATCCCTGGCACCAGGTCGAATGACGCAAGCCGAATGACGATTACCCGGTCCCTTGGGTCGCACCATACCGCCGGCAAGCTTGCCTCCGCAGCATCGCGGCCTATCTAGGCGCCGATGCCGCTTTGCATAACCAAGATCGCCTACCGCTCCACCGGGGTGGAAGAACTGCGCCAATGGGTGGAAGCGGGGGAAGAGGCGCATATGACCACGCGCTATCTGCCCAAACGCCATGAAGAGATGATTGGCGGATCGCTCTATTGGATTATCGAACATGCGCTGGTGGCGCGCAGCGAAATCCTGGGTTTTGAACAGCGCGCCGCCGATGGCCGCTGGACCATCCGCCTCGCGCCCCGGCTGATCCTGGTCCAGCCGCGCGCCAAGCGCGCGCATCAGGGCTGGCGCTATCTGGAAGAAGCAGACGCCCCGGCTGATCTGACCGGGCAGGAACTGGCCGGCGATGTGCTGCCGCCGCATCTGGTGCGAGAACTGGGGCGGCTGGGACTGGTCTGACCGGCTTTGACCGGAAGCATGCACCGCCCCTAATTTGCCTTATCCGCCCCTGACCCGTAAATTCAGCCCATGACCCCGGCCCGGCCATCCCTTCCCTTCCGCATGGTGATCATGCTGCTGCTGGCCGTGATCGGCCTGCATGCCATGCCGGCGCATGCGGAACCGCCGGTGCGGGTTCAGGGGTCTGCCTTCAGCGCCGCGACCGTGGATGTCGCCGTGGCGGTGCGTCGCGATCTGCCCACTGCAGGCAAGCAAGTGCTGGCCGAACCGCTGGCCCTGCCGCCGCTGGCCCGGCTGCCGTTTGCCGCGCGTCAGACCATTTTATCCGGCCAGGCACAGACGCAATTGCCGCGCGCGCGTGGTCCGCCGCCGCATGAGGCCGTGGGTCCGCAATTGGCCCCCAGAGCTCCACCGATCGCCTGACTGTTCGCCTGTGCAGCCCGTCCTTTCACGGAGGGCCTGCATCCGCATTCTACAGTTCAGGAACAGATGACATGACCAACACCGAAAGCGGTGCCGATCAGGCATTGCAACTGCGCCTGCAGGCCGAAGGCCTGCTGCGCCAGTACCCCACGATTTCCGAGGAAGAGATTGGCCAGTTGCGGCATTATTTCCGCAAGCAGGCCAGCGCGCTGGATATTGGCACCATCGCCAGCAATGACGCCCTGCGCAGCGGCTATCGCCAGTTTCGCGCCGACCATGTCGACAAGATCGGCCTGCGCGACATGGGCATAGCCTTGGGCCTGCTGGCACTGGTTGCCGCATCGATCGCCGTGGTGATCGTGCTCACCAAATGAGGGAAGAGCGGGGGCAGAGTGCCTGCCCCCGCCTTACATACGGGCCGCCTGTTCTTCATCCATCCAGGCGATCTTGCGCAGCGCTTCGACAAAGGCTTCGGGTTCACGCGATCCGGGCAGCAGGAAACGTTCCCCGATCACGAAGCTCGGCACCGAATTGATGCCCGATGCAATCCCGCGCCGTTCTTCGCTGCGCGTTTCATCGGCCAGCGCCTGATCTGCCAGGGCAGCAGCAGCAGCGGCACGATCCAGTCCGGTTTCCTCGGCAATATCCAGCAGCACCGCCTCATCACCAATCGCCCGGTGATCGGCAAAATGGGCGTGGAGCAGCGCATGCTTCAGCCGCGTCTGCGCCTCTGCCCCGACCTGGGTCAGCGCCCAGCGCAGCAGACGGTGGGCGGCAAAAGTGTTCCACACCATGGCCGGTGCGCCATCATCGCCCGTTTCGCGCATGGGGAAGCCGGCAGCCTGCGCAGCGCCGATCACCTGCTGGCGCATTTCGGCGATCTGTTCGGGCGGGCGCCCCAGCGCCTGCGCCAGATGTTCATCCTGACGGCGGCCTTCTGCCGGCATGTCCGGATTCAGTTCGAACGGCATCCAGCGCACATCCACCACCACTTCGCCTTCCAGCATGGCAACGGCCTTGGCAAACTGGGTGTGACCGATCGCGCACCAGGGGCACATCACATCGGACCAGATGTCGACCGTCATTCGCGGCAGGGCATCACTGGCAATGTCATTCATGCGTCTTGTCCTTCCAGGCTGGTTTCGCGTTCGACCCACCAGCGCAGCATATAATCGGCAATGGCCTGTGACGGCGGCGGAATGAAGCTGCTGCTTTCGGCCCGGCGCGTCACCGCTTCGCTGACTTCGGCGAAGCTGAACCAGCGCGCATCTTCAATTTCATGATAGTCGATGCGCAGATCAAGGCTGTCCGCCGTGCCGATGCAACCGATCATCAATTGTGACGGAAACGGCCAGGGCTGACAGGCGATGTAACCGACATCGCGAATGCGTACGCCGGTTTCTTCAAACACTTCGCGGGCCGCCGCTTCTTCAAAGCTTTCGCCCGGTTCGACAAAGCCGGCCAGCGCGGAATAGCTGCCCGCCGGGAAGCGTTCCTGCCGGCCCAGCAGCAGCTTCACGCCCAGCGGGCCGCGATATTCGACCAGCATGATCGCGACCGGATCGGTGCGCGGAAAATGCGATGCCCCGCAGGATCCGCAATCCCGCTGCCATCCGCCCTTGGCCGGCTGCGTGCCCTGCCCGCACTGGGCGCAGAAACGGTGCCGGGCGTGCCAGTCTATCAGGCTGCGCGCTGCGCCGTAGATGGCAATATCTGCCGCCGGCAGCCGGGCAATCGCGTCCCAGGTCTTCTTGCGGGTGAAGGCCGGATCCGGATCACCCTGATCCGGAACAGCGGCAAAGGCTGCCCGCCCGCCGAGCAAGCCCAGAAAAACCAGTTCGGCATCTTTCGCCGCGTGATCCAGTGTCAGCCAGTGCAGCCCGGCTTCGCCCGCATCCTGCGGCGCCAGCCCGTCGAGCGCGAGCAGCAGCGCATCATCACGGCGCAACTGGGCCAGCGCGCTGTCATCGCGGCGCAGATGATCCGCCCGGTCGAGCGGCTGTCCGGTAAAGGCAATCAATGGGGCCATCGGCCATGCTCCTGCATCATCCCGTTCATCACCCCTGTTCTGCGCGATCCCGCAACACGGCGGCCGGGAATTCCGTCTGCACCGGGTAGATGTCAGCCGGCATATATTGGGTGAACAGCGAATGGCGCAGCCCGCTGCGCATGTCCACCAGCCCGCAAGTTCCCGCGATGCCGAACCAGCCGAAGATGCCCGCATGCGCGCCCTTGCCCACGCGCCCGCCAGCACCGAAGCCGAAGTGGCGCGCATAGGGATCATCGGGCGCCATGGTCTCAGGGAAAAGATCCGACGTGCCCAGCCGCACCACCGCTTCGGGCAGCACCCGGCGCCCTTCAATCACCCCGCCGCCCGCGAGCATCTGCAGAAAACGATCATAATCGCGCGGGCTCGAAACCAGCCCGGCGCCTCCCGCAGGCCAGGCCGGTGGATCGAGGAAGACCGAATTTTGCGGCAGATCGATCGGCAGCATGGTGCCCATCAGCCCCAGATAATTGGTTGTCAGCCGGCCGGCCTGTGCCTGCGGCACCTGGAACCAGGTGCTGTCCATCCCGCAGGGGCCGATGATGCTGTCCTGCAGGAATTGGCCGAGCGGCTGCCCGCTGGCGATTTCGATCACCCGGCCAAGCAGATCGATCCCGACCGAATAGCACCAGCGGGTGCCCGGTTGCCAAACCAGCGGCAGGCCAGCCAGCCGATCGGCAAATTCCGCCAGGCTGGGAGCCGGCGCGCTGCGCACCAGGCCGGGAATTTCCAGCCGGCTGACCGCGCCGGGCACCACCCCGGCATCGCGATAGGCCTGGGCAATCGGCCCTTCCTGCACCACCCCGTCACCCAGGCCGGAGCTATGGGTCAGCAGATGGCGAATGGTGATCGGCCGCACGGCATTTTCCAGATTGTCCGGCGTGATCGGCCCATCATTCTGTTTCTGCACCTGCATACGGGCAAAGCGCGGCAGGAAGTCACTCAGCGGCTGATCCAGCGCCAGCCGCCCGCGATCAACCAGCAGCAGCGCAGCCATGCCGGTGATCGGCTTGGTCATCGAATAGATGCGATAAAGACTGTCCGGATCAGATCGGCGATCATCGATGAAACCATCATGGCCATAGGCGATGACATCTCCCGCATCCTGCCCGTAACCCAGCAACGCCACAACATTGGCGACCTGCCGCCGGTCCACCAGCCCACGCGCCAGCACGTCGACATGCCGCCAGCGCGCCGCCGCGCCCTGCGCCCATGCCGGATTTGCCCCGGCCCATGCGGCTGCAACCAGTGCGGCCGCGCCACCCATCAGGCCCCGCCGATGAAACCGAAACGAATGATCTGTGTTCATGACAGCGGACATTGCTGATGCAGGCTGAACGCAGCCCTGCCGATCAGCAAGGGTCTTGCGTCAAACTGGTGGTTTATCCATATAACACACATGCTGAACATTCTCTCGATCCTCACCGGTATCGTCGCGCTGCTGCTGGCGATCCCTTCCACCATTCCCTTCCTTGGCTGGGGCAACTGGTTCGTGCTGCCGATCGCCGTGGTCGGCATCGGTCTGGGCGCCCTGTCCAGTTCGGACGGCGGGCGCAATTTCTGCCTGGTTGTCTTTGTCATTGCGGTGATCCGCCTGATGCTGGGCGGCGGCATTTTCTGATCATTGCGGCCTGACTGACTGGTCTGACCGAAACCGGAATTTCCCGTGCTTGTTCCACACCGCCCACAGGCATATTCTGCCGGCGGTGTGGGAAGAGGATCAGACGCGATGATGAGCAGAATTGTGCTGTCCCTGGCAGCAGTCGCAACGCTGGCGGGCTGCATGCCCGAAGACATTGGCAATGCCAATCGGGTCACGCTGACCGGCACGGTCAGCTATCGCGAACGCATCGCCCTGCCCAACAATGCGCGGATATCGGTGCAGCTGGCCGATGTGAGCCGGGCCGACGCCCCGGCAACCATCGTGTCGCAAACGACATTCCGCGCCAATGGGCGGCAGGTGCCGATCCCCTTCACGCTGCAATACAACCCCAACCGGCTGCAGGCGAATGGCCGCTACACCGTGTCCGCCCGGATCACCGGGGCCGATGGGCAGCTGATGTTCACCACGGACACGCATAACGCCCTGCCCCGGCCGGGCCTGCCGATGCAGCTCAATCTGGTCAGCGCCGGGGGTCGTCGCTGATCGAACAATCTGGCGATGGGGCCGCTGGCCCTATCGCCCCGCAACCGCGAGTTGCGCCGCCTTGGCAAACAATGTCGGCAGCCCGGCATCGGTGATTGTTGCCACCGGCCACCATTCACCCTGCTGCTTGCCCAGATTGGGCGCGCCATCATGAATGCAGAGCGCGAGTTCCAGATCACAATGGGTGAAGCTGTGCCGAACCACCCCGCCCGACCGCCATGGTCCGGCAATTGGTGGCTTTCCCGAGCCATCGGCGCGCGCTGTCCAGCCATCATCGGGCAAGGCCCGCATGCCGCCCAGCATGCCCGACGGATCACGCCGCACCAGCCACACCTGCGGCCCGGATGGCGTATCACGTTCTATCCACCACACCTTGCCCTTGCGCTGCGGCTTCGCCTTTTTGGGCGGCTTGACCGGCAGGCGTTCAGGATCACCCTGCGCCCGGGCCAGGCACAGGTCTGTCAGCGGGCACAACAGGCAACGCGGCGCCCGCGCGGTGCAAACCGTTGCCCCCAGATCCATCATAGCCTGGGCAAAATCGCCGGATCGCTGATCGGGCGTGATCCGTTCGGCCGCTTCCCTGATCGGCTTGCGCGCCGCGGGCAGCACATCATCAATCGCGAACAGCCGCGCGACCACCCGTTCGACATTGGCATCCACCACCACCGCCCGGCGCCCGAAGGCAATCGCCGTAACCGCCGCCGCCGTATAAGCGCCCAGCCCCGGCAATTGCCGCAGTTCATCCTCATTGTCCGGAAAGCCGCCGCGCCGCGCCACTTCGCGCGCGCAGGCGACCAGATTGCGGGCGCGGGAATAATAACCCAGCCCCGCCCATTCGGCCATGATGTCCGCGTCATCCGCGCCAGCCAGCGCATCCACGGTGGGCCAGCGGGCGGTAAACTTCTCGAAATAGGGGCGCACCGCCGCCACCGTGGTCTGCTGCAGCATGACTTCGGACAGCCAGACCCGATAAGGATCGGCCACCAGATCCGATCCGGGCGGGATACGCCATGGCAAAGCTCGGGCATGCGCATCATACCAGTCGATCAGCAGTGGGGCGACCCTATCATCCATCGGCGTGCTATGGCATGGCTGCGCGCAGGATGGAACGCGACGACAAAACCGGAAAAGAGCCTACCTCGGCCTCGGCTCAGGCGTCAAAGCCGCGCGCCGCAGCCAAGCCCCGTGCGCGCCCCTATGAACGGCCGCGCGGTGGCCCGGCACGCCCGGTGGCCGATCTGGTGCCACAGATCGGCCGTGCGGCGTTTCGCCGGTTCGGTTTTGTCCAGTCGAGCGTCGTCAGCCGCTGGCCGGAAATCGTCGGCGCGCGCCATGCAGAGGTCTGCCAGCCCGAATCAATCCGCTTCCCGCCGGGCGAAAAATCCGATGGTGTGATGCAATTGGTCGTGGTGCCGGCCCATGCGCCGCTGATCCTGCATGTCATCCCCGAAATCATCGACCGGGTGAACCGCTTCTTCGGATATCGGGCGGTCGCCAAGATCAAGCTGCGGCAAGGCCTTGTTCAGCCCAAGGGTGACAGGGCCGGCGGCAATGGCAGGGCGACAGAGCCACGCCAGGCGCCGCCATCGCTAAAGCCCATCCCGCTGGAATTGGGCGAAAGCCTGCGCGATATTGGGGACCCGGAATTGCGAACCGTGCTGGAATCACTCGCGCGCAGCCTGGGCGACAGGGAAAAGGGACAAGGATGAAACGCAAATCACTGGCCGGCAAAATGCTGCTGGCGGGCATCGCACTGGTCGCAGCCGCCGGGGCAACCCAGGCGGCGCAGCAGAACTGGGCCACCACCGTCACCCAGACGGACGGCGGGCACACGATCGGCAATCCCAATGCGCCGGTGAAGCTGACCGAATATGTCAGCTACACCTGCTCCCATTGCGCCGCCTTCGCCCGCGAAGGGGAAGACACGCTGAAGCTGGCCTATGTCAGCCCCGGCAAGCTGAAGCTGGAAATCCGCCATATGCTGCGCGATCCGATCGATCTGACCGCGGCGATGCTGACCAATTGCGGTGATCCGGCGAAATTCCCGCTGAACCACAGCGCCTTCATGCTGTCCCACACGCAATGGATGTCGATCGCATCACGCACCACCAGCGCCCAGCGCGCCCGGTGGAGCACGGGCGATAGCGCTACGCGTCGGCGCGCGATTGCCAGCGACCTGGGCTTTTACGACATCATGGAACAGCGCGGTTACAGCCGCAGCGAAGCCGATGTGTGCCTGGCCAATGAAGCGAAAGCGAACAGCTTGGCCGATACCTCCAAGCGCGACTGGGCCCTGCCCGGCATGGAAGGCACGCCTTCCTTTGCCGTCAACGGCCGCTTGCTGGCCAACACCCACAGCTGGCCGGCGCTGGAAGAGGCGCTGAAGACGCGCATTTCCGCTTCCACCAGCCAGTGAAGCAGTGAATACAGCCTCTGCGAATTTCAAAGCCCGGCACGCCGCCGGTTAGTCTGCCATTTTGCATCTACGGGAAGATCATGACCCATCAGCATTTCCGTCGCCTCGCCCTGATTGCCGCTGCTCCGCTCGCGCTGGCAGCCTGCAAATCGGAATCCGAAACGCCCGGGGCTCTGCCGCAGGGTGAGCCGATCGCCGCAGTCACGGCGCCGGCCGGCACCGCCTGGGGTGACAAGGTGACGGTTTCGCCCGAAGGCGGCTATATTCTTGGCAATCCGGAAGCCCCGCTGAAGCTGGTGGAATATGCCAGCCACACCTGCTCCCACTGTGCCGACTTCTCCAAGGAAGCACATGAGCCGCTGGACAAATATATCGGCACCGGCGTGGTCAGCTATGAACTGCGCAACCAGATCCATGATCCGATCGATCTGTCGATCGCCATGCTGGTCCGTTGCGGCCCGCCGGAAAGCATGCACCCGCTGTCGATCCAGGCCTGGGCCGAATTTGAACAGATCTACGCTGGTCTGAATGCCAATCAGGCGGCCGTGCAGCAGGCCCTCGCCCAGCCCCCGGCACAGCGGCTGCAGGCCGTGGCGCAGGCCGGCGGGTTGATCGATTTCTTCGCCGCCCGTGGCATCTCGCGCGATCAGGCTCTGCAGTGCCTCGGTGATCAGGCCAAGGCCGAAGCCATCGTGCAGGCATCGCAGAAGCAGAGCGAGGAACTGGGCGTCACCGGCACGCCGACCTTCTTCCTCAATGGTGCGCGCGTCGAAGGCGCGACCTGGAAGGCGATCGAGCCCGCTCTGCAGGCGGCCGGGGCGCGTTAATCCGCCCCGCCCCCTTGCAGTCCATCTTTCGGCAGGCCCGCCCGAATGCTGATCCGCAAGCTTAAGCTGAGCGGTTTCAAGAGCTTCGTAGAGCCTGCCGAACTGCGCATCGAACAGGGGCTGACCGGCGTGGTCGGCCCCAATGGATGCGGAAAATCCAATCTGCTGGAAGCCATCCGTTGGGTCATGGGCGAAAATTCGCCCAAGAGCCTGCGTTCAGGCGGCATGGATGATGTGATTTTTGCCGGCACGGCCCAGCGCCCGCCGCGCGATTTCGCCGAAGCTGTCCTGCACGCCACCGACGCCGATGGCGAAGAGCTGGTGGTGACCCGCCGCATCGAACGCGGCGCGGGCAGCGCCTATCGCGTCAATGGCCGCGATGTCCGGGCCAAGGATGTGGCGCTGGTCTTCGCCGATGCGGCCACCGGCGCGCATAGCCCGGCCCTGGTCAGCCAGGGCAAGATCGCCGCCGTCATCGCCGCCAAGCCCACCGAACGGCGAATGATGCTGGAAGAAGCCGCCGGCATCGCCGGGCTGCATGTCCGCCGGCGCGACGCGGAAAACAAGCTGCGCCAGACCGAGACCAATCTGGCCCGGCTAACCGATCTGATGGCCGGGCTCGACAGCCAGATGGCCAGCCTGCGGCGACAGGCGCGGCAGGCCGAACGCTATCGCCTGTTGTCTGACCAGATCCGGCTGGCCGAAGCCCGACTGCTGTTCGCCCGCTGGCGCGATGCCGCGCAGGCGGCCGATACAGCACGGGCGCAGGCGGCGGAGGCAGACAGCGCCGTCAGCAGCGCGCAGACCGCGACCACCGCGGCGCAGAAGGCGCAGGCGCAAGGCGCTGAACAGCTGGCAGAAGCACGCGACATTCTGGCCGACCGACGCGATGATTCCAGCGCCCATGGCCACCGCATGGCCGCCCTTTCCAGCCAGCTGGAAACCGCGCAGCAGCGACTGGCCGATCTCAACCGGCAGCAAAGGCGATTGGAAGAAGATCGCAATGATGCCGATCGCATGACCCGCGATGCGGCCGATGCGCTGCAACGGCTGGAACAGGATCTAACCGGCAATCAGCAAGCGCTGGCCCGCGATGAAGCCCAGCGCCCCGTGGTCGCCCGTTCGGCAGAGGATGCGGAACGGGCCGCCCGCACCGCCGAACTGGCCCTGGCCAAGGCAACCGCCGATCATGCCGGGGTGGAAGCCGAATGGCGCATTGCCGAATCCGAAGTGGCGCAGGCGAAGGATCGGCTGGCCCGCATTGCCGGAGAACAGGCCCGTCAGGATGCCATGCGCACCGCGCTGGCGGCCGAAGGCGATCCCGAAGTGGCGCTGGGCGAAGCCCGGCAGGCCGCCGATGCCACCGCCACCTTGCTAGCCGGACGGCGCGACAGTTTCACCAGCGCCCAATCGCGCAAGGAAGTGCTGGGTCGCGAACGCGATGAAGCCGCCAGCGCGCTGGCCGCTGCGCGGGCGGAACTGGCCGGGATCGATCGGGAATTCACCGCGCTTCAGCGTGATCGCGATGCCCGCGCCAAAAGCGCGGCCGGTCGCCAGGGCATGCCCGCCGCGCTCGACCGCCTGCGCGCCGCGCCCGGTTATGAACGCGCGCTCGCCGCCGTGCTGGGGCGTGATGCCAAATCCCCCATCGGCCAGCCGGGCGCGACGACCGAAGGCCGGTTCTGGGCAGGCAGCGCGCCGCCGGCCCCGGTGGCGGACAATCTGGCGCAATATGTGCCCGAATGCCCGGACGAACTCGCCGCCCGGCTGGCGCTGGTCCATGTGGCCGAAACCGATGATGGCCGCACGCTTGGCCCCGGGGAATGGATCGTCACCCGCGCCGGCCATCTGCGCCGCTGGGATGGCTTCCTCGCCCGTGGCGAAGGCGCCGCCGAAGCCGCGCGGCTGGAAGCGGACAACCGCTATCAGGAGTTGGCCGAGCAACTGCCGCCCCTGCGGGAGGCAGCCACACAGGCCGAAGCAGCTCAGCTGGCCAGCCAGGAAGCCCTGACCACGCTGCAGCGTGAACTGGTGGCGATGGAACGCGCAGTCAACGAAGCGGCCGAGCAGGAACGCAGCGCCCTGCGCGCGGTCGATCAGGCCGAAGCCGCGCGGGAACGGCAGGCCGCCCGCCGCGAACAGCTGGATACCGCCGCCGGTGAACTGGCCGAACGTCACAGCCAGGCCAGCCAGGAATTGCAGACCGCGAATGACCGCCGGGCCGCCCTGCCCGATCCCCAGACCGGCCGGGCCGCGCTGGATGCCAGCCGCGCCCGGCACGAAGCCGCCCGCATGGCGATGCAGGCAGCCATGGCGGCGCTGGCCGCCCATGATCAGGCGCTGGCCGTCACCCGTGAAAGGGTCGGCGCGCAGCAGGCGGACATCAAGGGCTGGCAAACCCGGGCCGGCGATGCCGCCCGTCGCCTGTCCGGCATGGCCCAGCGGTTTGAGGAAATTGCCGAGGAACGCGCGGTCATCGAAGCCAAACCGCCGGCCCTGCAGCGCGAAATCGATGGCGGCGAAGCTGTGCGCGAAAGGCTGGCGCGCGAAATGGCAGAGGCAGAGGCACGGCTGGCGCAGGCCGGCGAAACCGCCCGCGCCGCCGATGCAGCCCTTGCCGCCACCACCGAAGCGCTCGCCGCCGCGCGCGAAGCCCGCGCCATGGCATCGGCCCGCGCCGAGCATGAAGATGGCCGCAGGCGGGAACTGGCCGGGATCAGCGGCGAACGGTTCCAGTGTCCGCCGCCTGTTCTCGCCAGCAAGTTTTCCTTTGATCCCCAGGATGTTGGCGCCGCCTCTGAAGAATCGGTGATCATGGACCGGCAGACGGCGGATCGGGAGAAGATCGGCCCGGTCAATCTGGTCGCCGCCGAAGAATTGGCCCGGATCGAGGAACAGCACGGCACCAGCGCCGCTGAGCAGGAAGAACTGGCCGAAGCGGTCAATCGCCTGCGCGGATCGATCGGCAATCTGAACCGCGAAGGGCGCGAACGGCTGCGCGCTGCCTTCGAAGCGGTGGACACGCATTTCCGCCGGCTGTTCACCCGCCTGTTCGAAGGCGGCCAAGCCCATCTGGCGCTGATTGATTCTGATGATCCGCTGCAGGCCGGGCTGGAAATCTATGCCCAGCCGCCCGGCAAGCGCCTGCAATCGCTGACGCTGCTGTCCGGTGGGGAGCAGGCCCTGACCGCAGTGGCGCTGATCTTCGCGCTGTTCCTGACCAATCCGGCCCCGATCTGCGTGCTCGACGAAGTCGATGCCCCGCTGGATGACGCCAATATCGACCGCTTCTGCGATCTGCTGGAAGCCATGGCCCGCGAAACCCAGACCCGTTATCTGATCGTCACCCACAATGCCGTGACCATGAGCCGCATGCATCGGCTGTTCGGGGTCACCATGGTGGAGCGCGGCGTATCCCGTCTGGTCAGTGTCGATCTGGGCGGTGCAGAAGAATTGCTGGCAGCGGCAGAGTGAGGCAGCCGAGACTTACGGCTTAAATTTTTTCCTCAGCACCCAGTTCAAACACACTGATATCACGATCAGAAAATCCCAGCGCAGCACGCTGTTCCTGCCAGAGGCGCATATGCGGGGTGGCGAAATGATCGGCCAGCGCGGCTCGATTTTCCCAGATTTCGGTCACCCGAAACAGGCCGGGCTCACCAACATCCTCGGCATAGGAATAGGCGCGGCACCCGGGCTCAGCCAGGGTTGCCGCGATCACTTCCTGCATCAGCGATCGGGCCTGCCCCACTGTTTCCAGCGGGAAACGGAATTGCCCGATCACGGCGATGCTCAAAAGCTTTCCTCATAAACGCGGGAGATATCGCCGCCCCATTCGCCATGGAACTTGTCCAGCAGGCGCTGCGCCGGGACCTTGCCGCTCTTGACGATTTCCATCAGCGGATCGAGGAAGCCTGCCTCTGTATCACCGGCGCCATTGGTGGCGTTGCGGGCGTTGAGACCAGCCCGTGCGATCGACAGCACTTCGCCAGCGATGTCAGCCAGACGGCCACCGCCCGGAATGGGCGCATCCAGTGCCAGTTTCGGCACGGCATCGCGCAGCGCTTCGCGTTCTTCCATGGTCCAGCCCTTGACCAGATCCCATGCCGCATCCAGCGCGGTCTGATCATAAAGCAGCCCGACCCACAGCGCCGGCAGGGCGCAGATGCGGTTCCACGGACCACCATCGGCGCCGCGCATTTCCAGGAAGCTTTTCATCCGCACTTCGGGGAAGGCGGTGGAAAGGTGATCCCACCAATCGCTGGCGGTCGGCAATTCACCCGGCAGCGCCGGCAGGCGCCCTTCGAGAAAATCACGAAAGCTCTGCCCGGCGGCATCGATGTATTTTCCGTCGCGGAAGACAAAATACATCGGCACATCAAGCATGTAATCGACATATCTTTCATATCCGAAGCCGTCTTCGAACACGAAAGGCAGCATGCCCGTGCGGTGCGGATCGGTGTCCGACCAGATGTGGCTGCGATAGGAAAGATAGCCATTGGGCCGCCCTTCGGTGAAGGGCGAATTGGCAAACAATGCGGTCGCCAGCGGCTGCAGAGCCAGGCTGGTGCGGAACTTCTTCACCATGTCGGCTTCGGATGCATAATCCAGATTCACCTGGATCGTGCAGGTCCGCAGCATCATGTCGAGACCCATCGAGCCGACGCGCGGCATATGCCGCAGCATGATGTCATAACGCCCCTTGGGCATGATCGGCAGTTCGTCGCGGGTCTTGTCCGGCCACATGCCCAGCCCCAGGAAACCGATTCCGTAGCGGTCACCGATTTCCTTCACCTGGGCCAGATGGCGCCCGGTTTCGGCGCAGGTCTGGTGCAGATTTTCCAGCGGCGCGCCCGACAGTTCCAGCTGGCCGGCCGGTTCCAGGCTGACGGCACCATCGGCACCGCTCATCGCGATGACCTGGCCATTTTCCTCAATCGGGGTCCAGCCGAATTGCTGCAATTGCAGCAACATATCGCGGATACCGCCCTCTTCATCATAAGAGGGCGCGTGGAAATCCTGACGGTTGTAAACGAGCTTTTCATGCTCGGTTCCGATGCGCCATGCGGCACGCGGTTTCTCCCCCGCCTGCATCGGAGAGACAAGCTGGTCACGCCGTTCGATCGGCGGTTCTGCCCCGGTGGGCGCGGTGCGCGTGCTCATGTCAGCGCCGTTAGGCCCTCAAAGCCGTGCGCGCCAGAGCAAATCGGCAGGCTGCATTTTGTTTGTTGAACAAATCAATTGGCGTCCCTGCCGTAACGCCATCAGCCCTCAGCTGATGGCTCACCCGGCGTCTCCGCCCAATCCCCAACACATCCCATCCACAGCGCTGTGGCGGCAATCGCGGCGGTTTCCCCGCGCAGGATGCGTGGCCCCAGCGTGATCGCCCGGGCATTGGGATGGGCGCGGATCTTTTCGCGTTCCTCATCATCAAAACCGCCTTCGGGCCCAACCAGTAGCCCAGCGGGCGCGCCATGACGGATGAAGGCAGCGGCGGCCGCTTCCCCGCCCATTTCATCAGCGAAGAACAGCGTGCGATCGGCCGGCCATTCCCGCAGCAGCTGATCCAGTTTCTGCGGGCCCGCCAATTCGGGCAAGGCGGTGCGGGCACATTGTTCGGCCGCTTCGGTGACAATGCTCAGCGCCCGTTCGGGGTTGAGCTTGTCCGCCACGCAGCGGCGCGTCAGCACAGGAACGATCCGCCGCACCCCCAATTCGCTGGCCTTTTCCAGCACCAGATCGAACCGGTCCTTCTTCAGCAAGGCCGGGCAAAGCCAGAAATCGGGCACATCCTCCCGCACGCGAAGCTGTTCGACCGGTTCCAGCACCAGATCACGCTTGCCCGCCTGCACCACCCGCGCGGCCCATTCGCCGGTCTGATTGTCGCACAGGATCACCACATCATCGGCCGCCATCCGCATGACACGCAGCAGATAATGCGCCTGCGGACCATCCAGCTGCACCGTGGCGCCAGCGGAAATCAGATCAGGGACGAACAGGCGCGGCGCACTGCGCGGCGGCCAGGCAGGGGTGGCAGGCATGGCCCGGCTGTAAAGCGGATCGCGGCGCAGGGAAACGCGAAGTGATTGCCGGGCCTATTGCCCGTGCGGCTTCCCCCCCGGTGCTGATGTGTTAGGGAACGCCGCATGGCTGATATCATCACCCCCGACAGCGAACATCGCGGCCTTGTGGCCCGCCTGCCCGAACGCCTGCGTGATCTGGCGCTGCTGGCCCGGTTCGACCGGCCGATCGGCTGGTGGCTGCTCTATTGGCCCTGCCTCTGGGGCCTGTTCCTGGCCGGTGGTGGCTGGGAATGGCAGCTGGTACTGTGGTTGTGGCTGGGCAGCGTGGCCATGCGCGGCGCGGGCTGCGTCTATAATGATATCGTCGATGCGGATCTGGACCGGCAGGTCGCCCGCACCGCCAGCCGCCCGGTCGCCAGCGGACGGGTATCGCGCAAACTTGCCTGGGCCTGGCTGGTAAGCCTGTGCCTGATCGGGTTGGTGGTGCTGCTGCAATTGCGCTGGGAAGCGCAGCTGGTGGCGCTGGGCAGTCTGGCCCTGGTGGCGGCCTATCCCTTCATGAAGCGGATCACCTGGTGGCCGCAGGCCTGGCTGGGGCTGGTGTTCACCTGGGGCGCCCCGGTCGGCTGGGTGGCGATGCGGTCAGACCAGCTGCCGGTGCTCGCCGCGCTGTATGTCGGGGCGATGTTCTGGTGCATTGGTTATGACACCATCTATGCGCTGCAGGACCGCGAAGATGACGCTGTCGTCGGCATCAAGTCCAGCGCGCTGCGGCTGGGCAGCCGGGTGCGCGAAGGCATTTTTGCCTTTTACGCCATTGCCATCGCCAGCTGGGCGCTCGCCATCTGGCTGCTGCGCGCCGACTGGCTGGCGCTGCTGGCGCTGGCGCCGGTGGCGGTGCATCTGATGTGGCAGGCGCTGACGCTCAACCCTGCCGATCCGGACAATCCGCTGGCCCGTTTCCGCTCCAACCGCTTTGCCGGGCTGCTGCTCGCGCTGGCATGCTGGGTGGTCGGCAACATCTGACCCCCCGCTTTTGCCGGCGCTATTCTGCCAGCTCACTCGGCCGGCTGTGCGGCTTCGTCCGGGCGTCGGCGAGCAATGCCCATCAGGCGTCTGATCGCAACCGTGATCGGGCCATGGTCTTCCATCCACGCGTGATAGGCGCGGTATTTCTCATCCTCTGCCAGCAGATGCGCCTCTTCGGTGCGCGCGCGCCAGTAATAGATCGCGCTGACCGCGCCCAGGAACACGGTGTTTCGCACCATATCCACCATGGATCCGCTGGTGACGAGGAAGGGCAAGACCGACAGCCACCAGAAGGTGTTCTTTGACAGATAGGCCGGGTGGCGGGTGAAGCGGTACGGCCCGTTGGTGACCACGCCGCGATAGGTAAGATTGGAAAAGCGGATGCCATAGGCCATCGTCGCCCAGGCATAGACGGCGGTCAGGAACACCAGCATGCCAGCCCAGATCCACAGCAGCGCGGTCTGCCCCTGCAGCCAATAGCCCCAGCCCGGCGTGTTCACCTCATACTGAATGATCCCGCCATTGCCCATGAAGCCATAGACCACCGGGGGGTAGCACAGCAGCGCCGCAACCCAGCCGGCGAGGAAGGGATTCCCGCTGCGGATATGCGAATCCAGCGGGCGGAAGGTCAGCAGATAACCCACGGTGCCGATCTGCACATCGATCACGAACAGCAGTTCGAACAGGGAATTGCCCAGTTGCACCGGATCATGCAGCACAACACCGAAATCGGCATTGACCACATTGGCAAAGCCCGGCGGCAGAATGGAAATCATGAAAGCGCCGAAGAAGCCCTTGATCGCCCATGACCGGCAATGCTTGCGCAACTGCTCTGCATTCCAGCCATCCTGACCCAGCAGGAAAGCGCCGAAATGCCAGGCGTGGTCACGCGGGTTCTTCAGCCGGCTTTCAAGCCACAGGACATAGGGCACCGACAGCACCACCATCGGCCCAATCGCCCCGGTCAGCACATGCATCGCAAACAAATATTGCCCGTCCCAATACCAGCGGCCGAGGCAATACAGGCCGGCAATGATCGCCCAGGTGCCCCACAGCCCGACCAGCTTGGTCACGGCGGTGCCGCGAATCTCTGCCCAGGGGCGGCGCTGCTGCCAGTCGATCCCGGTCGACGGGCGCAGATGCACCTTTTCCACCAGCACCGACCACAGCGACATGGTCAGCCCCAGAAACAGGATCGATACCAGCGCGGCATAGGGACCAGAAAGCCGCTCATGCGGTCCGGGCAGGCCGAACATGCTGACCAGTTCAGGCCACAGTCGACAGACCATGATCCAGGCCACCAGAGTGACCAATCCCACCAGACCGACAGAAACCGAAACATCGCTGGACGGCAATGCCGCCACGGGGGCGGAACGGGGGGATGGCTGATCACTGGTCATGCGCGCGGGCATAAGCGACAAGGGTTAAGGCTGCGGTAACGCGCGCCCACTTCCACCATGCAAAAGGCCGCCCGGGGCAAATACCCTGAGCGGCCCGCGCATTTCGAACGGCCATTCACAACCGAATCCAGCGGGCCGGCCGCATGCCGCGCCCACCGCATCCGCGATCAACGCCAGGCGCTGATCGTGCCGCCATCATCAAGAATATACATGGTCTTGTTCGCCAGCACCGGCGCCAGCGAAACGCCAGCATTCAGTTCGGTGAACGGGGTCGCGGTGCCGCTGGCGACATCGACAGAAGTCACTTCGCCTTCGGAACTGGCGATCCACAGCTTGTTGTCCGCCAGGATCGGACCGGTCCAGAAAATCGGCCCTTCGCGATCCTTCGGCTTGCGCCAGCGGTTGAGCTGCGTGACCCACCGCACGCGCCCGGTGTTGCGGGCAATGGCCAGCAGGCGCGCATCATCGGTCAGGGTGAAAATCCATTCACCGGCGACGGCAGGCGTGGAAATGCCGGCCAGCGACAGTTCCCAGATCCGCTGCCCTGTGACCAGTTCATAGGCGGCCATGCGGCCACCCTGCCCCAGCGCATAGACCCGGCCATTGTCGATGATCGGATCCGCATCCACGTCGGTCAGCGCGCCAACCTGGGTGGAAATGGAAGTACGCGCCAGCGCGTCAGACCACAGATTACGGCCATTTTCATAACGATAGGCCACCAGTTCGCCGGTGCTGTAACCGGCAATCACCGTGCCCTGCCCGGCCGCCGGGGCGGCCACGCCGAACACACCCGACTGGCCCGAAGCCGCGGCATCTTCCCACACCGGGGCGCCATTGGTCGTGCTCAGCGCATGGATGTGATTGTCCTGCGTCATGACATAGACAGCGTTGAAGGCCACCGTCGGCGCGCCACGCAGCGGACCGCCGGGCTTTACCCGCCAGATCTGCTTGCCGTCGGCCGCGTTCAGCGCCACCACATCGCCTGCGCCACTGGTGGCATAGACGCGATCACCGGCGAAGCTGACGCCGCCGCCGAAGGTCACCATCTGCAGATCGCTGGCCACCTCGATCCGGTGCTGCCAGCGCGCGGCGCCCGTGGTCGCGTCAAAGGCGTGCACCACGCCATCGGTATCCACGACATAGAGCAGGCCATTTCCGACCACCGGCGAAGCCGCCAGGCGGCGCTTCTTGCTGGTGCCCGGGATACTGATCGTCCAGGCGCGCTGCGGCGCGGCGGTGAAGGCCAGATGGCCATTCGCCTTGGCCGCATTGCCGCCGCCCTGCGCATATTGGGTGTTCACCTGCGCCGGGGGCAGGACCACCGAAACGCCGGCCAGTTCAGGATCGGCCACCACTTCGGTCTGGATGCGCGACAGAATCGGCGTCCGGTTGCCCACCGTGGGTGTCTTCGGGCGCTTGTCCCCACCGGCACAGGCCGCGAGCGACAGGGCCAGCAACGGCAGGGCCGCCATGGCCGCCCATTTGCGGCTGTTACGGGGCAGCGTTTCGTCGCGCGTCATCATCATTGGCCTTCTTCGCCGGGCGCCACCGGGGCAGCAATCCCGTTTGTCGCAGCCGGTGCTTCAGCCACGCGGCCTTCGCTGCGCAGCCGTTCCATTGCCTTGTCCACGTCTTCCACCGCATCAACGCCCAGCAGGCCCGCCATCTGGCGCGCCCGCGAACGCAGCGTCTGCGGCGCGTCTTCATTCTTGGCGATGTCGCCGAAAATCTTGCCGGCCTGCTTGCGGTCGCCCATTTTCAGATAGGCGGCGCCCACCAGTTCGCTGGCGCTGCCGAACCACGGGCTGTCTGCGACGGCCAGCGGCTTCAACTGGTCGATCACGGCCTGCGGCTGCATGGTGTCGAAATTGATCGCCACGCTGCGGATGGTCGCCAGATCGCGATAGGCCTGCGGCGCATTGCTGTCTGCCTTGACCGCATCATAGATCTTCACCGCATCGGCGGTCTTGCCGGCGCCCAGCGCCTGGCCCGCCTGGGTCAGCTGTGCGGCAACGCGCACGCCGTCACCGGCATCACCGACCAGCGCGGTCAACTGCTTGTCCGCACCAGCGGTATCGCCACGGCCGACAGAATCCAGCGCCCCGATCAGTTCTTCGGATTGCTTTTCCATCGTGCCTTCGCGCTGGTCTTTCCAGAACAGATAACCACCAAAGCCGGCCAGGCCGAGCACGAGGATGATTGCTGCCGGAATGCCATAGCGCTTGGCCGCACTGTCGAGCTGATCCGCGCGGACGGCTTCGTCCACCTCGCGAATGAACACGTCCTGCTCGGCTGCAAGGCGCTCTGCGCGCTTGTTTTCGGCTGTCTTGTCGGGATTGCTGGGAAGTGCCACGATCGTCCGCAGATTTGTTGAGGAACAGGCCGCGCTGTTTAGCGGAAGACCACATCAATTCAATTACAGATTGGTCCCTGTCCCCCGACGGGTGAACCGGTGATGAAGCAGGAACCGCGCCAAGGGCTCAGTTCCGCCCCATAACGCCCCAATAAAGCGCCCGATAGCGTTCCACCATCCGGCGTTCGTCATAGTCCTGGCTCGCCCGTTCGCGGTTGGCATTGCCGATCCGCCGACGCAGCGCCGGATCGGCCGCCAGCGCCTTGATCGCCTCCGTCAGGGCAGCCTCATCCCCGGCATCGCACAGATAGGGCCCGTTCTCGCTCGCCACCATGGAACCGACATCGCCAACCCGCGGTGCTGCCGCCGGCAAGCCTGCAGCCATGGCTTCGGCCAGCGAAATCGGGAATTGTTCCGAATGGGATGACAGCGCAAAAATATCGAACAGCCCCATCACCCGGGCCGGATCATTCACAAATCCGGGCAGATGGACGCGGTGATCAATGCCGCATCGTTCCGCCTCTTCCATGATGGCATCGCGTTCCGGGCCTTCACCCGCGATCACCAGATGCCATTCTTCGGGCAATGCCGCGCAGGAACGCACCAGCGCCGTCAGGTTCTTGACCTTGCGCAGTCCGGCCAGCGTGCCGATCCAGTATTCATCCTTGCGCTTCACCAGCCGGGGGAAGGCATCACGCGGCGGCGTGCGGATAAAGCGCTGCACATCGATCCCATTGGCGATCTGCTGCACCCGGGCGCGCGGCTGCTTCCAGGTTTCCAGCGCCACCCGTTCCAGCGTACGCGAAGGAACGACCAGTGCCGCCGATCGCCCCAACGCAATCTGGCGATAGAAATTGCGGCGGAATTTCAGACCATTGGCTTCATCTTCATTGAAGCCATCTTCATGATGGATCAGCGGCGGCAGCTTGAAGGGATCAGCGAACAGCGTGTGCGCCATGGTCGCATCGATCGCCCCCCAATTGTAGGTGCAGATCAGATCATAACCCTGCATCGCCTGGGCCAGAGACTTCAGGCGCGAAGGCCAGGGCTTGCCCTTCAGCGAAGGAAACTTCGGCCAGGTGACCTTCACCTTGCCACTCAGCAGGGAAGCCGCTCCGCGCCGATCCGGATCGCCCGAAACAATCGCATGTTCGGCCTTCTGCCCGAAGGCTTCGATCAGGCGGACATTGCGCACTTCCTTGCCACCGGCATCGAAGGAGGAATGCAGATGCAGGATGCGCGGCACCTTGCCGGCGCTGCGGCTGCCGGTCTGATCCTGCGTGGCGGGTGCCTGCTTGGGGGCTCTTTTCGTGCTCATTCCCGTCCCGTTCAACCGATCCGGGCCAGCAGCGACGCGATGGCGACCTGCGCTTCCGGCTCTTCCAGCGTAGGGGCGTGGCCGGTACGCGGGATCACCACCGCCCGCAATCCCCCGATCCGGCGCGTCATGGCATCCACCGTGGCGGCAGACAGCAGATCGGACAATTCCCCGCGCAGCACCAGTCCGGGCCGCCCGCCAAAGGCCTCAAAGCCCGGCCAGAGCGTGCCGGAATTTGCCACCGGCTCCTCTCCGGCAGCCACGCCAGGGTTTCCGGCTGCCTCAAAAGGTTCGGCGATCTTCATGTCGTAATCGAACACGATCCGGCCATTGCCGCTCAGGCACATCAGCCGCTTGGCCATGGCCAGCCATTGCGTGATGGTGAAATCGGGATGCGCCACCTCTGCCTGATCGCGCAGGCCGCGTGCGGCATGCATCCAGGTCGGGAAGCTGCGCCCCTGCCCCACATATTCAACGATCCGTTCCAGACCGGCGGCTTCGATTTCGGGCCCGATGTCATTGATGATCACCCCGGCCAGCCGATCCGGCCCGGCCAGCGCCAGCCCGGTCATGATCAGCGCGCCCATCGATGTACCCACCCCGACAAAGCGGGTCAGGCCAAGCTGGGCCAGCAGCAGTTCCACATCGGCAACATAGCTTGGCAGCACATAGCTGGCGGTTTCACGGGCATAATCACTCTGCCCCCGGCCACGCATATCGGGCACGATGATCCGCCATTCGCCGGCAAAGCGGCTGATCAGCGGATCAAAATCGCGCCCATTTCGCGTCAGGCCATGCAGGCACAGCAGCGGCGGCCGGCTGTTATCACCTGGTCCGGGATAATCCCGATAGGACAGGTTCAGCCCATCGCTGGTCTGCCATTGCCCGTGAACGAAGGCTGGTTCGGCCATGCTTGCGCCCGTGCGTCCCTTGTTGCCACCGGCCCATGCGGGCTTGTGCCGCACCGGTCCTGCGGCCATCTAATGCCAGATGCGTCCCGAACCGCAAGCAGCGAGCTATAACCCTGATCCCGCCATCCTGCCGCTGGCCGGCTGGCTGGGCGACCCTGTCGAACCCGCGCTTTTCCCGCAGCATCTGCTGCGATTCCGCAACCGGCGCTGGGATCAGGCGATTGGCCTGGCCGATCTGACCGATGACCGCTGGATCGATCATTTCGCCCGTTTCGAACCCCTGGCAGACAATCTGCCGCAGTCGCTGGCGCTGCGGTATCACGGGCATCAGTTCCGGGTGTACAATCCCGACATCGGCGACGGGCGCGGCTTTTTGCATGCCCAGATGCGTGATGGTACCGGGCGCCTGCTCGATTGCGGCACCAAGGGCAGCGGGCTGACGCCGTACAGCCGCACCGCCGATGGCCGACTGACGCTGAAGGGCGCGGTGCGGGAAATTCTCGCCACCGAAATGCTGGAGGCATTGGGCGCCTATACATCCAAGACGCTGTCCGTGGTGGAAACGGGGGAAGAACTGGTTCGCGGCGATGAACCATCACCCACCCGTTCGGCCGTGCTCGTCCGCCTCAGCCATTCGCACATCCGCATCGGCAGCTTCCAGCGGCTCGCCGCGCTGGGGGAAAGTGACCATTTGTCGCAATTGGTCGATTATTGCCTGACACAGTTCCCCGGCCCGCCCCCACCCGAAGACGCGCCCGGACGCGATGAGCCGGCCGTGAAACTGATGCATCAGGCGGTTGAACGGCTGGCCGATCTGGCGGCCAGCTATATGGTCGCCGGCTTTGTCCATGGTGTGCTCAACACCGATAATATGAACATCACCGGGGAAAGCTTCGATTACGGCCCCTGGCGCTGGTTGCCGCAGTGGCAGACCGGCTTCACCGCCGCCTATTTCGATCATTCCGGGCTCTATGCCTTTGGCCGGCAGGCCGAAGCGATTCACTGGAATCTGGCGCAGCTGGCCGTGTCCCTGCGCCTGCTGGCAGACGCGCCGCCGCTGGTCGCTGCGTTTGAGCGTTTTCCCGATCTCTATCATCAGGCGATGGCGCGCCGGTTCTGCTGGCGGCTGGGCGTCACCAGCGCCGGCCTGGAACGCGACGCCGCGCTGATCGGCGCGGCCGAACAGACCATGCGTGAGGGCAAGATGGGCCCGGATGACTTCTTCTTCACCCACCGGGGCGGCCGCGCGGCCACCGGTGTGCTGGCCGAAGCGCTGACAGGTTATGAAGCCGCTGACAGCAGCCATCCCTATTGGAATGAGCCCGCCCCGCAATCGATCCTGATTGATGAGGTCGAAGCAATCTGGGCCGCCATTGCCGAAGGCGATGACTGGCAGCCGCTTTACGCCAAGGTGGATGCGATCCGGGCAATGGGCAGCGCGCTGGGGCTGGCACCCAGCCCCGCTGGCCATGTTTTCAGCACCTAGGAACGGCGCGGCAATCTATCGAATATCGGGAATGGCGAAGGGCTGGATATCCAGCCCGACGATTTTCCAGCGCCCCTGTTCCCACTGGAAGTGCAGATCAAAATAGACGCCATCGGGCCGCGTCTGGAACACCCCGCGCACCCGCAGCACATCGGGTTTTACCAGTGCCGGGGTTTCGAGAAATTGCGGCTGGACCAGCAGGCTATTGGCCAGATCCAGCCGCTGGTCGCGCAGCGTGGCAAAGGCCTGTGCCAGCCCGGCCGCCGTGTTGCTGGCCTGAAACGCCTGCGCGGCCATGTCGCGCAGCACGGAATAATTGCCCGACTGATTGGCCTGATCGACCGCGAGCATGCTGGACCACACCAGCTTGTGCAATTGCTGCTGATCGGGAACCGGTACCGATGACGCCGGCAATTGCGCCAGCGGCTGAGCCACGGTCTGGCCTTCTGGTGGCTGGGCCGGCTGCTGGGCATTGGCGGGGCCCGCCGGCCAAAGAGCCGCCACCCCCATCGCCAGGGCGAATCGGCACGAAGGGTTCAGCATGATCGCGCGATGTTTCATGGCCACGGTCTATCCCGCCATGGCGCGATCCGGAAGCGGTCTGCACCTGCTGCGCTGACAGCTTGATCTGCGCGGTCAGCATACGCCGGAATGGCAGGATCATCGGGTAACCATTTATATTCCATGCCAGTGTCCCTATCTGTCATTACGACGTCCTGCCGGGCCTGATGCCGGACGGGGCGATGATTCTGGGTTCTGGCTGCAGGGGCTGATACTTGTCCGACGAACTGATTTCCTGGGAACCTGCGACCGGCGCGGTCTTGTGGCGCGGCACGGCTGGTGATGTTGATGCAGCGGTCGCCGCTGCGCGCAGCGCCTGGCCCTATTGGGCTGCGCAACCGCTGGCCCGCCGGGCAGAACTGCTGCGCCGCTTCGCCAATGAAGTGCGCAAGGAACAGGAAAACTTTGCCGAACTGATCGCCCGCGAAACGGGCAAGCCGCTGTGGGAAGCGCGGACCGAGGTGGAATCGGTTATCGCCAAGGTGGAGATTTCCATCCGCGCCTATTCCGAACGCACCGGACAGCGCAAACTGGACAGCGCGCTGCAGGGCACCGCCGCCCTGCGCCACAAGCCACACGGGGTGATGGTGGTGCTGGGGCCCTACAACTTCCCCGCCCATCTGCCCAATGGCCACATTGTGCCCGCCCTGCTGGCCGGCAATGCGGTGATCTTCAAGCCGAGCGAGAAGACCCCCGCGACCGGCGAAATGCTGGCCACGCTATTTGCCCGGGCCGGTATTCCATCCGATCTGGTGCAGGTGCTGCATGGCGGCCCGGACCATGGCAAGGCGCTGGTCGCGCATGATGATATTGATGGCGTGCTGTTCACCGGATCAGCCCAGGCGGGCATTGCCATCAATCGCAAGCTGGCCAGCAATCCGGGACGCATCGTGGCGCTGGAAATGGGCGGCAACAATCCGATCGTGGTGTGGGACACACCCAAGATTGCCGATGCCGCAATCCTGGTGGTGCAATCCGCCTTCACCTCGGCCGGGCAGCGCTGCACCGCCGCGCGCCGGCTGATCGTCAAATCCAGCCTCTACGAACCGCTGATCGAAGAGGTGAAGAAGCTGATCGACCGGATCATCATCGGCGCCCCCTTTGATGATCCCGCCCCCTTCATGGGCCCGGTGATCGACAGCGAAACCGCCGAACGGCTGGTGGAAAGCTTCGTCTATCTGCTGTCCCACGGCGGCCGCGCGCTGTACAATATGCGCCGCACCCATGGGGACCTGCCCTTCCTGACGCCGGGGCTGATCGACATCACCGCCATGGCCGAACGCCCCGATGTGGAACTGTTCGGTCCGTTGCTACAGGTGATCCGGGTCGATGATCTTGATGAAGCCATTGCAGAGGCGAACCGCACCCGGTTCGGCCTGTCGGCATCGCTGATCGGCGGCGCACCGCAGGATTACAACCGCTTCTGGGCCAATATCCGCGCAGGCATCGTCAACTGGAACCGCCCGACCAATGGCGCATCATCGGCCGCGCCCTTTGGCGGGATCGGCTATTCCGGCAACCACCGCCCGGCCGCCTATTATGCTGCCGATTACTGTGCCTATCCGGTGGCAAGCTCTGAAATGGAACAGCCGCGCGCCAGTGTCGGGGTCGGCTTCAGCTGATCAGTTACTTCAGCGGAAGTTGGTGACCAGGTCGACATCGGTTCCGCCAGACGGCATTTGCCGGACGTAAACGACGAAGGATGCCTTGTCCTTCGTACCGGCCAGCACATCTTCGCCATCCTGCAGCACGCGCTGGGTGGCGAAACCTGATGCGGCGGCGCGGGTGTAATAGAAATCCATGATTTCGCCCGACGGCACCGGCGCCTTGAAATTGACCACCCGCAGACGGCAGCTTTCCTTGTCGGTTCCGGCCGCTTCCTGCACCGCCCCGCGCGGGAACACCGGGAAAGGCGCCGGCAGGCGCGCAGCCCAATCCATCGAATATTCGGCCCGCGCTGCGCAATCGCCGGTGTCCGGCACAGCCGCCGCACGTGCTGCTGCGGTCAGTTGCGATCCTTCGGGAAGCGTTCCGGAAATCTCGCGCGGCTCGGGTGCCTTGGCCATCTTGCCCGGCCCGCCGACCAGACGCAGCGCCTCTGCCCGCGCGGCGGCAATGGTTTCCGCGCCCATTTCAAAACTGGGAACCGATCCATCCTGCGTGCCGATGCTGGCCGCATTGCCGGCCGCATTCTGACCGGCCAGATCGGGATCAACCATGATCGGATCGCCCAGCGCCGCAGCAACCGCCGGATCCTGATCATCGGCCGGATCGCTGTCTCCGGCATTGTTGCAGCCCGCCAGCGGCAAGAGAGCAAGCGTGGCCAGGCCAAGGCAGAACAGAGACCGGGCCGAACGCCGGGGGGAAGAATGAGTCATGGTCATGCGTCCGCTTTAAACGCGTGCCGCCGCAGAGGAAATCACCCGACCGACAGATTGAGCGCCCTTGTACCGTTTAGGGATTGGCCGGGGCAGCCAGGTAAACATTTGATTCGCTGATCACCGGCAGTGCTGCGTTGCAGCCAGTAAAGCAGGGCAAGCCGCGCGGTTTCCCGCGCGGCTTGCCCTGGCGCAGTCCCGACTTGTGCGACCCGGGGCTACGCTGCGGTGCGGGGTCAACCAGGAGAAGACCCGCACCGCTGTTCAATAAAGTCCTTTTATCAGCGGCAGCTGGAACCGCCACGATCAATTTCACGACCCAACAACGCGCCACCGGCTGCACCCAGAACCGTACCCAGCGTCCGGTCACGGCCACCGTCGATTTCACGGCCCAGCAGGGCACCGGCGGCACCGCCGATGATCAGACCGGTCGTGCCATTGCTGCGCTGGCAATAGGCCCGGCCGTCATTTCCGCGCCACACGCGGGTGTTGCGGGTCAGGCGTTCATCACGACGATCGTTGCGGCCATAACGACGGTCACGACGATCACGGCGGTCGCGGTTCCATTCGGAGTCAGCCGAGTTTGCCCCAACCGTGTGGGTCTGGCTGAAGATTTCGCTCAGCGGTGCGATACGGCCTGCGCCCTGGATGTCGGCAGCAGCGGCAGGAGCCGCCAGCATAGCCATGGTTCCTGCAGTAAAGGCGATAGCGGCATGTTTGAAAATCTTGGTCATGTCGTTGTTCCTTCTTATTCCCTGATCCATGAGTCAGGTTTACACCCGCTTTCCTGAACGCTCCGCAACCCGGCTGTCAGCATTGCTGTAAGGTTTGAATTTCATCGCTGCGCTTGCCCGGTTCATCGCAACCGCCTACCGCCGGGGTGGGTCGAAGGGATCACAGCCAAAAAATGACCATGCTGGAGAACTTCCGCAAAAGCGGACTCGGCCATGCCCTGGCCGCTCATGCGGTGTGGGGATCGATGCCCCTATACCTGCTGCTGGTCCATGATGTGCCGCCGCTGGAATTTGTGGCCTGGCGGATATTGGTATCGGTGCCGCTGTGCCTGGCGCTCGTCACGCTGACGGGTGGATGGCCGGAACTGCGCCGCGTGCTCAGCAATGGCCGGGCGATGCTGGTGCTGCTGGTCACATCGGCCATGATCGCAGGCAACTGGTTCCTCTACGTCTGGGCGATCCAGACCAACCATGTTTTTGCCGCCAGCCTTGGCTATTATATTCTGCCCCTGATGATGATGCTGTTCGGCATGGCCTTCCTGGGGGAACGGCTGCGCCCGCGCCAATGGGCGGCGGTCGCACTGGCGGGGGTCGGCGTGGCCGTGCTGGCCGCCGGGGCCCTGACCACACTGTGGCTCAGCCTGACCATGGCGGTCAGCTTTGGTGTCTATGGCCTGCTGCGCAAGACCGTGGCCGCCGGGCCGCTGGCCGGGCTGACCGTGGAAACCCTGTTGCTGATGCTGCCATCGGCGCTGGTGGTCGGCTGGTTCGCGCTGCAACCGCAAGGCACAGCCATGGGGCAGAATGCGCTGGAAACCGGCGCGATCATATTCGGCGGCCCGATGACCGCCCTGCCCCTGCTGCTGTTCGCGACGGCGGTTCGCCGCATGCCCTATACCGTGCTCGGCTTCCTGCAGTTCATTTCACCAACGGTGGTGTTCCTGCTGGGCCTGTTCGTCTTTCACGAACCGCTGCGCCCGGCGCAGCTGGCCTGCTTCGTCGCCATCTGGGCGGCAGCCGCGCTGTTCTGCTGGGATATGTTCGCCAATGCGCGAGAGGCTGGCAAGATTGGCAGCTAGGCACCTGTCAGAACTTCAGACCAAGCAGCCTATCTGACGCGGACATAGCCTCCGCCATTCATCTGGCCCAAATTGTACCGCACATAGACCAGCCGGATCGGTTCGATGGCGGTCGCGCAGACATTGAGAAAATCTGTATCAACCGCGTGCTGGTCCACAAGACGCCGCAGGCCGGTGGCAAAAACCACATCCTTGCCTTCGATGTTCATCATCGAGGGCATGATGTCCAGAGATAGGGCCTTGGTTCGGGTGAGGAATTCGTTGAACTCCTCATCAGAGGCACCATCGACCAGAAAATGATAGACCGGCGCCACCCCGCTGGGGCCGAAATCGCTGATCAGCGGAGCGGGCCCTTCCAGACATTCGCCTTTCGGAACCGGGTCGGCCGCCTTTGCCACAGGCGGTTCAGCCCGTGGCAGGCTGTCCGCTGCCGGCGTATCTTCCGGCTGCTGCGCGCAAGCAGCAATCAGCCATGGCCCAATCAGCCAGATCAGAAATTGCCTGCGCATTGATGCCCCCTGCCCACGCCAGCGGGTGTCCTAGCGTGAGAAGCTGACCGGGCCGCAAACTCTTAAGGCTAATTATGCCTTACCCGATCACACCATCTGCCAGCGCAGCTCTTCCCCGGCATGGAACGGCACGATGTCTTCGCCGCCGGCATCCAGCATGGCGGGCACGGTTACGAGGCGCTTTTCCAGCGTCACCGTGCCTTCGTTCACCGGCAGGCGATAGAAGGCCGGGCCGTTGAGGCTGGCGAAGGCTTCGAAATGTTCGATCGCGCCTTCATCCTCAAACACGGTGAGATAGCTTTCCAGCGCGAAGGGGGCATTGAAAATGCCGGCGCAGCCACAGCCCGATTCCTTGGCATGGCGCGCATGCGGCGCGCTGTCGGTGCCGAGGAAGAACTTGGCCGATCCGGAGGTCGCCGCGCTGCGCAGGGCCAGACGGTGGTGTTCGCGCTTGGCCACCGGCAGGCAATAGGCATGTGGACGCATCCCGCCGACGAGCATGGCATTGCGGTTGATGTGCAGATGCTGCGGGGTGATGGTCGCCGCCACATTGGGGCCGGCCTGTTCGACGAAATCGGCTGCTTCGGCGGTGGTGGCATGTTCGAACACCAGCCGCAGGCCCGGCATATCCTTCAGCAGCGGGGCCAGCTTGGTTTCGATGAAAATCTTTTCCCGATCGAAAATATCCACCTCGGGATCGGTCACTTCGCCATGTACGCACAGCACCATGCCGATATCCTGCATACGTTCGAGCACCGGGCGGATCGTCGCCAAATCGCGCACGCCGCTGGCCGAATTGGTGGTGGCCCCGGCCGGATAAAGCTTGGCAGCGGTGAACACGCCTTCGGCAAAACCACGCGCCAGATCATCCGGATCGGTGGTTTCGGTCAGATAGGCAGTCATCAGCGGGGTGAAATCCGCGCCTTCCGGCAGGGCCGCGATGATCCTTTCGCGATAGGCCACGGCATCTTGCGTGCGCACCACCGGCGGCACCAGATTGGGCATCACAATCGCGCGGGCAAACTGGCGCGCCGTATGGCCGACCACGCCCCGCAGCATATCGCCATCGCGCAGATGCACATGCCAGTCGTCAGGGCGGCGGATGGTCAGCGATTGGGTCATGTGGCACCTGATTGAAGAAGCAGAACGGTTCGGCCGCCCAGCCTGGGCGAATCTGTGACCCGGCGATGGCACAGCAGGCCCGAATTGGCAAAGCAGGGCAGGAAGCGCCTTCATCCCGGTGCAGCTCTTGACTAACCGTGCAGCCGGCCCAAGTTCGCGCCCATGGCTGATACCACACCCACACCCGCACCCGCACCCGCTCCCGCTCCCGCCCCTGCCCGCCTGTTCCATCGCGCCGTCATTCGCATCGCCCCCACGGATGATGGCCGTGCTGAAGGGGAAAACGCGGCGAAATTTCTGCAAGGGCTGGTGACCAATGATGTTGGCCCGATCGCCAGCGGCACGCCTGTCTATGCCGCGCTGCTTTCTGCCCAGGGCAAGGCCATGTTCGATTTTCTGGTCTGGCCCGATGTCACGGGTGATTCCACCGCGCTGCTGATCGATGCAGAGGCAGAATTTGCCGATGACCTGGTCAAGCGGCTGTCGCTCTATCGCCTGCGCCGCAAGCTGGTGATCGCGCGGGATGACAGCCTGGGCGTGTTCTGGAGTGCTACAGGAAATGCCGGCGCCGACAGCGTGGCCGATCCGCGCCTGCCCGAACTGGGCCAGCGGGCCCTCGCCCCCCTATCTGCCGATGATACTGCTGATGATCCGTCAGGCGATGCCGCTTGGCAGGCCCACCGGCTGGCGCTGGGCGTGCCCGAAGGGCGCGCGGAACTGGGCGACATTCTGTGGCTGGAAACCAATGCCGTGGAACTGAACGGCGTCAGCTTCACCAAGGGCTGCTACATCGGGCAGGAAAACACCGCCCGGATGAACTGGCGGCAGAAGGTCAACCGCCGGCTGGTGGTGGTGCCGCTGGCAGCCTCTGCCGAAGCGCGGCGCAAGATCGGTTATGAAGATCTGGGGCTGGCGGTGGACCATCTGCGCACCGAATCGATCGATCCGGCCCATGTGCCCATCTGGCTGCTGCCCGCGCTTCAGCCGGACAGCAGCGATGGCGATGATCAGGCCGACAGTTCCTCGGCCTGATCCGCAGCGGTTTCGCCGGAAATTTCAGCGGCGATTTCCCCGGCATTGATCAGCCCGGCGGTGAACATCTGCGCGGCGCGTTCGCGGGTGGTTTCCCGGCGGACGCCCAGCGATGATGCCAGCCGTTCACCCATCAGCGCATCCCCCAGCGCCATCACCACCATAGCCAGCGTGGTTTCATGCATGATGCGCTGCACGCCCGGTTCCAGTTCCTGCGGGTGCAGTTCATCCACCAACTGCCGGATGGTCGCGACAATCGGATCCAGCGCGCTTTCATTGCCGGTTACCAGCATCCAGCTTGCCAGCGCCCCGCCGCCTTCACGGTCAAAGGCATCAAAGGCCAGGTCGACAATCTCCCGCGGGGATCCGATCCCGGCCCGGGTTGCCATCATGGCTTCGGAAATGGTGTCGCACACAGTTTCTGCCAGATGTTCGGCCAGCGCCTGCTGCAAACCATTGGCCGATCCGAAATGATGCAGCAGATTGGCATGGGTCCGGTTCACCCGTGCGGCCACCGCCTTCAGCGTTACCGCCTGCGGGCCCGTTTCGATCAGCAGCTTGCGCGCTTCCTGCAAGGCCACCCTGCGGCTTTCTTCCGGTGGCAGGCGCCGCCTGTTCATTGTCATCTTACCGTTCCTTCACCCTTGCATCGCCCGCCCCCGAACGAAACTTGTAACAGATGCTAAATCGATGATTTTATTCAGGCAAGCTGTTCCGACTCTGGAATGACGGGCGGCCCGCCGATCATTGCCGGCTGCCGGGCGGCGATTTGCCTGCCCACACCGGATGACGATGGCCGCATCCCCCTGTATGGATAGGGGGAAACCGGCGCATCAGCCGGGGCCATCAGGGGATCTGCATCATGGACGTGCCGGAGGATATTTTCACCGAACCAGAGGATGTCGATCCCGAAACCTTGCGCAATCTGGGCCCGCTGCGGCGGCTGGCCGGCACCTGGGAAGGGATGCGCGGGATTGACGTCAATCCCAAGGCGGAAGGACCGGAACGGCGCGAATATTATGAACGCGTCACCATGGAGCCGATCGACCCGCAGCCCAATGGGCCGCAGTTGTTCTATGGCCTGCGCTACCACATCCACATCAACACGCCCGATGAACTGACGACTTTTCATGATCAGGTCGGTTACTGGCTGTGGGAACCGGCCACTGGCCTGATCCTGCAAACGGTCGCGATCCCGCGTGGTCAGGTGGCCATCGCATCGGGCCAGGCGACGCCGGATGCGGATCGGCTGGTGGTATCGGCCGAACGCGGGCAAACCGAATATGGCATCTGTTCCACCACCTTCCTGGAACTGGCCTTCCGCACCGATGCCTATCGGCTGGAAGTCAGTTTCCACCCGGATGGCAGCTGGAGCTATATTTCGGATACGACGCTGCAGGTGCGCGGACAGGATGCGCCGTTCCAGCATCGGGACATGAACCGGCTGACCAAGATCGCCGAACCGGGCGAAAATCCGCTGGCCATTCGCACCCGTGAGGAAGTCACCACGACTGCCGGCTGACCGCACAGCCACAACGGCTGATGACCGGCCCGATCATCGCGATCGGGCCGGTTCAGCAACAGGGTTAACGCCAATCAGGCCGCTCGGGAAACCGGATTGTCCTGCGGGCCGCCGTCAGCCCCCAGATCGCGAACATATTCCGGTGCCAGCCGGCTGGCTTCACAGGGGCTTTCCACCGTGGTCCTGCACCGCCCGGTCGGCAGGAAGCCGGCCTTGCGCAGAACCCGCGCCGATGCGGGATTGTCTGCCGCATGATGGCCCAGCAGGCGGGTATGCCCAACCATGCGGGCAATATCGAGCAGGCCGGCCAGCGCTTCGGTGGCATAACCCTTCCCCCAATGCGCGGGGGTGATCCAGTAACCGACTTCGGCCTGGCCCTGATTGTCGAACAGCCCGCAGCCACCGATGATTTCACCTGCCAGATCCGAACCCGTCGAACCCTGCCCCGTCGAACTTGGAAGAGTGATCAGCATATGCGGCAGGAAGGGATGGCGCGGCGATTCCACGATCGCGCGCACTTCTTTTTCGCCAAGCGGCCAGCAGCCGAACGGCATCATGCGCACCACTGCCTGATGCGCGATCGCACGGGTCAGTTCAGCGATATCCTCTTCCCATGCAGGGCGAAGGAACAGCCTCTCGGTACGAATGAACATTACTATTCTCCCTTGAACATGCCGCCAGGGCGGCATGTTCCGCTTCGATGCCACGCATCGGCCAGGGATGTGCCCGAACCGATCCGCCTTGCGTCGTCCGGGCCCCGCTAGCCGGGGTTTGTGACGACTATCTTGCGAGGGAGAAACAAAAAAGGAGACGGGGGTGGCCCCATCTCCCTCTAAGCTGCCTGGTGCTTACGCCGCCAGGCGGGGCCATCCCGGTGGATGACCCGCTGAGTCATCCGATTATTCGGCAGCCATGGCCATCATATCGACGGACACATATTTGCGGCCCAGCTTGCCATCATGAAAACGCACGCGGCCTTCCGCGAGCGCAAACAGAGTGTGGTCCTTGCCGATGCCGACATTGGTGCCCGGATAGAACTTGGTGCCGCGCTGACGCACGAGAATGTTTCCGCCAACCACTTCCTGGCCACCGAACTTCTTCACACCAAGGCGGCGACCTGCTGAGTCGCGACCGTTGCGGGACGAACCGCCTGCTTTTTTATGTGCCATAGCGCTCTACTCCCTTCGTCTCAGACGCCGACGGACACGATGCGCAGCAGGGTCAGCTGCTGGCGGTGGCCATTGCGGCGGCGATAGTTGTGCCGGCGACGCTTCTTGAAAACGATCACCTTTTCGCTCTTTGCCTGAGCGATGATTTCTGCCGAAACCTTCACCTTGGCGGCGTCAGCGATCGAATCGCCTTCACCGGCGAGAAGGATGTCGCCCAGTTCGATCGTGTCACCGGCTTCACCTGCCAGCTTTTCGACTGCGATCTTGTCTCCTTCGGCGACGCGATACTGTTTGCCGCCCGTGCGCACTACTGCGAACATGATATCCAAATCCGTTCTAACGACTGCCGCCCGATGGGTTTCCCCACACAAACGACGAAAAGGGCGCATAAGGGCGCCGGAAAGAGCGTGGCCGATAAGCGAGGCCACGCCGTCTGTCAATATGGATGCGAAGGTAACCCGTGGCATCACCTGCCGCGAATCCCCCCGCTCACCAGCGGCTCTTACAATTGCTTTGGGCCGGGCGCTACCTTGCAGTGCGGCCATATGCCCATCCTTTATGAAAAGCGCATGACCAGCGGTGCGGATGAGCCCGCCTCAACTGATTTTCACGGCTTTCACTGCGGCAAAGGATGCCAGCTTCGGCAAAATCTCTATAAGACCGCGGATCATGACCATGCATCGCGCCCTTTCCACCCTGATTTTCGGCCTTTCGACCAGTCTTGTTCTGGGCGCCTGCGCCAAGGCCGGCCCGGAATATCCGAGCCTGGCGATCCGTGATGCCGAACGCGCGCAGGGCAGTATGCTGCCGCCCCCGCCCTATATTCCGCCCCCGATTCCGGCGGCTGTCGGCGATCAGCTGACCCAGCTGTCGACCCAGGCGCAAACATCCCACCGGGAATTCGACACATTGGCCACGCAGGCCCGCCGTGCGGTTGCTGCTGCACGAGGCCAGGGACCGGGCAGCGACAGCTGGGCCGTGGCGCAAATCGCCGTGGCCAAGCTCGAATCACAACGCAGCGCCACCATGATCCCGCTGGCCGATCTGGACCGGCTGTTCGTTGACGCAGCCAGCGAAGGCAATGAACTGACCCGGATCGAACAGACACGCGGACAGGTCGCCGCATGGGTGGCCAGCGAAAATGCCCTGATCGACGAATTGCTCGCCGCGCTGCGTTAATTTCCCATCGCGGGCCGCTGCGCGCGCAGAATGGCCAGCAGCGCAGCAAAAGCCGGGGTCGGATGGCGCCGGTCGGGATAATAGAGGTGATAGCCGGGAAAGGGCGGGCTCCATTCGCCCAGCACCGGCACCAGCCGCCCTTCGGCAATGGCGTGCTGCGCCATATCCTCCATCAATATCGCCAGCCCCAGCCCCTGTTCCGCCGCCCGCTGGCACAGGGCAATGTCGTTCAACACCAGCGGCCCATCAACCCGCACATTCAGCGCCCGCCCGTCGCGCTCGAATTCCCAGGCATAATTGGTGCCCGCCGTGGGCAGGCGCATATTGATGCAGCGATGCCGGGTCAGATCATGCGGATTGCCCGGCACCCCATGGGCCGCCAGATAGGATGGAGCGCCCACAACGATCATCCGCACATCCGGCCCGATCCGCAGCGCGATCATGTCCTTCTGCACCTGTTCGCCCAGCCGCACCCCGGCATCAAACCGTTCCCCGACAATATCGGTCAGCGCCTGATCGACCGAAAGCTCCAACGTGACATCAGGATAAAGCCGCGCCATTTCGACAATGGCCGGCCACAACACCGTATCCACCGCATGGCGCCCGGCGGTGATCCGCACCGTGCCGCTCGGCTGTTCGCGCATGGCGCGCAATTCGGAAAGCCCGGCATCGATCCCGGCCAGCGCCGGGCGCAAGGATTGCAGCAGCCGTTCTCCCTCTGCCGTCGGGGCAAGGCTGCGGGTGGTGCGCGCCAGCAGGCGCACGCCCAGCCGCCCTTCCAGCCGGCGGATCGTCTGGCTCAGGGCCGATTGGGACCGGCCGATACGGGCCGCCGCGCGGGTGAAGCTGCGTTCTTCCACCACGGCCAGGAATATGGCCAGATCACCCAGATCTTCCCGATCCATTCATCAATCCTGCTAATATCTACATGCCGGATTATGCATCTAATCGCCGGATGATGCCGGGTCCATATTCTCCATCGGTAACCGGCCCCGCTCCGCCCCCCTGCTCCGGAGCGGCGGCCGCGCCTGAAAGATAAGGATAACATCATGAAGACACGTATTCTCGGGCGCGATCTGCGCGTTTCCGAACTCGGCTTTGGCTGCATGGGCCTCGATTTCGGTTACGCCCGCAAAGTCAGCAAGCAGGATGGCATCACGCTGATCCGCCAGGCGGTGGATCGCGGCGTCACCCTGTTCGACACCGCCGAAGTCTATGGCCCATGGACCAATGAGGAAATGGTCGGCGAAGCGCTGCGCCCGGTGCGCGATGGCGTGGTGATCGCCACCAAATTCGGTTTCAACATTGTCGATGGCCGGCAGCAGGGACTGGACAGCCGCCCGGAACAGATCCGCAAGGTCGCCGATGCGTCGTTGAAGCGGCTGGGGATCGACCGGATCGATCTGTTCTATCAGCATCGCGTCGATCCTTCCGTGCCGATTGAGGATGTGGCCGGTGCGGTGAAGGATCTGATTGATGCCGGCAAGGTGGCCCATTTCGGCCTGTCCGAACCCGGCGCGGAAACCCTGCGGCGTGCCCATGCAGTGCAACCGGTGACGGCGGTGCAGAATGAATATTCGCTATGGACCCGCGCGCCCGAAACCAATGGCATCATCGCAGCCTGTGCCGAACTGAATATCGGGCTGGTCGCCTATAGTCCGCTGGGCAAAGGTTTCCTGACCGGCGCCATGAACCGTGACACGCAGCTGGGCGAAGGCGATTTCCGCGCTCTGCTGCCGCGTTTCACGCCCGAAGCGATGGAGGCCAATCAGGCGCTGGTTGATCTGCTGCGGCGCATTGCGGCGGACAAGCAGGCAAGCCCGGCGCAGATTGCGCTGGCCTGGCTGCTGGCACAGCATCCCTGGATCGTGCCGATCCCCGGCACCACCAGGCTGGACCGGCTGGAAGAAAACCTCGGCGCGGCGCAGATCACGCTGACAGAAGAAGATCTGGCCGAAATCGCCCGGGCTGCAGCGGAGATCGCCATCGAAGGCGAACGCTACCCGGCGCAACTGCTGGCCATGACCGGCCTCTGACCGGCGTATCAAAACATGCCCCGGCGGGCGGTTGAGCTGGTATGGAGGTGGCATTCGGCACGGTGAAGGAACAGGCGATGGGGTTTCGACAGGATCTAAGCGAAGCTCTGCGCCTGATCCGCGCCGGCCGGCCCGGCCAGGCATTCCAGCGGCTGCGCCATGGTTCTGCCGATGGCACAGCCTTGCCGGCCTCGATTGCCGCCCCGATTGCTTCGCCGCCACCTGCCCGGGGATTGTTTGAAGCACGGCAGGTTTCCGGGGCGGAGGGCGTGATGGATTATCACCTCTATCGCCCGGCGCATGGCACCACGCCCATGCCGCTGGTGGTGATGCTGCATGGCTGCACCCAGGATCCGGAAGATTTCGCCCGTGGCACCGGCATGAACCAGCTGGCCGATGAACTGGGCTTTCTGGTCGCCTATCCCCGGCAGAGCCAGCGCGCCAATCCGCAGAAATGCTGGAACTGGTTCCGCCCGAATGATCAGCAGCGCAACCGGGGTGAACCAGCCCTGCTGGCGGCGGTGACCCGTGCGGTCATGGCTGATGAAGCGGCGGATCGGCAGCGGGTCTATGTCGCCGGGCTATCCGCCGGTGGCGCGGCGGCCACGATCATGGCGGCACAATATCCCGATCTGTTCGCAGCGGTGGGCGTGCATTCAGGCCTGCCCTGCGGCGCGGCGCGCGATGTTCAGGGCGCCCTCGCCGCGATGAAGCACGGCGCTGCCACTCTTGCCCCCGTGGCATCCGCCCCCGTCTTCGTGCCGCTGATCACCTTCCATGGCGATCAGGATGCCACCGTTCAAGAGGCCAACAGCCGGCAGATCGTGGCCCAGGCGATCACCGCCGCGATTGATCCGCTGCAGACCAGCCAGGAAATTGGCCAGAGCATCGGCGGGCGGGATTACACCCGCGATCTCTACGCCAACGCAGATGGCAAACTGCTGATCGAACAATGGACCGTGGCCGATGCCGGCCATGCCTGGGCCGGTGGCGATCTGGCGGGCAGCTATACCGATCCGGCCGGACCGGATGCCTCGCGGGAAATGCTGCGGTTTTTCCTCAGCCACCAATTGCCAGCCGGGGGCTGAGCAGCGTCAACCCTGCTGCCAGCGGGCCAGATCGCTGTGATCCTGCCCGCGCGGTTCAATCCAGTGCCAGCCATCGGCACGCAGTTCGCGCTTCCAGAACCAGGCGTCCGATTTCAGATGGTCCATGGTAAAATCCACCGCCTCGATCGCGGCACGGCGATGGCGGGCGCCGGCAGTCACCAGCACAATCGCATCACCAGGTTGCATCACCCCGATGCGGTGAATGATCAGCAGCCCTTCCAGATCGAAACGGGCCAGCGCCTGATCGGCCAGCGCCTCCATCCCCGGCAGGGTCAGCGGTTCATAATGGCTGAGTTCCAGCGCCTGCGTGCCATCAGTAGGCCGGACCTTGCCCAGAAAGCTGGCGAGACCGCCGGCCTGCGGCATGGCAGCTTCGAGCGGGCGCATTTCTAACGCCGGATCAAAGGCCTGATCGGCAAGCCTGACAATCCGCATGATGTCAGCCCCCGCTGACCGGCGGCAACAGCGCCAGTTCATCGCCCGCGCCCGCCACCAGCGTGGTCTTGTCCGCCAGCAGCGCGCCATTCTGTGCCAGCCGCACCTTCGGCCCGGCGGCGGCCTCTGCCAGTTCGGCCGGAAGGCTGGCCAGCAGGTCAGACCAGCCGAATGGGGCGCCGTCAAACGGCACCTCCAGCTGATGCGTGCCGGCAAGATCGGCCAATCGGCCGAGCAGGATCAGGGTAATCTGCATGGAGTCAGCCGCCGGTCAGCGACATATGGCGCGGCTGTGCCGGGGCAGCGCCGCGTGTGATTTCAAAGTGATGGCGTTCAGGCTTGATACGCATTGCTTCATCCAGCGCCGCCCCCAGCATCAAATCAGGTGCTTCTGAACGCAGCGCGGCGCGCAGATCGACCTGCTCTGCCCCGCCAAGGCAGGCATAGAGCTGGCCCGTTGCCGTCACCCGGATGCGGTTGCAACCGGCGCAGAAATTGTTGGTCAGCGGGGTGATGAAACCCAGCCGCCCGCCGGTTTCGGCAATGTCGACAAAACGCGCCGGCCCGCCCGACCGATGGTTGTTGTCGGTCAGGGTCCAGCGGGCTTCGAGCGCGTCGCGAATGGCGGTCAGCGGCAGATAATGATCGGTCCGATCGCCATCGACTTCGCCCAGCGGCATGACTTCGATCAGCGTCATTTCATGGCCGTGGCGATGGGCCCATTCGACCAGCACCGGAATCTCTTCCTGATTGAGGTTCTTCAGCGCCACGGTGTTGATCTTCACCGCAATGCCCGCCGCCTTGGCCGCGGCGATCCCTTCCAGCACCTGCGCCAGCCGGTCCCGCCGGCTCAGGTGGGCGAACAGCCCCGGGTTCAGCGTATCGAGGGAAACATTGACCCGCCGGATCCCAGCCGCCGCCAGATCATCGGCAAATTCGGCCAGCCGCGTGCCATTGGTGGTGAGCGTCAGTTCATCCAGCCCGTCGCCGATCCGGCGACCGAGCGCCTGCACCAGTTCGATCACATCGCGGCGGACCAGCGGTTCACCGCCGGTCAGGCGGATCTTGCGGATCCCGCGATCGATAAAGGCGATCGCCAGCCGGTGCAGTTCTTCCAGGCTGAGCACATCCTTGCGCGGCAGGAATTCCATGCGCTCGGGCATGCAATAGCTGCAGCGCAGGTCGCACCGATCCGTCACCGACAGGCGCAGATAGGTGATCTGCCTGTTGAAGGCATCGACCAGGGGTGAACAGCTCATCCGGCCATCATGCAGGAATATCGGGTGAATTGCCATCCACCGTCAGAATCTGTCCGGTTACCCCCGGCGCATCGGCCAGCCAGGCCAGGGTCTGCTCTATCCCCGCAGCATCCGCGCCGGTGATCGCATTGACCCGTGCTGCTGGCGCGGCAATCCGCGCCAATTGCTGAACCACGGCCAGTCGCCAGCCATGATGCGCCTGATCCGCCAGCGGGAAGACCAGGACCAGCGATGTCGCCCCATCCAGCAAGGCACGGGCGCGGGACAGATAGCGGGCATGGAAATCACCCGCTGCATCCAGCGGTTCAGCAGGAAGATCCGCGATGTCCAGCCGCATCTGCGCCATGGGTTCAGCGGCGCTGACGGGTCAGGGTAATGCCGATCAGTTCCTGTTCGACGCTGAGCGCCAGCTTGACGATCTTCACCGTCACCGCTTCAACGCGTTCATCCTGTGCGAACAGCGTGTCGCAGACATGATCGGCCACCGCTTCGATCAGCTTGAAATGCACCCCATCCGGAAGGGCATCGGACGCGGCGAACTTCAGATCCATATAGTTCTTGCTGGCATCCAGCGGCGTATCGGCCGTGTAATGCGCAATCGGCTTCATCGTCACCTGAATGGTGAAGCGCAGCGGTTGCGGCTTGCCGGTTTCTTCCGAATAGATGCCGGTGTGCACCATGTGCACGAAATCAGCGATTTCCAGCGTCAGGCTGTCAGCCATGGAAACTCCTCAAGCGATGTCCGATCAGGCGGAATCGCCCGATGTTTCAGCCATCGCGGCCAAAGATGAAAGTGGCTGCGCCAGTGGCAGCGCCCCCGGCAATTGTCCACCACCGAAGGTGGCCGACAGCAAGCGGCGCCTTCAACACGCCCGCCATCCCGATTGCAGAGCCTTGGCCAGGCGGGCATAGGCAGAACGAATTTCGCGCAGCCAAGGGATGGAAAACAGGCACATGCGGCAGGTCAGTTCCCCCGGATGCACATGGATCATGCGCCTGGCCCTGCTGGGCAGTGCCATGCCGCTGCTGTCCGGCTGCGTCGCTGCGGTTGCCGTCGCCGTGCCCGCGCTGACCGGTGCGGGTATCGTATCGGAACGCAAGCGGGCTGAAGATCGCCAGGATCAGGACCGCGCCGAAGCAACCGTCACCAGCGGCAGCACGACGCCAGTTCCTATCAATCCTGCGGATCGATCCGGGCTTGCCGCAAGAATTGCCAATGGCGAGCTGGTGCCCAGCCGGGGGACTGGCGATGCTGCCAGCACGCCAGAGCTGCTGACCGCCCTGCCTGAACCCGGCGAGCGTCCGGAAGTCGATTCGACAGCGCCGAGCCCGCAACAACCTGGCTCGCAACAACCAAGCGGGCAACAATCGGGATCATCCGATCTGGCCGGCCGGATCGCCCGCGGGGAACTGGTCCCCAGCGGCGGATCGGGTACTCTTCCCGGCGGGATCGCCCTTTTGCCTGCCCTGCCGGAACCGGGTGCCGATCCGCTGCCGGGCGCGCCGGCCTCAGCCGGTTATGGCTGGGATGATTTTGTAAGCTTCGCCCTGCGCCGTGTCGCGGCACGCAAGGCTGGCGAACCAGTGCCGTCCGTCATCCTGCCGAGCGAAGCAGCGTCCCGGCTGGAGATTACCCAGCCCCCCTGCAAGGCGCAGGAAAGCGGGGTGGTGATCGATCTTGATCCGGCCGGTGGACCGCTGTCGACCAGTGCCGACACTGTACCCGCGCCCGGGCTTGCCGTGGCGCTGGCCCGGTTGCGCAATGCCGGTGTGGTGGTGCTGTGGGTTTCCAGCCTGCATGGCAATGACATCACCAAAGTGGGTGACCTGCTGCATAGATCAGGGCTTGATCCCGATGCGCGCGATCCGATCCTGCTGGCCAAGAATGCCGATGAGCGCAAACAGGTGATGCGCACCCAGGCGGATGAGGATGTCTGCGTGCTGGCCATGGCCGGTGATGATCGGGCCGATTTTGACGAATTGTTCGAATTCCTGCGCAATCCGGCCGAAGAAACCCCGCTCGACCTGATGATCGGCAATGGCTGGTTCCTGACGCCGTCGCCCCTTGGTCGGGGGCCGCAATGATCCGCCGCCGCACCGTCATCAGCGGCATCATGGGCAGCAGCCTGGCCCATGCCGCAGGGCTGTGGCTTCCCGCCGCTGGCCGGGCCGCGACCAGCGAAGAGCCACCTTCAGACATCACCGCTTCCGGCGATTTTGATGAACTGTGGAACACGATCGGCGCGCGATACTGCTTCTTCGGGGAGAAGAAGACCGATTGGGATCAGGTTCGCACGCTTTACCGGCCGCAGGCGCTGGCAGCGACCACCATTGATGAGTTCACCCGCGTTGTTCATGGCGTGCTGGGCGAACTCTATGATGCCCACACCCATCTCTCCAATCCGCCTGCCGGGCTGCGCCGCTGGCCGCTGTATGATCTGATGATGGAACAGCGCGGCGACATTGCCATGGTTGTCGCCGTCGAACCCGGCAGCGCGGCGGAAACGGCCGGCATTGGTGCTGGTGCGCAGGTCATTGCTGTCAACGGCCAGCCCATCGGCCCGCTGGTACAAAGCCTGATGCCACGCTGCCTGACCGCGCCCGATCCGGCTGCGGCCGCCTATGCCCTGAATGTTGCGGTCGCCGGCCTGACACGGCAGCCGCGCAGCCTGGTTATCCGCACTGCTCGTGGATCCCCCCGAACGGTCGATCTGCCGCTCAGCACCATCCCTTCCCCGCCCGATGTGGAATGGCGGGTGCTGGATGGCGCACTGGGTTATGTGGCGATCCGCAGCTTCGGGGACGAAGCCGTCACGGAAAGCTTCAATCAGGCGCTGCTGGCGCTGCGCGACACGCGCGGGCTGATCATCGATGTGCGCGGCAATGGCGGTGGCGATACCGCCGTCGCCCGGCCGATCATGGGCCGTTTCATCACCGAACGCCGCGCCTATGCCCGCATGCGCCGCCGCGCCGACAGCGATGACCGCACGCAACTGACCCCGGCCTGGACCGAATATGTCGATCCCGCCGGCCCCTTCACCTACAGCAACCCGGTGGTGGCGCTGACCAATCACTGGAGCGCCAGCATGGCCGAAGGCTTCCCGATGGGCATGCGCGGCATCGGCCGCGCTACCATTGTCGGCAGCCGCATGATGGAACTGGGCGCAGCGGTGTTCAGCCTGCGCCTCGACCGCACCGGCGTGGACGCGCAATATTCAGCCGAACCGGTCTATGATGTGCAGGATCAGCCCCGCTGGCACATGAAACCGGATGTGGAAGTGGCTCCCGGCGGCGATATTCTGACCGAAGGGATCAGGGTACTGAACCGCCTGCTGCCAGCACGCAGGCCACGTTAAGGCGGCCTCTACTCCGCTTCCAGATCGGCCAATGCGCTATCCGGGAACAGCGCTTCGATGAAACCGAACTTCGTCATGTCGGTGATGCGCTGGGGGTAGAGAATGCCGTTCAGATGATCGAATTCATGCTGGAACACGCGGGCATGAAAGCCTTCGGTTTCCCGCTCGATCGGGCTGCCATCCTCCAGCGTGCCGCCATATCGGATATGCGTGGCGCGGGGCACCAGGCCGCGCATGCCGGGAACGGAGAGGCAGCCCTCCCAGCCCTCTTCGGTTTCCTCTGTCAGGATCTCTATCCAGGGGTTGATCAGCGTGGTCACCGGCACCGGCGGCATATCGGGATAACGGGGATTGGCGTTGAAGCCGAAGATCATCAGCCGCAGATCAATGCCGATCTGCGGCGCGGCCAGGCCGACGCCATTGGCCGCATGCATGGTGTCATACATATCCGTGATCATCGCCTTCAGCGCCGGATCATGCACATCGCCCACCGGCTGCGCCACACGCAGCAGCCGGGGATCACCCATCTTCAGCAATTCACGGATCAAGCATGGCTCCTGTCAGGGCGCGGATTCGCCTGACGCTACCACGCACAATACCCTGTTGGGAAAGCCCGACTGGAAAAGTCCGTTTAGGTGCCCGCGCGCCAGCGGGCGAAGATCGCCGTCGGCAACAGCCGCGCTTCGCCATCCGGGCCATCTTCGCGAACCGCAAGATCGCCATGTTCCACCGTGCCCGGCAGATCGGCGAAATGTTCGGCCAACATGCCGGCCAGCGCCAGGCTGCTCATCCGCACGGCATAGACCGTCAGGAACAGGAAATGGCTGTTTTCATCCAGCAGGCGGCGGCAATCGGCGATCAGCGGCGGCAGGCCTTCTTCCAGGCGCCACACTTCCCCATCCGGGCCACGGCCGAATTTGGGCGGATCCAGAATGATCCCGTCATAACGCTTCTGGCGCCGCACTTCGCGCGCGGTGAATTTGCCCGCATCATCGATCAGCCAGCGGATCGGCCGGTCTTCCATGCCGGAAAGTGCGGCATTGCCACGCGCCTGGGCGACCGATTTTTTGCTGGCATCGACATGGGTCACCGCGCCGCTGTCGCTGAGCGCCAGCGACCCGACACCGGTATAACCGAACAGATTGAGCGTGGAGGAATCGGGGCCCAGCTGGCCGCGCATCCAGTCCCACACCGGGGCCATGTCCGGGAAGAAGCCGAGATGGCGAAACGGGGTGCATTGCGCGGTGAAGCGCACATCGTTCCAGCCCAGCGGCCAGCCCTGTTCCGGAACGGGCCTGTCGAACACCCAGCGGCCGCCGCCATCTTCATCCGATCCGGGCACGAATTCGCCATCGGCCTGCCATTCGGCAAGCCGTGGCCGCCACAGCGCCTGCGGTTCGGGCCGGATGAAGCGATATGGGCCATAGCGTTCAAGCTTGCGCCCATCGCCGCTGTCCACCAGGCCGTAGTCCGCCCAGCCTTCGCCAACCATCAATTGTGGCTGCGTGCTCAGCCGTGCCATGCGTCACCCATTTCTGCCGCCCAGCGCGCAGCCATCATCCGCCTGTCAGACAGACGGCGTGGCATGTTCCGCAACATAGGCTGCCACGGCTTCATATTCGCCCGGCAGTTCAACGAAACGCTCTTCCCGTTCCATCAGATTGCCAACGCGGTTGGGCAGCGAAGGGCGCAGGCCCGTGGCGCGTTCCACCGCATCGCGGAACTTGGCCGGATGCGCGGTTGCCAGCGTGACCACCGGAATATGCGCGGGCAGATTGGCCGCGCGGGCGGCATGCAGGCCGATCGCAGTGTGCGGATCGATGATTTCGCCATATTGGCTGTAAGCCCAGGCCATCGCCTGCGATGTTTCATTAGCATCGGCCCGCGCGCTGGTGAACAGCGTGGCCGCGCCTTCGCGCTGGGCATTGGTCAGCTGCATCGCCTTGGACGCTTCAAAGCTGCGCATCTGTTCGGCCATGGCCGCACCATCACGCCCGCCGACATCGAACAGCAGCCGTTCGAAATTGGAACTGACCTGAATATCCATCGACGGAGCCGCCGTGGGCGTAACCGTGCCGGCCGAATAATCGCCATGGGCCAACGCGCGATGCAGAATGTCGTTGATATTGGTGGCGACGATCAGCTGTTCGATCGGCAGGCCCATCTGCGCCGCGACATAACCGGCGAAGACATCGCCGAAATTGCCGGTCGGCACGGCGAAGGCGACCCGCCGTTCGGGCGCACCAAGCTGCAGGGCGGCGGCGAAATAATACACCACCTGCGCCATCAGCCGGGCCCAGTTGATCGAATTGACCGCGCCGATGCGGAAACGCTGGGTCATCGCCGTGTCGGCAAACATCCGCTTCACCATCGCCTGGGCATCATCGAAGCTGCCATCGATGGCGATGTTATAGACATTGGGCGCCAGCACCGTGGTCATCTGCCGGCGCTGCACATCGCTGACCCGGCCATTGGGGTGCAGCATGAAGATATCGACATTGTCGCGCCCGGCGACCGCGTCGATCGCCGCCGATCCGGTATCGCCGCTGGTGGCGCCGACAATCGTCAGGCGCTGGTCACGGCGGGCGAGGAAGGTTTCGAACAGGCGGCCGAGCAGTTGCAGCGCCACATCCTTGAACGCCAGCGTCGGGCCGTGGAACAGTTCGAGCAGCCAATGCTGCTGATCAAACTGCCGCAGCGGGGTGACGGCATCATGGGCAAAGCGGCCATAGGCAGCTTCGCACAATTCACGCAGTTCGGCTTCGGTCAGGCTGGTGCCGACGAAGGGCTGCATCACCCGCACGGCCAGATCGACATAGGACAGGCCGGCCATCGCCGCGATCTCTGCCTGGCTGAAACGCGGCCATTCGCGCGGCAGATAAAGCCCGCCATCGGACGCGAGCCCGGCCAGGGTGACAGCTTCAAAGTCGAGAGCGGGCGCAGCACCGCGAGTGGAGATGTAATCCATAAGCCCGTGCGGTTAGCCGGGCTTGGCCCGGCGGGCAAGAATTTGGCGCATCTCAACCCGCTGTGACGGACATTTCCCTGCCATCATTCGCTTCTGCGCCCGCTTCCAGGCCATCCTTCAGCCGCAACAGCCCGGCCGCCGCACCCTGGGCATGCGGCGCGATCCAGCGACGGTGGATCGCCTGGATGGGCATGGCATCGAGATAGTTGAACCTTTCCCGCCCCTTCCGCACCGCTACCACCAGCCCCGCCCGTTCCAGCACCTTGAGATGCTGCATCACCGTGCAGCGATCCAGATCGGGCAGACAGGCGCACAATTGCCCGGTGGTCAGCGGGCGCAGGCTCAGCTCATCACAAATTGCCCGCCGCGCCCGGTTGGCCAATGCGCGGAACACCAGATCGAGATCATCATCCGTTGACATGTTATATTTTTATAACATATTCTGTCACCATTCAAGACGGGATGCAGGAGAAGCCAGGCATGGAACTGAAATTCAGGGTCGCAGCACGGATCGCCCGACCCGTCGCCGATGTCTTCGAAGCGGTCGCCAATCCCGATCAGCTGTCGCAATATTTCACCACCGGCGGCGCCAGCGCCCGGCTGGAAAGCGGCACCACGGTGACCTGGGACTTCCACGATTTTCCCGGCGCCTTCCCCGTTTATGTGATCGAAGTCGTGCCCAATGAACGCATCGTGCTGCAATGGGATGCCACGGAAGGCGAAGCGCCGAATGTGGAAGGTGGCAGCCTGGAACCGGTGGAATACCGCACCACGGTGACGATGAGCTTCAAGCCGCTGGATGACGGCCGCACGCTGGTGGAAATTGCCGAGGAAGGCTGGCGCGAAACCCAGGGCGCGCTGCAATCATCCTATGGCAATTGCCAGGGCTGGTCGCAGATGCTGTGCGCCCTGAAGGTCTGGATCGAACACGGCATCAATCTGCGCGAAGGCATGTATCGCTAGGCACAGGCCAGACGCTGCATGGATCAGGTGTGGGGCGTCTGGGTCTGCAGCTTGCGCGCCCGTTGCCACAGCGCAACGGCATAGATCGCCAGGGCGGTGATCGCGAACAGGAACCACTGCCCGGCATAGGACATGTGATTGTTCGGCAAATCGCCCGGATCGGGCCGTGCCAATTGCTCCAGCCCACCATGAGCCGGTTCGGCGACAAGTCGCACCTCTTCCCCGGCCGGCGCAATGAAACCGCGTACTGTTCCGCCCTGCCACACCGGATCGGCGGGCGCGCGCGACCATCCCAGCGCGATCGGCGCCTGCCCGCCATTGGGCAATTGGCACCGCGCGACATGCGACCATCCGCTTTCACCGCGCGCAGATCGGCCGGCGATGGCTTCAAAACCCAGCACCCGCACGCATTCCAGCGTGGCGCGGCGATAAAGCCGTTCTTCCTGTTCCTGCTGATTACGCGGCCATGGCGCATCCTCTGCCAGCGTCTGCGCATTGGCATAACGGGCCAGCAGCGCAGCCTTCCATTCGGAACGCTGCAATTGCCAGATGCCCAGCGTGATCATGATCGCCACGGCAATCAGCACCACAATGGTGGGCAGGACGGGGATTTTCAGCGGCTGGCGCATCATCGCTTGCTCCGCAGGCGGGCCTGCAAATGAAGAAGGCGGCCCCCTGTTCGGAAAGCCGCCCCTTCGGATTACTCTGGCAGTCAGTTGGTGAAAATCACCGCCCAATCGCCGATGTGGTGCCCATGGGCCCGATCAATGGATCGGCGCGCCCCAGCCACCCCAGATGTAAACGGCCACGAACAGGAACAGCCACACCACGTCAACGAAGTGCCAGTACCAGGCAGCAGCTTCGAAACCGAAGTGCTGACGCGGGGTGAACTGACCCTTGTTCAGACGCACCAGGCAGACGACCAGGAAGATCGTGCCAACGATGACGTGGAACCCGTGGAAGCCGGTCGCCATGTAGAACGCCGAGCTATAGGTGTTGCCACCGAAGCCGAACGGCGCGTGCATATATTCATAGGCCTGGATGATGCTGAACAGCACGCCCAGCGCGATCGTCAGCGAAAGGCCGGTCTTGGTCGATTCGCGATCACCATGGACCAGAGCGTGGTGCGCCCAGGTCAGCGTGGTGCCGGAGCACAGCAGGATCAGCGTGTTGAGCAGCGGCAGACCGAACGGATCCATGACCGCTTCGATCGCCTTGGACGGGAACTGACCACCCACGACATCGGCATATTGTTCCAGCGCATTGGGGAACAGCGCGAAGTCGAAGAAGGCCCAGAACCAGCCCACGAAGAACATCACTTCCGATGCGATGAACAGAATCATCGCATAACGCAGGTGAAGCTGCACCACCGGCGTATGATCGCCAGCCTGTGCTTCCTTCGTGATGTTGGCGAACCAGCTGAAGAAAGATGCAATCAGCCCGGCAACGCCAACGCCCATGACCGCCCAGCCACCGGCCAGTTCGTGCATGTACAGCGTAAGCCCGCTGGTGAACACCAGCGCCGACATCGACATGATGAACGGCCAGATATCGGGCGGAAGAATATGATAATCGTGGTTCTTGGCGCCAGCCATGTGCTCTCGTCCTGATCCTTACCTTGCGCTGCCCTTAATGGGGCCTTTCGCATTGGTCCAGTGCTTAGGAACCGGCTTTCTTTGCCGGATGGAATGTGTAGCTGAGCGTGATCTGCTCAACATCTTTCATGTTCGGGTCGTCCAGCGCGGCCGGATCGATGTAATACAGTACCGGCATGTCCACCGTCTGCCCCGGCTCCAGCGTCTGTTCGGTAAAGCAGAAGCACTGAATCTTCTGGAAATACCGCCCGGCCTGTTCCGGTTCGACATTGAAAGTGGCATTGCCGGTTACCGGCTCGCTCGACAGATTGGTGGCCTGATAAACCGCGATATCGCGTTCACCGAACTGGACCTTGTCGGTCACCTGCATGGCTTTGAACTGCCAGGGCATGTTGCGCGCGACAGAGGCATCAAAGCGGATCGACACCGTCTTTGCGCCCGCGCTGCGCGCGATGCGTTCGGCCAGATTCGCCTGTTCTTCGGTGGCCCGCTGTGTCGTCCCGCCAAAGCCGGTGACCTGGCAGAACAGGCGATAGAGCGGCACCGCGGCAAAGCCGAGCGCCAGCATGCCACAGGCGGCAAGCAACGAAATCAGCCCGATGCGCAGATTGCGCCGCTGCAGACTCGCGCTGGCCGACATGGTCACATCCTCACGATCGTGATGGCATAGAACAGCACCGCAAACCCGGCCAGCACCAGGCCAAGGGCGATGTTGCGGGATTTGCGCGCCTTGGTCAGCGCATCCTGTTCTTCAGGTGTCATGATCATAATCCCTGGCTCTTTTCCATTAATGGGTCAGGACAATCCGGTCCGCGACCAGCGCCGCAAACAGGGCGAACAGATAAAACACGGAATAGGCAAACAGCCGCTTTTCCGGGCGCATGCTATCATTTTCGGCTTCGCGCCGGAATGCGACCGGCACCGACAGACCAACAAAGACCGCATTCAGCGCCAGCGAAGCTATGCCATAGATCGCCCCGGTGCCACCGATCCACCAGGGCGCAACCGCGACCGGGACCAGCAGGATGGCATAGATCAGTATCTGCCGCCGGGTGGAGACTTCGCCCGCCACCACCGGCATCATCGGAATGCCGACCTTGGCGTAATCGGTCTTCACAAACAGCGCCAGCGCCCAGAAATGCGGCGGCGTCCAGGTGAAGATGATCGCGAACAGCAGCACCGGCATCAGCGTGACATCACCGGTCACCGCAACCCAGCCGATCAGCGGGGGGAAGGCCCCTGCCCCGCCACCGATCACGATGTTCTGCGGGGTGCGCGGCTTCAGCCAGATGGTGTAGATGACGGCGTAATAGAAAATCGACAGCGCCAGGATCGATGCCGCCAGCCAGTGAATGGCCAGCCCCATCACGCCAACCGAGGTGGCCGACAGCACAACGCCGAAATCGCGCGCGTCTTCCCGCCGCATCTTGCCCTGCGGCAATGGGCGCAAAGCGGTGCGCTTCATGCCCGCATCAATGTCAGCTTCCCACCACTGGTTCAGCGCAGCCGCCCCGCCCGCGCCCAGCGCGATACACAGGATGGCGGTGAAACCCAGCACGGGATGAATATGGCCCGGCGCAGCCAGCAGGCCGCAAAGACCGGTAAAAACCACCAGGCTCATGACCCGTGGTTTTGTCAGCGCGTAGAAATCGCGCCAATCGGCGGGCAAAGGTGTGACACTGACCGGGGACATGGCGTTGGGCCTATAGGTCAGCAGGGCGGCAGATGGAAGGCCCGGTGCGGCCATTCCCACCCTGCCCCGACATAGCCATGCGATTGGCGGGCAATGGTGGTCCGCATGCCACAGCCACTGGCATCACCGGACATGGGCCCGGGCCGTTGGGCCCGGCGTCGGGGCGCCGGCTCCATCCGCGTTCTGCAGGTTAAAAACGAAGAAGGCCGGCGGGTCGCCCCGCCGGCCTTCCTTATTCAGTGATCGGCCAATCAGGCTTTCGCCGGTGCCGGGCTGATGTGGTCGTCCGAAGAATGGTGATCTTCGATGACCGGCAGCGTTTCAAACTGGTGGAACGGCGGCGGGCTGGTCAGCGACCATTCGAGCGTCGTCGCACCTTCGCCCCAGTAGTTGCCAGCAGCCTTCTTCCCTGCCGTGAAGGCATAGATCAGGTTGATGAAGAACACGGCAACCGACAGCAGGACAATCAGGTAACCCATGCTGGAGACGTGGTTCCAGTAAGCATAGGCTTCTGCGAAGTCCGGGTAACGGCGCGGCATGCCCTGCATACCCAGGAAGTGCTGCGGGAAGAACACCACGTTCACGCCGATGAAGAACAGCCAGAAGTGCACGTGGGCGAGGAATTCGCTGTGCCAGCGGCCGCTCATCTTCGGGAACCAGTAATAGAACCCGGCGAAGAGCGAGAACACGGCGCCCATCGACAGCACGTAGTGGAAGTGAGCAACCACGTAGTAGGTGTCGTGCAGGTTGTCGTCGATGCCGCCATTGGCCAGCACAACGCCGGTCACGCCGCCAACGGTGAACAGGAAGATGAAGCCCAGCGCCCAGACCATCGGGCTCTTGAACTCCATGCTGCCGCCCCACATCGTGGCGATCCAGCTGAAAATCTTGATGCCGGTCGGCACAGCGATGATCATGGTTGCGGCCGTGAAATACATCTTCGTGTTCACGTCGAGGCCCACGGTGTACATGTGGTGCGCCCAGACGACGAAGCCAACCACGCCGATGGCAACCATGGCGTAGGCCATGCCGAGGTAACCGAACACCGGCTTGCGGCAGAAGGTCGCCACGATCTGGCTGATGATGCCGAAGCCCGGCAAAATCATGATGTACACTTCAGGGTGACCGAAGAACCAGAACAAGTGCTGGTACAGGATCGGATCGCCACCGCCCGACGGATCGAAGAAGGTGGTGCCGAAGTTACGATCGGTGATCAGCATGGTGATCGCAGCAGCCAGAACCGGCAGCGCGAGCAGCAGCAGGAATGCAGTGACCAGCACCGACCAGGCGAACAGCGGCATCTTGTGCAGGGTCATGCCCGGCGCACGCATGTTCAGAATGGTGGTGATGAAGTTGATCGCGCCCATGATCGAACCCGCACCCGACAGGTGGAGCGAGAAGATCGCGAAATCGACAGCCGGACCAACCGAACCGGTGGTCGACAGCGGGGCATAGACCGTCCAGCCCGTGCCCGCGCCATGCCAGGTACCACCCGGTACGAAGGCCGACATCATCAGCGAGCAGAAACCGGCGAAGGTCAGCCAGAAGGAGATGTTGTTCATGCGCGGGAACGCCATGTCCGGCGCGCCGATCATCAGCGGAACGAACCAGTTGCCGAAGCCACCGATCATCGCCGGCATGACCATGAAGAACACCATGATCAGGCCGTGGGCCGTGATCAGCACGTTCCACATGTGACCCTGTTCGTCAAAAGAACCTTCACCGCCCAGGAACTGGACGATCTGGCCCATGATCTGCAGGCCCGGTTCGGCCAGTTCCCAGCGCATCAGGCCGGAAATGCCGCCGCCAACGATCCCCGCGAAAATCGCGAAGATCAGATAGAGCGTGCCGATGTCCTTGTGGTTCGTGGACATGAACCAGCGGGCAAAGAACGGCGGTTTGTGATCGGCATCATGATCATGATGATGATCATCATGATGGGCCTGAAAGGTGTCGGCGGTGGTGGCCATCTGTGTCGTACCCTGTCAGTCGTATTTCGTTGCGCGTTACCGGTCAGGCTGCAGGAGCAGCGGCCGGGGCGGCAGCGGGGGTTTCAGCAGCAGCCGGGGCTTCTGCTGCCGGAGCAGCAGGAGCAGCGGCAGCCGGAGCAGCGGCAGCCGGAGCAGCAGCTTCTTCAGCATCGCCGACCGTACCGCCCTGCGACAGCACCCAGGCTTCAAACTGCGGCCGGGGAACAGCTTCGATGGCGATCGGCATATAGCCATGACGCGCACCGCACAGTTCCGAACACTGGCCGTAATAGATGCCCGGTTCGCTGATGAAGAGTTCGCGTTCGTTGATCCGGCCCGGAACCGCGTCCAGCTTGAACCAGAGGCTCGGCACCGCGAAGGAGTGGATCACGTCTGCGCCGAAGGTCTGCAGGCGGATGCGTTCACCAACCGGAACAACCATGCGGTTGTCGACTTCCAGATGGGTCGGGAAGCCCTTAGCCTTGGCTTCTTCTTCCGGCATCATGTTCGAAATGACTTCGAAGCCGCCGTTGTCGGGATATTCATAGCCCCAGTACCACTGGTAACCGATCGCCTTGATCGTCACCGCGTCTTCCGGCGGGCTCTTGTACTGGCGCGACAGCAGCGTCATCGACGGGATCGCAATCACCACCAGCACCAGCACGGGAACGGCGGTCCAGATGATTTCGATCAGCGTGTTGTGGCTGGTCTTGGAAGGAACCGGGTTCGCTTTGCGGTTGTAGCGAAGCATCACCCATACCAGCAGCAGAGCGACAAACACGGTCATGGCGATGATGATCGGCAGCAGCCGCCAGTCATGCATCCACTGCGCGTAGTGGCCGTTCGGCGAATATTGTTCCTGGAAGTGGATGCCCTTGGCGGTCGGCTGACCCTTGATCCATTCCGGACCCAGATGTTCATAAGCCGGTGCAGCAGCTGCTGCACCTTCCGTTGCGGGGGCTGCAGTCCCATCTGCTGCCGGAGCAGCAGCATCAACCGCAGCTGCGGGGGTGGCTGCAACAGCCGGAGCCACTTCAGCGGTGACCGGTGCTGCCGGTGCCGGGGCTGCGATGGCAGATTGTGGCGCAACCGCCACTGCCATCAGAGCCGCGAGAATCATGGGGGCATGCAACCGCTTGAGGGCGAATTCGCCGAGTTTCATCGATCTGACGCTTTCCGTTCTCTTTTGGGGCGCCCATGCCCCAGGGCGGCCGCTATTCGGGCCTGTTCGGGCGGGCCTATACGCCCGCTTGCCCCATGCCTCAAGCGCTTCTAGGGAGATTTTTCGACAGGTCCGGTAACAGGACCGGTCACAGGACGGGGTTTTCCCCACTTATACAGACCCGGTTCAGCACCAGTGCAGATCTGCAACAGTCTGCCGAATGAAATGCCCGGCGGTTACAAACGCGGGTATCAGGGCCTGATGTTGATGGCGGTGCCAACCAGGAATCGCCGCTGACAAGCATGACCATGTTAGTGAAAGGCAGTAGTTCCCCCATGACCGAAGACGAGGTTCTTGCCGAATTCCGCGCCAGCCAGGCTTTGCTGGAAGGGCATTTCCGCCTTTCGTCCGGGCGCCACAGCGCCCACTATCTGCAATGCGCCCGCGTTCTGATGAACGCTGAACGCGCCGGCAATCTGGCCCGTGCTCTGGCGCAGAAGATTCCCCGCGATCTTCGCGCGCAGATCGACAAGGTGGTTGCCCCGGCCATGGGCGGCGTGATCATCGGCCATGAAATGGGCCGTGCGCTGGGCAAGGATGCAATCTTCGTTGAACGGCCGACCGGCACATTCGAACTACGCCGCGGCTTCACGGTTGAACCGGGCGAACGCATCCTGCTGGTCGAAGATGTCGTGACCACCGGACTTTCCGGGCGGGAAGCGATGGATTCGGTGCGCGCAGCCGGCGGCGAAATCATCGCTGCCTGTTCGCTGGTCGATCGCAGCGGCGGCGAAGTGGATCTGGGCGTGCCCTATACCTCCCTCGTCGCGCTCAACTTCCCGACCTATGCCGAAGACGAAGTGCCCGCAGAACTGGCCGCCATCCCGGTCCAGAAGCCCGGAAGCCGCAAGGAGTGAGCGGCCTGCTGCGCCCCCATCAGCTCCGGCTGGGCGTGAATATCGATCATGTCGCCACGATCCGCAATGCGCGTGGCGGCGATCATCCCGATCCCGTGCGCGCCGCGCAGATCGTTGCGGCCTGCGGCGGCGACGGGATCACCGCCCATCTGCGCGAAGACCGTCGCCATATTCGGGACGACGATCTGCGCCGTATCCAGGAAGCGACCAATCTGCCGCTGAACCTGGAAATGGCCGCGACCGAGGAAATGCTGGCTATTGCCCTGGCCCACCGCCCGCATGCGGCCTGCATCGTCCCGGAAAAGCGGGAAGAACGCACCACCGAAGGCGGGCTGGATGCCGCTGGCCTCCACAACCAGCTGCAACCGATTGTCTCGCGGCTGGCCGATGCGGGCATCAGGGTCAGCCTGTTCATCGCGCCCGATGAACGCCAGCTCGATGCCGCACTGCGGCTGGGCGTGCCGGTGGTGGAATTCCACACCGGCGAATATGCCCATGCCAGTGGGGAAACCCGCGCCGTGGAACTGAAGCGCATCACCGATATGGCGGCGCTGGCGGCCAAGAACGGCATTGAACCCCATGCCGGCCATGGCCTGACCTATGACAATGTTCAGCCGATTGCGGCCATCCCGCAGCTGGCGGAACTCAACATTGGCCATTATCTTATTGGCGAAGCTGTGTTTACCGGGCTGGAGCCGGCGGTTCGCCGCATGCGCGACCTGATGGATCTGGTTCGTTAAGGGGCGAATGGCATGATCATCGGCCTGGGATCGGACCTGTGCAATATCGAACGGATCGAGGCGGCGCTGGCGCGCCACGGCACCCGATTCGAACAGCGCGTCTTCACCGAAACCGAACGCGCCCGGGCCGAACGCCGTCCGTTCACCCGGGCCGGCACCTATGCCAAGCGATTCGCCGCGAAAGAGGCCTTTTCCAAGGCGGTCGGCACTGGCTTTTCACGCGGGGTCTTCATGAAGGACATCGGGGTGATCAATGCCCCGTCCGGCGCCCCCTCCCTGGCCCTTTCCGGCGGGGCAGCAGCCCGGCTTGCGGAAATGGTACCGGAAGGCCATGAAGCCGTGATCCATCTTACCCTGACTGACGATCATCCATGGGCACAAGCCTTTGTGATCCTTGAAGCCCGCCCCCTTTGATGACGTCCGCCCACGGCAGTATCGCAGTGACCCGAAACGATCTTCCCCCCGCCGACACAGGCGCCCCCTCCCCGGCCGGAACCCCGCTTCCGAGCGGCGGCGGCGTTGCGGGCAAAGACGGCGGGCCTGAAAAGCCGGCGGAACGCAGGGTCAACTGGTGGGCCGAACTGCGCGGCCTCGCCCTGATGCTGCTGGGCGTGCTGATGTTTCACACGCTGGTGGCCAAGCCGTTTTATATTCCCAGTGTCAGCATGGTGCCCAATCTGCTGGTCGGTGACCGGCTGGTGGTGGCGAAATACCCCTATGGCTGGAGCTGGGTTTCGGCCAGTTTCCACCTGCTGCCGCGCAGCGACTGGCGCATTTCCCCTGCCACCCCGGCCTATGGCGACATCGTGATCGCCGTGCCGCCGGACAAGGCGGAAGATTATATCAAGCGGGTGATCGGCCTGCCGGGCGACCGGATCGCCGTGGTCGAAGGCCAGGTGTTCCTGAATGGCGAGCCTGTTCCGCAGGAAGTGGTGCCGCCGGTTCGCATTCCCGTGGCTGACCAGCAGATGTGCGGTGATGGCGGCAGCTTCCATCGCTGTCTGATTGCGTTCGAGAATTACCGGGTCCGTCTGCCCGACGGGAAGGAATATTACGAACCGCCGACCTTCCGCGAAACCCTGCCCAATGGCGCCAGCTATCTGGTGATCGATCACCGGCGGGATAATCCCTATGACAATTTCCCTGAAACGCAGATCCCCGAGGGACATGTGTTCCTGATGGGCGACAATCGCGATGAATCGGCCGACAGCCGCGCCCCCATTCCGCCGTTCGGCAAGGGTCTGGGCGGGCCGGTGCCGCTCGCCAATGTGGGCGGCCGCGCGCAATTCATCACCTTTTCCATCGACGGTTCTGCCACCCGCAACCCGATGACCTGGCTGGGATCGCTGCGCGATGGTCGCGCCTGGTCGTCCCTGCGCCCGACCATCGATCCGCAGGTCGCAGCCGCGCGGAACTGAACCACCCGCGCAGGGGTTGATGGCAAACAGGGTGGACGCGAGAGGCCGGGACGTGAGCAACAGGGAAACACCAACCCGCACCGGCGGCCGCAAAAAGCCCGCCGAAGGTCTGCCCGAAGGCGATCGGCCGCTCGGCGCCAGCCCCACCGATATCACAAGCCCGGAATTGCGCAGCGAAGTGCAGCGCGCCGTGGTGTGGGTCAGCGTGGTCGGCCTGGCCGTGCTGGCCATCTATATCTCTCAACCGCTGCTGGTGATTTTTGGCGCGATGGTGTTCGCCGCCATGCTGGATGGTGGCGCGCGACTGATCGGCCGGGTGATCAAGCTCCCCCGCAGCCTGCGCATCTGCCTGGTGCTGGTGCTGGCGGTTGCTTTCCTGGGGTGGCTCAGCATTTTTGCCGGCACCCAGATCGCCCAGGAAGCTGCCGCCCTGCCCGATCTGGTCGCATCGCAGCTCAATCTGCTGCTCGGCTGGCTGCAGAATCAGGGCTTTGCCATCAGGCATGAGGATGTGCAGCAGGTCGCCGGCACGTTGATGAGCGGGGTCGGCACCATCACCAAGGCCATCGGCGGCTTTCTGGGCGGGGTCACCACACTGGTGCTGGTGCTGATCATCGGCATCTATGTGGCACTGGAACCCCGGCTTTATGAACGGGGCGTCGCCTGGATGCTGCCGACAGAGCGGCGCAATGACTTCTTCATCGTCGCGTCCCGCATGGCGGCCACCATGCGGCGACTGATGGCCGGGCGCGTGCTGGGCATGGTGGTGGAAGGCATTTTCACCTGGATCATGCTGTCGGTCTATGGCGTGCCCATGGCCGCCCTGCTGGGCATTTTGACCGGCATGCTGGCCTTCATCCCCAATATCGGCGCGGTCGTGTCCGGCGTGCTGATGGTGCTGGTGGGCTTTTCCGCCGGGGTGGACACCGGACTTTACACCATCTTTGTCTATTTTGCGGTTCAGACGATCGATGGTTATGTGATCATTCCGCTGATCGCCAAGAAAACGGTCGATCTTGCCCCCGCTCTGGTGTTGGGCGCACAGCTGATCATGGGCATCCTGTTCGGGATTGTCGGCCTGTTCCTGGCCGATCCCCTGCTGGCCATGATCAAGGTCGTGCTCGAACGCCGCAGCGAAAGGGCAGAAGCGGAAGAACAGCTGGCGAAAGGCGCAGAGCCCAATGGCGCGTAAGTTTCTTTATGTTTTCGCAATCCTGATCGTCATCGTGATCGGGGCTGGCTTTGCGTTTCGGATATTCGGTGACAAGGCCATCGAACTGGCCTTTGTTCCGTCAGCAGAATTCGTTGAGCAGGATCCGCTGCAGGCCAATGCCTATCTGGATCCCGACATGTGGTTTTCACGTCCCGGCTTTGCGCCGGACAAGGATCCTTCGCGCTGGCAGCCCGCCTATGCGGCTGATCCGGCGGCTTCCGGTGCTGATGCGACAGCTACACCGACACCTGCCGCCGGCACGCCCAGCCCGGCAGCCACCACCGCTGCGGCAACGCCCGCTCCCGAACCGAGTGCCACGCCGGCCACTACAGAAGCCACCCCGGGCTACGCGGTGTTCTTCGTTCACCCGACCAGCTTCCTCGAACGCACGCAGTGGAATGGCCCGCTCGATGATGCCAAGTCGCAGGATCGCGCACGCCTGTTCCTGCGCGGCATGGCTAGCGCCTTCAACCGCGCCGATGAAATCTGGGCGCCGCGTTATCGCCAGGCGACCTTTGGCGCGTTCCTGACCGATTCGCCCAATTCGCGGCTGGCGCTGGATGCCGCCTATCACGACGTCGAACAGGCCTTTGATGTGTTCCTGGACAGCGTGGACAAGACCAAGCCGATCGTGCTGGCCGGCCACAGTCAGGGCGCCATGCATATCCTGCGCCTGCTGAAGGAACGCGGCAGCGACGCCGCGCTGCGTTCGCGCATCGCCATGGTCTATCCGGTCGGCTGGCCGGTTTCACTCGATCATGATCTGCCGCAGCTCGGCCTGCCGGCCTGCGCCACCCCGCAGCAGGGCGGCTGCATCGCCACCTGGACCAGCTTTGCCGAACCGGCCGAACCGGGCCTGATGATGGAAATCTATGGCCGTTCTGCCGGATTTGACGGGCAGCCGCGCGGCACATCGCCGGTGCTCTGCGTCAATCCGATCAGCGGGATGTTGGGCGGCAGCGCCGAAGCGAAGGACAATCTGGGTACGCTGGTACCCAATGCGGATCTGACCAGCGGTGAACTGGTGCGCGGTGCGGTTCCGGCCCGCTGCGATGAACGTGGGCTGCTGCTGATCGGCGATCCGCCCAATCTGGGCGCCTATGTGCTGCCGGGCAACAACTACCACGTCTATGACATCCCGCTGTTCTGGGCCAATCTGCAGGCCGATGTGCCCCGGCGTGTGGCAGCATGGGCGCAGAGCCGCCCGGCAGCGCCTGCCCCTGCCCCTGCGGCCCGTTCTGCCGCACGCCCTGCCACCCCTGCGGCACGGTGACGTCGATGACCGAAGAAAGCCCCGCGCTGATCACCGAAGAGGCTGGCGCCTTTCGCGGGGCCCTGCCCGATGGCGGGGCGCTGCTGGCGCTGGACCTTGGCACCAAGACCATCGGCATCGCCTTCTGCGATGCCCGCTGGAGCTTCGCCACGCCGGGCAAGACCCTGCCACGCGGCAAATTCACCGCCGACAAGGCGATCTTGCAGCAATTGATCCGTGAACGCAGCATCAGGGGGCTGGTGATCGGCCTGCCGCTGAACATGGATGGCAGCGGCGGCCCGCGCGCGCAGGCCAGCCGGGCCTATGCCCGCAATCTGGCCCCGCTGGGTCTTCCGGTGCTGCTGTGGGATGAACGCTGGTCCACCGCCAGCGCCGAACGCGACATGATCGCCATGGATATGAGCCGGGCCAAACGGGCCGAGCGAATCGACAGCCACGCGGCCGCCGTAATCCTGCAGGCGGCGATAGACCGGCTTGCCGGCGGAATATTGTAAACCGCCGGCTATTTGATCAACCCGTTCTGATCAGGCCGTTCTGGTCACCCTTCGCGGCGCAGTTCCACCACCAGGCCAGCCGGAAGCTGCCCATCATGCGGCAGGGCGATCCGCACCGCATCGGCACGCGCGCGGGCGAGGATGGATGGCGGAATATCGGCTTCATGCAGCACGCAATCGGCCCGCCCCAGCAGGCGTGCCTGACGCAGGGTCAGATCATCGGGATCATCGCTGGTCAGCACCATCCGCTGCCGATCAGCCGGCGCGGTTTCTTCCCCGGCGGTCAGCCAGGCTCCGATCCGGTCCCCTGCCCCTTCGCTGAAGGGATCAAGCATGCCGCCCGGTTCCAGCGCGGAATCGATCGCCCGGCGCCGATCCGCAGCGCGGCTCCAGCGAGTGCGGATCGCGTCGCGCGCCTGCGCCAGCCCGGAAGCCAACCGGCCCAGATCGGCCGGCAGCAGCGTTTCCAGCCGCAGCCGCAATTGCTTGGCCAGCCCGGCCGAAGCGCCGCCCGTGCCCACCGCGATCAGCAGCGGATCCCGGTCGAGCAGGCTGGGCATGGTAAAATCGCACAGATCCGGCCGGTCGGTCACATTGACCAGAATTCCCGCCGCCCCCAGCATGGTGGCATCCACCTCGCACAGCGCGCCATCGGCATGGGCGATGAAGCCCAGCCGTGCACCGGCAGCGATGCCGCGCGCGGCCGAACCGATCACCACGCCACCGGCGCATTCGACCAGCCGGCGACGCTGATCAGCCGCCGGCCCTTCCCCCAGAACGATGATGGGGCGGCCGGCGATCTGGTGGAACAACGGCAGCGACTGCATCAGTTCAGCCCCATCCTGTGGCTCAATCGAGCCATTCGGGTACGCGTTCAGCGGCGTAGATTTCTTCAGGCAAAATGCGATCGGCCACCACGGCGAAGCGATCGCCATCAACCATCACCTCTGCCACGAAGCCCCGGCTGTTGTAGCTGGATGCCATGGTCGCGCCATAGGCACCGGCGGTGCGGAACACCGCCAGATCGCCCGGTTCCAGCGCATCGGTTTCCCGATCAGTAGCAAAGGTGTCGCCGGTTTCGCAGATCGGGCCGACGATGTTGCCCGTCATCCGGATGCCGCTGGGCCGCACGGCTTCAAAATCATGCCATGAACCATAAAGCGCCGGACGGGCGAGATCGTTCATTGCCGCATCGACAATCACGAAAGGCGTGCGGTTGGCATTGCGCTTCACCCGCACCACGCGGGTCAGCAGCACGCCGGCATTGCCCGCAATCACCCGGCCCGGTTCGAACATGAAGGTCACGTCCCAGCCCTGGCATACGCGCGCAATCATCGCGCCATATTCGGCCGGCGACGGGAAGACTTCGCCCGCCTTGTAAGGCACGCCCAGCCCCCCGCCGAGATCGGCATGGGTGACGGTGTAGCCCAGGCTGCGCAATTCGGCGATCAGCGCACCCATGCGGGTAAAGGCAGCCTCCAGCGGCGCCAGATCAGACAGCTGGCTGCCGATATGCATGGCAAGGCCGCGCATCTCCAGGCCCGGCAGCGCGGCCAGACGGCCATAGATCGCCACCGCCTGATCGATCGGCACACCAAACTTGTTGTCGGCCTTGCCGGTCGAAATCTTCTCATGCGTGCCGGCATCGATGTCCGGATTGACGCGCAGGGCGCAGCGCGCCTGCTGCCCGCGCGAAGCGGCCAGCGCGGCCAGTTCGACGCCTTCTTCCTCGCTTTCGAGGTTGAACTGGCCGATCCCGGCATCCAGCCCCTGCGCCATTTCACGGGCATTCTTGCCCACGCCCGAAAACACGATGTCTTCGGCCGGCATGCCCGATGCCAGTGCACGGGCCATTTCCCCGCCCGACACCACATCAGCGCCATAGCCTTCGCGGCGCATCACCCGCAGCACGGCGAGATTGGGGTTGGACTTCACGGCAAAGGCCAGATGCACCTTGCCCAGCGGTTCGAGTGCTTCGCGGAACACGCGCGCATGGCGTTCCAGCGTGGCGCGCGAATAGACATAAACGGGTGTACCCACTTCAGCCGCAATACGGGCAAGCGGTACGTTTTCGGCGAACATTTCGCCGTCCCTGATCTGAAAGAAATCCATGAAAAATTCAGCCTTCCGGCGGGAGGTCAAAGGGGTCGTCGGCGCGTCGTTCGGACTGTTCGCGCAATTCGACGTTGCGTGCTGGGGTGGCCTGCGGATCGATCCGCAGCAGTTCGGCAGAACTGGGGCGGTCGGCCCGGCCATAGGGGGCCTGCGGCAGAGTTGCCCCGGCTGCAGGCTGAAGATCGCGCTGGCTGCCGCAACCGGAAAGCGCCGTTAGCAGCAGCAGACCGGAAAGTGGTGCAAAAGACTGGAAGCGAAAGCGTGTCATCCGTCCACCTCCAGCGCCGCGCGGGCCAGCGCCACCTGTTTTCGCACCTGGGCCGGTGCGGTGCCACCATGGCTGCTGCGCGCAGCAACCGATGCCTCAACCGAAAGCGCTGCATACACGCGATCATCGATCCGCGCATCAATTGCCTGCAGTTCGGCCAGCGTCAGCTCGTCCAGCGCCACGCCCCGGCTTTCAGCCAGCTTCACCGCTGCGCCGGTGATGTGATGCGCTTCGCGGAAGGGGATATCGGCCTGGCGCACCAGCCAGTCGGCCAGATCGGTGGCGGTGGCATAACCCAGTTCAGCCGCCTGACGCATGCGATCGGTGCGGAAGGTCGCATCGGCGACCATGCCCGTCATCGCGGCGATCGACAGGCCGAGCAGATTGGCTGCTTCGAACACCGGCGGCTTATCGTCCTGCATATCCTTCGAATAGGCGAGCGGCAGGCCCTTCATCGTCACCATCAGCGCGGTGGCACAGCCCAGAATCCGGCCCGAATGACCGCGTACCAGCTCGGCCGCGTCGGGGTTCTTCTTCTGCGGCATGATAGAGCTGCCGGTGCTGAGCGTATCGGGCATGCGGACAAAGCCAAACGGCTGGCTGGCCCAGATCACGAATTCTTCGGCCAGACGCGACAGATGCAGCGCGCACTGGCTGGCGGCCTGCAGGAAATCGATGGCGAAATCGCGGTCGGACACCGAATCAAGGCTGTTGGCGGTGGGCCGGGCGAAGTTCAGCGCCTGCGCGGTCATTTCCCGGTCGATCGGGAAACCGGTGCCGGCCAGCGCCGCACTGCCCAGCGGGCTTTCATTCATCCGCGCCCGCGCATCGGCAAAGCGGGACCGGTCGCGCCGGATCATTTCGTAATAGGCCATCAGATGATGGCCCAGGGTCACCGGCTGGGCCGTCTGCAGATGGGTGAAACCGGGCATGATGGTTTCGGCATGTTCGCCCGCCCGCTGCACCAGCGCGCGCGACAGGGCGGCAAGGCCCGCATCGGTCTGGTCCATCGCATCGCGCACCCACAGGCGGAAATCGGTCGCCACCTGATCATTGCGGCTGCGCGCCGTGTGCAACCGCCCGGCTGCCGGGCCGATCAGTTCGGCCAGCCGGCTTTCGGTGGTCATGTGGATGTCTTCCAGATCCCAGTTTTCCGGAACCCCATTGGCTTCATATTCAGCCGCGACCTGATCCAGCCCATCGGCGATCAGCACGGCATCTTCGGCCGAAACAATCCCGCAGGCGCCCAGCATGGCCACATGCGCCTTGCTCGCGGCGATGTCCTGCCGCCACAATGCCTTGTCGAACGGAATGGAAGCGTTAATCTCACGCATGATGGCGGAGGGGCCTTCGGCGAACCGCCCGCCCCACATCGCGTTGGAGGCAACAGTCTTGTTCAGATTTTCCGTATCGCTCACGCGTCTCTCACTGCCTTTGGCGGTCGCCCTGATGGTGGGGGCTTGCGATAGGGAAAGCACGGATGCCGCGCAACCGGGGGAAAACACCTCTGCGGCCACCAGCGGCGAAAAATCCCCCGCCGTGGCCGGAACCGTGGATCGCAGCTATGCTGGCGAGATGATGCCCGATGGGGTGGTGAGCGATCCCGCCGGCGCAAAGCTGACGCTGGCGGAAACCCGTGGCCAGCCCGTATTGCTGAACCTGTGGGCCACCTGGTGTGCGCCCTGCGTGGTGGAAATGCCGCTGCTGGACAAGCTGGCCGGTGAAAAAGCAGGCAAGCTGCGCGTGTTGACCATCAGCGAAGATCTACGCGGCGAAGAAAAGGTGAAGGCCTTCTTTGCGGAAAAAGGCTTCAAGAACCTGCCGCAATGGATCGATCCCAACAATGACCTGGCAATCAGCTTTGGCGGCGGCGCCGGCCTGCCGATCACCGTGCTGTATGACGCACAGGGCAAGGAAGTGTGGCGCGTAATGGGCGCCTATGACTGGGCCAGCGATGAAGCCCGCGCCCTGCTGGATGAAGCCACCGCGGCGTAAGAGTGATGCTCAGCCAGCGGCCCGCGCAAAGCGGGCCGCGTCTTCCACCTGATCTGCCGTCGGGCGGACACCGGTGTAGAGCGTGAACTGCTCCAGCGCCTGCAGCACGGCAATCTCTTCCCCCGTGATGCAGCGCAGGCCCGCATCGCGCGCGATCCGCAGGAAGGGGGTTTCGGGCGGATATTGCACCACATCGACGGCAATTTCCGCCTGATCGATCATATCGACTGGAAAGGGCAGCACATCGGGCGGGCTGCCCGTCATCCCCAGAGGGGTGACATTGATCAGGATCGGCGCGCCCGCTGCCAGATCGGCCAGCCAGCGATAGCCATAAAGCGCCGCCAGCGCAGACCCGGCCACATCATTGCGCGCAACGATCACGCCATCGCGAAAACCCGCATCGCGTAAGGCCGCTGCCACCGCCTTGGCCATGCCGCCCGATCCGCGCAGCACGAAGGGCGTTGCCGGATCAATATCGGCAATCAGCGCGCGCACCGCGCCATAATCGGTGTTGTATCCGGTCAACTGGGCTGCCCCATCGCTGCCGGTGTCATTCACAATGGTGTTCACGCTATCGATCGCGGCTGCCGTGTCCCCCAATCCATCCAGCAGCGGGATCACCGCTTCCTTGAAGGGCATGGAGATTGCGCATCCCCGGATGCCCAGCGCCCGGATTCCGCCAATCGCAGCCGGCAGGTCCGTGGTGCTGAAGGACTTGTAGACATAGTCCAGCCCGGTCAGTTCATAGAGCCGGTTGTGGAAGCGGGTACCGAAATTGCCGGGCCGTGCGGACAGCGACATGCACAGGCGGGTATCACGGCCGATCAGGGGTTTTTGAGCCATGATCCATACCTAACCCGTCGCGCACGGGGCGGGAAGCGTCACCATGGCAAAACCAGCCCCGCATCGATCGCTCCTTTCACAATTCCTTAGGGCGAACCAAGCCATGAAACAGATAAATTCTGGAGAGCGGCAATGCCAAAAACGCTGACTGCACTTGTAATGGCTTTGAGTATTCTGCCCGGCGCAGCTTTCGCGCAAGAACAGCCACAGCTTTCGGCAGACCAGAAGGGCTACATTGCCTATCACTATTGCATGATGAATGCTGCGATGAGGGCATCACGCACAAATGCCGCAGCCGAAGATATTTTTGGTCTGGCAAAGGCAGAATGTGTCAGTTTGCGTTCAAGCGTAATTGTTGGCCAGGAAGGCAATCAACAGTTTCTCTCTGCCCTTGATGACGCAGATCAGGAAAAGGCCGCCAACTTCCCGGAGTGGATCAATGGCGTCAGGCAGCAGAGGCTTGATTTCGAGCGGCGTGCAACAGAACCGCCCAGCCAGTAAATATCCGGCGGTCTGGAGCAATCATCGGGCGACTACACCTTCGGCACCCTTCCCGGTCCTCCGCCCGATCAGCACCGGCTGGAACAGCACATCATCCAGCCGCCGCACATCGGCGAAACCCGCCGCGCGCATCAATTCCTGCAGCCGGTCGGTGCTCACCGCATAATAGCGGCCGTTGAGTACCTGGGTCTCGCATTGCCCATCGGCCTGTTCGCGCATCAGCCAGAGACGCAGATCATAACATTCGCCATCTGCGCCCTCGCCCCATTCCCAGGTCTGGACGGCAAGGAAGCGATTCCCGCCAGCATCGATATGCAGGCCATAGGGGCGCACATCGGGTGAACGGCGAGGTTCCGCCGTATAGTCCCGCACGGAGATGACCAGCACGCCACCCGGGCGCAACGCGCGATGGGCGCTGTGCAGGGCCTGCAGGATTTCCCCGTCGTCCAGCAGATGCGGAATGGAATTGTCGCAGGCGAGCACCGCAGCGCAGCTTTCGTCGGCGGCATGGGCCAGCTGGCGCAGATCATCCACCCGCAGTTCTGCCGTCTGCCCCCGCTCAGCCAGCTCGCGCCGCAGTCGCATCACGGCGCCCGGTGAAATGTCGGAGGCGTCGACCGTGTAACCCTGCGCCAACAGACCCAGCGTTTGGGTGCCGATCCCGCAGGCAGCATCCAGCACCCGATCGCCCGGCTGCACGCCTTCTGCGGCAAGAAGCCGTGCCAAGGCATCCCCCTGCGTGCGGATCGCCGCCTCCCAATCCCCGTAAAGCAGGTGATAAAAGGGCGCGAGCCGGTCGTAGAAATCGCTGGAGTTCGAACTGGTCATCGCTGGGCTATCCTGAAGGCTCTCACCTGATCTTCATTGGCTGCATAGCGCAGAAGATCGAGCGGGAGGATGCCCGGCCGCGACCAATTGTTCGGCTTTACACTCCCGTCACCTGGCCGCGCTGATCCGCAGCACCACCCCCCGGGTTTCATCCGTGATGACATAGAGCGCGCCATCCTTGCCCATGGTCACGGCTCGCAGGCGCTGGCCCAGATCCTCGATCAGTTTTTCCTGCACCTCAGCCTGTCCCGCCGCATCGAACCGGATGCGCAGCAGCCCTTCGGTAAAGCTGGGCAGGAACAGATCGCCGCGCCATTGCGGGAACATTGTTCCGTAATACCAGACCGGATTGCCCGGATTGACCGAGGGTGGACCAAAGGCGATCACCGGATCGGTCATGCCGGCAACACCCCGGATCCCCTCTGCCGGCTGGTTGTTGTAATGCTGCCCCTGGGTGACGGTGATCCAGCCGTAGTTCCGGCCCTTTTCGATGATGTTCAGCTCATCCCCGCCGCGCGGGCCGAATTCACTTTCCCAGATTTCATCGGTGCCCGGCCGCAGGGTGAGCCCCAGTGGATTGCGATGGCCGAGGGTCCATATCTGCGGGTTCCAGCCCGCCCGCCCGACGAAGGGATTGTCCGATGGAATGGAGCCGTCCGGATTGATGCGCAGGATCTTGCCGAAATCATTGTCGGTCTGCTGCACCATCTCCCCATAATTGCGGTCACCCACGCCGATGTAGAGCTTGCCATCGGGGCCAAACAGGATGCGCCCGCCCCAGCTGCCGTAACCCGGCCCCTGCCCGCAGCAGCGTTGTGGCCAGGGCCTGGCGCCGTACCAAGCATCCGCCACGAACACATCCTTCACATCGCGCAACATCATTCCGCCATCATAAATGGCGCTCATCACTGCCAGCGTTGTCTGATCGTGGTTCTGTTCGTCCGGTTTGACATAGCTGAGGTAAATCCGCCGGTTGCTGGCGAAATCGGGATCGAGTGCAATATCGTACAGCCCGCCGATCTGGGTCGGGTTGATCGGCGGCAGCCCGGCGATCGCCACCGGATCAAGCCGGCCGTTGCGGATCACCCGCAGGCGCCCCGGCCGTTCGGTGATGAGGATGGAATCATCGGGCAGAAAGGCCATCGCCCAGGGATGATCCAGCTGCCGGGCAATGATCTTCACGTCCAGCGTGCCGGCGCTGGTTTCATAGCGCCATGGACCGGGGCTGAGCGCCACGGTCGGCCGGGGGCCGTCCGGCGGCAGGGCAGCGGCGGCCGTTGGCGGCGCGGGGGTCTGTTGCGGGGCCTCCTGATCCGGTTGATCCTGATCCGCCGCATCCTGCCCCACAGCGGCAGAGCCGAGCATGCCGATGGCGACACCACCTGCCAGGATCGTTCTGAAAATTTGACGCATTGCCGGCTCTCCCCGCTCGTATCTTATTCGATAGATTATCCTGCGAATTGAACGCTTTGCTGCTGTGCGTAGATCGGGTTGAGCAGCAGCGTGCCATATTGCCGCAGCAGGGCGAGCCGTTCCTGATTGATCGGTTCGCGCGGAATGGCCCGGGCCAGCGCATCGCTGCGCGCCTGCATCCCCTCGGCAAATTCCGGATGTGACAGGATGAACAGGTCCTTGTGCTGCATGCCCGACAACACGCGCCTCCCAACCTCTTCCGGGGTCATGAACAAGGATTGCGCCGGCGCATCTTCGGGGGAGATCGGATCCCTGATCGCCTGTTCGTTCTGCAAATGGGCCGGCCGGACACGCGAAAGATTGCTGGCAATATCGGTCTGCACCGGGCCGGGGCAAAAGATCGACACATCGATCCCGGTCCCGTCGAGTTCGCCCGCAAGGGTTTCCATCATTCCGGTAACCGCGAATTTGGCCGCGCAATAGGCCGCCGCACCACTGACCGCCGTCAGCCCGGCGGTGGAGGCGGTGACGACCAGATGCCCGCCAGCGCCGCGATCCTGCATGCGCGGCAACAGCGTCATCACCCCGTTCAGCACACCGCCGAAATTCACGGCCATGGCGAAATCCCAATCCTTATAGGTCATTTCGCGCATCATGCCGGTCAAACCAATCCCGGCATTGTTGACCAGCACATCAACCGGGCCGAGTTGCGCCTCAACCTGATCCGTAGCCCGCACCCAGGCATCACGATCGGTCACATCCAGCTGCACCGGCAGCAGATCGACGCCCGATGCGGCATAATCTGCGGCAGTCTGGTCAAGCGCGTCCTGCCTTATATCGGCGATCGCAACGCGCATCCCGGCCCGCGCAAACACCCCGGCCATGCCGCGACCCATGCCGCTGGCCCCACCGGTAATAAGCGCCACCTTGCCGGAAAAATCCTTCGCCATCGCCATCATGCTCCCAATCATTGCCGCCCCCTGTCTCGAAGGCTGGCTGCATGATGGACCGGGCATGGCTGGCCGCGCGCGGACTAAACGGCAGCCTGTTTGCTAAAGAAGGGAAGGAATGTGCCGGCAGGGGAAGCCACCTGCCGGCCGGGCACCGGAGTGATCAGGAAAGCTGCAGACTGCGCGCGCTTTCCGCTTCTTTTTCGCGCAATTTGCGTGACCGGTAATCGCTGGGCGTCACGCCGAAATGTTCGACAAACCGGCGCGCGAAATAGGATGAATCCGAAAACCCCCAATTGTAGGCGAGCATGGTGATCGAGCCATATCGTGCATCCGGCAGGGTCAGCATGCTGGCGCATTCTTCCAGCCGGCGGCGCAGGATGAAACGGCGCAGCGTTTCGCTGTAACCGCCACTGCCCTGCCCATCGGCGAAGATCAGCCGCAGATAGCGTGGCGAAATGCCGAACTGGCTGGCGATCGATGCCGGCGACAGATCCGGATCATCCAGATTGGCCTCCACATAGGCGCGCACCTTGCCGGCCCAGGCCGCCATGGTCGAAACCTGCGTCTTGCAGGCCGATGCTTCCTCTATCGATGCGGCCAGCAGGTCGATCATGCCGAGGAACACGGGGTAAGAGAAATAGCGCATCTGACGTTCGGCAAACAGCCGGTCCATCGCCATCAGCGATGCGTGCAAAACCTGATTGATCCCGTCCAGACCATCCAGCGGGCGCAGCACCACATCGCTGTAAGACGGCAGCCGCGCCATGACGAAAGAAGTCGGAAATCCGATCGCGATCGTCTTGACCGGCGACAGGGCGCGAAAGCGGAAAGGGGTGGATTCATCATAGAGGATCAGGCTGTTTTCACCGGCCAGCCGAGTCTGCCCGTTGCTGTCGATTTCCGATGTTCCGTGCAGCTGCAGGCACAGGTGAATGAGCCCGCGCCCCTTCTGCACATGTTCCTTGCGACGAAAGGCGCTGACCGCGGAGGATTCGACCTGGGTGAAAGTGAAGCGTTCGAACATCCCCTGATTCAGGGAGGAGGCAAAGCTCCCCTCATCCTCTGGCACGAAAGCCACCGGCGATGTGTTTCGGGCGACGACATCTTCCCAATATCGCAGCCGCTGTTGTGCGCCAACTTCGTTGACGTCGAAATGTCGGAAGGCCTGGGTTTCCACCTGACCCTTCTCCCTTCAGTCTCTCACCATTTTTCTTGTTATATTCAGGATAGAACCTGGCCATCCTCTCTGCAAGCGGGGTGGAAGGGGCCGGCTGCCGCCAGCCCCTTCCTGGGAGCTCAGAATTGCAGCGATGCGGAAACCCCGATCCGCCGCCGCGCACCGGTTACGCCGGTGTTGGAGGCAAGGCCCGGCGGCAGCGCCGCGCCCAGGATCGAGACATCGAAATAGGTCGAATAATATTTCTCATCGAACAGATTGTTCGCGAAGATCCCGAATTCGAGATTGCCGATCTCATACTTCACCGACGCATTGGTGATGTAATAAGGATCAAGGAACACCGGCCCGATCTGGGAATAGCTGAACCCCGGGCGTGACCCCTTGCCTGCCAGATTGGCATCGAACTTCAGCTTACCATCGCCCAGCGGCAGTTCGTAATTGCTGCCAACGAAGAAGGTCCAGTCCGGCGTATAAAGGATCTTGTTGGTCGGCAGGGCAAAGCCGGTAACAGCGATAAAGCCGCTCATATCCGTGGTGCGTGCATGCAGCAGGCCGACGTTGCCGTAGATTTTCCAGCTGGGCGTGACGCGCCAGGTCGCCTCAATCTCTGCGCCATAGCTTTCGACATCGCCGGTGTTCAGCATCACCGCAATGGCCGCTGAACTGGTGGTGGACGGAACGATGGCGTTGACCCCGATGTAATCGGAATAATCATTGTAGAAGACATCGGCCGTGACGAACACATCACCGCCAAAGGCATCAAACTTGGTGCCGATTTCATAGGTCCAGACGGAATCATTGCCATAGATTAGATTGGGTGATCCCGGCGGGTTCTGCCCACCCCCGCGCACACCGCGCGCGACCGAGGCATAGGTCATGAAATCAGGCGTCCAGTGCATGGTAACAGAGGCACGCGGCTGCAGTTCATTGACCTTGTAAGCGGCCGTGGTGAACGCGCTGGTCGACGTCAGCGATTGTTCGTCATACCGCGCGCCCACCGCAATTTCGAGCCGTTCGGTCGGGGTCCAGAAGACATTGGCGAACACCGCCTTGTTGCTGTTGCTGGTGCGGGCAGAACCCGGCGCCAGCAGATCGGCATCAACGATGTAGGTGTTGGTCCGGGCATGATCCTTGTACTTGGTGTAGAACACCCCAACCAGGGTGGAGATCGTGTCGGACCATTCGGTTTCGAACCGCGCCTCCCCGCTCCAGGTATCCAGCGTGCCATAATCATCCGAACGGATGAAATCGGTCGGCCCCAGATCGACATCCCACAGCACGTGGCGATCGCGGTTCACATAGGAACCGATCAGGGTCAGCTGGGTGTTGATGCTGTCGAAATCGAACACGCCCTTGGCATTGACCCCGGCATATTTATCCAGCCCGAAGCTGTTGAGATTCTGCTCCGATGTGTAATCATAATCAGTCGGGCCGGAGATCTGGTTATAGGGGAAAAATCCTCCCTTAACATAATCATAGAAGCCGTTGATGGTGATACGGGCATTGTCCGAAGGCAGAAAATCCAGCCGCCCCTTGATCGAATATTGCTCGCTGGAATTCAGATTGCCACCAATCAGCGTGTTGGTGATGAAGCCGTCTTCCTTGTGGTACGCGCCAGAGACACGGAAGCGCAGCTTGTCCGGCACGATCGCGCCTGAGAGCGATCCGGACAGCGACGTGAAATTGTCTGCCCAGGCATAGCTGCCGTCGATACGCCCGCTCAGTTCGTCGGTCGGGGCCTTGGTCACGACATTGACCGCCCCGCCCAGCGTGTTGTTGCCGAACAGCGTGCCCTGTGGCCCGCGCAGCACCTCGATCCGTTCCACATCCACCAGCGGGCTGTTGAAGAAAGATGTCGCCGGCAGAAAAATGCCATCGACAAAGATCCCGACGCCCGGCTGCACGCTGTCTGCCAGGGTGGTGCCGATGCCGCGCATCGAAACGAAGGAACGGGTTGGCGCATCGGAATCAATGTTGAGCCCCGGTGCCAGCTTGGCCACATCGCGCACATTGGTCGCCTGCACCGCTGCCAGCGTGTCGGCACTCACCGCCGTCACCGATACGGGAACATCTTCCAGCCGTTCTTCGCGCCGGCGCGCCGTTACGATGATGCCATTGTCCGACGTGTTGCGTTCTTCTGCGGCAGGCTGATCTTCCGCCGCACTCGCTGCGAATGCCGGCTGGCCGACGCCCATCAGCGCCGATCCTGCAAGAATCCCATGAACAAATCTGGCGTTTCTCACACCCGTTCTCCCTCTCTCCTCAGGCGGCGGGTTGTTGGTCCCGCCTGCCCGGCCCGGCCTTTTGTCTTCGTGGGGAACAGCGATGTTCCGGAACGAAGTGGCCAGTTCGTACCCATGACATGAACCAAGCCGGCGCCGGTCGATAGGACGAACCGGTACTGACGATTTTGGCGAAGCGGCACTGCCCGCAGATTGCCGGCTGATTGAGCCAGGCGGCATGGCCCGCAGTACCCCTATGGTCCGAATAAAGTTGCCGCTTGATCCGCGCCTGAACCGGCCTGCGACGGCACCCCTTGTCCCATGACAACAGGCGCCGGCCATGACCCGCGCCGGACACAGGTGGGAGAATGCCGGCATGGCGATCAACAACACAATCACGCTGTTCGACCTGCAATTTGCCAGCGGCTGCACCACCAGCCCCTATGTCTGGCGGACCAAATATGCGCTGAAACACAAGGGTTTCGACATCGATCTGGTGGATGGCGGCTTCACCGATATTCTGGAGCGGACCGGCGGCCGGTCAGACCGTTTGCCGGTGATCGTCGATGAAGACCGCTGGGTGCTGGATAGCATGGTGATCGCCGATTATCTCGATCAGCGTTATCCGCACCGGCCGCTGCTGTTCCCTTGCCCGGCCTATAAGCCGGCGATGCGGTTTCTCGACAGCTGGATCTGGAACACCGTGATTTCCGCCTGGTTTGAAAACTACATTGCCGATTATCACGCGCTGTCCCGGGCAGAGGACCAGCCCTATGTGCGCGAAACCCGCACCATGTTCGTTTCCGCTGCAACATTGGAAGAAGCGCAGGCCGGCCGGGAAGATCGCCTGCCACATCTGCCCGCCCGGCTGGAACCGCTGCGCAAGCTGTTGCAGGAAACGCCCTGGATCGGCGGCGACACCCCCGATTTCTGGGATTATTCGGCCCTTGCCATCTTCCTGTGGCTTTCCTCTCTTGCGACGATCCCGCCTTTGACCGAAGACGATCCCCTGCGCGACTGGCTTGATCGCGGGTTTGATCTGTTCGACGGCATCGGCCGCCATCCCGGGCTCCACAGCCTGTTCGGATTGCAGCTGCGCCCCGGCGATCCCGAGCCATTCGAACGGGGGGGTATCGGCCAGGCTGTGACACCGACAAATGTCGGGCCAGGCGCGCCGGTGCAGCCAAGGAAATAACACCAGCACTCTTGGGGGAGGAGGCGGGGAGGATGGCTAAGCTGCGATATGAATTCAGGCTGCTGCTGCTGCTCAGCCTGACCAATGGCGTCGTCGCGCTTGAACGGTTGAGCGCGACATTCCTGTCCCCCTTCCTGGTAGCCGATCTTGGCCTGTCCAACGCCGAACTGGGGCTGCTGGCCGGGGCCTTGTCCGGCGCAGTGGCGATCAGCGCCACCTGGTTCGGTGCCCTCGCCGATCGCAGCGGCAGGAAGAAATCCATCCTGCTGATTGCCACGCTGTGTTTTTCGCTGATCGCCGGCGTACCTGCGCTGGTGGGCGGTTTTCTGGGGCTGTTCCTGGCCCGCATGGCGCTGGGCATTGCCGAAGGGCCGGTGGTGCCGCTGTCGCAATCCATGATGGCGGAAATATCCGATCCCCGGCGACGCGGCCTCAACATGGGCCTGCTGCAGATGGCCGGCGCCTATCTGATCGGCGGCATGGCCGGGCCGGTGCTGGCGACCGCGATCGCAACCAGTTATGGCTGGCGGATCGCCTTTGCGGCATCCGCGATCCCCGGCTTGATCATGGTCGTGGCGATCTGGCTGGTGATCAAACCCGATCTGCCCCGCCCGCAAAGGCAGGATGCTGCATCTGGCGGCGATCTGCTGCAGGCGCTTCGCCAGCTGCTGCCCATCCGCAACATCCGATTGTCGATGGCCATCGCCGCGCTGTTTGCGGCCTGGGCGACGATCCAAAATGTGTTTCTGCCGGTCTATCTGGTGCAGGAACGCGGCATGGCCCCGGTGACCATGGGATGGGTCATCGCCGCAGGCGGGCTGGCCGGGCTGGTCGGCGGTTTTGGCGTTCCGGCCATCTCCGACCATTTCGGCAGAAGGCCGGTGATGATCACCTGCGGCATTTTCATGCTGGCAGCCCCCGCAGCGATCCTGTGGCTGCCAGCCAGCCCGGTTGCGATGAGCATGGCGGTGCTGATCGGCTGGCTGGTGATGGGCATGTCCCCGCTTTATATCGGCGTCATCCCGTCAGAAAGCGCGCCGCCCCGGCTGGCCGCCACCGCGATTGGCCTGCCCACTGCGGTGGGGGAGATTTTTGGCGGGGTGCTGGCCCCCTATGGCGCGGGCAGCTTGGCCGACAGCTTTGGCCTGTCCGCCCCTTTCCTGATCTGCATCATGCTGGCGATCATCTGCGCCGTGACCACGCTTTTCCTGCAGGAGACCGCCCCGCGCATCATGGATGGCAGTGCCCCGCCCGCGCCTGCCGCTGGTGGATAAGCCTTTTTTCAAACCGGCTGTTCTGTTCATCTGCGCAGCTCTGCTAAGGCGCACCAGGTACCGCCAGCGGAAAGATCAGCCATGTCCCTCACCCCCGCCCTGGCCCAGACCTTCCGTGTCATGGTCGCCTGCTGCGTCACCTTTGCGCTGGTGCAGGCATTCGGCCTGCCGCAGGGCGCATGGGCGATTTTTACCGTGCTGATCGTGATGCAGGGATCGCTGGGCGCGACCGCCGGCGCAGCGCGGGATCGGTTGATTGCCACCGTCGCGGGCGCGGTGGTCGGTGGATTGATCCTGCTGGCCCCCTTGCCAGTGGCCTTGCCGCATCATCCCGTGGCGCTGGCCGCCATGCTGGTGCTGGCCATCGGCGTGCTGTCCTTTGCGGCCGGCAAGCATGCCTTCCTGCGCGCTGCGCCCTTGACCGCAGCGGTGGTGGTGCTGACCCATGTGGCGACCATGCCGGTGAGTGTGTTCGTGCTCGACCGGATACTGGAAATCACCCTGGGCGGCGTGGTCGGCGTGCTCGCCAGCCGCTTCATCCTGCCGGTTCCGTCCAAAGGCGTGATGATCAACCAGCTGGCCAGCGTGCTGGAGACCATGGCCGAACTGCTGAATACGGAGGCGGATGCGCTGGAACAGCGCAAGGCCGTCGCCACGGCAGAGGCGCTGATCAGCATGCGCAATGCCATGGTCGCCGCCGATACCATGCTGAAGGATGCGCAGCGGGAAAAGGCGATGGGCCTGGTCAGCGAAGGCGTGTCCGACGCTATCCCGCGCACCTTGTGGCGCATCCGCAATGGCATCACCCATATCGGCGGGCTGCTGGATCAGCCGCTGGCCGAAGAAGCCATGGCGATCGTCGGCCCGGCGGCCACCGGCATGCTGCGGTCCATGGCGCAGCTGGCGCAGGCCTGCGCGCGGGGTTTGACGGAAGGGGCAGAGATCTCCCCACAAAGCGAGGATCAGGCCGCCGCCGCATTCGACGCGGCCTTTACCAGCCTGCAGCAATCAGACCATGCGCGGGACATGCCCTTTGATGCGATCGGGCGCGTGTTCGGGCTCGCCTTCGCCCTGCGCAAGCTGCATCAGGATTTTCAGGATCTGGCCGCCCGGATCACGGAAAGCCGATCCAGCTGACACTGCGCCTCAGGCGGTGGCAGAGCTGGGCCTGAATTCCACCGATGCACCCAGAGCCAGCAGATCGCGCTGGATCCGCCCGAAACGGACCCGGGGCCCACTGCCCACGGTGATTTCGCGTTGGGTCGCCAGGGCCAGAGCTGCCGACAGCGGCAGGTCGAGCGTCTTGCGCAGAATCTGCAGGATCTGCAGCTTCTGTGTGCCGATGTCGGTGATCACCAGATCGCCCTGCTCGATCGAAGACAGATCGATGGCGGCGTCTGCGGCACCGGCGAGAGCCTGCTCCTCTTCACGCTCTCGCCGTGCCTCCACAACTTCCCGCCACAGCGGATTGGCCGGATCGGCATAGGCTTCGATGCAATTGAGCGCATTGGCTCCATCCGGATCAGCGGGGAATTCCCGCAAGGCTGCCAGCAACATACCGAAATGGCGGCAGGAACGGGCGACCATCACCGCATCCCAGCGCCCGGCCCCATGCGGCGCATAATAGACCGGGAAGCCGGTAATCTCCTCCCCCCGATCAATGAAGAAGGGATCACCGAAATAGTTCTGCGCGATCACCAGCCATCCGGGCTGCCAGCCCCCGGGTTCTGTCGACACCAGGCATTCGCCCGTGTGCCCATGCCAGCGGTAACCGGTCTGGAACTCTGCCAATTCGCCGGATTCCGGATAATTCCACGGCAGCACCAGATCGCCGCTGACCACCGCCGCTGCGATGAAATGGGCGATGTCTTTGGGCAGGTCACCCTCGGCCATCGCCGGCTCGCGACGCAGCAACTCCGTGTCGGATCCGGTTTCAGGCATGGGCTTCCAGCTCCAGCATGGCATCGGTCACCTGCCCGCCGCTCTGCTGCGGGGTGATCAACGGGGCCAGATCAAAGCCCATCCGCCGCGCATGGTCGAGGAACGGCGCGCGATCGTCAGGCGAAAGCTGCGGCGTGCGCGACAGCAGCCACAGATATTTGCGGTCCGGGCTGCCGACCAGCGCGATGCGGTAATCATCATCCAGCATCAGCACCCAGTAATCGGCTTTGGTGAAGGGCAACCAGCGCAGCCCCGCCGGCAGGAAGCTGACCGCCAGCTTGGCATTGCTGTCATCCACGGCCTCCGCCACGCCGACCGCGCGGGCAGGCTTGCCTTCGGCATCGATGCAGCGGTTGTCCACCGTCACCTTGCCATCAGGCTGCAGCGTGTAATGGGCGGTGATATCGGACGCCGCCTCATCTTCCCATTTCATCGGCAGCCGGCAGATTTCATACCACAGGCCCAGATAACGCGGCAGATCGACCTGGGGGACAGTCTGCACGGGAACATCTTCGGCCATTGAGCTCTCCTGATCTGAGGTGATCAGGATGTAACGCAGCCCCAGGCGTTTGGTTTCGCAACCCTTATACGATCAGCCGCATCAGGGTTTCGACCAGATCCGCCTCTGCCGCCGGCTTGTCTTTACGGATGCGGGCGATGCGCGGGAAGCGCATGGCAAGCCCCGATTTGTGGCGCTTGCTGGCATGGATGGAATCAAACGCCAGTTCCACCACCAGCGATTTTTCAACCTCCCGCACCGGGCCGAACCGCTGAATGGTGTGGCGGCGGACAAAGCTGTCGAGCCATTTCAGTTCTTCATCGGTGAAGCCGGAGTAGGCCTTGCCGACCGGCACGATTTCCCCGCCCTCTTCCGGCGGTGCGGTCCAGCAGCCGAAGGTGAAATCGGAATAGAAGCTCGACCTTTTGCCTGATCCGCGCTGGGCATACATCATCACGCAATCGGCTGTCAGCGGATCACGCTTCCATTTGTACCACAGCCCGACCTTACGCCCCGGAACATAGGGGCTGTCGCGCAGCTTCAGCATCAGCCCTTCGATCGCGGCATCGCGGGCATTGTCACGCAATTGCGAAAGCTGCGAAAAATCCTCCGCCTCGATCAGGGCCGACAGGTCAAAGCGCGATGCCGGCAATTGCGGCATCAGCGCCTCCAGCCGGGCGCGGCGCTGCGTCCAGGGTAAATTGCGCAGATCCTGCGTGCCGTCGATCAATATGTCATAGAGGCGAACAAAGGCTGGATATTCGGCCAGCATGGCGGCGGACACCTGCTTGCGCCCCAGCCGCTGCTGCAGCGCGTTGAAACTGGCCGCCCCGCCTTCCTCCCCACCCTGATGCGATCCGCGCACCAGCAATTCGCCATCGAGCACGGCAGGCACGGAAAAATCGCCCGCCACATCGGGAAAGGCAGCGGTGATGTCATCCCCGCCCCGGCTGTAGAGGCGGGTTTCGCCGGCTACATTGACCAGCTGCACCCGGATACCATCCCACTTCCATTCGGCGGCAAACTGGCTGAGGTCGATCTCTCGGTCTTCCAGCGGCACCGCCAGCATGAAGGGGCGGAACACCGGCAGCGCGCCGGCATCAGGCTTGGCCGCGCCCTCCGCCGCCCAGGCGAACAGCGGCGCATAAGGCGGCTGCAGCGCGTGCCACATTTCCTCCACCTCATCATCCGGCACATCGAAGGCATGGGCAAAGGCCAGCTTGGCCATGCGTGCCGATACCCCGATGCGCATGGCCCCGGTGGCAAGCTTGAGCAGAGCAAAGCGGCCATTGGCATCCAGCCGATCGAGCAGCAGCGGCAGATCACGCATCACGCTGCTGCGGGTCATGGCGGAAAGCGCCGTGACGGTTTCGGAAAGCGTGGGTTCGCTGGCCGGTTGCACAGGCGCCCGCTCTGGCCACAACAGGCTCACCGTTTCCGCCGTATCGCCGACATAGTCGCGGCTCAGCGCAAACAGCACCGGATCCACCCTTTCGCTGATCAGCGCGCGAATGGTTGCGGATTTCACTGCGGGAAAATCCAGCGCCCCGACCAGCGCGGCCAGGGCCCAGCCGCGATCAGGATCAGGCGCCGCGCGCAGATAATCCGCGATCAGATCGCGCTTCCCATTGCGCGAACGGGTGTAGATCAACCGGTCGATGAGCATGCTGAACGCCCGCATGGTCAATCGTCCTCTTCCTCATGCCCGATCAGTTCGAGCGCGCGGGCGCGCAACTGCTGCGTCTGGCACCAATGCACCAGCGCCTCTTCCCGGCCATGGGTCACCCACACCTCCGCCGGGCGCAATTCGCGGATCGTGTCGGTCAGTTCGGCCCAGTCGGCGTGATCGGAAATGATCAGCGGCAGTTCGACATTGCGCTGCACCGCCCGTTGGCGCACCCGCATCCAGCCCGATGCCATGGCGGTGATCGGATCAGGCAGGCGACGGCTCCAGCGGTCATTCAGCGCAGAAGGCGGCGCCAGCACGATCTGCCCGGCCAGCTTGTCCCGCTTCTGCCCTTCCACCAGTTCCAGCGGACCAAGCGGCACGCCCAGTTCCTCATACAGCGCGCACATCCGGGCCAGCGCCCCATGCAGGAAGATCGGTTCGCCATATCCGGCCTGGCGCAGTTCGGCGATCACCCGTTGCGCCTTGCCCAGCGCATAGGCTCCCACCAGCACGCAGCGGTCGGGGTGATCGGCCCGGGCCTGCAGCAGCCGGGCCATCTCCCCGGCGATTGGCGGATGAATGAACACCGGCAGGCCAAAGGTCGCCTCCGTAATCAGCACATCACACGGCACCGGTTCAAACGGCAGGCAGGTGGGATCTTGCCTGCGCTTGTAATCGCCGGTCACCACCACCCGTTCCCCGCCGCGTTCGAGCAGGATCTGCGCCGATCCCAGCACATGGCCGGCAGGATAGAAACTGGCGCTGATGCCATCGCCCAGCGCAATCGGCTGCCGCAGCACGGCATGCTGCGTTTCCGGCGCCTGCCCATAACGCAGCGCCATGATCGCGGCTGTTTCTGCAGTGGCAATCACCCGCCCATGCCCGCCCCGCGCATGATCGGCATGGCCATGGGTGATCAGGGCATGGGCGACAGGCTGCGAAGGATCGATCCAGACATCAGCCCCGGGCAGATGAATGCCGGTCGGGGTCGCACTGATCCAGCCTGTGCCTGTCATGATTGCCAAATCCAACCCCTTGCCCGGTCTCTTTCATCGCCCATCAACGCATGGCGGCGCCGTAAGCTCCACAAGCATGTGGGCAGGAAAGCCGCCGAATTGGTAGATTTTGACCATAACAAAATATTATCATGAACAGGGATCAAAATTCATTATCATTAGCCATAACGGGAATGAAATTTCCCCGTCACGTAACATTCTTCCAATTGTAACGTGAACGCCGTCAAACCGTAATTCCGCCACCCTAGAGGCACCCCCAAGATCGGGCCGCACAGGCCCTGACCTGGGAGGTCGCATTGAGGAAAATTCTGTTGCGGGTCGCGGCCTTGGCCGTGCCCGGCATTGGGCTGTCTGCGCCCGCCGCACAGGCGCATGAAGCCGCCGATCACCATACCGTGGCGCTGGCGCCGTGGCAGCAGGCCAGTGAATGGCCGGACCGGATCATTGCGACCTTTGAAGGCGATGCTGCCACCAGCATCGCGGTCAACTGGCGAACGTCGGCCCATGTCACAGCCGCCCGGGCCGAAATCGCCCTGGCCCTGCCCGACGCCCGGTTTGACCAGAACGCCCGCGCTGTACCCGCGACCAGCGAAACCATCGATCTGGATGCCATCCGCCGTGCCGGCGTGCGCATCCCGGTGGAACACAATCAGGGCCTGCCCGGCGCGACCTATCATTCGGTCCGTTTTGACGGGCTGGAGCCCGATACGCTCTATGCCTATCGCGTCGAAGGGGCGGACGGAAAGTGGAGCGAATGGTTCCAGACCCGCACCGCGCCCGCACAGGGCATAACCGCCACCCCAGATAAACCGCTGCGCTTCATCTATCTGGGTGACGCACAGAACGGGCTGGATTCACATTGGCCGCGCGTGATCCGTGCAGCCTTCCAGACCGCGCCCGATGCCCGTTTCATCCTGCACGCCGGTGATCTGGTAAACCGGGGGTCGCGCGATCTGGAATGGGCGCAATGGTTCCGCGCCGGCGGTTTCATCCATGGCATGGTCCCGGCGATCCCGGTGGCCGGCAATCATGAATATGACGCCATCGGGCTGAGCGAGGCCGATCGCCAGCGTGCGCTGTCCTTCCTCTGGCGCCCGCAATTCCGCCTGCCGGTGGAAAACAGCCTGCCCGCAGAGCTGCAGGAAACGGTTTACGACATCCGCTATTCGGATGATCTGCAGGTCTTCGTACTCAATTCCAATGCGCCCGATCTGGCGGCGCAGGCGCAATGGCTGGATGCAAAGCTGACCGCCAGCACCGCCCGCTGGCGGATCGTGACCCAGCACCACCCGATCTATTCATCGGGCAATGAACGCGACAATCCGCGCCTGCGTGAAGCGTTGTTGCCGGTGCTGCTGAAGCACAAGGTCGATCTGATGCTGCAGGGGCATGACCACACCTATGCCCGCGGCACGATCGAGGATCCGGTGCAATTGCCCACCCGCCATGCCGCTGGAGAGGCTGACCGGCTGACGACCATGTTCGTCAATTCGGTATCCGGCCCCAAGCAGTATGAATTCCGCGAAAACGGCTGGACCGATTATGGCACCAGCGGCGTGACGCTGGATCGCATGGCCGAAAACACCCAGTTTTATCAGGTGATTACCATCGACGGCAGCACGCTGCATTACGCTGCCTATACCGCCGATGGCCGCCTGTATGACGATGTTCGCCTGACGAAGGCGGCAGATGGCACCAAGACCATCGCACAGGAGAGGGACGGACTGCCTGACACCAGGCGGTTCGACAACACGCTGCCATATCCCGGCACCGGGCAATGATGCCCTGAAGAGCGCTGCCTCTTCATTTTCACTGATTACCACTGAGGGGAAAATCCATGACCGGCTCTACCGGTTCGATCCGTATCGCCATGTCTGCGTCCACCGCCCTGATCGCCCTGATCAGCGCGACCAACGCAGCCGCCGCCGAACAGGCTGCACCCACGGCCGTTCTGGCCGCCAGCACCGCCGCTGCCGCTGATGACACGCTGGCCGCCGGTGATCGCACCACCATGGGCCAGATCCATGGCGTGGTCAGCGATGCATCAGGCCGTTTCGTCAATGGCGCCGAAGTGCGCGTTGATGGTTCCAATATCGTTGCCCGCACGGACACCGAAGGCCGTTTCCGCCTGAACGCCGTTGCCGAAGGCAACCGCACGATAACCGTTACCTATATCGGCCTGCCGGACCTCACCAGCCAGGTGGATGTGCGCGCCGGCTTTGCCAGCGAAGTGGCGCTGCAGATGGGCATGACATCGGAAGATGGCGTGATCACCGTTTCCGGCGCCCGCCCGATCGCCGAATCCGAAGCTGCCGCCTTGCAGATGCAGCGTTCGTCCACCTCGCTGATCAGCGTTGTTGCAGCCGACAGCATCGGCCGCTTCCCCGATCAGAACATCGCCGCAGCGCTTTCCCGCCTGCCGGGCATCGCCGTGCAACGCGACCAGGGCCAGGAACGCTTCGTCAGCCTGCGCGGCGCGCAGACCAGCTGGACGACGATTTCCTTCGACGGCATCAATGTGATCAGCCCGGCCGGCCGCACCACCCGTTTTGACACCATTCCTTCCGCGATCGCCAGCGCCGTCATCGTGCGCAAGGCCGTGACCGCCGACATGCCGGGCGAAACCGTTGCCGGTAACATCGACGTGCGCACGCGTGGTGCCTTCGATTATCCCGGCTTCAACATGGCCGGCGATGTGGCGCTGGGTTACAATGATCTGGGCGGCGGGCTGCAGTACAATGGCGCCGCGCATATTTCCGACCGCTTCTTCGACGACACCTTCGGCGTTCTGCTGTCTGCATCGCGTTACGAACGCGACATGATCACCGACAATTACGAAGGCGGTTGGACCGAACGCCCCGATGGCCAGGTCTGGAACAACAACAGCCAGAACAAGCTTTACCGCCTGACCCGCAGCAACATGGCCTTCAGCGGCCGGCTGGACTGGCGGCCGAGCCCGAACCATGAATTCTTCTTCAATTCGATTCACACCGAATTCCGCGATGACGAACTGCGCAGCGCCTATGTCTTCGACGTGGACGACAGCCGCAATGGCCCCGGCTGGGCCAATGCCTCCACCGGCAACACGCCCTATGAAGGCACGATCTATGGCGTGGAAATCGATTCCACGCTGAACAGCAACTCGTCGCGTCAGCGCATCTTCACCAACACGCTGGGCGGCAATCACGACCTTGACGCGTGGGACGTGAAATGGCGCCTGAACTACACCCGCGCGCAGGACGACAGCCGTGGACCCTTCGGTTCGACCTGGCGCAGCCCGACCAGCCCGCTGCTGCGCCCGTCGGTGGTCTATGACCTGACTGACCGGACGATCAACAATCTGCGGCTCTACGAAACCATCCGCAATGCCGATGGCACTTACAGCCTGGGCAATGAACGCCCGTCGATCACCGGGACAGAGCTTGATTATGTCACGATGACCCGTACGGTCAGCCGCGCCCAGACCGATGCCTATACGGCCAAGTTTGATGTCACCCGTGATCTGGCCCTGTTCGGCAATGAAACCAAGCTGCAGTTCGGTGTCCAGTTCGATGACCGCACCAAGGAAGCCAACCGCGTAACGCTGGAAGCGCGCGCGGCTGATCTGCAGGCGGCCGGCATCGCCCTGCCGAAGATGGATGATTTTGCCATCAACGAGCCGTTCAAGGGCCGCATCCCGCTGCGCTACAACTTCCGCTATTTCTCCAGCGAAGCAGGTTCGGCGCTGTTCGACAGCTTCATTGCCAATGGCGGCACGCGGGTACAGCCGAACACGACAGAGACGAATTTCTACAACGTCAATGAACGTGTTCTGGCCGGTTATCTGATGGGAACCAGCTTCTTCGACTGGGGTAACATCGTGGCCGGCGCCCGCGTCGAAAACGTGCGTAACCAGAGCGAAGCCTTCGTCCAGACCACCGTCGATGGATCCAATGTGTTCCTGCCGGCCAGCGTTTCGACATCGCAGACGATGGTCTTCCCCAGCATGCACATCAACTGGGATGTCACGCCGGACATGAAGCTGCGCCTGTCGTTCAACACCGGCGCCGCACGGCCGGATTACACCGATCTGCGGCCCAACCTGTCGATCGACGACATCAACGAAAGCGTTTCGGGCGGCAACCCGCTGGCCAAGCCGGAAAAGGCCAAGGGCGTTGACCTCTATTACGAATGGTACATGCCCTCGCGCGGCTTCTTCTCTGTCGGTGCCTTCTACAAGGATATCACCGATGTGCTGTTCGACATCGAATACAACCAGTTCGGCCTGACCGATTTCGACACCCCTGAACTCAAGCGTTCGACCTATATCTATTCGACCATCGGCAATGGCGCGAAGGGTTCGATCAAGGGTATCGAAGTGGCTTTCTCCCAGCCGTTCGAAGGCCTGGCCCGCAGCCTGGGCCTGCCTGACTGGATGGGTGGCTTCGGCTTCCAGTCCAATCTGACGCTGAATGATTCCGAAGCAACCACCCCGGATGGCCGCAAGGTCGCCCTGCCGGGTGCATCGGATCTGGTTTACAACGTGTCCGGCTATTACGAACGTGCCGGTTTCTCAGCCCGTGTCAGCTGGCAGGAACGGTCTTCCTGGATTGACTCGCTCGGTTCCAACCCGGTCGTGGGTGACAATTACTGGGATCGCGTAGGCCGTCTCGACGTGTCGATGCGCTATGCCATCAATGACAATGTCGAATTCTACTTCGACGCCAACAATCTGCTTGATGAACCGGGCGTTCGTTATGTCGGCGAACGCGCCCGCGTGATCGAACATGAAACCTTCGGTGCCCGCTACATGTGGGGCGCGCGGTTCAACTTCTGATCCGCAAGCTTTGCCTTGAAGTAAGGTAACACGCCGGAAAGGCCGGGATATTCAGGGGATATCCCGGCCTTTCTTTATCTGCGGAGACGGCGTGTCGACACGGTCCGCCAGATCATCATCCTTGCTTTCTGACACGGCAAACCGGTTCAGCCAGCGCCTTTCGAACAGCCCCAGCAAAGTCAGCATCACCACGGCCACCACACTGCCGAAGGCGACCAGCGGCCACAGTCCCGCACCGCAGGCGATCCCGATCACCGTTGCCAGCCACACATGGGCCGCTGTGGTCAGATGCTTTACCTCCCCCTTAGTCACGACAATCAGACCGGCCGCGATAATACCGGTGAAGGCGGCCGTCCCCTCGATCACGCGCAGGGGGTCGATGTTCGATTCCATGCCGCCCATCTGGTAATAAAGCGCCAGCGCGGCCACGGTGACAAAGGCGGCCGAAAAGCAGATCAGCCCATGGGTGCGCATGCCCGCAGGCATGTCGCGCAATTCCCGATCCACACCCAGTGCGAGGCCAAGCAGCGCCGCTGCCCCCAGGCGCGCCAGCACATCCCAGTCGAGCATATGCAGGCCTGTTGGCGGGTTAAGTATCATGCGTGGCTCCCGCGGAATTTGCGGGAACAACGGCCTCGCAACGCATCTGTTCCGCACACGAAAAACGGAACCTGGCGCAGAAATCCGCGTTTTTCCGGCATATGTTCCCTGTTTGAAGGATCGTTTGTGCCGTTCAAAAAACCGACCGATGAAGAACTGAATTCAAGATATCAGGCACAGGCCCCAGCCCCATCAAATCCATCCGATCCGAATGATGACGGCAAGGTTAAACCCCGTCCCCAATGGCGGTCGCTGCTTTTGGCCATCCGCAAGATCAACGGGCGGGCCCCGCTGGCCCGGTACCGAACCCGCAAATCAGAAGATCTGTGAACGCGGGCCAAGGCGGGCCCGATCAATTCATGTGAGCCAGAATCTCGCTTATGGGGGCCGTGGCAAAACCAATGGCGCTGTCTGAAATGCCATAGGGCATGAACAGAGTGGATCCGATCAGCGTGGCCCCACAGGTATAAACGACATTGGGCACATAGCCTTCACGGTCGTTTTCCTTGGCCGTCAAAATCGGCTTTTCGCTGCGCGCAAGCACGCGAGAGGGGTTATCTCGATCCAGCAGCACTGCACCGATCGAATATTTGCGCATCGCCCCAACGCCATGCGTCAGCACCAGCCAGCCTTCATCGCACAGGATCGGGCTGCCGCAATTGCCGATCTGAATGAATTCCCAGGGGAAGCGCGGCTCCAGCAACAGCACGCCGTCATCATCCCAATGACCGATCCGATCCGATGACAGCAGATAAAGGTTCTTCCCGTCCTGCCGGCCGACCATGCAATAGGATCCACCAAACTTCTTCGGAAACAGCGCCAGCCCCTTGTTTCGACCCGCGCGCCCATCGACCGGAGCCATGGTGAAATCACGAAAATTCCGTGTTCGCATAATTTCAGACCGGATATCCCGCCCGTCATAGGCCGTATAGGTTCCGATCCATTCGTAATCACCCCCGCCATGATCGAAGCGGACCAGTCGCAGATCCTCCAGCCCATTGCGCTGGCGTTCGGTCATCGGGAAAATAACCGATCCGGACAGCGTGCATTCCGGGTGCCGCTGGAAATGCACCTCTCCTTCGTCGGTTGAACAATCCGGGCCGCAAAGTTGCGCGGCTGTGGCAACGTCAGGCTGCGGCCAGATTTCGAAATTGCCGTCCGGGTCGACGATCCCTTCACGAAAGGCGATCGAACTGATGTGCCCTTCCCCCACCGCCCGCATGGACATGACAACACGCACGGCACCGCCGCGCATACCCGACTGGTCGGGATGGGGCACCACGCTGGGGTTCATCAACGCGGCGGCTGCATAGCTGTATTCATGGCAGAAATAGGCGCCGATCAGGCGCTGACGATTGGATGACAGATTGAGCGGCAGGGAAAGCGCTTGGGCAACTTCGGTGTAGCGATGTTCGAAAACCCGCTCTGTCTGCCAATGGCGTTCCGAGAAATCGATCTGGATGGCTGCATATTCTGCATCCACTTCTTCTTCGCTGAGCTCCAGAATATCCGACACCAGTTTCCCGGCCCGGGATGAACTGGCACTGCTTGCCTGCCAACCCAGATGAAAGGGACGGATCACCACACGGGAAGGATTGGCCGCCAGCCGACGGGGGTGAATCGTAAAAACCTTGTCCTGCAACGGGGTTGCCCCCGCCTGATCATCAATTGGTTTCGCTGCTGCAGAAGACATCACACGCCCCCCCGATTTCATCGCCACGGGCGATCAGCCCGACATAGGCATAATGGGCCAAATGGTAGGCCAGCAGTGATTCCGCACCGCAATTGCCATTGGCGCCCTGGCGGGTGACACCGTCAAGGCAGATACCGGTCACCGGGTCTGCCAGCGCGGCACCCCGATCATTTGCGCCCAGAAACCACCGCCATGCACCCTCCGCAAATTGCATCCAGGGGGCGCTGCGATCGCCAAGGCGCAGGGCTGTGGCGCAGGCATCAATCGTCGCCCAGGCTTCCAACGGCTGCTGATCAAAAGGCAGAAATTCGCCTTCCTTGCCGAAACTTTCCGATCCGGCGGGGCGAAACAATCCAGCGGGGGACTGCTGCTCTGCCAGCCAGCGCAGGCTGGCGAACCCGGCCACGGTCCAGCTTTCCTGCCCCAGCGCATGGCCGCATTCGATCAGGGCCTGCGACAGGCGGGGATTGTCATAAGCGATGACGGTTTCAAACCACATCCATTCCGGCTGGGCTGTGCGATCGAGCAGATCATGCAACAGGGTTCCACATCGGGTGACCAGTTCGATCGCCAACGCATGGGCCGGTCGCTGCCTCAGCACCGCTGCAGCGCCAAGCCCCGCAAAAGCCACGGCACGGGGCGATGTCAGCGTCCGGGCGCTGCGGCCGTAATTTTCAAATCCATGCAGAGCCCATTCGCGAAGACCGGCGGGCCGTGCGTTTTCAAAACAGTCACCCAGCGCCCAGATGGCGCGACCATTGCTGTCGGATGATCCTTCATCTTCGCACCAGCGGCGATCATAATGCATGAAATTGCGGAACACTTGCCTGTCGGGATTCCACGCATGCTGCAGGAAGGACGCAAACGGGCTGGCTCTGCGCAAAGCCGTATTTTCATCCAGCCAGTGCAGCCGGTTGACCAGCATCAGAGCCCGGACATTGTCGTCCAGGCAATAGCCGTGATTCCGGTCAGGGATGATGCCCCGCCCGTGCTGCAATATTCCGGTGCCGTCACACAGCACGTCAAACGCCGCGAGGCTGGGCCGCGTGGTCTCTGCCTGACCAACAGCGTCGTCCGCCCCGGGTGGAATCCCGCCGGCAGGCTCCGCAACCACGGCCCTTTGCAACATCGCCCGCGCCCTGCCTGCGAAATGTTCCCACACGGTGGACCGTCCACGGCGGTATGTGCGGGTCTGCAGCGCCGTCAGCCGCGCGGGATTGTCGAGCAGGTGATTGACCGCATCCGCGATAGCGGCCGGATCATGCGGTTCAACCAGCACCCCGCCAATATCGCCCAGCAATTCACGGGCGTGGGCGTAGGGGGTTGAAACCACTGCCCGCCCCAGAGCAACTGCATAGCTGAGCGTGCCGGAGGTGCTTTGTTCCAGATTGGGGTAAGGCGTCAGATAGATATCGCATTGCTGCAACAGTCCGATCAGTTCGGGCATATCCACGAACCGGTCGATCCATTCGATGTGCGCTGCCACACCAAGCCTGTCGGCTAGGTCGCACAGGCCCTGGCGATAGACTTCCCCCTGATTGCGCACTTCATTGGGGTGGGTCATCCCGACAATTCGATAAACCACCTCCGGGTGGCAGGCGATAATGCCCGGCAGGGCCTCGATCGCGCTTTCCAGGCCCTTACCCGGCGACAGCAGGCCAAAGGTCATCAGCGTGCGGCCCGGGCCGATGTCCCCGTCGCCGGTCAGCCGCAAAGGACAATCGGGTGCGCCATGTTCGATCACGCTGATCCGGTCAGGGTCCTGATCATAACGGCTGATCAGCAGATCCCGACCGCTGCGGTTCATCACCATGACCTGCCGCGCACAGGCCAGCAGCCGGCGGATGATCCTTTCCTGCCCGGGCGAGGGATTGCGCAGAATTGTGTGCAGGGTAACGACCAGCGGCGCGGCGATCCGGTCGACCAGATCAAGCACATATTCGCCATCGCGCCCGCCAAAGATGCCGAATTCATGCTGCAACCACACCAGGTCCGGACCGACCCGGTTGATGCGCTTTGCCAGATCGGCATAGGCCCAGGGATCATCCCGTGTCAGTTCGGCGAACATGTCCTGATGATCGGCCGGATCGACGCCGTTCTGGATGGCACATTTTCGCAGCGTCACTTCCGGATGATAGCGGGTGAGGCTCTGCACAATATCATCGGTAAAGGTTGCGATGCCGCATTTGCGCGGCGGGAAATTCCCGATCAGCGCCAGCGAAAGCGGGGAATGATCGTCATTGCTGAAAACAGCCCTCCCCATATCTGCCGGGATCCTGCCACGACTAAGGGGATCATCGATCCGACCTGGAGTGTAAGGGGCGGAGGTTTCGCTGGCGTTGAACAACTCGAGCATGTTGAACCACCGATTTCTGATAGCATCATGATGGATAGCCTCGACGCCAGACACCCAGCGTGTCCCCGCGCCGCCCGACAAGGCAACACGGCAACGCTATGGTCCTGACAAAATCGAAGTGCGACGATAACCAGATGGAATGGACAGGCGAAACATCCGCTGCCCAAACATGTGGCCGTTCTACCCCCCTGATCAGCCGGCAGGGAGCAGACACACTTTGTAACGTGCGCCCTGCCGCTCGGTTCCTTCAAACCCGCTCAACAAGCCTGTTGTGCGGCGCAACATGTCTGGATCACGACGAAACGTTATGCCTGCAGGATAAGGCGCTCGAATTATCATATGCCAACAGCTGCACGTCTGTCCGGATCAGAATTCATCTGGAGCCGATGGGGTTGGCAAAGGCGGGGCTTCGGGCAGCGCCGGGGCCGGATTGTCGTAATCGGGCGAAACCGGCTGCACTTCGGGCGGCTGCTGCACGGGGGCTTCTGGTGGGGCCTGCGGATCAATCCGGTCAGGCTGCGGTATCGCGGGTTGCGGCGGGCTGGTCGGGCTCGGCATTGTCCATCTCCTTCACAGGCCCGATGAAGCAATCTCTGCCACCGGGGCTCAGAAAAGAAACCCCTGCTTGCGACAAGTGTTCCGCTGCGGCGCCAGGCGGGGCATCAGTCGCGATGGAAGAAGGCCGGCTTCCCGTTCAGCACATTGCGGGCCATCTCGCCCCGGTCATGCCGGGCCAATGCCCCGCCGGGCATGTCATCGTCCCAGAAATCTGCCTCCGCATATTGCCGCAGGGCGCTGTCATAATGGGCCAGACGCCGCCCAAACTGGCGCAGAGCCGCCAGCGCCCCGGCCACTTCGGGAAAATCATCGCCCCGCCCGGCCAGCACCGTCGCCGCCAGATCGGCGCGCCCGGCTTGGGTCAGCAGTTCTGCGGCGGCCTCCCGTGCCTGTTGCAACATTGTTTCCACTGGACCCGTGAGGCGGTCAGCCTTGGCCGAACCGGGGATCATCGGGGCGGATTTTCTTCCTGTTCGTTCAGCTGGCTCCACAGATGTTCGGTGCCGGCTTCCTGCGCGCGGTGGACATATTGCGATGCCACCAGCCAGGCCTTGATCGGTTGCAAGGGCAGGATGCAACCGATCAGCATCAGCGGGAAGGATGTCAGCAGATGCACCCAGAACGGCGGCGCATGCACCACTTCCAGCCAGACGACGAAGAACATCAGCGGGAAGGCCACGATGCACAGCGAAAAGAACGCCGGGCCATCATCGGGGGAAGCAAAACGATAGTTGAGCCCGCAGGACGGGCAGGTTTCGCGCAGCTTCAGCCAGGATTTGAACATGCTGGCTTGGCCGCAACGCGGACACAGCCCCTTCCACCCAGTGCGAAGAATCCAGCGGGCCTTATCCGCGCCATCGGCCTGCTGCGGCCCCGGCTGGGCCCGGCTGGGCGGCCGCGCACCGGTGGAGAGTTCTTCCGTTACGGGAGAGACCGGCGTGGCTTTGCCGTCAGCGATCGTGGCGCCAGGGGTTGGCTCACTGGTCACGTCATCGGGCGGAATATTCGACATCGGACTTCAAACCTCGCGCAGCAGACTCGCCGTTCAGGGCGTAATCCGGACGCCGCAGATATAGCTCTTGTATGCATACATAATCAATGCAAAATACAGACAATGCTGATTGCGATGCGGATCTGATCCCCCATGCCCATGTGGATGCCAGACATAACGGGCGTTTCCGGCCCCAAATATCTGTCGATCAGCGCCGCACTCGCGCGCGACATCGACGCCGGGCGACTGCAACCCGGCGACCGGCTGCCCCCGCAGCGCGAACTGGCCGAAGCACTGGCGCTGGACCTCGGCACGATCACCCGCGCCTATGCCGAAGCCCGCCGCACGGGCCTGATCGATGCCGACGGTCGGCGCGGCAGCTTCGTCCTCGATCCGGCATCGCGCCGGACTGTCACCCCGCCAGACCCTGCCCCGCCACAGCCGCGGGAACTTTCCGCAGAAATCGCGCCTTTCGACACCGGCATGAACCTGCCGCCGCTGCCCGCCGGCAGCACGCTGGGCACACGCTATGCAGCCGCGCTGCAGACTGTGCTGGACGGGCCGGCGGCAGCCAACCGGCTGCAATATCAGCCCGCCGGCGGCGCGCAGCAGGATCGGATCGCCGGGACGCAATGGCTGGCGCTGCGCGGCATCCCGGCCGATGCAGACAATGTGCTGGTCACCTGCGGCGGCCAGAATGCCCTGCATGCCGTGGCGACTGCTCTGCTCAATCCCGGCGATGCCGTCGCCTGTGGCGGTGCAACCTATCCCGGCTGGCTGGCCATCGCCCGGCGGCGGGGCCTGCGGCTGGTACCACTGGCCATGGATGATCAGGGCATCTGCCCCGATGCGCTGGATCAGGCCTGCCGCGAGAACGATCTGCGCGCGCTTTATGTCGTGCCGGGCAATGACAATCCGACCACCGCCACCATGGGCGCCGAACGCCGCGCTACCATTGCCAATCTAGCGCGATCGCATGATATCGCCCTGATCGAAGACGACGCCTATGGCTGGCTCAACCCGCAGCCGCTGCCTCCGCTGGCCGCGCTGGCGCCGGAACGCTGCTGGCATATCGCCAGCCTGGCCAAGATCATCTCCCCCGCATTGCGGATCGCTTTTCTGCGCGCGCCCGATCTGCGCCATGGCTGGCGGCTGGGGGCGGACATGCATGAAACCGCGATCATGCCCCCGCCGCTCAACAGCGCGATCGCCACGGCCTGGCTGAATGATGGCAGCTGGGCCACGCTGGTGGATGAAGTGCGCCAGGAATGCCGCGCCCGGCAGCAGATCACCCGCAGCATCCTGCCCGGCGGCAGCTTCCATGCGGCAGACGACGGCTATCATCTGTGGGTGCCGCTGCCCGCCGGCATGCCCGCCCCGGCGCTGATCACCGCCCTTGCCCCAACCGGGCTTTCGGTGATCAGCGGAGAGAGCTTTTCCGCCGCCCCTGATAACCCACCAGCCCCTGCGCTGCGCATCTCGATCGGCGGCAGCCTGTCCCGCGATCAACTGACCCGCGCCCTGCACCTGCTCGACACCCTGCTCCACCACAGCGGGGCACGCATCACGCCGCTGGTTTGATCCGCGATCACGCGCAACCGGGGCAAGATCACATTGCCATGGGCGGCCCGCTTGGGCACGATGGGCCAAACGGCCTGCATCGCAGCGCGCCAATCAGAGAGGATTTTCACCGCCCATGCGCCCTTCATTCCGCATTGCCCGCCCTGTTGCCCTGAGCATCACCTTGCCGTTGGCCCTTGCCCTGGCGGCCTGTTCCGGTGCGGCCGAAGATCAGCAGGCTGAGGTTGCGGAAGACAAGGCACCGCCCGCCCCGCGCAGCTTTGATCTGCCCGGGGACCGGCTGTTCCCCGAAAGCCTGGCGCTTGCGCCGCAGGGCGGGATGTTCATTTCGGGCATGAACGGCCAGATCCTGCGCGTGGACATGATCGAAGGCACGGTGACGCAGTGGATCGCGCCGGGCACCTATGGCGCCGGGCCGCTGTTCGGCATTCTGGCGGATCAGCGCAACAATATGCTGTGGGCCTGCAGCAATGATTTCAGCGCGCGCGGGGTCAGCGTCGAAGGGGCGGATGCCGGCAGCTGGCTGAAGGGCTTCGATCTGGCCAGCAGCGAAGGCAAGGTCAGCCTGAAGCTGCCGGGCGCAAGCGCGGTCTGCAACGATATGGCCGTGGGGCCCGATGGCGCGCTCTATCTGACCGATACCGTCAGCCCGCGCATCCTGCGCTGGAAACCCGGCGCGACCGAGCTGGAAATCTGGAAGGAAGATGTGAACCTGGGCAAGGAAGGCGGGCTGGATGGCATCGCCTTCGGCAGCGACAAGCAGGTTTATGTCAACAATGTCCGCACCGGCCAGCTGTGGCGTGTGCCGCTGGACAAGGATGGCAAATCTGGCGACATCGCCGAAATCAAACCCTCCCGCCAGTTGATCGAACCCGATGGCATGCGTCCGATCGGCGGCATGCGCTTTGCCCTGGCTGAGGGCGGTGGTTCTATCTCCGTGCTGGAAATCAATGGCGATCAGGCCAATGTCACCACCCTGGCCGAAGGGATCAGCCAGCCGACCGCCGTTGATGTCAGCGATGGCACGGTCTGGTATGTGCAAGGTCAGCTGACCGCGCTGTTCAATGCAGACAAGCCGCAGCCCAGCCTGCCCTTCCGCCTCAGTTCAGTATCGCTGACCGCCACGCCGGTGCCCGCAAGCAGCGAAGCACCGGCGCCGGCTGAGACACCGGCAAACTGATCACACGGGGAACACGCCGGGCTGAAGCGTCAGCCCGGCAACGAGCAGCAGGATCTGTTCGATGGGCAAGATATATCTGCAGATGATCGCCGTCGTCGTCGGCAGCCTGTTACTGCTGTTCTTGGTGTTCAACTGGCAGGGTCTGCTGCTTGGCTATGCCATGCTGACGGATGAGGAACGCCCGGCGCTGCTGGATGATGCCCGGTGGAACGATCCGGGCAGCGCCCGCAAATTCAACGCCCGCTTCGGCAAAGGCGCCCCCGAAAGCGATCTGATCGACTGGCTGGCGGACAATGATTTTGTCAGGGCAGCGGACACGCGAAGCGCGCAACGCAATATCCGCAGCCTGCCATGCAATGAGAATATCACGATTTCCTGGAATGCTGACGCCCGCCATTCGCTGACCTTGGCCACCGCCAGGGTGCAGCAGAGCGGGTGCCTCTAACGAATAATCGAGGTTATTGCCGCAACGCCGCACCCGCCAGCGCGAGGTCATCGAGCATGGCCTGCCATGCGGCGGAGCCGGGTTCCGCGCCGGATCGCAACAGGAAGCTGGGATGGGTGGTCACGATCAGGCGGCTGCCATCGGCCAGCGGGGTCACCTGCCCGCGTTCGCTCTGTACGCTGGGGGTCCGGCCGAGCACGGCCCGGGCGGCGCTGGCGCCAAGCGCCAGGATCACCCGGGGCGCCACCAGCCGCCTTTCATGGTCCAGCCACCAGCGGCACATATCCACTTCGCCCGCGGTGGGGGTTTGGTGCAGCCGCCGTTTGCCGCTGCGCTGGGTGCCGGTTTCAAACTTGAAATGCTTGACCGCATTGGTCAGCCAGGCACCTTCCCGCGCGATGCCGGTTTCCTGCAGCATGCCATTCAGCACCTGCCCCGCCGGGCCGACAAAGGGCCTGCCGGCCAGTTCTTCCTGATCGCCGGGCTGTTCGCCCAGGATCATCAGCCCCGATCCGCCGGAAACGGACCCTTCCCCGGTGACCGCCGAAGTGCCGTTGCAGCCGATCGGGCAGCGGCGGCACAGGCCCACCCGCTGCGCCAGTTCGGGCAAGGATTCCGGCGGTGGTTCGTCGAACCGATCGGCCCCGGCATCGACCATGGCCGCTTCGCGCGCCTGCGCCCCGGCGATCAGATCGGGGATCAGCCGTGCTTCGGGCAGGTTCTTCCAGTAACGGCGCGGCATTTCGCGCAGCATGGCCTTGGTTTTCAGCCGGGCCGGATTGAAGATCGCCGCGTAATAGGCATTCCACAGCGCTTCGCCGCTGCCATCCTTCCCGGCAGCAAGAAGATCGCTCATCTCATCTTCGGCGGGCGCATCTTCCTTCCGCGCGCCCGGTTCTTCCCGCAAAGTCCCATTTTGCCACACCAATGTCAGATCGGGGGACAGGATTGCCCAGTCATGCGCGCCGAAGCGGTTGATGAAGAATTTGGCATTGTGCCGCAGGGTAAAATAATCGGGTTCAAACCAGGCGACATAGAAGGGCGCGCCATCCGGGCCATGGGTCAGGCGAAAGCGGACAAAGGCGCGCATCTTGTGAATATCGCGCCGCACCTGCCGCAGCAGCGCGGCCAGCGCATGCACATCGGGATCGGCGGCATTGGCCAACAGGCGCGGCTGGGCTCGGCTGCGCCACAACAGGCGATAGAGCAGCGCAAATTTGCCCGGATCGCGGTGCAGGATCGCCAGCTTCGCCTGCGCCAGAAATTCGCGACTGACGCGAATCTCTGCCTCGGCGGAGGCTGATGACCGAGCCTCCACTGGCTGATCCAAGCCCGGCAGTCCGGCCGCGAACAAATCCGGCGCCTGTTCGGCGGCCTGCCCTGCCTCTCCGGCGGACCAGATCACCCGATCGGGCGCCACACCTCGGTGCAGCAGATCACGCGCGGCATCGCGCCATTCGGTAAAATCATTGGCCCGCTGCAGATGCACCGCCTGCATCTGCCCCGCTGCCGGCCGGCCTCCAGACTGGACAGCCGCCCCCACCATCAGCCGAACAGTTCCATCTGCTTTGCCGGGGGCGCCAGCCGGGTGCGCAGATCGGCCCGGTCGATCAGGCCCGTTGGCCGCCAGCCTTCGGCAACAATGAAGGGCCGCAGCTTGTCCACCGAACGGGTCAGCCGTGCCAGATCTTCCAGCCGCAACCGCTGCAGCCGCCGGCTTTGCAGGATCTTGTCGACGGCCTTGGTGCCCAGCCCCGGCACCCGCAGCAGCATGTCCTTCGACGCGCGATTGATATCGACGGGGAAGCGTTCGCGGAACCGCAGCGCCCAAGCCAGTTTCGGATCAATGTCGAGCGGCAGCATGCCGCCATCATCCATCGCGCTCTGCACTTCACCCGGCTGGAAGCCATAGAAGCGGATCAGCCAGTCGCTCTGATACAGGCGATGTTCGCGGATCAGCGGCGGGCGGCTGAGCGGCAGCACCGCGCTGGCATCGGGAATGGGGCTGAAGGCCGAGTAATAAACCCGCCGCAGCCGGTGTTGGGAATAAAGCCCGCTTGCCCGCTGGACGATGGTCGCATCGCTGGCATCATCGGCCCCGACGATCATCTGCGTCGATTGCCCGGCCGGGGCGAATTTGGGCGCGTGGCGGAAATGCTTCTGCGCGTCCTTGTTCTCGGTGATGCGGTCCCCGATCATACCGATGGTGTTTTCGATCTGGCCGGCCTTCTTGTCCGGCGCCAGCCGATCCAGCCCTTCGCGCGTCGGCAGTTCGACATTGATCGAAATCCGGTCTGCCCACAGCCCGGCTTCGGCCACCAGTTCAGGATCCGCCTCTGGAATGGTCTTGAGGTGGATATAGCCGCGAAAGCCATGATCGCGCCGCAGCCGCCGGGCGACATCGACCATCTGTTCCATCGTGGCCGAGGGGGACCGGACAATGCCGGAGGAAAGGAACAGTCCCTCGATATAGTTGCGGCGATAGAAACCCAGCGTCAGATCAACCACTTCCTGAACGCTGAACTTCGCCCGCGCGACGTTGGAGCTCTTGCGGTTGACGCAATAATGGCAATCGAAAATGCAGTGATTGGTCAGCAGGATCTTGAGCAGAGAGATGCATCGGCCATCGGGCGCATAGGAATGGCAGATGCCCATCCCCTCGGTCGATCCGATGCCCTTGCGATCCTTGCTGTTGCGCTTTTCCGTGCCCGATGATGCACAGGATGCATCATATTTGGCCGCATCGGCAAGAATCGACAAACGATCGGTCAGGCTGGCACTGCGCATTTGTTCACTTTATGTTTCATTCGCATGGCATGCAAGCACTGGCGCAAGGCGGTTCCGCTGAGCGGGGCTCATTGGCCCGGGTTTCACCGGGTCGGGCAGCCTGCAGACATTTGTTGCAAGGTCACGGCAAACGCGCGATATCCCGTCACGTTCCGGCGTGATTTCGGGCAGATATGCAGAATATCGATAGTCACTATCGATCCGCGTCCCAAAAAATCCCGTGCCCGCCAAGGGCCGCACCTCTATTGTCAACCAATCCAGTAGATAAACCCCAACCGGCAGATCCGGGTACGGGGCATGCAGAGGGTTGGACGGGAAATGACGAAACTTGGTTTGAAGGTCGGAACAAGCCTGCTGGCCGTGGCGATTGTGTCGGGGACGATCTTCACAGGCGCGGCTGCCGCGCAGGACGCAGAGCCAACCGATTCCACCGAACTGATCGTCACCGGCACCCGCCTGCGCGGCGTGCGCGCGGCAGACAGCGCCGCCCCGATCCAGATCGTCGGCGCATCCGCCTTTGAACGCGTCGGCCAGCCTGACCTGACCCAGGGCCTGCAGCAGAACCTGCCCAGCTTTTCCGCCCAGTCCATGGGTGGTGACACCGGCAATTTCACGCTGACGGCGGCCCTGCGCGGCCTGAGCCCCAATCACACGCTGATCCTGGTCAATGGCAAGCGCCGCCACCCGACCGGCAATCTGCAGGCATCGCCGGGCGCCGGGCTCTATCAGGGTTCATCCAGTGCTGACCTGAACCTGATCCCCGTCAGTGCGATTGCCCGGGTGGAGGTGCTGCAGGATGGCGCCGCCGCGCAATATGGCACCGATGCCATTGCCGGGGTGATCAACATCATTCTGAAGGATGATATCAGCGGCGGCAGCTTCACCGCCACGGCCGGGCAATATTATCGCGGCGATGGCGAAACCGCCAATGCCCAGCTCAATTATGGTTTCAAGCTGGGCCAGAACGGCTTCCTGAACCTGACCGGCGAAGCGCGTTTCCATGATTACAGCCAGATCGGCGGGATCGATTATCGCGCCTTCAACCCGGACGGCACGATCCGTTCGGGCCTGAGTGCACTGGATACGGCCGGCCTCGCCGGTGCAGACGGCGCCCCTTATGTGAACAAGGCGATGGGTGACGCGCGCCACACGCTCTACAACGTCGCCTATAATGCCGGTTATGATCTGGGCGGCGGCACGCAGCTTTACAGCTTCGGCACCTATAGCAACCGCACCGCTTCCGCCTTCCAGAACTTCCGGCTGCCCAGCGCGGTGACCAAGGTTGAGAACGGCCAGACCATCGCGCTTTATCCCAATGGCTTCAGCCCGCGTCAGGCGTTTTATGAAGAAGATTTCGGCTTCACCGCCGGGATCAAGGGAGAGGCGAGCGGATGGGCCTGGGATCTGTCCACCACCTATGGCCGCAACAGCGCGGACATCTGGACGCGCGATTCCGCCAATGCGTCGCTCTATGCCGATACCGGCAGCACCCCGACCGATTTTTACGACGGTCGCTTCACCGCCACGCAGTGGACCAACAATCTCGACATCAGCCGCGAAGTGGAAATCGGCCTCGCCAGCCCGCTCAACATCGCCTTCGGCGGCGAATACCGGCGCGATACCTATGCCATTGCGCAGGGTGATGCGGCATCAATCTACAAGGAAGGTGGCCAGGGCTTCCCCGGCTTCCAGCCCAGCGATGCGGCATCGCATTCGCGCAGCAATGTCGCCGGTTATATCGACCTTGCCGCAGACATCGTCAGCGGGCTGCATGTCGATCTGGCCGGACGGGTGGAAGATTACAGCGATTTCGGCTCCACCGCCGTGTGGAAAGCCACCGCGCGTTATGATGTGAACCCGGCCATCGCCTTCCGCGGCACGGTCAGCACCGGATACCGCGCGCCGACGCTGGCGGAACAATATTATTCCTCCACCACGCTGACGCCCAATTACGCCATCGTGCAGCTGCCGGTGAATTCGGCCGCCGCGGCATCGGCCGGGTTCAGCCCGCTCAACCCGGAAAAATCGCGCAGCTTCAGCCTGGGCACGGTGCTGCACCCTGCCCCCGGCCTGTCGATCACGGTTGATGCCTATCAGACCACCATTCGTGACCGGATCATGGCCACCGGCTATCTGCTGGGCCAGGTCGGCCCGAATGTGGTGTCTCAGGGCGTGCTTGATGCCATTGCCGACCATGGCAATGTGTTGGGCCCGGGCATGGGGTATGTGGCGATGATGCTGTTCACCAATGCTGCCGACACCCGCACGCGCGGCGTGGATGTGACGGTGAATTATGATCACGCCCTGGCAGACTGGGGCCGCGCGGCATGGTCGCTGGGCTTCAACGCCAACAAGACAGAGGTGCTGAGCCAGGCCGAACTGCCCGAACAGGTGGTTTCCGAACCCTTTGGCCAGGTCGCCCTGCTCGGGCCGGGCGCGCTCAACACCATCACCAATTCCACCCCCCGCTGGCGCCTGACCCCGGCAGTCACCGTGACCCATGGCCCGCTGGGCGTGAACCTGCGCGCCAACATTTATGGCAAGGTTTCCGGCCTCGCCAGCCTGGACGGCACGGGCATTGGCGGAATGGTGCTGGACATGCCGGTAACCGCGATTGCCGATCTCGACATCAGCTACAAGGTCAGCAATGCGCTGACGCTGAGCGTGGGCGCCAACAATCTGTTCGACAAGCAGGCGCCGCAGGTGCCCAATGTGACCGACAGTTCCGGCGTCGTCCGCCCGGCGACAGGCACCTACAACTATGGCTCTCCGCTGCTGTTTTCGCCCTATGGCATCAATGGCGGATATTATTACGGCCGGGTGAAGGTCAGTTTCTGACAACGTCCCTGCCCCTTCCCTTGGACGGATGTTCAGCGGCATCTTCCGGCGCGGCGTTGCGGTTTCCCACTGGGACCCCGCAGCGCCGCTTCGGCCTGTTTGCCAGTATGCCTTGCGCCTTGCTGATCCTCCGCTGCCTTTTCCCCGCGATTGATGGGAATGTTCATGCCCCAGACCAGTGATCACCCGCAGCCCGCAGCCGAAGCCGGCGGCTGGACAAAAGTGTCCATCTACACGCTGGTGATGCTCACCATCACCTATGCGTTCAACTATTTCGATCGCCTGCTGATATCGCTGCTGTTCCCGCTGATGCAGCCGGATCTGGGGCTGACCGACACCGAATTCGGCCTGATCACCGGGGTCGCCTTTGTGCTGATCTATGCCACCATGGGCATTCCCGTGGCGCGGCTGGCCGATCGCGGCAGCCGCAAGGTGATCATCGGGATCGGCTTTTCCTTCTGGAGCGTGATGACCTTCCTGACCGGACTGGTCACGAATTTCTGGCAGCTGGCGGCCACCCGTTTCCTGATGGGCATGGGGGAATCCACCGCCAACCCCTCCTCATCCTCGCTGCTGACCGATCTGTTCGAAAAACGCCGAAGGGCGATCGCCTTTTCTGTGATGGTATCGGGCACGTCCGTATCATCCCTGCTGCTGACCCCGGCGGCGGGCTGGATTGCGCAGACGCATGGCTGGCGCACCGCCTATATGCTGGCGGGCGGCGTGGGGCTGTTCTTCGGCCTGCTGTTGCTGTTCACGGTGAAGGAACCGACGCGCGGGCAGTTCGACCCGCCGAAAGAAAAGCCGGTCGAGAAGACCCCCTTCCTGGAAGCCTTCCTCTATCTGATCAGCCGGCGCACCTATATCTACACCACGCTGGCGGCATCGCTGCTGATCATATCCTTCTATGCCTATATCGTGTGGAGCACGACCTTCCTGGTCCGCGTGCACCATATCGACGTGGCGCAAAGCGCCAGCATCTTCGGCCCCATTCGCGGCATGGCCGGGCTCGCCGGCGGCCTTTCATCCGGGCTGGTGCTCAACTGGCTGCTGCGGCGCGATGAGCGCTGGCAGTTCTGGCTGCCCGCGCTGTGCTTTGTCGTGGTGGGCGTGGCGCAATATATCTTCATCTTCGCCTCCAGCATCTGGATGCTGGCGATTGGTTCGGCGATCGACAGCTTCGCCGTGACCATGGCCGTGCCGCTGATTTCCATACTGCTGGTGCAGATCATGCCATCATCGATCCGCACGCTGGGCATGGCATCATACTTCCTGATCAATTCGCTGCTGGGCGACATCCTGGGCCCGCTGGGCGTGGGCGTGCTGAACGACCAGTTCAACGCGATCTGGGGCGATGAGGCGATCCGTTACTCCATGGCCATCACCGCCTGCTTTGCGCTGTTTTCCGGCCCCGTGCTGCTGCTGGCCGGGCGGCATTTCAAGGCCGACCGCGAAGCTGCGGGGCAATGGGTACCGAGCGATCAGCGGGTGTGATTTGGAGGGGTTTGGCTTTGCCCTGAGGGGCGGGGTCGCGCGTGGCCTTCGACAAGCTCAGGCTGAGCGGGTGCGGTGCGGTTGGACGGGACTGGGCGATGTCCGCTTAAGCGCCGCGTCCCCCCGCCCGATCACCCTGAGCCTGTCGAAGGGCAGGCACAAGGCTGGGTCTGGCTGGAACGGCTCCGCTACTCAGCCCCCGCACAACTCGTCACGAATTTTCGTCAGCACCAGCCCGAGCAAATTCGTTCCGCGCCAGTTATCCGGCGCATGACCCAACGGATCATCGATCTGGCGACCATTGCCCCAAATCCAGTCGCGCGGATTGGCCTCCACCAACAGCGTGCCGCCCGTATTGCGAAGCTGCCGCAGTGCCCCGTCATTCTGGGCAAATTTGGCCCGATTGCCCCGATAGACGATATCGATCTTCCAGTGATCCCATAGCGTTTGATCAAAACCCTGGACGGTCTGCCCCAGCCGTTGTTGCACGGCCGGATCATCATTTGCGGCAATCTGCCGGGCGACATCGGCATCACCGAACAGCATCGCCTTGGCATACATCATCCATTGTTCGGCGGTGACGAAATCCAGTTCATCAAGCCGAAAGGGCGTGCGGTGCCATTGGCTGAACACCCCTTTGATAAAAGGCGTGAAAGACGCAAATGCCGCCGGTGACGGCAAATCCGCGATGGTGAACGATGGTTCCTCTGCAAAATCAGGCATGATGGCTTATTAGATAAGCCAGATTTTACAGCTTGTCGCTGATTTGCAGCGCATCGCTCCGCACGCCGCTGCACCTATCCTTATCTGCTCGCCGCCGGGCGACATCTTGGGCCCGCTGGGCGTCGGCATCCTCAACGACCAGTTCAACGCGATCTGGGGCGATGAGGCGATCCGTTACTCCATGGCCATCACCGCCTGCTTCGCGCTGTTTTCCGGCCCCGTGCTGTTGCTGGCCGGGCGGCATTTCAAAGCCGACCGGGAAGCTGCGGGGCAATGGGTGCCGAGCGATCAGCGGGGGTGATGAGGGGGGGGGGGGGGGGGGGGGGGGGGGGGGCCGCCCCTTTTTTTTGGTTTTTGGTGGAATGGGGGCGGTGGGGATATTTTTTGTAAACAATTTTTGCTCCTT
>PJTT01000048.1_pt1 | contig 248614 bp, 188 predicted proteins | sample 1512261 | NCBI WGS metagenome assembly PJTT01 (sample SAMN08177685, study PRJNA422409) | Soil metagenome, whole genome shotgun sequencing project. | isolation source: Soil (2) enriched on wood chips | place: USA: Madison | collected 2015-01-15 | reverse complement strand
GCCTGTAAACGCCTGTCATTTTCTTTTACATCTGTTCCGTAATCTACCAGGTCTACATCATGAAAGCAATAATACGGCAGGTTCATTTTGGTGATGAACTCAAAAGCCGCATCCATTTTGTCTTTGGCTCGGTCAACCGCATCGGTTTTGCTGCTCCAGCCAAAAACATGCGTGCCAGGGCCAAACGGATCGTTACCATCGTTACAGAACGAATGCCAGTAAGCGCAGGCGAAACGAAAATGCTCCTTTAATGTTCTTCCGGCTACTACCCTGTTCTCATCGTACCAGCGAAATGCCATAGGATTATCGCTCTCAGTACCTTCATATTTTATCTGAGGAATACCTTTAAAGTACTCCTGCTCACCTAATAATACGCTCATAATAGATTATGTGTTTGTTGTGTGTCTTTTAAAAAATAATTGTTCAAGCTTTAATCGTTAGTTTAAATGCAACACAATATTAGGAAATAAATTGTAATCGGTTTCATAAATTATTTCCTTTATTTTTTACGAATTTAAGCGGTTCAGTCAACTTAACATTTGTAATCGGGCTACATGTAATTGTAACGCATCTGCCTACCTGAATAATAGCACAAAAAAAACCGCTTCTTTCGAAGCGGTTGATATTTTTAGAAAAGATAATCTTATCTTAATTTACCAAAGATATCGTCCCATTTTTTCTCCAAAGCAATGAATTTATCTCTATCTGCTCCTTTTGAATCTTCAATTTTGTAAGAGTAGTACTCTGCCAGATTACCTGCAATAGCGCGATAACTACGTTTTTGCCCCGCATCGAGATTCGGCATTTTAGCGAAGATCTCTGCTGCTTTTTCGTAGTTTGTTTTGGCTAATTCGTAGTTACCAGCATACGTTTTTTTAGCTTCCGCCAGTTGCTGTTTGTCTTCGGCAGTTGCTTTTGCGCCTTTTTTGGTAACATTTGTTTCTGCAGTCACCATTGCATCCCTGAAATTTTGTGACTTTAGTAAGTAATGGTCGCCCAACAAAAGATAAGGCTGCATTTCTCCGGGTTTAAGACTGGAAGCTTTATTTAAAGCAGCCAACATCTTCTTTTCTAATTCCTCTGCGTTACCAGGAGGTACAGCATTTTCTTTCCTGGAATCTAATGTATCGTAGATGATCTCGGCCAATGTGATATTAGATTTGTAATCTTCCGGATTAGACGCTACGTGCTTCTCCAGGCTCGCTACTCTCTCGTTAAAATCCGAACTACCGCCTACTGCAAAGTCCAGTAAAGAATAGGTGAAAAATTCGCTTTGAGGATACAGCTCCTTACCAATTGCTTTGTACTTTTCGAAATTAGCATTATCGTTTTTACCCGCATAATGACGAACTAACCCCTGGTATACGCTTTCGTAAGAAGCTTCGTTATATTCTTTAATTTTTGCATCTGCTATTCTTGTGTAATATTTTACAGCGTCGTCAGCATGCTTGGTATTTTCCGCAAGCAAGCCGGCATAGTAAATAGCTGCTGTATCCATTTGCTTATTCATGATCTTTTTAGCGATCAAAAGTTCAGAATAATCTACCGTCTTTTTAAACTTTTCGTAAGCAGGCTCATATGCTTTATTGTTGATATCAGCGATACCCGCGTTAAAATAAGCCGCGTATAAATTGAAAGGGGTATTCTTATAGGTTGGATCATCCATTAACAACTTCATATCGGCATCCATCTCCTTGTATTTTGCCAAAGCTGCATCTGCCTCTGATCTGTTTTTGTCGGCTTCTGCGGCTTTGCTACTGTCTAATGACAGATGAGCCAACAATGCCGCCTTTAACATATATCCTTCCGGTTTAGTAAAAAACTTTTCGTTGGTAGAGTTTTTATCGAAAGACTCTTTTGCTTTCGCAATCTGCCCCAATGCCAGAAGTCCTTTAATATCATCATACTTCTGCGCAAAAGCTCCTGTTGTTGAAAAAGCAACAATGGTTGCCAGGAAAATAACTTTTTTCATTCGTATATATTTTTACTATTTTTTAAACACTAATTTTCTTCAGTAGGCTCTTCTGTTCCTGCCCCACTATCATTATCAGATTGCTGATCGTTCGAAGTAGTTGCATCATCCTGTGATTCGGCTGGACTAGTTGCTACTGTTTCTTCCCCGTTATTTTCGGTTTCCTCCAGCTCCTCTTGTTCATCCACCTTGGTAATAGCAGCTATTGCATCGCCCTCGTCAATCCGTATCAGCTTCACCCCCTGTGCGGCTCTGCCCAACTCGCTGATGCCACTAACCGGCATCCGTATCGTAATACCACTTTTGCAGGTAATTAACAGATCCTGGTTCTCGAACACATCTAAAAGTCCGACTAAATTACCGGTTTTATCTGTTATGTTGATGGTTTTTACACCTTTACCGCCACGATTTGTAAATCGATATTCATCAACGGCTGTTCTTTTGCCAAAACCTTTTTCGCTGACTACCAGTACGCCCGGTACAATTTCAGCGTTTGTTGGTACACAAATCATGCCTATTACTTCATCTTTCTCATCATCCACTTCAATCCCTCCAACGCCAATTGCGCCGCGGCCGGTAGCCCTCACTTTCTCCTCAGAGAAGCGAATAGCTCTACCACTTTTAACTGCCAGCATGATTTCTGAGGTACCGTCGGTAAGCTTGGCTTCCAGAAGTTGATCGCCTTCTACGATCGTGATGGCGTTTACACCCGTCTGCCTTGGGCGACTGAAGTCCGCCAGGCTGGTTTTCTTAATAACTCCTTTTTTGGTGCAAAGCAGTATATTATGCGACTTTACAAAGTCTTCGTCCTTCAGATCTTTAATATCAATAATTGCGCGGATCTTATCATCAGGCGGCAATTGCATCAGGTTTTGTATGGCACGTCCTTTACCCGTCTTCTCTCCCTCCGGAACCTCATATACATTCAACCAGTAGCATCTTCCCTTTTCCGTAAAGAATAACAAAGTATGGTGTGTAGAGGCTACAAACAAATGCTCAATATAGTCCTCGTCCCTGGTTTTACCACCCCGTACGCCACGTCCACCACGCTTTTGAGCGCGGAACTCGTCTGCAGAGGTACGTTTGATATAACCCAAATGAGAGATAGTAATTACTACATCTTCTTCTTTAATCAGGTCTTTAATACTTACTTCATCATTCAGGTAAGTAATTTCGGTATTACGCTCATCACCGAATTTCTGTTTAATTTCCAGCAACTCCGTTTTGATAATATCGAAGCGTAAAGTTTCATTGGAGAGAATATCCTTTAAGTGAGCGATCAGTTTCATTAACTCCTCATATTCTTCCTTGATCTTCTCCCGCTCCATTCCTGTTAATCGCTGCAAACGCAGTTCCAGTATAGCTTTGGCCTGTATCTCATCCAGCCCCCAGCCTGCATTGATCAGGTTTTCCTTTGCAATGTCCGGCGTAGCAGAGCTCCTGATCAGGCGAATCACTTCATCCAGATGATCCAGCGCAATCAGATAACCCTGTAAAATATGGGCTCTCTTTTCAGCCTCTTTTAATTCGAATTTGGTACGACGCACCACTACTTCATGCCTGAACTCTACAAATTCAGAAATCATGTCTTTTACGTTCAATACCCTTGGACGACCTTTAACGATCGCAACGTTATTGATACCAAATGAAGTTTGAAGATCTGTGTTTTTATACAGCTGATTGATTACTACGTTAGCAATCGCATCACGTTTCAGATCCAATACTACACGGGTGCCATCTTTGTTAGACTCGTTGTTAACGTGTACAATACCTTCGATAACCTTATTATTCACCAGCTCGCCGATACGGTTGGTTAAGGAATCACGGTTTACCTGGTAGGGCACTTCGGTTATGATAATTTGTTCACGACCGCTTGCTTTTGTATCTACATGAACCCTGCCGCGTACCACCACTCTGCCACGACCCGTATGCATACCCGCTTTGATACCTTCCATGCCGTAAATAATACCACCGGTAGGAAAATCCGGGGCTTTCACATGTTGCATCAGCTCGTCGATAGTAATATCATTGTTGTCGATATAGGCTACACATCCATCAATCACCTCACTCAGGTTATGCGGCATGATACTGGTGGCCATACCTACTGCGATACCGCTGGACCCGTTCACCAATAACTGTGGAATACGTGTAGGAAGTATGGTGGGTTCTTTCTCTGAATCGTCAAAGTTCAGCTGAAAGTCTACTGTATCTTTTTCAATATCATCGAGCATGTGCTCGGCCAGTTTCTGTAACCTTACCTCAGTATAACGCATAGCCGCTGGTCCGTCCCCATCCTGGTTACCAAAGTTACCCTGACCGTCAACCATGGTATAACGCATGCTCCATTCCTGGGCCATACGCACCATAGCGTCGTATACAGAGCTATCACCGTGCGGGTGATACTTACCTAACACTTCCCCTACTACACGCGCAGATTTCTTATAAGGCTTGTTAGCGTTCAGCCCTAACTCGTTCATCGCGTATAATATCCGGCGGTGTACGGGTTTTAAACCATCTCTTACATCAGGGAGTGCACGACCCACGATTACACTCATCGAGTAATCGATATAGGCCGTTTTCATCTGCTCTTCTATATTTACGGGAATAATTCGGTTATTATCCTGCGTTCCTTGTGGCTCCAGATTCTCTTCCATCTAATTATTGCTGTTCTTAAAATTTAAAAGTAAAATGGCATTTACAATGCCTGCAAATTTAATCTTTTTATAACTGAAATGTGCCGAATACATAATGATTTTTCACCAGTTTATGCACGTATTTGAAAGGTGGTTTTTTCATTAAGATCTACCTGTTTTTATCCTTCAATCGTTAAGGGAAGGTCAATATCAGACCCGGGCGTAAACAGCTAACGGTTCAAGCCGTTACCTGCAAAAAAAAGCCGCTCCTTGCAGAAGCGGCTCCGTTTATAAATCTGTAAATTTTATTTAAGCTTGAAGGCTTTTTTTACTTTCACAACATGATCTAATTTTTCCCAGGTAAAGAGTTCTACTTTTTTTGAAACTTTCTTACCATCAGGAGAGATAAATACTTTTTCTACAGTGGTAGCTTCACGTCCCATGTGTCCGTAAGCGGCTGTTTCGCTGTAAATAGGGTTGCGTAATTTCAGTCTTTGCTCGATAAAGTAAGGACGCATATCGAAAATGCCTTCTACGATCTTGCTGATCTCACCATCGGTTAAGTCTACCTTCGCTGTTCCGTAAGTATTTACATTGATACTGGTTGGTTTAGCTACGCCAATGGCATAGGAAACCTGCACCAATACCTCGTCTGACAAACCAGCAGCAACGAGGTTTTTAGCGATATGACGCGTTGCATAAGCAGCGCTTCTATCTACTTTACTCGGATCTTTACCGCTGAAAGCACCGCCACCATGAGCGCCTTTACCACCATAAGTGTCTACTATGATCTTACGGCCGGTTAAACCTGTATCGCCGTGCGGTCCGCCAATTACGAATTTACCAGTCGGGTTGATGTGATATTTGATCTTGTTATTAAACAAATGCTTGTACTGCGGGTATTTCTTGATAACGCGTGGTATCAGGATCTTTGTAACGTCTTCATGGATCTTTGCCAACATTTTGGCTTCCTTATCAAAATCATCATGCTGCGTAGAGATAACGATCGCGTCGATCCTTACCGGCTTGTTATTGTCATCATATTCTAAGGTAACCTGGCTTTTGGAATCCGGCCGCAGGTATTTGATTTGTTTATTTTCCCTTCTCAGTTCTGCTAACTCAATCAGTAAAGTATGAGCCAGGTCTAATGCCAATGGCATATAGTTAGCCGTTTCGTTAGTCGCATAGCCAAACATCATTCCCTGGTCGCCGGCACCCTGCTCTTCTTTCTTTTTACGATCAACGCCCTGGTTGATATCTGAAGATTGTTCGTGAATTGCAGAAAGCACACCGCAGGAATTCGCTTCAAACATATATTCGCTTTTGGTATACCCGATCTTGCTGATCACTTTACGGGCAATATCCTGCACATCCAAATAAGCTTTGGATTTTACTTCTCCGGCCAATACCACCTGACCTGTAGTAACCAGGGTTTCGCAGGCCACTTTAGACTGAGGGTCAAAAGCAAGAAAATTGTCGATCAGGGCATCAGAAATCTGATCCGCCACTTTATCTGGGTGTCCTTCAGAAACACTCTCGGAAGTAAATAAGTAAGGCATCGTGAAATAATGAATTTATAGTCTATAAAATAAATAGGGTGCAAATATAGTATCTGCACCCGTGTTAATAAAATTTATAATTAGATCACTAGAGTTTCGAATAAACAATTCTCAATTTCATTTTTTGCGTTGGGTGATTACCGCCTCCTATGCGGGCGCGGCCTGCAGCTGGTCCTGCAGCTGTTTGAACAATGATCCGCGTATCGTTACTGTTAGGATTACCATTGTTGATAACCGTGTAAAAATTAGCATGTAAGCGCAAATCACTAACAGGTGTTACTTTCTTTACCACATACTGTACATAACGCGTTAAATTGAATTTCCACTCTTTTACTGTATTGCTTGAAACATCCTTCTTGAAAGTGTACCTGGATCCGAATGAATTTAAGCCAGCAGTAGTCATGCTGAGAATAGTTCCCAGTTCGTTGGCCGCTTGCAGCCAGCTATTATCAATAGCGTAAGGAATCGATTTGTATTTATTGTTGGTCGCATCCAACATATCAAGAAATAAATAGGGCGGTGCATTGAAAAGAGTATCTGATGCATCATACACCTGTTCCATTTGTAATTGAGCCAGGTGAATTACACTATTAGTCATTCCTGCAAGGCCAGGTATTTTTACTGTTGTATAAGACCCCGGACTATTTTGAATATAAGCAAACGGGTCTTTTACATTGTCACCTGAAGTAGCTTGAACTTGGGTACCGTTATGGTCTCTGCCAATATAATTGGCAGTTCCTACCCGTCCGGCCAAACTATAAAAGGCCACCGCTGTATCAATATCGCCAGTAGTAGTGGTATTGTCATGACGATAATAAACAATGAGTTTTGTATTTGAATTATCTGCAATATTGAAACCCATGATAGAATTTCCACCGCCAGTTGATTTTAATGCAAAGCCACCCACTTTTTTCAAAAATACAGAATCGGAAGAATATCCGTCATTTACACCCGTTGAATCATAGTCCAGCAGTCTCTGACCAAAAGCGTTACTTAGCCGTATACGAAGGGAATTGCCAATGGGCACTGTATCCTTTACGCGGATATCTACGCTGGAATCTTTTAAAGAACGTGGTATAATTTGTCTCGACCCCAATATATTGGTGGTGACAAAATTATCCTCCCGTATCGAATAAGCCGAGTCGCGATTACTGCCACTAACCCTGAAATTATTAGCTGTAGAAAGTTCAGATACCGTTATAGTTTGCGGTGTCGTTGTATCTCCGTAATTAGTCAAATAAGCAACCTGAAGTACGACTGAGTCAATATATCTTTTTCCCGGAACGTTAACCAGATTGGTCTTCCCCTTATCAGGTGTCAGTTGAAAGAACATGCGGGCATCTGTTTTACCGAAAATCGGATCTGTCATTAAGCCTAGATATTGCGCATCTTCATAAATACTTCTGGCTGAATCGTCAGCAAATACAGATAACATGTTATAAGTTTCCACCTCCAATGTTGTATCGAAAGTATGGATATTATCAACCGGTGGGATCAGATCCTGCCCCATATCGGTTGCTAAGTTGATCTTGTTACAGGAAACCAGTAAAACGATAGCCAAGGTGCATATTCCCAGTGCCGACGAGATAAATTTATTCACACAGATATTTTTGAAAATTGATACGGTAAGTTTTAAAAATTATTCCGCAAGATCGTTATACAGTTGTAAATAGTCTGTTAAATCAGAATCTTCCTTAAACTGCAAGGTCTTCTTACCACGCACTTTGGTAAACTCAGCCAGTAGTTTTTTGTCCACGTTGGGAGCACCAAAAGTGATCGCATCGGCATAAGTAGCGCCTCCTCTCATTAAAGCCACATTGGTACCTTCTTTAAAAGGCTCCAGGTCCTTTTCTTTCAGAGAAGGGTGAATAAGCGCTTTGGGTATAAATCCTTTGCCCAGCTTTTCTTTAAAAGTATTTTCTCCAATGGTATAAACAATTTTGCTATGCGCAAAAACCGGCTCTTTCTTGTAAATCGTTTTCAGGTATGCAGGGATCAGCCCTGTCATCCACCCGCTGCAATGTATCACATCGGGGCTCCAGCCAAACTTTTTCACGGTTTCCAGGGCTCCCTTGCAATAAAAAACCGTTCTCAGGTCGTTGTCTGCAAACCATTTCTCTTCATCATCATGGAACAAAGTCTTTCTTTTGAACAACTCCTCGTTTTCCAAAAAATACACCTGAAGACGCGCGCTGGGTAAAGATGCCACCTTGATCTGCAATGGCATGTCGTCGTTATCAACCGTTACGTTGATACCAGAAAGTCGAACTACCTCGTGAAGCCTGTGTCTGCGTTCATTAATAACTCCGAAACGCGGCATAATACAGCGCACCTCAAAACCATTATCATTGGCTTTTATGGCGAGTTTATTAACAATTTCAGAAAATTCAGTCAACTCTAAATAGGGGGACATTTCATTGGCAATAAATAAAATTCTTTTCTTTGTTGACATGCTTTAGCAATTTTTAAAGTTTGCGAAGTTACATATTTATAGGCAAACCGCCTTGTATTATAAATTATACTAATGAAAGTATTTAAAAAGATAACAGACTTACAGTCTTACCTGCAGGATCAAAAACAAAAGGGCATGGGGATAGGATTTGTGCCTACCATGGGCGCTTTACATGAGGGGCACCTTAGCCTGTTGCGTATGTGTAAAGCGAGCTGTGATATAGCAGTAGTAAGCATTTTCGTAAATCCTACGCAGTTCAATGACCCTAAAGACCTTGAAAAATATCCCCGAACCATAGAAAAAGATATGACCCTGCTGATTGACGCGGGCTGCGATGTTTTATTTTACCCGGATGCAGCAGAAATATATCCACCCGGAGAAATAACAAGAATTTATGATTTGCAAACCCTTGAAAACCTGTTCGAAGGAGCTTACCGGCCCGGGCATTTCCAAGGCGTCTGCCAGGTAGTAGATAAGCTTTTTTCCATTGTTCAACCACAACAGGTTTTTTTTGGTCAAAAAGACTTCCAGCAATGTATGGTGATCAAAAGACTGATTGAAACAACACCGGCGTTCAACGCAATTAAAATGACGATTGTGCCTACTATGCGTGAATCCAACGGATTAGCCATGAGCAGTCGCAATACGCGGCTCTCTGAAGAAGAAAAACTGATAGCACCAACAATTTACCAGACATTGTTGTTTTTAAAAGAACAACTTAAACCGGGGCCTGTAACGGGCACTATCGGGTTAGCCATTGCAAAATTGCAGGAAAAAGGTTTTGTTACAGATTATGTAGGAATAGCTGATGCTGTCACCCTCGAACCGGTACAGGAATGGGATGGTAAAAAGTCGATAGTGGCGTTAATTGCAGCATTTTTAGGGCCCGTTAGGCTGATAGATAATTTGGTTATCCCGTAGTTGGAAAGCTCCCTTAATTGAAATACTTTTGCACGCGCAAATAAAGCCCGGCAAAGTATCATACTCAAACCGTTAAAATAATATATACTGATGAATACAGTGAAATTAAAAAGGGTAAATGGAGAATATGGTTTTGATACCATTAATGAGAATGGAACAGTAGTAAAAACAGATACCAATCCTACTATGGGTGGCCTAGAATACGGTGCGCGACCGATGCAGCTTTTACTGAACGCACTGGCGGCCTGCTCTAGTATTGATGTAATCAGTATATTGAAAAAACAGCGCCAGGAGGTGATTGATTACGAAGTAACCGTTAACGGAGAACGCGAACCCAATGTAGAGCCTTCCTTATGGCAGCATATTGAAATGATTTTTGAAATCACCGGTAACGTAGATGCAGATAAAGCCAAGCGTGCAGTTGAAATCTCTATTACCAAATATTGCTCAGTAGCTATTACCCTGGCTAAAGCAGGTGCCGAAATTAAGACCCAGGTGATCATCAATAAGGCGGTGTGATAAACATGCGTTTCAGAAAGTACCATAATTAAAGACCCTTGAATTAAAATAAATAAACGTTGAGTAATAAACGACAACTTCACCCCTCTACCATTGCAGTAAGAACGCAAACAGAGCGCACCTATCAAATGGAGCATTCTACGCCCCTGTTTTTAACCAGTAGCTTTACTTTTGAAAACGCGGAATCGATGCGCGCAGCATTTGCTGATGAGTCTGACGATAATATTTACAGCCGCTATAGTAATCCTACAGTAGATGAGTTTGCACATAAAATTGCGTTATTAGAAAAGTGTGAAGCTGGTTTTGCAGTTGCCAGCGGAATGGCAGCCGTGTTTAACTCCTTTATGGCGCTTTTGAAAACAGGTGATCATTTGTTATGTTGCCGTTCCATGTTTGGTGGTACCAATACGGTTGTTACCAAATTTTTAGGGAAATTCGGTATTGAATTTACATTGGTTGATGCAGCGGATATTGATAACTGGGAAACTTCGGTGAAACCCAATACCAAAATGCTTTATCTTGAAACGCCCACCAATCCCCAATTAGAGCTGATTGACCTGGAAAAAGCAGGCCAACTGGCTAAAAAGCATAACCTCATATTTAATGTAGACAATTGTTTTGCCACCCCGTTTTTGCAAACGCCTACAGATTTTGGCGCGGATCTGGTCATCCACTCTGCTACTAAATGGATTGATGGACAGGGACGCGTTTTAGGAGGTGTAATTGCAGGCAAAAAAGAGCTGATCAATGAAGTATATCTGTTCTGTCGCAACTCAGGTCCTACCCTCTCGGCCTTTAATGCCTGGGTGTTAACCAAAAGCCTTGAGACTTTAGATGTACGTATCACCCGTCATTCGGCTAATGCTTTAAAAGTAGCAGAAACCCTGGAAAAAAATCCCCATTTGGAATGGGTTAAATATCCTTTTCTTCCGTCTCATCCTCAACATGAAATAGCGAAAAAGCAAATGAGCGCCGGTGGCGGTATTGTTTGCTTTGAAATAAAAGGTGGTGTTGAAGCAGGCCGTAAATTTATGGATGCTTTGCAGTTATTATCGCTTACACCTAACCTGGGGGATTCACGCAGTATCGCATCGCATCCGGCTAGTACCACGCATTCTAAACTGAGTGAGGAAGAGCGTTTGAAAGTTGGTATTACGCCAGGCCTTATTCGTATTTCAGTAGGATTAGAACATCCTGATGATGTGATCTATGATATTGAACAGGCGTTAAACAGCATTGATTAAACCATAACAACTGATCTACTAATGAAGACGAAGACCAATGATGTAACAGAATTAAGTACCGAAGAACTAGTGAAGCAAAAGAAAACACTCTACGGAGTAGCTTTTGGTTTGGGTATTGTAATGGTGATAGCTTGCCTGATACTATTTTACCTGGTAATAAAGAGCAAGAACTATATGGTCATGTTCGTAATCCCTGTAGCCATGCTATCGCTGTTACCTAGTTTTATGAGACTGGGACAAATCAATGCAGAACTAAAATCACGTAACCCTAAAAAATAGGTTAGGTTTTACCAGCCACTTGCCAGTACATCGGCCAGGTGCATGGGCTTTATACGGTAGCCTTTACCGTTGATATAGCCCTGCAGGTGCATCAGGCAGGAAAGATCGGTGCTGATAATATAATCGGCATCTGTAGCAATGGCGTTCTCGACTTTTTGCTCTCCCATTCCAACGGATATGCCGGGAAATTTTACCGCGAAAGTGCCGCCAAAACCACAACAGGTTTCCACATCGCTCATTTCGGTAAGATACAAGCCTTTTACATTGCCCAGCAGTTGCCTCGGCCCCTGTTTTATTTTGCATTCTCTCAAAGCGGCGCAGCTATCATGGTAGGTGGCCAGGCCGTTTAGCTCAGCCCCGCAGTTGTCGGCCTTTAAAACGTTCAGCAAAAACTCCGAAAACTCGAAAGTGCGGGACGCAATAGACTTAACTTCGTTATGCAGGGACGAGTTATCAAAAAGTTTCTGGTAGTAATTGCGTATAAAACCAACACAACTGGCACTGGGCGCTACAATATATTCAGCGTCCTTAAAATCATTGATAAATTTGCTGCATACAGCCTTGGACTGATCCCAAAAACCTGCATTAAAAGCAGGTTGGCCACAGCAGGTTTGATTAGCATTATATTGAACTGTACAACCGAACTTCTCCAGCACTTTCACCATATTAAATCCTGTTTCAGGATATAACTGGTCTACAAAACAAGGGATAAAAATATGAACGTTGTACATGATCGAAGTTGAAAGTTTGACAAATGACAGGTGAATACATGAAGTTTGACGTACGAGGCATTATGTATTAAACACAAGGTAGCTGGCACCTGCGTCTTACAAGGTGTATCGTACACTTACTTTAATACTATTCAAGCATTTTTAACGCCGTAATAGCCGCTTCCTCACCTTTATGTCCATGTTTTCCACCTATTCTTTCAATGGCCTGTTCTTCGGTATTTACCGTTAGCACACCAAATATAGTAGGTACGGGTAACATCAGATTTAGTTGTAAAATACCGTCTGCAACCATTTTACATACATAGTCGAAGTGAGGCGTATCGCCCTTAACAACGGTCCCAAGAGCTATATAAGCGTGAGGCTCGTCGAATTGCTGTTTGGCTTTGCTCCAATGCCTGTTTACGGCAAAGGGTATTTCTACACAGCCTGGCACAATTAATACTTCTACCCTTGCATTATATTGCTTTAATACGCGCAGACAGCCGGCTTCCAGCTCATCTACAATATGTGCGTTCCATTCTGTTTTTACCAAAACAATAAAGGCATCCTGTTTAAAGATGCCTGTATTGGTATTTAATAAATTACTGTTACCAGTTGATGCCATTATTAATTAACATTATACACCCCTAACTGTGCCAGGTACTTATCAGCTTCAAAACCTTGCTGCGTACGGGGATATTTTTCTTTTAATTCTTTGAAAAGTGCAATTGCTTCATCTTTATTATTTAACACGTGTTGTGCTAAAAATGCCCCTCTGAAAAGCGCATCAGAACTCTGTTGCGGATCTGCTTCAAAATGGTGTGCTGCCTTTTTGTAATAGTCTAATGCTTCAGCACCCTTACCCAGGTCACCATATGCATCTCCCAATAACAAATAAGCACGCTGCTGGATCTGTTTGGAATCTGTACTGAACTCCTTAAGATACTGAACTGCTTTATCGTTCTGATTCAACTTAATATAACAGCTACCTGCATAAAAATTAGCCAGGTTACCTTTTACAGTACCGCTGTAATTATCAGCTACTTTAATAAAGCCTGGATTTACCCCATCGCCGTTTAAAGCAAGGTTAACAGAATCCATTTCATAATACTGTTCTGCTTTATAAATCTTATCAGCAGCTTCTGCTTCTTTCGGCCCCTTTACAAAATGTTTGTAAGCAAAAAAACCGCCCACTGCAACAATTACTACACCTAAGAAAAGTGAAATATTTTTGCCATTTTTACTCCAAACCTGCTTCGCTTTTTCTACAGCTTCGTTTTGTTCAAGCGTTTCGTTACCAGCTTGTTGGTTTATGTTATCTGCCATTTTATTCTTGATGGGAATTTAAATATTAATCAACGATGAAAGGATAGTTCTGATCCATATAAACATCCTTTAACACCTCATCATCATTGGGAATCGGACTCTCTTCTGCAAATTTTACAGAATTAGCCACCACTTCTTCACAACGGGTGTCTATTTCGCCCAATTGTTCTTCTGTAGCGTAATTATTATCGAGGATATTCTTCTTCAGGATGGAGATAGGATCTTTGGATTTATACTCATCAACTTCATCCTTGGTCCTGTATTTTTGAGGATCACTAATAGAGTGCCCTTTATAACGGTAGGTTTTAATTTCCAGCAATGTTGGCCCACCTTTTTCACGTGCACGTTTTACAGCTTCAGCAATAGCATCATGAACCGATTCCGGGTTCATGCCATCAACCACCGCCGATGGCATATCGAAACCTGCCCCTAATTTATAGATATCTGTTACATTCGAAGTACGTTCAACAGATGTGCCCATTGCGTAATTGTTATTCTCGCAAATGTAAATTACCGGTAATTTCCAAAGCATCGCCAGGTTAAAGCTTTCGTGCAAGATACCCTGTCTTGCAGCACCATCTCCAAAAAAGCAAAGTACTACATTGTCCGTATCTTTATAGTGTTCCGCAAAAGCAAGTCCAGTACCGGTACCAATCTGAGCACCAACAATACCATGACCGCCATAGAAATTCTCCTTTTTACCAAAGAAGTGCATACTTCCGCCTTTGCCTTTTGCACAACCAGTCGCTTTCCCGTAAAGTTCAGCCATACAGCTATCTACCGATATACCTTTTGCAATTCCTAACCCGTGATCACGATAAGCTGTAATGAACATGTCATCAGGTCTTGTTGCCGTCATGCAACCTGCTGCAATAGCTTCCTGACCCACATACGCGTGAAAAAATCCGCGTATTTTACCTTCCATTTTATACTTTTCTTCCGCTGTAAGTTCAAACTGGCGAATCAATTGCATCAATTCGTACCAGTATAAATATGTTTCTTTAGAAAATTTTGTTGCCACTCGCTAAATTTTTGTCCGAAGAACTCCTTCGTGGAGTGCAAAGTAAGGGAAAAAAGCGTTTAAAACCAATAGCTATTGGTGAAGGTTTTGCACCCTCTGGCAGGTTTCCCTTCTTATTAAAAGCTTCCTTATAGAACGTTGCTTCACTTATATAAAAAAATAATAAATACTTAAAGTTGGTTTTTAATTGGCTACAGGCAGGTGTTCTATATTTATCGGATATTTTTTATATATTGAAAACCTAAATTACAATGTTGAAACTTATTCCAAGAGACATCAGCTGGCTATCGTTTAATGAAAGGGTTTTGCAGGAAGCATCGGATCATACCGTGCCTTTAAGAGAACGGGTTAAGTTTCTGGGTATTTTTTCCAATAACCGGGACGAATTCTTCCGCGTACGTGTAGCATCACTCAAAAGGATGTTGCAAATAGAAACCAAGATGAAAATGCATTCTGAGAAAAACCCTCAGAAAATCCTTGATGAAGTGCAGCGTGTTAATGCCGAACACCAGGCGGCCTTTGAACGGGTATGGGCTGAGGTATTAACGGAAATGAACAACCATAACATTTTCCTTAAGAACGACAAACAGCTGAATTCTGAACAGAAGAAATTCATTTTAAACTTCTTTGATACTGAAGTGAGCGCTAACATAGTGCCACTCATGGTTGAAAATATTAAGAAATTTCCCAACCTCAGAGATAAATCTATTTTCCTCGGGGTGGTCATGTCTAAAAGTCTGGATAAAGCCGACCGAAAATATGCTATTATAGAAGTGCCGGTTACCGCCGTAGGCAGTCGTTTTATTGTATTACCATCAAAAGAAGGTACACATGACATCATGTTGTTGGAAGATGCCATCAAGTTTAACCTGCCAGATATCTTTAGCTTTATGGGCTATGACGAATTTCAGGCGCATATTTTTAAGTTTACCAGAGATGCTGAGTTAGATATAGACAATTCAGACACCACTACTATTATACAGAAACTGGAAAAAGGGCTGAGGAATCGCAAGAAAGGCAAGCCTATTCGCCTCGCTTACGATGAAAATATGGATCCGGGATTTTTGGAGTACCTGCTGGCCAGGCTGGGGTTAACCAAAAAAGATAACCTGATGCCTGGAGGGAGCATCCACAATTTCAGGCATTTTATGGATTTTCCGTCCCAGGTTTTTACCTATAAAGCAAAGCGTAAACAACCCTTCACCCACCCTGTATTGCAAGATGAACGTGTTGGAGATGTGCTAATGAAGCGGGATGTATTGCTAAATTTCCCCTATCATAGCTTCACTCCGGTTGTTGATATGATCAGGGAAGCCGCGTTTGACCCGGATGTAGTTTCTATTAAAATAGCCTGTTACCGGCTTGCTTCGCAATCTAAAATCGTTAATGCGCTGGTAAATGCCGTTCGTAATGGAAAAGAGGTAACGGTGATGATGGAGCTAAAAGCCCGTTTTGACGAGGAAGCCAACCTGCAGTGGCAACAGGTGCTTTTAGACATTGGAGCAAAAGTATTGACAGGCATACAGGATGTAAAAGTGCATGCCAAGATCTGCGTAATCAAGAAACGTATTAAGGGTAAAACACATCATTACGGTTTTGTAAGTACAGGCAACGTCAATGAAAAAACAGCGAAGTTGTATGGCGATCATTGCCTGCTGACCTCAAACCGTTTTATTATGACCGATGTAAACCGCATTTTTAATTTCCTGGAGAAACCTGAAACCGGGTTTCACTTTCTTGAGAAATGCCGGACCTTAATTCCCAGTCCGGGATTTATACGGACCGAGCTAAATAAGCTGATTGATGCAGAAGTAACAGCGGCGCGCAAAGGACATACTGCCGAAATCATTCTCAAAATGAACTCCATGGCAGACGTTAAATTGATTGAAAAATTAACTGAGGCTGCTAAAGCGGGTGTTGTTATCAAGCTGATTGTAAGGGGTATTTTTTGCATGCAGTCTGAAAGTAAGAAATTTAAAACGCCCATAAAAGCTATTAGTATTATCGACGAGTACCTAGAACATGCCCGGGTTTGGGTATTTCATAACCGGGGAGATCAGAAAGTGTATATCTCTTCTGCAGACTGGATGATACGCAATATTGAGCATCGAATTGAAGCGACCTGCCCTATTAAAAACGAAGACCTGAAACAGGAATTGATCGACATTCTGAATATTCAGCTAAAAGACAACACAAAGGCAAGGATTTTGAATAATGAATTGGATAATGAGTATGTAAAAAGGAAAAATAAAAACGAGGTAAGGTCTCAGGAAGAAATTTATAATTACCTCGCTAATAAATCTTACTGATATTTGCAGCCTCACAGGAACTGAGATATCCATATTTTTGAATAAATAGCAGGGGTATTTCTGTATACCTGGCTATTTATAAGGCTATAATTTATAAAAGATGAACGGATGAAACTGGCAGCTATCGATATAGGAAGTAACGCAGCAAGATTATTGATCACAGATGTATTTCATAGCAAAAGAAAACAACCGGAATTTATAAAATCGAACCTTATACGTGTCCCCCTCCGTCTAGGCTTTGATGTATTTGAAACAGGTGAAATATCCGAAGAACGGGCAGGTAGGCTAATTTCAACAATGAAAGCCTACAGGAATTTGTTGGATGCTTATGATATCAAGCACCTGAAAGCCTGCGCTACTTCGGCCATGAGAGATGCACGGAACTCCAAAGAAATCATACAAAGAGTAAAAAAAGAAACCGGGATTGATATAGAAATTATATCGGGTGACGTGGAGGCTGCATTAATTTATGAAACACATATAGCGGAAGGGTTAGAGAGAGATGTACTCTATTTGTATACTGATGTAGGTGGTGGCAGTACAGAAATCACTTTTTTTCTTAATGAGAAAGTAGTCTTCAAACAATCTTTTAATATCGGCACCATTCGTCTTTTAAAACAGCAAGTGAAGGAAGAGCAATGGGAGGAAATGAAAGAAACAATTAAAGTACAGGTAAAGGATGCCAGGAGCGTTATGGGAATTGGCAGTGGAGGCAACATCAATAAGGTATTTTCACTCTCCAAAAGAAAAGAAGGACGGCCTCTGCCACTTATGTTACTACGTGATTTTTATAAAGAAATGAGCAGCCTCAGTCTTCAGGAGCGCATGAGTGCTTATAAGCTACGTGAGGACCGGGCCGATGTGATCATCCCCGCCCTGCTTATTTACATTAATGTATTAAAATGGGGCGGTGCAGAGGAAATACTCGTTCCTAAAATAGGATTGGCTGACGGTCTTACCCATGCTTTATATGACGAAGTAATTAAGAGCCTCGAATAGCCCATGCCCAGCAACAAAATTTCAATTACACTTTTCAAAAAATATAATCGTGTCTGTAAATAAAGAAGTAAAACGTATCACCACCAATACCCTGATGATGATGAAGCAGGCAGGTGAAAAAATATCCATGCTTACCGCATACGACTATTCGTTTGCCCGTATTATTGATAGCGCAGGTATAGATGTAATATTGGTGGGTGATTCGGCTTCTAATGTAATGGCAGGTCACGAAACCACTTTGCCTATTACCTTAGACCAGATGATCTACCATGCCTCCTCTGTAATACGTGGAGTGCAAAGATGCCTGGTAGTAGTAGATCTTCCATTTGGTACTTACCAGTCTAATTCTGAGATTGCCCTTGCATCTGCCATAAGGATCATGAAAGAAACCGGTGCGCATGCGATTAAGCTGGAAGGAGGCGAGGAAGCCATTGAGTCCATTAAAAAAATAGTTTCTGCAGGTATCCCCGTAATGGGACACCTTGGACTCACCCCTCAGTCTATTTATAAATTTGGTACTTACGCCGTACGTGCTAAGGAAGAAGCAGAAGCAGCCAAATTAAAAGTGGATGCTAAATTGCTGGAAGAAGCCGGTTGTTTTGCTACGGTGCTGGAGAAAATCCCCGCTTCATTGGCAAAAGAGGTTACTGAAAGTATTCATATCCCGGTAATTGGTATTGGAGCCGGTAAATATTGCGATGGCCAGGTATTGGTGATGCATGATATGCTGGGCATTAATACAGAATTTAAGCCCAAGTTTCTGCGTCAATACCTGAATATTTTCGAGCAGGCTACAGAAGCAGTGAAAGCTTATGTCAATGATGTGAAGTCTAACGATTTTCCGAACGAAAAGGAACAGTATTAATGAGCCGGCCCTGCGATGATCATTCTAAAAATGTAAATCTAAGATGAAGATTGTTTCCTGGTGGCCTATTCTGCTTATCGTCTTTTACATATCCTGTAATCATCAGCAAAAGACGGGTGAAGACCTGTCTATTGTCAGGAAAACCATATCTAGAGGCTATTACTCCAGACAAGAAATGGATCCGCCGCCTCCTGGCTTTGTATCACGGTTTAAAACCCTGGAGGAATGGTTGGATCATATTTATCAAGGAGAAGCCCCTGCCGCAGCTTTCGATCGCTACAATTTCGGCATTTTTTATGGAACGGATATCAAGTCAGGTCTGGACACTACTTATACGCTTGTTTTTTCAGGTGAAAGGACTTATTCAAAAGATGGTAAAACTATCATCAATACGGCTTTGTTGTCTGAGCATGAAAATACCTATTTTAACCTTCCTCACAACGAGTATAAAAACTTAAACTACAGACAGGCTTGCGAAAAGCTGAAAACACAACTACAATCTCTTACTCAATCTCATCATTTTCAAAATTCGTTTCTTGCGAAAGCAAAATTAATTACGACAGACTGTCAAGACACTATTTGGTCGCGATAGATTATTTTATTTGATCCTGTTAAAAACGCTCCGGACTGAAAGCGTCAATTTTAATGCTGGTTGATTGATGTTGAATGATTTCGTTGAGTAGTATACCGGTTCCTGTGGCACAACTTACACCCATCATGGCATGCCCTCCCGCATAAGTAAGGTTTTTATATTGATGGTGTCTGCCGATATAAGGCAACCCGTCCGGCGTCACAGGCCTGTAGCCAAACCAGGCTTTACTGGTATCCGGCTGAGGCAGGTTCATTTTGGGATAGTACTTTTTAAACGCATCATAAATGGATTGCACTCTTTTAGGAAGAATGTTGTTGCTATGACCGCTCATTTCCATGGTGCCACCAATGCGCAGCCAACGATCTATGGGTGCAGTAGCAACCCGATCGTCTACTAATATAGATGGATATTGCAGGTTATGGGCTAAATCATCATACACCATACTGTACCCTTTGCCCGGCTGTAATAATATTCTGATGCCCAGGAGTTTTGATAACTCACCCATCAAGGACCCATTGGCAATGATCACTTCATCAGCCGGAATAGGCTGGGTATGGGTAACCACGGATGTGATCTTATTACCTGTTCTTTCAAAGTCTGTTACCTCAGCGTTCAAATAAAAATGAACGCCCATCTCGCGCAAACGTTTGTATAAAGCCTGCATTAATTGGGCAGGATTTACGTGACAATCATCAAGGTAAAGCACTCCACCGGCTACGTCTACTTCTGTTTCGCTTTCATAGTCCTGTACCTGTTGTTTATTGCAAATAACCGTTTTAAGTCCGAATTGCTTTGCCTGTTCAGCCATCTCCTTCTCGTGGTGGCCGGTGATTTCGGATTTGTAAAGCATAAAAACGCCCTTCTCTATCAGGTTAAAATCTTCCAGGTCATTTTTCAGATCCGTCATTTGCTCCCGTGAAAGCTGCAACAGGTTATTAAGATGGGGTGCATTTTTTTCCACCAGTGATTTGTTAGCCGATTTCCGGAATGCGAGTCCCCATCTTACGAGGTCTGTATTTAACCTTGGCTTAATGAAGAATGGGGAAGACGAACTCATCATCCATTTCATGCCCTGTTTAATAATTCCTGGTGTTGCTAATGGTATAAAATGAGAAGGCGATATATAACCAATATTACCAAACGAACAGCCATCAGTGATATCATTTTTATCAACTACGGATACTTCAAGGCCTGCCTTCCTTAAATAGTAAGCGCCTGCTAGCCCAATGATACCTCCACCTATAATTACAACATTCATCTTATAATAATTTTGTTCCTTCTTCCATTCCTTACTTGTTACTGATCCTCAACTACTCGTCAGATCACCTGGAATCCGTGTGCATAGGGATCATCGTCTTTATCAATCCAGATGGTGTTATAACCATATAGTTTAGCCCAGCCTTCCACAGACGGCCTGATAGCAGCTTTGCCGGCAACGGTAGTTTCCTCCTCTATCCTGCCAATAAACTTACTGCCGATAATACTTTCGTGTATAAACTCATCACCTTTCTTCAATTTACCTTTTGCATACCATTGAGCCATGCGGGCGGAAGTACCGGTTCCGCAAGGACTTCGGTCTATTGCTTTATCGCCATAGAACACCGCATTGCGCGCCGTGGAGGCCTTGTCTATAGTATCGCCGGTCCATAAAATATGAGAACAGCCATTGATCGTCGAATCATCTGGATGTACAAACTCATATTTATCGTTGATGTTTTTACGCAATTCCCGCGCCCAGGCAATTAGTTTGTCAGCGCTATAATCATCAATACCTTTGTAGTTTTTTTGGGCATCTACAATGGCGTAAAAATTACCCCCATAAGCAACATCCACTACCAGCTCCCCCAGTTCAGCACAAGTAACAACCAGTTCTGTCGAGTGTAAAAACGCGGGCACATTAGTTAGCTTCACCGTTTTTACTTTGCCTTCAACCTGCTTGTATTCTATCATCACCAGTCCGGCCGGGGCTTCCATCCGTACAATACCAGGCGTTTTAGGTTGTATCAATCCTTCTTCAATAGCAATTGTAATAGTGCCAATAGTGCCGTGACCACACATGGGTAAACAGCCGCTTGTTTCTATAAATAATACCGCCACGTCATTTGCCGGATCATGAGGTGCATATAGAATACTGCCACTCATCATGTCGTGGCCACGCGGCTCAAACATCAGCCCGGTTCTTATCCAATCGTAGTCACGTAAAAAATGTTGCCTTTTTTCACTCATATTACGGCCCTCTAATTCAGGACCACCTTTTTTAACCAGTCGTACCGGGTTACCGCAGGTATGAGCATCTACGCAATCAAAAATATACTTCATTATTTATCAGAAATGTTAGTCGATCCTATAAAACTTCCTGTCAACTTACAGTTTTAATTAACAGGGGTCTTTAGTAAGTGTATCATTTACGGTTCTCCAAATTTCTAAAGGATTTCCGTTTTTCAGCTCTTCCGGCAACAGTGTGTCAGTCCAGTTCTGGAAAGCTACCGGCCTTGCAAAGCGTTTAATACCATCGGCGCCCACCGAAGAAAACCGGGAGTCGGTGGTTGAAGGGAACGGACCGCCGTGCTGCATGCTTAAACAAACTTCCACCCCAGTTGGAACACCGTTAAAAATAAATCGTCCACAAATATTTTGAACAGCATCTATTAATTCGGGATTATTCGTGATATCTGCATCGGTAGCCATCAGGGTAGCTGTTAACTGCCCTTCTATGTGGCTGGTAACTTCCAGCATTTGCTGCAGATCTTTGCATCGTATAACCAGGGAGTAAGGACCAAAAACTTCCTGATGCAGTACCGGGTTATCGATAAAAGTTTCTGCGCTTACAGACGTGATGGTGGGCTGACCCTGGTTTTCTGCAACTTCGATGGTTGATACAGATAGGGTGTCAACGCCTGGTTGAGCAATGGCCTGCTCCCGCTTTTGACTATAATTTTTGCTGATACCTTCGTGCAACATCGTTGCCGGAGGAATGGATTGAATTTCGCTAGCCAAAGTACTCATGAATTGCTCCAGATCAGCTCCTTCTATTCCAATTAATAATCCAGGATTGGTACAAAACTGCCCCACACCCAATGTAATGGAACCCGCATACTGTTTGGCAATTTCCGATGCCGAAGTTTTCATTTTTTCCGGCAGCAGGAATACAGGATTAATGCTGCTCATTTCAGCAAATACAGGGATAGGTTCTTTTCGTGCATTAGCCCAATCGAACAATTGTTTACCTCCGGTAAAAGACCCGGTAAAGCCCACCGCTTTAGTATAAGGGTGCTCTATTAATGCTTGTCCTACTTCAAAGTTCTTTCCATGCACATGTGTAAAAACTCCCTTAGGTAAGCCGGTTTTTACCACAGCCGTAGAAATGGCCTGAGCTACCAGGTCGCTTGTTTGTGCATGTGCAGGATGTGCTTTCACAATGACCGGGCAACCTGCGGCAAGGGCAGTCGCCGTATCACCACCAGCCGTTGAATAAGCAAAGGGGAAATTAGAAGCGCCAAAAACTACCACGGGTCCCAATGGAACCAGCATTTTGCGGATATCCGGCTTGGGAGGATTTTTATCTGGTATAGCTGTATCGATTCTTGCCTCCAGCCATTCGCCTCTTTCGCAGGCTGCAGCGTAAGAATTGAGTTGAAAAATAGTACGTGCGCGTTCTCCTTTTAACCGGGCCTCGGGCAAATTGGTTTCTTTGCCTGCTACCTCAATCAGTTCGTCGCCCAGTGCTTCTATTTCAAGAGCAATTGTGCGCATAAGATGAGCACGTTCTTTTAACGAACATTTTCTATAAACATGAAAAGCGCTCCATGCGCTTTCCATAACCTGGTTAATTTCTTCTTGGGTTGAATCCTTAAACATTCCTGTAATTTGTAATTATCTTTTTATAATGGGTACTGTTCTTCGTTCTGATGTTATACCCGGTTGAAAAATTGCCAGCTACTTCATTACAATATTAATACCATTATACCGGTTCTATAATAGCTTCTTTTTCACCGATGATATGGGAAACATCAGGACGTTCGGCAATACCTTTATTAATCAAATGGAGAATTCTCTCCCGCTCCTCTCCCACCAGAGTCAACCTTGGAGCGCGTACATACTCATTTCCAATGCCGGTTTGCTGCTCGGCTAATTTAATGTATTGTACCAGCTTGACATGAATATCCAGTTCCAATAATGGAAGAAACCATCTGTAGATATCGATAGCTTCTGCCAACCGGCCCGCTTTGATCAGCTTATATAAGGCCACGGTTTCTGCGGGGAATGCACAAACCAATCCTGCCACCAGTCCATCAGCGCCTGCTACCAACTCCTCCAATGTTAGTGTATCAACACCACAAAGAACAGCATACCTATCGCCGAATTTAGTCTTCATTCTGGTAACATTGGATACATCTCTTGTGCTCTCTTTCACCGCGGTAATATTGGCACAAGCTGTCAGTTCTTCAAATGCATCAAGAGTTACGAATGTTTTATAATCAACGGGGTTGTTGTAGATCATGATGGGCAAATCGGTGCTATCCGCTACCGTTTTAAAATAGGTCACTAATTCTCGATGATCGGGTACATAGCGCATAGGAGGCAACATCATCAGCCCATCTACACCCCATTGCTTACCCAATGCAGCCTGCTCCAAAGCCAGCTTGGTACTGCCTTCCGCAATATTTAGAATCACCGGAACCCGTCCCTGTATTTTTTCTAAAGCAAATTTGATCAGTTGCTCTTTTTCATTGCTGGTTAAAACGCTGGCTTCACCTAAAGTTCCACCTAAAATAACCCCCTCAATGCCGGCTGCGAGCTGCGCATCCAGGTTCTTTTCAAACAAATCGAAATCTAACTCATCATTGTCGGTAAACTTGGTGGTTAATGCAGGCATCACACCCTTCCATTGAAATGTCATAGCGTTTAAATTTTGTTTCGACAAAAATAGAATGGCATCCTGGCAGGGACTAAACAGAATTTATCTATTTCAAACCATATTTTATCAAAACTGAAGATAGAAAGCAGGCTAATTACCTGAGGCATCCCGGTACTCTTTAAGATATTCAAGGGGAGATTTCCCGGTTACGGTTTTAAAAACACGGTTGAAATTAGTAATGCTGTTAAATCCTGACGTGTAGGCTACAGTAGAAACGCTTTCGAAATCAGCGGCCGTTAATTTCTTACAGGCTTCATTAATTCTTACCTCATTTAAAAATCCTACAAAAGTATGGCCGGTTTGCTTTTTAAAATAGCGGCAAAAAGCCTGGGGTGTCATGTGGGAAACAGCGGCCACATTTTCCAGCGGAATATCGCTATGATAATGCTGCATGATATAATCATATACCTGTCCTATGCGGATACCCTCCGTATCGCTTACCTTATCGGGAACCCTCGTTGATAAAGGTTCGAGTTCCTTATTGATAGCGTTCAGGTATTGAAGTAATTCAAAAAAATAAATAAGCCGGTCTGCGTTGCGGGCGCTATTTAAGGCCAGCATTTTGTCGGCCACATGATCTCTGTGTGCGTCAGGAATTTTAAACCCGCTATTATGCCGGTCCAGAAAATTTTTAAGCATTTTCATTTCCGGGGCTCCAAAAAGAAATTTAAGCTTTTCGGTAGGATCAAAGAAAATAGTAAGCGACCGAATTACTTTATTGGGATCTGCAGTAAAATATTCGGGGCCGCTTTTAAACAGATGAGGCTGATTGGCTCCGATAAAAAAGATGTCGCCCGGGTTAAATGAGTATACATTGGTTCCGGCTACGAAGCTACCAATTCCTTCAATGATCCAGGTAAGTTGAATTTCGAGATGCCGGTGCAAATAGGGATAAAAATACGGGAGCTGCTCTTCCTGGCTGATTACAGATTTATCATGAGAAACGGGTATCGTAAACTGTAACACATTCATGCAGTGAATATACGAAGCTTATATAATAAAACTAATACGACATTACAGAACCTTTGAACATTACTGCTGCGTTTCAACAGTGCAAAAATTAAATAATACATGGCGAAAATTTATTAGTTGGCCAGGTTGGGCACTATATTTATATTTTTAAGGATCTAATTGTTTTAGAAATAGAATTTTGTATTATACAATGTTGGATTTTAAGTTAACATCGATCATCCTATTGTTGATGACTTGTATGTTGTCCTGTAAAAATACCGGTCGGAGTGAAAACATGGAAGTGGTTTCAAATGACAGGCAATACCTCAAGACTGCACTATCTATGGATACCCTGAATACGCCTCAACGCCTGCAATTACTGGAATCTTTGCTTACTGGTTTAAGAAAACAAGGTTTAGCCACCAGTTCTTATTACAATTACTTCAAGGGATATCAGTATTCCCTGCAAAACCAGAGGGATAGCGCTGTTTTTTACCTCGACAAAATGGACAGCTCATTAAAATCAGGTGAATGGGGTATACTTAAGCAATACCAGGAACTCAGCATTTTTATCAATCAACAAGGAACAGTGGCGTCAGACGTAGTGATCAGGTTACTTAATGTAATAAAACAAGCCGAATCCAGCAATAGCAGCTTCAGTTACAGGTTGTATGATTTGCTGGCAAAAGCATATTACAACAACCATAATACAAACAAATCGCAGGAATATACAGACCTCTATTATAAGGCACATCCTTTCCGATCTCATCCGGTTATTGCCCAGCGCTTCTACGATATTTCTTTTATGCTGGCCGAAACCAGGCACGACACTTTGGCCATGCGCCAATCACTTGATAGCAACCGCAAGCTGGCTTTACATATTAAGGACAGCACAGCATTAATGCGTTCGTATGATTACGAGTCCCAATTATATGCTTTGAAAGGTCAAACCCAAGAAGCACTTGATAAAAGCCGCATATTTTTTAACTATTTTTCCCGCCATAACACTCTTTCAACTTATTGGTTTAATAACCTTGCCACCAGTTTTAACAAAGACGGGCAGATCGATTCAGCCATTCACTATTACAATATGGGCATTCAATGGTCTGGTAGATATGAACCTAATGTTAGTTTGTTCCCGTTTTATAATGCGCTGCGAGATATGTACAAGAAAAAAGGAGATTATCAAAATGCTATGATCGCTTCTGATTCGGCTTTAAAAATTTTCACCAGGAACACGACCAGGATACAAAATGAAAAAATTGAAGCAATACATACTCAATATCAAACAGAAAAGAAAGACCAGTTAATAGCAGCGCTTAATACCGCCAATACGCTCAACCAGAAAATAATCGTTCAGCAAAGATGGATATTCCTGTCAATCGCTATATTGATTGCCCTTCTTGGGCTATATATTTACAACAATTCCAAAAAGAAAATTTTAAAAGAAAAAAATGAGAAATTATTAATTGAAAATAAAAGACTGATCCTGGAACAAAAAACCAGCCAAATGCAATTGAATCCTCACTTTATATATAATGCCATTGCCAATTTACAAGGACTTATCAGTAGTGGGGACAAAGTGAAAGCTAATAACTATTTAATCTCATTTTCTAAATTAATGCGTAATTTTCTGGAACTGAATCGAAATCAATACATCACACTAGCTGAAGAAATAGAATCTTTAAAAAATTATATACACCTGCAGCAAATGCGATTTGAGAACCAATTCGATTATCAGATTAATACAGGTGATGTTGATACAGAAGCTACAATGATCCCCCCTTTATTGTTGCAGCCATTTATTGAAAACAGTATTGAACATGGACTTAAGCGTATAGAATATAATGGAATGCTAACGATTGATTTCAGCAGTAACTCGACCCAGCTATGTATACAAATTAAAGATAATGGCGCGGGGGAAGCCCGGCAAACGCAACCTGTAACGCCCAAAAAGTCCCTTTCGAAGGTAATTATACAAGAGCGGTTGGACGTTTTATTTAATCAAACCGGGATAAATGCCTGGTTTGAAACAAGTGCAGGAAATGATATGTTTGGATGGACTGCAAAAATCTATATTCCACTAATTAAACCATAACCTGAAAATGAAAGTATATATACTGGAGGACGAGGTAAACATTTTAAAATATATTCTTTCCCTCGTGGATAAAATACCTTACCTGCAGGTAGTGGGTTACGCGGCTGATATTCATAAAGCGCAAAATGAAATTTCACAGTACCAGCCAGAACTAATTTTGGCTGATATTCAACTCAAAGACGGTAACAGTTTTTCGTTGTTAAGTAATATAAAAACAAACGCCTATGTTATTTTTATTACGGCCTATAACCAATACGCTATTGACGCTTTAAACATAGGGGCGTTTGCCTACCTGCTGAAACCTATAGATCCATCTATATTTGAAGAAACCATTGATCGCTGTTACCGAAAAGGTCAGGCATATAAATTTAATCAGCAGCAGGCAGAGATTGCTGCAAATCGCTATCGAGGCGTTACAAAAGCCGAACGGATTGCACTGAAAAGTTTTGACTTTACACAAATAGTATCTGTAAAAGATATTATTTACTGCCAGAGTGATAAGGGTTATACCACCTTTTTTTTGGATGATGGTAGTAAGATATTGGTTAGCAAAATTTTAAAAGAATATGAAAGCATTTTACCAGAATCCATTTTTATCCGTTGCCATCAGTCTTATCTCGCCAATACATCGTATATCCGCAAGTATTTTAAAGATGGATACCTTGAGATGACTAACGGCGACCATGTACCGGTATCTGATCGTAAACGTCAGGTTGTTCTTGATTATATCGAAAGTATTAGCTGATGTTAAGGCTGCAATTTCATTGACCGCCAATACTAACTCCCCTGTCATAAATTTCGGTTAAGAGTCGACTATTTTATACTTACTGATTTCATTAAAACGCGGCATCGATTGTTCTTCAGCGGCTTTTAGTTGCTTTATTATTCATTAACGAAACAAAAATACAGCCCGGCAAAATACCGGGACTGTATTGGTGGTCTTCATAGGTTAGCTCGTTGTACTAACATTTTTCGATTGAAACATTTCCAATAGTAGTTCGATGCTATTATAGGTTAAAGCATCGAAGCTTTCTAGTTATTCCGCACCCTTACTCCCAAGAAGTAACAATTCATTGGCATGTACTTCTGTAATGTATTTTTTAATACCGGCCTTATCGGTGTAATTGCGGCTAATCAGTTTACCTTCGATGGCTACTTCTTTTCCTTTAGCTAAATATTTATTGGCTATTTCTGCCACCTGCCCCCATGCTACTACATTATGCCACTGGGTTTCCTTCACACGTTCACCCTTACTGTTTTTATAGGTTTCGCTGGTTGCAACACTGAAGCGAACCATTTTTTTACCACTCTCCATGGTTTTAACTTCAGGAGCCGCTCCTAAATTTCCAATTAACTGAACTTTGTTTTTTAATGCGTACATAACTTTAAGTTTTGTATCCGCTAAAACGGACGGTTAAAAATTTTTTATTTCAATCTCTCAGTGGCGCCGCTGATTGACAACACAAAGATGCTATCGTTGACAGCCCCTAGTCGTATTTTAAACGTTTACTTACGACAATAAACGCTTATAAACGTTTAAAAACGGCTGGCAAATTTCAAACACCTGAAAATCAATAGATATTTTTTTTATATACGTAAGCTTTTCGTAATTTTCAGACAGATTTTCCAGGGATTGAATCCAGAGCCATGCACCGGCGCTGGTTGATCTCCGCCAATAACCTAAGATTTACGTTCAAAAATTGCTGATTATGGAAATGCAACCTAAGAATTGTCTGGCCTGTGACAAACCTGTGAAGGGACGAAGTGATAAGAAGTTTTGCGATGATTACTGCCGCAATGCTTATAATAACCGGGTAAACGGTATTAACACCGAAGTCATTCGTAATATCAATAACGATCTCAAAAAAAACAGGCAAATTTTGGCATCATTGCTTCAAAACGAGCAGGTAACCGTTAAAACGCATAGGTCCAGACTGATTGATCTGGGATTCAAATTCAGGTGGATGACTCATCAATATACCAACCAAAATGGGCAGATCTACTTTTATTGCTATGATTATGGCTATTTGCCTATTGACAATGATATCTGCCTTGTTGTGAAGGGTAAAGCAAACCAGTAAAGTTTTCATTCATATACTGATGTGTTTAAGTCAACTATTGAAACGGGTGGCTAGAACCAGCGATAGACTATTTGTATAGCCTATCTGAAATCAATATCCGGAAGATTTGTATTCTTATACATCCGGGAAAGACTGTGTTTTAATCGTTTTTTTGTAAAATACTTTTTTATATAACAGTTTCGTAATCTAACTACGTTATTATTTGAGTAGAGATAATGAATCTTTGATACTTTTTAAATTGCAATTTCGCTTACACATCAGTTGAACTTGCACGGATTACCTCAAAACTATTTTAACATGAAACAGCAATTGAACTTCTACAGGTGCCTGTTACCGGCTTTATTGGTGTTGAGCTGCCTGCAATTAAATGCTCAACTTAAGCTTTCTAAAGTCAGTACTGCAGAGGCTCATTCTCATAACGATTACCTGCAGAAATTTCCCTTTTGGCAGGCTTACCATGCAGGATTCGGATCCATTGAAGCTGATATCTTTTTACAAGACGGCAAACTGATGGTAGCCCATACTATCAAAGAAATCGAAAGTACCCGTACCTTGGAGGAGCTATATCTTAAACCGCTTCAAGCCTCTGTTCGTAAAAATAATGGTCAAGTCTATTCCGACAGCTCCCGACACCTGCAACTACTGATCGATTTGAAAACAGCGGCAATACCCACCCTGGAAGTGCTGCTTAACGAACTAAAACGATACCCTGAACTTATTGTATGTAAAACACTGCAGTTTGTCATCACGGGTAATCGTCCTGCAGTAGAAAGCTATATACAGTACCCTTCCTGGCTACTTTTCGATGGAGAGCTCTCTTTACCATACAGCCCGCCGGCACTTTCCAAAATTGCTTTATTCAGTGATAATTTTGCAAATTATACCAAATGGAATGGAAAAGGAAAGCTGCCACAAAACGAAAAAAATAAGATAAGTAATGCCATTGCCCTGGCACATCGCCAGCACAAAAAGATCCGCTTCTGGAACGCGCCAGATATCGTTAACAGCTGGTACCATTACCTTGACATGGAAGTAGATTTTATCAATACCGATCATATTGAACTGCTTTCCGGCTTTTTGCAAACCCTGCCCAACCGTTATTATAAGGCAGATGCAACCCATACGGCCTACAATCCTGCATACCGAAATGACGGCCTCGACAAGCCGGTCAAAAACCTGATTATTCTAATAGGTGATGGCACCGGTCTGGCACAATGGTATGCGGGCTATACGGCAAATAACCAATCGCTGAATGTATTTAATATGATGCAGATAGGGCTATCCAAAACCAGCTCGTATGATAATTACATTACAGATTCTGCCCCCGGCGCAACGGCCATTTCATCTGGTTACAAAGGCAATAACCGCTCAGTGGGTGTTGATCATACCGGGGCTGTTCGTAAATCTCTAACCGAGATCATTGCCCGAAAAAATATGAAAACAGGAATTATCACCAGTGGTGACATGCGCGATGCTACACCTGCGGCTTTCTACGGTCACCGTGCTGAGCGCAGCAACTACCCAGGTATGCTAATAGACCTGCTGACTGCTCCGGTGGATATACTCGCTGGTTCCGGTGCGATTCAAAAAGATCCTGTTTTCCCCGATCTTGCGAAAAAATTTGCTGTATCAACCTCTGTTTCCGGCACAGATTGGTCAAAGGTTAAGCCATTGATTATTGCGGACAGTATTGCTGCAGTAAGAACATCAAAAGGTCGTAAAGACTGGTCGTTACAAGTATTTCAAAAGAGCCTGCAGCGGTTATCCAAAAACAAAAAGGGTTTCCTGATAATGCTGGAAGGAGCACAGATTGATCACGGCGGACATGCAAATGTATTACCAGATGTAGTAGCTGAGTTAAAAGACTTTGATCAGGTAGTAGGTGCTGCCATGCGTTTTGCAGATAGCAATGGTGAAACCTTGGTAATTGTAACGGGTGATCATGAAACGGGAGGTCTTACCTTAACAGCCGGGGACTATAGCGGTAACTTTATCAGCGGGCAATTCTCTACCGGCGATCACACAGCTATACCGGTTCCTGTATTTGCATACGGACCACAGTCGCAGCTATTTCGCGGCGTGTATGAGAACACAGCCATTTTTCATAAAATATTACAAGCACTAAAAATCAACTAGCTGAAATGATCCTGGTACTACTCTATAAAAAACAGGATTACATTGAAGCTGGCATATGCGCAATTTGAACGCAAAAAAAGCTATGCGTTCTAACACTAACTTATCAGTAACCCAAGATAACCTAAGCCCGGGTTTTATTATGCTCAATCTTTCAGCAAACTATTCAACACGCAAAGCCAGCGCCTGAATCCGTCTTGCTGATGATGGATTAACATTTCACCTCACATGATACAACAACTTATTGAAGGATCATTTGAATGTATCTAACGGTACAACTTCTCTTTACCTGAATAGGCCTCTATCTTCTGTTTTACCATACTAAAATAAATTTGCGTAGCTAAATAACTACACATATATTTGTAGTCAAATAACTACATAATGAACCTGAGACGAGACGTATTTCAAGCCATTGCCGACCCTACAAGGAGAGCTATATTGCTGCTTCTGGCAGTTACCCCATCGCTTACGGCGGGCGCTATTGCCGCCAATTTCGACACGGCCCGGCCAACAGTGTCTAAACATTTACAAATACTTACCGCCTGCGCGTTACTGCAGCCACAGCAGAATGGCCGTGAAATGTATTATCAGTTAAATCCTGAAAAAATGAAAGAGATTGATGATTTTATTGAGCCATTCCGGCAAATGTGGGAGGACCGCTTTAATAAACTGGAAGCCGTTATGAAACAAAGAGCGAGAAAGCAACATAATTAAACAAGCAAGATCTTCTAAATAAACTATTATCAATGGAAAGAAGAACAAAAATACATGCAGAAAAGGACAGGCAGGAGTTAACCATAACCCGGGAGTTTGATTTGCCTGTAGAATTATTATGGGAAGCGCATACCGATGCTGCTATCATAGAACAGTGGATGGGTAATAAGGTACTGAAATTTGAAGCCGTCCCACATGGCGGTTACCAGTTTGAAACTACTGATGCCAACGGAACTGTACTGTTCCGTGCGAATGGCGTGATACACTCTTTAATACCTAACCGGAAAATGGTGCGCACTTTTGAAATGGAAAATGTGCCTTTTGATGTTCAGCTGGAATACCTGGAATTTGAGCCTTTAACTGCTGATACCAGTAAACTGACCATGCAGGTAATATACCGGTCTGTAGCGCTTCGCGCACAGCAATTAAAAATGCCTTTTGAATATGGTATCAATATGGCCCATGACCGCCTTGAAAAAATAGTGCCCACCTTAAAATAACCCATTATGTCAAAAAGAAAAAAGATCATTTACTGGATCAGCACGGCCTGGCTCGCATTAGGCATGTTATCTACCGGAGTTGTGCAAGTAATTCAACTGAAGGAAGAAACAGCAATGATAATAAGGTTGGGTTATCCCGCATACCTATTAATCATTATAGGGGTATGGAAAATACTGGGTGTCATCGCTGTGCTATTACCCAAATTCCCTTTGCTGAAAGAGTGGGCTTACGCAGGCTTCTTCTTTGTAATGTCGGGAGCAGTGTTTTCGCATCTGGCTATAGGCGATGCAGCTAAAGACTTGTTCGGCCCATTATTACTGCTGGTACTTACTTTTGTATCCTGGTATTTCAGACCGGCAAACAGAAAGATTGTTTTTCAAAATCAATAAATCGTTATGAATCCAAAAGTTGATTTCTTCTTTGATAAAGACGGACCCTGGCAGTCATTGTTTTTATATATGAGGGAGCTGGCGCTTGATTGCGGGTTAACAGAAGAATTAAAATGGGGACAGCCCTGCTACTGCCTGGGTAAAGCCAATATTGTTTTAATACATGGCTTTAAAGATTATTGTGCGCTCCTGTTTTTCAAAGGAGCCTTATTGAAAGACCCCGAACACATATTAATCCAGCAGACCGAGAATGTACAGTCGGCAAGGCAATTGCGCTTTACCGGCTTAAAAGAAGTAAAGCAAAATGCAAAAGCCATTAAGGCTTATATCTATGAGGCGATTGAGGTAGAAAAGATGGGCTTAAAAGTTCCTTTGAAAAAGACAGAAGCTTTTGAAGTTCCGGATGAATTTAAAGCACAGTTGGATAAAAAACCTGCATTAAAAAAAGCTTTTGAAGCATTAACGCCAGGGAGACAGCGCGCTTACCTGTTTCATTTTTCGCAGGCGAAGCAATCGAAAACAAGGGCTGCAAGGGTTGAAAAATATATACCCAAGATCCTGGAAGGAAAGGGGTGGGATGATTAATGGTTGCGTACCTACGGCACGAAAAACATTTTCTACATGACGGGCTATAAAGAGGTTGTTCCTACGGAACAAAGCTAGTCTGCCCGGCAATATTTTGCTCAACTTTTATTCTGTTCAACAAAAACCAGGATAATTTATACCAGCGAGATAGTTTAATAATAATTGGGAAGACAGATAATAGCGGAGATCATTCTCTTTACAAATCCGTAGCAGTAGTTCATTTCTATATCGCCGGGCGTCTATTCTCCTGCAAATAAATGCCGGAGGCATTATCTGTTTATAGATGCGGTTAGTTCAAGGTTTAGCTTTGCCGCTTAGCGGCTACCTGTTCTGTTGCGATTACATAGGGCCCGATTCAGCTTTTGGCTCATGAAAAATATATTGTTCAATATAATCAACCTTATAGTTTTTCAGCATTTCCACATATTCGTCCAGGAACCTGGTATTTTTATGATATTGCTTTTGATTCATAATATATTTGGCCACGGCATCAATTTGTGAATGGCTATCACTGAAGGCGCCATACCCTTCCTGCCAGTAAAATTTATGCTGTATAAAATTCTTCCTGTTGATAAATTCGCTACTATCGCCTTTTACCTGCCTCATTAAATCAGAAATGGCTTGTACGGGATTTAATCCAACGAATAAATGGAGATGATCGGAAACAGAATTAATAGCAATCATTTTATGACCATTATTTTGAACGATACCTGTAATGTACTTGTGCAATTGATCTTCCCAGGCCTGTTCAATCAAAGCCTGCCGGTAGCGAACCGCAAATACTATATGGATGTAAATCCGGGTGTAAGTGTCGGACATAGGTTATTTTTGATAAACTTACTAAATATTTATGCAGTATGAAAAATAAAAAAGAATTATCTGCCTCTGTCAAAAACGAGCTACTGGGGATATTAAAAAACCGGTTTGAAAAAAATAAAAACCGTCATAAAGATGTTGACTGGAATGAGATGCTAGCCCGGCTTGAAGCCAATCCAGCCAAACTATGGTCACTAAATGAAATGGAGATAACCGAAGGAGAGCCCGATGTGATAGGCTATGATAAGAAGACCGGGGAGTATATCTTTTACGATTGCTCAGCGGAAAGTCCTAAAGGCCGTAGAAGTATTTGCTATGACGGCGACGCGCTGGCGTCCAGAAAAGAACATAAACCTAAAGACAGTGCATTGGGCATGGCTGAAGATATGGGTATAGAGATACTTACAGAAGAACAGTATAGGGAGCTGCAGCAGTTGGGAAATTTCGATTTAAAAACCTCCAGTTGGGTTCAAACGCCAACTCCTGTAAGGAAACTAGGTGGTGCTCTTTTTTGTGACCGGAGATATGACACGGTGTTTCTCTACCATAACGGGGCTGAATCCTATTACGGAGCGAGAGGATTTCGCGGCTCTTTAAAAGTTTAGCTAAAAAGAATAAGCCCGGCAATATCAACCGGGCTTATTTAATAAAAATCGCTGTTACACTAGCTTTGATTAGCAGTATCCGCTATCCACTCAGCGTAATGACTGGCCCCTAAATAAACCGGAGACACCGGCGCCAATGTGTCTTTTTCTAAAGGTGAACCAGAATATAAAGCTTTTGCATCTGCTACCACTTCAAGCGCCTTACCGGTAACTTTTACATAATCACCGATCCAGCTTGCCATAGGGAATTTATCAGGTCCACCTATCTCCAGTATAGAATTAGCTGGTTGTCCTAAAGCTGTTTTCGCCAGGAAGCTCACCACATCTTTACTTGCAATAGGTTGAATATTGGCATCGGGCACAACAACCTTACCGTCGGTTGAGCTCATTTGCACAATTCCGCCGGCAAATTCAAAAAACTGCGTGGCATGAACAATAGTATAAGGTATGCCTGCAGCTTTGATCATGTCTTCCTGAACCTGTTTAGCACGGAAATAACCACTAGCCTGAAGTTGGCTGGTGCCTACTACTGATAAGGCGATATGATGCTTCACCCCCGCTTCTTTGGCAGCTGTCAGTAAATTGTCGTTGGAAGTTTTAAAGAAGTTCATCACGGCTGTTGCTTCAAATGACGGAGAATTGGAAACATCAATAACCACATCCGCATTTACCAAAACTTCTTTTACCCCCTCCCCCGTAAGTGTGTTTACTCCAGAGCTGGGAGAAGCTGCGATGATCTCATGTTCTGTCTGCTTTAATTGATTTACCAGTTGACTACCAATTAGGCCGGTACCGCCGATAATAACTATTTTCATCTTTGTTTTTTTATGTTATTTGTATAACACAAAGATGAGCCGCTATAGAACCGAAAAACTTAAGCTGGTTTAAGAAATAAAACCCTCCCTTATTTCCTGCAGTTCATGTACGCTAACCTGCATGTATGAGGCAAAAATGGGGTCCGGTATACGACTAAGAATATCGGGGTAGGTGTTCTTAAAATACCGGTAAAAATCTACTTTGGAAACGGTAGCATAGGTTTTTTGTTTGAGTAATGCAGCGCCGTAGGCCCGCTCATGAATTTTATTAAAGTAAAGCGCGGTAGCAGGGAATTTATTTAATAACCCTTCATATTGTTCCCGGCTCATTACAATGAGTTCCGAATCTTCCATGGCTGCTATACTATAAAATGCCGGGCTACCGGTAGCAAAGGTTTTATAATCCGTGATCCACCAATTTTCCAGTGCAAAATGAATTACCTGGCGGGTATAGTCTTGCTCGTAAAACAAATAAAGAATCCCTTTCCCAACAAAATAAATGGAGTCGCAAGGTTCATTTTCTTTCAAAAGCAAGTCCCCCTTTTTAACAGAACAGTAGCGTATGAAGGGCAATATATCCGCTCTGCATATAGGGTTATCAGGCAACAAACTCTTTATATGTTGTAGCAGCCTGTCGATCATGATTTTTTTGCTTTCCGTTTGTTGCGTAGCTCGCTTAAATATTCAGGTGTAAATCCCAGGAATGAGGCCATTACTTTTTGAGGTATGCGCTGCAAAAAGTCGGGGTATTTCGACTCAAAGTTCTCATAAAACTCCTGCTTAGGCATACGTGAGATCAATTGAATACGCAAAAGTGAGGCAGCATAAGCACGTTCATATACCCTTCTGAAATATTCCTCCATTAACAGATTCCCGCGCAGCAATAACTCATAGTTTTTGTGCGATATACTCAAAACCTCGGTTGGTTCCAGCGCCTGGATAGAATAGCCCGAATGCTTTTCGGAACGAAAAGCATCGAGATCGGTCATCCACCAGTTCTCCAGGGCAAATTGTAAGGTCTGCTCCACTCCATTTGCATCCGTAAAGTATAAACGAAGACAACCTTTTATTACAAAAAAATAGGCGGAACAACGTTTGCCCTCCTCCTGTAACATTTGCTTTTTACGGAACGAATAAGCCTCAAAAAATGACAATACTTTTGAAGCATCAGTCACTGGCTGAGAGGTAATCTTATTTATATGTTGTATAACTGGATGCAATGGATAAAACCGCTTACAATCGGCGAACGCAAATCTAATTAAAATATACATCCGCTATTTGTCAAATACCACAGAGATTGTTCTCCAAAGCTGCCTCCTGTAGAAACCTAATGCAGGAGCTTTTTCGAAATCCCGCAACATATAAACAAAGAAGTATTAATAAAGAACCGTTCAGTTAGGAAAAGCTGACCAATAAGTTTGTACTTTTGCCTTAACCTGACTTACAGGATGACTTATCTACAGTAAATATGAGCCTTCTAAGCTGCCTATATGGACAGTCCGTTCTTCATCTGTTTTTCTCAGATATAAAACCTGCAAAGGTTGCCGGACTTGCAGCATTCAATAGTAAGCCCAATGATAGTAAGAGTCCCGGACGCCGAAGAAAAGAAATTTATATATAAAAAGAGCCTCTTGCACGCATGAGAAAAAAAATTCTGATAGCCGATGACAATCCCGGCATTCTTGAAGTGGTAAGTATTATACTGGAGTCTGAAGGCTACGAGGTGAAATCGACTGTTGATCCTCAGCATGTTTTACAGATACAGGAAGATCCCCCGGGGCTCATATTATTAGATATATGGATGGGAGGAACAGATGGGCGCTATATCTGCAAGCAACTGAAATCAGACGATGCAACACGCAATATACCCGTTATACTAATGTCAGCCAATAGCAATATCAGGAGCATTGCGGAAGAATCAGGCGCGGATGGTTTTATAGCCAAACCCTTCGAAATAGACGAGCTGATCAGCCAGATACAATCCATTTATACGTCGGCGAATCCGGGAAATCAATAGCCCCTAGATAACTTCCACTTACTTTGATGTTAAAACCTTATTGATAGCTTCGGACAGGTGATCAAGATCAAAAGGTTTCGCGAGGAAATGTTCGGCGCCAGCTGTACTCGCCAGTTTAGAAATTTCGCTGTTAGCCGAAAAATAAATTACAGGGATGTTTTTTAAAGAGTTGTCGCTTTTTATTTCCTGCGTAGCAACGATACCCCCTTTTGGAGGAATCCAGTTATCCATAAATATAACCTGAGGCTTACATGCTTTAAGCTTAGCAACAATATCATCGCAATTCGAAAAAGTGCTTACCTCCCACCCCTGGTCTTGCAACACATAATGACAAATGGATAAAATATCTTCATCATCGTCAAATATGGCTACACTTTTAGTCTCTTCGTTCATAAAGCGTGAAGTTAACAACTAATTACGGATGAATGCTTATACGCGGGCTATTTTCATTTACATGAGCCATTATTTTTTGAAATGCTCAAAAAAATAATATCCGAAAACCGTTTGCCCGATAATTACGTAACTAAGTAAGTATCACCCGATTCTTAAACAGTTGTTTATATTAATACGGTTGAATATTGTAGGTTTAAAATGTCAGGATTACTTTTTTTTGGTATTACTATGTGATTATCTGTAATTTACGTACTTTTAAGCATAAAAATAGCCCCTCTGTAGAAACAGAGGAGGCTTGCCCTTTCCCGGCGTAAGCCGGGTTTTTTGTGCTAACCCTCTATTAACACAATACGAATATAAGTAATGCGACCTAATATCAAATTATTTTTAATCAACTATATTGCTTTGAAAAACAGTCAAACTCCACCTTTATAAATAAATTAATTAAGTTCAACCCCCGAATAAAGCATTCATCTTTTAAAAGTAGAATCGTAGTAGGATTTTATTGGCCCGATATTTAAATAATAACAAATGACACGAACTCACCGTGTAAAATGTTGCCTCCAGAAGTATTGAATATAAAAATTAGTTAGCTGAAAATTCTTTTAAAGAATATACAAAGAAAACTCATAAGAATAGCAGGTTGTTTATAATAATTAGAACAGTCAGTTAGCCTAATTCCCGGTTAAGCATACTGGTTAACCCGCTTGCACATATACATTAACTCGTCTATATCTTCTACTCCATTTACTTTAATATCCGTAACAAATACGTTAACCACAACTCCGGCGCTCACATGCACTTTAACTATTCCATGAGCATATTCATCAAAAGTAGCAGGATTATTTTTTAACTCAATAAAGCCGTTATTGAGAATATCATTTAGTGTAGTCATACGTAAGTTTTTATGATTAGCTTAAAATGGTTTACTTATTTTTTCAGGCAAAGCCTATGCCAAATAAAATAAGCAGATCTGGCATTCTGGTAGCTGCAAGTAGTCACAGTTTCTGAATCAGATACATAAAAATATCCCGGATCCCACCCGCCTGATCCTGCCCGCAATCAGTTCTTGGAGATTTAAAATAAAAACAATACATAAAGCAACCATTTGATTAATCTTGCTGTATATACAAATGTTGAAACATTAATTAAATCACGCCAACACTTTTGAGAATAGCTTTAAGCACTGACCATAGCCTCTATGACCTCATATTGGGCTGCAAGCAAGATATGCCTGTTGCACAGAAGCTATTGTACGAACGCTTTTTTGGTTTTGGATTATCGGTATGCCTGCGTTATGCCAAAAACAATGACGAGGCTATGGAAATATTAAATGACGGATTCGTAAAGGTTTTCAGAAGCATTTCGGGATTTGCAGAACCCGGCGGCGATGATGAATTATCCAGGGTGTTTATGAGTTGGTTAAAAAAAATAATGATCAATACCGGTATCAACTACTTCAAAGCAGTGCATAAAGTTTCTGCTATTCATGTAGCTGAGGCCCTGGATAATACAGATGCCTACGCCCGACATACCGACTCTGATCAGCTGGCATATGAAGAGCTGGTGCAATTGATACAGAGATTGAGTCCTGCGTATCGAAATACATTCTGCCTGTATGTAATTGACGGATACCGGCATGAAGAAATTGCGGGTATGATGGGCATTTCTATTGGGGCTTCAAAATCGAACTTACTAAAAGCCAGAAAAAATTTACGAAAAATGTTAGAAATTGCCAATGCCGAAAAAGTATAAAAATATGACAGACGAAGAGCTTGACAGGCTTTTCAGGGATGCTGCAGAAAGTTTCAGAAACAGCAATCCTCCGGAGGGAGCATGGGAGGCATTTTATATAAAAAACGCGCAAGAACTAAAAGATAAAGGAGCAGCGCCAGTTGAAGACTTAGATAAAAAAAACGCTCCTTTTATATGGGCTAAGTCATACAAAGTTGCAGCGTCTTTATTGATTCTTTTTGCTGCCTGTGCCATCGTTTGGCTCATTGTTTCAAACCAAACAACGGACGGGGTTATTGCCTCAAAGCAACCTGAACCCAATACGCCTATTGATACAGCTGCAGCTTTGATAGTGGATATAGCCAAAGATACTAATTGCATTTCTCCCCGGCCGTTTTTAAATGAAGCAGGTCCGTCTGTTGCAGCCGGGCATTTAACTGATGCATCGAATAAGAACCCCGATGACCAGCCGCCGCCTGTAGTGAACGGAGAAGGTAATAATTCATCCAATGCCGGAAAAAACACGGTTATACTTCCCATGGCTGTTTTACCAGAGCAAAAAGACAACTCTATTACACCCCATGCGCACCAAGGTGATCGTAAAAAAATAGACCTTGTGACAGACCCAGGAGGGAACTCCAATAAAGACAACTATACCACAAATAACCTTTTTGCAACAGGGAAAGAACCTCAAAAAAGAAGCAGCTCAGGCAGATGGCAGTTGGGTCTTGTAGGTGGCACTAATATAGCAATGGTAAGAGGGGATGTTTCTTCCACTCCGGGACTTAATACAGGCATCCTGGTTCAGCATAGGATCAATGATTCGAGGGTATCGATTGAATCAGGAGTTATTTATGAAAACATGACCTACGCCGTAGAAAACGAATACTTTAACCCGGGAGGAAAGCCTGTTTCATCTAAAGTGTCCAATATCTCGGGCTCCTGCACTATGATCGATGTTCCCGTTAATGTACGGTACGATATGGTGCATTCTAAAAAAAGAAAAGCTTTTGTGAGCACCGGCGTATCACCCACGGTTATGGTAAAACAAAGTTATGTGTATGATTATACCGATGAAAACGGCACACGCCTGATTGACCGAGACGTTACAGGACAGGGAAAGAACTTTTACGCCGTTGCTAATGTGTCGGTAGGCTATGAACAAAAATGGAATAAGACTTCAGTACAGGTAGCACCTTATTTAAAAATACCTATGAGCGAAATAGGTTACGGAAATCTTAGCCTGGGTGGTATTGGCACACAGGTATCTATTAAAAGAGACTTATAGAAAAGAGACCACTTTAAACTCATCACAGTACAGGTTCAATAAAAAAATGGTGCCGCAGCATCAACAGGCCCTCTATTGCCCGATATCTTTTAAACTAAAAACTATAAACGATGAAAACTACAAAAACGGTATTATTAAACCTTGCATTGGTGTACGCTTTGCCCCTGGTCCTTAGTTGTTCGGCCGATAAAGAAGACGTGGTTACTCCTCCCCCTAATCCCCCGGCTGCAGAAGTAAAGTTCTCAACGCAGGTTCTACCGATTTTTCAAACCAGTTGTGGCGGATGCCATGGAGTTACTAATCCACCAAACGGCATTTCATTAACCACCTTTACGCAGATATCAGCCAATGCTACCGCAGCTTACAATGCGATACAAGCAGACCGTATGCCCAAAGGAGGCCCTGCTTTATCAGCCACCCAAAAGGCACTGATCAAAGCCTGGATAGATGCCGGTAAGAAAGACAATTAATCACGAATACTTTGAATTATGAAATGGAAAAAAGTTTTGGTAACGCTGCTGATTGCGATACTGATTGCTGCCGGACTGGTCCTCTGCCTTTATTATAAAAAGCCACCTGACATAAGAAAGTCCGCTGCCCGTTATGAGACAACGGCTTCCGCTTTAATGGCTGACTTTGAGAAGGACGAATCGACCGCCAACGCCAAATACCTTGACAAGGTGATTGTGATTGAGGGCGTTATTAGTAAGATAGATGCTGATGGCGGCAATCCCGCTGTTTTCCTCGAAACCGGTAATCCAATGGCATCGGTTAACTGCAGCTTTTATGAAACAGAAAGCGCGGCTCTCAAAAGACTTCAAGCCGGAGCCACGGTAAAAATCAAAGGTGTATGCACAGGTATGTTGATGGATATAGTGCTCAACAAATGCAGTATTACCCAATAATTTAAAACAACGACATGAAAAAAATATTAACCTTATGCTCGGTGCTCCTGATCACTGTATTTGAGGCTTCTTCCCAGAAATATTTTACAAAAACCGGTATCATCAGCTTTAGTGCAGGCACCGCACTGGAAGACATTGATGCCATCAACAAATCAGCCACAAGTGTTATTGACGCAGCAACAGGCAAAATAGAGTTTGCAGTTTTGATAAAAGGCTTTGAATTTAAGCGCAACCTGATGCAGGAACATTTTAATGAAAATTACATGGAGAGCAGCAAGTATCCCAAAGCCGTATTTAAGGGAAACATAGTTGAACCAATCAATTTTAGCAAACCCGGCACTTATAGCGCATCCGTTAAAGGATTAATGGAAATACACGGTGTAAAAAAGGAGGCTACTGCGAAGGGAACCATTAAAGTAAATGTGCAATCTGTGCAGGTGCTATCTCAATTTATCCTTAATACCGGTGATTTCAAGATTGCTATTCCCGGTGTAGTGAAAGATAAAATATCTCCTGCTGTAAAAGTCTCTGTGAATTGCAGTTATATGCCATTAAACAAATAGTTATGAAAAAAAGTACACGATCATCTTATAAAACAATTAGCATCCCGCATAACAAACGAACGGCATACCTGCTTATTGTGTTTTCTATATTCCTGGCACAGCATATATCCGCCCAGGATGACCTTTTATCTATGGTTGATTCAACCGACCATGAAAGGTCTGAACCGGTTACAGGGGCTTTCAAATCCAGTCGTGTTATCAACGGGCATTCGATGGAGATGTTGGGCCGGAAGGTATTGGATGTACGCATCCTGCACCGGTTTGGTGTTATTAAAGATGGCATTGGTGAGTTATTTGGATTAGACCAGGCAAGTATGCGGCTGGGCTTTGATTATGGTATCACTAAGAACTTAACCGTTGGCGTAGGACGGAGCACGCTTGCCAAAGAGCTGGATGGATTTATTAAATACAGAGCCATACAACAATCCAAAGGAAAAAGAAATATTCCTGTATCGGTTGTGCTGGTAGCGGGGAATACTATTGCTACTGCCAAACTTGCTCTGGACGCAATGTTTACCACCACCAAACATCGTATGGCCTATTATAGCCAGGTAATTATCGGGCGAAAATTCAACGATATATTCAGCCTGCAGCTATCGCCTACTTATGTACACAGGAATGCCGTTCCGGCCCCGACCGATTTTAATGACACTTATGCTTTGGGCCTGGGTTCCCGGTTAAAGCTTTCGAAACGGGTGGCTTTCGTGGCAGATTATCATTACGTCATCTCAGGACTTGACAAGGATATTTATAGCAATCCCCTTTCCATTGGTTTTGATATAGAGACCGGCGGACACGTATTCCAGCTCCATTTTTCCAACGCCACCGGTATGAATGAAAAAGCCTTTATAACCAATACCGCCAATAGCTGGGGACGCGGGGATATCCGATTTGGATTTAATCTTTCCCGTGTTTTTACCATTGGAAAAAAGAAAATGAAGACCGAAGCCAACCTATAACCCTATATCAATATGATTTTTTTCACCTAAAAAAATAATACTATGCATACGCAAACTTCCACCATAAAAAATACAGGCATCAAAGCCTGTATCTATCAAAGTCTCCTTTTGCTTTTTGCCGGTTTACTCATCAGCTGCCATCATAAGGATGACTATATCCCGCCCACTGCATACAGTGTTCAGTTAAAAAGCAGTACAACACTGGGTAGTTATTTGGCCGACAAGGATGGAAGAACCCTGTATTTTTTTGCTAATGACTCGGCTACTGTCAATACCTGCGCAGGAGGTTGTGCGGTACTTTGGCCGGTTTTTAATGCTCAAATTACCGTAGCCGATATCGGAAGCGGCCTGAACTTTTCCGACTTCAGCCAGATTACAAATGCTGCCGGCACCCAACAAACCACCTACAAAGGCAGGCCTCTTTATTATTATGCACCTGTTTCAGGAGGAGTTAATACCCCTGAGGCTGCAGGATTAACCGGTGGAGACGCATTTGGAGGTGTATGGTTTGTGGCTAAACCAGATTATACCATCATGTTAACCAGGGCGCAGCTGGTAGGTAAGGACACCAAAAAATATACTTTTGATACAACAGGTACACCCACTCCTACTTACGCAGAAAATAGCGGCAAATCAGTATATTTTACGGATGCCAAAGGAGTTACCTTATATATTTTCAGACCTGATAAACAAAATAAAAATACTTATACCAGCGCTACAGATGTCGGGAAGAATGCGGTCTGGCCTATCTACGAAATGGATAAAATTGTGGTGCCTTCCGTGCTGGATAAATCCTTATTCTCAGTAATCGATGTATTTGGCAAAAAACAACTTACCTACAAAGGTTGGCCCTTATACTATTTTGGTGAAGATGCCATGGTTATGGGAGCCAATAAGGGCGTATCGGTACCAAATCCGGGTATATGGCCCGTTGCTACCCGCGGATTACGCCTGTCCCCTGCACAATAATGCACACCAGGCAAGAAGTTAGTATGCTGCCACCCTGCGTTCAGTTTGATTAATATTTTGTTGAATGGTACCAAAATATTGGATAGTTCGTTATATAGCCTCAGCTCTAATAAATTCGTACAGATATTAAAGTCAGTTATCCTGAAAAAGGTTGCTGACTTTTTTTTTGTAATGTCCATTCGATATATTTGGATCAACGAATTATGCGCCGTTTCTATTATTTTGTCGTTTTCTTTTTTCTGATAAAGCTCTCAGCTTTATCCTGCTATGGACAGTACTATTTTAAACACTACCAGGTAGATGACGGCCTGGTACATAATGCAGTTATAACAATTCTACAGGATCGCAAGGGACTTATATGGATGGGCACGCGCGGTGGAGGATTGAACCGCTTTGACGGCTACACTTTTAAATCGTTCAACAACAAAAACAGCAAACTCGGAAATATCGGTAATAACATTATTACTGCAATTGTTGAAGACACCAGGGGTATGTTATGGATAGGTACCGGTAAGGGTATTTTTAAATATGACCCCTTCCAGGAAGTTTTTACTGAACTCGAAATGGCATCACAAAACTATATCAGCCATCTTGTGATTGACAACAAGGACAACCTTTGGTTTTTATCAGGATACCGCCTTCATCAATATGATCAAGGCCTTGGTGAAGTAAAAGACTTAAACGTACAAGCTTCCTGTATCGCACTCGATCGGCGAATGAATCTATGGGTAGGCAATGACGATGGTATGATTGGAATATATCAGCCCAATAGCAGGTCAATCAGCTACCGCAGCATTGTAGAGCCAACAGTATCAAGGGATTTGCGCTCCATAAGTAAAATATATGCCATGAACGATCAGGAATTAATGATTGGCTGCTTTAAACAAGGGTTAAAAACTTATAACATACAAACCGGCAAGGTAAACGCTTTGCCCCTTACTCAAAATAAACAAGCATCCATTTATGTAAGAGATATTATCAGGGGATCCGCACAACAGTACTGGGTAGCTACAGAGTCGGGAATATATATTTATGACAGATCAGATAACAAAGTGGAACATTTACGCAAGCGGGCAGGTGACCCTTATGGCATTGCGGATAATGCTGTGTATACTTTTTGCAGGGATAACCAGGAAGGCATGTGGGTGGGTACTTATTTTGGCGGATTAAACTACTACTCAAAAGAAAATGCGAAATTTAAAAAGTATTATCCTTTGCCTGGCACCAATTCTATTTCGGGGGATGCTGTCAGAGAAATTGTCCCTGATGGTAAGGGCAATTTATGGATAGGTACCGAAGATGCGGGCATTAACAAATTCACTCCTTCTACGGGGCAGTTTGTGAATTATACAGCAACAGGAAAACCAGGAGACATTTCATATCCAAACATACACGGATTGCTGGCTGTAGGGAATCAACTGTTCGTGGGGCCTTTCTTTCACGGCATGGAAATTCTGAATATACAAACAGGAAAGGTTACCGACAGGTTTCCGCTTATTGGAGATAGCAGTAATAAGAGTGACTTTGTTTCCAGCATCTACCTTACAAAAGATAGTACCTTGCTGGTAGGTACCGCCTACCATGGCTCCAGTTTATTCACTTATAACCGGCTTAAAAAAAATTTCTATCCCGCATCTCAAATACCATTCAATGTATACACGTTTGACATAAAGGAAGACCGCCAGGGAAATATATGGACGGGCTCTGTATCGCAGGGTGCATTCTTTTACAATCCCAAAACAGGCAAGCAAGGCAATATCCGTTTTGGTAATAAGGTGAAAGATAAAATCATTGACGAGTTTGCTGTTTACAATATAATGGAAGATAGCGATGATAACATGTGGTTTGCTACTAATGGCGGTGGGCTGATAAGGCTGAATAAAGACCATCAATCTTTTAAAAGATTTACTGTAAAAGACGGCTTACTAAGCAATGTTGTTTTTAGTATTCTCGAAGACCACTCGAAACGGTTATGGATAAGCTCACTAAAAGGCCTTGTATGTATGGATAAAAAAACCGAAAAGGTTTGTGTTTATACCCGCTCAAACGGTCTTATCACCGATCAGTTTAATTATAGTTCTGCTTATAAAGATGTTGATGGCACCTTATACTTTGGTTCGGTAAAAGGCATGATCTCCTTTAATCCGGCAGAGTTGGGACAAAAATTGTCAAGTCCTCCTACTTTTATTACAGGGTTTAAGATTAATAGTAAAGAGATGGCTCCCAATGAAGCGAATAGCCCTTTGAATCGTTCCATATTATATACAGACACTATCACACTATCTTATAACCAGAATAATTTCAGTATTGAGTTTGCGGCATTAAACTATGCGTCTCCCGACGTAACACGCTATAAATTCCGGATGGAAGGCCTCGATAATTCCTGGACCTATCTGAATACGAATTGTGATGCCTATTTTACTGACCTCGCGCCTGGCAGTTACACGTTCGTTGTTCAGGCCGAAAGCAACACAGGCAACTGGATCGGTAAGGAGAAGCATCTATTTATAAAAATACTTCCTCCGTTCTGGAAGAGCAATCTTGCCTACTTAATTTATGCGCTATTGATTGTAGGCTCTTTTTATTTTTCCATTCGCTATTATCGCAATCATCTCGAAAGAAAAAACTTAAATAAACTGGTCCTTTTTGAGCATGAGAAAGAAAAAGAAATTTACCAGGCTAAAATTGAGTTCTTTACCAATATTGCCCACGAAATACAAACACCGCTTACCTTAATTATGGGCCCCATCAAATGGGTGGTTAAAAAAGTAGAGGACCAGCCCGATATTAAGAAAAGTCTTGTTTTAGCAGAAAGAAATGCCCACCGCCTGGCCGAATTAACCAGTCAATTGCTCGATTTCAGGAAAACCGAAGCCGACCAGTTCGGGCTGAGTTTCGTAAAAGCAGACATTTCTGCAATATTGACGGACCAGATCAACAACTTCAGGCAGGAAGCAATAAAAAACGGGATACAGATTGAGGTAGAACTTCCAACTGAACCCATCATTGCATTTGTAGATATTGAAGCGCTGGTTAAGATTTTCACCAACCTGCTATCTAATGCGGTTAAGTATGCAGCTAAAAGCGTTAAAGTCATCGGGCTGCCTGTGGAGGTAACGGAAGATCATTTTGCGATTCAATTTATAAATGATGGCAAAGGCATTCCCCAGGAGTTTCGGGATCGAATATTTGAACCTTTCTTCCGGGTTCGTGGTAATGAGAAACCTGGCACAGGTATCGGTTTGTCACTGGCCAGATCGCTGGCCGACCTGCATCATGGAAGCATTCATTTAACCTCCGGGGAAACCAATTTAATTATCTTCGAGCTAAAACTACCTATAAGGCAGAAGATTGAATTTAAACTAAGCAGCTGGAAAAAGAAGTAGTAATGACAGAAAGCATATTGATTATTGATGATAACGAGGATATCCTGGAATTCCTGTCTCAGGTATTGGGCGACAGCTATAACCTGCACCTGGCCGCCAATGGAGAAATTGCCCAAAATATTCTTGACAACGAAACCGTGCACCTGATTGTATCTGATATTATGATGCCCGGCATTGATGGATTTGATCTTTGCAGGTTGATCAAATCGAAAGTTGAATATTGTCATATTCCGATTATTTTGTTAACGGCAAAAAACACGCATAAAGCGCATATTGAAGGTTTAGAAGTAGGCGCTGATGCCTATATACAAAAGCCTTTTTCACCAGAATTACTACAGGTACAGATCTCTAATCTTTTAAGAAACCGTTTGAAAATAAAAGAGCATTTTGCCAGCTCGCCTTTTGAAGATGTTAGAGTGATGGCTCATTCTAAAACAGATGAAGCTTTTTTAAAAAAACTCGATGATTATATAAAGACGAATATTAAAGACCCCAATATAGATATAGATGACCTCGCTGAACATGTGTTCATGAGTCGTACCACTTTTTACCGGAAAATAAAATCATTATCATCGCTTTCTCCAAAAGAACTGATTGATATTACCCGGCTTAAAGCTGCAGCTAGTCTCATAGCGCAGAATGAATTTTCGCTGTTTAATATATCAAAAATGGTGGGTTATAGTTCGCAAAGCCTCTTCAGTAGAAATTTCCAGAAATACTTCAAAGTATCTCCCATCGAATACCTGAATTCATTGCCCCGCGAATAGCATAGAAGCCCTTAAAATGCAAAAAAGCCTGTTCAATGATTTGTTTATTCGTTCCAAAAAACGGCTCTATTTTTTGGATAACAATATGTATTTCAATTAAATACACTAGAATATGTAAGAAAGGCATGGCTAATTTGTTAGTTTGCTAAAGTGTTTTTACTAATTTCATTGCAAATTGTTTGCATGCCATAAGTATAAATGCAGCACAATTGCCATGTTATTGATTACTCAAAACTCTTATAAGTTCAATGAAAAAATCACGTCGCAATTTTATCAGGCAGGCTTCTATAGCCGGTGCCGGTGTTCTGGTATCCAATAGTGTATTCAGCGCCAAGAGCTATGGTAGAATTTTAGGCTCGAATGACCGGGTACGTGTTGGCGTAGTTGGCTTCTCTGACCGCCATCGCTCTTCTCACATGCCCTGTTTTATGAATCACTACAAGGAGCTCAATTTTGAAGTGGTTGGCGTTTCGGATATATGGAAACTGAGGCGTGAACAGGGCGCTGCTATGTGGAAGCAAAAAATGGGTAATGAAGTAAAAGCCTATCGCAACAATGAAGAGTTATATGGAAGCAAAACGGTGGATGCTGTGTTTATTGGCACGGCTGATTTTCAACACGCATTACATACCATTGAAGCAGTAAAAGCGGGTTGCGATGCTTATGTAGAAAAGCCCTTTGCAGAAACGATGGAAGATAACAAGGCTGCATTAAAAGCGGTAAAAGAAACCGGGAAGATCGTGCAGATCGGATCGCAACGTCGCAGCGGTACCAATTATCATGCAGCTAATGACTTTATTAAATCCGGACAGTTTGGTCCTATCACTATGGTAGAACTGACATGGAATGTAAATCAGCCCGGACGCTGGCGTCGCCCTGAGTTATTGAAAGAGTTAAAAGAGCAGGATACGGACTGGAAGCGTTTCATCATGAACCGGCCTTTTGAAAAATTTGACCCGCGTATCTACCTGGAGTATCGTTTATTCTGGCCTTACTCATCCGGCCTTCCCGGGCAGTGGATGAGCCACCAGATAGACACGGTACATTGGTTTACCGGTTTAAAGCATCCACGCAGCGTGGTAGCCAACGGAGGTATTTATCAGTGGAAGGATGGTAGGAGAAACTGGGATACCCTGTTAGCGGCTTTTGACTATGGACCGCTGGATGATCTTTCAAAGGGCTTCCAGGTAACTTTCGGATCAAGAATGCACAATGGTGATGAACGTCCTGCGGAAATCTATTATTCGAATGGTGGCGAGCTGAATCTGATCACCAATAAAATATCCCCTCAGGGAGGTCTTACGGAGAAGATGGCGGCTGCGATGGGCATGAAGGCAAACCTCCTACCTAAAATAAGCTTGCCTAATAACGAACAGGTGGTAGCTTCGGCTAATACCGGAGGTGATATTCTTACTTCCAACCACGTACGTAACTGGATGGAATGCATACGTAGCAGAAAGCAACCAAACGCGCCTGTGGAAGCGGGTTACAGCCATAGTATTGCAAACATCATGACTACAGCAGCTGCGCATACAGGCGCCAAAGCCACGTTTGACGAAAAGACACAGGAAGTAATGGTAAATGGTAAAGTATTCAAATACTAACTATCAATAAACAGCCTTTATTTATTCTATAACAGTATAAAACAGATATACAACAGGATCAAATATTATGAAAATCAGGAAAATTTGTACCACATCCGCTTTAGCCCTTTTACTATTAGGTTCAGGCAATTTTGTAGATGCCCAGGTTAATTCACTTACATCCAAAGAGAAGAAAGCCGGTTGGAAATTATTGTTCGATGGTAAAACCACCAAGGGATGGAGAAGTGCCAAAAGCAATACCTTCCCTGCCTCCGCCAATGGCTGGGTCATTAAGGACGGTTTATTAACCATACAATCTTCGAATGGAGCCGAGTCTCAAAATGCAGGTGATATTGTAACGACTAATCAGTATGGTGCATTTGAATTGAGTTTTGATTTTAAACTGACAAGGGGCGCCAATAGTGGTGTTAAGTATTTTGTTACCTTAAAAGAGCAAACCGGTTTATCTGCCATCGGTTTAGAATACCAGATACTGGATGATGCTGTACACCCGGATGCCAAACTCGGTCGTGCCGGCAATCGTACACTGGCTTCGCTTTATGATTTAAAAACTTCTACAAAAGAAGGTGCTACGCATGCTATCGGTGAATGGAATAGCGGTAAAGTAATCGTTTATCCTAATAACCATGTGGAGCATTGGTTAAACGGTGTAAAAGTGCTGGAGTATGAACGTAAGTCTCCCGAGTTTAAAGAACTGGTTAAGATCAGCAAGTATAAAAACTGGAAGAATTTTGGTGAAGCCGACAAGGGTCATATCCTCTTACAGGATCACGGAAACGAAGTAAGTTATCGCAACATAAAGATCAGGGAAATTAAATAAAATTGTACAAGAGCAACTATTATGGTTGCTCTTTTTTATTAAGCTCATTGATAAAAGCAGCCATCTGTGCAGGCTTTAAAACAGCAGCTGCTTCAAGGTTTAGCAGTGTTTGCTTGGGCATGTAACCAAATTCGGCCGAAAGCGGGTCCTGTACCAATACCAAGCCCTTATACTGATCAATACATCTAAGCCCCTCCATCCCATCGGCATTAGCACCGGACAAAAGCAAAGCTGCGGTATGTTGCTTAAATAAAACTGCAGCTGACTGAAAGCTCACGTCAATAGACGGCCTTGAATAATTTATTTTCTCCGAGCTATCCAGGGCTACTTCCCGTTTATTCTCCAGCAAAAGATGATAGTCTGCCGGAGCCAGGTAAATACAACCTCGGGTTAACGCCATCTTATCATCTACTTCAAACAGCGGCAAACTACTGTGAAAGTTGAGTAGCTCACTAAGATTGCTTTCAGGATAAGCCTTACGGTGTAAAATAATAATGATAGGAAAAGAAAGATTTTCATCCAGCCCGGGTATAATCTCCAATAATACGCTGATGCTGCCAGCGGAGCCACCGATCAACAGTATTTCCGTGGCGGGTCTGCCAGGAAGGAATATAGTATTTAGCTGGTTTTCTTCCATATTTTTTCCGCAGACAACTGTTTATATTTAGGCTCTACCACGGAATGCCGCAATGTTTCTTTAGACCCCAATGCCAGGAAGCCCAGTGTTTGCAGGCTATCATCAAAAAGCTTCAACACTTTGCCCTGTAGATCCTTATCAAAATAGATCAATACATTCCGGCATAAAATAAGTTGAAACTCGTTAAACGAAGAGTCTGATACCAGGTTGTGCGTAGAAAAGATCATTTTTTCGCTCAAGGCTTCATCAAACTTCACTACATCATACCGCGATATATAATAAGAGGAAAAATCTTCGGTTCCGCCAGACAACATATAATTCTCGGAATACTGCTTTATAGGTCCGGCCTGGAAAATACCGCGGGATGCTTTTTCAATAACGCCCGGGTTAATATCAGTAGCGTATATCAGTGATTTGTGATAAAGCCTGGCTTCTTTTAAAAGTATGGCGATAGAATAAGCTTCTTCTCCGGTAGAGCAGCCAGCCACCCACACGCGAATAAACGGATGAGTACCTAATGTGGGTAATATATGATCCCGCAAGGCTTTATAGAAACCAGGATCTCGAAACATTTCTGTTACGTTAACTGTAACCTCTTCTATAAAGCGTGTAAGGTAGGCAGGGTCTTTGGTGATCCTGTATCTTAATTCAGCAAAGCTGGTAAATTTATCCAGCATACAAATACGGTTCAAACGCCTTCTTAAAGAAGACCGGGTGTATTGCGTAAAGTCATAATCGTACAGGTCTGCAATATCCCTGAGCAACAATTCCATTTCCTCATCCCTTATAATATCCGGTTCAATCATCTGTACCATTTTTCAATCATATCCAATAATTGGTCCACATTGATGGGTTTGGAAATATATCCGTTAGCACCAGCTTGCAGGCATTTTTCCCTGTCGCCGCTCATAGCGTTAGCTGTCACTGCAATAATGGGAACATCGGGGTACTCATCCGTAGCGCGTATAATCCTTATCGTTTCGTAACCATCCATTTCAGCCATCATCATATCCATCAACACCAGGCCAATGGACTTATTAGTTCGAAGTATCTGTAAGCCCTCGGCAGCGGTAGTACAAGACAGGTAATTAAATTTTCTGGCCTTAAGCGTAAGCTCCAGGGCAAAAATATTACGACTATCATCATCAATGATAAGAATGAGTTTTTCTTTATTGTGCATGACCGACCTTTAGTTTTCGTAAAGCCAAACCCTTAGCAGGGACAATAGCTGGTCTTTATCAACCGGTTTGGAAATATAGTCAGAAGCTCCGGCCCTGATGCATCGTTCCCGGTCACCCGTCATTGCCTTCGCCGTTACCGCAATAATGGGAAGTTTAGCATATTCCGGCTTACTACGGATGCGTTGTATTGTTTCATATCCATCCATCTCCGGCATCATCATGTCCATTAATATAATCGAGGTCTCAGGGTGCGCTTCCAGCTGCATCAATGCCTCTTTACCATCAATGGTAGAAACCACGTTCATTTGATACTGTTCCAATGTCTTTGTCAGGGAAAATATATTCCGTACGTCGTCATCAGCAACCAAAACGGTCTTGTCTTTCAATACCTCATTTAACGACCCCAGCTTATTGATCTTACGTTTTTCTACAGATGGATGATGCTCTTCTACCAGATGCAGGAATAGCCCTACTTCATCTAATATGCGCTGAAAGGAATGTGCCGTCTTAATAACTATTGAGTCAGCATACTGTTTAATTTTAAGCTCTTCGGCATGAGAAAGATTTTTGCCGGTAAAAATAATAATAGGCAGATCCTCTAGCCCCTGCTTTTGCTTTATAGCCTCCAGCGTCTCATATCCTGTCTTGTCCGGAATGCCCATATCCAATATCACACAGTTTACTTTATCTGACATGAGTGCTGAAATACTATCGTCTACATTATCTTTTATTTCAGAAACGATATTGAAGTTGCTGAGGAAATAAGATAAAGCGGTAGCGTGTTTGGGGTTTTCTTCAACAATCAGCACTTTTTTAGGATGGCCTGTTAAAGCATCTTCTATCTTCCGGAAGATCTTGCTGATCTGTTCAAGAGCAACAGGTTTATTAATAAAGTCGATAGCACCTTTTAGCAGGCTTTCTTTTTTCACTTCCAGAGAAGACATGATATGCACAGGTATATGACGTGTTCTGGGATTGGTTTTAATTTCGTCCATCACCTGCCAGCCATCTTTTACCGGTAACTGGATGTCCAGGAGGATGGCTGATGGTCTGTACTGCAAGGCGGCAGGCGCTGCCATATCTCCTCTTACAATGATAACACCTTTATATCCCCGTTGATGTGTATACTTCAACAATGCTTTTGCAAAATTGGTATCGTCTTCAACAATTAAAATAACCTTGTCGGTAGCTTCGATATTGCCTCTGTCATCGGGTACATCTTCGGGTATTTCTGTAACCACCAGGTTACTGTTATTGATCAAGGCCGGCGCATCTTCTACCCTATTCACAGCTACTGTCTCTGTTTTGTTTTCCGGGACAGATTTGACAGCTGCGGCATTTTTAGATCTTGGAATAATAAAACTAAAAGCGCTTCCAGTACCTAATGTGCTAGTTACCGTTATTTCGCCTCCGAGTAAGCGGGCCAATTCCCTGCTAATCGAAAGTCCTAATCCCGTACCCCCAAACTTCCGGCGGGTTGAACCATCGGCCTGCTGGAAAGCTTCAAAAATGATCTTTTGATTCTCTGCGCTGATCCCTATGCCGGTATCTTCTACTAAAAACTGAACAGAATCGGCATTATTCTTTACAGGTGCTATCTTTAAAGTAACCGAGCCCTGCGTTGTAAATTTAAGCGCGTTGGAAAGCAGGTTTCTAAGTACCTGTTCCAGTCTTAACTTATCTGTAAAAATATCTTTACCGGCTTCTTCAGGATGCAGATCTATAGTGAAGTTTAAACCTTTTTCTCTCGATACGGGCGTAAACAAATTCAGCAGATCATTTTTAAGCAATAACAGTGGAACGGGGCTAAGCTCCAATTCCATTTTACCCGCTTCTATCTTCGACAGGTCGAGGATCTCGTCTATCAAGCTCAATAAACTCGACCCGGAGCTTTGAATTACCCTGGCCGATTCGACTTGATCTTCGTTTAAATTATCATCGCCGTTTTCTACCATCAATCTTGATAGTAAAAGGATAGAATTAAGTGGCGTACGAAGTTCGTGAGACATATTCGCCAGGAACTCGGATTTATACCGGGTACTTAATGCCAGTTCTTCTGCTTTTTTTTGTACCTCAAGATTGCGGGCGGCAATCAATTCATTCTTTTCTTCCAACAACCGTGACCGTTCTTCCAGTTCCTGGTTAGATTGTAATAGTTCCTCCTGCTGAACACGCAATTCCTCTTCCGATGCCTGCAACTTTTGTGTCTGCGCTTCCAGTTCGGTATTCAGGTTTTCCAGTTCTGAGTGCTGGGTTTGTAATTCTTCTGACTGAGCCTGCGTTTCTTCCAATAATGTCTGCACCTGCTTCCTCGCCTTAGCAGCCAATATTTCAAGTGTAATAATCCTGGCAGCTTCCTGGTAAAAATCAAGATCGGGTTCTTCAAATGGATGGGCAGCACCTAATTCTATTACACCGAAACACTGTCCTTTGGCCAACAGCGGCAGCCAGATCAGGTTTTTCACGTTAATAGCTCCTGCGGAAGTAACCACAGTAAAATCTGTTTCGGACAGATTAGTTAATTGACGCATCGCACGATCATTAAATACCTGCCCCACAATGCCCTCTCCGGGCGCATATTGCTGCTTCATATAGTCTTCGAGGCCGTAGGCACTTCGCAGATGAAGGCTGCCCGTATCTAAAAGATAAATAGCTCCATTTAAACAATCTCCGTATTGAACCAGGTGGGCAAGTGCATCCTTTGCAATAACCTGTTCTGATTTATTTCCTGTTGTTATCTCGTTCAGGTTCACCAGGCCTGCCTGTTTCCATTCGTTGGTATTGATCTCGTTAAATGATTTTTCGAGCGAAGCTGCCATTGCATTCAACGAAGCGCCAATGCTACCCAGGTCATCCCGTTCGGCATCGCTTGCTCTTACCGAGTAATCTCCCGCTGATATTTTCTGAGCTATATGCTGAATGATGGTAAGGCGTTTCGATATGTCTTCATCTTTGTGTTTCAGGGCCTGCTGCATCAGTTCCCGCTTCTTAAACTCTTCACGTATTTGCAGGTAGAAGTATAACGTAATAAAGATGGATATTAACGCTGCGGCAACAATAAAAATAGAAGTAGTGTTGGAACTGCTATGCATTTTTTCACTCCTTACCTGCAGCAGCCCCGTCTCCACATCGGTAAACCGGCCTATCTGCATTCTGCAGGCATCCATAATGTTCTTTCCCTTTACTAGCTGGTCAACCCTTATAACCATACCAGCATTTTTAAGTGCAACCAACGCCTCTATTAAATGGAGGCTGCTATCTACCAATACCTTTATACTGTCCATTCGCCGCACCTGCAATTCATTATCGGTAACCAGGCTGCGTGCATATTCAATTGATTTGGGAAGCGACTTTACACTCTGGTAGTAAGGATCGAGAAAACTATAAGTACCCGTAAGCAAAAAACCCCGAAGACCGGTTTCTGCATTCTGCATATCCATCAAAACCTGGTTGGCCGACCTGATGGTGCGCTGGGTATGAATAACCTGGGTACGGTTATTAATCTGCTCCCTGATACTGATATACGAAGCTGAAGAGCTTAGCAGTAAAATGAGCATCGAAATTCCAAACCCGACCTGAAGTTTACGAATGAGTTTTTTGGACATATTTTTTAACTGGTTGGCAGTGTAAAATAAAAAGTGGTGCCTTCACCTAAGGTTGACTCAACACCATAGGTACCCTGGTGCTGTTTAATAATTTCAGCACATATATATAAACCAATTCCCAGTCCCTGAAACTGAACCGAGGATTCCTCTACGCGATAAAACTTAGTGAAAACATTCTTTTTTTTATGATCGGGTATGCCGATGCCGAAATCCTGTACACCTATATATATATGATCGTTTTCTTTTGCAGTATGTAAAACAATTTTCTCTGCCCCCGGCGAATATTTAATGGCATTGGTAAAGAAGTTGATCAATATTTGTTCAATGCGAAAAGCATCGCCATATATTTCGTCAGTGAGCGAAGGTCCGTGCCGTTCAATTTTTAAAGCCGGCTGTGCACTGGTATATTGAATGGTTTCAACTACTCCTGCAATCAGCTTTTCCATATCAAATGGCTTTTTATTGATCTTCAGTTTACCGTTCTCTATTTTGGAAACATCCAGCAAATCGTTGATCAAACCATCCAGTTTAGAAACCTGGTCGTGGGCCCGATGTATATAAGTAGCCACTTTACTTTCCGGCTGCTTATTTTCCATACGTTCTATCAACTGTATATAAGCTTTAATACTGGTAAGAGGCGTTTTCAATTCATGGCTGGCTATGCTCAAAAACTCATCCTTTTTTCGCTCTTCCTGCTTTTGCTCATCGATATCAGTAAAAGTACCCACCCAGCTTCTAATGCCTGTTTCACTTTTTACCGGAATAATCCTCAGTAAATGAAAACGGAACGAGCCAGATCTGAGTTCACGAATGCGCAGTTCCACTTCATGCGGCTGCAGGCGCTCCATGCAGTCCTTCCATATGGCTTCCATGGCGATATCATCCGGGTGCACTTCGGGGTAGATCCCCGGGTTGGTTGAATAGTCAAACCAGTTCTTATTAACGAAGAACACATTGCCAAAAGCATCTGCCCTGAAAGCGATCTGGGGCAAACTCTCGAGGGTAGTATGCAGGTGCTCAACTTTATCATTTAAATCCTGCTGTGCTTTTTTACGGGCTTCAATCTCCGACTTCAGTATTTTCTGCGAATCGCTGAGTGCTAAGGTTTGTTCATACAACCGATAGAAAGTCCTCACCTTTAAAATCAGGATATCCGGATCAACGGGTTTGGTGATATAGTCTATACCTCCGGAAGCATATCCCTTGGTGATAAATTTCTTATCAGTATTAACAGCTGTTAAAAAAATGATGGGAATCTCCTTGGTTTTGCTGTAACCAGACAGGGTTTCTGCAACCTCAAAACCATCAATTCCCGGCATCTGTACGTCCAGTATAATAAGGGCATAGTCGTTCTTTAAAACTTTTTTTAGCGCTTCCTCGCCCGATTGGGCGGTATCTACTTCAAAATCCCAGGATTTCAATAATTTATTCAGGGAATAAATATTTTCAATCTGGTCATCAACAATTAAAATCATGGGTCACTACAGCTTTGATATGTTTAGAAAAGCAAAACGCTATTACCCCAATCAGATGGGCAAAGTTATTAGCCTTCGAAAATAGTGAAAAACCATCTTTTCGTATGAAATATAATAGCACTAATTCTATAAAACAGGCAGTTATATGTTATTTCTTGTTGTATATTATAACGAAAAATGCGCTCTATTTTCTCTGGTAGCAATCCTTAAGCGAGCGCCTTGTTAAATAAATACACTTTTAGTTCCTTTGCTCCGCTTCAGCCACTGTTTTTTCGAGGAGCTCCCTAATAGTATCTTGAGACGCTTTCAGCATTGATTGTTGTTCCTCAATCAACAACTTCACTCCATCGGGTAGATCTTTGCTTTCCAGCGCCTGTTTATACGCATCTCCAACAGCGGCCTCTCCCGTTTCGCAACTACTTAAAATGGTGCGTCTGCCGCCCCGGGTCAAAATCGATTTAACGCCCATCCATGCTCTGTACAATTTTCCCGTTACCAAAGCTCCTTTTGCTATTTCCCCGTCGTTAACAATTACAATCGCCTCCAGTTCTGTCTTAAACTGTTTGCTTTCTTCAACCATACCTGCAAACAACGGCTTCAGATCCTTTTCATCCTCCTCATTTATTTCCGCCATCGCCTTTTCATAACCTTCAATACGGTCATTATTAATCTTTATGAGATCATTAATAACATCAGTAAGCGCTTCTTTTTTTTCATATTCTTCTATATTTTCCATACTATAATAAATAACCGGTTAAGAGTTAAAATGTATCAGGAAGGCGCAACAACTATACCAAACAACCGGCAATTGATACGCTCAATCATCTTGGCCTTAACCTGTTGCTTTAATTGATCCGAAGATTTTTATATTTACAGAAAGCAAACAGCAGCCACTTTCCTGGTTAACGATAAAACAGTCGGGTAATTCAATTCAACAATTTAATATGACAATTATAAAAGTCCTCGCCGGTTTAATAAAGCGCTACAGCTACACAGGTATACTATATGGGGCGTTTTTTCTACACTTCTCTCTCTTTTCTTTAATGGCTGTGGCGCAGCAAACAGGAAGCAACCCGGCTTATAACTATTCAACAATCAGCCCACATCCCAGGCTATTACTGAGACAGGGAGAAGAAAAACAGGTTCAGTCTTCTATATTAAGAAGCACCGAATTGAAAAAGGTGGACAGTTATATCCATAAGGTTTCGGATGGTTTATTAAACCAGCCGCCTTTGGTGTTCAAAAAAGAAGGGAAACGACTGCTGGCCGTATCCAGAGAAGCGCTTACCCGTTTATTCTACCTATCCTATAGTTTTCGAATGAGTGGTGACAGGAAGTATGTAGCGCGGGCCGAACAGGAATTAAAAGCCCTTTGTAGTTTTGAAAGCTGGAACCCCTCTCACTTCCTGGATGTAGGTGAAATGTGTATGGCGGTCGCCATTGCATACGATTGGTTGTACAACCAGCTAAGCGAAGGCACCAAACAAAATATGCGCAAGGCCATAGTAGAGAAAGCGTTTAAGCCTTCGTACAACCAACAGGAAGCCTGGTTTCTTAACGCACACAGCAATTGGAATTCCGTATGCAATGCCGGGCTGGTTTTTGGAGCACTGGCTATATTGGATGAGGAGAAGGAAGCATCCATTGCTATAATTGAAAGATCAGTCCGATCGAACCTGCTACCTTTAAAAGCATTTGCGCCTGATGGCAATTACCCTGAAGGGCCTGGTTACTGGAACTATGGCACCAGCTTCCAGGTGCTATTATCAGCCGCACTCGAAAGCGCACTGGGTTCGGATAAAGACCTGTCAAAAGCGCCCGGCTTTATGCAATCTGCTTATTACATGCTCTTTTCGCAGGGACCATCAGGTATCTATTATAACTACTATGATTGTGGCACCACTGTTGCACCCTCGCCCGTTATGTTTTGGTTCGCCGGTAAATTGAAAGAACCTGCGCTGATCTACAATGAAATGGCACTTATTAAAAAGGGGCGTTATACAAAAGAGGGGGCAGACGAAAATCGCATCCTGCCGGCCACCCTGGTTTTTGCCAGGAATTTAAATTTATCAAAGCCTTCTGTACCCATCCGAAAAGTATATTCGGGGCAGGGCATTACGCCTGTAGCCATTGTTCGCACCAATTGGAAGGATGATCAGGGAAAATATCTCGGTATTAAAGGAGGCAGCGCGGCCGATGGACATGCGCACATGGACCAGGGCAGTTTTGTTTATGACGAAGCAGGCCTAAGATGGGCAATGGATTTCGGTATGCAAAGCTATATCACCCTCGAATCGAAAGGCGTTGATCTCTGGAACATGAAACAAAACTCACAACGTTGGGATATATTCCGGTACAATAATCTTAACCATAATATTATCAGCATTAATAACCAGCGACATAATGTAAAAGGCAAAGCCACCCTGGTACAAACCCTTGAAAAGGGAAAGGAACTAGGAGCCGTTATTGACCTTACACCGGTGCTAAATCTGAACGATGAACTGCGCTCCGCTACCCGAAAAGCGGTTATTATAAACGAAAGCTATTTACAGGTGGAAGATATAATTGAAACCGGATCAGCTAACACGGATATCCGATGGAATATGGTTACGCCTGCAACGGCTACCATTGTTACCGATCATACCATCCGCCTTACGCAAAAAGGAAAAATCATGCTGGTTACCTTTAAAAGTAATACTCCTTTCAAGCTAGCTATCAGGCCTTCAGAAAACCCAGAAGCCTACAAGTGCGAGTATGGCGACTATAATTACGCCAGCTATAACCAGCCCAATAAAGGAACTGTTATGATTGGCTTTGATGCAAAGCTAGCCGCTCATCAACAGGGTAAGTTTTCGGTTACACTTAAAATGGATACGAAATAAGTGGAAGCTGTTATGCTATTACTGATGAAATCGATTGTCCACAACACCAGGATAAGTACTTATTTGAGCGTATAAAATCAGAAGCCACTAATACACGAATATGATAGCATTCGCGCCACATAAATTTACCCGTATATTAACCTGAAGAAGCTTAAAATAAACGATGCTAACATTAATCAGGATACTGGCACCAGATGGGTTCTGGTATTTACCATATTCGTGTATTCGTAGTTAACTAAAAACTCAATAAGAGAGGCAGCTAAGCAGCTGTATATGTCTTAGTTTTTTTAGAAGGGGCTTTCTTTGTATTTGCCTTTGCTCCTGCTTTTGGTGATGCAGATTTTTTAACTGCCCCGCCAGCAGGACGGGCAGCTTTTTTCGCCGGTGTCGTTTTTTTAGCCGCTACCTTTTTGGGCACTGCCGTTGCTGGTTTTGCTTCAGCTGCTACCTCTTCTTTTGTAGCTTCTTCAAACTGCAAACCCTGGGTAATAATTTTTGCAGATTTCTTTAATCTTTTGGCCCATTCTTTTTTACCTACTAGTGTTTCCAGCTGCTGAAATTCGCGCGATAAATGCGTAATAATTTTGTTCTGTATTAATTTTTTAGGTGACTTTTCCTGTTCTTTTGATTTTTTTGCCATAACTATTGGTAACAATTTAATAATATAAAATTAACAGACTCCCGGCATTTCCAATGTTAAGTTTTTGAAGCGATAACAATTAAGAGGCTTGAGATACTGAAAGCAGGTAGGTCTTTACAAAGAACAGCGCTGTAATGATAAAGTTAAAAGCAATGATGATATTTCTTAAAAGTGCTGCGTTAATGCGCTTACTGTAATAGCCACCGGCATAACCACCCAGCACTGTTGCTACGATCAATATAGCCGTTTCATACCAGGCAATTTTACCGGCGATGATAAAAAGGATTGCCGCAACTGCATTTGCTGCTGCTACCAGCAAATTCTTATTGGCATTGACCTGTTTAATATCCGTCATACCGAATATATTCCATACCGCCATCATCATAATACCCACGGCTCCGCCAAAGTATCCCCCATAAATGCCCAGCAAAAACTGACCGGTTATTACAGTAGCCGGGCTTATCCGCCGGGTTTTGCGAATATAATTGCCTAACCGTCTTCCAAAGGCAAAAGTTAAAGAGCTTAGTAATAACAACCAGGGTATAAATATGGTAAATTTAGAAGGTGGTGTATACAACAACAAGAGCGCCCCTATGCCACCGCCCGCTAATGTCAGCATTACCATTTTTGTTAAGGAAATACCTTGTAAATTACTGGCATACTCCCGGTACTGCCAGGCTCCGGCCAAACTGCCCGGCAAAAGCGCTACCGTATTTGAGGCATTGGCCACAACCGGTGAAATACCAACGGAGAGTAAGGCTGGAAATGTAACAAAAGATCCGCCGCCCGCCATTGCATTCATAGAGCCGGCCAAAATTCCTGATAAAAACAAGAGTATTCCAATATCCATAGTTTTCGCTACAACTTATCTTAGCTAATAAGCTATCCCTTCAAACATACACTGCACTTTTTAGCAGAACAAAAAAACTTGCGTAAAAACTCATATAACGTCGCAAAATAAAAACGCCCGCTCTGCTATGAACGGGCGAAAGGTCTTTGATATGTCGCAAAATCTAATATAGCTTACAGTTCTCTTAACTTAATATTTTTAAACCAAACATTATTGCCATGATCCTGCAACGCAATATAGCCTGAGCGCGACTCACCGCCAGCGTTCATGAAATCAGCCCAGTCTTTAAACTTGCTGTTCAACACCATATTTTTCCAATCCTCATTCCAAAGGGTATACTCCACCACTTTCTTACCATTCAGGTAATGTTGCACATGCCCGTCTTTAATAATGATCCTCGCTTCGTTCCATTGACCAAAGCCTTTGTCCACTTGTGGCGTGGCAGGAATCATATCATACAATGATGCAGATTTACGGTTACCGTTTTTGCCGGCTTTCGCGTCGGGATGGTTTTCATTATCCAGCACCTGGTATTCAGGAGCAGATTGATAAATCTTCTTACCCGGCAATTCCTGCCCAAGGTATAGTATGCCGCTATTGGCGCCTTTATCTACCTTATACATTAGCTGCAGCTCAAAATTTTTAAACTTTTTATCAAACAAAAGATCACCTCTTTCATTGGTTGTAGGAGACTTCGCGTTGATCTTTAAAGCACCATCCTCAATTGTCCAGGCGTTGGGCACGGTCGTCATATTATATCCCTTCCAGCCTTTCGTAGTTTTTCCATCGAACAGCGTCACCCATTTACCTTTTTTCTGTGCGGTGGCAGTAAATCCTATCAGCATTAAAGCAAACAGGCCACCCATCATTAATATACGTTTCATTATTTAATTTTTTATAACTGATAATTGATTTCCCAACCTGGTCTGTAAGTTCTTTTTACAAACTGGTTCACGGCATCAAAGTTAGTCACCCGCATGGCATTTTTATCCCATAATAGTTTAAGATTTCGTGCCGGGTATTTATTATCTATTTTCAGATCCGCACCACGAATAGCCAGGTTGGCCATTAACAAGGCTTCTGTTAACGGACCTGCAATTTCAAAAGGAGAGCTTACTTCCTTTTTACCATAACCTGCGATACAGGCATCCACCCATTGCGCCTGGTGGCCGCCTGCTCCACCTTCCACGCGCTGGTAGCGTTGTTTAACTTTTTTAGCTTTTTCATTTAAAGAAACTGGTAACAGCCTGGCCTTTTGCCCATAAGTATCAAACAGCATTTTACCTTTCGTACCTTCCATCAATATGCCGTTTCCGCCATCTCCAAACAGGTCATTGGCACCTAACTCCACCGGTCGCGTAGGCTGTATGCCCCCATCCATCCAGTGTAATTTAATAGGCCCTTTAGTTTTAGAAGTTTTGGGAAAGGTTAGAGTGGCATGACTGGAAGGCGGACAAGCTTCGGGGAAATAGCCCCGTTTAAATTCATCTACATAAACTGTTCCTACGCTGGCTTCCACATCCTGTACATATTGCAGACCTAGTACGCTAAAGGGAACTTCGAGCATATGACAGCCCATATCGCCCAGGGCGCCCGTTCCATAATCCCACCAACCACGCCAGTTGAAAGGCACCAGTTTGTCGATATATTCTTTTTGAGGAGCCGTACCCAACCAAAGATCCCAGTCCAGGTGCTTAGGCACTGAGGCCGTTTGTTTGGGCCAGGCAATGCCTTGCGGCCATACGGGGCGATCCGTCCAGCAATATACCGTATGAATATCGCCCACCAGTCCTGCTTCAAACCATTCTTTAGCTAATCTTGGCCCATCATCCGATGCGCCCTGGTTGCCCATTTGCGTAACTACTTTATAGCGTTTAGCAGCATGAGTTAGCACCCTGGCCTCCCAGATATCATGTGCCACCGGTTTTTCAACATATACATGCTTGCCTAGTTGCATGGCAGCCAAACATTGAATGGTATGCTGATGGTCGGGTGAGGAAATAGCCACTGCATCTATGTTACGCTGTTCTTTGTCCAGCATTTCCCGGTAATCCTTATAGTACTTCGCCTTGGGGAATTTTGTTACACTGGGAGCGGCCCGTTGGTCGTCCACATCGCACAAAAAAGCCATATCTACTTTAGCATGCGCCCCTATTTTATTGACGTTAGCGCTGCCTCTTCCGCCTACGCCAATGCTGGCTACCTGTAATTTGTCGCTGGGTGCTACAAAACCTTTTCCACCCAATACATGGCGGGGAACAATCATAAATGCCGTAGATACTACCGCAGCATTTTTTATAAAATCACGTCTATTTTTCATTTGCAGATGTCAATGCTCGTTAGAGGATACTTAATATTTGGGTTCTAAGATAATATTATTGAGCTGTATTGTGAAGTTAAATCATCCTTATCCCCTTACTAAGTACCTAAGCGCGGTATATATTGATGGAATTGTATATAAAACGGATGGGAAAGTATAGATTTGGCAGAAAGGAATCGACGACAAACACCAGGAACTTTTATATACCTGCTTGCTATGGGGCTGTCTATTTTATATTCAGGTCATAACTCACATTTCTACCTTCTCCCTTTTGTATAAGAATATGCTTATACACCAGGTCCTGTAAATCTCTGGTAGCAGTAGCTCTTGATGATTTAGTAATCGACACGTATTTTTGAGAGGTCATGCCACCTTCAAACTTCGCAATCCCTGAATCAAACATTTTCATTACCGCTTTTACCTGCCGTTCATTTAATTGATACTTATGAGTATCCAGAAATTTTGCTTTACTTATAGTAAAAAGAACTACTTGTTTGGCATTCTTCTGAGATTCGAGAATAACATTAGAGAAATAGAGTACCCATTCAGTGATATCCAATGTTCTTTGGGCATATTTAAGGGTGTTGTAATATTTCTTCCTGTTTTTTTCAATAGTGCCTGAAAGACTCATCAGAACGGGCCTTCCAAGGGATTGTGACAAACATTTTTCGGCAATCGCCCGGCCTATTCTCCCATTCCCATCTTCAAAAGGATGTATACTCTCAAAATACAAATGAGCGATGGACGTTTTGATGAAAATATTCTTCATATCATTTCCAGAAGTTTCAAAACTATTATACCATCTCACAAATTTTTTCATTTCGACTGGAACCTGGTCGGACGGCGGAGCTTCGAAATGAACCACTTCTTTACCAAAGGCTCCCGAAATAATCTGCATAGGCTCTTTACCCGTTCTATATGCTCCCGCATTGATATAAGCATTACCCTTCATGAGATCATAATGCCAGCCTTTTAGTGCCGATTCTGTTAACTTGCTCCGGAAAGACTTTCTCGCATTTACCAGTAAAGCAGCAATACCCTGGGATTTTTTATCTTTTATGTGAGTGATACTGTCCGCTATACCCAATTGTTTTTTAAGTGAAGAAATTATATCCTGCCTGCTGAAAAACTCGCCCTCAATTTCAGAAGTTTTAAGGGCTTCCGTAATCATAAATTGAAGAATAGTGTCTTGCTGTATTTCCGCTGGTTGAGATGCTAGCAGGCCTTTCAGTTCGCCTGTTTCAAGAGCAAAATCAATGATTAAGGCGTTTATCACAGTGTCGTCATAGATGAAATTTGCCCAGTCAGGAAGTTGCCAGTTATAGTTCATGAGGCGATTACAATAATTAATTGCCTCAAATATAACCAAAACCTGAGGCAATTAAGCGGATTAATTGCCTCAAATGCAGCCAAAAGCTGAGGCAATCAGCGCTCCCTATTAATAATTTGTATGTTTTATGTAGCCAGATTCGCCTTTCATGGTCGTCGTCCCGACTGAATGCAGTGCAGCGGAATGAGTGGAGGGATCTCACGCTACAAAGCGAATCGGCTTGTCGTAGAGATTTCTCGACTCCACTGCGTTACGCTCGAAACGATGGGCATAGGTGGGCATCCGTCCGACCAGGTCGCCCGGGCGGGATTGACCTTTTTGTGTAAAGACAAAAAGGTAAGGACCAGTTATTTTTTCCCGATCTCGTAAACCCATTATCGCATCTCGTAAACAGGTGCCCTGCCCACACTCCTACTTTTGCGCCTCAATAAACCAACAGCAATGCGTAAACTCCTCATTCTAATCGCGATACTAACTATTGCAACAATCATCAACGCACAAACCGGCACTATTACCGGCAGGGTTACTACCTCCGATGGTAAGCCAGCCGAACAGGTGAACATCACTCTCGATAAAACCAACAGGGGTACTACTGTAAAAGCCGAAGGCCGGTATACTATTAGTAAAGTACCTGCCGGTACTTATACCATCATCGCCAGCTTCACCGGGCTTGTTACACAACAAGCACGAATAACCGTAACAGCCGGACAAACAACCACAGCCGATTTCAGGCTTACCGAAAGCCGCGAGGAACTACAGGAAGTAGTGGTGCAGTCTTCTTCGCATAGCGTTACCAATAAGGCTTCGGATATGATCGCCCGTATGCCCATCCGCAACCTCGAGAATCCACAGGTATATAATATTGTAGGTAAAGAGCTCATCAAGCAACAAAATATCATTGCCATTACCGATGCCTTCAGTAATGCACCGGGTGTGAATCCTATCTTATATCCCAGTGGTGGTATCGGTGCCTTGTCAAGAGGTTTTTCAACCGATGTTAATGCCCGTAACGGACTGCAATCTACTGCGGGGCGCTCCAGTGCAGACATTGCCAATATCGAACGCATCGAATTTATTAAAGGTCCATCCGGTACTTTATTTGGCGGAGGCATCTCTTCCTTTGGTGGCGTGGTGAACCTGGTTACCAAAAAGCCTTTCGAAACTTTTAAAGGGCAGGTAGAACTTTCGCTGGGCAGCTTTAATCTCGGCCGTATCAGCACCGATATCAATGCCCCGCTCAACAGCGATAAAACTTTACTTTTCAGAGCTAATGGCGCTATACAAAAACAAGACAGTTATAATGAGCGTGGTTTTTATAACAGCGCCATTTTTGCACCCAGCTTATTGTATAAAGCTACTGATCGACTTAATATATTGATAGATGCGGAGATCTACAGCGTTAACTCTGTGCGCCCCAGCTATACAAGAATTGATGAAGCAGCCGGCTTCCGCTCTTATGCAGATCTGCCCCTCGACTATAAAAGATCTTTACTCAGCAACGACCTGGATGCCAAAAGCACAGGCAGCAAGTTTTTTACAGAAGGCAAATACCAGATCAATGATAGCTGGACCTCCACCACTGCCCTGGCTTTCACAAACGAATTTGTAGAACGCAGCTACCAGGACTATCCCGTTTGGTACAGCCGGGACAGTGTGGCGATTGACGTATCGAAATACGGACCAGTGAGCAATACCTACACCAATTTCCAGCAGAACTTTAACGGCAGCTTTAAAACCGGTTCTTTAAAACATACCTTCCTGGCCGGACTCAACTTTACACAGGCAGCCGGCTACGGACAAAGTGGCGGCACCGGTGTTATCCGAAGGTTATCGGTAAACAGCACCGGCAAGGTAGACCGTGCTTTAGTGGACAGTGCCTTGATTCCGGGTTCGGTAATGGATTGGGGTACATTAAAAAATATTACTTATGCCGCTTACGTGTCGGATGTTATCAACTTTAGCGACCGCCTCTATGCTATGCTCAGCCTGCGGTATGACTATATGGATGCCCGCTCCAAAGGCCCCTGGGCCAGTCCGTATACACAAGGTTCCTTATCTCCCAAACTAGGACTGGTATACCAGGTCATCCAAGACAAAATATCCTTGTTTGCCAGCTATATGAACGGTTTCCAGAACTACCCACCCATTAGCCAGCCTGATGGCGCCCAGTTTATGGTAAAACCCATTTATGCCGTGCAGTATGAAGGCGGCGCCAAGGCCGAGCTGCTGGATAAAAAGATCAATACAACGTTGAGCTATTATTATATCGACATCAATAATGCCATTCGCTATACGCAAGACTTCTTTGCCTTCCAGGACGGGAGGCAGGTAAGCAAAGGCATTGAGTTCGATTTTACCGCTAATCCTGTTGCAGGACTTACCACCATACTAGGCTATGGTTATAACGATAACCGCATCATCAATACCGAAGGCATGGAGGGTAATAAAGTATCCAACTCCCCTACCCACCTGGCTAATTATTGGTTCAACTACCAGTTTCAATCGGGTAAGCTTAAAAACTTCGGACTGGGTGCCGGTGGTAATTATGTATCCGATGCTTATTTTGATGATGCGAACCTGTTCCTGCTGCCCGCTTATCACATTGTAAATGCTACGGCTTTTTATGAAAATGAGAAATGGAGAGTAGGTTTAAAATTCAATAATATAGGCAATCAAAGAAGCTGGGGCTTTTGGGGAGCGCCTAATCCAACCCGCAACTTCGTAGCCAATTTCACTTTCAAATTTTAGGGTTTGAAGTGGAAGAAAGGCATCGGCAAAATACACCTCTGGCTCGGACTTTCGTGCGGGCTGGTGGTTTTTATACTGGGCTTTACCGGTTGTATACTCGCATTTGAATACGAGCTCAAAGACCTGTTTTATAAAGACCGCATCTTTGCCGCTAATACCGGCAACCAAAAAATGGCGCCCGTTAGCCAGTTGCTTGCGGTAGCCACTAAGGCTCTCGGCAAAGAGCTCAAACCAGATGCCATCCGCTTTTATGAGCCCGACAGAAATGTGCAGGTGGGCGTTTATCAAACCAACGAGCGGGGCTGGAATATGTTTAACCATATAAAAGCCTATCAAACGGTTTATATCAATCCTTACACAGCCCGGGTAGTATATGTAGAAAATACCAAGTACGAGTTTTTCTACCTCGTATTCTCCCTGCATTACGATCTTATGCTGGCTGGTACCGGAGAAAAGATTGTAGGCTGGGCCACGGTTATTTTTATTGTGATGGTGATTACCGGGCTGGTGCTATGGTGGCCCAGGAATAAAGCCGCCGCCCGGCAACGATTTTCTTTTAAGTGGAAAGCCACCACCCAATGGAAACGCAAAAACTACGACCTGCATAATATACTCGGCTTTTATGCCCTGCTCTTCGCACTCCTTATTGCCCTTACCGGCTTGGTATGGGCTTTTAGCTGGTTCGATAGCAGTGTGCAGTGGCTGGCGAATGGCGGCAAGCATACGCCAGACTGGCCAACGTTTCAATCAGACAGCACTGCTACGCCACATGCTGCCGTGTATGATCATATACTCACGCACATGCAGCAGCAGGCCCCCAATGAAAAAACCTATTATATCAGCGTGCCCACCACTAAAAGTGAAAGCGTGTACGGCTATGCACAGTCCCTCAACAAAAATTATAAATGGACCGGCTTTTATTATGACCAGCAAACCGGCAAAAACCTTTGGCTCAACCGGTATAAAGACCGCCTGCCCGGCGATCAGCTTCGTAATATGAACTTCGACATCCATACCGGTCTCATCCTCGGTTGGCCTGGTCGTATACTCGCCTTCCTGGTAAGCTTTATTGCCGCAGGCCTGCCCATCACCGGGTTTTACATCTGGTGGGGCAGAAAAAAGAAGCCTTCGTCAAGCTCAGGCTGACATCAAGGTCGAGATCCACAGCGCTATCATAGTATCCAAAGTCGGGCCTTGTGGCAGCTTAAAAAAAAAGGGGATATCCTTTTAAGATATCCCCTTGCAAATTTCGCTTATCGATTACGGTTTCTTATCCCACCATACTTTAGACAGGAAAGAATCCCCATTGGTCATTCTACCTACGGCCTCCTGGAGATTGGCCTTGTTCAATTCAGCCTCTTCACTTGAATAAATGGCTCGCCGGGGTATCCGGCCATTTGTAGAGCCAGGATTGGGTCCGGGGGTTAATATGGGATAACCCGTACGTCGCCACTCGGCAAAGGCTTCCATATTGCGGCCAAATAAACTGATCCATTTTTGGGTGGCTATTTTTTCCATCTTTTGCTCATCGGTCAACCCGTTTAAATTGATGACAGATTGCTCATACGAGGCGGGTATAGTGCTCAGGTTGTAAGGAGGAAGTGCAAAAGCAGCTTTTACGCCATCCGTAAAATAAGTTTGCGCATTCGCACTGGTGGCACCCCAACCCAATAAAGCCGCCTCTGCTTTATAAAAACATATATCTGAATAGGTCATCGCATAAACGGGTATAGGTGCAAACGTAAGACTAAACCAGGTAGAAGTGTTGGCGGTAGAGTAATTAGCGCGTATTAATTGCGACAGCTCATTATCTGTTAAGGCCACTCCAATACCCCTGTAAGTAGGCACACCATTTACGGTAACCGGCTGAGCCAGCAAGGGCAGCCGCGGGTCGTTATAGTTCTTCAACACATCCACTAAGGTATTCGCTAAATAGCGCAGGTCGGCACTACCGGTGGTTACCTGGCGCAGCACAGGATTTTGATTTTCGGCCTGGGCATTATTAAAGGTAGGCACAGCAGCGTTATCGCTGTTAGCAGCTATAAGGCCCATGGGAGAAGTCATAGCTTCGGTTACAGTCTTTTGCGCTAAAGAAGCATTAGCATACCGCATCCGCATACCCAGCTTAAGTTTTAAAGAGTTCCCGAATTTTTTCCATTTATCAATATTACCATTATAGAAAAAATCTGAAGTGCCGTAAGATGGATCACCCGCTGTAAGCCGCGCCAGGGCTGCATCCAGCTTTGTTACTAATGCAGGATAAATGTCCTCCTGCCTGTCAAATTTAGGGGTGCGGTTAATTTCTTTATCACTGGTAGTAACCTCCGAATAGGGAATATCGCCATACAGATCGGTTAGGCGCTGGTACAAATACACTTCGTAGATCTCCGTTATCGCTAATTTGCTCCGGCCTTCCGGTGCCATTTCTTTACCGCTTAGCTCTTTTTTGATCTGGATGATATTACGCAACAGCGTAAAATGCTGCGACCATACCTGGTTATCCGGACCTTCGAAATAACGGGATACGGGTACCACAGGACCACCAGCCCAGTGCTGGACCCACGACCCGAATTTAGTGTTAGGCAATTCTCCTGACTCCTGGAACGTGCCATCTCTTAGAATCCTCGCCATCAACAACCCCGGATCTGCTGTGGTTACCGAGGTGGGCGGGGTATTTATTTTTTCGAAGTCCTTGGTGCAGGCGCTGAATGTAGCCATTGAAATAAGGCCTGCAGCGCATATATTTTGAATGATATTTCTTTTCATGTGTATTTTTTTATTGATCATCATTAAGATATCAGAGACCAACCGTAAGATTAATGCCCACGGTTCTCATCATAGGTAAAGACGTAGACTCAATACCTATAGAGCTGTTATTTACATTAAATGCAGAGGCCTCGGGAGAAAAGCCATCTGTGTTTCGTTGAAAATAAAACAGGTTTCTTCCATATACACCCAATTTTAATGAGTTGACAATACGATGCGGCATTAACTTTTGTGGAAAGGTATAAGACAGGCTAATCTCACGCATGGCAACATAGCTCATGTCATTAATCATTTCTTCCGATACCATTACCTCTTTATCACTCGCCACCAAGTTCCAATAATCCTGGGCGGTTACCTGTTTGCTGTTTTGAACGCCGGTACTTACCCAGTTACCCGAGCCATCTTTCTGTGCAACCACTCCATCAGCAACATAGGTACCATCGCGCCCCTGCAAGGTTTTTTTACTGGTACCATAAATAATTTGCTCGCGGCTGGACTGGGAGAAGATCACACCTCCCTGGCGCATATCCACCAATGCATATAAATTAAAGCCCTTGTATTTTAACGTGTTTCCAAAACCTCCTAACCAATCGGGCTGTGCATTTCCAAGATCCGTTTCCACACGGCCCGCCGTACGCAAAGGCAGCCCGGTAGCAGGATCAATTAACCGATTTCCATTTTCATCTTTTATCCAGGCAAACTGAGTTCCAATAAGCTGGCCAAATGGTTTTCCTACCTCAGCAACAACATTAATGCCCCTGTCGGTTGCCAATAAGAAACTTTCTACCCCCGGGTATAAAGATTCAACTTTATTCCGGTTCCTGTTAAAGTTAAAAACGGTAGTCCATTCAAATCCAGAGGATGTTTTAACAGGCGTTGCGCCCAATACAAATTCGATTCCTTTATTACTAATTTCACCGGCATTGATGCGATTTTTTATATAAAGACTCGAAGGCGATATAGGCACATCCAGAATCTGGTTTTTAGTACTTGCCTGGTAATAAGTAAAAGATAAGGAGAGCCTGTTTTTTAAAAACCTCAAATCCGCCCCGGCTTCTATAGAAGTAGTCAATTCGTTCTTTAAGTTGGGATCGGGGATAATATCGGTATACGAAGCCATGGGTACACCTCCATGCGTATATTGATTGAGGCTATAAGCGCCAACGAGCTGATAAGGATTTCCGGAGTTACCGGCCTGCGCCCATGAAGCGCGTACCTTTGCGAAGGACAAAGCATTCGACTTCCAGTTGAAAGCGTCGGTTAGCACGAGGCTCGAACTAACAGAGGGATAAAAGAACGAATTGTTCTCTTTAGATAAAGTAGAAGACCAGTCGTTACGCGCCGAAAAATCTACAAACCAGTAATCATTATAACTAAACTGTCCCGAAAGGTATGCCGAATTAATTTCGGATTCTATCAGGTCGAATATATAGGTATTGGTGGTAGTATTATTAATAACAAACAGATCAGGCACAATAAACTGGTTGCCCGAATTACCCGTCATGCGCAGGTACCTGCTTTGATGGCTGGCTCCCAGGTTGGTGCTGAGCTTTATTTTGTCTGACAGGTTAAAATTAGAACTGGCAAGGATGTCGTAATTATCTTCGCGTGAGCGAATCACTTCTTCGCGAATATCTCCCTTCCTGTTTAAGCTCTGATACGTATTGATGGGCCTGTAGCGAAAGCGCTGATCCGTAAAAAAGTCGGTTCCGCCTGTAGCAGCTACTTTAAGCCAGGGTGCAAAATCATAACTTAACCGAAGCAAGCCTATAATACGGTCCCGGCGATCCTGGTTATGATTTTCATGAACCGTCCAGAATGGATTGGCCGTAGAACTGTTGGTGGCATAGGTTTTTTCTACACCTTCTGTGATACCCGAAAAACCTAATTGTTTGCTTATTTCCTGCGCCGTCCATTTATATTGCGACATGATGTCGTTACCCAGGCTTCTGGGCTGGCTTATAAACAAATAAGCCGGGTTATCCGCAGCATCAGACAAAGTGGGCCTGTTGTTTCCGTTTTGAGCAATATAATTCACTTTTGCATCCATGTGCAGCTGATCGGTGATTTTAGCCTGTGTACGCAAACTAAAATTATTTCTCTTCAGTGTATTGGTAGGAATGTATCCTTTAACATCGGTGTTGCCATACGAAAAACGATAGTTTATTTTTTCATTACCGCCGTCTACACTCAAGTTGTTCACCCACTGTTTTTCGGTTTGAAAAAACGATTCATAAGTATCTGGTTTCGGTGTTAGCTGCAATACATTTCCGTAAGCATCTTCGTAGGTTTGCCCCTCCATTTTTGGGCCCCAGCTGGCACGCGTAGTACGGTCTCGCCCCGCACTCATTTTAGGCATGCCGGTAAAATTATTTTTAATCGCATCACTCATAGAAACAATGGCGCCATCGCTTTTTCTAAAATGAGTAAAATTGCCATTCAATCCCTGGCCATACTCGTTTTGAAAATCGGGCAACACCAGGCCATTGCCCAGCGAAAAATCGGTGCTATAGGTAACACGGGTTTTGCCGGCTTTTCCCGATTTGGTGGTGATGAGTATAACACCGTTACTCCCTCTTTGACCATACAAAGCCGCTGCGTTAGGCCCTTTTAATATCGACATTGTCTCAATATCCTCCGAATTAATATTGCTGATACCATCTCCATAATCGGTGCCACCCACCTGGTTAGGAGCCGAAATATTCTGGTTATCGATAGGCACACCATCCACTACGTAAAGCGGCTGACTGTTACCAATAAGAGAGTTGTTACCACGAATAACCACTTTTGAAGAACCGCCCGCACCCGAGGCCGCCCTGCTTACCTGCACACCAGCCACCTTTCCGGAGAGGGCATTAGCCACGTTGGCTTCTTTACCCTGGGTAAGTTCACTGCCTTTTAACTCAGCAACGGTGTAGCCCAATCCCTTTTTTTCTCTTTTAATACCCAGGGCCGTTACCACTACTTCCTGCAAACTCTCCGATGCGGTTTCCATACTAATATTGATGGCCAGCTTATCGCGGCCAGAGATATTATAATCTGCCAGCTCCTTTGTTTTAAAGCCAATGGACGATACCGTGATCTGGTACCCCTCGCCTGCAGGAACCTCGTTAAAAGAAAAAGTACCATCTGTAGCAGTAACCGTTGTTTTCTTAAAGTTGTTATTGGGGTTATTAAGAGCCACGGTTGCCGACGAGATAGGCTTACCCCCTTCGTCGCGCACCACCCCGTTAATGGCTGCGTACTGTTGCGCATAGGCTACCTGGGAGCCGGTTACCAGAAAAACGAGCAGCGCAAAACGCAGGGACCGGTTTACGGGGGTACCGATCCTGCTTTTTAGCAGAAACATCATGCGCAGGTAATGTTTGGAGAGTTGATAATTGTGCATAAATTATGGATTAAATAAGTAAATCATTCTTCATTTTGTACCGTTATAGTAAGGTTGTGAAGCTGTTGTATGTCTGACAATATTTTCAGGTATACGGGGGCAGTATTTTCGTACACACCACTGTAATATTTATTCTCTATAGCTTCCCTATCAAACTGCAGTTGGAGCTTGTAATTATGGCTGATAATATTGAGTATATCCTTCAAAGCCATGTTTTTGAATATCAGTTTATTTTGTTTTTCCTGGTAAAAGCCTTTCCGGTTGAATGCAGATGAGTTGGTTCTTGATTCGGCTAAAATCTGCAGCGCTTCGTGATTGATGGTCACTTCTTCATTAGGCACGAATTTCATATTTAAAGCAGGTGAGCCGGGCTTATCGCTAACACCCTCTACCTGAATTCGCCCTTCGTATAATTTTACTTTGGTAACCGATGAATGCAGTTCGTCCACACTAAAAACAGTGCCCAAAGCGGTAGTCATTAACCCGGCGGTATGTACCCTAAATGGTTTTGACCGATCTTTGGCAACTGTGAATGTTGCTTTTCCTTTTAAATAGATATCGCGCTTAGCTAGTGCAGCAAAACCATCAGCAAATTTCACTTCCGAACCTGGATAGAGTTCAATTTTCGAACCATCCGGAACAGCTACCTGCATAGGCAGGTTACCCGAATTGATATAATATAAATTGCCTTTCGGCTCCGGCTTCTGTGCTGCTTTTTTTTGACGGGCCGTTGCTTTTAAAGGGGGCTGCTGTAACTGTAGCGGTTCTTTGTGCCGGGCAGTAACGGGAGCAGTTGGCGCGGGCCTTTTCCAATAGTCAACAATACCCCAACCTACCATCCCGGTCAGTATTAATAAGGCGGCATATTTTGATATAGCATAAACCAGGCGCCGCCGGTTCGCCCTTTCCATTTTCGTTAGGAGCAGTTGCCTGATGCTATCCCGGCGCTCAAAGGGCGTATCTTCTTCCGTATGGTGCCATTCCGTTTCCGGAAGCCAGTCATTTAAATCTATTAGATTATTGTCCAAAGCATGCCGGATAGCCTCAACTTCTTCGGCTTTCGCTTCCCCCGAAAGGTAACGGTCAATAACTTCTTTCGTAATGTGCATATATACCATTACGATTCAAAAGCGCGTATCCCCCAAAAGAAAACTAAAAAATTTGTAGCGCCAATATCAGCAGCAGTAAAGCTTTTTTAATAGACTTCAGGGCCAGGGCAATATGATTTTCTACCGTTTTGGAAGATATGGAAAGCTGATCGGCAATTTGTTTATGGGATAAATTGGAATAGCGGCTCAACATAAATATCTGTTTACGCTTTTCGGGTAGCTGCCCAATTACCAATTGTAGTTTCAGTTCCAGTTGTTTCGCATGGTAATCGTCGTAGGGTGAAGATTGCTGCACCTGGAGCTTTCCAGCCTGAAGCAGTTTTTTACGGTTATACTCTTCTTTTACCAGGTCGAGCATCGTTGTTCTGGCAATACAAAATATCTGCGATTCTATGCTCGCCTCTACTGTTTTTTCGGTTATATTTTTCCAAAGTTTAATGAAAGTACGCTGCACCGTTTCCTCCGCCAAATACGAAGACTGGGTTTTCCTAAAAGCATAGTTGTACACTTTAGTGCTCCACTCATCAAAGTATTGCTCAAACTCCCAAATATTAAGCGGCCCGTTAATTCTCATTGCATTATTTTGGACTACCTAAAAATAAGGAAACTAAATAAATCAATACCATTTTACATCAGGGCTGGTTTTTTTGCTGAAAGGCTCCGCTCCTCCTGGGTTTTATGCGGGGGCTAGCCGAGCAAGATTCGGCTTCACGGTCGTCATCCCAACCGCAGCAAAGCGCAGTGGAGGGATCTCACAGTACGGAGTGGAATTCGGCTTTACGTAGGGATTCCTCGACTCGTTCTCCGAAGGAGTTCTTCGAACCTGCGTCACTAGCTCGAAACGACAGGCATGGGGGCGTCATCCCCGATCGAATGCAGTGCAACGGAATGAGCGGAGGGATCCCATGCCACGAAGCGGTATCAGCAGCACTTTCATGCTGAGCTTGCCGAAGCATTGAGCTTGGCTTTCGATTACAATTGTTTAAATGATGCGGGCCGCTGCCTGGCCCCACGCTCCAAACCATGCCACAACAGTGCAGGGCCAGGCTACTGCGGGGTACGCTTCGCTCCCGTTGGTCGCCACCCTCCGTATCCTTGCCCGAATGCGAAGCAGGCGGGCCTGCCCGAAACTAAAAGCCGACGGCCGTTTATGAATGAGTGCCTGCATTCAGGCAACTAAGTAACAAACTCGTTACTTCAGGTAAACCGAAATACTGAAAAGGATCGTAACGTCCGCCTTGCAAGCGAAAAGGAAAATTAAGCGTAACGGCGATCCCGCCCTAAGCGGTATCAAAGCCTGAAGCGCCAATTTTCCGACCGGGCCTTGTGGCGCTGCTCGCCTCAAGGCGGACTAGACTTTTTGGTTCTTTTGTGGCAATGACAAAAGAACGAAGAAAAAGTTATACACCACGAACGGTTGGCACTTGCAACAATAGTCGGGACTATAATCAATAACTCCCAGGCCAATAGCCCTGCTATAAAAACTAACCCACCGGCCAGCGGTGGGTTAAACTATGAGCCCGGTGTTTTTCACGGGTAGCCTTCATAGGTAGCTATATAAATAGGAAAGTATAAGCGTTTTATACGATCCCGATGTTCGGCTGCTGTAGCTGCGCCTGCACTTCCGCATAGGTTTGTGCTGCGGCAACGGTAATGGTTAACCGGCCCGGCCCGCAGGTAACTTCCACCACCTGGCCAATATCAAAGCCACAATCCTGCAGCCATTGGCCGGCCAGCCGAATTACCGGATGCGGCAGGCTGCGCGATTTAAATGGAATATAAGACGGGCTGCATACACTCATGCGCCTGTTGATGAGGCGGCGTTTTTGTTGGGTGGCCATAGGTTTGTTTTTTTGTTACTACAAAGCAACGCCCTTGCGCAGGCGTAGCCTACCGCGGCCACTTGTACTTTACGCCAATGCACTTTTAATTTACGGGCCTTTACACATAAAAAATTGCAACGAATAGCATAAATTTGCCCTATGACTACAACACTTAACGCTATGCCTACCAACCATAAAATACACGAGGGCCGCAATGTAAAACGCTTTAGAGAAATGCTTGGTATAAAACAAGACGCCCTGGCCTTTGACCTCAACATGAGCCAGCAAGCCGTATCGCAGATAGAGCAAAAAGAAACCATTGATGCCGCCCTACTCCAACAAATAGCCGATATATTAAAACTGCCTGTAGAAGCCATACAGAATTTTGACGAGGAGCAGGCGGTGAATATTATTTCCAATACATTTAACGAGAAGTCTTTTGAGAATGCCTTTGCAAACAATTGTACTTTCAATTTTAATCCCATTGAAAAAATGATTGAGTTGTACGAGCGTATGTTGCAGCAGCAAAGAGAGATGATTGAGAAGTTGGAGCGATTGATTGAGCAGAAATAACTTTATAGTAGCCGTATACCCATTCAAATATGAGCACGCAAAAGATACGCTATGATTTACCGTTGGTAAAAAAGCTTTTTAAGGCAAACTTAAACTCGCTTGTTATTGTTTCTGCAGACAGTTTGCAAGCACAACAAGAACAATACAGAGAATTGCTAGAAAGCATAAAGGGCGAAGAAGGTAAAGTCGATGATTGGTTGGGAAAAAGCGCTCACTATGCTAATATTGACTGGATATTTTTAAACTCAATATTATTATCAGCTTATTCTTTTTTTGAGCATCATCTACTCAAATTATCTCGGATTGTTGAAAAAGAGTTTCAACCCAAGATTCAAATAGAACATATAGATGGCAACGGAGTTGTCAAGTTTTGCAGCTATCTGTTTTTAGTGGGTGACATTCAAAGTGCTGATAGATCCCTTAAAGAATGGCAAGAAATTAACTATTTTCAGAAAATTAGAAATTTAATTGCACACAATGGTGGAATGATGCTCAATGATCCAATGAAAGAACTAAAGAGGCATGAATGTTATCAATTTTTATCGAAACATAAAGTAATAATGGCCGGAAACCTGGGCCATATAAGAATAACAGACTTGAATTTTATAAAAAGATTCTGTGAGTTGGTCATTATTTTAAGTGAAAAATTGATCGTAGAAATAGAGGAAAAATTAAAAAACCAATATTAACAATTAGATATTTGCAAAAGATTGGTCCGATGTGTAAGCCACTCTAAAATTCACCCAGATCAGTCAGAGCCTGCACGGACGATAGTGGTATCTTTTATGAAATGTACTTTCGATCATTACTACCTGCTAGGTATCTCCCAATTGAGCTGAAAATCTGTAAACGTCGCCATACGTCCTTCATATTTGTTTGAGATATTTTTACCTTTAACTGTAGTCTCACCGTGTGCAACGGACCCGATATTGATGCGAACCGAAAAACCGGTGTCCGGCTTTTCCATAAATTCTTTTTTATTCTTTTTGTTTAGAACGAAATTGTTTTCGTAGAGGTTTGGATCTTTACTCTCCACAGCTCGCTTATATGGTGTTTTATCTTGAATAAGTTTTTCCAATAGATGAATAGTTTCGTCCAATGTTCCAATAAATTGATTTAAGTAAAACCCAATCATTATCGGTTCCTTAATCTTATCATAATACCTGATTTTATAAATTTTCACCAATATATCCAAGAAAACCGGATCAAAGTCTTGAGTTATATCCTTGTAATTTTTGGCAAGCAGTTCTTGAAGCTCCTCGACTTTGTCAAGATGGAAATTATACCATTCTTTCTTCTTTGACGTCAGCTCAATTATGGCCTTTAAATATTTTTCTACTGCCGTACTTGCCAAAGTAAGACCTTGAATTACGAATTCATTATTTAGTAAAAATCGAGCCGCTATATAGTCCCGATATGCTAGGTCGACCAGCGTAGATGCGTTTAAATACTTTTTCATATTTGGTGTGAGTGTGCTTACAAGTGAGTTAATTAGGCGCAGCTCAATGTTTTTGTACAACAAAATAAACTTCACTTTCCAACAAGCTTTTTTATTCTATTGAACTCTTCGGGCACTTCCAATTCCTTCCAATATTTTTTGATAAATTGGTTCCTATCAAATATATTACCAACACGGCTGTAAATCCAAATACCATCTTTGTCGGCAATTAGAAGGTGGGCGGCACTTAACCGTAAACCATAAGACCGTACCTGTTTAAAGCTTTCCTCTAATTCTTTGTTGTTACGAATATGAAATTTTGATTCTATCAGCATAGACGCTTGTTCATCATCCTTTCCCGCAGGATCGAAGAAAACATAATCTGGATATATTTTTTCACCTCGACCCATCCGAAGCGTATAGTGTCGCGTCCAATCAGATTCGTTATAACCTAAGTTTTTGATAAATGGTTCTATGATGACCAATTCCACTTCTCGCTCATTGCGCAAGCTTTTATTAAGAGCGAAAGTTGGCGCAAAAAGTCTAGGCAAAGTTGAAACATCAAACTCTTTAGCTTTCAAAAGATCAATTAGTCTATTATAACCCTCTGCCGGCAATAGCCAGCCATTAATACCTTGTAAGTTTTTACGTATCAGAGGAAAGTCTTTGAAATACTCGTCATCCTTTAGCTCTTTATGAGTAATCGGAGCAATAAATTGGCAATCGCCAACATATGTCTGCCCATAATAATAATAAAATGGGTCTGCAATTCCATTGGTATGTGCACGCCAAATTGAAACAATTTTAGATCTCGGCGATTGAGCATACATAATAATTATATCACCTTTTTTTGTGTCAGGATTGCCCTGCCATAAATGGCTTTCATTTGTGCCGGGGTTATCCATAACATCAAAATTACTCTTGTCGCCACCGATAAAAAATGCCTGGGTCGGTTTCGGGAGAGTGCTTGCTTGATCTAATACCTTTTCGGATTTCAAATACTCCGGAATATAGTCGTAAAATAAAGCTCCCATCTCTGCAGGACTTAAATCTTGCTTAGTTCTATATTCATGAATAGCTGAACATATTTCCCAGTAATACATGAAACGTTCGCGTTTTTGCGTACGCTTTGGCGTCTCCGGTAATACTATGTCTAGTGCATCAATAATTTGAGTAAACTCTAGGTATTTGTACAAAAAGAGATAAGGAAAAAACCTTTCGGGATTCTTTTTAAATAGCCACAATGATAGATAAGGCAATCCTTCGGTAGCAGTTCCAAAAATACTGAGGTAGGTTTCTTCCTGTACCTGATCATTTGATTCTTCCGTTTGCTCTTTATCTGGTAGTGGTTCAAGTAAAATATCTTCATCATAAATGCGCGCAATAAGTTCTTTGGCTTCTTGCGCTGTCATTTGACTATTTACCTCTGGCCTAATTACGTGATTTTCGAGAATATCAAATTCCACAAGAAAGTCTTCGATTGACTGATATTGCATGGGAAACTTATTCACTATTGCTTCGAAATCAAATGTCTCAAAACATGAAATAACTTCCTTCCCTCTTTCGGAGTCTGAATAAAGCTTCCAATGGAATTTATTAAATACGCCTTTATCTGCCATAATAGTTAGTTTAAACGTATACTTTGTAATGAAGCACATAGAATATTCAAAAACTCCTCAATCCCTCTACCATCTGTCGGATCCTCCCCTATCACCTCCACACTAACAAACTCCCGCCAGGTATGATCATCCTCGATTAAGTTATCAAAATACAAATGCGGTATTCCCAAACCGGTAATATCGAAAAATTCCCCATCAATAAGGTATTGCTTTATTTGCCCCTCAATATCAGCAACTGACAGGTTATTAGGATTAGTAAAAATTACTGCGCCGTAGTTCTTATAATTGGAAGCATCGCGGTAGAGGTAGTTAAATTGTATATTGGCGTTTGTTTGGTTCATAGTTATATCAATTGTAATCCTAAAGAACTTAAATAGGCATAGGTAGCATCGTAAAACTCAGGCTTACGCGTGGCGTCTTCGGCTGAGCCGTCAGGCACTACTATTACCATACCCTGCCGGGCTCGGGTCAACAAAACACGGTAGGCGTTGATCAGGTACTTTTTCCTTTCTGCGGCATTAATGTTCTGCCATTTGCTTCCTTTAAAGGAATAGGTCTGCCATTGGTTTTCTGTATAACGAAGATCACCGTCCCATACCACGCAAGTCCAATCGAGTTCTAAACCTTGCACATGAAATTCGGTAGCAACATCTTCCAAAAAGTACGACGAGCGAATATCATCTTTACCCTGCAAAAACCAGTTTACCGGATCGATAGGCGTTTTTACATCAATGGCATAAGGCTTTAAACGCTGTGCTTGAGCAGAGACTACCATGCCATAGCGCTCACTTCCCCTTGCTTTTTCTTTCAGCCAGCTTTTAGCTTTTTGCAAATTTCTAGTGAGTACGATGGCATAATTAGCCGCGAACTTCTGATAAGTTGATTGGGCAGCAGCAGCATTCAAATCGAGTAGCTGGTGTACAAATAAAGATAGATGCTCGGCTCTAAATGATCTTAAAGAAACGGCTAAATGTAAATCCTCCCTATATTGAAGTGATTGCTTTTGTTGTAATACGCTCAAAGCTTGCGAAGTGGCCAATTCCCTTTCCAATAACTTAGGAGAAGCAAATACCTGCCATTGTTGAAACTTATTATCAATAGCAGACAGCCATTCTGAAATACCAGCTTCGCCCGTGTTAATTTCTTGTCCTTCACCCACCAAACAAACAATAACTGCCCAATCCTTATGTCTATCCAAACAGGAAATTAAAAATTCAGGTTCAGAGGCATCAAAATGAGGTTGATTCTTTTTCTGCCGCATAAATTTAACCGTCTGCTCTTTATTCCATGCTCGTTGCGCTTCGTCAAATATGGCTATATGGTCATAAGGTGCAGTCTTATCAATAAGGTAACTATCACGATAGTGATGCACATTTTGTATAAAGGTTTTAACCGCCATCCTTGCCTTACCCTTCGATATTTTATTACCTAACTCGGCTTCGCGTTTCACTTTATCTCTCGTTAAAGCTTCTTGCAATATGGCTACCAGTGGGCCATTACCCGACAAATAAACACTTTGCGTTTCGTGCATCTCTTCTTGTCGTGCAGTCGCAATTTTCAAGCCTACCAATGTTTTACCTGCTCCTGGCACACCAGTTACCAAACACAAAGACTTTTGTTGATTGGCTTTAGAATCCTTTATAATCTTAAAGATTTCATTAGCCGTTTGCGATAGATTGGTAGCTTCTGCATCACTTCTTGTAATGGCATCCACCGAATGATTATTGTATAGCGATATAGCGGCTTCTATGATGGTGGGCGTAGGAGCATATTTTCCCATTGCGTAAGTATCGCCATCTACTTCATTCCCCAAAGATGCAAACAACAACACGTTCTCTATAACTTCTTTTAAAGTTGCCGAGTTCGTTTTAATGGGCAACAATAAACGATCATTATGGCTGGTAAAAGAAACTGCATAATTTTCATAAGGTGCATTCGTTGCCAGCAAAACAGGTGCGAGTATCGCCGCATGACTGGGTAAATGAAAGTTCTTTAAGTCCAAAGCATAGTCCCATACTTGTTCGACTTGATGTTGATGGTACTGCTTTTCTCCTACTTTGAATTCAATAACAAAAATCACGTCGCGAATGATCGCCAACACATCTACGCGCTTACCCATACGCGGAATAGAAAACTCAAAAAATAACATGCCCTCATAGTCCCGTAGCACTTCCTTTAAAATCTCAATTTGCTCTTGCCATGCTTTCTGCTGGGTTAGTTTAGCTTCAAAAGTATTGGATAGACTTATTTTACCGAATATCGTTTCCACTGACTCAGCAAGAAACTCGTTGATAGGACTTTTATAAAAGTAGTTAAGCATGAATGGTTGCTAAAAACTCTAAAGTAATGAATCATTCCAAAAATCCTCATCCTCTCCCATTAAAAATTCGCGCAAACAATCAGGATTTAAACAACGGTGTATATCGGCCTCACAATTCGTGTGGCTCCATTCAATAATAATTTCGGTACGAACGCCGCAGGTAGGGCAAGTACTCGGCTGTTCGCAGTAGAGATAAATGGAATAAAAATCGATCATTTTTCCGGCAAACTTATCTCGTCTGCCAACCAAAGTCAACGTATTTTAAGTCACATCAGCTTACAAAACATAAAAATTACGCTTACCCTCCACTCCCCTTCGCCCGCGCAGCAGTTTGCTTCGGCATTCCGGTCAATACCATCGGCTGAGGGTAAAATAGCTTTGCTGGTTAGTTATAAAGCTTCGGCAGCAAGATGGCGACCTTCGCTGTCGGGACCGACACCATCGCGCGCGCAGGTTTCAGGCAAATCAGTTAGAATGAAAGCTTCGCCGGAGGGAGAAAAAGCTTTACAGCCGAAGGGTAACGCCCCAACAACGCTGGTCATCACCCCTCCGGCAAAGGCAAACATCGGGAGTGCCTGGGATAACATCGCGCCAGCGCAGGTCTTAATACCGGCGACATTGCAAAATGCGCTGTACACCCGCCTTTCTCTCACAACCGCGAAGCTGAGGGCCGGATCGGAGAAGCTAAAGGCGGTTGCTGCGAAGGTAATCCGTAAATTAACCCAGCCTGAGGCCATACCCCCACCCTTTTAGGTACCCCCAACACCTAAAAAAAGCTCCGAGAACGGAGCTTTACTGTATGCCTAAGCAACATCAACCATGAGAAATAGCGTTATCCTGCAGCGGGTGTTTCAGGCGTTACGGGTGCTGGCGCAGTTGCTCCGGCAAAGCGCTGGCGCAATTGCTCATGAACGGTTTTGCTGCCAGCCACCCCGGTACCGGCTGCTGCTCCAAAAATTTTGTAAATGGTAAGTGCACTGGTATAAGCCTCGCTGCCCGCCAATAATTGAGTATCTGCCAGCTTTTCGGCTGTTTGCTGCACCAATAAAACCAATTCATCCAGTGCATGATAAAGATCCAGGTCTGTTTTTAGATCCTGGGGCTTAATAAATCCGGGTAAAATGTCGGGATTGTTTACAGCTGCTTGTATCGCATCTTCAGTAAATACTTTGTTACTCACGCTAATCTTAGGCAGGCTCATTCTTTCACCAGGCGTAAGACCCACTAAAAAAGGCAGGGCCTGTTGTATGCCTGCAATAGCATTTTTCACAGTTTGTACAGCTTCGGCGGTAAGTGTGGCGTTCACACGGTTAATAGTCGTGTTGCTCATTTTTATTGATTTTTATATTAGAAAACTGGTTAACATTTGTGGCGCTTTAAGCGGGTTCATTCGGTTATACAATGGGTCAAGGTTAACGGTCTGTTTCTTCATTTCAGTTATTACTACTAATTTATATACTTTATTTATTTAAAACAAAAAATTTTTATGTAAAAATTAGTTAATGCGTGGGAAGCCCTTCGGCAGGCTCAGGGTGACAGTACGGCCGGGATCAGCAGCGTTGTCATGCTGAGCCTGACGAAGCATGAAGCGCAGCCTTGCGATTACCGACTTCCCTTCGGCAAGCTCAGGGTGACAGTGGGGTTAGAATCGGCAGCCTTGTCATGGTGAGCCTGACGAAGCATGAAGCGCGGGCCTACGATTACCAACTTCCCTTCGGCAAGCTCAGGGTGACATTACGGTCCGGATCAGCTGCGGTGTCCTTATGAGCTTGTCAGAAGGAATCTCCGAAGGAGTTCTTCGAATCTGCGTCCCTCCCCTGAACGTTCGGGGAAAACAAGCACTTTTCCTGCTCGTCAATTATACCTGTTCACCGGCATAATAAACTCACCGGATATATCTACCGATTTGTTTTTGCAGTTGGTTACATCTCCCCTGTTCCAGATGGTGCCACTGAAGCTGCCGGACACGATCCCCCCGTTTTCATTGGTGTATTCGGTTAAAGTGAGTGCGCCGGTAGATGATCTTCCACTTTTGCAGCTATTGCCATCCTTCAGCAGCTCATCATCTACACAATTGTAGCTGTCGAGACCTGTGGTTTTCATATAAACGGCATACACATGCCCCTGTGGTGCGGCCGTGGTAGCAAATGGCATGGTGCCTACCTGTGGCCGATCGGTGTTAATCGCCATCGTTTTTTGATCACCGCCATGCGTAAAAGTGATACCGAGTTCACCGGCATCATCTACAAATATCATGGCTGCATTACCGGTTGACTGAACCGGGGCTCCGGGCTTTATGATCTCCCCTTCTGTAAACGTAGAGGTAACGCCATCTACCGTAAACCGGGCAAAATATTTATCGGTGATAGTAATGGTGCTTAGCAGGATGAGCTTAGTAGTTCTTCCGGCATTGGTAGCTTCTATATCCACCGACACGGTTACGGTATTGGGGTTAGGCACTTTGTCGGGAGCCGTATAAACAGCTTTGGAACCCGATGCTTTTAAACTGCCCGATGCAGGCGACAATCGCCATTGCTTAAAGCTGAGCCGGTAGTGGTTGCTTTGCTCCAGCAATGTGCTCAGATCGGTGATCTGGGGCAGCGGCGCCAGGTCGTCATCTGCAGTGTTCTTGGGGTACAGCGGCTTTAATGGCGCGAGGCCTTCGGCATCTTCCTGTGCCGTGCCCTTGCTTTTGGCAAAGCCATTTACGTAGAGTTGTACCTGTCCTTTGGTTTTTACAACTGCCTTTTCGGGCGAGAGCCTGAAATCGATCAGCTTGCCCGTAACCCAATCGCTGAAATGGGTAGTTGATACCGATAGGGTTTGGGCGGTTTCATCGGTAACGGTATTGCGACAGCCCAGCCAGCTGCCATCGCTTTTTTGTGTAGTGATCCAGCTAAGGCCTGGTTGCAGGCCCTGCCCGTATTTCATGGTGATGGTAACGGGCTTGGCAAAGCTTGTTCCCTCGGGTGTTAACCGGTAGCCATTGCCCGCGCCCAGCGGCGCTTCGTTGGTAATAGGTTGTATACCGATAGTGGTATTGGCAGCTAATGCCCCGGTGGGAATATCAATCGTAATCTGTCCGTCTGGCGATTGCACACGCCCGCCGCCGGCGCCCACCTGCTGGGTATATGCACTACCCTTTGCCGTTCCTTTAGGCGTAATAGCAAGGGCCACCTGCGAAAGATCGATAGGTGTTTCCTCAGCATCGGGTGTGTCTGTTTTTTGACAGGACATTGCCATGCCTAACAGTAGCAAAGCGAGGTAGAGATAGCTGGTACGGAGGGATATTGTTTTCATGATTTTTGGTTTTATTCAATTGATCAGTTGTAAAAGTTTAGGGTACAAATTTGGGGTGTTGGCCACTGGTGGCCTATCCTTTAAAAGGGGGATTTTTGGGGGCCTTCGACCAGCTCTCCAAGGGAGTCCTTTGGACAGGGTGACCCTTCGGCATCCCGATAGCTATCGGGACAGGGTGACATGGGGGCGAGATCAGCAGCGTTGTAATGGTGAGCTTGTCCGAAGGACTCTCCGAAGGAGTTCTTCAAACCTTTGGAGACGAACCATGAAGCGCGGGCATTGAGTATTGGCCTTTCAATAGTAATTTTACTTTATGAAGCGCTACTATGTTTATATACTAAAGTGTGCTGACGGCTCCTATTACACCGGCGTTACTGGTAACCTTGAACAACGCCTACGCATTCATGAAAGAGGAGACAATATTGGTTGCTATACTTATTCCAGGCGTCCGCTAACGCTTGTTTACTATGACTACTTTCACGATGTCAGAAAGGCTATTGCTTTTGAAAAGCAGGTTAAGGGTTGGTCGAGACGTAAGAAGGAAGCGCTAATGCAATCTGATTGGGATAAGCTCAAGCTGTTTTCGAGGAACTATACGCAATACGGTAAACCGGATTTGGACTGATCTTCGCAATACCCTTCGACAAGCTCTCCGAAGGAGTCCTTTGGACAGGGTTACATATGGGTCGAGATCAGAAGCGCTGTCATGCTGAGCCTGACGAAGCAGAACGCGGGCATTAAGTCTTCGAAAGCCCTTCGGCAAGCTCAGGGTGACATTTAACAGTAGAATCGGCTACTTTACCACTTCCCAGGTTTGTAAAGCAATCTCTAACTCTTCGTTGGTAGGCACTACCAATATCTTTACCGGGCTATTTTCTGCCTGTATTTCCACCGGTTGTTTAGGATGATTTTTTGAAATATTGGCATCTCCGTCCAGTACAATACCAAGCGCCGACAAAGCCTCACAGGAGAGCTGGCGGGTTAGCGCATCGTTTTCACCAATGCCAGCGGTGAAAATAATAGCGTCCACACCATTTAATACAGCCGTGTATGCCCCAATATACTTTTTGATTCGATGCGTATACATTTCATAGCAAAGAATGGCATTTCTATCTCCTGCGTGGTATAACTTGCTCACATCCCTGGCATCATTACTGCCTGCAATACCCAGCATGCCACTTTGCTTATTCAAAATATTCTTAACATCATCTAACGGCATGTTCATTTCTTCTGCCATATGAAAAATAATGGAGGGATCAATATCCCCGCTACGGGTACCCATAATGAGGCCTGCCAGCGGACCAAAGCCCATACTGGTTTCCACACTCTGCCCTTTTTCGTTGATAGCACACATGCTCGCACCATTGCCCAGGTGTATGGTAATGGCCTTTAGATCAGTTTTATTTAAATACTTTGATGCCTGCTCATATACATATTTATGACTGGTGCCATGAAAGCCATAGGCACGTATCCTGTCTTCCCGGTAAAATTTTTCGGGTATAGCATAACGAAAGGCTTTCTCCGGAATGGTATGATGAAAAGCGGTATCAAACACGGCAACCTGCGTGGCATTGGGAAAAGCCTTTTCTGCCGCATTAATACCAATAAGATTGGCAGGGTTATGAAGGGGAGCTAAGGGTATCAGCTCTTCTATAGCTTTCTTTACCTCGCCGGTTATTACCTGGGTTTGAGTGTATGCTTCTGCCCCGTGCACCACTCTATGACCAATAGCTTTGATATCCTCTCTTTGCCGGATAACACCAGTTTCATCACCAACAAGCAGGTCTGATATGGCGTTAAAGGCCACAGTATGATCGGGCAGATCAATGTTGATTTCTTTTTTATACTCTTTTTCGTCTTTGGTCCAGGAATGAACAATATTGCTCCCGTCCATTCCTATACGTTCGGCCAATCCCTTAGCCAAAACATTTCCTGTTTCTACGTTAATGAGCTGGTACTTTAAAGATGAGCTACCAGCATTAATTACCAATATTTCCATTGAACCCTTTTGAGTATTTTATCTAGTTATTGCCCGACTGAATGGCGGTGATCACCACAGTATTGTAAATATCATCTACAGTAGCACCGCGGCTCAGATCATTAATAGGTTTATTTAACCCCTGCAGCATGGGTCCTACGGCCAAAGCACCGGTTTCCCGCTGCACGGCTTTGTAAGTATTATTGCCGGTATTCAGATCAGGGAATATCAACACATTGGCCTGTCCGGCTACCTGGGAGTTGGGCATTTTACTGCGCCCTACAACCGGATCTACGGCTGCATCATATTGTATAGGCCCCTCTACTAAAAGGTCGGGTCTTTTTTCTTTAACGATCCCTGTGGCCGTTCTTACCTTCTCTACTTCTGCACCGCTACCCGATGCACCCGAAGAGTAAGAAAGCATGGCCACTTTGGGAGTAGTGATACCAAATGCTTTTGCTGAATCTGCCGAAGACATGGCTATTTCCGCCAGTTGCTCTGCAGTTGGATTAGGAACGATGGCACAGTCGCCATAAACCAATACCCTGTCGTGCAGCAGCATGAAAAATATAGAAGAAACTGTGTTAAACCCGGGACGCGTCTTCACAAACTGTAACGCCGGCTTGATCGTATGTGCCGTTGTATTTACAGCACCAGACACCATTCCATCAGCCTCGCCTTTATACACCATCATCGTTCCGTAGTAAGAAACATCCAGCATCAAATCCTCTGCAGCCGCCAGCTCCAGCCCTTTTGACTTGCGAAGCTCATATAAAGTATTGCTGTATTCTCCATATTTCTCACTATTCTCCGGATCTGTAATTTTGATCCTTTCATCATCCCAATATAAACCCAGCTGGTTCACTTTTGCTTTTATAGCTTCCGGGTTACCCAGCACCGTCAGGTACACAATTTTATCCTTTGCCAGGTTGGATGCGGCCGTTAATATACGGTCGTCCGTTCCTTCGGGCAATACGATATGGCGCTGTAATTTCTTCGCTGTCACCAGCATATTATACTGGAACATGCGCGGCGTGATACTTTCTGTTTTTACCGAGTTGATCTTTTCGCTTAAGGCTTCGGCATCTACGGCTCCTTCAAAAAGATCCAGGCATAATTTGATCTTATACTGGTTGGCTGGATATATGCGTGTTTTGATATTGGCGACCTTATTCGCCGTTTCAAAAGTGCCGGTTGGTACCGCCAATACAGGCAAAGGTTTCTGGGTACCATCCATCAGGTTCACAATAGAACGCTCCGGTAAAATACCAGCCGACAAAACGATACCCGCTACGTTGGGATATTTTGGCGATATATTAGCTAACATGGTGCCTACGATCAGGTCTCCCCGATCGCCCGGTATCACGCATACACAATCTTCCTGCATACGGGGCAGGTAATTGGCCAGCTGCATGCCACCAATGATCGAACTCTTTGCTACATTCTCCAGTTTATCGGCTCCAAATAAAATATGAGCCTTTAAATGATCGGCAATCTCCTGCATGGAAGGTTTGGTGAGCTCTTCTTCGTTGGGAATGACGGACACCACGATCTCATTCCGCAGGTGCTTATCTATCTTTTCTTTTACTTCCTTTACATCCTTGGTGCACCGGCTTACAAATAAGCCGATAATGTTTAAATCCTTTGCCAGGAAAGAATGCACTTCGGCTATTACATTATGTACCAGGTTGGCTACCGTTGCGTAGCTATCCTTGGTAACCAGTAGTACCGGCATGGCCAAACTCTGCGCCACAGAGGCATTAAAATCCGCTTCAAATACCGATCCTTCTTCTTTAAAGTCGCTACCTTCTACTAATACAAAGTCAAACTGCTCTTCCAGCTTTTTATACTTATTGATGATGGTTTCATACACTTCATTCAGCTTGCCTTGATTCTCCATTTCGCTAAGCTCCGACCTCGTAAATGCGTAAGCATCTTCATACTCCATATTGATCTTGAAATGCGTGAGTATGGTATCAATATGATTGTCTTTCGGCTCATGGCTGTCGATCAGCGGTTTGAAATACGCTACTTTAGTGGTAGTGCGCTGCAACATCTGCATCAGTCCCAGGCTGATCAATAATTTTCCGCTCTGCGCAGTGGGCGTTATTATATAAACGGAACGGTTCATTACATTTTTTTTTGCAGTTATGGCGACAGTTCTAAGGAATCAGTGTAGCAGGAAAATCATGGATGGATTCGCAACAAACCTGCTCCATTACCTGTTTGAGCTGAACTTTTAACATCGCTATGGTATGATCGCCACCTTCTTTTCCCAGAGCGCCTACACCGTACATGAACGGGCGGCCCATAAAAGTGAAATCAGCACCACAGGCTAATGCGCGGCCAATATCCGGACCCGAGCGAAGACCGCTGTCGATCATTACCTTGTATTTAGATTTGAATTTATCTGCCAGGCCTTTTAACGGTTTGATGGTTGACTCCCCTGCTTCGATCTGGCGACCGCCATGATTAGAAACAATGATACCATCTACACCGATATTCGCACAAATAGTAGCATCTTCTTCGCTAACCACGCCCTTGATCACTAATTTCCCCTTCCATTTGTCGCGGATAGCCTGCACTTTTTCGGCATCCACCCTTCCGGTAAATGTAGCGTTCATGAATTTACCCAGCTGCTTCATATCCATCCCCTTCTTCATGTAAGGCTTCAGCGTTGCAAAAGAAGGAATGCCGGCGCGTAAGGTTTCGATACCCCAGGTTGGGCACATGGCGGCCTGTATAAAATTGTTGATCGTTTGTTTAGGCGGCATGGAAAGCCCCGCTTTGATCTCCCGGTAACGAAGCCCGAAAGAAGGCACATCAATCAGTACTACCAGTACCTCACAATTAACCGCTTCTAATCGGCGTAACAGATCATCACGCAGCCCATTATCAGTGGGGTGATATAGCTGGAACCAGAATTTACTTTCAGTGAGCTCGGCAATACGCTCAATGCTACTGGTTGATACGGTACTTAATATATAAGGTACATTATGTTTTAATGCAGCTTTTGCCAAAATTTCCGGGGCGTTAGGCCACATTAGTCCCTGCAAACCTACAGGAGCAATACCAAAAGGTGCATCATAGGTATGCCCGAACAACTCCGTTCGCATATCAACACCGTTATGCTTTTTTAAATACTGCGGCATCAGGAAAACGTTCTTAAAATCTTCTTCGTTTCTCCACACATTGAGTTCATCGTTGCAACCGCCTTCCAGGTAATCAAAAGCGAACTTGGGAATTCTCTTCTTTGCTTTAATTTTCAGGTCTGCTACAGACGGATATTTGGTATTGTATTGTAACAAATTTGTGCTCATAATAATAGATCGGGCAAATTTAACTTTTATAAAACCCACAAGATTACTAAACTAATAATTTTTTTGTGTCCTGTACCGTCCGGTGCCGCAATAATATTACTTTATGAGTCTTTATCCGTCACATTAATATCATGTTTAAAGCAAACATTTACAGCAACTCCGTTTATTAACTTCAATGCGGTTTATTTCGTTGATTTTTGTTCCTGTTCCGGCTGAAATACCTTTTTCAGGTAAGCCACGTTGGCTCCGTAATTGTATTTCACATTAGTGGGTTGACTGGCGTCACGGCTACGTTCTACCACCAGCCAGCCTTTCCATTTCATCTTATCTAATACTTTTTTGACTTTGTACAAGTCGATCTGTTGATCTTTTTCCAACCAAACACTGTCTTTATTGGTAGCATGGATCATGGCGATATTTTTTGCTCCCAGGGTTTTCAGTTCTTTATAAAGATCTCTACCTCCTTTTAAGGCATTGGAGAAATTGAAATAGATCTTTATTGCCGGGGAGCCGATCTCCTTCAGCAGTTGTTTTTCCTGGGCCGCCGAAAGCGCTGTTTCTATCGCGATCACTACACCTGCTTCTTTGGCCATTTTACCTACTACTTTTAAGCGGCTGATCACCGAATCCCTGATGCTGGTGCTGGACGCAATATCGCATTGAACACCCATTGGAAGAAATGCCGTTTTGATGCCCATCAATTGCATTGTTTTGATACAATCGGATACAGATTGCAGGTATTCTTCCCTGCCGCAGAACGATTGCGCATAATATCCTGTCATTGCCAGCGAGAAAAGCTCAATGTCATTATCTTTTGCTGCTTGTAAATATTGCTGACGGGAAGAATCTGCCAATAACTTGTTGTCGAAAGTAGGGCGGTTACCTAAACCTCCCATATCTACCTCCAGGCCATCGGCTTTTAATTCTTTAGCGAGAGGTATCGCGCTTAGCTTCTGTCGCTTCAACAACATCAAATCTATTAAGCCGATCTTATAACGACTTTTTTGCGCGGCTGCCGGCAGGGCTATCAATGCAATGATACCAGTTAACAAAAACAGCTTTCCAATTTGTTGCTTCATGTTTAAATAAAAGAGGTCCTTATTCGGCATGCTAAACCAGGACCGGTGATGAATAAATTTTATGATCATAAACAGGTACCGGCGTGAGCATACCCATTATTTGGTGGCTGCTTCAAAAACTGTCTCCAGGTTGGCAAAACCCTTTACCGCATGTGCCGGTAGTTTTTCTCCCTTTTCACCAAATACATACATATCGGTCATTTTTTCAATGGTGATGCCCGACTCGTCTATTTGTCCATTCTTTTCGATAGCTGCCAGATCCAGGTTCAGATTTTTCGCCATAAAGCGGTATACGGCGGTTCTTTTATTAATGCCAAAATCATGCTTCTCATCGGGCAGGTGCACATTGGTTACATTATCTTTTTTACCATACCAGCTGTACATTTTTTGCAGATAAGGAAAATCGTGCTCCGGCATTCTATCGGTCCAATCGCCCCCATCAGACACCAGTAACTGCGGGTTAGGCGCCGCCATAGCCGCCAGCTCCAGGTTATCGGTTCCTCCACCGCACATAAATACAGGCATGCCGCTTTCGCAGGGACAACCTCCATACATATAAGACGATACAGAAACCACAGGAGCAGATACTTTAATCCTTTCATCAATTGCGGTCATGAGCACTGTATGACTACCGCCACCTGATCCGCCAGTGATACCAACACGCGTTGGATCAACTTCTTTTAAACTCAACAGGTAATCCAGGATGCGTATGGCACCCAGCGTTTGTATGGTTTGGGAAAGGCTTTTACGATGATCGGCATATTCGAATTGCAAACCCGATTCGCCCCAACCAAACAGATCGTAGCTGATGGTGATAGCACCCATTTTAGCTAAAGCCGCACAACGCAATTGGCAATCTGCGCGAAAACGATGGTCGGCCCAATGTCCATCTGGGTTTAGAATAACGGGCACTTTACCCTTTATTTTTGCAGGACGATAAATAGAACCATTAACCCAAACGCCTTTTAATATTTCGATGGCAATATTCTCTACGGTATAACCATCATGTTTTCTTTTGGGTGTAATAATGGGCTTACTGATCGGGTAAGCCGGCAACCTGGCCAATTGCAATGCCTCCATGATACAGGGACGCAGCATTTTCTTACGCGCTTCCCATTCATTGAGATTCTTGTATTGTGCAGCAATGCGATCCAGCTCGGCCCATCCCTCGGCCACCGGCCAGCGGTAATACTCAAACTCGCTTACTTTGTATTTTTTATCTCCGTCTGGTTTTACTTTCAGATCGAAAGGCGCCAATACATTTTTTAGCGTTTCATCTACATCTGTACGATAACGCCATTTGGCATATTTAAGATTTTTACCGGCCACCAACTTTTCATCTGCCCGAACCGTTACACCATAATGCTGTTCGATGTCTTTTAACACATCTTTTAACGGAAGCTCATACCCACCGTCGCTGTTATCTGACTGAGCCAACGATGTGAAAGAACAAATGAGAAAGGTTAATACCGGTACAATTGTGCGACGCCTGCCTGAAAGATTTTGTCGGGAAGGTAAAACTGCCGCCAGGTATTTAATTAAGAATTTCATAACTATTTTATTTTTCGTTTGCTTCCAACTTCCTGTTCTTTTTCCAGTTGCTGAATAATAGATTAGGCGCTAGTTCCGGCTTGGGGAAGAACAGGCTGGCAGCATACCCAACACCTATTAACACCAGGTGACTGTATACCCCCAACATGAGTTTGTTATGTGTAAAATTATACGATCCGAGATCAAGCAGCAACTTAGGCTCTTTTAAACCGATAGGCGTAGATGTTAAAAAAGCATAAGCAGTGAACAGGATACAGGTAATGATACCAATATTAACACCCTGACGGTTAGCTCTTGCACTGAAGAGTCCGAGCAGGAAGATTCCCACTATACCGCCAGAAAAGATTGCATAAATAGTGAAAATAATTCCCAGTACTCCTTCGTCGCCGGACAGTATATAAAGTGCCCCAATAGCTACGGTTAATAAACCGGATATCACTACAAATAGCTTGCTGGCCCGTAAATATTGTTTATCTGTTTTTCCCGGAACAATTTTCTTGTAATAATCTTCTACACCTACTGCCGCAAGCGAATTTAAATCGGCGCTTAAACTACATATTGCCGCCGACAACAAGGCAGCTATAATAAACCCGATAATGCCGGGAGGCAACTGCGTCATGATAAAATGTGGGAAAGCAGCCTCTGCCTTCATGCCATCCGGAGCACCATTCTGCTTGTAATACACAAACAAGGCTGTACCGATCAACATAAACATGGTCCATATAGGTACCGTTAACGAAATGCCCAGGAAGGATGCTTTGATGGCGTCCTTATCTGTTTTGGCCGTAAGATAGCGCTGCACCACCGTTTGATCGGTTGCATACTTTTGTATGGCGTAGAAAGCACCATTAATGATCATAACGATAAGCGTGAGTTGCTTAAAATCGAATTCGTAAGGACCAAAACCGGTACGATTATTTTCAGTGGCAATTCTTATTGCTTCAGGGATACCTCCTTTTATGGAACTTAACAATACGGTTAAACAAACAATACCGCTAAAAAACAACATAAACCCCTGGAATACGTCGAGCCAGATCACTGCCTGGATACCTCCTTTTAAATTAACAATAATGAGTATAACACCTACAATAGCTAATACAACAAAGGGATTAATGTTAATCATTTCCTTAATAGCTACTGCCACCAGGAAAAGCACGGTGCCCATGCCTGCAAACTGCCTGATCATAAAAGAGAGGGAACTGTAATACCGGGCAAAACTACCAAACCTTTTTTCAAAATACTCATAAGTGCTCAGCCCTATCGATTTCCTGAATAGGGGTACAATAAACCATATACATCCCAGGAGCACTATCGGAACCATTAGTCCCTGTACCAGTAAAATCCAGTTGCTGGTATAACCTTGTGCAGGGTAACCTAAAAATGTAACGCTGCTGATCAATGTGGCCAGCAGTGACAAGCCTAATGCCCAGGAAGGTATATTTCCCTTAGATAAGAAAAAATTTTGGGTAGAGGTTTGTTTTTTTGAGAATTTGAATCCAAGGAATACGGTTATTCCCAGTACCAACGTTATAATGGCATAATCTATAAAGTGCAATCGGGTCATATATTATATTTTTTCACCTTAGGTGACTTCTTTGTGGATACCAGATAGCGAGAAAAAAACATCCTTCTCAGTTAATCGTCTCTTAAAGGAGTCTCTGAAGGAATTATTCGAAGCTTCGGATACTCCGACACCTGCAATGCTGGCGAAGGATATCCTCCGTTCATTAGGACTCCGCTCGAGGTGACGATTCTTTTTACTATCACCCTTAAAAAAACACAGTACTTCGCTAACATAGTGATCAAAAAGCTGATTTTATTCAGACATCTTCGTATAACTTATACTGTTGCCTGATGGGATCCGGCAGATTATAGCTACCCGGTTTAACAGTAACCAGCATATTGCCTGCCCTCATTTGCACTACACCCCGCTCCCATTCATACACTGGTTCAAAACAGTTGATACCAAAAGACTGGAAGATGGCAGCTGCCGTAGATCCGCCCTCGATTAATAGCTCATCTATTCCGAACCGATCAGCAAGCGCCTTTACGTGTTCAGCCATTTTAAGGCGAAGTTTTACAGCTTCAAAGGCAGACGGATTGACGGTTTCATCAAATGCTACAATCAAGCGTTGATGCTGTCGTAAAATTTGTATCGCTTTATCAGCCCATGTATCTAATCCGCTATCTTCAGTCAATATACTGCTATCTATATAAGCAGTATAGCTACTTCCAAAATACCTGATCAGCTCCACACTTTTGGCGAAAGAAGTGCCGCTTACATATACATGTGCATTGCTTATTAAAGGCCGCCCTGTATTTGTATTCTTGTTATATCTGCGCTTCAGTAATGCATCAAAGAAATCTCCTGAACCAGCAGCGATGCAGGATGCATTTACTTCAGCTGCCCAGCGATCTACATCATCCGTTGTAGCGGCTGACGCTATATTTAGCCCGTTCGCAAATTCATCTCCTTCTTCTAATATTTTTGCCGGCTTTCCCAACATATCAACGACACCGGAAGAAAGAATAGCGAATTCCGGATCCCTGGCAAAGCTGGTCTCGCTGATTTTAATGCCATCGATAAAATACTGGCCTTTCCTGATCGTTCTGCCTAAGGACGGGTTAGCCGGCAAGATCAAAGCTTTATTCACGCCCAGCAGCTCCATCTGCACATTCAATTCATCAGCAACATATCCCCTTAAAACGGAATCGATCTTTTTAAACAACAGATGAGGCTTCTGTGAGACCGCCGCTATAGTAGCTGACTTTACAGCCCGCAATGCCTCATCCTTTTTCATCGATCGGCTGTCGCTTGAAATAATATATACATCGGCATCACCCTGCAGCGACCCGTCGAGGCAAAGGGATACCTTCAGGCCGTAGCCCAGGCTTATGCCCGCCAGCTCAGCTGCCCCCGTAAAATCATCTGCAATAACTACGATCATGAAATGAATGATGAATGATGAATGGTGAATGGTGAATAATGATTGGTCAATGACTACTCATTATTCATTTCTGGTTGCTCGCCAGCTGTACAGCACTTTCTATAGCCAGCACCATAGCATCCGCACTTGCGATACCTTTACCAGCAATCTCAAATGCAGTTCCATGATCAACTGATGTACGAATGATGGGAAGACCTAATGTTATATTAACGCCCTTCACGCTGTCCATCTGCTGTTTCTCCGCATTCCAGCGGAAGCCAGCGAGTTTGAAAGGAATATGACCCTGGTCGTGGTACATGGCTACCACCCCACCATAAGCGCCGGTAGCAGCTTTGGCAAACATCGTATCCGGAGGAACCGGACCTTCCACATCATAGCCACGACTGCGAGCTTCTTCAACAGCCGGAAGGATTTCCAAGTCATCTTCGGTACCAAAAAGCCCACTGTCGCCGGCGTGCGGATTTAGACCGGCCACCCCAATTTTTAAATTGGTCTTACCAAGACTGGTGAGTCCTTTACGCAGCAACTCTATTACTTCAAGTATACGATCCTTTTTCACCAGGTCGCATGCTTGCCGTAATGATACGTGCGTGCTTACATGGATTACATTGATATGGTCTTCCACCAATAGCATCGCATACTTTTTTGTATTAGTATAATGCGCATAGATTTCTGTATGGCCTGCAAAATGATGCCCTGCTTCATTGATTGATTTCTTATTAATCGGTCCGGTAACGGTAGCATCTACCTCACCGGCCAACGCCAACTGTATCACTTTCTCTACCGATCTGAAACTGGCTTCCCCGCACATGGCATTGATCTTACCATACTCCAGTTGAGCTACATCCACGTTTTTAAGATCCACCACGTCGATCGTACCGAAAACAAAACCCGCATCTGCCGGTTTTTCAATACGGTTTACTTTTACGTCTAAGTTTAACTCCGCAATGATCTTTTCAAAAACGCCGGCATCACCTGCAATCATTGGCCTGCATATTTCATAAACCTTTTTATCTTTTAAAGCTTTTACCGCAATCTCAGGACCAATACTGGCCGGATCGCCCATGGTAATAGCTATTATGGGTAAACTATTCATTATTTCTAGTTGAAATTGATTTGCTGTAAATGTTGAATTAATTGGGTCGCCTGCTCGTTGTCCTGCGATTGCAAAGGAGGCATCACCACTGCCTGGCAGAGGCCACGTTCCTGCATCAATACTTTTAAGGCCCAGAGGCTTTCACCCAGGGTTCTGTCAGACTGGTACAGGTTACCGCCCGCATCGCTATGCTGCTGCATTTCATAAGCCAGCTCCTTATCTTCCGCCCCAACAGCTGCGAGCATTTTTTGATAAATACCCGGGAACACATTACCGGTACTGGGTATCAGACCATCGCTGCCACCCAGCAATGCATCTGCCGATCTTGCCGCCCATCCCAGGAAATGACCAAAATCAGTACGGTCCCTCCAGAGAGCCAGCGATTGCTGTAACCTTTCGTCGCTACGTTCCGAATCTTTAGTGGCAACAATATTCGGATGATGACTTAACTCATCTATAATTGACAAAGGAATACTCATGTGCGTTGTGGCGGGTATATTGTAGATGATCAGTGGCGCTTTTATTGCGTTAGCCAGATCTTCAAAGTATTTTTTCATCTGGCTTTCGGTTAATACATAGTAGGAAGGTAGCGTAGCCGCTACGGCATCTACCCCCTGATCTGCGCAATAGTTTGCAAAATCAATTGATTCGCCGACTACATTAGAAGAAATACCTGCATAAAGAACAGAACCCGGCTTTTTGAATTCCGCAGCAGCTTGCACATAATCTTTCTTCTGTTGTAATGAAAGAGAGGACGCTTCTCCGGTAGTACCCAAAATAAAAGGAGACGCACCATACGCATAGAAATTATTAAATATTCGTTCCACCGCCGCTTTATCTATAGCCAACTCCGGTGTGAGCGGCGTTACAGCCGGTACAATTATTCCTTTAAATTTCTTTTCTATACTCATTTTTGATATTTTATTTTATTTCGTGAAGACACGAAACAAGGCTCTTAACGTTACCTAAACCCGAATAAATCCTAACCCATTGCCGCCTGATAAATCGCTATGGCATCCTGTTCTGATATTGCTCTCGGATTATTCTTTAATAATCGCTGTACTTTCATGGCATCTGTAGCCATTTGAGGAATTGCATCCTCGGGTACATTCACTTCTTTTAATGTAAGCGGAATACCACATGCTTTAATAATAGATTTGATACGCTCAACTCCGGCGGCGGCAGTAGCTGCATCATCTGAATGTCTGTCACATCCCAGTGCTATAGCCACTTCTGCATATTTCCTTGTAGCCGAGGGAATATTGTACTCCATCACATAAGGTAATAGCAAAGCATTCGATAAACCATGAGCCAAATGAAACATACTGCCTAACGGATAAGAAAGTGCGTGTACGCCTGCCGTATTCACCGGTCCGAGGCAAAAGCCACCCAACAAACTACCCATAGCTACTTTCTCCTTGGCTTCCACATTATCTCCCTGCTTCACAGCAGTTTCAATATGCGCTGCGATCAAACGTATGCCTTCATAAGCCATCATATCGATAAATGGCTGTGCGAATTTGTTGGTATACGCTTCCATGCAATGCGTCAATGCATCAATGCCGGTAGCCGCTGTAATTGCCGGGGGCACGGAAATAGTCAATAAAGGATCTACATAAACAATATCGGGGACCAGGTAAGGACTAATGATCCCTTTTTTCTGATTATCTGCATCATCGACAAGTATCGCATTGGGCGAAGCCTCACTTCCTGTACCAGATGTAGCAGGCACACAGATCAGTTTCTTTTTCCTGCCTTTTAGTAAACCGATACCTACATAGTCTCTTAACTGCTGTTCATTATCCAGCTGCGCTGCAACCAGCTTGGCAATATCCAATACGCTACCACCACCAATGCCAATAACCACATCCGGATTAAATGCCTGTACTGTTTGCATCAGCTTTTCAAAGTCACTGAATGTAGGTTCCTGTACAATGCTGGTATCTGTTTGCACCGCAACGCCTGCGCTTTCTAATTGCTTTATAAATCCCTCAATTGCATTCTGCAGCGGGACAATGGTTGCTATAAATACTTTAGATGGCAGCAAGGCCTGTACTTCCGCAGCCAATTGATCTAAACTTCCATTGGCAAAGACCAGTTTGCCGGGGAAAAATATTTTTAAGTTGTTCGTCAATTCCACTATTATAATTATTCTTTTAATCTTTAATTTATGCAAGGCTCTTTGCCAATACAGGCTGTATATTCAACCGTTCGCACCAGCCTAAAAATTTGTCATGCAAAGCATCAACTTCTTTTTTCTGACCGGGCGTTAAATGCAAAGCGTACGCACGACTGATCGTTCTTACCGGCAACCCTCTTTTTTGTAAAAAATATTTAGCGCTCATAGGATACGCTATATGTATCATAGAATCTACCGCCGTTAATTCCTGCTGCAACCATTGCACTTCAGCCTGCTTATCAGGATTGTTAGCATTTTCTACCATCCACACCAATACTTCCGGATAAAAATTACCCGATATAGAAGACATGCCTACCGCACCATTCTGCATACTAAACTGAGCATTGGGCGTATGCGCATCATAAAATTCCAGTTTATTGGGCACTTCTTTCAGGATTTCCAACTTTGCTTTTACGTTCTCGTGTATTATGGAAGTGTCCTTATGATAGATCAAACGATCGGCCTGTAACAATTTTCGAAAGACATCGGCTTCAATGATTCTTTTATAAGGAGCAGGACATTCATACATACCCAGCGGAATATTACCTGTAAGCGAAAACATTTTCTCAAAATTTTGCAACAATACATCGTTGCTATCTTCCACTTTGGCATAATGACCCGTGATCAATATCACTGCATCTACGCCGGTATCATAAATACGTTTGGTAAAATCGGCCTTATCTTCAATAGTTAATCCAAATGAACCGGTGGCAACAATTGGAACACGGCCATCTATATATTTTACAATATGCTGCGTGAGCTGTAATCTTTCTGCTTCGCTGATACTGAACATTTCGCTGCTCAGGCAATTAGCAAAAATTCCTTTTACGCCTGCCTGGAGATAAAAGTCTAAAAGTGTATTTACAGCATCGAAATCTATATTAGCCTTCAGGTCGAAAGGCGTGATCATTACTGGCACAAATTTTCCGGCAATCGTTTGCATCGCTTTTTGGGTTAAAGTTGAAAATTTTTATCTATAAACTCATGTAGGAAACCATTATTGTAATGGAAGATTTTGCTATATAATACATCATTACCAAAAGACATTTCCCCGCTATTACCAGAACTTATTTGAAAGGTCGTGAACATTGACAGACTAATTTCAGGATATGGCTTTCTCCTTTCTGAAAGCAGTTAACAGCACGCCTGTCAGGAATATAGTCAGCGTACCTGCTACAATAACCATGTTAATATGAAGCACCGATTTAAAGGCATTATATGCCGGAGGTAATTGAGGAGAAAATGTTAACCATAGAATGACCAATATACCCACTATTACGGCAACAATCGCCTGACCGCTTTTTGTTTTTTTACTCATAATACCCAGCAGGAATAGTCCCAGCATGCCACCCGCAAAAATACCCGACAACTGCCACCAGATATCCAATACGCTCTTAATACCCAACATAGCCAGTCCGGTGCCCAATCCTATTAAACCAAATATAACGGTACTAATATATAATAGCTTTAATTCGGCCCTGCCCGCCAGACCGGGTTTAAAATAACGCTGATAGATATCTTTAGTAAAGACCGTGGCGCAGGCATTCATACCGGAACTGATGGTGCTCATGCCAGCAGACAGTATAGCCGCTATGATCAACCCCAAAAATACTTTAGGTATTTTATGCACCATAAAATGCGGCATTACCTTGTCACCATAATCGCTCGGCTGTAAGGTTGCCGCCAACGCGTTTACCTGATCGCCAGTAGCTCCTACCCCTAGCTTTTCTAATGCTACGGTATGCTTTAAGCCGTCTATCAAATCAGGATTTAACTGGTAATAGGAGAATAGTGCAGATCCTATTATAAAGAACAATAATGAAGCAGGCACATACATTACTACACAAAGCCAGATTGATTTTTTTGCCTGGGCGGTATCCATCGCTGTATGATAACGCTGTACATAATTCTGGTCCATTCCAAAATTATTGAGATTGATAAAGAATCCATAAAAAAACACGACCCAAAACCCGGATGTGGTGAAATCTAATTGCATAGTACCCAAGCTAAATTTATCCTGTGCCATTCCGATTTCATAAGCCTTTTCGATGCCACCGGGAATTTCCCTGACAATCAGATATAGTATCAATAAGGCCCCGAGTGTTTTTAAAATACCCTGTACCACCTCTGTCCAGATCACGGCTTCCATTCCACCCATAACGGTATAAACGATAATGCAAACACCCATAACAATCATGATAGAAGCCATGGAAAAGCCCAGCAACGCCTGCAGGCTCAACGCCATACCAAAGAAGACTGAACCCATACGTGCAAACTGGGTCAATACAAAACATACTACTGCATAAGTACGCGCCCAGGGACCGAAGCGATGCTCCAGGTGGGTGTAAGCTGAAACCTCGCCGGTGCTCCGATAAAAAGAAACAAAATATTTAGCAGCAAAAAATGCAGCAAAAGGCATAGAAATGCTGAACACAAAGGAATTCCAGTTACTGCCAAAGGCTTTACCAGGCACTCCCAGGAATGTATTACTACTTAAGAAAGTGGCATAAATGGAAAGGCCTATTGCCCAACCCGGAATACGGCCAGAGGCTTTGGTGAACTGGTCGGCATTTTTATTCTTTCGCGAGAAATAAAAACCGATCCATACCATGCCAATAAGGTATAATACAATTATGCAAACATCGATAAGCGGTATATTTTTCACATCTGTATTTTATATGACAAGATCCAATCTTATTGAGCAATCCAGGATTTTTACACCCCTCCTTAACTTATCGGCATAGCCTAACCGCGAAGGCCCTATGACGCGAAGGAATACAATCTTACTTCCTACAAAGAAATACTTTGCGAGTTTGCGGTTAAAACAGCATTGCTGCGCTTACGCAAACAACCTCGTTTCCGTTAATCATCTGTAAGCACACCTTTACTCACATTTATTTTTCCAGGCCATTTTTGATTCTTAATTTCTGTAAGTTTTAATTTCGACGGATCTATCTTTACATATTTGATCCGCTGTCTTCTCCAGGTATACACCGCATGCACCATTCCATCTTTACTTTGAATGATGGAGGGATATGAATACTGACTGATTGGCGAATCTTCCAGCACCAGCGCAGCATACCATTTTTTCCCATCTTTAGATACGGCAATATTTAATGGTGTGCGCGGTCCCTTCCCTTTTACCCATGAGGAATCTGGCAACACATGATTGTATATCAGCAAATGCCGGCCATCTTTTAAAGTCACTGCATCAGTACCCGAATTATTATTGGGCATATCCAGCGTTGTCATTTCGGACCAGGTTTTACCGCCGTCTTTACTCCAACTTTGGTAAAGCACCGTATTCCGGGTACGTCCTAAAGTTTGCAGATCTCCATTTTTATATTTCAAAATAGAAGGCTGAATGGCCATTATTTTTTTTCCATCGTTAATGGGCTCCGACTTTGTCCAGGTTTTACCCCAGTCCTTTGTATATTCAAAATGGACTTTCCAGCCGTCTTTTTCGGTACTTGAAGGACAAACTAATACTCCGTTAATTAACTCCGGTTTATTTTTTACCGGCCCAAGATAGCCTGCTGGTAAAGCTTCGCGCTGGCTCCAGGTATGGCCGTTATCGGTAGAACGCTTCAGCCAACCCGTCCAGCCTGCTACATTTGGTCCGATTTTATAGAACAGGATCAGTTCACCACCCGGCACCTGGTATAAAACGGGATTGTAACAGGCGTAACGCAAAGTATCATTCAGTACACCATCCGCTGCCATGGCAGGTTTTGACCAGTTCCCATTTTTTAAATGGCTTGTATAAATACAAACATCCTTATGCCCTTCCTTTGTTCCGCCAAACCAGGCAGCTATTAAACCTTCCGGCGTTTCTGCTATGGTTGCAGAGTGGCTGGATGGGAAGCTGGCAGTATCAAAAATAAATTCATCGGTTATAATGCCCTGCTTCCATCGATCCTTTTGCGCATAAGATGATATGGCCAGTAACAAAAGACAAAAAGAGATAAAACTGATCTTCATTGAAATATTATTTTTTATTTTGAGCTGCCTTTTCCGCATTTCTTTTACTCACATAGTCTTTAAATAGTTGTTTCCAATTGCGCCCATTGCTATTGAGGTATTGTTCGCATTTAGTTTTATAAATCTCAAAAATGGCTGAGATCTCTTTCACACTTTTATAATCGATCGCCTGCTCGCGAGCCTGTTTCAAATTTTTAAGGATCTCCATACGCTCTTTGTCGGTAAGATCAGGAACGATAGCTTCATAGCCTTTCAAAGTAAAAGCCACTTTACCTATAGTATACTGATCTAAGACAGCCTCTACCTGCTCAGGCGTTAACTCAGCATTTAGGGTAGTCATCAGGTTTTCGTGAACTGCTTTGGGCTTTTGCGAGCAATAAATAACCTCCCAATCCAGATTGCTCAACGTATTACCCGTACCAGGGTTAATGCCTCCCGGATTATCTTTCACAGGATGCTCGTTATGCCAATCTCTAACTGCGGTAAGGTGCTGGGTAATGGCCGTTTGAACTTTTTGCTTTTTACCTTGATCAGATATTTTCAAATCATTCACCCATTCATTGGCTTTCTTTTGTAGTTCCTGATTATCTGCAGACGCTTGCGCCATAACCTGGCCGGACGTAATCGCAATTGATAACGCTATTAAGCTAATACTTTTTTTAAGGTTGATCATATGAGCTGTTTTTAAAGATTAATTAGTAAACTGATAACTACCACTGCCGATACGCAACGTGGCTATTCCATTTTCCCATTTGAGTAAAGAGACGCCTTCCAGGTTGGTGATCGCCTTTCCATTTTCTTTTACAGATGCAGCGCTGGTTGCCGGAATGTGAATAACTGCAGTGCTATTTGCGGGTACTTCTATTTGCCATTTTATTTGCCTCCCCTCCTTTTTCCATTGGCTTTTAATTTCACCGGAAGCCGACTGGTAGGTAGCTTCTACATTGTTAAGCTGATTTACAAAAGACGGTTTCATTTCAATTTCTTTAAAACCGGGCGCTGTGGCTTTTATTCCACCCAGGTCCTCAAACATCCAGATCAGTAAATCACCCAACAGCATAATATGATTCTGAGAGTTCATTTGCGGATTAGCTGTATTTCCATTCCATAATTCCCAAATAGTAGTAGCGCCGTTTTCAATCATATAACCCCAACTCGGGTAAGTTTTGTTAGATGCAAGTGTAAAAGCGGCATCAGCTTTTCCATACTGTGTTAATCCCCGCATCAGCCATTGTGTGCCAATGACGCCTGTGCTGATATGCATATTATCAGACTGAAGTTTTTTAACTATGTTAGCGAATACCTGTTCATTTTTACCATCGGGTGTCATCCCAAAATACAAGGGCAACAGGTTAGCGGTAACAGTACCATTATCATACTGACCGTTCTGTTCACTGAAGAACTTCCTATTGAACGCGGTTTTAATATTACTTCTCAACGAAGTGAAATCAGCGACATCATGCCCGTTACCAGATATTTTCGCAAATCGCTCCATGATACCTAAAAGACGATAGTAGTAAGCAGTGGCTAATAGCTGACCGTTGGTGGTACGTGTACTATCCTGAGAACGGATCATTTTTAAGTCTTCAGGCGGCACACACCAGTCGCCGTACTTATCCTTGGTTACAATGAAGTTTTTCATGTACTTAGTTCTCATATACGTCAACCATTTCTTCATGGAAGGATAATGTTTTTTGATACTTTGCTCATCTCCAAACTGCTGATGTAACATATCTGCCACCAAAATGTAGGTACCGGGCCAGGTAACATTATCGCTATAATAATTCCAATATGCAGGCGCTACATCCGGAATGGCTCCTTCTGCTGTTTGTGACTCTTCGATATCGTCTAACCATTTTGCATAGAGGGAAGCGTTGTTAAAGAGAAAACTCTCTCCATAGGCGCCCTGGGCACGATCGCCCAACCAGGGTTGACGTTCATTTCTTTGCGGACAGTCGACCGGCATGCCTTTATAATTGGAAGCTATTCCCCACCAGGCATTTTTGACGATGTTGTTGATAACTTCATTAGAGGTTTTTAGGGTTCCGGCTGTTGTCATTTTATCATATACCAAATGGCCCTCAAAATCGGTAATGGAAGGTGTGCCCGGCCAGCCCGTAATTTCTACATAGCGAAAACCATGGTATACAAATGTTGGATGCCAGATCTCTTCGCCCTCTCCTTTCAAGGTATATATATCAGTGACGCGTGCATCACGTAAATTGGCTATGTATAATTGGCCATCCGGCTGCAAGCTCTCGGCAAACTTCATCTTTACCTGCTCGCCTCTTTTACCGTTTACTTTTATCTGTAACCACCCGGAAAAGTTCTGCCCCATGTCGATCACATACACATTGTCTTTTATTTTATTGATTGCTACCGGCGCAAGTTTTTGTATTATTTTCATTGGCTGGGTCGGCTGAGGACTTATCTTGCCTAGTGGAGCGGCAACCCCTAAAGCTTTTAGCCATTTACCCTCATCGTATCCAACCTGCGACCAGCCACTCATTTCTTTAGTGGCATCGTACTCCTCCCCATCGTATTCATTATTAGTTCTTATAGGTCCGTCGGCTGTAAAGTTCCAGCTTTCGTCAGAAATGACCGTTTGAGAACTTCCATCATCATATAAAAGATCCAGCTGGCACAGCAGCTTGGGGAAACCAAAATTATTGATCTTTTGAGGTTTGTAATCCTGCCGCATCGTAAAGAACCGTCCGTTACCCAGTACCACACCAATAGCATTCTTACCAGATTGAATATGTTCTGTCACATCAAAAGTGTTGCTCAAAACCCTTTTCCTGTAGTCAGTAGGCGCCGGAGCTAATACCTGGTCACCCATTTTTTTCCCATTGATATGCAACTCATACATACCCAGACCTACAATATTAATAAAGGCTTTCTTAAGTTTCTTTACTGACGAAAATTCTTTGCGGTAGTATCTGGCAGACAAGCGAGACCACTGAGAAACACTATCCCATGAAAACGCCTTATCATAACCGATCCATTTAGCTTTCCAATCAGCCTTGTTTAAAAAACCCAGTGTAAAAAACATTGGCTTACTCCAGGCCTCCTCTCCTTTGTTGGAAACTACTCTTATTTTAGTATAATAATATCTATTAGACTTCAGTGTAGTTCCTTTATACGGTATCAACAGCGCATCATCGCTATTGACCTTCCCGGAGGACCAGGCATCACCTATATTTTTTTCCAGGTTGGCTTTGGAAGTAGCTACCAGTATTTCGTACGATACCTGCTTAACGGATCTTTTTCCAGAGCTGATCTGCCAGCTAAAGCGCGGTGTGGCAGTGGCAATACCAATTGGATGAGACTGTTGTTCTATCTGTATATTTATTACTTGCAGATCTTGCGCGCGACCTTTATTTTGTAGCATTAATACAAACGCTACAAAAAACAGAATGGTATATTTAATACTGTATTTCATTTATAATAGTTCTTTTAATGCTTTGGGATCAGGCAAAATACCTTTGTACTTCGCAGGAAGTTCTTTGCTGGTTTTATAAGTGGCGACACCCATAGATTTATTAAAATCACGGAAGGAAAATTCTACGACCTTATCTGTTTTACTTTTACAAAGAACAATACCTATTGAAGGATTTTCATGTGGCTGTTTTACGAGATCGTCTAACGCAGATAAATAGAAATTCATTTTACCCAGGTACTCGGGTTTGAACTTTCCTTTTTTTAACTCGAAAGCAACCAGGCATTGCAGTTTCCTGTTAAAAAAGAGTAAGTCAATAAAGAACTCTTCATCATCAACGATAAGCCTGTTCTGATTACCTATAAACGCAAAATCGCTTCCTATTGACAATATAAATTTTCTAACATTACGAACAATCGCATTCTCCAATTCGCGTTCATCTATAAGATCAGGATCTTCTATATTGATAAAATCCAGCAAGTATTCGTCCTTGAAAATTTGTAATGCCTGCTCTTGCCTTGTTTTACTTGCAATGGTCTTTGAAAAATTATTTAAAACTTTGCCTTTCTTTTTATACAATTCACTTTTGATAAGGCGTAGTAACGTATCTACTGACAAGAACTCATTTGCTGTTTTTGTAATATAAAACACGCGCTCTTCTGTAGTTTTTGTCTTAATTAGTATTTCATAATGATGCGTAAAACCGATAGAAAAAAAGTCTTTCCTGAATTCGTCCGTTACCAACGGACCTAATTCGTCAGCTCGAGCGGCTTTAGTTTTCGCTAGTGATTTTATAGGTTTTTTCAATTCGTCCGTTGGTAACGGACGAATTGAAAAAAAGAATTCCCACTCAGTGTAGAATACGCGCATCTTCTTCAAACTGGTAGTAGAAAAGCCCCTTAAACCAGGAAGCTCTTTTTGAAGATCAGCAGCAATTTTATCCAATACCCCAGATCCCCATGCCTCAGTTTTAGATTTCTCTACAATCAATTTGCCAACTGAAAAATACAACACCAGTAATTCCCTATTAGCCAATGCCGCAGCCCGATACCTGCTGGTAAGGATCATGGACTTTAATTCCTTTATGGTCTGTTTGTATTGGGATAACATAGGTTTTTATTTATCTCCAAATTTAAACCATAAAACGATTCTCAGTGCCCGTGTCGGATCCTTTTCATAGTCATAATAAATATTGTCCAAGCCCATCGGACCGGTAGTTTCACGGGTTTGCGTTCTGGAGCCAATCGAAGGGATCGCATTCATAAAAGAAATATCACCTTTAGGAAACCATGGCTCGTAGTTATGCCACTGATCCGTTTTCCATTTAGCACTATATAAACGCAGGAACAGGTCTTCAGTCTCTGTAGCTATGGCAAAACGCTGCGCATCCGTATTAATAAACCCACCATAAAAATTGGCGTGGTAGCCTTTAAATTCAGGATAATCCCATTGCTCACCGGTCTCTGTGTTATTATATTTTTTGCTCCATATACCGAACGCGCCTCCTTTCAATCGATTCTTCCAAACACGGTAGGGCCCCTTGCCCATATAGGTTACAGAGCGCATCTGGCTCTCAGGGAGATCAAAATTAATCCCCAGCATTTTAGTATGCAATGAATCGGGAAAGTAGTTTACTTTTAATTGTACCCAGCCATTACGATGAATAATCCATTGCAACGTATTAAAGCTCTTCTTTTTATCAAAAGTAGAACTGATCACCAGATTTTTATTTTCATCATATCGATAAGAAACACCTGCGAAATTGTTGACGCCCTCCTGCACTACCGGGCCATTTGACAAGGGAACAATACCTTTAGCGTTACGAACCTGCTTTAGTAAGCCATTAGTTTTATCAAACAATAATTCAACATCTTTAACCTTCACTTCATAACTATCAGCCTTTTCATCAATCTGTACGTCCTGTTCATCCCTAGTCGACACCACTAATTCTTTTGCTTTCTGTGCAGGACTACTAATGGTAAAGCTCCAGGTAAATATTTCCTGCTGATATTGGTCCCTAACTGTGATATATAAAACGTCATAAGAATTCCAGTCAGCAGGTAAAGGCAATTGTAGTTGCCCTTTTCCACCTGGCATAATATCAGGTGCCTTGATCAAGCCTTCTAATACTTTTTCATCCTTCAGACCGATCCGCTTTAATTTCCATGTATAAGTGCAGGTGTTCGCATTCGCAAATTGATAACGGTTTTCTATGTTAAACCTACCGTCGAAACCTGCTGCAATTTCTTTGCGCTCCAGGTATATCGGGCTCCACACTTCTTTTATAGTGAAAAAGCTACCTTCTTTTTCATGATGTGGCCCTACTATCCCGTCAGCTCCGCGATGCTTATCGCTATCAAGGGAATCTTTCTTATCCTTTCTTACCACGCCCTGATCCGCAAAATCCCAAAGAAAACCACCGGCACTTAGGGGATTATTCCACATTTTGTTCCAATAATCTTCCAGCCCTGCACCATGGCCACCGTCAAACCAACCGTGTAAAAACTCAGTAGGCATCACTATTTCGCGGCCATTCTCAAAATTGCCTACCCCATAGTTAAATTGCCGGTAATGCTGGGTTTCGATACCATTGTTTAACTGCCAGGGGTGAATAACTACACGGTTCTGTAAATCATACTGACCAAATAATTTATCCAGTTCAGGATTACTTCCCCCCTCGTTACCATTGGCCCATATTACAATTGAAGGATGATTTCGATCGTGTTCCACCATTTCCTTCACACGTAATGAGCCTGTAGGTGTATCATACTGACCGTGCCAACCAGCTAATTCATCAATTACATAAAGCCCAAGAGAATCGCAAACATCGAGGAAATGTCCATCCGGCGGATAATGGCTCATACGCACCGCGTTCATATTCATTTCCCTGATCAGCAATACATCTTCCACACTATTTTTATAGCTGGTAGTTCTGCCACTTTCTGGTCTGAAAGAATGCCGGTTCACACCTTTAAACTTCATCTTCATTCCATTTACATAAATGCCATCTCTTTGCCTTACTTCAACTGTTCTAAAGCCAAATTTCTTTTCAACCCTGTGCAAGATTTTGCCTCCACTTGATACAGTATAGACAGCTCTATATAAATTCGGGAATTCACTGCTCCATAAAGCAGGTTCCTTTACAGTTAGTGAATACTCCTGCGAATTGTCAGCCGCCGATTCCTTTTCGGCTACCAGCTGGCCTTGTTTATTAAAAATTTTAATACCGAGTATGTTCTGCTTACCATGTATATTGGCTTTTGTACGGAAGCTGCCATCCGCTTTAGCATCGATACTTATATCGTCGATATAAGTCTGAGGTAATATCTCTAGCCATACCGGCCGGAAAATGCCTCCAAAAATCCAGTAGTCGGCCTCTCGTTCAGCCGCGTTTACACTCTTATTGGAGGAATGCTTATCTACCTTAACTTCCAGTACATTCTGTTTTCCATAGTTCAATAATTTTGATATATCATACTTGAAAGCATAAAAAGCGCCCTGGTGCTTAGCCCCGGCCAAGCGGCCATTGATCTTTACTTCAGCATCTGTCATCACCCCTTCAAAAACAATGTTTATCAGTTTACCCTTCCACGATGCGGGAACGTTGAATTGTTTCTTATATATTCCAGATTCTTTACCCCTTATACTGTCTTTTGCAAAACCATAATCATACTTGCCAAAACCCTGCAACTCCCAACAGGAAGGGACTCCAATTGTAGTCCACTTACCCGAATTCATTCCTGCGGTACAATAAAAATCCCACTGTACCATATCATCATTACCCCTGCCACTCAGATACTGCACTTCTGTTTGCTGTGCCTGTACCTGTGCCGTGATCACTAAAAGAAAAATATATAAAATACTACGCATCATTTTTATTTAAAAAAGTTCTTCCATTGAACTCCATCTTTTCAATATTTCATTTCGTTAGTGAAATGTGATTTAATATTCCCGGAGATTCCCCCGCGACGCTTTGCTGCACTCAGAATAACGATCTATAAATTAACTACCGTCGAGGATTAAACTGATCCTGTAACTTGTTATCCGTCCTGAAGGGCAGCGCAGGCAAGCCATCCACATTAAACAAATTCGGTTTGGCATCTTCTCTCCAACCAAAACGAACGGACCGCGGATTTTTTACAGCAGCAGCACTTACCCAAACTTTATTATTTTTTATCACCGCCGTTGCCGGATGATAGTCACCTTTTTCATCTGCTACCTCAAAATGCGTTAATGGAGCGCTATCCATACTCTTTAATCCTTTTCCTTTGTAATCAAAATCAATGACAAAAGACTTACCGCTTTTAACAGCCGATTTAAAGAGAGGACCCATTGCAGGGCTATTATCCAATTTATAAGTAATACTTAGCGCGGAAGCAGCCAATCGTTTTCCCACATCCCATTTATTAACCGGGTGCAGATCTGCCGGGTCCTTAATCAGATCTATAGTGGCTATCATTATTGTGTTCGGAATTTTAAGCGCGGCGGCCTGGGCTTCCCAAAACTCAGGTTCGCTGTAAACTGTATAAGGCCGGTCTTTTGATTTGGAATAATAGTAAGGTGCAACCTGCACATAATAAAATGGTAGCTGATTATTTTCCCATTTAGCTCTCCAATAATTGATCAGCGATTTCATTTTATAGGTATATTCCAATCGTTCCTGTAAAAAGCAGTTATTCTCACCCTGATACCATAAAAAGCCCTTAAGTGAAAAAGGAATCAGCGGCTCAATCATGGTAGTATAAAACTTGCCAGATGCATCTTTGATCCTGTGTGTGGAGTCTTCCTTATTGTTAAAAAAGTTCTCTTTCAACATTGCTTCCTCCGGCATCCAAGGCTCTATGCCACTTCCGGGAATAGCAGCAGAAATAACTCCCACAGGCACGTTCAATTTGTTATTCAGCTCTTTGGCAAAAAAATACCCCACAGCAGAAAAACTACCCAAAGCCGGAGCAGTTGCTTCATACCACCCACTGTGTGTAGAATCGGGAATCATCTTCTTTCTTTCGACCAGGAAGATACGCAGTGCTTTGTTATTGGCTTCTACCACCTCATTAACTGGCCAGCTAGCTCCAGCCGGAGGCGTAAGCTTGGCGAGCTTGCGCATCGCAAACTCCATATTCGACTGCCCTGAACACAACCATACTTCACCTACCAGGATATGATCTAATTGAATTTGCTCTATACCCGATTTTATATGAATAGATTCCTCGGTGAACGAAGCTGTAAGTGGATCTAAATAGAGTTTCCAGGCTCCTTTATTATCAGCGATTGTTTTTTTATGCTGACCTTTAAATTCTACAACCACCTCTTGTCCTACATTCGCCCAGCCCCATATTGCTACCGGCGAACCTTGTTGCAATACCATATTATGTCCCAATATTCTAGGCAGCACTATTTTGGCCTGACTATTTAGAGCCAGGAACAGGAATAAAAATATGGGTAAAAAACGTTTCATAATAATTTAAGAAATCACCGGATTAAACCGCGCAAGTTAAGACAAGCTTATAACCTACCTGTTACCTTCGCCAGTTTTTTTGATTGAGCTACCAACTTACCATCCGCCCAAACAGACAAGCCTTTACTCTTCCCGTATTTCTTACCAGTTTTATCCCAGATAATAGTAACTATTTTTCCATGATATAAAATATTATCCAGTGCAAACCAGTCCCACGTTCCGGCTGGCAGTAAGGGATTCACTTCGATAATATTATCTGCTCTCGGACGTAAACCTATCAAACCACTGATCACCAGATCGTTAAAAGTTGAATGATTATAATAACGGCCACGTGTATCATCCGTTAACCACTGACCCGTTTTTTCATCCATATACTCACCTATGTACGGTTTTCCGTCTCTATGCTGAGACTGTGCATATTTTTGCAATTGCGTGTAATAGTCATTTTTCGAAACATACGACTGCTTGTAATTGTTCAGCAAATTAGCCATGGCTGTTAATGTTTGTGCACTGGCAAAGGGCCAAACTGCACCATCCCACTCGCATTTGCAACAGCCATGGGTTCTGAAGCCCGGATGACTTCTATCGGCTGTTGTAATACCTACAGGTGCGTTAAAATGGTTAGTATCCATCAGCTTTTTCCAGGCAATACTATATTTAGCATCTGGCAGGTTAAAATACCAGGGTATAAAGCCTATCTCCTCCATTACCTGCGCCAGGGTATCACCCTGTTCTTTCCTCACTTCAAAAAAATTGCTTTTTACATTCCAAAGCTTTTGCTGTGCATCCGTTTTAAGGCTATCTGCTTTCCTGGAATATAAACCAGCACCGGTTGGATCACCTGCTAATTTTGCTATAGCCGATAATGCCATCGCATTGCCGTACATATAACCATTTATAGACGGACGGGGATTCTTTTCTTTACGCCCACCACTAATCGTTTCCTCCATTGCATCCCGCACATCAAATTGCCAGAAAATCCCTCCAGGGTTACGTTTCTCTGCTTCCCATCCCGCATAATCAACCGTCAGGTCGGGATAATAATCTTTTAGAAATTTTGCATCGCCATTTACAAGGTAACGATTGTAAATAGCGTCCATGTTCCAGCTGCTATAAGCCCGTAATTTCTTCAAAGGCTTCCCCTCATTGCCCCGGTACCATATACGCAAATTATCATTCAGGTACTGCTGATCGTGCAGCCAGCGGGATTCATAAATATGATGTCCTAACCCGCTGCTGATCAGATTATACTTATCTGCATAAGAACGCTGTACCAAAAACTCAGTTAACGCATAGCCTTGCTCTGTTTTCCTGATATGCTTTCTTAAGGTCCACCAACGGAAATAAAATATCTCTTCAAAACTTTTATCGGGCGTTTCCAAAAGAGGAATATTTTGTTGCATCCACTGCCAGGACTCTTTATTAGGAATGGCTTGAACAATAGGCTCATTTTCCATGGTGTTGAAACGATCTGCATAATGCTTGAAATTTTCAAATTTCAATACGGCAGGTTGCGCAAAACCCACAGTTACTGCAAAAAAGCCCGCAAGGAGTAATATCCGTTCTTTAATCAATTTCATTCTCTAATTTTTTATGTTAATAGCCTGTAGCCAGCCCTGGTACCATTTAATTGCATCACCCGATTTATCAGACTGCTCCAGCACTACTTTATCGCTTTCCAGCTTCCTTAACGTATCAATACTGCTGAATATACCATGCTGCAGGCCGGCCATATAAGCGACGCCTAATGCAGATACATCCGGCATGGTACTTCTCGATACCGGCTTGGCCAATACGTCTGCCAGTAACTGCATTACAAATTCATTAGCAGTTAGCCCGCCGTTAGTCATAAGCTGCTTCAATGGTATTCCAGTATCTTTTTCCATAGCAGCGATCACATCCCTAATCTGGTACGGAATAGACTCTAAAGCAGCACGTACTATATGATTTTTATTAGTACCGAAGGTCATCCCTGTGATAGACGCTTTTCTGTTCATGTCCCAGTGGGGCGAGCCTAATCCACTAAAAGCCGGCACCAGATATACACCACCATTATCGGAGACGGCATTCGCCATGCCGACCGTTGCTTTAACTTCGTTAAAAAGGTTGAGTTCATTTTTCAACCATTCGATAGTAGCGCCGCAGGTAACGATCACCCCTTCAAGGGCATAATCAAGTCTGCCCGGAATGCTCCAGCAGATCGTTGTTACCATTCCATTTTTAGAAGCCACAGGCTTGTCGCCTATGTTCATGATAATGCTGGATCCCGTACCCAATGTAGCTTTGGCGGTACCTGCATCAAAGCACCCTTCGCCAAACGCGGCAGCATGAGAGTCGCCAATTAACCCTGTAACGGGAACAGGACGAGACAGCAAACTATTGATGGTCGTTTCTCCAAAATAAGACGAAGATGATTTCACCTCAGGTAACCGGAGATTGGTTAAACCAAAAGCGTCCAGCAATTCTTTATCCCATTGCAGATCATAGATATTAAAAAACAAAGTACGGGATGCATTGGTATGATCTGTCGCATAGCTTCTACCATCCGTTAATTTATATAATAACCAGGTATCAATAGTTCCGAAAAATGCATTTCCGCCAGCTACGGCTTCTTTTATTGCCGGATTATTTTTTACCAGCCATATCAGCTTGGTTGCCGAAAAATAAGGATCAATGACTAAACCGGTTTTTTGAGCTATGGTTTCAGACATTCCCTGCTGAGTGAGCTCTTCACACACTGAAACGGATCTTTTGCATTGCCATACAATAGCAGGATGCAAGGGCACACCGGATTCATCCCAAAGAACGAAAGTTTCCCTTTGGTTGGAAATACCTATTGCTGCTACATGCGCTTTCGAATAGTTTTTACTGGCAAGATCTTGCAAACAGTTTTCTACAGCAGCTACTACATTCTTAAAAATAGTCTGGGGATCCTGCTCAACAAAACCTTCGCCGAAATAATTGGTTTGCAGAGGGACCGCCCCCCGGGCAATGGCCTGCCCATCTGCATTAAATACCAATGCTTTGGTGCCGCTGGTGCCCTGATCTATGGATAGAATGAAGTTCATTTAAAGTTTAAGATTTAATATTCAAAATTGGGCATTCCGATCATCAGTCCTTCTTATCAATTTTATCAATCACCACTGCCAACAAAATTACTCCGCCCTTCACCACCTGTTGCCAGAAGGGTGACACATTTAATAAAACCAACCCGTTATTTAAAACACCGATAATTATGGCACCCATAACCGTTCCCCAGATAGTACCACGCCCGCCACTTAGAGAAGTTCCGCCAATTACCACAGCAGCAATAGCATCCAGCTCATAACTATTACCCGCATTGGGCTGAGCTGAATCCAGGCGGGATGTTACTATAATCCCACCGATCGCAGCCATAGCTCCCGCCAAAGCATACACGATCATTTTGATATTGGAAATTTTTATTCCGGAAAATTTTGCCGCGGTTTCGTTGCCTCCAATGGCGTAGATATAACGCCCCAGCCGTGTTTGACGCGTAATGAAAACTGCGAACAATACTACTACCAATGCGATCCAAACCGGAACAGGTATACCTAACCAGGAGCCTGAGCCAATAAAGGTAAAATCAGAACCCAGGTTACTGATGGGTTGACCTTTAGTATACAGCATGGTAAAACCACGGGCAATCGTAAGCATAGCCAGTGTGGCTACAAACGGAGGTACATTAAACCTGGTAATTACGAAGCCATTGAACCAACCTAAGAAGCCGCCAATAATGATTGCAGCTAGTATCACGCCCAACACTGTAAAACCTATATAAGTATCTGTAGCAGCAACAGGAACGCCGTTCTTAAGCAAACCAGCAGCCACTGCGCCACAGAGCGCCAATATAGAACCTACGGACAGATCAATACCCGCAGTTAACACGACCAGGGTCATACCTGTAGCAATACAAATATTAACAGCTGTTTGCCTCAACACGTTTAATCCATTATCGGCAGTAAAAAATTTATCCGTGAGTATCGACAAAATGATACATAATAATACCAATGCAATCAGCGATTGCAGACTTTTAATTCTTTGCGTATAGTTAATGGTAGGCATCGGCTTAATTTTTATGGATCGCTTTGGTTAGTAAACTGGCTTCACTCGCGTTGGCAACGGGGATATCTGCGGTTATTTCCCCTTCACACATTACCAGTACGCGGTTGGCCAGGGCCAATATCTCAGGTATTTCTGAAGAAACCACGACAATGCCTACACCACTTGCAGCCAGATCTTTTATCAATTTATAAATTTCTGACTTAGCGCCTACATCAATACCCCGGGTTGGTTCGTCCAGCAATAATACCTTAGGATTTTTAGCCAGCCATTTTGCAATAACAATCTTCTGCTGGTTGCCGCCGCTCAGGTTTTTGGATAAAGTATTTTGCGAAGCTGTTTTTATTTTTAACTGGTCAATATATTCTTTTGCCAACGCCGACTCTTTACGGGCGTTTAAGAAGATCCCGTTTTCTTCCAGCTGTTTTAATACAGTTACGCTGATATTTTTCTTAACCCCTAAACCCAGGCAAAGCCCCTGTAACTTCCTGTCTTCCGGAACCAACATTATACCCGACGCGATCGCCCTTGCAGGTGAATTGATCCTTTTAGATTGGCCTTCCACTATCATTTCTCCTGAGCCCAGCTTAGGATGCAGTCCGAAAATAGTTTCGATCAGTTCGGTTCTTCCGGCGCCCATCAAGCCGTAAAGCCCCAGTATTTCACCTTTGTGTAAAGTAAAAGATACGTCTTTCACCAGCAAGACACTGGTATCTTCAGCATTTTTCAGATTAATGTTCTCCACTTCAAGCAATGGTTCATTGAAAACAGCATCCGATATGTTTTTTTCAATCACGATCTTTCTTCCCGCCATTTTCTCTACCAATTCGTCCTGCGTAATAGCACTCATATTTCCTGAAGTAATCGTAGCTCCATCTCTTAATACGGTATAGGTATCAGCTTTCTGAAACAGCTCCTTCAGTTTGTGAGAAATATAAACGATGATCTTCCCTTCAGCTTTTAGCTCATCAATAATTTCAAACAGATTATCGACTTCTTTATCGGTAATGGCCGAAGTTGGTTCATCCATAATGATCACTTCAGCATTGGTGTGCAAGGCTTTTGCTATTTCTACCAGCTGCTGCTGTCCCACTTTTAATTTAGAGATGAGTGTATCGGGGCTTATATCCAGGTTTACTTTCTTTAGCAACTGCGCTGTGTGTTTACGCATGGCAGTTTTATCCAGGATACCTAATGCATTAGTAATCTCTCTACCTAAAAAAATATTCTCGCCAATACTTAAATGAGGTACGAGGTTCAGCTCCTGGTGAATAATTGCTATACCTGCATCTTCCGCATCTTTAGTAGAATTGAACTGTACCTTATTACCCCGGAAAATAATGTCACCGTTATATTGTGTGTGCACGCCCGACAATATCTTCATCAGGGTTGATTTACCTGCCCCATTCTCCCCCACAATGGCATTCACTTTACCCGGATATAATTCCAGGTTTACATTGCTCAGAGCCGTGACGCCGGCGAATTTTTTGGTTATATTTTTCGCTACTAACATCAGGGAACAATTTTTACGCTTAACGGAGTCAATTCTATATTATCAAAATGAATATGCTCTTTGTTCAATTCAATAGCTCCGATGAAATCAATAGAGTCACCTGTCTTTAAACCCGGCTTAAATGCCGGAACTATTTTCTGTCGCACTATTTTATTTAATTCTTCTGAAATACTGTTCAGATCACTGGTATTCGGAAATTCTTTTAATGCTACCAATCCTGAAGCATCTCTCAATGCGTTCCCATAAACAAACTCAGTAAGCAAGCTGCCTTTGAAGGGTGTATTGCCACTGACTGTTATTGCGATATCATCTGTTCCTACTTTATCCACTTTTGCAGTTCCCTTTACTAATGCATACCTGTAGTTACCAATTGCCAGCGCATTAGAATATTTATCAAATGCAGAATCAGCATCCGTTTCTATGGCAGTTTTCAGTGTATTAATATCGGTAGCGGCCTGCATACGGGCGGGTAATTTATCTTTCCAAAGACCAGCCACGTAGCTTACTGCATCAAATTTTTCACCCGCAGTAGCTTTAACATCGCTTAGCTTTTTTATGTAGATAGAATTATAACCCAGCAGCACAATGGCTACCAGTATAATCCCGTATTTCAAAAACTTTTTCATTGGCATTATTTTAAAAGTTCAGCGGTCGTCAGTTATTTCTTTCCATAAGCTACATAATCCTGTACATTCTTCTTAGTAACCATTTCTACGGCTACCGGTATCTTCTGGGGAAAGTCTCTTTTGCCTTTTATATATTCGTCTGCAAATACCGCGGCTGTTTGCGCCATTACCAATGGGAACTGCATGCCGGTAGCATATATTTTATTGTCACTGATAGCGGCGATTACATCATCGGCGCCATCGAAACCAAATACTTTTACCTTATCAGCCTTTCCTGCTGAAAGCAGCGCCTGGTAAGCACCCATCGCCATCGCATCGTTACCGCAAAAAACGCCATCAATGTTCGGATGTGCCTGCAGTATAGACTCCATTACTTCCATGGCTTTATTTCGATCAAAATCTGCACTTTGCTGCGCTACCATTTTCAGGTCTTTATAGTTATCTGCTACACTATGAAAACCTTTAGATCTGGCCCAGGTATTATTATCACCTACAAGGCCTAACAACTCAACATAGTTGCCGGTTTTATTCAGCTGCTGTACGAAATATTTACCAATGGCGACCGAACCAGAGTAACTGTCCGAAAGTATCTGAGAAGTAGCTGCATCCAGCGAATTGATTTCCCTGTCCATGCAAAACACAGGGATATCCGCAGCTTTGGCCTTTTTAACATTTGCTACAGAGCCATCCGCATCAGTAGGATTAAAAAGAATAGCGTTAAATCCTTCTACTATAATATTATCGAAATGATCACTCTCTAAGGATGAGTTATTTTGCGAATCAAATAATTTAGTTTCATAACCTAGTTCTTTGGCCTTGGCAGCTGCCTGTTCGCCCAGGAACACAAACCAGGGATTATTTAATGTCGATATAACTATCGCCATTTTCTTTTTTTGCTTGCTCCCGGACTCTTTGCTTTTGCATTGCACCAATAGCAATCCTATGATCAGCAAAAACAATCCATTGTAAATAATTCTTTTCATATACAAGCGATTTAAAATCGTTTCAGGCTTTATTGTCAGCCGTATTATCGTTTTATGGAATCTGCAAACAATACAACTAGAGAAGCAATCACAATTACAGCAATTCTTTTGCTACAGCGGCAATTCCATTTTTACTGATACCATAATGTGCCAGTATCTCACCCTGCGAACCGGTAACCGTATACTCATCGGGTATACCAATAATTCTAAAAGGCTTGCAGATGCCACGCTGTAACAGATAGCTGGCACAGGCTTCGCCCAATCCACCATAAATGCTATGTTCTTCTACTGTCAGAATAGCTTTACAGCGAGCCGCCCTTTCAGCGAGCAGATCGGTATCCAATGGCTTAATAGTATGCATACTCAACACGGTTGCTGAAATGTTTTCTTCTTTTAGCAGTCTTGCTGCTTCTAACGCAGGGTAAACTGTTTCTCCGCAAGCAATGATCAATACATCATCACCTTCCGTTATCACCCGACCTTTACCGAAGGCAAAAGTTTCGCTGGTAGAATCCTTTAGCGGCGGCATAGGCTTTTTACCAAAGCGCAGATATACCGGTTCCCCTGTTCTGGCAGCGAGTTCAATAGCTTGCTCTGTTTCCCAGTTATCAGCCGGGGCTACAACCGTAATATTATTAATAGCTCTTAATGCAGCATAATCATGCAGGCTGTGATGCGTGCTGCCCAAGGCTCCATAACTTACGCCTGCGCTGATGCCAATGATATTAACCGGATTATTACTATACGCTATATCGTTTTTAATTTGTTCTAATGCACGTGCTGTAAGAAAGCAAGCCGGAGACGTAGCAAATACTTTCTTTCCACAGGAAGCTAATCCTGCCGCTACTCCCACCAGATTCTGTTCGGCTATTCCCACTTCAACTATCTGGTCGGGGTACTTTTTACCAAACGGCACTAACTTGCCCGAGCCGCGACTATCGCTGGTTACTGCTATAATATCAGGATCCGTCTCAGCCAGCCGCTGCAATGTTTCTGAATACACATCCAGGTTGGCCTTGTAAGGTAAAGTGTTGATTTGTTCTGCCATTGTTCAATTGTATAAATAAAAGTCAAAACTTAAATTGCCAATAATGCTTCATCCAGTTCCTTAATAGCCAGCTCGTACTCATCGGCTGAAGGAACGCCATGGTGCCATTTCAAAACATTTTCCATATAGCTCACACCCTTGCCCTTGGTAGTATGTGCAATAATAACGCTGGGCTTTCCTGCTTCAAAAGGCAGTTCATGTAACGTAGCTTTTAAAACTTCTACATCATTACCATCTACTTCTCTCACCGCCCAGCCGAAAGCTCTCCATTTCTCGTCCAGCGGATCTGTATTACATACGTCTGCTGTAGCTGCCGTGATCTGTAGAGAATTTTTATCTACAATAGCACAAAGATTATCCAGTTTATAATGAGCCGCAGTCAGGGCCGCTTCCCAATTGCTACCTTCGGGCATTTCCCCGTCTCCCATTAACGTATACACTTTATAATCTTTTTTGTCCAACTTACCTGCTATTGCCGTCCCAACAGCAATGGGCAAACCATGTCCGAGGGCGCCTGTATTTTGCTCTACCCCATTAACCTTGCGTGTAGGATGCCCTATATAATGAGATTGGTACTGACAAAGCGTGTTAAGTTCTTCTTCAGGGAAAAAACCTTTATCGGCCAACACCACGAATAACGCTTCTACGGTATGCCCCTTACTCTGGATATAACGATCCCGGTCGGGCGATCCAAAGTTTTCCGGAGATACATTCATGATCTCATTGTACAAAACGTTCAGGATATCCGTACAGGACAAGCTTCCACCGGTATGCCCTGCTTTAGCTTTTACAATGTATTTGAGTATCTTTTTTCTGTACTCAACCGATTTCTCCTTTAGTTCTTTTGTTGTCATATCAAACTGTTGTTTAAAGTTGAAAGTTTGATGTTCAAAGTTTAAGATTCTTAACTATGTAAATAGGTATCCCAGCCCAGGTAGTTCTCCATCGCTTCTTTTAGGATACCTGCCGTTTTGCTGGCATTCATTACGACGTGATGTTCAAAACCGTTACGGCATACATGTTTCATCAACCCTTGCAAATCGTCTATTTGTGCTACTGCCCTGTTACCGAAAGTTTTTAATTCATCGTTTGTCAATTCCCCTTCGCCTACGTACGCTTTGATTACACCTTTGCAATCATCCGTACTTATACGGCCATAAGTCAGCGGCATGGCCGGTGTACGACCATCCAAAGCGCCGTAAGTATTTTCTGTTCCCACCGTTGTACCCAAAATAGGCGCTGTGCTGATACTGATATCGGGCAGGAATGATTTAGCCCAGTTACCACAGTGGAATAATACGCACTTCGTATCATCATCAGCATAATTATTATTCCAATCTACCAGAGCGCTGGGAGAACCGCTGGCGAGCTGCATTGCATACATGCTTAAAGTACCCGTTACATCTACTTCACAGGCACTGGGCAACATGTTCTCACTCATCATACTCATACTGGTGCATACATTACATCCATAATTTTGTTGTATTGAAGTCCAGCATTGAATAGCGGTACAGTCTAAGGCATTGGCCTCCATAAAATCAGCCAATACTACATCCAGTTTTGCTATCTGCACCAGCTTGTCGCTGGGGGTCTTACCGACTGAAGTATAGGCATGAATTTTATCCAGTTTATCTTTTACTGACTGATCATTAGCCGTAAGCTTATTGGCATTACCCAATATTTCAGACAGATCAACTGTTGTAACAGAAATACCATTGCGCTGTAATATTTTCTCACTGTAACGAACTGTATTAAAGGCTGTAGGTCTGGCGCCAACCGCACCAATACGCACTTTACGCAAACCTTTCACTACACGGCATACACCCAGGAATTCCTGCAGATCTTTCTTAAAAGTTTCATCCTGCAGCCTGCTTACATGCTTCGTAGTTAAGGTATATTTAATACCATACTGATATAGATTATTACAAACCGAAATCTTACCGCACCAGGCATCTCTGCGATTAACTACATCCAGCTTATTTAAATCATCGGAATATGCCTGTATTAAAACAGGCACATTTAGTTCGGCCAGCTTTAATGTTTCTGCTACACCTTTTTCATCACCAAAGTTGGGCAATACCACCAATATACCATCTATTGTATCGCGATGCTCTTTAAACAAGGCTGCACACTTCTGCGCATCAGCAAAAGTTTCTACACCTCCCAGCTTAGAATCTGCGTCACTAAGCATGATGGGAGTAATATTAAAGTCCTTTAAAAAATCGAGCAATTCGATGCGCGCCTCAGCTACCAGCTTATCTGGGAAAAAGTCCCTGTTGCCGATAATGACGCCCAGTGTGGCATTTTTTTGTGATGACATAGTTTCTATAGTTTCGAGTATTTGAAATAGCTGATATTGTAAACCGCTTCCTTATCTTTTTCACCTGCGCCGGGAAGATCATACATTTGATCGGTAGGTGTATCTGCATTGGGAAAACGCCTCACTCCTCCTGTTCTGAAGCTCACATGATGAACCTTATGTATAGGAGCGAATATGATATTATTGTTGGGCTTGCTGCCGTTAATCGACACGGTATATAACCTGGTCTCGGTGTTTAGCTCAATAACAAAATTATAAGCCTTACCGGTTTCATATTTTGCCAATGCCTTATCACGATAACCGGCTTTGGTAATAATATTACCGGTAGAATCAAAGGATAAACGCAGGCAGGGTGTATTGCGGGCGTCCTGTACTTCAATGTCCAGCCGGCCATTGGCGGTTTGTTGAGGTGTTACACTAAATTCTATCTTCACCTGGCTGGCCTCCGGCACTACTCTTTCTGCTTTACCAAGGTCGAAAGGATCAAAATCTTTTAAACACAATACCTTTTTACCACTTTCCTTTACGACGGAAACTGGTGCCCAAAGCGGGCTGTACAGGTTCCAGCTATTTAATTCTTCTCCATCTTTCAACGAAGAAAACTGGTCATCCACATTGCCGTCTACCTGGCTTTGTACGGGCATTGGTATTTTGGCTACCCACATATCTTCCTTGTTAACGCTGTAAGTAACCCAGTTATTTTTTCCCGGAGGTATTCCATTCATTTCCTGGATGCCTCGTACGTACTGTGGTCCGTAAGATTTATAGTTACCCCCATAACGCATGGAAGTAATTTCACCATTCACGAGAAAAAGGTTTTTATAGTTCAGTCCATCATCACTTACCGATAATGCAAGTGGCCACCTGAATTCACTCGGATTGTATACGGTCATATATTTTCCATCGATCGTTTTTTGTCCCCAGATCTTGGCGTTGGAGTTTACAAAACCCGGAGCTCTTAAAGGATTATACAACCATGTTTTGCCATTATCTGCCGACATGCTGGTTAAAGCATTTTTCCAAAAACCTATTACACGGCCATTGGGCAGGTGGTAGTAACTAAATGCTTTAACTTCTTTCTGCAGGGGTATTAGCGGATCATTTCTATCTGCCTCTTCTACCCACTGCTGCATCTGCAACGGCTGTGATAGTAATTCATCACAGGCCGCTATAAAAGCCTTATCCTTTGACTTTTTATAGAAAGGATAGTTGGTATTCTTCTCATTAAAGTCGTGATTGTACCGTATAAAGTAAATCGGTCCTAAGCCACCATCCCTATTAATTTCCCGCACCACGCGTCCCACACCGTTGCCATCGTTGGGGTCATCTTTGGCGTACAAGGCGATACCGTAATAACCCAGTGCCAGCAGTTTACCATTTTTAGCGGTATAGAATCCCATGCGCTGATGCATTACGGCATCTATATCTTTAGCTACAGCTGTGTCTTCTTTCTTTTTAAAGCCATTTGGCAGGCGATAAACAGGAAATAGGTCGATAGGTTTTGACCAGTTATAGCCATCTTTTGACGTGAACAAATAAGTAGCACCCGGTGCAATATGTTCACCTACAGGGTTACTCAAAAAATGCATATAAAAAGTATTGTTCCAGTAAGCCAGCATCGGCTGGTGATCGTAAGTCCAGTTCATACCTCCTGCCCACTCGGGGTGCTCGCGGTTGGCCCTGAATACCTGGATATTATGTATTCCTACCACAGGTGTTAATTGACCATGATGATAATCCACATTAGATAAGGTTGAACCTATATACCGCGCTGTATCCTGTTGTGCAAAAGCCGTAAGCGTAGTTATACTTAATAAATATGTAAAAAGAGTTTTCATTTATTTTTTTTATGAGTTCAGGGTTAATAGTTCAGAGATGAGAACAAAACCATTAACTATTGCCTATGAACATTCCTCACTAATTGCTTTACCACTTTCTTCTTTACCGGCACAATAGTTCCGTGCTTATGTCCCTCCGGTATACTAATCTTAGTATTTATATCCTCGAAATGAATGAAATCTTTGGTCGCCACTGCGTCATAAGATTTTTTACGGTAAGCATCGAAATAGATAAGCCATTTATCTTTAACTTTTACAACTGAAGGTCCTTCCGTGAAGTTCTCTGTGAATGGCTTTGAAACATTCTCCCAGGGGCCCAGTGCTGTTTTACCAAATGCTACTTTGATATTACGTTCTGGCCTTGTGTTGTCTTTTAACACCAGCACGTAGTCATTGGCTGCACGATTTAAAATCACAGCGTCAATTACACTGAACTTAGGATCCAGGAAAAGCTTTGTGGGTGTAAATTCTTTAAAATCGCGGGTGGTGGTTACATACATCCTGTGATTATTGCTATCTTCTTCAGCGCCTCGTTCAAAGCGGCCTGGAATGGTACTTGCCCAGATCATTTTATAATCACCTACAGCAGCATCATAAAATAATTCAGGCGCCCATACATTAACGGTAGATGGTTCATGTGTCATGGTATTGATCATTTTCTGCTCGCTCCAATGGATCAGGTCTTTAGAACTGGCGTACCCAAAACCTTTATCCCCGCGCCAGCTGGTCGTCCATACCAAATGAAAAGTACCATCAGGCCCCTGTACCATAGAAGGGTCTCTCATTACTTTCTGGTTGCCAATAGTAGGTTTTAACAGAGTCGTATCGAGATCTTTCCAATGATAACCATCAAAACTGTACAGCATACGCAGACCCGCATCAGCAGGCTCATGAAATGAGGTGAATAAGTATGCCTTGTTCGAACAGGACACAAAAGCGAATGCTATCGCAACCAATATGGCTATATTTTTTTTCAAATCGTTTGTTTTAAAATATTGGCCCCGCAGGCCTGACATGAAATTATTTCTCTAATACCAAGACCCAGTCGTTACCATTCTTTGGCTGTCCCGGCGGATCAAAGCTTACAATGCCTGTTCTTGCCTTTAAGCTAATGGCCTGTGTAGACCCATCAACGGGACTATACCAATTCGCCGAAGCCAGTTTGAAACCCAATTTGGCAGTATTTACCTTAAATGTCCTTCCCGTATAAGTGTAGGCCAACGCATAAGTAGTGCCTTTCGTAGCAATGATATAGTTATACCTTTTCTGTGTATTATCTGCAATAATTTCCTGGGCAGGTTTACGGTCAAAATAGCTGAACGACAAAATAAGATCCTTAAGGTATTTCATTTGTAATGCCCCTGGCGCATTAACGGTCTCTTTCCAGTTATTGAATACGCCGAAATTGGCATCTGCGTCTCCCATTTTGTTAAACTGCATAATAGCATTCTCTCCATAAGTAAACCCAGCACTTCCTGCAAAAACACTCCAGTAGCCATAGCGGCGCACTTCTGCTGCTGTCCACCTGGGTTGCAGGCTATCATGCAAACCATAGGGAATATTTTCGTAAGAAGGCTCACCATCCAGCACAGGTTTAGCTGGCTTCATATTATAATCCGTTACCACGAACTTCCAGTTATCTTCTCCATGGCGATGCTTCTCCTTCATAGAGGTATCCTGCGCATAAGAACGGTGCCCGCTCTGGAACATATTGAAGTCAAGCCAGTTTCTATTATGAAACCAATCCGTGGAAGAATAACGTCCTCTTGGATGATAGGTCATTAAATGAGCCGGATCTGCTTTTTTAATAGTAGTACCTATCGCTTCCCACACATCCATTTTAGCATCGCCTTCTATATCTCCCCCATTAAGCCAAATAATATTGGTATTATTTTTATAGCGCTCAGCCAGGAATTTTGCGTAAATGGCTGCGTTCGCAGCTGTTACGGTTTTGTCTTTAGCAGCCGATCCCCAAACAGGGACCAGGGCCATATAAATGCCGCGCTTTTCAGCTTCCCGTACTACAAAATCTACATGATCCCAGAAATCGTAAGCTGTTGTGTCATTGAATGCTGCCCCTGGTGTTGTGAGGGGTTGGCCCATGTCTGCATCTTTAAGCGCTTTAGCTCCATATACATTTTTCGCTGCTAAAGTATGCAATACCATTACCTGCACTACATTAAAACCCTGTTGCTGACGCGCATCGAGATATTGCAACACTTCTTCCCTGCTGCATTTGATAAAAAGTAACCACCCGGTATCTCCCAACCAAAAGAAAGGCTTACCGTCCGCTGTCTGGAAAAAACGTTGATTTTGAGAAATTTTAAGAGGTTGCACAGACTGAGCCCATCCATCATTCAGGAAAAAACAAATTGACAACAGCAACACGAATAATCGTTTCATAACACAAGCAAATATGAATTCGTAAATTAAAAGTCATGCCCATACCTGACCCAGGTATTCGGCGTTTCTAAGGTAAAGCAGAAGAAGAGAGAAATTGTATATCTAACAATTATTTCCATCATCTTGAAAATTTATTCCATCTCTCCCTGCTGCTCAGTGAATTATTCCCATTTCTTTCCGGAATCAGTACCCTGAATTCTGTGTAATCTGGTCATTTTGCAAGCGCACCATATCCGGTATAGGGAGTACCAGTTTTTCCTGTGTAACCGGTTTTCCCTTTGCTGTAAGTACGGGAATCGCACGGCCCAGTCGCTTTAATAAAAACCATCTTTTGAACTCTCCAGCCAGCTCCATACGTGCTTCGTGCTCCAGGGCTAATGCTACAGTGCCATACTTAGCCGCCGGGTAACCAGCCGAGCCCCATAACGGCAAACCTACCCTTGCTCTTACCTGGTTTATGTACTGAGCATCGCCGGTAGCTTCGGTTAACATCAGCAATACATCTGCAAAGCGATAAACCATAAAATCGTTATTGGCTAATAAAGTAGTACCGTTAATTGCTGCATTGGGATGCGCCCATTTCTGGAAGTATTTCTGCTGCAGAAAAGTAGCACCGCTCTGGTAGCCCAGTGATATAGTGATATCCCGCCTGGGATCACCAGGCTCATATTCATTATACAAATCATCCGTAACCTGGTTCATACCTACACCCGAGAATCCCAGGGCGTTTACATTGGGAAAAAAGAACTGCTGATAAGGGCTATGGGTTCCTGTGCTGGCATTGGCAGCATATTGTATCTCAAAAACGGCTTCTCTGGTGTTCTTAACTGTGGGTCCCCAAACACCGGCAAATGTGGGTTGCAAAGCATATTGCCCGCTGTTGTAAACTTCGAGCAAAGCCGTTGCTGCAGTCGGCTTATCGCCCAACGTCAGGTACACTTCACCTAATACTGTTTGCGCCGCACCCCTTGTTGGACGACCGATCAATTTTACATTGGCAGAAACCGGTAGATTATCTACAGCGAATTGCAGATCGGTCTTAACCAGGTTATACACTTCTGCTTCAGATGATCTTAAAATACTGTAGGCCTCCTGTGCTGAAACAGCTTTAGTCACCAATGGTACACCTCCCCATAAACGGGCCATATTAAAATAATAAAGCCCTCTCAAAAAACGCATTTCAGCTTCCGCTTTCTTTTTATATTCTATGTCCAACTGAGTAGCCGTTTGCAGTTTATCCAACACCGTATTCACCGCAAATAACGCGCTATAAAATTGCCTCCAAAAGCTATACACAATCGTATTGGGTGTTTGAATAGCGTAGTCGCGGAAAGCATGCTTATCGGCCTGCGCCCCGGCTATGATATACAAGGTAGCATTATCGCCCATTAATTCTCCTGTGTAAGAAATAGGACCTTCCGGTGCATAAACACCATACAGGGTATTCATGGCGGCAGTAATACCCGATTCAAAATCGGCTTCTGTATTGTAAAAATTATTGGTATTGGCATTAGAAACAGGTGCCAGATCAGTAAATGACTTTCCACAACTGACAAAAAGAATCACCAATAACGATAACATTATTTTATTAAAACACTGTACTCTTTTCATGATCGATTTTTTAAGTTGCTAACTTTTTAGAATGAAGTTTTCAAACCAAAGGTGATTACAAGCGGCAAAGGATAAGACCCATAATCTACCCCCAACATAGAACCCGTCGGCAAAGAAGAGCTGGACACGCCAGTATTTGCTGCGGAAGTGCCTGCACTGTAATTGGTAGCTCTATAAGTAGTATTTTCAGGATCATACCCCGTGTATTTACTAAACAGCTTTACATTGTCTGCATTTACGTATACCCTTAAATTACTGAGTGGCGTTTTTTGCAAAACCGTCTGGGGAATATTGTAAGAAAGCGTGATATTCTTCACCCTGAGAAAGGATGCATCTTCTACCCATAATGTAGAAAAGCCCTGCTGAAATGGTCGCCTGTTGGCCGATGGTCTTGGATTAACACCGTCACCCGGGTTCTGCTCCGATTCCCAGAAATTAGCAGCTCCTGCGTACATCCCCCTGCCACTATTCCAGAATCCGAGGAAGCGGTAATTCTGATTTACAATCTCACCGCCATAACGTCCCTGCAGTAACACAGAGAGCTCTACTCCTTTATATCCAAACCTATTGGTAATACCTCCAATAAACTTTGCCTGGTTATTACCAATAACAGTTCTGTCATCGGTTGTAATCTTACCATCTCCATTGATATCTACAATAATCGGATCTCCCGGCCGGGTAGATGCTTCATGAGGACTATTCTGAATCTGAGCGGTATTGTTATACACGCCATTAAATATATAACCATAGAAGTCTGACACAGGAGAACCTACTGCTGTACGTACGGTCGTCTCCCAGTCAGTGTAATAAATAGGCGCATTGCCCGATCCGAGTTGCAGCACTTTATTCCTGTTCAGGCTAAAATTAATATCGGTAGCCCAGGTAAATTCACGTTGTATATTTTTAGAGGATACCAGTATTTCCAAACCCGTATTACGCATTTTACCAATATTGGTGAGTTGGCTCGAAAAGCCCGTGATATCCGGAATGGGCACATTCAATAACATGTCTTGTGTGATAGAGCGATATACCTCAATAGTAGCAGAGAGGCGGTTCTTTAACACTGCAATGTCAATACCCAGGTTTAATTGGTTGGTTTTCTCCCAACGCAGACCGGCATTGTCTAATGTGATCGGCTTTAAGCCAGCTATGATATTGCCGTTAGACACGTAGTTAACGCCCCCCAGTAAGCCTATCGCACCGTAATTCGGTATCTGGTTATTCCCTACACTACCATAGCTTGCTTTTAACTTTAACAGGTTTAATCCACCAGTTTCTTTTAAAAAGTTCTCATCGGATATTACCCAACCCGCGGAAACGGCCGGAAAATATCCCCATTGATTATCCCTGCTAAACCGCGAACTACCATCACGACGAATACTGGCCGATAAAAAATACTTATTCCGGAAATTGTAATTCACCCTGCCCAGGTAACTCTGTATGGCCCATTCTGTGGCCGTTGATGTTCCACCGGTAACCGTACCCGCATTAATCGTTTGTACCAGGTCGTTAGGAAAATTGGCAGCCGTCAGTGACTGGAATTCAGTACGCTCTTTCTGAGAAGTATAACCCGCTAAAACATTGAAGTTATGCTCAGATAAAGAAAAATCATAAGTGGCAGTATTTTCCCAAAGCCAGTTCAGCTTATTCCCGGCGCTCGCAGTTGCCGTTGAAGTCGCCAGGTCCTGGTTATAACCATATCCCTGGTTTTTGAAGCGGTAGAAGTTGTAAGAATTGTTAGAGACATTGGCGCTCAGGCTCGACTTAAATCTGAGGCCTTCAATAATATGGTACTCGAGATAACCCAGAGCAAAAGTATTATAGGCCTTATTCTTTTTATCAGTAAATCTCGTCGTGGCGTATGGATGCCAGAGATTTACCGGATTGTACTGCAGGTAGCGGTTCCATATGGAATTCGGATCTACAAAGCCCAGGTTTCCATTTTCATTGTACAAAGGGAAAATAGCGTTGCTTTGTAAAGCCAGGCTGATCACATCACTTTTGCCGTCGATGCCATCGGTTCTGTCGTGAATACCAGTAAGGCTAAGGTTTAGGCCTACCGTTAGTTTATCTGATATCTTTTGGCGGATATTGGAGCGCAAGGCTAACCTTCGATAGTAGTTCTGATCCAATACTGCATCCTGGTTGAGCAGGCCTGCAGAGAACAGGTACTGGGTCTTATCTGTACCACCCGATACGGATAGCTGCGCGTTAGCCATGGGTGCCGTTCTAAACATTACATCCTGCCAGTTGGTGCCAGTACCGAACTGTTCAGGGCTGTTGATAAACTCTTCCGGTATTTTGTATAAGGTTGAAGTACCTCTGGCGCTATTAGGATCTGAAGCTTTGTTAACAGCAGGATTCAGATCAACCCAGGCATTATTTTTTGCAGCTACAAAATAGCGGATCCATTGCTGCGCATCCATCATATCTATCTGACGTGTTACTTTTTGAATGCCGTATTCAAATCCAGCACTAACAATAGCTTTACCAGGTTTACCTAATTTAGTAGTAACCATTACAACGCCATTCGCACCCCTCGATCCGTAAATAGATGCCGAAGAAGCGTCTTTTAATATTTCCACCGATTGTATATCCTGCGGATTGATCATATTCATGTTGAAATCTTCAAGGGGTACACCATCTACTACAAACAAGGGATTCGTGCCTGCAGTAATAGAGCTGATTCCCCTGATCTGTATCACTGGCGCCACACCAGGCGCACCCTGCGATTGTGATATGTTGACACCTGGAACGGTGCCCGCTAGTGATTGCACTACGTTGCTGAATGACCGGTCTTTAAACTGGTCGTAATTGACAGAAGCTACCGAACCGGTAACCGACTTCTTACGTTGTGTTCCATACCCTATTACGACCACCTCATTAAGATTACCGGCACTACTACTTAATGAAATAATCAGATTGGTTTGTTCACCTACATTGATCTCCTTAGTGATATACCCAGCGTAGCTTACCGACAAAACCGTGGTAGTATTGGATACACTGAGTGTAAACTTTCCATCCTGGGAAACAGCTATATTCTGAGTGGTTCCCTGTATAACAATGTTGGCGCCCGTCAGGGGTTGTCCACTTGTTTCGTCGAGCACCTGCCCGTTAACAGATCGTTCCTGCCCCATAGCAACAAGGCTGCCAAAACACAGCAATAATAACACTGCTTTCTTAAAAAAGTGTAGAGGTTTCATATGCTTTACAATTATTAATGACATAAAACAGGATATTTTGTAAACGTTTACATTATCCTTCAAAAAAAATCAACGGGTACCGCAGGACTTTCTTACCATCAGCTCGGGTTTTATAATAAAGCTGGTAGGTGGTGCCTGCGGGTTAGCCAGCCTTTTGTACAATAATTCCGCGGCCTGCTGCCCCATTTCGTAACCAAACTGCTTTACAGCAGTCAATGCAGGATTTAAGGAAGTTGCCCAGTAAACATCGTCAAAGCCAACGATGGCCATCTCTTTAGGAATTTTAATTTTATGCCCATGCAGCACTTCCAAAGCACCCAATGTTAGCAGATTGTTTGCTGTGAAAATAGCTGTGGGCCTGTTTTTCAAAGACAATATCTTCTGGGTTAGCTCTACCCCACTTTCGTAATCCGATTTTTTACTGAAGATCAAACTGGGATCGATCTTTAATTTGTGCTTCTTCAGCGCTGTCTTGTAACCAGCAATTCGTTCATGAGTAGTGGGTATTTCCTGGTCACCGGCAATATGGGCAATACGCTTATGCCCGAGACTAATTAAATGCGTGGTAGCCATAATAGCACCCAATTCATTGTCTGTTTTTACTACATCCGCCTTTAAACTTTTCAATCCCCTGTCAATACAAACCACCGGAATGCCGTCTTCAATCAACTGTTCTACTTTTTCTTCTGTTGCCGGAGTAGTAGCCACTATAAGACCGTCCACAGATTCACTTCTCAGGATATCAATATACAACTCCTCCTTAGAGGGATCTTGTGAAAAATTGCCAATGATTACTGTTGTATTTTGACTATATGCGTATTCCTCTACGCCCCTTATAATGTCAACATAATAAGGATTCCGGATATCGGGTATAAGTAATCCGACCAGCCTGCGCCGGGCGGTTGTGGCGCGCAGCCGTTGCGCTACCCTGTTAGGTCGATACCCCAGTTCCTTTATTGCTTTTTGTACGGCTAATGCGGTTTCACCTTTTACTTTAGGATCAGCATTAACCACCCGGGATACCGTGGCAATAGATACAGCTGCATGACGTGCTACTTCCTTTAAACTGGATGAAATAGTTTTAGGCATGGGAACAATCGTTGAGAATGTAAACGTTACCAAATGTAACCAATAACGCGTCTTATTCCAAATAAGTTTCGTTGCAATTCAACATTTTTTTAGCAAACTGATATGGAGGAGCAATGGCTCCTGCTATTATGCGGAGCCATTGTTTTTTAATAGTAATCGCACCTAATATCCTGCATTCTGTCCAAATTCTGACGCATTGGTAATAGCATCGAGGAACATTTGCGGGATAGGCCTTAATACGTGGAATGGCTGTATTAACGGAATATCCTTATTATAGGCTTTCACATAGTCATACAGCTTACCGGTTCTTTTCAGATCAAACCATCTTATATGTTCGCCGCAAAACTCTCTTGCTTTTTCGTCGAGTAAAAAATCGATTGTCATTTGGGCATCAGTAACCACCATATCACTCTCTCTTCCCGCTACGGCAGCTCTTTTCCGAATCACGTTGACCAATTCTGCGGCCCGAGCTTTTGATCCTCCCGACATCATTATTTCGCATTCAGCAGCTATAAAGTACATCTCGGGCAACCTCATTACGAAAACATCCTTACTGCCGAAATTTGAGTTAGCTGCCGGCAAATTAGGATCATCAAATTTTGTGAGCGCCGGAAAGCAAATATTGAACCTTGCGTTGGCCGACACCCTGTCTCCGGTGTAAATATCATCAATATCTACCACTGCATAAGGACGTGTTCGCTTATCAGCGATCTTTTGTTTGGTATACATCAACGCTGTTTCACCTGCGTTGATACGGGTTCCCAACATACCGGCCGGCTTTTCGAACGCAGCCAGATCATCAGCCGTCCAGGCGTAGTTGCTATTATTCTGATTGTAGGTTTCTCTAAACCAGGCGCGGTATCTGAGGTCTACCTGTTCATTATACAATTCAAGTAACCTGCGCGTAGGCATCATACACATTGAGCCCGACCTGGCATTATTATCATTTCCATATACCAGGCTTTGAATAACCCCTGCCTTTGCCGAATATTTTGCTTTGAACCACATGTGCAAACGATTGGGATTATTGGGCTGAGGATTTAAAGACTGAACGGTGGAGTGGGTTACCACAAACATGGCTTCCTTATTCACTTTATTGTTGGCAGCGGCAAATACTTCGCCGGGTGTTGCATACAAAGAAACCTTCAGAGCAGACTGGTTATTGATCACATAAGTAGCGGCATCCCTGGCTATCTGATAATAGCGATCTTTTTCGGCCTGTGAAGTCTCATAAGCTACCCGTGTTATGGCTACGCGGGCTTTCAAACCATACGCAGCTTTGAGTGTAGCCCTGCCTATATCTGTTGCAGGTACCGGGTCTACCGGAAGATTAGCGATGGCTACCTCCAGATCCTGAAGCATCAAATCATAAAAAGCAGATACGGGACTCCTCTGAGCCGTAAGCACAGCCGTTTTAGTCTCCTGCGTACGCAGGTCAACCCCTCCGTAAAACTCTACGATATGCCAGTATGAATAAGCCCTGAGGAAATGCAGTTCGCCTTTGCGCGCCTTCTTTTGATCTGCTGAATTAAACGGCACTGCATCGATCCGTTCGATACCGGCATTGCAGTAATTAATGATCTCATACAACCGGTTCCAGGTATTTCTAAGCTGCCCGGTTCCGGAAGTAAGTTCTTCATACTTGGTCATTTGCCGGCCGTAGCCACTATTGGCAATATTGATCCATAGATCGGTACCTCCCTCTGTGAGCATTACCAGGTCTTCCCGACCATAAAACTGGCCGCCATAATTAACGTAAGCAGAATTAACGAGGGCATTCATTCCTTCCTGAGCAGCAAATACCACATCTGCTGTTGTGCCTCCCGGATTAAATTCTTTTAAGCTACAGGAAAATAAAAGCACCGAGCAATATAAAGGGATCAGTTTTTTATGAGGTAAATATTGAACTAAATTTTTCATACCATAATTTTGAAAAGCTTATTAATAATCTGAGGCGGAAAGCCCAGATCGTTTATATCGTTACACTTTATAGCATTTTTGCAGGCGCTACAAACTGACATTCAGACCCAGTACAAACTGGCGCTGAAGTGGTGATTTGGCTGAACCACCTCTTTCCGGATCATAATTTCTTACAAAATGGCTTCTCGCATGAGTAGCGAGGTTGTTGCCGGAAGCGTAAATCCTAAGGTCCGCCATACCCCACTTGTTTACCATAGAAGAAGGGAACGTATACCCCAGCGATACTGTTTTCAGCTTAATATAAGACGCATCTACATAATTCAAAGCCAGGTATCCTCTGTAGTTGTAAAAGTTGGTATTATCTGGTCTTGGAAAGTCGTTAGATGGATTTTCGGGGGTCCAATAATCCAGGTAAGCTGGCGCATTGCCTTTACCAGAGGGATCATAAGCGCCGGTGAAATCATAGGTCATCATGTGGCCCCACCTGCTAATGATATAAACAGTTAGATCCAGATTTTTATAGCGGAAAGTATTGTTTAATCCTGCTGTCCAACGGGGTGAGGTTGTTCCTATGTACTGCACATCATTGATCTCGTCTATTACAAAGTCGCCGTTCAGATCTGCCAGCTTGATATCACCAGGCTTAAACGGTTGTGTTTTAGCGGCATCTTTAAAAAACGTTGCAGCTTCAGCCGCTTCATCCGTTTGCCATATACCCAATCGTTTGAAAGTATAGAAGGTTTTCAGAGGACGGCCGATCAGCAAACTTTCGGTTTCCCTGTTTACAGCTCCTATAATATCCCGGCCATCAATCAGGTCAACGATCTTTTCCGTGTTATGGGCAAAAGTGATATTGGTTTGCCAGTTAAAATTTTGCTTCCTGATATTTACAGTAGTCAGGTTTAATTCAATCCCCCTATTGCTGGTAGAACCTATATTCTGATAGATCTGGAAGGGCGTATTATTACCACTCCCCATTGAAGTAGGCAATGTTCGCGGTAAAAGAATATCTGTGGTTTTTGTATAATAGTAATCTACGCTACCCATTACCCTGTTATCGAAGAGGCTAAAGTCAAGACCTATATTTGTAGAGGCAGATTTTTCCCATCCAAGATCAACATTACCGAGGAAAGGATTATACACATAGTAGGTATAACCTCTATCCTGGAACGCAGAGTTAGTTAATGCATTCAAATAAGACTGCGTACCGTATTCACTGATACCGGAATTACCGGTCATACCCCAACTGGCCCGTAACTTTAACTCGTTCAGGTTTTTCATATTCTCAAACCATCCCTCATCTATGACGCGCCAGGCCAAAGCTGCCGACGGAAAGGCCGCCCATTTATTGCCCTCTGCCAGGCGGGAAGCGCCATCCCACCTGTTGGATACTGTAAGGAGGTATTTACCAAGGTAATTATAATTCAATCTGGCGGCATAAGAAAATGTCTGGCTTTGTACATAACCTGAGCGTATCACATAAGACTCTTTAGCATTGGCAGCAAGGTTATGCCAAAGCTGGCTGGGTATTAACTGGCCGGCGCCTTCGCTGTAAGAGCTTCTGAATTTAGACTGGGTCCAGGAGGTCAAACCGGTTAAGGTAAAGGAATGATCTCCCAGCTGTTTCGAGTAGTTCATGATATTATCCCAGGTTATAAAACTTTTTTCAGTGGCTAATACCGATGCAATAGCCCCGGTGTTCAGTTCTGCCCTGTCGATGGACTGAGCGCCCTGGAAGTCATTACTCCGCCTGAAAGAAAAGTTAGTACCCAGATTAGAACGCAATGAAAATCCCTTAAAGGGTCGCAGCTCTGCATAACCGTTGGCAAAAACATTGGTAGTTAAGCGCTGGTACTTTGCCGTAAACTCGCTGGCCTCATCAGCCAGGGGATTTACTTTACCGGCTGTTCCAAGCGGATAAAGAATCACACGGCCGCTGTCGTTATAAGCTCTTCCCAAAGGCTCATTGGTAGCCGCACGCCACAACACATTTTCAGCCCGCTCATATCCGTTATAATGGGTAAGGTTGAGTGATGCCCCCGCCTTAAAAATATTGCTGAAATTATGATCGATAACTGTCCGGATATTGTACTTGTCCAATAAATCATCCTTAAGAGATCCTTTTTCGCGGTAATAGCCTGCTGACAACAACCCTGTTGTTTTTTCAGTGCCACCGGAAACGCTCACCTGGTGGTTCTGTACGATACCCGTGTGTATCACTTCATCAACCCAATTGATCCATTGGTTGTTTTGGATAGCCGACCATTCTTCGGGCGTAAACAGTATCTGATCATCTGCCGGCGATTTCCATTGACCGGTTGTTTTATATGCTTCGCGGCGAAGTTTTATATAATCGTCGCCCATTCTCATTTCGGGATATTGCGCCCATCCGTTCAAACCAACATAGCCATTGTAGGCGATCTTGGCTTTTCCCGATTTAGCTCTCTTAGTGGTTACAATAATTACCCCATTAGCGCCTTGCGAACCGTAAATAGCCGTTGATGAAGCGTCCTTCATTACATCAATCGATTCGATTTCCTGCGGTGGAATATCCGTAATATTTCCACCCTGTACCCCATCTATGATCACTAAAGGATTATTAGCAATGAGATTGCCGTACTCATCTTTAGCAGTAGATAAAGATCTTTTACCCCGAATATTCATGGTTACCCCTGAAGTAGCTTTCCCTGAATTCCTTACAATATCCAGTCCGGGCACCTGCCCTTGTAATGCTTCCATGGCATTGTGTGCGGGAGAGCGAACGATGTCATCGGCTTTCACGCTTGACACAGCGCCTGTCAGGTCTTTTCTTTTGGTGGTACCATACCCTATCACTACCACTTCATCCATTTTATTTTCGGCGGTGTAAAGCGTTACCTGCGAATAATTATTGTCTTTTACCGAAACGTCAATCGTAGCGTACCCAATTATAGAAAAAGTCAATACCGCATTCTCATCTTTCACCGTGATCTTATAGCTACCATCTTCCCCGCTTAACACGCCGTTGGTGGTACCTTTTTCTACAACGCTTACGCCCGCCAGCGGATTTCCTGAAGGGTCGGTTATTTTACCTTCAACCGATATACTGATTGTTTCTCCCGGTTTACCAATAATGACTACTAATCCTTTGTTTATTTTTTTATAGGAAAAAGTGGTTGCTTTCAACATATTCTGTAACACATAGTCAAGTGTTGCATTCCTGGCGTATAAGTCAAGCTTAATATTACTGTGCCTGAGTTCGGTATTATAAACAAACCGGTACTTATAATCTTTTTCAATTTTGTCAATGATCTGTGGTATGGAAAGGCTTTTCACATCCAGGTTGATCCTTTGCTGGGAAGCAACATCAAAAGCGATAGCCTGAAATGATGAAAGTAAAATAATAAAAACAGCAAGCTTCATTAATAACAAGTATTTTATAAGCGATCGGAATAGGCATAAGCCTCCCCTGCAAGCATATTTTTTCATATATTGCGAATAGTTTAAGATAAATGAATAGCTGGTTTCAACAGCTGTTTGTCTTTTTCAGGGCGAAAGATGGTTGCAACATTTTTCGCTCTTTTTGTATTATTTGTCAGATTTTTATTTGATCATAATGGCATTGTTTTATGAATGTGAGCAATACGTTAGTAGATAACCACTTTATCTTTCTGGATCCTGTAATTAAAGTTTCCGATCATTTTTAAAGATATCAGTACATCCTCAAGCGAGTCATTTTCAAATGTGCCGCGGTATAACACCGATGCATGCTGCGTTTTCTTTAATTCAATAGTTGTATTGTACCAACGCTCCAGTACAGGAATAATATCCGTTAGTGTTTCCTGTTCGAATACCAGCCGGTTATGTGTCCATTCTGTTTCAATGGTCAGGGAATCGATCTTACCCGAATTTAACTTCAGCAATTCTATTTCCGGCAAGCGGGGTTCATGTAACTGCTTTGATGCCGTTTGAGCTGCCGCATTGCGTACGATCATCTTTTCGTTGGGAGCTAGTAAAAGGGTTTTATTATTGTTCTTTTTAAGCAGTACTTCTATTGCCCCCCTTAAAAGGGTTGTTTGTGTATTTTGCTCGCTGCCATAAGCACGCACATTAAATGCAGTACCCAAAACTTTAATGTCGATGTTGTCCGTATGAACAATAAATGGCCTCTTTTTATCTTTCACTACGTCGAAATATGCTTCGCCCGTCAGGTACACATCCCTTACATGATTACCAAAATCCTTTCCGTAAGACAGCTTTGAATCTGCGTTCACCCATACCTTAGTGCCATCTGGTAATACCAGGTTGGTTTTAGACCCCTTTTTTGTTACCACAATATTATCAGCATGTTGCTCTCGCTGGTCTGTTTGCATCCAGTAAATCAACGCGGTGGCGACTATTAAAATAACTGAAGCTGCAGCAGCGAAATAAGCGCTGAAACGTTGCTTACTCCTTATTAAAGGAACCGGAGCAGTAGCTTTTATGCGGGCACGAACTTTTTCCAGTCCCCTGTTTAAAGCCCCGTTCTTTGTTTGATCCGGATAAATGAGTGCACTATTCAAAACTTCGTTCATCCCATCCACAAACAGGCCATTGGAAACATTCGCTTTTAGCAGCTCAGATAACTCAAGCTGTTCTTCGAGCGTAATTTCGCCGGATTGTTTTTTTATCAGTAAATATATCAGCCTATCGTTATGCAAGCTCAAAACATTGTATTATCTATATAGACGCAGACGGGTGAAGAATACCCCCAAAAGAATAAACTTTTTTTTGAAAAAAAAATATGCGGAAGATCAGGAAGCGTTTATTTTATATCCTTCCACCATACGACTAATAATAGCCGATAGCTTTTTAACCGCAATGGTCATTTGATTTTCAACTGTTTTTACAGAAATCTCTAATAACCGGGCCACTTCTGCATATTTAAGGCCATCTTCTTTAATGAGCTTAAAAATAAGCCGGCATCTGTCTGGCAGTTCATTAATGGCGGCGTTAACCTCTTGTAATGTTTCTTTATTAATAAGCTTCAACTCGTGATTACTTAATTCATAGGTGAGCGTTTCGCCCATATCGCTGAGGGAGGTATTCTTTTGCAGGTCCTTATAGCCCCTGCTCCGCGTGTGGCTTATAGCGGCATGTTTGGCCGAAATATATAAGTAATGGGAAAGATTTTTAATCGCAGGCAAGGTTTTGCGATTCTGCCAGAGATTGAATAATACATCTCCACATATTTCTTCCGCTACATAGCTATCTTTAAGTATAGAAGAAGTATAGGAAAGCAATGCAGGATAATATATCCGGAAAAGCTCTTCAAAAGCCTGTTCATCGCTATTGTGGGCTATGGCCTGGATCAGATATGGCAATCGTTGATGATACATCTGCTCAAACAAATATAGTCATAGTATCATAGAATTGGTAACGATTACATTTATTTATATCCTTATTTAAAATAAGAAAAGCCTGCATTGTAAAATCAATACGGACTTAGCCATTGACCATTTTTTTAACTATGGAGCCGCTATACCTCCAGCATTGCCAACGCAATCAATAAATTAGGGGTGCTATTTTTTAATCCACAGGATAGCACCTGGCTTCGGTAACTCTACGGCAACAGCTTTCCCGCCCGTAATTGCTTTTGTACCCGGCAACAATGCACCTGAAGCCATATCAATAAAATGAACCGTATAACTGCCTGTATACCCGGAAAGATCGACTGTAACAGATTGCTTATCGTTAGACATAGCAATTACACCTTCTTTACCGGCCAGCACATAATTTCCGGCTGTTGCAGAAGGCTGCATGGTTGCAGCAGCTTTAAGAAACTCTGGCTCAGTGCCTTTAGGTAATACCGGCATGGAACCTCCGGCCATAAGGATGGCCCAGCCAAAGCGATCTGCGCCCTCTGAAGAATACATAACTGCTTTGCCAGGATATTTTAAGCGATACTCTTTAACTGCCCGGTACACCTGCTCGAAGGAAGTTCCTTTTGATTTTATCTGGCGGGCCCATTGGCGGGGCGCCAGGTTCTTTCCGCCTTCCGGGGCATAGGGCACTCCATCTGCCTGGTAGTACCAATACCGGATATCGATCAAATCTACCGCTGGCGCATATTTAGGATTTTTTAAAATAGCATCCTGTACATCTTTGGTAGTACTTAGGCCGGTTATTTGCTTTGACTGGTTTTTCTTTTCCCAGTCAGCAATAGTTTGCAACCAGAACTCAACGAAATGCAAAGGACCGGTAAATTCTTCGCTCGTAAGTTGTATTACATTAGGAGTATTTTTAAAATTATCGAGGCATTTTTCAATGTATAACTGGTGTAGTTTTTTTCTTGTTGGATTGGATAGGTCGTAGAATTGTTGTGCGTAAAAAATTCTCTTATCACCTGCGTAGTTGACTGGTTCGTTAAATCCTGTATTGTTGATGTTATTTGCTGTACGCCAGGGAAAATCAGCGTAATGGGCGCCAGCCTCGATGATGTTATGTTGAAAATAGTTCTGATGGATAAGCACTAACTTATTTAAGGAGGAGAGCCATGCAAATTGTTCCAGGCGTTTCCAGTACCAATCATTATATTTAGTAAGATCATATTTACTTAAACCATCCCAGGCCGTATCCTTTCCGCTTCTGGCAAAAGGTAATTCATAAAACGGTGGCCAGACTTCACCGGTCATGCGGCGTATACGCTCATGATCGTCTCTTCTCCGGTCATACCAAAGGGCATAATTGTGCTCAAGCGCAACCACACCTTTATTTTTCATGGTTTCAACAACATCCTCTATTTCATCCGTAAGGCCCGGGCCTACCCTTCCGGGAACAAACCTTGTAACAGATAATTTATCCTTTGCCTGTTCCAGGGCTTTGGCTTCCACACCTCCCGTCCACCATGGAACACTTTGCCTTCGGCCAACGGCTACTTCCCGCCCCAGCATCAGCCAACCATGATCAATTTTAAGTCCTGTAGCAGAAAGTGGTGGATATACTGACCAGCTCCCTTGAGCTTTTATTGCTGCCTGCCCGGCATTTACGGCATCCGTATTTATCGCGTTTCGTTTTGCCGCCTGGACAATCCATTCATACATGGTAATTTTTCGTTTTGAAGCGTCAGCGGTTAATTGCTGCGCCACGGCAACACTGGGACTACTGGAAGCTTCGCCGCCAATATCCAGTACTGCCGCCCTAGGGCTTAGATCCCCGCCAAGTCTTTGGGCAAGTTGTAAATAATAGAAACTTCTTGGACTTACATGATTATTAGATTCTGCCCAAAATCCTTTTCCTGCAAACTCGCTCCAGGATCCGTATGACCAGTTTTGTGCAGTAGGTGGTTTATCACATTCAATTAAGGAAGCTGTACAATTCCATAAAAAACTATTAGCAGCTGACCAGCCGGCACCCCGCCCGTCCTGGCCCCGGTTGCCCAAACGGATGGCATTGCCGTCAACCTCCATTATATCAAACAAAATACCAGAGGCCCAACGGCCAATGGCACCGCTAAAGCTGTAAGGCCTTTCTGCAACACATTGAACAAAGGCATTGGGTCCGGGAGCTGCGTGACCGACACTGTAATCGTGATAGCCGTTGGCTGCAAAGCATCGCTGGAACAGCGTTTGCTGTCCGCGAGTAAAAAAAGTATATCTTCTCTGCCCGCCAATTTCAGACACGGGTTGAGTAGAAATGCAATCTTCTACCGTAATACGCTTCGCAGTTTCATTGACAAAAACAGCAGAGCCTGCAAAATGCTTAAAAGACAATTGCCGCACCCAGGCATCTTCTATATTCGAAAAAGTAACAGCCATCCATCTGTGCTCCTCGTCTTTGGGATTGGAGCGGTCAAAGTCTGATACCAGAGTCAGGTTTTCGACCCCGACATTATAAATGCGCCCCGGCCAGCTATACTTTGCCAATGTTGCGCCGCCGTAGTTTTGATCCAGGGAAGTGGTTAAAGGTGCATCAACAGTAATTTTATTGCCGTTGATGGCAACAATGGTACGATCGAAATAAAGATCCACATCGCCCGGCTTCCAGCCCAGTGCTGAAACACCTCCGCCAAAATCTTCTGTACCAAGCGTTGTGATCCATTCCTGCGTAGATGGCCTTTTTATCTGAACCCGGTCGCCCACGCTAAAACCCGTAGGGTCGGCTGTCTCAAAAGACAATGCTCCCACCGGTACATATGTTTGTGTAATTGCTTTTTCAGCATCTACTTTCTTATCATCTTTTCCGAAAAACCGAACCAGGCCATCCCTGTCAACACCTTTTCCTGTAATAGTGGTTTGGCCCTGTGCGCCAAAACCACGTAACACGATGCCCGATACAGTAATCTTCAATTGCCCGGCAACTTCATAATTACCTTTCGAAAGCAATACCGCGCCCCTGAAACCTTTCGCGTCTGGCTCCATGGCCGCTATTTTATCAATGGCTCTTTGAATAGTAGCTGTAGCATCTCCCTTTATCAAAGGCACTACCATTTTTACAGGTACTGTGGGTATATCTTCTTCAGAAGCCTTGTATCCGCAATAAGAAAAATCTGGTACGCGGTCTCCGGTTACAGTATCGGCATTGTAAACAACCTTGCCTCGCTCTACTATGATGGGCAGGATGGGTTTGGGCGGCTTTGGCTTCTGCGCATAGGCCGCACAGCTTATCGATAAAACTGCAGTCGACATAATATATCTGCCGGCAAAACGCTTACCGGTTTCCAAAACAGCAGCCTTTGGAATAGCGATAACTTTAATAAGACGATCAAGGATTGACTGAGACACTGTAACCCGATTTATGATGATTAATACTTACTGATTCCCTTTGCAGGTTTTACCGTTGCAATATCTACTAAACTATTTAAATAATTCTCAATATGGCTATACCCGTTTTTCGCAATCTTTACAGCATCAGTACCATCTTTAGGATTTAATTTATTTTTCTTTTCATAATCATCCGGGATGCCATCATTATCGCTGTCAGGATAAGGTGTGCCTTTATAATCGGGATAACCTCCTACCTGGGATGGATGCGTAATGATACCTTGCTTGTAAGAATCTTCGGGCAATCTTCTTTTAATAAATCTACCGCGATAAGCTTGTGCATCGGGAGCAATATACACCTTACCAGTTTTAACCGTTTCTACAATACGTTTGTCTACTGCATCACGTACCGGCAAAATAGCACCTACATTTTTCAGTACATAATCGTAAGCATCATGCGTTGGCAGTACCGTCACCTGCCCAAATTGTACAGGCTTATCGCTTCGGATAGACGCCAGGAGCTCTTTTACGTTTTTCGATTCAGGCTGCACACCGCCGTCCCAGTTATCAGCGGTTACCTTTGCGTTGCCCTCTATATAGTTACCCGCCACATAAGCTTTGCCAAAAGTATTCCTGTTGGCTGTATCACGCCCAGACTCAGGTTTCAGAATCCGGTAACTGATCGGTTCTCCGGCTGGCGTGATAGGTCCGGGTTTGTAATAATTATTAATAAAGTTGTAGAAAGAGCGATGATCGCCTCCATCTGCGGTTCTGTTCCACCAGTTAAACACAACGTTATTTACAAAATTAAAATCGCCATCCATACCTACAGACGGATTACGGCTGATATTATTGGCCCAGAGGTTTCTTGTAAACATGGTATTGTGCCCGCCTATAGTACTTCCAAAAGCATGGTTATAAGTATCCAATGCTTCAGAGAAAATAGAATTTTGTATAGTAACGTTTACAGTGGGCAGCTTTAAAGCTTTACCCTCGCGGTCATAAACATGCCGATACATACTCATATTTTCATCCAGGCCCCAGCTTGCAGATACGTGGTCGATAATAATATTTCCCACACCATTACCTCCTAATCCATCATCCCTGCGTGTTACTTCGGTAGCCCCTCTGCGAAACCGCATGAAACGGATGACCACATCGTGCGTATCAATCAATACTGATTCGCCTGCCACGCAAACACCGTCACCCGGAGCGCTCTGACCTGCAATGGTTATATAAGGCGCTTTGATGCTAACCGGGCTTTTTAACTGTATAATACCTGAAACGTTAAACACAATGATCCTGGCGCCACCTTCTTCACAGGCCCAACGAAAACTGCCCGGTCCGCTGTCATTCAGATTGGTAACCACCAGCACTTTACCACCGCGGCCACCAAAGCTAAACTTACCGCCCCCTTCTGCACCGGGAAAAGCTGGTATAGTTGCTTGTGGTAGATCAGAGGGTTTGGCTGCCCACGGAATGTAAGGCTTTCCTGCTCTCGACTCCGCCTCCACTATTTTCTGAGCGGCTTCCCACCGCAGATCAGACGCTTTTCTATCTGCGACTGAAGCGGCTTCGGCAGAATCTTCTACAGACTTGGGAATAACGGGATATTGTGCAAAAGATGATTTAGAAAATATAGCAAAGGAAGCCAGCAATACTGGCAAGCAAAAGGATCGTTTCACAAAAACTATTTTGTTGATTATTGAATAGAAAACGGAACTATCAAAAAGCAAGCGCGAAACAGTAAACTGTTTCGCGCTTAATTGCATTATTTTTTAGCTACAGCAGGCACTACGTTGGCAACATTTACCAGGCTGTTCAGGTATTCTTCTATATTAGAATAACCGGTACCGGATTTAGCTAATTTAGAAGCGTCCGACGCATCATTCGGATTCAGGCCTTTCTTTCTTTCATACTCATCCGGCATACCGTCATTATCGCTATCCTTATAAGGAGTTCCTTTGTAGTCCGGATAACCACCCACCTGGCTGATATCTGTAATAATGCCCTGCTTGTAAGAATCAATAGGCAAACGCCTGTGTTCAAACTGCGTTTCAGGAAGCTTTACTCCAGGGATAGGTTTTACCTGGCCCGTGCGTGCTTCCTCTACGATCCGGGTATCCACAGGGTCCCGCTTAGGCAGTGTAGCGCCGGCATTACTGAATACATAAGTTTTAGCCGCATCTGCACTGAGTGTTGTTAGTTTAGGCATGATCAATGGTTTATTCTGTTTCATATAACCCATGTGCTCGCCTACTCCATCCTCTTCTTCAATCTGTACACCACCGGCCCAGTTGTCCTGCGTAATTTTAGGATATCCTTCCATCACATTGCCATTCACATAAGCCCGTCCATATACTTTGTAGTTCAGTTTGCTGCGACCACTTTCAGGCTTTAAGATACGATGCCCTACATTGTTATTTTTAGGCGTTGCGGGTCCCGGCTTAAAATAGTTATTAATGATATTATACTGCGCCCGGTAATCGCCGCCATCGATAGAACGATGCACCCAATTGTAGACTACATTATTTACAAAGTTAAAAACCCCATTCCAGCCAATGGATGGATTGCGGCCTGCATTATTAGCCCAAAGATTACGCATAAAGCTACAATTTTCACCACCCAGCGTGCTGCCAAAGGCGTGGTTCCAGGTATCCAGTGCTTCAGCAAAAATGGAGTTCTGAATGGTAATGTTTACGGTGCCAAACTTATCTTCGATTTTGCCGGTACTATCATTATACATGTGCCTGTACATGCTCATGTTTTCATCCAGTCCCCAGCTGGCAGATACGTGATCGATCATGATATTACCAACAGGATTACCACCAATGGCATCGTCTCTTCTACCTACCCAGGTATCACCCCGGCGGAAACGCATATAACGAACAATTACATCATGTGTATTGATCCAAACCGTTTCACCTGCAATACAAACACCGTCACCTGGAGCGGACTGGCCTGCAATGGTAATATAAGGAGCCCTGATAATAAGCGGCGATTTCAATTGGATGATACCAGCCACATTGAATACTACCATGCGGGCACCGCCCTGCTCACAGGCCCAGCGAAAGCTGCCTGGACCATCATCGTTCAGGTTGGTTACTACGATCACTTTTCCACCGCGACCGCCACGAACAAATTTACCGCCACCTTCTGCGCCCGGGAAGGCTGGAATGTCTGCATAAGGTAACTCATCAAACCGTGAAGCCCAGGGAATATAGGGCCTTCCTTCATTGGCTTCTTTCTTAATAATCGGGTAGGCAATAGCCCACATAGAATCAGAATGCGCTTCAGCTGCTTTCATAATGGCGGCAGAACGCTCCTGGTCTTCTTTGGGAATTTTGGGATACTGAGCCAATGCCACAGATGTAGCGCCGGCCATTAAAAAACCTAACAGTACTTTTTTATTCATAACAATAAATCCTTTATAATTGAATGATACCACAACTTTGACGATACCCTGATTCCATTCCTTCGCAATCGGTAAATATTACATTCAATCATGTAGAAGAATAATGAAACAGAGCGGTTGCATATATAGCAAACGTTTACTCAATAAAATTAGAATGTATAAATGCCGTGAGCAATGCAATGATTCACTAAGCAACTGTAATATTTTCCTGATACCGGAAAGATTTGGGAAAATTGTACATGTTTCAACTGATTCGAGATTACTTCAGGTGTTTTCCGCAAAAGAAAAGGTCATCGCTCAATCAGCGATGACCTTTTAAGAATATCTGAATGAATTTTATTGCTGATAGTCGAATGTTCCCTGTACACCAGAGTAATCCAACCAGCCAATATTCTGCTTTAGCCAAGAGTTATTACTCAAAGGAGCAGCAGCCAGCCCTGATAAATAATAGTTAGGTCTGAACAGAATATTTACAGCAGTACCGTTAACCCGATCCCAGGCCTGATCTAAAGGAGTCATTACAAACCTATTTCTGTACAGCTCTTTTAGCTTAGCTATTTCCGTACCGAAGTTAGCTGCATCCGGATCAATCAGGATACTTTTTTCAGCGGCCGGTATCGGATCAACATTCGCTGCTGAGAATGTTTTAGACTGCCAGTAATAACCGTTCCGCGTTGTTCCGTTGATAGGAGATAATCCAAGTTTGGTTACGGTATTGCCACTGGTCGCAGTGTTGTCATACAACATCCAGCGCTGTACATCCCAAAACCTTTTACCTTCGTAAGCCAGTTCAATACGTCTTTCATACAAACAGGCTTCTATGGCTTTATATTTATCGGTTAAGCTACCGATACCATAGTTATTAGCAGACGGGATACCCACACGTGCCCTGATTTTAGAAAGGTAATTAACAGCGTTGGTTATGTCGCCCTTCGCAGCATAACACTCCGCAATATTTAACAATAACTCAGCATAGCGATACTCAAAAATACTGGTATTGGAAAATGCATAAGCACCACTTGCAGCAGCCGGGTTTGACATTTTGTATACAACCGCCGGACTATTCGTTTGGTTGTTACCCGAGAAAGTAGCAGTTGTTGCTGCTGCACTGGTTTTCCACCGGTAAAACCAGGTGTTTTTATTAGCGTTTGAACTCATGCCCCATTTCAGTCCCGAGAATGCAAAGGTTCTATAAAAACGAGGTTCCCGATTTTCAAAGAAAAAGGTGTCTACGTAGTTAACTCCATTTACAGGGCGCTGTCCATTGGCGAGAGGAAACAAATCCAACATTTCTTTTGGTGGAGCTATTCCACCATTGCCACCGTAATCGGGAGGTCTTACTGCATTTTCCCATCCGTTATTGTATCCAGCTGAAGCTACCTGACCGCTGCTGAATAAAAATACCATAATTGCCTCTTTGTTGAATGCTGCAGTTTGAGCATAGGTCATTTGAGCCCATTCTTTTGCAGTACTTCCATATAAGCCATAACCTGCCGCAGTCAATTTAGTTTCTGCATCCAGCCCGGCCTGTAATGCAGCCTGCCATTTTTCACCGCCAGTATTATCCCAGTCTTTATTAAATAACGGACTTGCTGCGGTTAATAAAACACGGCTTTTAACAGCTAAAGCACCGGCCGCCGTTAACCTCCCATAGTTGGCGGCAGGCGTTTCCCATTGCATCGGTAATAAAGCGGCAGCTGAATCCAGGTCTTTTACTATCTGGGCAAAACACTCGGAAGAAGTTGCTCTCGGTATCTGAATACTTTCGTCTGTTGTACTGCTGTTTTGCAAAGTAAGCACAATCGGAACGCCTCCGTACACTCTAACCAGGTCAAAATATTGCAGGGCTCTTAAAAAATACATTTGCCCTTTAGCTCTCTGGCGGAATGTTGCAGAAAGATTGGCAGTTTCAGCCTGATCCATCTTAATGAGTATTTCGTTGGTGAAACGAATGCGTGTGTACGGGTTATTATTTACACTTGAAGTGGTAGTACCATAATAACCATCGGCATCTGTTGGAAGTTGTAGCGTTTTTGTAGGATCAATATAGTTCACAACCGTTCCGCCGATTTCTTCAGTCATCCTTGAGCGGCTATCATTATAGGTCCCCACCAATTGTTTAAGCGGACTATTATATGCTACAAAATAATAGTTGTAAACTCTGTCAATATACCAACCTGCCAAAGTTTCATTTGAAAAAACCTGTTCTTCTCCATACTGGTTATAAGGCTTCATTTCTTCCAGAAACTTTTGGCTGCAACTAGCCAAAACCAAAATGGAAAGAGAAGCAAACAGGTATAATATTTTATTCTTCATAATAGTGATATTCTATTGTTTGAAATTATTTTAAAATCCTACACTAACACCCAATGCCCATGTACGCAATGTTGGATACGGAACCCTTGGATCATCATACATATTGCGATATTTATTAGGATATGGATTGTAAAAATCCCACAGGTTCTGACCCGACAAATAAATCCTTGCACTTTCCATATTAACCGCTTTCACCCAATCTTTTGGTAACGTGTAACCAATACTTAAACTTCTTACAAACATTCTAAAAGTGGGCATCAGGAAAAAATCCGATCGGGTTCCACCAAAAGCATCAAAGTAGGCGAGGTTAGGATATTTACCATTTGGATTGCTGGCAGAATCATACATATCTGTAAGATATACCGGCTGTGCCCACATAGCATTGGTACTTCCAGTGCCTTGCTTAATATAATCAAGGTAGTTTGCGCCTCCCCAGGAAGTAGCTATCTGTGTCAGCAGAGAAATACCCTTCCAACCCAGGCTTATGTTAGTTGTAAGACCATAAGTTCTGTTTGATTTTCTAAGCTTCACGTAATCCTCATCAGCGGCAATTCGTCCATTCTGGCCTCCAATCGTTTTACCAGCCACATCCAGATTACCGGCAACATCTTCATAAACCAACATACCTTTTCTCAATCCTGATTTATTAGTAATACCTAAAAAATTAGGAGCGGCACCTTGTACGCCTGAATTGGCGGCAAGGTTGGACAGGTAGTTCCAATAGTTGTCGATATCAGCATCGGTACGCAACATACCATCGCCTGCTGAGGTTTCTTTCCAGGTGGTGAAACCATATATAGGGTAAATGCCGTAGTTACCTTGAGCCCTGCGAGTTTCAGCTATGGATGGATAATTAAATGGAAGATCGAAATATTTCGTTGTTTTATAATTATTCATGCCCCCATTTATACCGATCGAATAGTTAAAGTCACCAATATTATCTTTCCAATTGATAGCTAACTCAGAACCCCAGGAATTCACTCCGGCGAAATTTTGCTCTGCAAAGGCACCACCTACTGATATGGGAGAGTTAATGGCTGCCGACATATCAGTCAGCATATCCCTGGTAGAGTTAAAATACTGATCAAAGGTAACGGAGAGTCTCCTGTTCAGGAAAGCAAGATCTAAACCAAAATTTCGCTGCAATGTGTTATCCCAGGTAAGCGCTCTGTTAGGCGTTACACCAGGTGTAAAACCTGTAGTGTAAACACCTCCATTACTACCAAAACCAAAACCTTTATCAGTAGCAGCTGTGTATAATTGTAACCATTTCCACGGATTGACATTGTTATTACCTGTATTTGCGAGAGAAGCTCTTACCTTCAGGTAGTTCACCCAGGAAATGTTATTCTTAAAAAAGCTCTCATCGGATATTACCCAACCTGCTGACACACCAGGAAAATGACCCCAATAATTCTCCGGAGCAAAATTGGTAGAGGCATCTGTTCGATAAACGAATTGAAAGAGGTATTTCCCTTTATAATTATAATTCAATCTACCTAAATAAGATAATGTACCACCTTCATACCTGTAAGTAATAGAATTACCTGTATTCAGCGTTCCTGCAGATACGGAAGTTCCGTTGTAAATATCAGCATTAGGATTATCATACAGCATTCGCCTGTCTTCCAATTCAGTTGTGGCTCTCTCTACAGAAGCCATCGCTGAGATACTGTGATCCCCAAATTTTCTATCATAATTAACGAAAAAGTTCGACTGTTCGTTCTTTGATGTAGTACCTAAATAACTTACCCTTGCACCAGACCTGTTAACCAATGGGGCACTCCAAACTGTAGACTCGTTATACAAGTGCTGGTCAGCTCTGTTACCCAACGAATCTCTTACAAGTGTAATGGGAAACTGATTCTGCTCGGTTTTAACTGACGCCTGTGATATTCCATAATTCACCTTAAATGATAAACCTTTTACAAAAGGCAAATCGTACTGCAGGTTAAAGTTGGCATTGTAGTTAAATTGCTGGTCTGTCGCTTTTGATCCATTATTTAAAAATGCGTAATAGTTCCAGTTACTTAAAGAGTTATTACCAGACATGTTGCCTAATTTATTAGGACCCAATGCCGGTGAAATGTACTGGTCTACGCCATTGATATTGTATACCCATGGAATATACTTGGGCATGTGCAACAGCGTACTGTAATCATTTTGTTCACCGCCTACAGCAAAACCATCACTAAAGTTTATTTTGGTAAAAGATTTTTCGGAGTTGGTATTCGAAGCAGCTATAGTGGCGCCAAACTTCAAACCACTGAGCACTTTTACGTCAGTCCCTGCACGGTAAGTCCATCTGCTAAATTCCTGGTTTCCCAAATTAGCGCCCTGCGTAAAGTAAGAAGCTCCGGTGAAATAGGTCGCTCTTTCCGATCCACCACTAAGATCCAGGGAGTGTTGCATGGCGTTGGCCGATCGCCAATCGTTCATCAACCAATCGTAGTTGGTATTATTCATCTCGGCTAACTCGGCATCGGAAAAGAAATGATCAGCGGTCCATGTTCCTAATGCTCTTCCAAAACTATTAGCAAATTCACCATATTGGCGGGCATTCATTACTTTACCATGACTAATGGCATCATTAGTCTGGAATTTACCATTATAAGATACCCGTGGCGGACCCGCCTTTCCGCGTTTTGTTTTAACAATAATTGCCCCTTGAGATGCCCTGGATCCATAGATAGCTGCGGCTGCATCGCGAAGCACTGTGATGCTCTCTATTTCAGATAAATCTAATTGATTAAAGCGATCTAAAGAGGATTTTCCGCTTTGTGGATCCAATTGGATCACATCATCAATAACTACTAAAGGCAGGTCTCCACCACCATCCTTTCCCCAGTTAAATTGTTGCCTGATACTTAAAGTAGCCATATTACCAGGTCTGTTAGATCCGCCACTAACATTTAAACCAGGAATTTGTCCTCTCAGTGCCTCGGTTACCGAAGCTACAGGCATTTCAGCCAGTTTCTTAAGATCGACAGTGGCTACAGATCCCGTAATATCTCTCCTGCTTTGCGTACCATATCCCACTACCACTACATCATCCAGGCTATTTTCCACGCGCTTCATCGCAATATTTACCGGACCTTCCAGCTTCACGGCCATTTCGCCAAACTCATAGTTTACATGAGAGTATTGAATAACTGCTCCATTTGCCGGAACATTCAAAGTAAAAGTACCCTGATCATTGGTAATAGCTGTTTGCGGACCATCTTTTACCTTTATGGTAACGCCCGCTATCGGCGCTTGCGTGGAATCGTCCACCACTGTTCCTGTAACAGTCCTGGTTTGCGCTACTGCCGTCATCGTTAAAAACAGGGGCAGCACAAACAGGCAAGCAAATCGTAAAACATGCTTCACGTTCATATCAATTTTCGTTTAATAAGAAATGTATAGAATAACAGAGATTATTTTTTTTGAGCCTTCGTCCTTTCATACCAACCCTCACGCTCCTTCTTCAGGTCATAGCCTCTTGAAGCGAGGTAGTTGTTGATACGTCCTTTATATTTTCCGAACCAGCCGTGTTTGGCATCGCTCGATCCGGCAGCCATGGCATGCTCGCGCGCCTCAAACAAAGCATCGTAGATGTATTTTTTTTCTTCTTCTTTTAAAGAGGGGATCATATCCAGATGTGCCTTATAGGTTATGGGCAACACATTATAGGTAAGGCCGTCTTTTATTTTTTCAATCTGTTGTGCATTCAGGTCTTTGGCAAGCGATTGAACAAATTTCTTATTCAGGTTTGTTCTGTTTTCTTCCGATGCCTCAGTTACTTTCTTCAGCTCCGATTCGGCAGCTGCTGTTTCCAGGTTTTTGGCTTTAACTGCAGCCGTTGCTGCTGTTTTATCCTCATCTATTTTTTTGATATCGGCATACTCTTGTGCGATCCGATCGCGCACCCTGTAAAATTTTACTGAATCACTAATTTCCAGCGGTGCTACGATCTTATAAGCACGCTCCTTTACTACGTTTAGATAATCATCGCCACCAGCATTTTGAGACTGGGCATTTAACGCCGAAAACAGCGCCAAAAGGGACAGAACAGATACATTTGAAACTCTAGACATTGCAATCGTTTTATTGGAGGATAAAATTAGAATGCTGCGGCTTGGTCAACAATGCAAGGTTTCACTAAGGAAATGGAAAATTTTACTAAACGAAAAAAGCCACCCCAATAAGGAGCGGCTTTAACAATATGTTACAAAATGTTATCGGTTACAATTCGTATTTGATACTCACATCGACGAAAGGTTTATCTCCATTGGGACTAATTTGATTAACCAGGAGCAGACCGTATTTACCCTCGGGTGTTAAGAAAGAAATAACCGAGTTAACAGCCACATTCGATGACGTTGCCGTAAGCGTTGGTCTTCTCGCACTTGCTCCATTTATATATGCCAGCATAGATGCAGCTGTGTAGTAAGAGCGCAGAAAGTTTGAATTCTGACCTGTTTGGGGGTTAGATATCTTTGTATCACGTTTGGTCCAGGAAGAAATATTGAATGGAGTAAAAGGTAATGGAGACGCAGTGAGAGCGTAAAAACGCAGGGATACATTACCACTAATAGTTCCTCCAACCCTATAAATTCCCAGATCGATTTTTGCTGAATTTGCAGCACCTGTTTGGTAATTAAAAGTCTCACCGGTTGCCAACGATATATAAGCATTGGCTGAACCGTTAGCGCTGTCCACATCCGGGAAGTAAATTTTACGGTTTACTATATGTGTTATTTTGTTGTTCACATTTACCGTAATCGTTTTATAACCATCGCCCAGATAAACGCCTTGTTTGTCGTAAGCCCATATTCTAAAAGTATTGGCTCCATCCTTCAGGTTACCAATTGAACCTCCATTTGAACCAGGAATCATAGCCGTCGTGATGGCTCCATTTGCTCCGACAACACCTTTAATAACGCCGGTGTATGTGTGACGATTTGCCTCGTCCAGATTAATTCTGAAATTAGGAAGTGCCGATCCGATCTGGAATAGTGCGACCTGATACATTTCCTGGGTAGGTGATTTAATGGTGAAGTCGAAGTAAATACTATCTCCCTCATTCAATGTCTGATTTTCAGACAAACTGTAAACACTATTGCTATGTAACTCCAGCGTTACATCAAACATGTTAAAGATATTAGGTGCCGTTTTCTTGCACGAAGTTACTCCAGCCATCGAAGCCAACAGTAACATCAGTGAAACACAAAATTTAGTCTGCTTTTTCATTTCTTAAGATTAATTCGTTTTCAATAATTACTGTCTGCTAGTTGAGTGGGTCAAATCTTCCGCCGTCCCATCCTATAGTCTGTTCCAACAGCGGACTGGAGTAAAGGAAGAAGTTAGAAAGAGAGTAAAAATAATATTCCGGAAGAACGTTAAAACCTCCGTTACCGCTAGGTATTACAGTGCCGTATGTAAAGTATTTCCTCAGAGTATCTTTATTGCTCATGTCCAAACGATCTCTATACCGCGTGCCTGCCACCGGATCAACGATTGCTTCTAACTGATCTCTTAATATTTTTTTCTGCGCATCGTTCGTTCCGTTTAAGATAACAATAGGACTAACCAATTGTCCCGATAAAAGGTGATATCTTCTGGTTCTTCTTAAATCTTCCGTACGCTTGCCTTCAAAAGCAAATTCTACCTGCCTTTCATTTAAAAGCAAATCCCGCATCTGCTCAGGAGTAGTAGCCAGATCTAAGCCATAATTATTAGCTCCTTTAATGACCCCAGCCCGCAGTCTTAATTTTTCAACCATTTCCTTGGCTAAAGAAATATTGCCTATCTCTACAGCCGCGTCGGCATAGTTCAACATAACTTCAGCCAAACGCAACTCGATCCAATCCATACCACTGCCACCAAAATCGCTGGCGTAAGGAACTGATGCGTTTACCAGATCAGGCGTTGTAAATCTTTTGCAGTACACAGCTCTTGAACCGGTTTCCCCAAAAGCAGTTTCGTAAGTCCACTGCTTCCGGTTGGTAGAACCACTCAGGTTCCAGGTACTTCCATTGTAAGCGATGGTTGCATCAAAGCGCGGATCTCTGTCTTTCCAGAACAAAACAGGATCGTATCCACTTTGAGGGTTGGTTATTGGCGTGCCATCTTTCATAGTGTAGGCATTTAATAACAAAGTGCTTGCATAATAAATATCATTCGGTGCACCTCCTGCCGATAATGGCCTGGAGCGAGCTTCGACATTATGCCCGCGTTTTGCAACTGTCGCGGAGTAAGAACGCACAATGATCGCTTCGGTATTCGCTGCTCCTTCAGTTCTGAAGATGCTTTCGTAGCTAGCCATCAAACTTTTACCGTCACTTAAAGCTGCTTCGTAGGCTGCTTTGCATGCGTCAAACGCAACCTGCCAACGACTTGCATCGTAAGGATGTATTGAGTTATCTCTTGGGTTGAATTGTGGGCTTGCCCATAACAATAAGGCTTTACCCTTAATGGCAGCTGCAGCCGTTCTTGTAAGCTTACCACGTTCGGTACCATCTACCCAGGTCACACCTTGCAGGTTAGACATTGCAGAGTCGCAATCTTTTACAATTTGAGCAAACATTTCCTTTGCGCTGGCTCTACCCGACAAATTCAGGTTGTCCGGATTTTGCGGTTCCAGCACTAACGGCATACCGCCGTAGATTTTTGTAAGGTCTAAATAGGCCATGGCACGAAGCGCATAGTACTGCCCGAGAAACTTTCTTTTGCTTTCTGCAGGAATAGTACCTTCCGGAATATACTTAATACCACTGTTGCATCTGGCTATATCAAAATACCGGTTATCACCATAATTAGCTCCCTGGTATTTAAAACCGACATACCTGATATCGTTGGCGGCTAAAATTCCGTTTACGCCAATCGTTTTCCTGGCTTGGGCGTTTGTTGCTGCCCAAAAGTTTTCATCACTCGCGAAGTGCGTTTCAATATTAGCCCCCGAAGGAAAGAGGTCGTAGGCGAATGTAGGCATGATTACATCGTAGGCTTCATTTAAGTGGTACTGTATAGCACCTTCGTTACTCCAGATAGCGCCATCAATTCCGCCCCGGTCTCTCAATTGAAAGAACTCATCACTTTTTTTACTGCAGGAAGATAATACTACGCAGCCGAGTGATAGTGATAATAGTGTGTTATATAATTTGTTGCTCATTACTTCAATATTTAGAATTAGAAACTATAGTCCCAGTCTTAAACCAACAGATATGGTGCGGATAGTAGGGTAGTCAAATATGTATGACTGGTAAGGATCTTTATATGGTAAAGGATTTTTCAACACCCAAAGGTTATTACCTGTTAATAATAAACTGGCGTCACTCATTCCAATTCCCGACATCCAAGTTTTGGGGAGAGAATAGCTGATCGTCATATCATTTACCCTGATCATAGTGCCGTCTACAGCCCAGAAGTCGGAATCCTGGTTAAAGAATTGAGAGTCGAACCTTGGATATTTACCATTAGGATTCTCCGGCGTCCACCTGTCATTCATGAAGGCTGGAAGATTGGAGTTAGTACCTGCTGCTTCCCTCGCCTTAGAGTCAATAAACTCTTTCCCGCCAAAACGGCCTGCTATATTTACTCTAACCTGGATGGATTTATAGGTAATTCCTAATTGTGTGCTCAGTCCAAATGCAGCATCTGTTCTTTTAAACAAAGGCACTTTGTCTCTTTCAGTAATCACACCATCACCATTCACGTCTTCAAAATACATCCAGCCTAACTGAGGAGATACGTTGTTAATGAGGTAGTTTGGATTTTTAGCCATGAAGTCATCTAGCTGCTCCTGTGTTCTAAATACACCCAATGTTCTGTAACCCCAGTTACCACTATTATACATGCGGGGATCAGTGCCAAATCCAACCTGCCAGTCTGGGGGCGAAGTTTCAAATAATTTGAATGGATTATACAGCATTCTTGTAGTAACGGAATTACCAAATCCAAAATTGGTGCTTACATTTAACCTTAAATCTTTAGCCAGATTAGCTCTGTAGCCGATGGTAAATTCTGTACCCCAGTTGTATCGCTCCATGTAATTAACAACCGGCGCCTCGAAACCGGCAAAGGCGGGGAACGACTCATTGGCACCTTTATCAAACATGTCATAGCCCCGGTTTTGAAACACATCAAAACCCAGCGTAATTTTATCACGCCACATTGCTAGTTCTATACCTGCGTTGAACGTTCTCTTACTTTCCCATGAAATGTCCGGGTTAGGAATACGCTCAGGATTCAAACCTCCTTGTAATGTATTATTATATAGGTATCCAGAAACATCAACCCTATATCGTTCTTTCCACAACCACGCGTCAATAGAACTGTTACCTACGATACCATAGCTGGCTCTTACTTTCAGATAATTGATAAATTCAATATTATCCTTGAAAAAATCTTCCCTGCTTACTACCCAGCCCAAACCTACACTGGGGAAGACGCCCCAAACTTTTCCCAGAGCGAAATTAGAGGATGCATCTGCACGGGTTACAGCCTCCAATGAGTATTTACCCATATAGTCGTAATTCAATCGGCCAAAAAAAGATCTCTTAACACCCATGCCAATAGCTCTAGACGGTGTAATAGTAGATTGATCAAAAGCCCAGTAATCGTCCAAGCCAGGTAAGATTTGGTTAATCCATCGAACTCCTACAGACTCACTATTGCTTTTGGATTGCTCTGCACCAAGTAATACTGTTAAATTATGGTCAGTAGCAATTGTTTTTTTATACTGTAATGTAAAGAAGCCCTGGTAACTATTAGCACGGCTCAAGCCGGGCTCATATAAAGAGTTGTTGGTAGCATTTACAATTACGGGAACGGTAGGTGCTGTTGGCACAACACTTCCCGGCCCAATACCACTATAGTTATATACGGTATAAGGCGGACGGTATGTAGTCGTACTGCTGTTATCCGATGCTTGTGAAATCTGGAACCTGGCCGTAAGCCCGTTCAATGCTCCGGAAAAATCATAAGATATTGCTGTGTTGATACGGTAGCCTGCTGTTTTATTTTCCCTGTAATAGCCTGACTCGATAGCCCCTAGAGGATTACTTCCACCAACATTTAAATATTTGCCATCCATTTGAAAGGGAATCCAAAGAGGTATTTGTGCCATAGCCTCAATAAATTGCTGATCTTCGTTGGCAGTTGGATTACCACTATACCTTATGCGGTGATCTACGTTGAAGTTCACATCTGCTTTCAAACCTTTTACGATTGTAGCTACGATACCAGCGCGAAATCCAAATTTATCCTGTTTAATGCTGGCATAGTTTCCGTTTTCATTCTGATAGCTACCGCCAACGAAATAGGAAATATTTTCACTACCACCAGACATACTTAGGTTATGTCTGTGCATCATCGACGACTTCCATAGCTGATCAAGCCAGGTTTCATTTGGCATTGTTTTGAGGTAGTTTAAAACAGAGTCAGAAAAGTATTGATTGGACGATGCGTTACCAATTTTGTAACCGTCATTCAACATCAGGGCCTGTTCATAAGCTGACATCATTTCTGGCAATCTGGTCGCATCAGAGACACCCATATAACCATTGTAGGAAAATCTAGGTTTGCCTGCTCTACCACGCTTGGTGGTCAATAATACAACACCATTCGCCCCTGAAGCACCATAAATAGCCGCTGCACCGGCATCTTTCAAAACGGTAATATCTTCCACCATTGAGGGATCTATATTATCGAAGGCATCTTTAGTCACTGTAATACCATCAATAATATAAAGGGGCTCAGAGGTAACGCCCAAAAGACGTGCTTGCTCTGAAGCTGCAGCGTTACGAATATTCAAGGTAATGCTAGCTCCCGGTCGGCCCGAAGCCTGGCTTACACCTAAGCCCGCAATACGTCCTCTCAGAGCGCCTGCAATGTTAGGAGCCGGTACATCCTGTATCTCCTGTCCCTTAATAGTTGCTACTGCCCCTGTCAAACCTGACCGCTTTGCGGTGCCATAGCCAATCACCACTACATCATCCATGCTTACATCAAGCTTCTTAGCCCTTATAACAATAGGACCTTCAGCTGGTATGCCCGTGGTCCCAATTTCATACCCTACATGCGAGTACTCTAAGGTTCCGCCTGATGTAGGCACGTTCAATGTAAAGCTACCGTTAGCATCAGTAACCGCGCTTTGAGGTCCACCTTTTACACGGATCGTTACTCCGGCTACCGGTTCATCGGAGGCTTCATCAAAAACGCTACCGGTAATTGATCTGGTTTGTGCATTCACATTACCGCCAAAGAGCGCTAATAACACAAGCAGACACGTAAATTTCAAAATGTGCTTGAAATACATATGGCTTTTAGTTTAAAAAATAAAACAGTTAATAAGTCAATTATTGGCTTAATCCTTTTACGAGGCAATACTTCTCCATTATGACAAGTGCATACTTTTGAAACCTCCTGTTTCGTATACAATCTATCATCTAATGCAACCACCCGAACACATGATCTCTCAGACCATCAACCAGTGATAAAAATTATGACGGTAAAAATTTTATTTGACAAAGCAGTTTTAAAAACAAGCATAAGTCAATCGTTTACTATTCAAAAGTAGGCCGTTAAGAAACCATTAACAATGTAAGCTTTCACTAAGAAAATGGAAGATTTTACTATTTATGTAAACGATTTCAATGAGTAGTAGATTTTCACTGCTTTAGTTTGAAGAAGAACATAAAAACATTTGTGCAACAAAAAATCCCCTGTAGAAACAGGGGACGCTTTTGTAAACGATTGACTGAATAATCCTGGTACCCAAAGTTGAAACATATTACCAACCCTGTAGTACCCGGTGCTTATATAAAGGAGTCGAATCCGAAATTTAAGTGCGGTGATGTGCACTGCTTTGCTAAACCACCAATTGCTGGCCGTTATACCTCCACATTAATTCTGTATTCTCCATACAAGTTGTAAATAGGTATTAAAGCGATAATCGCCGGCAATAGCCTGTATCAAAATAACACCGTATTTACCTTCGGGAGTTTTGAAGTAAATGTATTGGCCTGCAGCTAAGGGCAATGCTTTGGCTGCATCAGCGGAAGCAGGTACCATGGTAAGATTAATGGTTTGTTTTTTAGCCTCCGTTTCAATCTTTGCAGCTGTACTAAACTTCTTTACAATATCGGTGATGCTACCACCCGTAACCTGTTTGGAAAACAACGTACCTCTTTTAGCCCAACTACTGATATCATAACCGGTGAATGGAAGCGGATTGGCAGCTAAAGAGTATAAATAATTGTAGCGGGTTAAAGCATATACCGTATCCAGTTTCCCGTCGCCATTGATATCTATTACCTGGAAAGTGCCGGTTCTTTCAAACTTTGAAAACAAACCCAAATCGATCGCCGCAGAATGGACTGCACCGGTTGTATAGCTGTAGAGCTCGCCAGTAGAAAGCGAAGCATAACAATTTTCTTTTCCGCTGCTTGAATCAGGTAAAAACAGTCTCTTATTGGTGAAATACTTCATGTCTGAAGACACGTTTATGGTAAACTTGAGCCCGCCATCGCCTAAGTATACCCCGTTGGCATCGTTAGCCCAGATCCGGTAAGAAGTGGTGCTGCCCGAGCCCAGGTCTTGCGCATAAAACTTAAAACGGCCTGAGTAAACCCGGCGATTCATCCCCTCCGTTACAGGAATTCTTTGCGTAGGAAGCCCGCCGCCTGTTTTATAAAGCGCCACCTGGTACATATCCGCGTCCGGAGACTCAATCGTATAATCGATGATGGCTGAATCTTTAGGACCGATATTAATTACACCATCGGCCCCAATCGCATAAGGCTCACTCTTGTTTACCGTTAGCTTTACCTTGAACATATTGAGCACATTCGGTACATGTGGTACCCCTGCCGCTAAATACTTTGGCTCACCCAGGTCCCCTTTTTTACAGCCAGCTATACCCAGGGCCCCTATTAATATAGCACTTGCAAGAATATAATTAAGTTTCATTTTTAATTTTTTTTATAGATTAATCAAGTGGATCGAAAGTGCCTCCGGGCCAGCCAATGGTTTGCTCCAGCAAGGGCGTGGAATTCAAAAACTGGTTACTTAGCGGAAAGAAATAATACTCTTCCGGCATGGCAAACGGGCCATTACCTGATGGCGGGTTCCATACATAAGTAGTATTGAAATAGGCCTGAATAGAAGCTTTATTGTAAATATTGAGCGTATCTCTTCTCAACGCATTTGGATCGATGCCCATGCTATTGGGACCAATAGGCTTTTCAAGCGAATCTCTTAAAGCGGTTACTTTAAACTGCATCTGCTGCATTTGAGCCAGCTGTCCCTGCAGTTTATGCATGCGGCGGGTTCTGCGCAAATCATCGTGACGTTTACCTTCAAAAGCCATTTCTACCATTCGTTCGTTCATGATCAGTTCCCGCATTTGGTCTTTATTGGCAGCAAGAGCCAGACCATAGTCCGCCGTACCGGCCACTATACCTGCCCTAACACGTAGCTGTCTTACCATATCTTTGGCAGTACCCAGGTCGCCCGTCTCATTGGCGGTTTCTGCATACATCAGCATTAACTCGGCTAATCTTATTTCTATCCAATCTAAGCCATTACCACCGACATCGTTAGCGGAACCCACAGATGTTCTGGCCAGTGCCGGCACTGAAAACCGTTTTACATAAAAAGGTTTGGCCGACTCATTCTGTCCGTCAATCTTAGCCAGGACATAAGTCCACTGTTTGCGGTTGGTTTTACCACTTAAAGGCCAGGTAGCCCCGTTGAAAACAATGGTAGCGTCAAAACGCGGATCGCGGTTGGCATAAAAAACAACCTCATCGTATGGGAAAGTTGTGCTGGCATTTTCTTTGGGACGACCATCTTTCATCAAATAGGCATCGACCATTTGCTTACTGGGATTATACCAGTCTTGTGGACTGCCGCCTTCTGAGCTGGGACGACTATCCGTTTCTACTGCATGAAATTTTCTATATTGTGTAGAAGAATACGACCTTACCAGTATGGCCTCAGTATTCGCCTTTCCTTCGGTTTGGAAAATAGTAGCATAATTAGGCATCAGTTTGTATCCAGCGTTGATAGCCATTGTATATGCCTCCTGCGCCGCCTTATGAGCTGCCTGCCATCTATCAGGATGGTAGGTGTGTTTACCGTCATTTTCAGGATTAAATAAAGGGCTTGCCCACCATAGCAATGCCCTGGCTTTCAAAGCAGCTACCGCAGACTGGTTAAAACGGCCCCGGTCGGTTGCATCGTTGCCACCGCTCTGCGCATTCCAGGGCACCTCCTTTAAATTGGAAATAGCCGAATCGTAATCGCGCACAATAGATGCAAACATAACGCTGGCTTTTTCACGTCCAGCCAGGTCCAGCCTTCCGGGGCTTTGCGGCTCCAGCACCAACGGCATCCCCCCGTATATTTGAGTAAGTCCCATGTAAGCCATACCTCTCAAAGCATAAAACTGCCCCAACAAGCGTTTTTTACCGGCGTCGGGTATAATGCTGCCTGGTACATTTTTAATACCCAGGTTAGCTTTAGCCAAATCAAAATACCTGTTTTCTCCATAGTTAGCTCCCGCATATTTTTGAGCCACATAGCGACACTCATCAGGCAACAGGAAGCCGGCGAAATTGAAATACTTTTTTCCAAAGCCGTCGGTAGCCGACCAGTAATTTTCATCACTTACCAAATGCATCTGGTAGTTATTGGTACGATACTGATAGGTAAATTGCGGCATAATAAACTGGTAAGTATCAATCAGCAGGTATTGTACCGAAGCTTCATCATTCCAGATATTTGCATCTACAGACATGGGATCCTGGAAGGTTACCAGGTCGCGCGTCTTCTGGCAGGCAGGCAAACACAGCGCAACCAGTATTACCCAAAGCAGGCTGTTTCTTTTTAATGATCTTTTTTTCATATCAATTATTTTTAAGTTTCTCCATCGTTGTTAAAAACCAATATTTAAACCCAGGGAAAGATTCCGCAGTGTGGGATAATCATAGATGTAGGAGCTGTCTGGATCTTTGTATTTTAAAGGATTTCTGATCACCCAAAGGTTATTGGCAGCAAAAGAAGTTCGAAGACTTTTGATACCAATCTTTTTTACAAAATTTGCAGGTATCGTATAGCTTAACGACATATCATTAACCCGTATGGTGGTGCCATCTACTGCCCAGAAGTCTGATTCCATACTGATAGAAGGATCGTCATAGCGCGGGAATTTGGCATCCGGGTTTTCTACAGACCAGGTATCGTTCCAGTAATTCGGTACATTTTTTAAAGCCGTTGCTACGCTTCTTCGGGACTTGCTATCATAAAACACTTTACCACCGATATTGGCTCCTATGTTTACACGAAAGTCCAATGCTTTGTAGCCCAGTCCCAACTGCAACCCAGTAGACAGCCGGGGTGCGGTACCTTTTTTAAAAAGCATGGTTCTGTCCCTATCCGTAATAATGCCATTGCCATCTATATCCTTATATTTTAACCAACCCGGCTCAGGCACTTTGGTAAACATGGTGTATCCTGGATTTGCAGACATAAATGCATCCACTTCTTCCTGGCTGCGGAACATGCCTTCCACGATCATACCGTAGTTACCACCGTTGTAAGTATTGGGATCCAGCCCGAATATAAATGCACCCCAGTCTTCTGTATATTGATCTTCCCATAGCTGAAACCTGTTATAAAACATTTGTGCTATGATAGAACGGCCAAAACCAAAGTTGGTGCCCGCCTTAAACCTCAAATCCTTGCCCAGGTTGGCATTATATCCAAAAGAAAATTCTGTGCCCCAGCGATACATGGTACGATTATTAACTACCGGCGCCATAAACCCGGCATACATCGGGAAATTCTGGTCGTTGCCCTTATCAAATACATCGTAGTTTTTGGTAGTGAACGCTTCAAAACCAACAGTAAGATGGTTATTGAATAAGGTTAAGTCGGCGCCAAAGTTGAACGTGCGGTTTTTCTCCCAGGTAATATTAGGATTGGGATATATTTCCGGTCTTAAACCTGCCAGGTTCTGTTCGTTGAAGAGATAAGAGCCCACATTTACCTTGTAGCGCTCGCGCCACAGGTTGGCGTTAATGCGATCTTCGCCCGTTATACCGATGTTCGCACGCAACCTCGCATAATTAATAAAAGAAGGTGCATGATTTTTGAAGAATGGCTCAGCACTTACAACCCAGCTGGCGCCTACTCTCGGGAACACGCCCCACATTTTGGGAACAGCAAAGTTAGAGGACGCATCCAGCCTGGCTGTACCCTCCAGCGTATATTTGCCTGCATAGGTATAATTAAAGTTTCCAAAGAAAGAACGTTTGCCGCTACGGGTCATGGAAGGCGTACTGGCCGTTGGAAGTGGATTAAAGGCCCAGAAATAAGGCTGATCAGCTATTTGCTGATTGGAATAGTAGTAACCAATACCTGCAGTTTTACCTCTTGATTCTTCACCGCCAGCCATAATGTTGAAATCGTGACGACCTATACTACGTGAATAAGTGAGCGTCATGAACATCCTGAATGTCTGACCCTGATCCTGCGACAAAGAAAGCCTTGAGTTATCACCGCCGTTAATAATAATAGGATTGCCAATAACAGAGTCCCGGTACATTAAACGATTGCTACCCGATCGGGCAAAATTGTACACTTCAAATTGAGGACGATATTCATCCGTTTTATTGGCTGAGGCATTAGTAGCTGCCTGCAGTCGAACGCTCAGGCCTTTCAGAAAGCCCTTATCTGGCGCGTATACCAGTGAAGCGTTCAAGCCATAGGCTTTACCGCGGCGGTCGTTATACATACCCGAACTCGTAACCGCTATCGGGTTAAAGTTGGCGGTAGGACCTCCGGTATAAACCACATATTTGTCGCCGAACTGGATGGGTGTCCAGCGTGGTACCTGTATCAGGGTTTCCAAAAAATTTTGGTCGTTCTCGCTCCAGCCGTTCTCGCTGTATCGAACATTATTATCTATATTAAAGTTGAGCTCGGCCCTTAAGCTACTGGTTAGTTTGGCTGTAAGACCGGCACGCAAAGTGTATTTATCAGCCTTTTGGCCGGCGTAATTCGCATTTTGATTTTGATAACTGGCGCCCGCGAAAAAAGTAATATTCTCGCTACCACCGCTCATATTAAGGCCATGCCGCTGCATAATGGCAGGCTGCCAGATGGTTTCAAACCAACTGGGGTATTGATTGTATTTTAAATATTCCAGGTCGGCATCGGAAAACTGGATGCCAGCATCTGCTCCGTTGATACGGTAGGTTTCATTCAACAATTTAGCATGCTCGTAAGCCGATAGCATTTCGGGTTTGCGTACCGCATCCTGATAACCGAACTGCCCGGTGTAAGAAAGCCTTGGAGCACCCGCTTTACCTTTTTTAGTAGTAATTAATATTACCCCTTTGGCGCCGGCAGCTCCATAAATAGCCGCAGATGCATCCTTTAAGATACTGATATCTTCGACCATAGCAGGATCGAGGTTATCAAAAGTGCTCTTGCCCACCACCATATTATCTATGATATACAATGGCTCAGAAGTAGCACCTCCTACCTCTGATGAAGAGTAAGCTCCTCTCACATTTAAAGAAACACTTGCCCCCGGCCGGCCGGATACCTGATCGACGCTCAAACCAGCCACGCGACCACGCAATGCAGCTGCGATGTTAGCTACCGGCACATCCTGTATATCTTCCGGATTTACCGTTGCAATGGCACCCGTGATTTTGCTTCTTTTTTGAGCGCCATAACCTACCACAACGATCTGCTCCATTGATAGGTCCATCTTTTTCATGGTAATGATGATCTTACCGGATGCAGGCACTTCGGCTTCCAGGTTCTCATAACCTACATAAGAGAATTGGAGTTGTACTTTGCCCGCCGGTAACTTTAAAGAAAAACGACCGTTTTTATCGGTGGTACCCGCAGATACGCCTCCCTTTACATTAACGGTAACGCCCTCCAGTGGCGAGTTTGCGGAATCTGACACTACGGTTCCCACTACGTCTCTGGACTGCGACCACACATGTGTATGACACAGCACCATGAACACGAAGAGGCACGCAAATTTTGAAATGTGCTTAAAGAACATACGGCTTTTGTTTTTAAAAGTGAAAGTTTGGTTTTAGTTTATATGTGATGATTGCAATCGGGAGCTTTTTATAAACGTCTGCTAATTGCTACGGCAGCGACATTAATTGTCACTTTAACACTTAATAAAAATGATGCAAAATGGGAAGGCTGAAGAGAGGCTCTGATTTGGCAAGGACCTGTTACTTTATATCTTCCTTTTGCAATCGTTTACATCACAAACATAGAGCAGGTTACATGCTACATGGTTCATTTTTTAACATTTTGTATCCATTTTTTGACACTTTTTCTGAATAAGGGATTTGAAGTAAGGGTGTTAAATTTTCAACCATGGTCACCAGCTTAAAAGTTTCATTAATGATGCGCTATAACGAGAGACATTCATCGATATCGACTCAATACAAGCGTATTAACAACAAGCAGCTTAGCTCTTGCACCTTAACAAAAAAGCCTCCTGTGAAAACAGGAGGCGTACTTGTAACGATTGACTAGAGAGTTGCCACTATGAATGGCAATATTTTTAAATTATGGGACCTGATTTTTTTGTAATTTCTAATGACTTGCAGGCAATTCTTATAAGTACAAAGTAAGCACCTAATACCGGAAACATTCAGGAACTGCAGCGCTTCCATTAATTTAATCTACTTATTCATCCATAAACTTATTGTCAGTTGGCAATCTTATAGGAAACCTGGGTATAGCGGCGGTTAGAGAAGTCTGTAGCGATGGTGTGTACAAATATTACCCCATACTTCTCCTCAGGTGTTTTAAAGTAAATGAGCTGACTGGCTACCAATGCCGTTGGAATATTTTTTAAATTAATCGTTTTCGTTTTGGCAGCTGCAAGTATTTTGGCGCCCGTGTTCAAATTGTTATTCAATTCTGCTATTGAACCCGCAGTGGGTGCAGAAAATAATGTTGCTCTTTTGGTCCAGGTACTGATATCGTAATGTCTGAAAGGCAAAGGATCTGCACTTAAGGAATAAAAATAATGATTCAATGTCGTGGATGTTACTACTCCCGAAGCATTGCGTATCGTATCACGCCTAACAAAGCTACCCAGATCGATGGTAGCAGAATGGGAAGCCCCTGTAGTGTAGCTATATAATTTACCATCACTGATAGAGAGGTAGCACTCATCAATTTTATCAACCGAATCGGCAACATATATTCTCCGATTGGTGAAAAATAACAGATCCGGCGTTACCGTTATCGTGATCAATTTGCCCCCATCTCCTAGGTATACGCCATCTTTATCATACGCCCAGATACGATAAGAAGTAGAACCGGGTCCAAGATCTCTTGCATACAATTTAAATTTACCAGAGAATGTTCTTCGTTGCGAGGCATCAGTAACAGGTACTTTCAGGGCCGGAGAACTTGCCCCTGTTTTATAAAGCGCTACCTGGTACATATCTGCATCTGGAGACTCAATGGTATAATCCAGCAGAACAGAGTCTGTAGCTGAAATTTCTTTTTTTAATTCTTCTCCTACGGCATAGGGCTCCGATTTATGCAAGGTTAGTTTCGCGTTAAACATATTAAACACATTGGGAAATTCTTTTTTGCATCCTATTACAAGACTTAACACCGTTAACGCGAAAGTAGGGAGTAGTATATTTTTCAGTTTCATATAAACTATTTTAATAGTGAACTAAAGCGGATCAAATGTTCCTCCATCCCATCCGATGGTTTGCTCCAGCAATGGAGAAGAGTTGAGAAAGATGGTATTCAAAGGAAAGAAATAGTAGCTCTGCGGCATCGCGAAGTTTCCGTTATTGGCTACCGGGTTGAAGATATAAGGCGTAATAAAATACTTTTCAATGGAAGCCCTGTTATAGATATCCAGTGTGTCGCGGCGTAACAGAGAAGTATCAATTCCCAGGTTGTTGGGGCCAATACGTTTTTCCAATGAATCGCGCAGGTTGGCTGGAGTGGTTTTAAAAGTCATGGGTACCATCTGAGTTATGGTTCCCTGTAAAAGATGCATGCGGCGCGTTCTTCTTAAATCATCATTCCGCTTACCTTCAAAAGACAACTCTACCATGCGCTCATTCATAATAAGCTCCCTCATCTGATCTTTGTTGGTTGCCAACGACAGGCCATAATCGGCAGTGCCCTGTATAATTCCTGCTCTTACCCTCAGCTGGCGGATCATATCTTTTGCTATTGTTATATTGCCCGACTCGTTGGCTGCTTCTGCATAGTCCAGCAACAACTCGGCAAAACGAAATTCTATCCAATCCATGCCGCTACCACCCAGATCATTTGCAGTGCCCACTGCAGCTCTTGCCAGGTTAGGCGTTGCAAACTTTCTTACATAAAAGGGTTTAGATGATTCATTTCCGCCATCGACTCTCGCGCCAGTATAAGTCCATTGTCTCCGCGTGGGCTTAGCGCTTAGGGGCCAGGTACAACCATTAAACGCAATAGAGGCATCGAAACGTGGATCGCGATTGGCATACATCAACACTTCATCATAAGGATACTGCGTGCTTGCATTATCTCTGGGTCTTCCATCCTTCATAACGTAGGCATCCAGCATTATTTTAGTCGGATTGTAAACATCGCTGGGAGATCCCCCTTCAGAACCTGGTCGAACACGCGCTTCTACACCATGGAACTTTTTCAGCTGTAGTGAAGAATAAGAGCGTACCATCATGGCTTCGGTATTGCCATTACCTTCCACCTGGAAAATAGCAGCATAGTTGGGCATTAATTTATAGCCCGCAGCCATAGCCCGGGTATAGGCATCCTGCGAAGCCTGGAAGGCTACCTGCCAGCGGCTCTCATCATAAGTGCTGTGTCCCGGTGGATTAAACAAAGGACTGGCCCACCATAGCAATGCTTTGGCTTTAAGCGCTGCAGCAGTGGCCTGACCTATCTTTCCTCTTTCTGTAGCGTCACTGGTCCACTTGGCTTTTCCCTGTAAATTAGATATTGAGGAATCAAAGTCTCTTACAATCTGCTCAAACATTACTTTGGCTTTCTGCCTTCCGCTTAGGTTGAGGTTGTCAGGATTTTGCGGTTCCAGCACCAGAGGCATCCCGCCATATATTTTTGTAAGACCCAGGTAAGCCATCCCCCTCAATGCATAAAATTGTCCTAAAAGGAGTTTCTTAGAGGCATCTGCAATACCTGTACTGGGCGGCAGATTTTTGATTGCCAGATTACATTTAGCAATATCGAAATAACGGTTATCGCCAAAATTATTACCGCTCGATCTGTATCCTGCATATTGCACTTCATCGGGCATTATAAAACTATTCAGGTTAAATAACTTTTTCCCGGTAACATCGTTGCCTGAATAAAAGTTTTCATCGCTGGCTATGTGATATCCAAAATTATTGGCCGTAAATTCATAGGGAAAGTTTGGCATAATGAACTGGTAGGCGTCGTTCAGGAGATACTGTACGGCGGCTTCCTGGTTCCATATTTCCGGGTCAATCCCCAAAGGATCTCTCCTGGAAACAAAGTCGTGTGTATTTCTACATCCTGATAGCGCAACCAATGCGAGCGCAGTGCCTAAAAGGATCGATTTTTTATTAAGTAAGCTTTTCATCTCAATATGTTTAATTATTAAAACCGTTTAATATTATAACCCCAGGTTGATACCAATGGAAGTGGTTCTGATGGTGGGATAATCAAGATAACTGAACGCGTCAGGGTCCTTGTATTTTAAAGGATTAACGATTGTCCATAAATTATTGGCAGAGAAAACAAGCCTTGCAGTGCTCAAACCTATTCTACGAATGGTTTTAGGCGCGAGCGAATAACCAATAGTTAGATCATTCAGCCGGATGGTGGTACCATTCACTGCCCAAAAATCTGAGTTGGTTCTTATATAGGGATCATCGTACCTCGGGAATTTGGCGTTCCTGTTATCCGGGGTCCAGGTATCTGTCCAAAATGCGGGGACGTTCTTGGTTATACTGGCCTGGGTGCTCCTGGTATCCGCATCGTAAAACACTTTACCTCCCAGGTTGGCCCCGATGTTCAAACGAACATCAACTGTTTTATAGATAAATCCTAACTGTATACCGGTTACCAGCCATGGGTTAGTTCGATCGAACAGGAAGGTCTGATCTCTGTCGGTTATAACTCCATCACCATCGATGTCTTCAAAATAAAGCCATCCTGGCTGAGGAACACTACCGTTCAATGTATACTTCGGGTTCTTCGCCAAAAACGCATCAACTTCTTCCTGGCTACGGAACATCCCTTTATACCTGAGGCCAATGTTGGAGCTGTTAAACCTGCGGGGGTCGGTACCGAAACTGGTTTGTGCAAGCGACACGGCATCCTGCCAAAGGTCGTACCGGTTGTAGAAGGTGCGTTCCATAACTGAGCTGCCAAAGCCAAAGTTCATACGGGCTGTAAACCGCATATCCTGGCTGAAACGGGCGTTATACCCGATGCTGTACTCTGTGCCCCAGGTATGGCGAATACGCCAGTTTAGTACCGGAGCTGCGAAACCCGCGAACATCGGGAAGTTCAGATCATTGCCTTTGTCAAACACATCATAGGCCCTATCCTGGAATGCATCGAAGGTAAAGGTCAGCTTATCTTTAAAAAACGACAGATCAAAGCCAAAGTTCATCGTTGCCTTCTTTTCCCAGGTAATATCCGGGTTAGGGAATACATCGGGTCTTACACCCGGCACATAAGTTTCGCCATATAAATAAGAACCTATATTGATTTTGTAACGCTCGAACCAGAAAGTGCTTCCTACCCGATCGTCACCTGTTAAACCGTAGTTGGCTCTAAACTTAAGGTAACTGATAAAATCTACGTTCTCTTTAAAGAAAGGCTCCTTACTTAGTTCCCAGCCGGCGCCTACACGGGGAAAGAAACCCCACATATTTTCGGTAGCAAAATTGGAGGAGGCATCCATACGGGCTGTTCCTTCCAGCGTGTATTTTCCGTTAAGTGTGTAAATAAAATTTCCGAAAAAGGAACGTTTTCCCGTTTCCCCCGCTTTAGGTGTTTCTACCTGCGGAGACGGATCAAAGGCCCAGTAATACGGGTTATCCCTGATCTGCTGGTTTACATACAGGTATCCCATTCCACTACTGCTGGCCTCAGACTGTTCGCCACCGACCAAAACGCTGAAGTCGTGGTTCGCAATGGAGCGCGCATATTGTAATGTTCCGAATATGCGGTAGTCGCTGCTCTCATCCGAACGTTGCAACAAGCGGGCATTGCCGCCGCCAAATCTTTCGACGCGACGGGTAATGGTATCGGTGAACAAGGCACCATTATTACCGGCACGCTTAAACTCAGCAACCAGGTACATGGGACGGTATTCTTCAAACTTGGTAGCTCTGGCCGTGCTGGATGCCTGTACACGGGCGATCAATCCCTTCAATGGTCCGCCTTCGGGTGCGTAAGTAAGACTACCATTCAAGCCATATCCTCTCCTCTTCTGATCATTGTAAAAACCTGAAGCTATCACTGCCAGCGGGTTATTAAAGTTGTTGCTTCCGGCTGTGTAATTCACAAATTCCTCACCTATTTTAATAGGCGTCCATTTAGGCACTACAATTACGTTCTGCAGAAAGGTTTTATCATTATCGGCCAAACCATTCTTACTGTAATTAATGTTATTGTCAATATTCACATTGATCTCGGCTTTCAACCCTTTGTATAGTTTTGCAGAAATGCCGGCGCGGAATGTAAACCGGTCTACTTTTAAACCTGCGTAGTTACCATTTTGGTTTTGATAACCGCCGCCCATAAAAAAGGTCATACGGTCGGTACCCCCTGAGATATTAACATTATGCCGTTGCATAATGGCAGCCTGCCAAAGCTCGTCGAACCAGCTCTTGTAATTCATGTTTTTAAGCACTTCCAGGTCTTTTTCGTCGAAAAAATTCCCGTTTGCAGTGTTGGTTAATTTATAGCTTTCATTGAGCAACCGGGCATGATCGTAAGCGGAAAGCATTTCCGGAATTTTAATGGCATCCATGTGTCCTATAAATCCGTTGTACGTGATCCTGGGCGGACCTGCTTTTCCCTTTTTAGTGGTGATCAGCACTACACCTTTTGCACCTGCGGCACCGTAAATGGCGGCAGATGCATCTTTTAAAATACTAATATCTTCCACCATGGAAGGATCCAGGTTATCAAATGTTGCTTTGTTCACGATCATATTGTCAACCACGTACAAAGGTTCTGCAGTACCACCGGTAAGCGAATTGGCCTGCGCATCCCTGATGTTAAGCGTAATACCAGCTCCGGGTCTGCCGGAAACCTGGCTAACCCCCAAACCCGCAACACGGCCTCTTAAAGCCGCAGCGATATTGGCTACCGGGATATCCTGAACTTCCTCGGGGTCGACCTTAGCTACGGCACCCGTTAACTTTGATCGCTTCTGGGTTCCATACCCCACTACTACAATCTCATCCATTTTGAGATCCAGCTTTTTCATTGAAATGGAGATCTCACCGGATTCAGGTACTTCTACATCTCCGCGCTCATATCCAACATAGGAGTAGACCAGGATCGTTTTTCCCAAAGGTGCATTTAAGGTGAACCGACCGTTTTTGTCGGTACTGACCGAAGACACCCCACCTTTTATACTAATGGTAACTCCCTCCAGCGGAGCATTGGCTGAATCTGAAACCACGACGCCCGTAATACTCTTTGTTTGCCCCGTTGCCTGGTTATGGCAGAGGATGATAAGCAACAGCAGGCACGTAAATTTCAAAATGTGCTTGAAATACATATGGCTTTATTTTTAAGTGAAAGTTTAGTTTTGTTCATCGTTCATCCCAACCTGATCATGAAAACGATTTCATTTTGCCACCTGGCAATACAGATACATTAATTGTCATTTAAACACGTAATGAACCTCATATGGGAAAATGAGCAGTAAAGAATAAGCAGCAATCCTTCTGATCTGGATTTGATTGTTGGCTCCTTTTATTGCAACCGTTTACATGTCACAAACTTAATTTTCGAAGCAAAAAAGCAGGTTTGAATTTTATCGCAATAGGTTCAATTTTTGACACCTCACATAAATAACTGGTAATCAAAAGTAAACGTTTACATTTGTTAACTAAGCAGGGTGTCGTCAGCCTCAGAGATTAACCAAACTGATCAAAATAGAACTTACTTTTTATAGGAATCCGCTCTTATTAATTCTTGCACAGGCATCAAAAAGCCCCCTATGAAAATAGCGGGCGTACTTGTAACGATTAACCAGATCGGTTGATTTTGATAAGCTACCAACAGGTTCAAAAAATTTAAGCAGTTATTCCCGGGTGCTATATAGTATTCTCCATTCCTTTCTGATAGTACAAACTTATACTGCTTTCACTTGAAGCAGGTTCATTTTTGAGTTTATTCGGTTCAATAATTGGCACCCCGCATAATCGATTCGTTTGAGTCGATCTGAAATACTGGAAAAGCAAGAACAGACCAGTTGTACCGGCCGGGTGCTTGCAGGAATTCGAAAAAAAGCAGGGCACTATTTTTTACCTCGCATGTAATCGGTAGGCGACACACCAAAGCGCTCTTTAAAGCAGGTGCTGAAGTATTTAGGATTATTAAATCCACTGTTATAGGCAGCCTCGGACACATTGACCTCGCCGGAGTCGAGGTAGGCTTTGGCTTTGTCCAACCTCCGGTCTTTAACAAATTCTACCGGCGTTATGCCAGTGAGACTTTTGAATTTCTTATAGAAAGTAGTTCGCCCCATACTCATGGATCCGGCAACCAATTCAATATTAAAATTATAATCGCCCATTTTCTCCTCTACCACTTTGATCACTTCTTTCAGAAACGCCTCGTCCTTTTCCGTTACCACCGGCTTTTCCAATTGAGTTGCTGGCTCCGCATCTATTTTCGGAGCAAGAGATTCGACTTTTACCTTTTTTTGAGGTGATGCAGGGACCCGGCTCTCCAACAAACCAAACAATCGGGCTCTTTGTTTCAGCAAACTATTAATGGAAGCAAAAAGAAGCTCACTGTTAAAGGGTTTGGTGATATAAAAATCAGCACCATACTGTAAGCCTTCAATCTGGCTTTCTACAGATGATTTGGCTGTTAACAGTACAACCGGGATATGGCTGGTAATCACATTGTTCTTCAACTGGTCCAGCATTTCTATTCCATTCATTTCCGGCATCATCACATCGCTGATAATCAGGTCTGGTTGCAGATTTTGCGCGCTGGTGTACCCTTCGAGCCCATTGGCGGCTGTGCTTACATTGTAATGCTCTTTTAGCTGCTGCGTTAAAAACACCCGCAGCTCTTCATTATCCTCCACTAATAATACCTGTGGCAATTGTTGTTCACCAGTCTTTTCAATTGCTGGTTCACCGGGGTCGGCATTTATTGCATGCATGAGCCCGGGCGGTTGGACTTTGCTTTCCTCATTCTCATCGCCAGGATTTGCAGTCTCAATATTCTTCAACGAAAATTTTACTGTGAGCCCGCCGAACCCGTTATTAAAGGCTTCGATATGCCCACCATGTAGTGTGATCAACTCTTTCGCCAGGGCCAGTCCAATTCCCACTCCCTTCATCTGCCGGTTATCTGTATATGCGCCACTATGAAAAAGCTCGAAAATATCGGTCAGCTGATCATTCTTTACACCGGGTCCCTGATCTTCCACTGCTATTGTAATATTTTCTCTATCCGAAACCATATTCAGGTAAATCGATTTACCGGCAGGTGTAAATTTAAATGCATTCGCCAGCAGGTTGTAGATCACCGTTGCAATTTTCTCTCCATCGATATAAGCTATAAGCTTCGGTTGTAGGCTTCTGACCTCAAATGTAATTTGCTTCTCTGATTGCTCTGTTTTAAAATGTGCAGCAGTATCGTGAGCCAGCTGAACCAGGTCTACACCCGATCGATTGAGTTGCAGCTTGTCTGACTGTACTTTTCGAAAATCCAGCAACTGGTTAATAAAATGCACCATCCGGTTGGCGTTCTTATTAATTACAGACAGGTAACCCTGTCCCTCGGATGAAAGTTTTTCTTTTTTGGACAATTGTTCCAAAGGATTTACAATAAGCGTCAGCGGTGTACGGAGCTCGTGAGAAATATTGGTGAAAAAATTAAGCTTCATTTCTGAAAGCCGCTGTTCTATGATCACCTTATTTCTTAGCCGTACCATAGTAGTAATAGTACGGCGTACCAGTTCAATCATTACAATGGCGAGTATTGCATAAATGCAGTAGGCCCACCAGGTCTTCCAGAAAGGAGGTTTTATAATAATGGATAGTTTTCTATAGGTGCTTTGGGTATAGTCTTCGCCATCTCCTTTTACTTCAAATACATACTTACCCGGGGAAAGATTGGTGAAAACAGCTCTACCCGAAACATCCCTGCTCCATTTATCATTTAATCCTCCAAGCCTGTAGCTGTACTCATGTACGTTTCGCCTGTAGTCGGGGATCATGTAATTAATAGCAAGGGTATTTTGATCAAACTTAAGCGTTAATACACTCAGGTAATTGATATCGGTATCCGCTATATTATTTTCTGACCCCGGATCTATTTCTACATTGTTGACCTGTAGTGAGGTGAGCAACATTCCCGAAGGCTTGAGCGCTCTTTGTAAATGAGCAGGGTTAAACGTTATTAGTCCCTGCGAAGTACCAAATACCAGGTTACCCTGAGCATCTTTGGCACAGGTACCCTCAGAAAACCCTACTGCAGGTAGTCCATCATAAGAGTCATAATTAATAATATGCCTGTCTTTTGAATGCAGGCAGGATAGCCCCCCTTCGGTAGTAACCCAAAGATTTCCCGATTTGTCCTCTACCCCATTCAACACATAATCGTTGGCCAGACCCTGCCGGGTACCAAAGGACTCAAAACGAAGGCCGCCTCCAGCAGTTTTAGTAACGAATGAAAATCCTCCTCCGGCAGTGGTTGCCCACATTTCGCCTTTCGCCGTGGGGATTAAATATAAGACATCGTTGTCAGGCAGCCCCTCGTTCCCCGGTTGCTTCCTGTATATCTTAACTTTATAATGACTGTTACTATGCGGATGCACGGGCTGCAAAGTAAGCAGCCCCCCGGTGGTTGCTACCCATATCAAACCTTGCCGATCTATGGATAAATGTCGTATCTGTGCAAAAGTATTTACAGGATACCTTGGAAGACTGACGGGAACCCGTTGAAAACGGCAAACACCATTTTGTTCACTTACCCTTATTAAACCAGCGTCATAAGACCCTATCCAGATATTGTGCAACCGGTCTTCGAGAATCGAATAAATGCGAAACCCTCTTTTTTTATCGACGACCGTAGGATAATATTGCAACTGGTAACGGGTTCTTTCAAGGTCCGATGGAATAGCTTTATAAAGACCATCATTCTTCGTTCCAATCCAGATATTACCCTTGCTATCTTCTGTGATCGTATAGGCTACAATCGAATAATCTTTTAGCAATTTATTATTAAAAGTAACAGGCTGATGGATACCGTTCTTCTGCACGGTTAGTTGCCCGCCCTGGGTAGAGGCCCACCTCCTGTTTAACCTGTCGAAATGTACGGCTCTAACTTCAAGATCAGGGAAATGTGCAGACTCGCCAATATTTTCAAGCTGAAATATATTTCTCTGGATGATCAACTTGGTAACGCCCCTGAATTCTGACCCCACCCATAATACCCCGCTGTCGTAAAAAATGCGATAAACCGAATTGAATAATTTATTGGAGAAACCATCTACAGGTAAAGCAGGAACCATCTTATCTTCCCGTTCGTTATAATAAACTAATTCTCCATTGGAAAAAGTGATCCATACTGTTTTATTAAAATCCTGGAAGGCCGTAAACCTATTATTGCCATTACGTTTACCCGCTACTCCTGATGCATAAAAGCTAAGTTGATCCCGGCCTTTTCTAAGCAGCAGTATCCCTTTATCGACCGCTTCTATCCACAGATTACCATTAAAATCTTCAAACATATTTCCCATTACGTAGGGAGTTTGCCGGGTAATATAGGTCAAGCCTTTCTCTCTGTATTCTGTAGTAATCAATTTACCTGAGTGAGTTGCCATATAAACAAGGCCTGAGAACCGCGAACAATGCACAGACTCAATAGTTTCTCCTGCAAATGCTGTTAGGTAAAGTTTGTTCTGGTTTTTTATATATACTCCTGCTGAACCATTATGCGAGGTAAAATAGAGGTAGTTCGCATTTTCGGAAACCTTCGTGAAATTCCTTCGCCCCTGGCCTATTTGTGCGGGCTCTTCTCTTTTATAATGACCCGAACTATGTTTGACAAATTTGGAAATTCCCCCGGTGTTGCTGATCCAGATGTTTTGTTCCTCATCTTTATGAATAAAAAAAATATGATTCGAGTCCAGTCTATGCTCTTTGGGAGCACCGGCGCTGTACTGCAAAATGTTTGCGGGGGTAATATTTCTTAAGGGTACACAAAGAGCTCCTTCATCAACCGTGATCAGCCATATCCTGTCATCTGTAATAGCCGAGATGCCGTGCACCTGGACTTTCTTTTCCAACGCCAGATTAATCGTCTCACTAACCGGCATGAAAGTTTCTTTATGCTTATCAAAACAGTACAGGTATTTGTCGTAAGTAATGATCCATAAAAAGCCCTTATGATCGTCTACCACCTGCCGTACCCTGTCGTTATGAATACGCTGGCTACCCAATGCCGAAGTTTTGTAAGACTTGAAAGTTTTACCATCAAAACGGTTGATACCATTCCAGGTGCCGAACCACATAAAACCATCATCATCTTTAAACATGGTAGATACCATGCGATGCGAAAGACCGTCTTCTGAAGTAAAGTATTCCGTTTTATATTTTACCTGAGCCATGCCGGTACCTGTCAGCATACCACAGATGATGAACAAAACATATTTTCTAAATGGCAATGGCATTAGTCGGGTTTATTCCTTTTCTGACGATCCCGTTAAACACAATAGTTTACGAAACTCTTATTTCTCGGTACTCTTTACAAACGGTATTTTATCAGCAGGCCATTTACCATTTTTAATTGGATAGGTTACCAACTTATCGGGATCAATAACCACATGTTTGATCCGCTCTCTATGCCAGGTATAAACAATATGTACCAAGCCATCGGAGCTCTGAATAATAGAGGGATAAGAATACTGCTTTTCTACCCCGTCAATATAATCCAATACCAGCGCAGCTTCCCAATTTTCTCCATCTTTACTAACAGCCAGGTTGATAACGCCCCGTCCTTTATGCCCCATTTTAGGTTGATTGCGGGTAGCATGATTATATATAAGCAGCTGGCGACCGTCTTTCAAAGTTACCGCATCGAGTCCTGAATTGTTGTTAGGCAAACCCAGTGGCTTCATTTCAGACCAGGTGAGTCCATTATCTTTTGACCAGCCTTCAGCGATGTACCCGTTGTCATTATAACGGGTTCGTGCCAGCATTTGAAGGCGGCCATCGGGGTAAGTGAGTATAGTTGGTTGTATAGCGCCTACCTTTTTAGGATCTGTTAAAGGACCAGTATAAGTCCAGCTTTTACCACCATCGGTACTGCGTTCCACATGCGGTATCCAGCCATCCTTTTCAGTGCTCGATCCGGATAATATGGTTCCGTCTTTTAGTTGTACCGGTTTATTTTTTATGGGACCCACAATTTTACCTTCCAGTTTCTTTGCATCACCCCAGGTATACCCATTATCCGCTGATGTTTTTATTTCTCCCCACCAGTCGCGCGGGTTAGGACCTACTTTGTAAAAGAGCATGATGTCACCACCACGGGGCTGAAAAAGAACAGGGTTCCAGGTAGGCATGCGCTCTCCTACCGGTTGAATGCCGTTTGCTACACTAACAGGCGCCGACCAGGTACCACCCGGCTTCTTCCTGGATAGCCTGATCTCTACATCGGGATGACGCTCGTAAGTTCCTCCAAAGAAGGTACAAAGCAAATCACCATTGGTCAGCTCCAATATAGTAGCTGAATGGCAGGAAGGAAAATCTGCATTTTTATAAAGAAACTCTTCCAATATAATGCCGGCACGGTGTTTAGGCGGTTGTGGCTCTCCTATTGTAAAGCTATTATTAGCTAAACTATTCTGACCGGCTGTTAATGCAGCACCTATCAGTAAACCCACGAATACTTTTTTCATGAATGACATTTAGTTAGATAGTTCAATTTATTTTACGGTTATCAAAGTAGTTGCAGGCTGCAGTCCGTCAGCACTTAATGTGAGTTTTAGCGGACCCGGCTTCAAACCTTTGATCATAGTGAGCAATAGCCCTTTGTATATATGATGCTGTGCATCTTTAAGTGAATTCGTATCTGCCGGATTGCCGTTGTCCATTCCTTCCACTACACCCGAACCTTCTATTCTCACCTTTACCAGGTGATCCGCATCGGGCACCAGGTTGCCATCTCTGTCTACAACCCTAGCAGTAACAAAAGCCAGTTCATTCTTTTTACTGTCAATAATTTTGTTTTCAACTAAAAGTTCTAAGCGGTAAGCGACTCCGGCTGTTTTAATAAGTTTAGTCAATACCTGTTTTTTGTTTTTGTAGGACACGGCTTTTATTTCTCCCGGCTCATAAGGCACACGCCACATAATATGGAAAGCTGTATCTATTTTTGTTTTTCGTCCCATCGATTTTCCATTCACAAAAAGCTCTACTTCATCCGCATTATTATAGTGAGCTTTTACATCTACGAGCTGTCCTGGCTTCCAGTTCCAATGTGGATACAGGTGTAGTACCGGTTTACTGGTCCACTCGCTCTGATACATGTAATATATATCTTTAGGAAAGCCCGCCATATCTATAATACCATAGTAAGAGCTACGAGCCGGGTAGGGATAAGGGACCGGCTCTCCCAGGAAATCGAAGCCACTCCAAACAAAAAGGCCAGACATGTACTTATAACGTTTCACCTGCCACCAGTTATTCTCATGAGTTACGCCCCAATACGCTGCTACATTATCATACGCGGAAACCGTATAATCCGGATTTCCGTTTTCTACATATTTGAACTGTGAAGAGGAAGGCCATAAACGCAAAGAATCGGAGGGCATATCATAATGTCCTCTACTCGCCAGTCCTGAGACATTTTCTGATGCAATCACTTTTACACCGGGAAAATTTTTCTGGAAATCTTTATAGGAGTCAATCTTATAGTTTAACCCCACCAGATCCAGGGCGCCGGATTGGTAGATATAGTTTTTAGCGGGGTCACTTTCACTCAAAGCACAGGTAACCGGCCTTGTGGTATCCAGGTCTTTAACAATCTTAACTAACTGTCTCGTTATTGTGATCCCTGTTGAATCGAACTGCTCGCGTATTTCATTTCCGATGCTCCACATGATAATGGACGGGTGATTGCGGTCGCGCTTTACCATGTGCTCTAAGTCTCTTTGATGCCACTCAGGAAAATCGCTGAAATAATCGAACTTATTCTTCTTTTTGGCCCACATATCAAAGCTCTCATCCATTACGAGGAAGCCCATTTCATCGCAAAGATCCAATAACCTGGCTGCAGGAGGATTATGTGCCATGCGAATGGCGTTAACGCCCATTTCTTTTAATATTCTCAATTGCCTTCTTGCTGCCGATTCGTTATAAGCTGCCCCTAACGCACCCAGGTCATGGTGCTGGCAAACGCCCAGTATTTTCAGATATTCACCGTTCAGCGAAAATCCCTCATTTACATCGAAATTAAAATAGCGGATACCAAAGGTAGAGCTATATTCATCCACCCATTTATTATCCTGGAAAACTTTAGTTACCATCTTATATAAATACGGGCGGTTCACTGACCATAACTGAGGCTGATTCACTGTCAGGATTTGGTAGTGTTTTTCATTCCTCGCAGTAGCAGCACTTGCTTCGCCTACCTTCCTGCCCTGCGCATCATAAATAGTCGAAATAAATTTCAAGGCACCTTTACCATCCTGCTCTACATCATGCTCAACTGATATAGTTGCACGCGTTTTACTCACATCAGGTGTAGTTATAAAAGAGCCCCAATGTTTGACGGCTGTTTTATTGGTAACCACCAGTCTTACGTCTCTGTAAATACCCGACCCCGTATACCAGCGTGAATTAGGCTGTTGCGAATTATCGACCCGTACAGCTACCGTGTTCAGCTGCCCGGCAGGTTTCAGCCAACGACTTAGCTCGTAACGAAAAGCCGTGTAGCCATAGGGCCATTTACCCAGGTATTGCCCGTTGATCCATACTTCGCTATTTCTATGAACACCGTCAAACTCTATATACACTTTTTTACCGGCGCTGGTTGTGGTAAAGCTTTTACGGTACCACCCGATTCCGCCGGGTAAGGCACCTCCTGCATTTCGCGCAGGATGCGTTGAATCGAATTGTCCTTCAATACTCCAGTCGTGCGGCAGATCCAGTTTTCTCCACTTTTTTGAATCAATGCCCGGTTTAGCATAACTGCTGTTATCGTCCAATGTAAATAACCAGCCTTTATTAAAGTCCGTTATCTGCCGGGGACTTTGCGCCAGGCTCACCAGCGGAATCAGGCTTACCAGCATAAAACAAAATCTAACCAATCTTATATCTTTAATCATAATCACCAATAAATTTTTAATCCATTTTTCTTTAAAGTGCTGTACTGTGTTGCCACCTTAAAAACCGTCAGTCTTCCCGTTCTAATAAGATGTTATTGAAACTTAATACGGCTGCGGCCTTTATCTACTGAAGTAGCCACTGCTATTCCCCTGTTATCCATTGTATCTACTGCACAATAAAAATGATATACCACCCCCTTATGCTTTAGCACGAAAGATTTATGTGCGTATTTCTTATCAATATCAATTGTTGAATTCACCAGATCATTCCCGTTCCAATCTGTCCAGTTGATCAGATCATAAGAACAGGCAAACCGGTTAAAAGTCTCTGTTTCTCTTCCTTTCCAAAAAGCACCGAAATAAAACATTACCCATACATTACCTATCTGCTGTATTTGCGGATCACCTGTAATGCCTCTTGAATGATGTACCACCGGCTCCCGTTGATATCTCTTCCAATTCACCATATCATTGGAAACGGCCATACCTATACGCTCATACCAGCGCGTAGGTTTATTGTTAGCTAAAGAATCTCCTACCGCATTATAGTACATAATAAATTGATGGCCTGTTTGCCCTACCTTGTCTTCTACCACATAACTCTTAAACAATTTATTCCGGTTTTCCCACCAGCGTACATCTTTGTCAGACGAGGAGAGTACGGGGTGATCCAGGCGCTGCCACTCAAATGCCTGTGTAGGTTTTTTAGTTGTATAAGCTATCCCTATTGAAAGCGGCTCCGGCTCATAACCTGATGAAGAACCTCCGAAATAAGACATCCAATATTTACCATCATATTTGTTCAACCGATAGGCCCCGCCCCATTTGGTATCTACCAATGCATTGTAGCCAGCTTTCTGGTTCTGATCCCAGCCTTCTTTTGTAAAAGACATCTGTCGGCCCAGGTTTTTCCAGGTCAACAGGTTTTTACTGCTAGCCAGCCAGGTTTCATATCCTTTACCATCAAAAGCTATATAGCTCATGTACCAGGTATTACCACCTTTATAAACTGTGGGGCAATCTATTTTCTTGCCGGTATCGGGTGGCAAAAGCACCAGGCCATATTTATACGGTGTCTTTACCTCATCGTATATCTTTTGCATTTCCGCCTGCGGAACAACAGATGGTTGCTGCGCCCGCAGAAGACCGGCTATAGTTAAACAAATCAACCCTATTATGCAATGCTTCATTTTTATTTTTTTACAGAGAATTCATACGCGCCCGAGCCAATCTTTACAGGCTGTTTTTTATACTCAGCTGGGAAATAAACAGTGGCTTTTGTATTGGGAGGAATTGCTACACTTAAATTGAACGCATCTTCCTTTATGTTCCAGTTTACCGACACCAACCCGTTTACTGAATGATAAGTAGCTTTGGCATCCTTAATATCTCCTACCGGTTGAGGTTTTATTTCAATATCCCTAAAACCCACCGAACCCGCTGCCTGTCCTATTCCGCATAAGCCTGTGTAAAACCATTCCATTAAATGACCTAACATAAAATGATTATTGGAAACAGTGGGCAGGGCCTGCCAGGACTCCGTTAGCGCAGTAGCACCTTTGGCCAGCTGATAACCATAACCAGGTATATCACTACGACTGTTCATATCGTAGATCACATCTGAACGGCCAGCGGCTTCCAAAGCTTTCAATACATACCTGTACCCAATATCACCTGCCGTTAAACGATTGTCTTTGCTTTGAATGTCTTCTACCAGGTGTGCCAATACCGCATCATAATCCTGCGGCTCCACCAACTGCATAAATAAGGGAATAGCATTGGAGGTTTGGCTACCCGATCCGTATTGTTTTGTCGATGTATTAAAATACTTTTTATTGAATGCAGCTTTAATATCAGATGCTGTTTTTTTATACATCGCGGCATCTTCTTTTTTGCCCAATGCTGTGGCGATCTGTTCTAACAAATGCGCATCATAATAATAGTAAGCGGTAGCGGTTAAACCCATCGGGGTCAATTGCGAGAAACCGGGTCTGTTGGGCCCAAGATCATACCAGTCGCTTAATCCATGCATCAAAATAAAACTACTGTCTTTCGATTGCAGGTATTTAAAGTAACGCTGCATCGTAGTATAGTTTTCTGTCAGCAGTCGTTTGTCTCCCGTCCATTGATACATATACCAGGGAAAGATAATGGAAGTGCTTCCCCATTCAGGAGAGTCTCTGAAATAGCCATCAGCAAAGTGCATTTCTGTGAATTCCGGTATAGTAGCCGGTACCAATCCGTTAGGCAATTGCTGCATACGTATATCACGCATTATTTTATGCGCGAAGGAAATAATATCATAATTGTGCTGTATAGCGTTACCCATCAAATGCACCTGCTCCTGCCATCCAAGTTTTTCGCGATGCGGACAATCGGTAAACACACTGGTAAAGTTGCTATTGAGTGCCCATTGAATGAGTTGATGTGTTTTATTAAACAAGTCGCTGGAACTGCGAAAACTTCCATTAACAGCAGCACTGTTGCGCAAATGCCACCCTTCTATTTTTTGCACAGCAGGATACTCTTTATAAGCCGACCCTTTTGGCTCTGCACCTGCCACCTGTAAATACCGGAACCCATAATAGGAAAAACGAGGATTCCATTTTTCAACTCCATCCCCTTTTAGCACATAAGTATATACATGTGGAGAGCCTGTATGCTTTTGATTGGCTGTACCACTATCCGTTAAAAGTTCAGCTGGTATAATACGGACAGTATCTCCTTTTTTTCCCTGCACTTCAATATAAGGGATCCCTGAAAAATTTTTCCCCAGGTCGTAAACCCATACACCGGGTCTTAATTTATTTTGAGTAACCGGCGTAAAACGTTGCATAACTTTTACGGGCATACCCAACTGCGCTACCAGCTCCGGGCCTGTTGTTGTGATTGCATTTTTCCATGCGGCATCGTTAAAGCCCATTTTATCCCATCCTTTTTTCTCAAGGTTGGCATCGTAATCTTCCCCGCCATAAATACTGGAAAAATAAATCGGTGATGGAGCCGTTTTCCAGGATGCATCTGAAACAATATTCTCTGTTGTACCATCCACATATTCAACCAACACCCGCGTGATCATTTTCGGATAGCCGTAAGCCCCTGTCATTTTACGGTACCGTTCTCCTGGAACATAGTAAAAACCGTTACCCAGCATTACACCTAAAGCGTTCGTGCCATTGCGCAATTTGTCCGTGACATCAAATGTTACATACTGCGCCTGTTTTGCATACTGCGTCCATCCCGGATCTAAGAAGCTATCGCCTACCTTGCTGCCGTTGATGCTCATTTCAAAATGCCCCAGGCCGGAAATAAATACAGTAGCTGCTTTTACCTCCTTATTGATACCGATATCCTTTCGGAATAAGGGCAGCACATCAGGTCTTTTGCCCCACTCTTTCTTACCACTGCCGTGCATCAACGGAACATATTTATTGCTATCCGGCAATTCACTATAGGCAATCCACTGAGCCCCTTTCCAATCTTCACTATTAAAAAGCCCTGTTCGCCAGGATGCGAGCCTGCTGAAAGAAGACTGATTTCCTTTCTGGTCCCAAACCATTACCTTCCAGTAGTATTTTGTCGCCGGTTTTATTGGAATATCTTTAGGTAATACCTGGTGATTGTCGCCCGCGCTTATCTTTTTCGAATCCCAGATATTTGCTTTATCATTCACCAGCAATGCGCTGTCATCAGCCACCAGGATCCGGTATGCCGATTGCAGGGTGTTTTTCTCGAATGCCTGCATTTCCCAGCTTAACAGAGGTTGTGCAGTCTCAATGCCAATAGGGTTTATCGTATACTCGCAGCGGGGATCCACCACACGCAGAGAGGTTAACTGCGCATTAATCTGTCCAATGCTCCAAACAAAAAGTACTATTAAACCATATTTTTTCATGCCCGCCTATTAACTTCTTACTGTATATCGATATTTGATACGACTAACCCGTTTGCATTGCGTGTTACCAGTTTGACTTTGTAATTCCCTGCATTGATCATGCTTCCGGTATTAATGGTTATATAATTCCACTTGCCTTGCCTGGTTGTTTTAAACACTACAGCTTCATCTGCCATTTTATTATTGCCCACGTCGAATAATTGCAACGAACCCGTCGCATCCTGCTCTAACGGATAATTATACTTAACTGTTATCGAATATACATCAGCCACTCCCGTTACTATTGGCCAGGTAATTTCTGCGGCCTCGTTATTTTTAACTACCGTACGCGCTCCACCGGCAACTACTTCTTTAGCCACATTGTTATTGAAAACAGCTACGTCAGCCTTATAAGATGTAGTCGGTTTCAGATCGTATGCTGGTTGCATGCCCGTAGCAGGTAAAATACCAATCAGTCCCATTTTGTTCTGATCTATTACAACCTGAGTACCGGCTTTAAACCTTTTACGATATATATTATATCGCCTGTACCCTGCTTCATCACTAATAATCGAATCGCTTAACTGCTCAAAATCTTTTAATATCGATTTGCTTTCTTTCTCAACTGCCAGATATACGTCAATCGTATCAGTCGCAGTAAATTGCAGCTTTGTTTCGCCAGCCTGGGACAAACTGATCCAATCGGCGCCAAACAATACCGAAGGCAACTTGTATATGCTGGCAGTTGTATTGGTAAAAAGTTTATCCCCCTCATCTAACCATGCATTGAAAGCGCATCCACCACATTTTAAATCCCGGATCATTTCAAAAGCGGGTAGCGCTTTTATAGTCTTGTTAACAGAAGCGATAGCAATAGCAGATATAATAGCCTGTCCGGATTTTGTATTCGGAAATGACACTCTTAAAATACCATCTGACACTTTTGCTATAACCGTTTTCTTAAGTGCCTTATTCGAACCTGCTTCCTTCCATATATCCAGATCCTTTATCACGGTTTGACTATTAATGGCAACATCAAACACGCGCATACCGGACGCTTCCATAGAACCGCCAATATCCAGCCAGGTTTCAGTAAAATATAGTTCAACTTCATAACTACCATTCGGCAAGGGGAACTGGTAATAGAGTTGGCCAAGTCCATACCTGAAAGACTGAAATAGCTCCCAGTCTTTTGTTCCCTTTATAACAGCATTGGCTCTACGCTGGCTGGCAAAGAAAGTTGGCATATTATCAAAGGCACTGGTCCATGAAGAAGAGCCCCAATACTTACGATTTGCGTTTGGCGGCAATGCTCTGTCAGCACTCCATTTGCTGCCCCATTCATCAATATAATCGCCGCCACCACCATTAACTCGATAAATATAGTGTAAGCCTGGCTTAGGTTTTAAAAGGGTGGTTCCTGCTGGCTTTAAGGAAGCGATTCCAGGGGCTTCAGGTAAATGATTCAGCAACACCGTATCCCTGGCTACCGGCATGCCATTGGTGTAACCAACCGCATACAAAACATTATACTGGATATTCGCCTTATTAAAAATAAAATGGCTCCCGAATCCTTTGTGCTGCTGCTTACCCAAAGAAATACTTCCAAAATCGTTAAAGAGCTCTACCTCATCACAATTGGAATACACCATAATCGAATCCTTTAAACCAGGCTGCGTCCAGCGGTTAGGCCAGGTGTGCGAGGCGATATACACCATAGGCTCCTTTTGGGCAGACACATAATTGCTACGAAACATATAAAAAATATCAGTAGGCTCTTCCCATGGTGTTAACATCCCTTTGTAATTTACTGGTCCTATTCGATCCAACTCGCGTAGGCCTTCTCCGCCCTGTACCCTTCCCGGATTATCATGCGAGGTCAGCAACCAGAAAAAATGCCCGGCCACACTATCTTTAACTGACTCAGCCAGTCGAATCTTCTTTTCCATCAGCTGGGTAAACCGGTCTTCGCTAACAGGGCCGTTTTGTTTATAGCCTCCTTCTGTATGAAGGTCGAGTGTACGCCAGGCACCATACTCACCCACCAGTACCTGTTTCTTTAAATCCTCTCCGTAAGTATCGGGATTGCCACCGTAGGTGCCCGTCCAGTTTTGTGGTACATCCCAATCGGTGCCTTCTCCTCCATTACAGGTAGTTACTAATCGTTGTGAAGCAGATGTAGGATCCAGCTCACGGATCAGTTCAGTACATTCTTTTGCAAATGCTTCCGGTATCTTACTTTCATTTTGCAAACCCCAAAGCACTACTGAAGGATCATTTCTTCTTTCAATCACCCATTCTTTAAGCAGTTGTTTAAAGTTTGCTTTAAATTCCGGTGTGTCGTACCAAACATGCGCAGATAACTGGGTCCACCACAATATTCCTTTCTGGTTAAATAACTTGCCGTATAAAAGATTATGCGGTTGATGCCCGTCGCGAAAAGCATTAAAACCTGCCGCTTCCAGCCATTTAACCCGGGCGATCACTTGCTCTTTTGAAAAAGCATGACTTTGACCTATTAAATGCTCGTATTCTGCTACACCATTAACGAAAACGGGTTTACCATTCAGGTAAAACTGGTTCGTTGCGGTTTTCCAGTTAACTGTTCTGAATCCAAAATCTGTTTCCAGGCGATCCATTTCTCTGCCGCCGACCTTTACAACTGATACGATCTTGTACAGATAAGGATTGTCTATCGACCATAGACTTACTTTATCAACGTTAATATTGTTTGATGCAAACTCATTCCCCGCAGATGCTTTAAGGGTTCCCTTTTCAGTTACCGTTCTTATAACTGCGCCTGTTTGATCAATGAGGCTATGAACAATGGTAAATAATTTTTGCTGCGCACCATAGTTTTTAATAGTGGTATTTATATTTAGTAATGCCGTTTTGTTCCTTATATCTGCCCAGGCATGAACTCCAAAAGGTTCAATCCTCAGGTCATTAGTTACAATCAGTTGCACCGGTCTGAAAATGCCCATCGGCTGTGAGCCTTCGCTAAAGCCGCGCTCGTCGCTACAACCACCACAAACCCAGGGCAAATCCTTTATAAATGGCGGATGCCAGGCACGAACCGCTAGTATATTATCTGTGCCATCTGTTTTTATATAGTTGGTTATATCGATCGTGAATGTAGTTCGTCCACCCGCATGTTCCCCTACTTTTTGCTCGTTTAGGTAAACAGTAGCATAAGACCCTACCCCTTCGAAAAAAAGGAAGAAACGTTTGTCTTTCTTTGCCTGTTTTATTTTAACTATCTTTCGGTACCAGGCATCGCCATGTTTGTTTCCATGCAGCAAACGGCGATAGCCGTGATAATCGTCCCAGTTATGCGGAACAGTTACCCGCTTCCATTTACTATCATCCAACTTAAGCTGAAAAGCAGGCGCAATGGGATTTTCATTATTGCCTGCTGTTGTACGCCAATTACTATTCAAATCGATAGCTATTCTTTTAGCCAAAGGTTGTGCCCATGCAGCACCACTTATTAAACAGCTTCCAATAGTCAGCAGCACTAATTGGAGTACGATCATGCATGTTTTATAAGCAGTTATGCTATTTCTATCAATTGCTGAAAAATCTTTCAATTCTTTATTTTTGCTGAAGTGCCCCATTAAATTGGTAGGTTCTGTTTTGTTCTGTAGATATATTTACAATCTGATTTTTATAACGAAGGTGCAATGGTTGACCTGCTAATGATTTCACGGTTGCGGACTGCAATACGCCACCACGCCAGGTAATCGAAACTTCAAAACCACCGCGGGCTTTTAAACCTTTCACCTCGCCCTCAGGTAAAGCTGAAGGCAATGCTGGCAAAAGATCAAGGTATTTTGTATGGCTTTGTAATAACATTTCGCCGATCCCTGCCGCACCTCCAAAGTTTCCGTCAATCTGGAAGGGCGGATGTGCATCAAACAGATTGGGATAACTTCCGGCGCCGCCTTTTACCGGGCTTAACAACATTTGTATGAGCCTATAAGTATGATCGCCATCTAAAAATCTTGCCCAGAGATTAATTTTCCAACCCAGGCTCCAGCCGGTAGCCGCGTCTCCCCGGTAAAGCAAAGACTGTCTCGCTGCCTTGATCATATCAGGTGTTTCTTCCCAATTGATTTCACTGCCGGGATATACCGCCCATAAATGAGACACATGACGATGCTTATCGGTTGTATCATCCACATCCTGCATCCACTCCTGTAGCTGACCATAGCGGCCAATGGTGTTGGGTGCTATCTGACTGTACTGAGATTCCAGCTTTTTCCTGAAGGGCTCATCCACTTTCAAAATAGTACTGGCATCCATAACTGACTTAAATAAATTGCGAATGATCTGGTGATCCATTGTTGGACCGGCTACTACCCCCCCATGCTCGGGCGAGTTGGAAGGCGTGCTGATCAGATAGCCTGTTTTAGGATCTTTCACCAGGAAGGCGCTAAAAAACTCAGCAGCACTTTTCATTAGCGGGTAGGCCGTATCTTTCAAAAACCGGCTGCTTTGTGTATAGAGATAATGCTGCCACAAATGATCGCAAAGCCAGGCACCTCCGGTCACCCAAATGCCATGATTAGCCGCGTTAATAGCAGCAGTGCCTCTCCATAGATCTGTGTTGTGGTGTAAAACCCATCCAGGTGCATTGTAGTATTGCTTTGCCGTCTCCCTCCCGGAAACCGACAATTCTCTGATCATTTCAAATAAAGGTTGTTGTGTAGCCGGTAAATTCAGGAGATCTGAAGGCCAGTAATTCATTTCAGCATTGATATTGGTCGTGTATTTACTACCCCATGGCGGAGAAAGCAGATCGTTCCATATACCCTGCAGATTAGCCGGACGAGTGCCTGGGCGTGAACTGCTGATCAGCAGGTATCTACCATACTGAAGGTATAAAGCCACAAAATCAGGATCACTATTATTTAACGCGAACTCGTTCAATCGCCTGTCCGTTGTAAGTGCAGACCGGTTAGTTTTGTCAGCTCCCAAACTAATCGAAAACTTATTAAAATAGGTTTGATACTCTTTAACATGCGCATTGTTAACCTGCTGCCAGCTTTTATTTTTTAGCTTGTTGAGACTGATCAATGACAATTGTGAGGGGTTAGCAGTTACGTCTTTATAATTCTTATAATTGGTATTAGCAGTAAGCCACGCCGTAACCTCATCTGCACCAATAATAACCAGTTTGTTATCTTTAACTAACACGGATCCGCCAATTGCCCGTACATTCAAATAACTAACGCCTTTTAAAGCTCCGTCTTTCACTTTCACTGCAAGGCTTAGTGTATTACCATCTATTCTTTTTAGGGTATTTGTTTTATGAGGACTGGTTAATTCAGCACTAAAGCTGATGCTTTTTTTCCTGTTCGCCGTGAAGTGAACGCCCAGCGCCTGGTCTGGTGCACTCACCAGGTACTCCCTTAAAAAAGTTGTACCTTTGTAGTTATAGCTGGTGGTTGCTAATGCATTAGTTAAATCCAGTTTGCGTTTATAATTTGTAACTGCAGCCTCATCTATATCAAATACAAAATTAAGATCCCCGAATGGCTGGTAAGCCGCCTGGTATTGCCCTACAGCGGGCACATCTGTATCCTGGATAAAATATTTCCACTGACCATTGAGCGATAATTTTTGTTGTACGTTTTCATTTACCGGGTATACACCTATGCGATTAGACACATCTTTATAGCCCATTATCCCGCCTTTACCTGCAAAATTGATCACCAATATGGCGATTGTGTTTTTACCGGTTTTTAAAGCGGAAGCAGGTATCACATAATTACGTGCATCTGCATTGGCCTGCGAACCCACCAGGGCACCGTTGATGTAAGTATAATCCTGGTCTGCGATTTTATTAATGTCGAGTTTCAGATCTTTCCCCTTCCAATTCGCCGGTAAATCAAACGTGTAACGAAACCAAACGGCGCCATCCATTCCCTCAAAACCCTGTGTTTCCCAGCCTTCATAATGAGGTACTGCCATCGTTTTCCAGGATACATCGTTATAGCCGGGTTGCGAAGGATTATTTTTTAACTGCAGAATCGACTGTACTTTATTTAACCAGGCCTCTCTATTTCCTTCATTGGACTTAAGGCCCATAAACTCTTTCCCAGCCAGCTCTTCTGCCTGCTTTTGCTTTCCTGCAAACAATAATCCCCTTATCGTATCCAGGTACTTGTAAGCACCCTGTTTATTGTAATTACGCGGATAGCCGGTCCATAAAGTTTCTTCGTTAAACTGTATCCTGTCATTTTTAATACCTCCAAATACCATGGCTCCAATCCTTCCATTTCCTATCGGCAATGCTTCTACCCATTTGGTGGCAGGTTTATCATACCATAGCGTAAGGTCCTGGCCAAAAACTGAGGTTACCCCCATCATAAGGATCAGGATAACTGAGTATTTTAAAAAACGTCTTTTAGCAGGCATATCTTTTTTAATTGCGTTTAACTTCCTTGGTATCCACTTCCTTTCCTACTAATATCAACTCATTGGTGAAAAGGTTGTTTTGCAAATTAACATCTCTCGTTTCCGCACCGGTAATTTCCAGGTATTTCTTTGTATCGCTAAAAGGCCAGCTGTTTTGAAGTAAAGTTCCTTTTGTATTATTGAGTATGATAACAGGTTGATCTGCTACCGGTTTAGCCGTTTCAAAACCATTCACTAATAAGCGATCTACATTGTCAGCTTTTAAAGAACTTCCAACTGTAGTATTCACCCGTACATTATGTAATTGAATATCTTTTGCATTCCTGATAGTAATTCCCCTTTGCGCCTCAAACACCACATCATGCAAACTAATTTCACTTACAGGCATTTCTTCGATGCCGTTGATATACATAGCTTCATTGGTATAAGCGGTGATATTGCTTAAGCGTATGTTCCGGAACTTAGGCGTACGCTCGCTAACTGGCTCAGGCGAAGACTTCGCGTATTCCATATCCATCACAATAGCCTGGTCTTTTATATTCTTCATGATGATGTTATCCACGCGAATATCTTCTACCACACCGCCCCGGCCTCTTACCGTTTTTAAACGGATGCCTCTGTCGGTACCATCAAACACACAATTACTAATGGTGATCTTTTTTACATCACCACTCATTTCACTCCCGATTACCACACCACCATGACCGCTCAACATGGTACAGTTAGTGATAGAATAATTTTCAGCAGGTCTGGCTTTCGCGCGGCCCGGCTGATCCTTGCCGGACTTGATGGTGATACAATCATCTCCCACACTAATGAAACAATCACTGATGCGCACATTACTGCAACTTTCTGGATTGATACCGTCTGTATTAGGCGCTAAACGCTGCGGGTTCAGTACAGTTACGGCATGAATGGTTACGTTATCGCAAAACTCAGGGTTAATCGTCCAGAAAGGGGAATTGCGGAAAGTAACGCCCTGTATTAAAATATTTTTGCTATGCATAAATTGCACCAGCGGGGGACGAAGGAAGCCTCTTTTCATTTGTTTGGGATCATCCGGTAGTAAAATATCTTTATTTAAACGATCGAACTCATGTTGCCATTTAGACCTTGGCTGATCGGCTTTATATCCTTCAACAAAGTCCCACCATTTTTTTCCATGCCCGTCGATAATGCCCCTTCCGGTAATAGCAATATTTTCTACATTGTTAGCATAGAACAACGGTGAAAAACTGGTAACATCCACTCCCTCATAGCGGCTTTCAACCATCGGCAGGTAATCATCAAAATCGTTGCTGAAATGCAGCTCAGCACCTGCATCAATAAAAAGGGTAATATTACTTTTAAAGTGTATAGGGCCGGTAAGATACTTTCCCGCAGGGAAGTATACCGTACCACCTCCCGCTTTCGCAGCAGCATCTATTGCTTTTTTAATAGCCTGCGTAGCTTTGGCACTACTATCTTTTTTTGCACCAAACCTGGTAACATCATAATACTGCTGGGCATTAGCGCTAAAACCCACACAACAAAGCATTAAAAACAAAAAAGAACGGATTACACCGGGACAAGACCTCTTCATATTGTAGAATCGTTTAATTAAATTTCTTTAAATTTAATTACGCTAACAACGTGTAAAATTGCAGGTTCAAAACGTTGCGCGCAACGCAATAAAGATACCAGCCATTCCTTTAAAATTAATGGCGATATTTATTTTCAGCTTGTACTTTTTTACTATTTGATGATGCAAACTGGTTGAACTTTTGATGATTGAATAATATGCCGCTCCTACGGAGCTTTATACACCAATTGATAATTTCTTCTATTAATATTTAAGTCCTGGCGGACTTAAGATTTACGTACAGTATACTCCAGGAAAGGCCTCCCGCAGACCTGTATGGCAACGACCTTCTTCCTATATTGGTTTACTCCGGTAAGGCCCACATATAGATTAACTTAAATACGATCTATCGAAATTTATATATCTCTCGTGCAGATATTGTTTCAGGTAACATAAATCCGAATAGATCAATAGCCAGGACTGTAGGGAGGAACAATTAACAAGGTCGTTCAGTCTCCAGGTAACTTATTCAAACAGCCAGTCTACCTGCTTCCTGTTGCCGCTTTCATATAAACCGGCGTCATAAATACGCAAAGGTGCGTCTCCATCAACAAACCCCAGAATCAAAGCTACTCCTTTTGCCAACTTTAATGTATTATTACCCGGCTTAAACTCATAGGTATGTACATGTAATTGTGGCATACCCGGAATAATCATAGCATTAGCAATTTTAGTATCTGCCTGCCCGTATTCGTTAGCCGTGGCATTGGTCTCCAGCTCAGGCTGCTTCAGGTAAGTGGTATCCACCGTAAAGGCCGCTTTCTGAGGTTTTAAAAATCCCACCAATATCTTCACAGGTCGCTGGTTAGTAAATGAAATTTGGGTTCCGTTTGCAATTTGTTGCTTAAAAGAAGTTTTTAAACCTTTCAATCCCTTTAGCTCCGCCGCAAATGATTGGATCGCAAAGCTGGTATCTGTAAAAGGTTGAGCCAGGCTATCTATTGTATAATAATGGCTTTCAGCGGCTAATTTTACTCCTGTATTCTTCAACAATACCACTTGCTGTGCAGCGCCCGGCTTCACCTGTTTTAATGAATCTATTTTATGTTGGAATACAGATAGCTCTTTTTCAAAGACAGGTAGTACATCATACCAGTTTTTATATTTTCCACCTTGTCCCGTTAAAGGAATTTTCCTGGCGCCAGTCTGCATACTGTTAGCATAGAGATAAGTGCCTTTCGTTAGTGTGGTAAGCTCTTTATACCATCTCACACTTTCTTTAAGTAATGGTAAGGCTTGATCGAGATCCTTTATGTCGCTAGAATACTTATACCGTAATACCAGTAAAGCAGCTTCGGCTTTGAAAGCAAAATGATAGGCCATTGCCCGGTAACTGTACGCGTCATTTTTTAATCGATCAAACTCTTCTTTATCTTTTTTCACCAGCTTCAGTGCATCGATGGCCGCTACCGCCCTATCTCCATGCGCTTTTACCTCATTAATGATCTGAACAGGCGTCTCTCCTATATGCTGTTTGCCGTTCCATTCCTTGTCCGCATATTCGGCCAGAGACTCCCCCTCGGGACTTTCTGCTTCGTATAATAAAGTAAAGAGGCCAAAACGGTAAGGGTTGATCAGCTGTGTCATCAACATACCCAGGTTCAATGTTTGCCGATTACCATCGGTAATACCAAAACGTCTTAAAAGCTTGGGTGATATCTCTCCCATCTCCTCATAAGATTTTAGTATATGGCCACCATCCGTCTGAGAGACGCCAAACTGATCTGCCAGGTTCCGGTTCCAATAAATAATTTCCTTAGAACGGTCTCTCTTAGCTTTCCAGGCGTAACGGCTCCAGGCTTTATACCAAAGCCAATCACGCTCGATCTGCAAAAGTCTTGCTCCACCTTTTACGCTATCGGCCGCATAAGGCCAGTCCCAGTAAGATGCCTGCGGATATAAATGAAGCCCGTTGCCTCCCATTACTTCGTGCATACCTATTACCGAACGCTGGATAAAATCAGCCGAACCATAACGGAAGGGTTCCAGGTTGGCCAGGATGTGCACGTTCTCTATCTGAACAGATCCTAACTTACTCAACTTCTGGTGCAGCTCGGCCCAGGCACCGCGCGGACGGTCGTATGTGAGCGCTTCTCCATTGAACTTCGCTTCTGTATACAGGTTTTTATACAGAGGTAACGCGGCCTCCATCACTGCGGGTGCATCTGTATCATGCGCACGTAATACAATCGGTGGTTCTTCCGTTTTTCCAAGAGCCTTCAGGCCATCTTTTACACCGGGTATAATTGTTTTGGTAAACCAATCAATATCATCCTGCCCAACACCTTCCATGGCTTCGCCCAAACACACCATTAATCCTACATTCGGATATTTTTCTACAAAAGCAGCAATAGACTTTTGTGTATAATCTGCGATAACAGGGATGATAGGCCTTTCCCGCTCCTGAGTTTTAATACCATGCTTCTCCGCAAAGGGTTTCGAAACGATGATATTATAAAACATCTGGATCACCCAGATGCCGCGCTTATCAGCTTCCGCTGTGAGAAAACCAAAGATCTCTTCATTCATTTTAAAAGTCGCATCATCCACCTCAAGCGCATAGGGATAATCTTTTAGTTTAACCAGTGAAGCAAATGGATGACCATTCCAAAGGTAGAGGGAGTTCATCCGGTTGTTTACCATCGAATCCAACACCTGTATCCATAATTTTTTATCGTATAACCATGGAAATGTTTGAGGTGTATAAGGATACTCGTAAACAGTACGACCAGGTAAATAGTAAGGTTTTTGCAAGCCGATACATTCGCCTCGCAAAACCATTTCAGGTGCGTCCTGTACGTTAAGGGATGCCGGTAATTTCTTTAACGCAGATGACTGGTCTGCCAGCTCCAAACAGCCATATAATAAACCAGAAGCATCAGCACCAGATATACGGGTTATATTTTTTGAGGACTGAATAGAAAAACCTTCTTTTTTAAGATTGCTGTTAAAACTCCCTTCAATAAAAATTGTTTGTTGATTTGCTGGGGCCTTCTTACCAGCGGTTGTCACAACAGAAACCGTGTAGCCCATCTGCTGCAGTTTATTTTTCAACAAGCTCACCCCGTGCACCACCCTTTGGTGCTTTTGAAGGGGATTAACAATCACTACTTTTTCTGCTATAGCTGCTGAAGAGGTATTCGCCCAAATAAGGAATACCAACAGCCAGTTCATTTTACTCATTCGCCTGAATCCGTTATTATGTTCAAAAAAAATCATCTATTTTTACACCATCCTTATCATTGCTGGTATAAGCCGCTTCAACGCAGATCATTGTTTCCAGCGCATCATCAATACTATTCTCAGGTTTATTAATAACACCTTCTTTTGCCAGCTGCATCTGCTGCATGGTTCCGATAAACGCATGAGGAAACCAGGTTCCGTCTACAGCTTTATTCTGCCATTGTGCATGATCACCTTCTTCGACGCTTATGTACTCAAAACTATCTGCTATACCATGCGGATAATTGATCAACGCACCGAAGGTTATTTTTATGGCTCCTTTGGTACCTTCAATCTTCACATAAGACTCCTGTTTCTGGTAGCTGTAATTATGATTATGATTGGTATGAATTACCGCACGTATCATATCGCCATAGTCCATGATAATATTAGACTTTACAGAAGCCAGTTGCGTTGCCTCAGGATGCTTAAAAGTTCTGGCATATACTTTAGAAGGAGTGCCCAGGAACGACCTGATCAGGTCAACGTAATGGATACTATGATAATTGATCTCCATTCTTTCTTTAGAAAATAAGAACTCCCATAAATTCCAGGGTGTGTGCACATTAACATACACTTCGAGATCTGTTAGGGTGCCGATCTTACCTTCAGCGATCATTTTCCTTGCTTCCAGCATATACGGTGCAAAACGCATCTGGAAATTAACGCCCGCCAACAGTTTTTTCTTTTTAGCCAACGCATGAATGGCTTTCGCTTCTTCGAGGCTTTCACCATAAGGCTTTTGTATTAATATGGTTGCGCCTTGAGGTAGCAGCTCTAATACCGGCATAATCTCCGATGCGGGTAACGCAAAATCATATATCACATTGGTACCGTGTTCTGCAACCATCTCTTCGAGGCTATCATATACTTTTTCAATACCAAACTTCCCGGCAAGGGCTATGGCCTTTTGCTTGTTGCGGTTCACAATTCCCGCAACTTTAAACCCGGCGATCTGGTAGGCTGGTAAATGAGCATCGGCTACTATTCCGCCGGCTCCAATAATACAAATAGGCACTCCCGCTTTATCGTTTGTCATATCAGGTTCCTCCCAGGTAATTACCGTAAGTAAGTACTACCACGGCTAATAAAAGAATAAACAGTGCAAATCCCAACGCATAGCGCGTTACCGCTCTGGTAGCTTTCCACTCTTTCAAAATAACACCCACCAATGAGCTAAAAAAAACCAGCATAATCATGTGAATAGCCCAACTGGAGAATTCATATTTTCCTAATCTTACATGTCCTAATCCATAAAAGAAAAATTGACCATACCAAAGCATGCCTGTAATCAAAGCCATCAGGTAATTGGTTCCTAATCCGTTTTGTTTAGTTGACGCATATTCAGAAAGGGTTTTATTTTTATGATGTAGCCACAATGTATAGATCAAAGTTGTTACAAACGCTCCTGTATTTGAAAACAGGTATACCACGTTTACCTGGAAATCACCTGCGCCATAGCTCGCAGCTATATCTGATATTGGTTTCCCCGCATTGATAGCAAAACCATAAAAAGCTGATAGTACACCTGCCAGCAGACAAAGCGGTAATCCTTTTTTAAAAGAGAAGCCGGCCTGGTTTTGTGCAACATCTTTTTCTTTTAACCGGCCGGCCACGCCACAAAACGCAATGCCCGTTGCCCCCAGGATCACTCCGGTTAAAATCCATTGGCCGCCGGTACCACTTAATGCTTCGCCTAGTGTACCGGCCATCATTGGAGGTACCAGGGTTCCTAAAACGCAGGAAATACCTACGGATATGGCATAAGTTAAAGAAAAGCCGATATGTTTAATGGCCATGCCAAAAGCGGTTCCGCCAATACCATAAGCCATACCCAGCAGGAAAGAATTACGCATGGCTTCACCAGGAGCTTCGGACAATACTTTACCCAAAGACGGAATTGTAAGCCAGGCAACCAGGATCGGTAGCAGTAACCAACAAACCGATGCTTGTGCCAGCCAGTAAGTTTGCCAGCTCCAGCCTTTTACTTTCTTTTCGGGAGTATAACATAAGGACGCTGAAGCAGCCCCAACTCCATGAAAAAATATACCGCCAAATAACTGCATGCCTGAAGTGATTTATAGAACCGGGGCTCTAGTTTAAAGGTTAAGATTATAAAATGCTACTGCATTTTCGCTGAATATTCTGCGTTGCGTATGTTCGTCTGATACCAACTCTTCAATTACCTGTTTGTACACTGACCAGGTATTTACATAAGAATCTGCCAATAATGCTACAGGCCAGTCGCCACCCAGAAAACAACGATCCGGACCGAATTCAGTCAACACAAAATCAACATAAGGCTTAATACCTTCTACCGTAAAGTTTTCTTTTCCGGCTGTAGTTCCCAGGCCCGATATCTTAGCGTAAAATTGAGAATTTGTTGCAGCTTCTTTCATGAGGTTACCCCATTCCCCGAATCTTTCTCCTGCCTGTATAGGTGGCTGATTAAGATGGTCGAATACCATTTTAAGATCGGGAACTTTTGCAGCAACTTCGAGCGCCGCCTGAATATGAACGGTTTTTACACCTACTACATCAAAAGGGAGATGACGTGCTGACAATAATTGCAGGCTTTCGATAACGGCATCCTGTAGTAGCCAACGGTCATCAGCCTCATCATGAATTAAATGCCGTACACCCTTAAAATATTTTTCTTCTGACACCACAGATTGCAGTAGCTGCTCTGTTTTCGAGGGATTTAAAAGCGGCAACCACCCTACAACACCTTTGATCCAGTCATGCTTCACGGCAGCCTCTATCATTAATGCCGTATCATCCAGGGTATTATCGGCCTGCACCATTATTCCGCCTTCTACTGAAGCAGTTAAACGAAGTTCTTCGAGATCTTCGAGACTATAATTTCTATGGAGTAAATCCGGTGCAGCTTTCAACCAATCATAGGCAGACCGTTCCAGATTCCAGATATGTACATGCGTATCGATTATCATAATGGACTTTCAATCTTTGAATACCGATACCAGGCCATTATAGCTTATTTGGCATCAATAATTTCGGGCTTTACACCGATTTCAAATTTAAGGTCAATTTCGTTATTATGTTCTCCCAAACCCGGTGCCCCGGTACTGCCTGACAGATACTGCGTATCTATGGTAATAGGCGACCTGGTTGTTTTAATGGAAATACCATTGGTGGTTTTAACAACTATTTCCATATTTAATACCTGGTAGCCCTCTTGTTTTGTCAACTGCTCATAATCCAATACCCTGGAACACCAAATACCTGCCGGCTCGAGTATATCTAACCAATAAGACGTCGTATTGTTGAGAAGATGGCGGGCCAGTGCCGATTTTATTTCATCTCTTTTATCAAACCAGTCTGCTTTGTCGCTATAAATGGACAGTTCGTCACATCCCGTCAATATTCCCAGCTGAATAATATCGGCCATAGCCAGGGCAATAAAATCATCTTTTGTTTGGTAAATACCGTAGGGTGCCGCAACATAAGCGTGTCCGCTATTCACAGCGCTTCGTTGGGGTAGTTGTCCCCCGTCATTATAATAGCAGGTTAATACTTCAAACTGGAAGTCAAGAGCGCTTTCCAGCATACTCACGTTAATATTCCCTCCTTCTCCTGTAACACCTTTTTGATACAAAAGCGCCAGTATACCCTGAGCCAGGTGTGCCCCGGCCAGCATATCCACTACAGAAACTCCCATAGGTGTGGGCTTAGCAGTACTGCTGTTATTCAGCCAGGCGAGGCCCGAAATAGACTGTAATAACAAATCCTGTCCAGGCAGTTTTTTCCATTCTCCTTCATCGCCATAGCCGGTTATGCTGGCGTAAACTACGGATGGATTAATTTCCTTGACACTTTCATAATCAAAGCCCAGCCGCTCCATAACGCCCGGCCTAAAATTATGCATCACCACATCCGCCTTTTTAATCAGCTCTTTAATTCTGAATACATCATCCGGATTCTTCAAATCGGCGGCGTAGCTTTTTTTATTACGGTTGATTGCATGAAAAATAGAAGACTCTCCATCTATCATCACATCCGAAACATAGAGTTCCCTGCAAATATCGCCGGTGCCCGGTTTCTCAATCTTTATTACTTCCGCACCAAAATCTGCCAGGCATAAAGACGCCGAAGGACCAGATAAGAACTGGCTGAAGTCTACAACTAATATATCCTGTAGCAGTTTCATTATTTATAAAAGTTCTTCCTTTATTTTTTGGGTATGTTGTCCTAGCAACGGGGCTGGTTTATTTGAAAACAGGCGCCTGCCATTGATCCTTATAGGGCAACGTGTTGTGAGGTAGCTCTCTTCACTATTCACTACAACACTGTTCTCTATTTGAACGCTTTTATACAGATCCGTTTTCCGAAGGGCATTCCAGTTATTTATTTCGGACGCCCACAATCCTGCTGCCTTCAAACGCTCCAGCCAGCAGGCATTATTTTGGCTAAGCAATTTAGCTGCTATGATAGATTTTATTTCATCGCGTTTAGCAAAAACATCTGCCTGCGAATACTGTTCTAACTCAGCTATAGACAATACTTCCCTGAGCTGGGGGATGCTCATCATGGCCAGTGCGATATGACCATCGGCCGTTTTATAAATGCCATAGGGTGCACCCAGTAAGGGATTACCGTTACTCACAGAGCTTCTTTTAATACTTTGTTTACTGTGATAATGGGTAGTGAATAGCTCAAACTGAAGACTGATGGCCGACTCTAATAAGCTTAATTCTACATAAGCGCCTAACCCGGTTTTCTGCCTTCTTATTAAAGCCGCCAATATGCCCTGCACTGTATGAATACCGCAAATACTGTCAACAACAGATAAGCCAAAAGGCATTGGCCCATCTCCATGATCGCCTGTGGTGAAGGCAAGGCCTGAAAGTGATTGTATCAGCAAATCCTGTCCTGGTTTACTTTTCCACGGTCCTTTTTTACCATAGCCTGTTATTTCGGCATATACGATACGCTTGTTTATCTGCTGCACATCACTATAAGCAAGTCCTATTTTCTCCATCACGCCTGGCCGGAAATTATGGGTAAGTACGTCTGCTTTCCCGATCAGCTTCTTCACCAGATCAAGGTCAAAAGGGTTTTTCAGATCTGCTGTAAAACTTTCCTTATTGCGATTGATGGCATGAAAGTTTAACGCATCCTCTCCCACCCACAGGTTCTTTATCGACAATTTACGGCATGGATCTCCGCCTGCAGGTCGTTCTATTTTGATAACCCGCGCACCCAGATCAGCCAAACGTAACCCTGCTGAAGGACCAGACAGGTATTGGCTAAACTCTAAAACAATTAAACCTTTTAAGGGCAACAACATCAGGCAAATACTTTTGATAAATTTTTCTCTAAAGACTCAGCATATATTTCGTTGAGCCTGGTTAAAACAGCTTCGGCATTCTTTTGCTTCCCCAGCATAAACTCCTGTATGTAAAAACCGGCTTCATCCTGAAAATGCAGGTACCCATGGTAGCGGGGACGTAAATATCCATTCTCCATTACCGGCAATACATTACTGAAAAAGTTATGAGTAATCCCGTTATTCCGATCATTCTTCCAAGCGGACAGATACCCGGGCTGCCCTTCATTTAATGTATACCCATTGGTTTGAAACTGGGGCGAACAGACCATTTCAGCGAAAGCTACTGCTTCCTGCTTATGTTTAGAAAAATTAGAAACGGAAAGTCCTGTACCTCCAATGGTTGTTCTTAATTTTTCACCCTTATAGCTTACCACGTCGGCATAAGTAAGGAGATTTTCCGCATAGCCTTCCCGACTGTAGTTGGTATACCCATAAGCGAAAGGACAATACCAGTAATCATCAGAGCCGGACATCACCTCTGCAACTTTTATCGGGTTCTTTTCAAACATGCTACGATCAACCGCAGCATACAGCTCATACATAGCATTTAAAGCCGCCGTACCGGTAGCTCGGTCAATTACTTCCCCTACTTCTATAAAAGGAGATTTACCCAGTGCGATGCAAAAAGTATAAAAGTTCATCAACAGATCAATCGGTATTGCCGGAACAGCCACCCGTCCCTGTTTTGCAAGACCAATCACATCCTCCCATTTTTGCGGCACGGCCAGGTTAGCTGCACTCAGGAGATCCTTCCTGTAACTGGCAGCAGGCGTTGCGGCATCTATAGCTAAAGCCCACTGATGCCCGCCATAAAAATAACTGGAATGAGAAGCGCCCACACTGTTCTCTGCCTGATCCTGCAAATAAGCTTCCGGTAAATGCTCATCTAATGCCAACACACAACCCGTTGCCGCTGCAGTACCTACCCAGGGGTGATCAATGATCAACAAATCATACTCCTCCGTCAGCTTCTCTATCGGGAAATCAGCAAATTGCTGAAGACTGCGTTTATGCCATTGAACCTCTACATTGGGGTGCAACTCAGTAAACCGCTGAGAGGCAGCCTGCAAAGGTGTTATCCCCCTGCTATGGTTCCAGGTAATTCCTTTTAAAACAATATCAGCCATTTGCCTGCTTTTTTTCAACCAATAATAAATGCTCACACACCATTACCAACTCACCGTTTTGATTGAATACCTCCAATGCTTCAGAAACAATACCATAAGCTGGTTTTTTATGATCACGCTTGTCTTTTATAGTAACTTTTGCTTTAATCGTATCATTAATAAAAACAGGGCGGATAAAACGAAGCTTTTCATAACCGTAAGTCATAGCTACTTCATTAATCACCCCCGCAGACAAACCCACTCCAATACTAAAAATTAAAGTACCATGCGCAATCCTCTTTTTAAAAGGTTGTGTTTTACACCATTCTTCATCCATGTGATGGGGGTAAAAATCTCCTGACTGGCCTGCATGCAGTACTATATCTGCATCGGTAATCGTTCTGCCTGTAGTGGACCTGGAATTTCCTATTTCAAATTCCTCATAATATATTTTAACGCTCATATTGCAAGCCTTTTATCGTTGATCGAAAATAGATTAAGGCCCGAGGTTAAAAAATGGGTTGTTTCACTAATATGATGGAAGATTTTCCTAGTAAATCCGGAACGCGTTAAGGTACAATTCAGGCGTAAAAACAACTCTCCAACGGCTAAGAAATAATCTAAAATCCGAAAAAGATTGATAATTTTACTACGCTTGTATGGAAACTTACGGTAAAATATTATTGATTGCTATGCCGGCTTTTCTGGCGCTGGTACTGTTTGAAAAATGGTATGCGTGGCGCAAAGGAAACGACAATGTCAGAACCACGGATATGATCAGCAGTATGCTCAGCGGTATTACTAATGTTACCAAAGACGTGCTGGGCCTTAGTGTGATCATTTATGGCTACGGATGGATGGTAGAGCGGCTTGCCGTATATCACGTGCAGGCTACCTGGCTCACCTACCTGATCGCCTTCCTGGCCCTGGATTTTTCCGGATACGTAGTACACCGCATACAGCATACTTACAATTTTTTCTGGAACGGGCACCTCGTTCACCACAGTAGCGAGGAGTTTAACCTTGCCTGTGCCCTGCGGCAAAGCATTTCGGGCATTGTCAAGATATTCGCCATTTTCCTGCTTCCCGCTGCCTTGTTGGGTGTTCCTGAAAAGGTAATCGCCGTAGTAGCGCCTTTACATTTATTTGCGCAATTCTGGTACCATACCATTCATATCAATAAAATGGGGTTGCTGGAAAAAATCATCGTAACACCCTCTCATCATCGGGTGCACCATGCTATTAACCCTGAGTACCTGGATAAAAACTATTCGCAGATCTTTATTTTCTGGGACAAATGGTTCGGTACTTTCCAGGAGGAGTTACCAGATAAACCACCGATTTATGGTATTACCCGGCCGGTACAAACCTGGAACCCGATCAAGATCAATTTTCAGCATTTGTGGTTATTAATAAAAGATGCCTGGTATACGCAGAACCGGAAAGACAAATGGAAAATATGGCTGATGCCAACAGGCTGGAGGCCGGCGGATGTGGCAGAGAAATATCCTGTTTACAAAATAGAGGATGTGTATCAATTTGACAGGTACGAAACCCGGCTCTTTCCTTTGATGAGAATCTGGCTGTGGGCTCAATTGATGCTGCTGTTAGGTTTTCTTTCTTTCTTGTTTGGAAACATCGCGGCTATAGGAGCACCCGGCATTTTTATTTATGGCTTATTTATCTTCTTTTTTGTATACGCTTTTGCAGAACTAATGGATAATAACCCTCATGCCTGGATTTGGGAGTTACCCAAGTTACTCTGTTGCTGTATGATCCTTTTATATCATGACCAATGGTTCCATTCAACTATACTACCCGGTTACGTCAAAATAATCGTAATCGTCTACCTCGTATTGTCTGCAGGGGTCAGTTTTTATTTTTCATCCAATTTCAGGAAAGCGGCTATACCAATAAATAACTAATATTGCTGTTGTAAATTATTAAAGTGAAGCTAAGAAAAACAATTGCAGCCATGCTAACCATGGCACTTTCGGTGGGTATCGTAAATGATTCACTGGCTCAGTCTTTCCCCAACCCAGTCAGTAATAACTTAAGCATTACAGCCGGAGCCGAATATCGAAAAACCGATTTCAGATGGTCTATTGCAGGTAACGAGAAGGGACAGGAGCCCAACATACTATCTGAGCTTATTTACAACCCGATACATTCAGCAGGTTTCCATGTTGCCCTGGCCTATAAGCCTTATAATAAAATTTTATTAACAGCCAGCTTTAGCCGGCTGCAAACCTATAAGGGAAGCGCTACTGACATAGATTACAACGGAGATAACCGGACAGATTATACACCCCCCTCTTTAGGAGATACTCTTTTTAAGAGCAGCAATGGTCATATGCAGCAATACGATATCTCGGCAAGTTATCCTTTGTTCGAAAACCGTTTACTTGAAATTAATGCCGGAGCCGGTTATCATTTTTCAAAAGAATTATTTTACCTGCGCGATGAGGAAATGCCTGATCTGAATACCACCTACGATGCTAAATGGAGGTCGGCACGGATTTTTATCAACGGAACATTAAACCTTACACCCAGCCTATTTTTCGCGCCGGAACTGGCATTTCTACCGGGCGTTTACGATGCGGTTGCTAACTGGAATATAAAAGAAGAATTTCAACAACCGATTAGTTTCACTCATACAGCTAACAGTAGCGGCTGGAACTACCGGGCAACGCTGGGGTACAAATTCAGTAGCCATATCAATATTCAGGGAGAATGGCGCTACTCCAGCTGGGAAACCACCAAAGGTGTTGACAGGTTATTCCTGAAAAATGGCCAGACACCGGAAACACAAATGAATGGCGCATTCAGGAAAACTAATGGCTGGAGATTAAGCACTACCTACACATTTTAAGATTATAAAGGAGCAGCTTTACGGCGCTTCTTATCTTCCCAGGGAATAAATGCGCCAAAAGTACCACGAAGTCTTCTCAGCCTGTTTTCCCGCTTTTCAATGGACCTGAACGCTTCTTTATAGGCTGAAGAAGGGTCTATTGCCAACTCAATGTCATTGAGCTTTCTAAGTGTATCCACAATAAATGGCAAATGCCAGATCGGCGTTTCAAAACGACGTCTGGTGAAACCTCCCATCATGATAGACTGGAAAGGGTCTGTAACCAGGGCGATTGTCTTAAAACCTAATTTTCGAGCAATTTCGTAGGAATAGTAAATATTCTCAGTGCTATGTTCTGCCTGTGTTTCAACAAATATATTTGCTTCAGGCATCCCCAGCTCTTTTGCATATAAGCCCATAATCCGCGCCTCGTAATAAGGCGAGTATACGGCACTTCCCGAAAAAATAATATTACGTACAATTCCCTTTTTATACAGGAAGTCGGCCCATAGCACCCGCCCTTTCATCACTGAGTCCCATTGATTGTTGTAAAACGGTACACCCGGAACGATAGCCACATCAAAACTTTTACTGCTATCAATTACTTCCCGGTAAAGCTTTGCCGGCCGTTCACGATACACATAGGTTTTGCAACCTGATAGAATAGTTAAAGTAAGAATAGCCAGAAATGCAAAACGATACATAGAAATGTAAAATAATACATTTATAAGTATCGTTCGAATTAGAAAAATTCTAATGCATTTAGTGCATAGCAGCACTCATGTCTATCGCCTCTTTGTCTTTTCGTTTTCTGACCATTAGGATAAAAGGTATGCATATCAAAAAGAGCACACCCAGGTATAAAAATACATCCATATATGAAAGCACTGCGGCTTGCTTGGTAACGGTGAAATCCAGGGCTTTATAAGCAGAATTCAGTGCTACGTCCGGAGACATTCCCTTGGCCATAAAGCCCTGCTTTAATGCCATCACCCTTTGCTGCACATCCAGGTCGTTAACATCGAGTTTGGAAATAAGATCATTTCGGTAAGACATGTTTTTATTGCTCATGAAAGTTGTAATTGCAGCTACACCAAATGAACCGCCTAACTGTCGCATCATACCCGTAAAGGCTGCTCCCTGTCCAATCTGCTGGCCTTTTAAGGTTGACAATGCCATAGTGGTAATAGGTATAAACAGTAAACTCAGTCCTATACCACGTACAATCAGCATCCAAAAGAAACTCTCTTTTCCCGTATCAGGTGTGATGATCTTATAACCCCAGAAACTATACACAAAAAACAGGAACAGTCCTACCGCTACCATATATTGCTGTGATACACCTTTCGATATCAAACGGCCTACTACAGGCATCATGAATGCCGTGGCTAATGTTGCCGGTATCATCAGCAAACCTGATTGCAAAGCCGTCCAACCCAACAAACTCTGGGTGTATAACGGTATAATGAAAGTAGAGCCATACAAACCAAAACCAAGGATAAATGACATACCTGTACCAATGCTGAGATTGCCATTTTTTAATACCCTTAACTCAACGATGGGATTTTTATAAGTAAGCTCCCGCCATATAAAAAAGAATAAACCAAATACTGCCGAAGCTGTAAAGATTGAAATAACCGGGCTGGTAAACCAATCTTCCTCATGACCTCTTTCTAATATAAATTGCAAAGAACCTACAGTGACCGTTAATAAAAATATGCCCAGCCAGTCAATTTGCCTTGTTGATGTTTTAGCTGCATATTTAGGACTTTTGATGAACTGCAACGTCAACAGCACCGCTATGATTCCCAAAGGAATATTGATGTAAAAGATATAAGGCCAGCTAAAATTATCGACGATATAACCTCCCAGGGGTGGCCCTAGAGTAGGGCCTACGATTACGCCCAATCCATAGATTGCCTGGGCCATACCCCGTTTTTCGGCCGGGTAAGATTCGGTAATGATAGTTTGCGAAGTAACCAGCAAAGCTCCGCCGCCCACACCCTGTAAAAACCGGAAAGCTACCAGCTCCCAGATATTGGTAGCATTACCACATAAAAAAGAGCAAACTGTAAATAACGCAATGGAGAAGGCAAAATAATTACGCCTTCCAAATTGTTGCGACAACCAGCTCGTCATGGGCACAATGATCACATTACCTATTGCATAAGCTGTTATTACCCATCCTACTTCAGATAAGGTGGCACCCATATTCCCTTTCATATCATTCAGTGCCACGTTAACGATCGTTGTATCCACAATTTCCAGCAAAGCACAAACAATAGCTGTAAGGGTTACTATAAACCGGCGGAAACCATACTCCACCAGCGAATTTTGATCTTCCATTTTTATTCTTATTATTTCAGCAGCTGCCAACCTGGCCCCAACGTACCAACTCGTTTTTTAAACGCGGCCAGATGAGCCTCAATCGCTTTTGGAACCTCTATTTCAACCGTATTATCATTCGTATCCCCTTATCGGGTCACAACTTGATTATACTACACAGAACCATATTATTAACACGCTGCCATTCACCAAGACACCATTAACTATTCACTATCGATCACTCCCTAATTCAGATGTACATCTACCACAACATTCAATCCCGGACGCAGTTTTTGAATCAGCGAATCTTTTTTATCTGTAAATTCGATTTTTACCGGCAGCCGCTGCACCACTTTTACAAAGTTTCCGCTTGCATTATCCGGAGGTAGCAATGCAAAGCGAGCACCAGTCGCTGGAGAAAAAGACGTCAGTTTCGCCTCAAATTCGTGTTTAGGAAATGCATCTACTTTAACCGACACTTTCTGCCCTTCCACCATTCTAGAGATCTGTGTTTCTTTAAAGTTGGCCACCACCCATTTATCATTGTTCAAAACAATGTTAAACAGTTGAGCTCCCGCTTGTACAAATTGCCCGGGTTGCACCGGCACTTTTGAAACCACGCCGCTTTCCGCAGCGACAATTGCCGTGTAACTCAGGTTCAGTTTTGCATTCTCAATTTCCACTTCTTTCTGCCTGATGCCCGACCTTGCAATCACAGACTGCTCTGAGCTGGCAGAAACCTGGCTTTTTACCACATTGGTTTGGGCAGCAGCCTGGTTACGCTGGGCTACTAATATCTCTAGCTGCTTGTCTGCAGATTGCTTGGCTGCCAGTGCCTGTTCGTACTGTTGTTGGGTAATAGAATGATCTTTTACCAGGTTTTCATAACGTTTCAAATCTTCCGTAGTGCGCCAGATGGTTACTTTAGCGGCTTCTATCTGTGCATTGGCGGTAGCAACAGCAGCGTTAGCAGTACCGATATTTTTATTAGTAGCTGAAGTGCTGGCTTCTGCCGAAGAAAGGTTACTCCTCGCAGTGCCTAAAGCTGCTTCTGCCTGCTGCAGCGCCATTGTTAAATCTCTTTTATCCAGTACGATCAAAGTATCGCCTTTGTTTACAAACTGGTTATCCCGAACGCGAACCTCATTGATATATCCTGATATTTTTGAAATAACCGGGCTCAAGTTAGCCTCCACCTGTGCATCATCGGTTTCTTCGTGACTTTGACCATGAATATAGCCTGAGATACCGAAATAGGCGCCCAACACCACCATCACTCCAAGAATAATAAAAAATATGGGGCTTCTTTTTTTAGCAGCCGGCGCATTGGCGGCTACCTGCTCACTTGCTTCTGTAACTGTATTATTTGCCATCTCTTTAATGAATTATATTTTATTGATAAAGTGATCCTGTTGTTTCTAATAACTTCCTGTAAGCCAGTGCTGCATCAGCTTTGGCATTCAGCACATTGATTTTTGTAGACAATAACGCTACGTTGGCATCCAGCAATTCTGTAATAGTAACCAGGCTATTGTCAAACTTATTTTTAGTGATCCTGTAATTCTCCGCTGCCTGCCGCTCAGACTTCTCGTACACCTCTATTTTCTTTTTAGCAACAAATGCATTTTGATAATCCCTGTTGATTTCCAGCTTTATTCCATCCATCAACAATTCTTTTGAAGCTGAAAGCTGTGTTTCTCTGGCACGGGACTGCTTTAATACCGCATTGCTCTTCCATAAATTGGCCAGGTTGTATTGTATACCAACACCCGCATTCACCGCATTAGTCACAGTTAAAAAATTAGGAATATCCGCGGCCACATATCCTCCCGTAAGTGCCAGTGTAGGCAAGTTTTCTGCTTTGGCAGATTTAGTTGCCAGTTCAGCAGCTCTTTGTTGAAAGCCTAATGCCTGTATATCCTTCCTGTGCTGCATCGCCTCCAGCTGGTAATCGGAAAAGGTTTTGATATCCCCCTGCATATTCACAAATGACGAATCAACTTCCAGAACAGTCTGTTCGGGTAAACCCAGTAACAGGTTCATGTTCATGTTAGCAATATTGTAATTATTCTCCGCCTCCAGCAACTGCAGTTCAATATCAGATGTTTGCAACTGAGCCTTCAAACGATCATTACGGGCTATAATGCCATTGTTTTCCTTATTGAGAAAATCGGCATCTCTTTTCTGAGCAGCGCCCAGATTTTCCTTCAAAACGTTCACTACCTGCGAAACCTTAAAAAGATTTACATAGGCCTGGCTGATATTGTAAGCAATTTCGTTTTTATCGCTCCCGGCGCTCAATTTAGCTGCTTCCAACAAATACTTAGCTGACTGTATGCCATACCTGATACGCCCCCCGGCAAATAAGGGCAATGATAAATTTGCCATACCATACATCGCCTGGTTTACTTTTGGAGCAGCTGAAGCCCCCTGCGATTGGCCTTCCTCACCTGAAGATTGTTGCCCGGTTTTAATATTGATATTCGCATTGGTTAATCTCAGGTAACTACCGCTTAGTTTGAGATCGGGTAACTGCCGGTTCTTTGCCTCATCAATTGCTGCAGCAGCTTCTACAATTTTCGCATCATCGATCTTTAAATTCTTGCTGTTGGCAATACCTAATTCAAGGGCCTCTTCAAGCGTTAGCCCTCTTTTGTCCTGTGCATTAATTCCTGCATAGGACAGTAGCGCTGTTGAAAAAAGCAATAGCGCTTTAGCTGTTCGATTCATATCCTAAAATATTTCTTGTAATTGATTTTAAATGTTCTTTTACTTTGTCGAAATAAACATCCCTGATCCATTCTTCGGTTACCTTCATACCATGGTGTGTAGCATATAAATGCTTATTGAGCAGGGATTGCATGATAGTTCCCGTAATAGTGGTCATAAATAAAACAGGGTCAACTTTATACTTAAATGCCCCCGATTCGTATCCTTCAGCCAGTACCGTTGCGAAAAATTGCGCATAAGATTCCTTAGACTTGCCGAGAAACCTGATCACGCTCTTATTCTTATTAGTTGCCTGCTCGGCCAATATTACTTTGTAAAAAGATTTATTGTTCTTAACCCGATCGATATAGCCTGTAAGCGCCTTTTCCAGTTTTTCTACAGTAGTAAGTTCATTATTTTCGGCTATCTCCCTTACAGAAGCCAATCCGACGCTCATGCGCATCTTAAACAGCTCTTCCATCAATTTCTCCTTCGACCCAAAGTAATAAGAGATCATAGCTATATTGATGCCGGCCGCTTTCGAAATATCTCTTACCGATGTAGCATCAAATCCTTTCTCCGAAAACAGCGCTTCCGCCTTCTCTAATATTTGTTCTTTTTTTGTCATTGCGGGCACAAAGTTAAACAAACGTTTAAACCAATCAAACATTTGTTTAACTTTATTTCAAATAATAAGGAGAATGTTGATTAATGTCAACATTCTCCTTATTACTAATTAATCCCGTAGCGATGCTTATACCTGTCGTAAAGCTGCTGCTGTTTGTTATCGAGGTTAATTTTGCGGCCTTGTATAAAAGCATCTGTCACAATACTGCTTCGCATATCCAGCACATCTCCTTCGCAGATAATAATATTGGCATCTTTTCCTTTTTCAATAGATCCTGTTTGCTGATCAATGCCTAATATTTTTGCCGGATTGATTGTAATGGCAGCAAGTGCCTGCTCTTTAGTGAGCCCAAACCCTGCAGCTGTCCCGGCATTAAAATCCAGATTACGGTAGCGTGCATTGTCCGAGTTGTCATTAATAGCAAACAACACGCCCGCCTTTTGCAAAATGGCGGGTGTTTTAAACGGCTGATCAATATCATCATCCTGCATGGTGGGCAGACTATGTAGGGCATTCAAAATCACAGCAATATTATTTTGCTTTAAAAGGTCTGCAAACAGGTAACTGTCCGAGCCACCTACTAATACTACATCAATATTAAATTTCTTTGCAAAGTCAACTGCCACCAGTATCTGACGGGCAATATCAGCATGTACAAAAAGCCTTTGTTTTTTCTCAAACAAAGGTCTCAGGGCTTCGAATTTCAGATTGCGATCTTCCTTTTTAGATAGTTTCAAATAGGCCTGCGCCTGTGAAAAAAAAGACTCAACCTCTTCGATAGTCTGTATACCCGTTTTTACAGGATCAGCGGCATCTGCACTTCTAAGAGACCTGCGTGGCGAACGCATTAACACAGGCATATTTAGGTGCATCCCGTTATCGGCTTTATAAATGGCATCCTGCCAGGTCCAGGCATCCAGCTGCACCACAGAGGAACTGCCTGTTAGTAATCGCCCCTGAGGCACTACACATGCCAGCAAAATACCATTTGCCCTCAACGTATTGATAATTTTGGAATCGGTATTATAGGCCACAACCGAGCGTACAGAAGGATTATATTCCCCAAGCTCAAAATAATCATTACTACCCCGAACGCCACTTCCTATTTCGCTAATACCCAGATCGGTGTTCGGCAATATCAGGCCTGGGTATACATTTTTCCCCCTGGCATCTATAATGGTAGCGCCCGCTTCTTCCGGCACCGAGGCCCCTACTTCAGCAATTTTTCCGTTTTTTATGGTGATGAATCCATTATTGATCACATTGCCGGCTGCTGTATAAATATTGCCATTTTTGATGATCACTGTACCTTTCTGCGGACCAGAGGGATAAACATTATCCTGTGCCTGTAAACCATTACAAATAGTGGAGATCACAGCAAGTATTATAATTTTTTTTAGCATAGTTTACAGTTTTTCTTCGTAAGAATCTATTTCCAGGATACCCGTATGTTGTTCGTTATCCTCGCAATGCAAAATAACCTGGGCGGTAGGTTTTACAGGTACAGTAGGTGTGCCTCCTTTTGCATCAGCCAGCATTTTTTGTACCAGCCTGTTTCTTTCCATACTTATAAGCTTTCTCTGCTCCAGGTCCTTTTCACGATCAAAAAATATGGTACCATCTACAATTGTATACAATGCTTTTGCATATACGCTTAACGGATTTTGATCCCATAGTACCACATCGCCATCTTTTCCCACCTTAATACTTCCTACACGGCTATCAATATGAAGCGCTTTTGCAGGATTTAGCGTTACCATTTTAAAGGCATCCTCCTCACTCACTCCGCCATACTTTACTACCTTGGCGGCTTCCTGGTTTAAGCGACGTGCCATTTCAGCATCATCACTATTAATACAAACATTTAATCCCATTTTATGCATGATGGCTGCATTATAGGGAATAGCATCCTGCACTTCTGTTTTATAAGCCCACCAATCGGAGAAGGTAGAAACATGAGACCCATGCTTTTTAATAGCATCGGCTACTTTATATCCCTCCAGTATATGCGTTAATGTGTTCACTTTAAATCCATACTCATCTGCGGTAGTTAATAATGCCAGTATCTCGCTCTGCACATAGCTATGGCAGGTAATGAACCGCTTGCTATTCAGTATTTCCACTAATGCATCCAGCTCCAGATCCCTGCGAACCGTTTTATCACCCGCTTTTATTTTAACCTCATAGTCCTTTGCCCGTTGAAAAGCATCTGCCAATACAGACTGCACACCCATACGGGTATCCGGGAAGCGAATATTTCCCTGGGACTGCGCTGTCCTCTTCACGTTTTCGCCCAAAGCAAATTTGATAAAGGGGTCGGCACCTTTAAATTTCAGTCCTTCGTCATCAGCCCCCCATCTCAGTTTGATTAATTGTGTTTGCCCCCCAATGGTATTGGCAGACCCATGTAAAATATGAGAAGTAGTAACACCGCCACTTAACTGCCTGTATATATTCACATCATCAGGATTCAGATTATCGCCCACCCTTACTTCGGAGGTTACCGATTGTGCTCCCTCATTGATAGAAAACGCGGCAATATGTGAGTGTTCATCAATGATGCCCGGTGTCAAAAATTTCCCGGTCCCGTCAATTGTTTTTGCCCCGGCTGCACTGATATTTTTTCCAACTGCGGCTATCTTTCCATCTTTTAATAATACATCTGTATTTTCTAACCGGCCTTCTTTTTCATTAGTCCATATCGTGGCATTTTTGATCAATATATTTTCTGCAACAGGAACAATTTCATTTCCATAAGGAGAAAAGGGGAACCCTACTTTAGCCAATGCTTTCTCCGGCTTGTTCTTTGCGCTATCTTTTTTTGATGTAGCTTCTTTAGTAAATGTAGCTATCCAGGTAACCGGCTGACCGTTATTGTCGGAACCCACTCCCTGCCAGCTTTTACCATAGTCTACCCCGCTCAGTCTATATAAAAATCCGGCCTGGGCTGCAGAAAAAGTAGAATCTTTTTTCTCAGCCGTCGCTGGTTTTCCCGAAGGTTTCAAAGAAAAATTGATAGAGACCAATGTACCGTCTGATTTAAACCGGGTTGTGAGCGTATCTTTTCCAATCAGGTTGGCCTGGCTGTTGTTTTTAACATCCAGAATATAGTCGGTAACCCCGGCTGCTCCGGCTATAGACAACTTGTATTGTCCCGCCTGTTCTTTGCTCGCTTTAGCTTTTACATCATAGCGCTCTCCGTTGACCCAGTTTTCTACAATACTTGTTTTTTCAGCAAACAGATCGCCTGTTGTTATTAAAAAGTTAGCCACTTTTCCCGCTTCAATACTGCCCACTTTATCGTCTATTTTCATGAGCGAAGCTGGCACGGTTGTTAAAGCTGCTAATGCCGCTTTAGGACTTAAACCGTATGCAATGGCTTTTCGAAGCGAAGGCCAAAAGCTTTTTATATCCTTTAGGTCGGCTGCAGTAATAACAAAGGGAATGCCGGCTTTTTCAAATGCTGCGGCATTACCTGGCGCCAGTTCCCAGTGCGCCATATCACTTACAGAAACAAACCTGGCATCCATGGGATCTTCTACATTCTGTGTTTCCGGGTAATTCAGCGATAGAATATAGGCAGCTTTGGTTGCTGCTATTTCTTTTATCCGTTGATATTCATTATCACCTGCCTTAATAATAAATTGTATACCAAACTCGTCACCTAACCTGTCTGCCCTAATATCGCTCCACTTATCACCCGCTTCAAATACCTGTGGCAGGGACTTATTATTCGTCCAGGCCTCTAACGACTTATTGATACCTTCTTTGGTTGGTTTGTTTTTCGCATACCAATCGGCATCTATAAAAGACTGCCTGAGCAATGCCACGCTCCCCATCATGGAAGTTGGGTACGATTGTGTGGAAGTGCCTTTGCTAAATGAGTAAAAGGCTGCAGTTCTGTCCTTTAGAATATTCAGATTTTCTTTACGATCAGACAAAACAGCTGCCACACCCGTACCCCTGGCGATACCATCTTTTTGATGTGAGACCACTGCGCCGAAACCCTGCTCCCTTAAAGTCTCCGCCTTTTTAGCATCTGTAGCAAAAATGTCATAGCCGTTCACTTCGCTCCTGATAGCCTGATTCCAACCGAAAGGGCCTTTTGTATTAGTGGATAACTGTTGGGGGCCAAAAAAGGACCCTTCGCCGCCTGCCCGCTGAGGAATAGTAATACCATAGTCACTATAAATATCAACAAATGATGGGTAAATAAACTGTCCTTTACAATCAATAACTACCGTTCCATCAGGAACCGAAACAGTACCTACAGCGACAATTTTGCCGTCTTTTATAACCAGTGTAGCGTTGGAAATTGATGTATTGCCGTCTTTTACAATAGTGGCATTGGTGAAGGCATAGTAGCGGCCGCGCTCATCAGCAATGCCATTTACAGGATAAGTAACCTGGGCGCGAAGCTCAACCAAACTCAATAAGAGCCCGGCTCCCAAAAGCCATTTCTTCATTAGCATTAATTTTTATGGAAAATAATAAAATAAACCCAAAAGACCCGTGACTTTAAGAAATATCGTAAGGCCCTGGTAAGGTAGCTGCAATAAAAAAGTGCAAACAATTTTACCTGTTTGCACCGTTTATATGTAACCTCAAAAAATACTTACAAAGTTTCTCCCAGTTGGCTTATATCCAAACCTTCCGCTTCTTCTTCTTCGCTAACACGTAGAGGAGTGATCAGGTCTGTTACTTTTAGAATGATCATTGACATAATAAATACACCCACCAAAACAGCCAGGGCTACTAACACATGGGTAGTGAATAATTTGGTTTCTCCAAAGAATAAGCCTTTATCAACTACAGCTGAGTTAATACCAGGACTAGCAAATACACCTGTAAGGATCATACCTACTAAACCACCTACACCATGACAAGGAAATACGTCCAAAGTATCATCCAGGCTGGTTCTTGTTCTCCACTCTACCATTAAATTACTTACCAATGAAGCTACAACACCAATTACCAGCGCATGCGGTAAGCTTACAAAGCCCGCGGCGGGAGTAATGGCAACCAAACCTACTACTGCACCAATGCTGGTACCCATAGCTGAAGGCTTTTTACCTCTTAATGCATCGAAAATGATCCAAGCAAAAGCTGCAGCACCCGATGCTACAGCAGTTGTAGCTAACGCGATTGCCGCCAGGTTATTAGCACCCATTGCCGAACCGCCGTTAAAACCAAACCATCCAAACCAAAGTAAACCAGTACCTAATAATACATAAGTAATGCGTGCAGGCTTCATTTCCTGGTCAGATCTTTTCCTTAAATATATTGCACTAGCCAACGCTGCCACACCTGCACTCATGTGTACTACCGTTCCGCCAGCAAAATCCAGAACACCTAAGTTAAATAAGCGACCATCAGGGTGCCATGTCATGTGGGCTAAAGGCGCATAAATGAAAATGAAAAATAAGCAGATAAATAAAATATAAGAGGTAAAACGTACTCTCTCAGAAAAAGCACCTGTTACAAGGGCAGGAGTAATAATAGCAAATTTTAATTGAAAAAAGGCAAACACAGCTAAAGGAACTGTTGGAGCCAGCGGCCATGGTTTACCATCCAAAACACCGTTCATGAACATAAAAGTGGAAGGGTTACCGATGATACCACCAATGTCTTCGCCAAAAGCAAGGCTAAAACCGAAAACCACCCATATTACAGACACAATGGCCATACAAATAAAACTTTGTAACATTGTGGAGATCACATTTTTCTTTCTCACCATGCCACCGTAGAAGAAAGCCAGACCCGGTGTCATTATTAATACCAATGCCGCCGAAGTTAGAAGCCAGGCAGTGTCCCCGGTATCTATTGCAGGATCAGTTGGACTTGCTACAGGATTATGGCCCATAAAAAGACTAAGAACAGTAACTAATACAAGCAAGAGAAAAGGAACAATAGCTAGTTTTTTGGTCATGTGCATAATGAAAAAATTTAATGTGATAAAAATAAATAATAAATAAACAAATAGTTAATTATGGTTGTCTTTAATCCAAAATTATATATTTAACATCAAAATAAATTGCATTATTGACAATTATTTTCAAATATATTTATCTATAATATGAAAGTGATAATTGCTGAAACAGCCCATGCAGGAGAAATAAAAGATATCTACGCCCCTTTTGTTCATAATGGATTTGTCACATTTGAAACACAAATACCTGATAAAGAGGTTTTTGAGGAGCGAATAACTCATTACACAGAGAAATACCCCTGGTTGGTTATGGTAGAAAATGGAAAAGTATTGGGCTATGCTTACGCGTCAGCCTACCGGGAACGGATTGCCTACCAGTGGGTGGTAGAATGTTCGGTTTACGTACATGCCGAACACAGGAAAAAGGGTATTGCGGCAAAACTATACGAAGCCTTATTTGAAATACTCTTACTGCAAGGCTTCTACACGGTTTATGCAGTTATCACCATTCCCAATCCACAAAGTGTTGGTTTTCATGAAAAAATGGGTTTTAAATGGTTTGCAACCTACGACAATGTAGGCTATAAGGCTGGAAAATGGTGTAACGTTGGCTGGTGGCAATTAACGCTGACGAAACCAAATGATTCGGTTCCGTCAGCACCCACACCCTTTCCGGAACTTGATCGCTCCAAAGTGGAAAACATATTAAATAAATACACTAATTAACGGTTCTGCCTGGATATACTTTTAAGGCTTCTTCAAGGCAGTTCATTGCATTTTGAATTGCCTCCAGGTTAATGACATAAGCCAGTCTCACCTCGTTCATACCAAGGCCGGGGGTTACATAAAAACCTGTTGCCGGCGCCAACATCACCGATTGGCCATTATAAGAAAAGTCTTCTAATAACCACTGGCAAAACCTGTTACAATCGTCGATAGGCAATTGTGCAATGGCGTAGAACGCGCCGCCCGGATTAGGGCAATATACGCCCTCCATTTGATTAAGCCGGCTTACCAGTAGATCCCTTCGCCGCAAATATTCAGCCCTAGGTTCATCAAAAAAATTATCCGGCAGGTCAACCGCAGCTTCTCCTAAAACCTGCTCCAGGCCTGGCGGACTTAACCTGGTTTGCGCCAGTTTGATGGCCAGGTCGTACACTTTTTTATTTTTTGTTACCAATGCACCAATGCGGGCGCCGCAGGCACTATATCTTTTGCTGATGGTGTCAATCAAAATGGCATTATCTTCTAAACCCGGCAGGTGCATTACACTTGTATGCGGCTCTTCGCTATAACAAAACTCACGGTAAGCCTCATCGCTGAACAGGTAGAGGTTATTCTTTTTGCAAATTTCACCAATAGCCAGCATTTCATCCCTGCTATATAAATAACCGGTGGGGTTGTTGGGATTACATATTAAAATAGCTTTTGTGCGGGGAGTAATAGCTTTTTCAAACTCGCTCAGTGGCGGCAGTTCAAAACCGGTTTCAATAGCTGACCTTATCGGAACTACCTTAACGCTTGTCTGACAGGCAAAACCCAGGTAATTCGCATAGAGCGGTTCCGGAATAATTACCTCATCGCCAGCATCCAAACAGGCAAAAAAGGCAAACATTATCGCTTCGCTACCCCCTGCAGTAACCAATATCTCGTCTTTACTAACCTGTATGCCTGCTTTTGCATAATATTCAGTTAGCTTTTTCCTATAGCTTTCGTTACCTGCACTATGGCTATATTCCAAAATGGGCATTTGCACACTTCTTACCGCATCCATAATGGCCGCAGGTGTTTCCACATCGGGTTGGCCAATATTGAGGTGATACACTTTAATCCCTCTTTTCTTTGCTGCATCTGCATAAGGAACCAGCTTCCTGATGGGCGAAGCCGGCATCTCAACACCACGTTCCGACACTGTAAGCATACTACTATTTGTTAGTTTATATTTAAAAGTAAACCCCTTCAACTTTGAAGGGGTTTAAAAAAATTGGATAAAATCTTTTTATTTTTTTGCAACCACTTCGCCCGTAAAGTATACGATTTTAGGCTCATTGTAACCGGCCAGGTAAATTTCAACGTCTTTATTTACAGGTCCAGCGCTGGGCGCAGTATAAGATACTTTTATTTTTCCTGTTTTACCAGGCATAATAGGTTCGGTGGGCTTCTCAGGCACCGTACAACCACAACCAGCCATTACATTTTTTACCACTAAAGGCTTTTTAGTCTGGTTAACAAACTCCATGTAAAAAGTAACAGGGTCGCCCTGATTAACTTTACCTATATCATACTTCTCTTTTACCATGCTAATAGCCGCATCAGCACCAGTTGCCGCAGTTTTTACACTCGCTGATTGCGCACCCGCCCAATTAATAGACATTACAAATAGTAAGGAAAGGATCAAACTGATTTTCTTCATACAAAAATTTTCTTAATTACTAAATTGGATTACAAAAGTATTTAAAAAGATGGAATTAGCTATGCTAAAGTTGCATTAAAACATTTTATTACGCCGCAGGGCACTCAAGTACTTTAAAAGTATTGGCTTATACATATTTTGTACACATAACCATCACACTAAAATGCTTATTAATTCGTTATATTGACATATTAAAGCTTCTCACCTATTTTTGTCGAATGGATATACTCAACTCCGGATTTGCAGAGCAAAACGAAATGCTGTCTTTTGAAAAATTTAAAGATGGAGTTTTGCACGATTACTATATCGCATGTTTAAGCAGAGAAACCAGTTTACTTTCCCGAAAAGAAGTGCTTACGGGAAAAGCCAAGTTTGGTATTTTCGGGGACGGTAAGGAAGTTGCGCAGGTGGCAGTTGCTAAATTCTTCCAACCGGGAGACTGGCGCAGCGGCTATTACCGCGATCAGACTATGATGTTTGCAATCGGAGAATCCAACCCTAATCAATATTTCGCACAGTTATATGCCGATCCTGATCCTCAGCGTGAACCCTTTAGTCAAGGCAGGCAAATGAACTGCCACTACACCAGCCGTAATACGCTGGCAGATGGTGAATGGGCCAACCTGGTGGAGATCAAGAATACAGGTACCGATATGTCGTCGACGGCTTCACAAATGCCAAGAGCGGTGGGTTTGGCACTGGCTTCTAAATTATTCAGGGATGTAGATGAATTAAAACAATTCAAGCATTTATCTGATAACGGAAACGAAGTTTGTTTTTGCACCATCGGTGACGCGTCTACCAGCGAGGGACATTTCTGGGAGGCCGTAAATGCAGCGGGCGTATTGCAGGTACCATTGGTAATTTTTGTATGGGACGATGGTTATGGCATTTCAGTACCCAGAGAGTATCAAACTACCAAAGGCTCGATATCTAAGGCATTGAAGGGTTTTGAAAAAGAGGAAGGCACCAACGGTTTTTACATCGCAGCTCTTAAAGGCTGGGACTATATGAGTATGGTAGAAGTTTTTAACGAAGGTATTAGCCTTGCCAGGGAAACTCACACACCAGTCATCTTCCACATTGAAGAATTAACACAACCCCAGGGACATAGTACATCTGGCAGTCACGAGCGGTATAAAACCCGCGACCGCTTACAGTGGGAAAAGGAAAGAGACTGCCTGGTAAAAATGAAAGCCTGGATACTCGAAAATGCGCTGGCAGATGAAGCTACTTTAAGAAGAATAGAGGTGGATGCACGGAATAATGTAAAAGAGGCGAAGGATAAGGCATGGAAGGAATACCAAACACCTTTAAAAGAACTTACCCAAAAGAGTAGTGAGGTAGTTGATGCGCTCATCCCTGACAACCTGGAACATGAAGATGAGCTTAGAAAAATATCTAAAGACCTGAGATCTCTGCGGGAACCGCTTCGCAAATATAATTTGCAAAGCGTATATAAAGCTTTATTGCTTTGCGGCGATAAAGCCACCAACGAAGCGTTGGAATATTACAAAGAGCTTCAAAAAGATAGCGCTGCCATTTATAACAGCCTGTTGTATGATGATGGTCCGAAAAGCGCATTAAAAGTGGAAACCATTGCTCCTGTATTTACAGAGTCATCTCCCAGCCTGAACGGATACCAGATCATTAACCGGTACTTTGACAGTGTTTTCCAAAACAATCCTAAAGTAATTGCTTTTGGCGAAGACCTTGGCCAGATTGGCGACGTAAACCAGGGCTTTGCCGGCTTGCAAAAAAAATATGGCAGTGAACGGATCTTTGATACAGGCATCAGGGAGTTGACTATTATGGGCAAGGGAATTGGGTTGGCCCTCAGGGGATTGAGACCGATTGCCGAAATACAATATTTAGACTACCTGGTATACGGGCTTCAGCCGCTTACGGATGATGTAGCATCACTTTTTTACCGAAGTGGCGGAAAGCAAAGCTGCCCTATTATTGTAAGAACACGGGGACATAGACTGGAGGGCATCTGGCACAGCGGGTCTCCTATGGGTATGATCATTAATGCGGTTAGGGGCATGTATGTATGTGTTCCCCGGAACTTTGTACAGGCTGCCGGCATGTATAACACTTTACTAAAAAGTAATAGCCCGGCTATTGTTATTGAAAGCCTGAACGGATATCGTTTAAAAGAAAAGCTGCCAGATAACCTGAATGATATCACTGTACCACTGGGTATTCCTGAAATACTAAAAGAAGGTACGGATATCACTATAGTGAGTTACGGATCTACCATCCGTATTGTACAGCAAGCTATGAAACTGGTAGAGCCGCTGGGTGTAAGCTGCGAACTAATAGATGTGCAAACGCTTCTCCCCTTCGATCTAAATCATATGATCCTCGAATCGTTAAAGAAAACCAACCGTATTCTATTTGTTGATGAAGATGTTCCGGGCGGCGCCGCAGGTTTTATGTTTAACAAAGTGATGGAGGAGCAGGGGGGATACCGTCACCTGGATGTTGCGCCAAGAACCATCACAGCTAAAGAGCACAGACCGGCTTATGGAAGCGATGGAGACTACTTTAGCAAACCCAATGCAGAGGAAGTAGCGGCAGCTTTAATTGAGATGATGAAGGAGTAATTTTAATACAGTACTTTGTACATTATAAAAGCCAGGCAAATGCCTGGCTTTATCGTTTAGTTTAGTTATCAATAACTATTGCTACTGGGGAGCTGCGACCAATTTATTTTTATCTTCTGTAACGAAAATATCTTCATTGTCTCTTTTCATGAGGTACTTTTCCCTTGCGAGTTTTTCAATAATCACCGGATCATTCTCCAGATCTGTTTTTACTTTTCGCAATTCAGAAAGTTCTTCTAAATAGTGCTCCTTACTTTGATTGAGATTTTGCAACTCTTCGCGCCGGTCCATGGTTGTAATCAAATCATTTTTGTCTAAAAATAACATAACACCCAAAAAACCAACTGAAGCAATAAAATACTTACTCGTAAGAAAACGGGATATCCTGCTTAACGCCCTTCTCTTCCTGGGCGCTTTGGGCAAAACCGGTTCTTTTTCTGTTACAAAATCTACAAACTGTTCCATGCAAATATTTGAAGTTTTATCGTTCCAGGTTCAAAGTTCGCAGTTAAACCTTAAACCTGAAACAACCAACCAAATTATTTACCAAATTTGATCTTTCCTTTCGGATAGATTGCGCTATCGCCCAATAACTCCTCAATTCTGATTAGCTGGTTATACTTAGCAATCCTGTCCGTACGGCTTGCCGAACCTGTTTTAATTTGTCCGCAGTTCAATGCTACAGCCAGATCTGCGATAGTCGTATCTTCTGTTTCACCACTACGATGACTCATGATCGTGTTATATCCATTATGCTGCGCAAGAGTTACCGCATTGATCGTTTCAGTAATAGTACCGATTTGGTTAACTTTTACCAACAAACCATTAGCCGTATTCTTGTCAATACCTTGCTGTAAACGCTCTACGTTCGTTACAAACAGGTCATCACCTACCAACTGGCATTTGCTGCCGATTGTTTCTGTCAATAATTTCCAACCTTTCCAATCGTCTTCAGCCATACCATCTTCGATGCTTGCGATCGGGTATTTCTTCACCCAGCTTTCCCAATATTTCACCAATTCTTCGCTGGTCATTTCTTTGCCGGAACTTTTGTGGAAAACGTATTTTTTCTTTTTTGCATCCCAAAGCTCACTGTTAGCAGCGTCCATTGCAATAACAATTTGTGAACCAGCTTTGTAGCCAGCAGCACCGATTGCATCCAATACTGTTTCGATTGCTTCTTCGTTGCTTTGGATATTAGGAGCAAAGCCACCTTCATCGCCGACGTTAGTGCTATATCCTTTTTTCTTTAATACAGATTTCAAGGCATGGAAAATTTCGACACCCCAACGAAGACCTTCGCTGAAAGTAGACGCTCCAACGGGCATTACCATAAATTCCTGGAAATCGATCTTATTATCAGCATGCGCACCACCATTCAAAATGTTCATCATGGGGATAGGTAATGTTTTCGCATTGGTTCCGCCAATATAACGATATAAAGGCAGGCCAGCCTCTTCTGCAGCAGCTTTTGAAGCAGCCATACTTACTGCTAATAAGGCATTAGCACCTAGTTTAGCCTTATTGGGTGTTCCGTCTAATTGAATCATTAACTGATCAATACCTGTTTGATCAGCTACATCGTAACCTAATAAAGCAGGAGCAATTACAGTGTTTACGTTTTTAACGGCTTTCAAAGTTCCTTTACCCAGGTATTTCTTTTTATCGCCATCACGCAACTCAACAGCTTCGTGTATACCGGTGCTGGCTCCACTTGGCACAGCAGCACGCCCTAAAGCGCCTTCGTCTGTAATTACATCCACCTCAATGGTTGGATTACCACGACTGTCTAATATTTGTCTTGCGAAGACTTCTGAAATGTAACTCATGAATTATCTGTTTAAGATGTATTTTATTCAATTTGTGGCGCAATTTAATTAATACTTTGCGTATCTAATACACAAATATTAGAAAAAGTAAATCACAGGTGTGGAAAACCCATTCTAAAATGGAGTCGGTCTATCTAACGGGTAACAAACTCCTGGTATAGCAGGTTAACACAATCGGCCAATAAATTGGTTATTCCATTTGTTTGCCCTGGTTTGCAACCGTTGGTAATAACAATAAATCCAAATTTTTCTTTAGGATTGAAAAACATAGCACTATATAGCCCATACGCAGAACCGGTATGGCCGGTTAAATGTACCCCCTTTATAAGGTTGGATACATTCGTTAACGCCAATCCATATCCCTCCTCCTCCGACAATGGTTGCCTCATCAGCTTTGCATACTTTCCAGGTATAATTCGCTTACCATTACCTTTTCCCCCATTCATGTGCATCATCATATACTTTGCAAGATCCCCGGCAGCTATTTTCATGCCGCCTGTGGGTGAGAAAACCGGGGTACTATAACCCATTATATAGTCACTTATTTGTTCCCTCCTGGGATGATAAGCATCTTTGGCCGATACAAAGCTGTCTTTGGACATATCATATTCATAAAGTGTCGCAAATAGCTTTTCGTCAAGGCTATCGACACAGTACCCTCCATACAGCTCCAAAGGATCTAAAATATGGCGTTTGATATACTGGTCGAACCGCTCGCCAGAGACACGTTCGATGATTGTGCCTACCATATTAAAATTAAGGTTGCAATACTGGTAACGGCTTCCTGGTTGGTATTTATTGTAGCATTGAGCCGCATTTAGTGTTTTTGAAGGATTGACCGAATCGAGCGCAAAGTAACCCCTGCTGTCGTTTATACTGGAACGGTGTGAGAGCAACATCTTAAGAGTAATGGGTATTTGCGGGTACGCCGGATTACGCACTTCAAAACCTATAAGATCGCTCACATCGTTGTTGAGGGAAAGTTTTTTTTGATGAACCAATTGCATAATGGCGGTAGCTGAAAAAGATTTGGAAATAGATGCAATGCGAAAAATATCCGTTTTGCCCAGCAATTCTCCCGATTCCATTTTCTTGAACCCGAAAGATCTGTCGTAAACAATTTTATTATCCTTAACTGCAACCAGGGCTAAACCAACGGCTTTATGCTTTTCTATTATCTGCCGGATATTTTGGTCGAATGACTGAGCATGCGACCGGTAGCAAAAACCTGCGACAAAAAAAGAAACAGCAAAGGAGAGGAAGAACCGGTTCATTCTACTAATATATAAAAAAAAGCACAGCCCGGGAGCTGTGCTTTATACGATAAGATAAATATTCAATTAGATATTGTCGTAAACATAAATAGGATCAATCACTGTTTCGCCTGGTTTGATGTTGATAATTTCTTTCAATTTACCATCTTTCAAACCATATACCCAGCCATGTATTTCAGGCCCCTGGCGATCTTTCCAGGCTCTTTGAATGATGGAAGTTTTGCACAACTTTTCAGCCTGCTCCCTTACATTCAACTCAACCAACCTGTCTGCTCTTTCGTCAACATCTTCGATGGCTTCCAGTTCTCCCCTGTTATGCCTGTAAACATCCTTAATAACGCGTAACCACATATTTAATATCTGGTTAAAGTCGTTATTTCCCATTGCTGCTTTAACACCACCGCAACCGTAATGACCACAAACAATAACATGCTTTACCTTAAGGTGCATTACCGCATACTCTAATACGCTCAGCATATTAACATCCGTGTGCACTACAAGGTTAGCGATATTACGATGTACAAAAATTTCTCCCGGACTTGTACCGGTAATCTGGTTAGCCGGAACCCTGCTATCGCTGCAACCAATCCATAAAAACTCCGGAGTTTGCGTTTTCGCAAGGTCATCGAAAAAAGTAGGGTCCACTGATAACATCTGCGACGCCCACTCTTTATTTGCTTCTAACAATTCTGTGTACGATTTCATTTTGCTTTCAATCTTTAAGGTTAATTAATTTTTATTCTTAGCATTATTGTTATTATTTCCATGAAGAACCGATTCGATAACTTCCTCATAATTTCTCTGCAACGATGCATCATCATTATTATTGGCCAGTACTTTATAAGAAAATCCATGATCCACAAACCCACTGGTGTATAGATCTACCTTTATGTTCTTTAAAGGCGCATGTAAAGTAAAATCTTCAATCGTTTCTACTACGTCCCTGTCAATATAATCAGCTCTTTTAGTATCAATGATCACGTGGGCATTTTCGGGCACTTCCTCCAGTTTTCTTTTGATAATCGCCTTATTAAGGAAGGACACATCTTTTCGTAGTCTGAATAAATAGCGGGTATCATCATTCACTACAAAAACTGCTTTCCTGAAATTAGATCTGAAAGAGAAAAATAACCCTACAATAATTCCCAATATTACTCCTTTTAACAAATCTGTTGCCAGTATTGCCGCAATGGTAATTACAAAGGGTAAAAACACATCCCATCCTTTTTTATAGAAAGCTTTGAAGAGTGATGGCTTAGCTAACTTATAACCTGTAAAAATAAGGATAGCTGCCAAACAGGCTTTTGGTATCAAATTTAATACAGCTGGTATAAACGCTACTGATAACAAAAGGAAAATACCGTGATAAATGGTTGACATTTTTGTTTTAGCTCCGGAGTTTACATTGGCTGAAGACCTCACAATAACGCTTGTTACCGGTATACCACCAACAAGACCTGACAGCAAATTACCGATACCCTGTGCTTTCAGCTCGCGATTGGTGGGTGTAACCCGCTGATAAGGATCCAGGTCATCCACCGCCTCAATACTTAATAAACTTTCGAGACTTGCAACCAGGGCTATAGTAAGAGCAAGCGTCCATATCTGAACATTCCCAATCATACTCCAGTCTGGCGATGAAAAGAATGACAAGAAATCACTTGTTGACTTAGCTACCGGCATGCTTACCAAATGGTCGCCCGAAAGAGGTTGAACAAAGCCAGCTGAACTAAATAAAACATTTAAGCCCACCCCGATAAATACAATTAATAAGGGAGTTGGCAACAGTTTAATAAAACCTTTTTTGTTTGCCACAAAGCCTTCCCAAATAAAATAAAATGCCAGGCAAACCGCACCTATAATGAATGCGCCGGAATCAATGCGCCCAAATGCTTTAAAGAAGTTAACAAAGATATTGCCCTTGTCTGGGTTAGGCGTATTTTCATCGATTTCAGCCGAGGAGCTATCTCCTAATAAATGAGGAAACTGGTTAAGAATCAGTATAAGACCTATGGCTGCCAACATTCCTTTAATAACACTATTGGGCACATAATCGCCAATTACACCTGCTTTTAGAAAACCGAGTACTAATTGCATGGCACCTGCCAAAACGACTACCAATAAAAATGCTTCAAAAGAAGCCAATGAGGTAATTGCAGCTGCTACAATAGCTGTTAAACCAGCTGCCGGCCCGCTCACACTTAGTTGTGAACCACTAAAAATACCAACTACGATACCGCCACATACACCCGCAATAATGCCGCTAAATAACGGCGCATTTGATGCAAGGGCAACACCTAAACACAAGGGTAGTGCTACTAAAAAAACAACGATGGACGCTGGCAAATCACTTGCAAGCGACTTTATATAACCTGTCGATCTGGGTTTGTTTGTCATAAAAAAATTTAATAAATATAAGCCTACCCAATTTAATCATTAAATGGATACTGCAACGTAAACACAAGAAGAATAATAAAAAGTTAAGCTACTGCATTGGGGGGAGGACAGTGTTGTTCTCCATGATAAGCTACATAGGTAGCTTCATGCGCATGTATATAAGCAATGCTTATCTGGTGAGGAGGTAAATGCAGGTCATGGCGTGTTTCGTGAACATATTCCTCACTCACGCTTATGGTTCCTGATGGTGTTTTTTCTTCAGTAGTATTAGAATAGGGATTCTTATCACAGGCATTGCCCTGGGCTACATTATCTTTTGCAGCCTTTACCGAACTGTAGGTTATGGGCAAACCAATTGTAAGCAGGAATAGTAACCCTAATAAAACAACGGCCGATATGTAACCTAACAACTTACCCATATACACTGGCGAAGATATAAGAAATTCTTATTTGAAATTAGATTGAGATTAAAATCCTTTTAATTAATGAGCCTATTCAAAATTAAGGTGATCTGAGTCTTCAGGCAAGTGCTCATACTCATTTTTAATAGCATACCAACCGAAGATCATCAACCCTATTGCAATAGGAACAAATATGGCAATAATAATCACCCATATAACAGGATTATTGATGTCTTTGTTGCCTGAACTGTCAATATTTTTTATTGCACCTGCAATTAAAAAGAATGTAACTGCAGGTCCCAACAAAAACCAAATCACACCTAAAACTCTTTTGATAACATTCATCGTTTATATTTTAAATGTTGAATTACTGTTCTTTTACTTAAAAAATTTTCAAACAAAGCATTTATTAATCGTTAACCCGTTCATCAATTTTGTTATTAAGATAAATCGCACCGATGATGAAACATAACGCAGCAACTGCGATCGGGTACCATAAACCTACCAGCGGATCGTTGGTAAAAGTAGTTTGCAGCAACACCCCAATAAAGGGCACCAAACCTCCAAATACACCATTACCGATATGATAGGGCAGAGACATTGACGTATAGCGTATCCGTATTGGAAAGAGCTCTACTAAAAATGCGGCTATGGGTCCGTAAACCATGGTTACATACAAAATAAGCAGGAAGACCACCCCTATAAACTTCCAATACATAGTGGGGGGTAACACTTTATCTTTTATAATTACGCTACCCATTTGCACCTGTTGAGTAGCAGCAATAAGTGTATCTACCCGCTCCTGTTTATACGCCGCTCCAGACGCATAATGCATCGTCTGAACAGTAGTAATTAACAGATCACCAGCTTTATCGAAAGGCTCCCGTTTAGTAACTTCTACCGCACCTGAGGTGATGGCTTGTCCTTGCCAGGCTTTTGTATCTGCATTTTCAAGAAGATAGCTAAAAATAGGACGATAGGTTAAAATGGCTATCAGCATGCCTAAAAGCATGATCCATTTACGGCCGATTTTATCGCTAAGCCAACCGAAGAAAATGAAAAAGGGTGTTGCAAAAAGAATGGCCCAAAGCATAATAGTACGGCTCTGTTCAAAGTCAAGCATCGCTTTGGTTTCCAAAAAGCTTTGTGCGTAAAACTGACCTGTATACCATACAACCCCCTGCCCCATAACTGCTCCAAAGAGCGCCAATAACACCATTTTGAAGTTCGCCTTGTTACTAAAGCTTTCTTTTAAGGGATTTTTAGCAGTCTTTCCCTCCGATTTTAACTTGGAAAATAAGGGAGATTCCTCCATTTTCATCCTTATATAGACAGATACACCTACCAGTAAAATAGAAAACCAGAAAGGATAACGCCAGCCACCCCATTCAGAATTGAATGCTGCATCGCTCATATTCATCTTTACGAGCATAATAACACCCAAAGCGAGGAACAATCCGAGTGTTGCAGTAGTCTGTATCCAACTGGTAAAATAACCGCGCCGGTTTGCAGGAGCATGTTCCGCCACATAAGTAGCAGCACCACCATACTCGCCACCCAATGCCAGCCCCTGAATCAACCTTAATAAAAGAACAAGCAATGGTGCCGCCATTCCAATTGTTTTATATCCTGGTACCAGTCCTATTAAAAAGGTAGAGCCCCCCATTAATACCAGGGTCAAGAGAAATGTAGACTTTCTTCCAAAAATGTCACCCAATCTACCAAACACCAGGGCCCCAAAAGGCCTCACTATAAAACCGGCGGCAAATATGGCGAGGGTACTTAATAAAGCTGCGGTAGCATTGCCTTCGGGAAAAAACTCCGTAGAAATTGTTTTGGCAAGCATGCCAAAAATATAAAAGTCATACCATTCTATCATGGTACCAAGAGACGACGCTGCAATTACCCGCGTTATAACATTTCCTTCGCCTTTCTTACTCATACAATCGTTATTATGGTTTTTATGGGCTTAATAATTATGTACAATATGTCGCTACCTGGCTTTTATGGCATGCCAGACAGCACTATACGCTTTAGCCTATAAATATAGGGCAAGTTTATTTAGTTTTACACTATCAGGCCATCTTTCATTTGCAATACCCTGTCACTCAGCCTGGCAAGGTCATCGTTATGCGTAACAATCAGAAAGGTTTGAGAAAATTTAGTGCGCAGATCAAAAATAAGCTCATGCAATTCCCTGGCATTGGCGGTATCGAGGTTACCGGTAGGTTCATCAGCAAAAACGATGGAAGGTTGATTGATCAATGCTCTGGCAACGGCTACCCGTTGCTGCTCTCCCCCGCTTAATTCACCAGGCTTATTATTCAACCGGTGCGCAACGCCTAGTATCTGCAGCAATTCTTTTGCCTGAGACTCCACTTCTTTTTTCTTACGCCCGGCGATCCAGGCAGGAATGGATACATTTTCGAGGGCTGAGAACTCAGGCAGCAAATGATGAAATTGGAAAACGAAGCCTATATTTTTATTTCTAAATGCCGCCAATTTACTCGATGTCAAGCTTTCTATGCGAACTTCGTTCATTGTCACTTCACCCCTATCGGGCTTGTCTAATGTGCCCAAAATATGCAACAGCGTGCTCTTACCACTACCCGAAGGGCCAACAATAGACACTACCTCTCCTTTCTTTATTTCTACATTTACACCTTTTAATACCTGTATCGTTCCGTAAGCCTTATAAATGTCTTTTCCGTATATCATTAAGAAGAGTTATGCTGATAAAAATTAATCCTTTCAAATGTAAAAGTTTTGCATTTGAAATAGCGTCAAAAATGTTTAAAAAGGGTTTAAAAAAAGCAATTTGGAAAATTCAGTAATACAGTTACTTTTGCACAAATTTTTTAAATCAGTTTGCAACTCTTTGTTGCTTATTAACGTTAATTATAGAAAACCGATTATACTATGTTTTGGACACTTGAATTAGCTTCTTACCTTGAGGATGCCCCCTGGCCGGCTACCAAAGACGAGTTGATTGACTATGCGATCCGTAGCGGAGCTCCGCTGGAGGTTGTGGAAAACCTGCAGGAACTGGAAGATGAAGGCGATGTTTATGAAACCATCGAAGACATCTGGCCCGACTATCCAACGCAGGAAGACTTCCTGTTTAACGAGGATGAATACTAAAATATTTATAATATAAATAAACAGTAAGCCGCTATTTTAGTGGCTTTTTATTTGGATATCATTCCCGCCAGATTTTCGATAAACTTTTGGGCGTAAAAGTTTTTGTGCCTCCAGCTATGCCCCATACGAACGATTATCAGGTTTTTACCGGGATTTATATAAACAAACTGCCCCAACATTCCCTGGGCAAATACTGCCGGTAAATTATCATAAGCACTAAAAAAGGCTTTACCATTTCTAATGCCTTGTCCCATATACCAGTTTCCCTTTTGGCCTGCAATAAATTGAGCGGCCTGCAGTGAATCGCTAAATCTCTTTATATTCCGACTGCTCCACCAATGGTTTTTATATCCCTGGTATACCCGCATGGTATCTGCATTCAAAATAGATTGCACCCAGTTTTCCGAAAGAATTTGCCTGCCGTTCCAATTTCCATTGTTTAAATAAAGCCGTCCCAGTTTAGCAAAATCTTTTAGCGTAGCATTTAAACAACAAAAAGCCCGGGCGGTACCTTTGGCATCGGTTTGCCAGGCAGCGTCACTTTCCATGCCCATGGGTAACCATAATTTCTTTTGTAAATAACTGGCTAGTTTTTCTCCTGTGGCTGCCTCTATTATGGCACCCAGCAATTGTGTATTCACACTTTTGTAAACAAAGTCCTTTGTCTCTGCACCTACCTTCACCTTCTTCAACCTGGCCATCAGATTTCGGGTAAAGCCCAATTGAATCACATCACTAAACGGGCTATTGTATGTTTCGTCACTTTTTACTCCGGTTCTCATATCCAGTACCTGCTGCACGGTTACATTTCCCCAGCCCTTGTCGGTTTTAGATAACCACGGAAGATATAGGGTTACCGGATCATTTAAAGACTTTATTTTCCCCTCCTGGTGAGCCATTTGCGCTAAAGTACCTACAAAGGATTTTGCAACAGAAAAAGACGGAAATATAGCCGAGGAATCTACAGTCCCAAAATACTTTTCATATAAAATACTATCATTTCTAATAACCAGGAAACCGTAGGTCTGGCTGTTTTGTAAATTAGAATCCAGATAAGACTTTAGAGAAAAACGGGATTCATCGGAATGAAAAAAATGAAAAGGTTGATCGCTTTTCTGTAAAACGCTTGCTTTAAACTTACCGAGATCCTTTAATTCAAACTTTCTGAAGCGATAGGCTTTCACCACATAACAGGAAGATAAAATAAGGGATACAATCAGGATATAGGCCAGTTCCCGGAACTTCATAGATTATTCTTAACTCATTTACAGTTGAAATATTTTTTTCATCAATACCCATTTTTCGCCAGGCCTGGCAAAAGGTAGCGCCTGCTGGTACTTCCACATAAGCGTTTCCCATTCCTGCACTTTGCTATCCGCCTCGTCTGAAGCCTGCTTTTTCTCAAACGAAAAATTCTCATTAACTTCCATGATCATAAACAAACGGTTTTCCACCCTGTATATTTCCATGTTTTCTATGCCGGCCGACTGAATGCTCAATTTTATTTCAGGCCATATTTCTCTATGCTGCTGCTCGTATTCTGCAATCAATTCTGCATCATTTTTCAGATCAACAGTAAGACAATACTTTTTCATTGCTACGTTTTTTAAGATTATTTAACCAGCTTCCTGCTCAAAACCTATGTCAATCTTCAGGTTCTTTCCATCGGCAGCCGCAGTCGCCAACTCATCACAGCGGTTATTAAACGGATTATCCGCATGACCGCGCACCCAATGCATTTTCACACTTAAATTTTTCGCCAGTTGATTATATTGCAACCATAGATCTTTATTCTTTTTCCCCCCCTTAAAGTCTGTCCTGATCCAATTGCGTAACCATTCTTTCGAAATAGAATTAACAACATACTGGCTATCAGAATAAATAGCTACCGGTATATTATTGGTTTTAAGTGCTTTTAAACCTTCAATGACAGCCATTAGTTCCATCCGGTTATTAGTAGTACGCTTAAACCCACCAGACAACTCTTTACCATGACCTTTGTACATGAGAATGACTCCATAACCGCCCGGTCCCGGATTACCCCTTGATGCACCATCTGTATACATTATTATTTCCTGTTCCACTAAAGCAAATATAAAGCAGAGATGAACAAACCTGTAGAATGCAGAGAAAAGAATAAATTGGAAAAACCGACAAAAAACACATATATTTGTGACAAATGACATGATATGAAAAAAAATATCAAAAAATATATCCCTAACATATCTATCAGCCAGGTGGAAGAACCTGCGGCAGTTTACCATATTACACCAAAATCCGGCCAGCCGGAAACACTGGTTAAAGATTTCACTTATAAAGATTTTAAAAAAATCCTCACTAAAGGTCCTTTTACATTGGGAGAATGGTCTGATATGCTTTTTATGAGCGAGCGCACGTTGCATCGCTATGCAAAAGACGATGGTGAATTCAACGGGCTACAAATAGAACGCATTTTACTGCTTGAAGCTCTAATTGATATAGGAAATGAGATGTTTGGCCGCGACGGTTTTAAAAGCTGGTTGCAAAGCAAACCTTTCTCACTCAACGGAGAAGTGGTTAAAAACAAATTAACCACTCATAATGGCATCCAGGAAGTAATTGACACTTTAGGAAGAATTCAACACGGCATATCGGCATAATGATTATCTACAGACTTGTTCGCTCGGAATACCAGGATGATCTTTCCGGCTATGGAGCTTTTTTGTATGGAGGACGCTGGAACAGCAAGGGACAATACGCACTTTATGGCGCAGAACATATTTCCCTTGCTGTTTTGGAAATTGTAGTAAACTACGATAGAACCACGGCTTCTCTTCTGCCTTCTTACCATCTTGTGGAATTATTTATTCCGGATAGTGAAATTATTGAAATAGACCGTTCGGTGCTGAAAAAAACATGGAGTAAGGATACGGATTATACCCGATACATTGGGGATGAATTCCTGCAATCCAGATCTGACCTTGTGCTCAAAATCCCTTCAGCAGTAATACCTGAAGAAAACAACTACATTCTGAACCCCAGCCACAAGAATTTTAGTAAGATTATTCTTGAAAGAAGCAAGCAATATGGACTGGACAATCGCTTATTCTGAGGATCACTTCGCATCGAACCAAACAGGCTTTGTGGCATCCCAGGAGCCACTGTAATTGATAAACAACTCTTCCCCTGCTTCTATCTTGCGTACTGCCTTTATGGTAATCGTATTCTGGGCGTAATCCATTTCATAATCACAATTACTATTATAAGAGTGGTTGTACACAGGAACCCATCCTAAGGCCATACAACACAGACCGGTATCTTCGCCCCATTCAAAAATATAATCGTGCAACAGGGTTTTATCCAACAACACCCGCTCAGCAGCAGACATCACTAAAACCGGGGCTATTTCAACAACCGATCCTTTTGAGATATCTTCTGTAGTGAAAACACCCTTTCCCATTTCGTCCGTTTCGGCTATATATAAGCAATGAGCTATCAAGTTGACTGATTTTCGAACAAAAATAATTGTTCAATAACGTTATTGCAAACAAAGAACCCTATGCTTTTTTGAAAGCAGCCGTAATCTGTTCAATATCCCCGGATGGCCCGCCAATATTAATTTATCAAAAAATACATGTATGGAGTTTCCTGCATAATTGAAGTTCGTAAATTTGGCGAATGCAATTGGAAGAAGACGAAATATCCATACCGGCGCAATTTGAGGCAATATTGGAATTGGGCAAGAGATCTGAGATAAAAGAATTTCTTGACGACCAGAATATCAGCGATGTTGTAGACCTGGTATACGAATTTCCCGAGCATGAGGCACTGATTATCGCCAATATGTCTGTTCACCGTGCTGTGAATGTCTTTAAATTGCTGGAGGTTTTGGAACAAAAAAGCATTATTCAGGAGCTTCCCCCCAGCTATACTGCGGCTCTTTTAAATGAATTGCCTGCGGACGACCGAACAGACTTTTTGGAAGAACTTCCCTCTAATGCCGTAAGAGAACTCATCAAATTGCTCGATCCTGAAGAAAGAAGGGTTACCCTGTCATTATTGGGATATCCTGAGAACAGTATCGGGAGGCTGATGAACCCTGATTATGTATATGTCTATTCTCATAATACAGTAGAGGAAGTATTTGGTATTATCAGGAAATACGGGAAGAATAGCGAGGCGATCAATGTTATATACGTTATTAACCAGACCGGTGAATTGCTGGACGATATCCGCATCGGCGAATTTATATTAAGCGCTCCCAGCACCAAAGTATCGGAGCTGATGGATGAACGAGTGATATCGCTTAAAGCTTATGACGACCAGGAATCGGCCAGTGAGATCTTCAAGATGAACAACAGGGTAGCGCTGCCTGTTGTAAGCGAGAGCAACAAATTGCTGGGCATTGTTACTATAGATGATATACTTTGGGTAGCCACAGAAGAATATAGCGAGGATATGCAGAAAATGGGGGGAACACAGGCATTTGAAGAACCTTATCTGGATATTCCTTTATTAAGACTTTTCAGAAAACGCATTCCCTGGCTGGTAGTTTTATTTTTGGGAGAAATGCTAACGGCTACGGCAATGGCGTTTTTTGAAGATGAAATTGCCCGGGCAGTGGTTTTGGCGTTGTTCATTCCGCTGATTATAAGCAGTGGAGGTAACAGCGGTTCGCAGGCTTCTACATTGATCATTCAGGCTATGGCTGTTGGCGAAGTGTATATCAGCGACTGGTGGCGGGTGATGCGCCGCGAGATCATTTCGGGAATTTTATTAGGAACAGTTCTGGGAATTATCGGCTTCTTACGCATTTATATATTTCACCTGGTAACTCCTACTCTATATGGCGAGCATTGGCTTCCTTTGGCTTTTACACTCGGCTCAACCTTACTTGGGGTTGTGCTCTGGGGTACTTTATCGGGCAGCATGCTTCCATTATTACTGAAAAAAATGGGCGCAGACCCCGCAGTGAGCTCCGCACCTTTTGTTGCTACGCTGGTAGACGTAACAGGTTTGATCATCTACTTCTCTATGGCATTCATGCTGTTAAAAGGTACACTTCTCTAATGCAGCAGTAAAACCATCACACACATAACTTAATGGAACTGAGGCATTCTGCGCAAACGGTTGCGCAAAGTTTTAAAAACCTTATTTTCGCCTTCCTAAAAACTTTATACTATGTGTGGCATTGTAGGTTATACGGGTACAAGGCAGGCCTATCCCGTAATTGTAAAAGGATTGAAGAGACTAGAATACCGTGGATACGATAGCGCGGGAGTGGCGCTTCAGCAAAAAGAAGATGTTACTATTTATAAAAAGAAGGGAAAAGTAGCTGACCTCGAAGAAAGTATCGGAACCAGGAATGTAGCAGGAACTACCGGTATTGGTCATACACGTTGGGCCACCCACGGAGAACCCAACGACAAAAATGCCCACCCACACTACTCGGCGAGTGGTAAAATAGCCATGATACATAATGGCATTATTGAAAACTACGCCCAGTTAAAATCTGAACTTTCTAAAAAGGGGTACACCTTTAAAAGTGATACGGATACAGAAGTACTTTTGAACTTCATTGAAGAGATTAAAACAAACAACGATTGTAGCCTTGAAGAAGCTATAAGAATTGCTTTAAAACGTGTTACAGGAGCTTACGTTATCTTATTGATTGATAATGAAAATCCTGATACCATTATCGCGGCACGAAAAGGCAGCCCGTTGGTTATTGGTGTTGGAAAGGGGGAGCATTTTTTAGGTTCAGATGCATCCCCGATGCTGGAATATACCAAGGAGGTTGTTTATGTAAACGACTATGAGCTGGCGATCGTAAAACCTGATGAGCTTATTTTAAAGAACCTAGGTAATGAAAAGATCACACCTTATATACAGAAATTAGATCTTGAGTTGGCTGCGATAGAGAAAGGGGGTTATGATCATTTTATGTTGAAAGAGATTTTTGAGCAACCTACTACGATTTATGATTGTCTGCGCGGCAGGCTGGATGCTGCTGCCGGAACTATTACCATGGCAGGCATACAGCAATACGCCGAACAAATCATTAACGCCAACCGCATTGTTATTATTGCCTGTGGTACGAGCTGGCATGCAGGTTTGGTTGCGGAATATATTATTGAAGATCTCTGCCGGATCAATGTTGAAGTAGAATACGCTTCGGAGTTCAGGTATCGCAATCCTGTAATTAACAAAGGAGACGTTATTATTGCAATCAGTCAAAGTGGGGAAACAGCCGACACTTTGGTTGCCATAGAAAGTGCTAAAGAAAAAGGAGCCATTATCCTTGGCGTAGTAAATGTTGTGGGATCTTCCATAGCACGCGCTTCGCACGCGGGAGCCTACACGCATGCAGGTCCCGAAATAGGCGTTGCATCAACCAAAGCCTTTACGGCTCAATTAACAGTACTGATGATGATCGCATTGAAAGTAGGATATATGAAAGGCACGCTATCTAATGAAAGGTATAGAAATTTACTAAATGAATTAGATGCCGTTCCTGAAAAAGCGGCATGGGTATTAAACCACCACGATCATATAAAAGCAATAGCTGAAAAGTATAAAGATGCCCGGGATTTTCTATACCTCGGACGTGGATTCAATTTCGCCATTGCTTTAGAAGGGGCATTGAAGCTTAAAGAAATTTCTTATATACATGCAGAAGGCTACCCCGCAGCAGAGATGAAACACGGCCCTATAGCACTGGTAGACGAACAACTGCCCGTGGTTTTTGTAGCTACAAAAGATGTTTACCATGAAAAAGTGGTAAGCAACATGCAGGAGATCAAAGCCCGCAAAGGAAAACTTATTGCGGTTATAACCGAAGGCGATGAAATGTCAACGAGTATCTGCGATGATGTGATGATCGTTCCGGAAACCGATGAAGTAATTGCGCCTTTGATCAATGTTATCCCTCTACAGCTGCTCTCCTATTACATTGGAGTAGCAAAGGATTGTAATGTAGACATGCCGCGCAACCTGGCAAAAAGTGTTACCGTAGAATAAGGTTTTGTAAACTTTTTAAATAAATAACTCCGTACTCCAATAACCTTCTGACGCAGATCAATGAATCAAATAAAAAAACACAAAGCAGACCAGCTCGGATACAATTTTATACCGGCAGCATTTTTACCTTCCGGTAAAAATGAATACTATTTGAGATTTCAACAAAATCCAGCAAATGATTACAGACCACTGACCAAACAGGAGATCACTATTCTGCAATCGAACCGGAACAGATCAGGTAATTGGGATGATGTGTTGGTGAGAGATGGTATAGATATACATTTAATAGAAGAGTGCACTTTTTACGGCCTGGTTCGCATTGGAAAATTAGAACAGTATTTCCTGGAATTTAGCGAGGTTAAATTCCCTGTAGGACTTTATCATAGCCAGATCGTAAGCTGCGATATAGGCGACAATGTTTCCATCAGCAATGTCAAATTCCTTGGACATTATATTATTGATGACGATGTAATTATTGCCAACGTCAATGAAATGAGCTGCACCTCGCATGCAAAATTTGGAAACGGAATATTGAAAGAAGGAGAAAAAGAAATTGTTCGGATATGGATGGAGTTGTGTAACGAAAACGGCGGCAGAAAAGTGTTACCCTTTGATGGCATGTTAGCAGGCGATGCCTGGCTGTGGACAAAATACCGGGGCGATCAAACACTGATGCATGCTTTTCAGCAGTTCACTGAAAATAAATTTGATGCGATCCACGGATATTACGGTACTGTTGGCAAAAGAACGGTGATTAAGAATACCCATATTATTAAAGATGTAAAAATGGGTACCGATGCCTACGTTAAAGGCGCCAATAAGCTAAAAAACCTTACTATCAATTCGAACGAAAAAGCCAAATCACAAATTGGAGAAGGATGTGAAATGGTTAACGGCATTATGGGTGTTGGCAGTCGCGCATTTTATGGTGTGAAGGCCGTGCGCTTTATCCTATCTCCTTTTTCACAATTGAAATACGGCGCCAGGCTTATCAACTCTTACCTGGGTGAGAATGCCACAGTGTCTTGCTGCGAGGTTTTAAACTCATTAATATTTCCGGCACACGAGCAACATCACAATAATTCCTTTTTGTGCGCTGCCCTGATAATGGGGCAAAGCAATATGGCAGCGGGAGCAACCATTGGCTCTAATCACAATTCGAGAGGCGCTGATGGTGAACTGCAAGCCGGGCGTGGCTTTTGGCCGGGCCTCTGTGTGAGCCTTAAACACAATTCAAGGTTTGCCTCATTTACCATGATCGCGAAGGGGGATTATCCTGCTGAACTAAATATACCTTTTCCGTTTGCGCTTATCAGCAACGATGAAAGCAGTAATAAGCTGGTTATTATGCCTGCGTATTGGTTCTTGTACAATATGTATGCGATTCAAAGAAATGAAAGAAAATTTGCAGAAAGAGATAAAAGAATAAATAAAGAACAGCAACTGGAATTCAACTGCCTTGCACCGGATACAGCCAACGAAATCTATAAATCACTTCGGCTGCTAGAGTTATATACGGGAAAAGCATTTTACAAGAAAAACGAGATGGTAGGAAGTGATGCGGAGTTTGCTATCAAAGGTAAGTCATTGCTGGTGCACAATTCCCCGGTAGTTGATAGCCTGAATGTGACGGCTTCTGGTTTTGAAAATTCGAAAAGAGAAGTGCAAATCATCAAAGTTCAGCATGCTTATAATATCTACAAACGCATGCTGTTATTTTATGCCGGGAGCGAAATTATCCGGTACATTAGTGAAAACGACTTTGCTGCTTTTTTTGACCTGATTCATAAAGATCAATTAAACGGCGATTTACAGGAGTGGATTAATGTGGGCGGACAGCTTATTGCCCAAGATCAGGTAAACAATCTTCTCGATAAAGTTAGAACCAATGTAGTGAAAACATGGGATGACATACACGAATTTTACAAAGAACAAGGGCAGGGGTATAATACTCAAAAGTTATTACATGCGTTATCCATCCTGGTAAAAACGGAAACCATATCCTGCGAAAAAATCGACAAAGATTATCTTAAAAACCTTTTCCAGCAAACCTTAGAAACCAAAGTGTGGATTACCGAGCGTGTATACAGTTCGAAGGAAAAAGATTATAAGAACGCTTTTAAGAATATGGTGTATGATACAAAGGACGAAATGGAAAGTGTGTTGGGAGCATTTGAAAGCAACACTTTTATCATCCAGCAAAACGAGGAGCTCAATTCTTTCACCCGGCAGGTAAAAGAACTACTTTGAACAACCCGGCTCATCAGGCGTTAAGCAGCTTTGCTTTAAACGACCAGGTAAAACTAAAGCGGGCAATAAGTTCACCTGCAGCATTTCTACCTTCAGAATAAGCAGTTAAAGCCTGCGATGTGCCTGTTTCGATGGCAGCGGCTACTGACTTCTTGAATTCAGCACCGTTGCTACAAGTAAACATTGTCAACTCAGTAGCTTTCTTAAAATATTCTGCTTCCATTTTTACAACTAGCATCGAAACAGCAGGTTTTCTTTTATAAACCTGTGCCATTGCTAATGCGCCCGTACTCAATTCGGCAGCCATAGCCAAACAGGCAAAATAGGTGGAGCGAAATGGATTTTGACTAAACCATTTGAACGGCACAGTAACCAAGCAGGTATCTTCCGATAAAGTTTTCAAGCGCACTCCGCTGAAATATGCGGAAGGCAGTTTCCTTAACAGAAAAAATTTAAACCTGGAAGAATTGGCCAGTTGAATAAATTCGTTTGCGGACTCCATAGCTTTTATCAATTCCTATAAAGTTAAAGTATAAACATAAAAAAACGCCACCGGCAGCGGGTGACGTTATGTTTCATTTTTCAGTTACTATAATTTCCATTCAAATGGTATAATTACACGGGCTGTAAAACTACGTCCCATATTAAACACACCTACTCTTCCTGTAACCGGATTTGCATCTGCATATTTTAAACGGCTCAAATGGCTTTGATATCCCACATCACCAATATTTTGCAATCCTGCATTGAAGGTAAATCGCTTTTTATTAGCAATCTTTATATCAGCACCAATTCCGGCATTGAACAAAACATAACCTTTTGTAGCAGTCTCTGTTTCGTAACCAGCAAAAAAATCGTTCTGGGCTGCAATTGCATTCATTTCTACTTTTACATATAAACTGGAAAAAAGCTTCAATACGTCTGCAAATTCCCCTCTCAGCTCTGTTAAAACACTTGCCGGAGCTATCAGAGGCAAATTATACGAGCCATCAACCGGCTGAACAAATTTCCCTCTTACAAAGCTAAAAGTGTTTTCGAAATGTAGCCAATCCAATGGATGCGGGTGAACATCAAAACGAGCTTCAATCCCCATCAGTCTCGCGCTCTGCTGATTAAATTGAAAAGCCGGCACACCATCTATCAAGGAATCGGCTCCATTGCCCGCCAGCAACCTGTTATAAAAAATGTAGTTGCTAATGTGATTAAAGTAAGGCGCTACACTTATGTCAATGTGATTCGTGGTAATTTCAATACCGGCATCAACCGCAGTAGACACTTCGCTTTTAAGCCCCCTTTCTCCTATCTCATAGCGATTAGTGCCCTCATGCGCACCATTCGCTGCTAATTCCGATAAATTAGGTGCCCTGAATCCCCTGGCAATATTAGCTTTTAAAGATACATGATCGCTAATGGCATGTGTAGCTCCCAGGCTGGCCGAAACATTGGAGAAGGTTTTAGAAAATCCCTGGAATTTCCCCTCGCCTTCTTCATCCAACATCATTTTACTGTTAATACTTCTCATGTCATAACGTAATCCGCCACTCATCGTAGTTTGATTCCAGGTTCTGGAAGCAACACCGTATACACCCCAATCCAATAAACCATAGTCTGGTATAATAGCTTCAGCGGCTTTGTTTTGGTTTTGTTGCCCCATTCCATTTACACCCAAACTACTTTTCCAGTTTTTCCACTCCGGAATATGATAAGCTAGGCTGTAATTGATCGTTTTTAAATCGAAATAAGCAGCGGGTGCCTCTGACTCCTCTTCATGATCGTGATCTTCATGCTCATGCTCGTCGTGATGCTCCTCCTCATGATCGTGTCCGAATTCCCTGCGTTGATTACGTTGAAAACCAACCAATGCGGTGATTCTGCCGCCGTTTCCCAGGGAAAAGCTATTATCTAATGCAATTTTAGTATGCTGTACGCGCTGGTTGGGATCTAGCGGCATACTACTTTTAATAATCGTATTCGACGGTAATGCATCCTCATAAAGAAACTGGCCTGCTTCATTACGTTCGCCTTCTACCATTCCCATGTGCTGATCAAAATGAGAAAAGATCAGGTGCGAAAATCCCCATCGTTTATTGACGCCTGCATAACCGCCAAAATTCTTTTCGTTAAACCTGCTGTTTAACACCTTGCCATCATATTTGTTATGATAGTCTCCCGCAGTTTTAATACTACCATAAGCATTCCAGTTGAAGCCATTGACATTACCCGCTACGTTTGCATACTGGCCAAACATGCCATTATTCCCGTTCAAGGTAGACTGCACGTTGGCTTGTATCGTATTATTAGCTATGGGAGTATTGGTTAGTATATTAATTACACCTCCAATGGCATCGCTTCCATACATGAGTGAAGCAGGTCCGCGCAAAATCTCCATCTTTTGTACACTATATTCATCTACTTCAAGGCCATGTTCATCTCCCCATTGCTGGCCCTCCTGCCTGATACCATCGTTAATGGTTACCACACGGTTATAACCCAGCCCGCGTATAAATGGTTTAGCAATAGCAGGTCCTGTAGTAACTATGGAAACACCAGGCTCTTTGGCAATCACTTCTAAGAGATTATTGCCTACCGACTGTTGAATATCTTTTTTGGAAACGATAGAAACCTGGACAGGGGTGAATTTTAAGCGCGTTGCAGATGAAACACCGGTAACTGTTACATTTTCATTTTCAACCACCGATGGAGAAAGAGAAAAGTTTTGGGTGGTTTGTCCCTGAATCCTAACAATCTCTACTTTCGACTTATAACCTACATAGGATATCTGTATCGTTAATCGTCCACTGGTAAGCGCATTAAATTCATACCGGCCATGAGCATCGGAAGTGGTCGTCAACCTAAGATCGGGTATCGAAATAGTAGCGCCCGCTAACGAAGTTTGAGTCGTAGCATCTGTTACCACACCCGATAAGCCGGCCTTTTCATCACTGGCCAGCAATATATGAGTGGCTAGTAAAAATAATATAGATAGAATATACCTGAAGTGCATAACCTAAAATAATTTGAATACATGCAAACACGAAGTCTACATCGTAATGTATAGAAATAGAACAGCCAACTCTTTAGAGTTTGCCAAAAAAGCGAATAAACTAATTTTTAAATCAGGATAATGCAGGAGGGCCGCGATGTTGGGTACGTTCTGGTTGCAGCTGTACCCAATCACTTATAGGGATATTGGGATAGCATTGAAGAAAAATATCAGGACTTACAGTATAGGTTTGCTTTGCCTCCAGGAAGGGAGATACTCCTTCCATATTAACGAACCCGCAATTAAACTTATAGTTAGAAAACTGAGTTTTTCCTGAGTAATGATCTACACAAGTGTAGTCTGTATGGTTGGCGAATAGTTCATGAACATACAGCTTAGGTGTAACACCTATTGCGAAAGCCAATAGCAGGGCCACGGCTAAAACTTGTCGTATACGAAATACTTTTTGCAAACTGAAACTATGTTGCAAATATAGCGCTTTCAAAAGTTAAATTCCTTCAAACGAAACCTTCTATGCAAAAGTTCTACTCAACCTTTAGATTCAGCACGATACTATCTTCCAGTATACCCTCAAGATCATCTCCCGGAAGTGCTTCCCCAACACCAGATGGGGTACCAGTGAATATAACATCACCTATATTCAGAGAGAAGTACTTTGAAATATTAACTAATAGCGTGTTGAAGCTATAAATCATATTGCCCGAATTGCCTTGCTGAACCAATTCATTGTTTTTGTAAAAACCGAAATTGATGTCTTTCAGATTGGGGAAATCACTGATCGGTTTCCAATCTCCCAAAACAGCAGAATTATCCCAGGCCTTAGCCTTTTCCCATGGAAGTCCCTTCTGTTTTAGCTCATTTTGAATATCTCGTGCCGTAAAATCTATCCCGAGGGTTATGGCGTCGTAATATTGATGGGCGTATCGTTTATTAATGTAACGACCATTTTTGCAAACGCGCAAAACCAATTCGCACTCATAGTGCAGTTCGTTAGTAAACTCGGGATAATAAAAAGGTAAATGGGGCTTTAAAAGGGCAGTTTTAGGCTTCAGAAAAATAACGGGCTCTTCAGGCACCTCATTACCCAATTCTTTTGCATGTGCCGCATAATTTCTTCCGATACAAAAAATTTTCATGATATAAGGGTTTTTCTACAAGATCAAAATCTCAATCAAACTCCAGCTTATTAATAGTGTTCATAGCGGCATTTAAGCCTTGCGTAGCAAATATTTCGATCGCTTCTATCGACTTATCTATTTTGAATTTTACCACCGGATCTTCCTGTTTGGTCCATTTTCCCAATACAAAGTCTGATTGCATACCTTTAGGATAGTTACTTCCAATGCCAAACCGAAGCTTCGGGTAAGCAATTGAACCCACTAATTCCTGTATACTTTTCAAACCGTTATGTCCTCCATCACTACCACTTCCCCTGATCCTTAATTTATTGATGGGTAATGAGAGGTCATCCAGGATTGTAAAGGTATTTTCGAGAGCTATTTTCTCTTTATCCATCCAGTATTTAAAGGCTTTTCCGCTTAAGTTCATATAGGTGGTAGGGCAAATACAAACAAATATTTTTCCTTTCCACTTTACTTCAGCAACAAAAGCCAATCTATCCTGCCTGAAAGTACCTCCGTGCTTTTGAACGAATGCAGCAACTACATCAAATCCTATATTATGCCTTGTATGTGCGTATTCGTTGCCAATATTTCCCAATCCGACGACTAAAAACTTCATGTTGTACCATCAAAATTACAAGATAACTGTAAAATAGCAACTTACGTAAAAAATACGATACATAATTACAAACCAAAATTTCTTTCAGATAATTTTGATCAATTATCAAGCCTGTTATCGGTTTTAAAAGCAAAAGAGAAAGATTATTGTATATCAGCAACCTGGCAAATACGATTTCTTTAGAAAAGTGGTCGTAACCGCCTGGTGATTGAGGTATCGGGCTTCCAATATATTGGCTGTGTATTGCTTATTCTGGGAAAGTTATGAGCATAAAAAAAGCCTCACAAAACTGTGAGGCTCAATTAAAAAAGAATGGCAGCTACCTACTCTCCCGCATTGTTGTGCAGTACCATCGGCCTTAAGGGGCTTAACTTCTCTGTTCGGTATGGG